>ENA-UOYA01000015-UOYA01000015.1-activated-sludge-metagenome-genome-assembly--contig:-NODE-15-length-274579-cov-23.734446_pt1 | contig 274579 bp, 212 predicted proteins | sample MGYA00238163_ERZ764804 | MGnify/ENA primary metagenome ERZ764804 (study PRJEB28919, sample SAMN05720223) | activated sludge metagenome | isolation source: Anaerobic digester | place: Hong... | reverse complement strand
AAATTTGGTAATCCCAGCCAATGTATTGTGTTGCAATTATGTAATCGCGAGCGGGATTAGGGGAAAGCGGGCTCTGGGATTGCATTGGATTTTCTTTAACATCAGTTATAAAATCGCTAATTTTGGCACGAAACATTCCACCACCTTTTGTACCCGCAAAGATGTACCCGTCCTTTTTTGCAAGTGAACTTATGCTCAAACAAGTTAAACCATCATTCTTTTTTACCCAATTTATACCTTTATTAGTAGTTAAGTGTATACCTTCATAATATTGAAAAAATAATCCTGCAAAAATATTATTGCCGTCAATTAATAGGGATTGTACTTGATATGTCAGATAATCAGATGGAACAATACCAATCTTCTCCCAATCATAGCCATTGTTTGTAGAATATAGGATACCGTCATTTTCCGTGGATATTAGTGTACCTGCAACAACCCTTTCCCCATCCACTGATAATGAAATAAATGATTGAGCTTGCCCCGGTGAAATTAATAAACCGTATCTATTAATCCAATTTCTACCATCACTTGAAAACAAAATACCCCCACCATAATCGGCAACAGCAAATATCATACTATCATTAGCATCAAATTTGTGTATATATTGATCCTCTAATGACAACTCCCAACTTGCACCTTTATCAAATGAAACAAAAATATCTCCACTATCTCTCCTGAAATCACCATTTTTACCATATATCCCCGTTCCTGCAAAAATTTTACCATCTTTCACACCAACTGCAGGTATAAACACATCTTTTAAACCCGTTATTTCCCAACTTGTGCCATTATCTGTTGATTTATACACCCCTCCCGTATGTTTATAAACATCTCCACGTCCGAGATAAATATCATTTCCATCAAATGCAAAAGAACTTACATCTGTATAATCAAAATTCATTTTTTCCCAGTTATCCCCATAATCACTTGATTTATAAATACCTGTATTTGTTGATGTGAAAATATATCCTTTATTTACACCTATTGTAGATACATACCACATAGGTGTTCCAATTATTTGCCAAGTTTCACAATTATCAGATGAAAAATATACACCACTTGGAGTACATGCATAAACACTATCATTATAGACATTTATTGAATAAACAATATTACTTTTTATTTCATCTACTACTTGCCAACTTTCGCCGTTATCTGATGACATATAAAAAACATAGTCTTCGTTATTACCGTACCGTTCAAAGGAGCAATAAATATAATTTGTGCTAATTCCCACAGCGGTTATAAAACGGTTCGTGGGGACTTCTAAGTTATTCCAATTTTTCCCCCCATCAGTTGTTAAGTATAAGCCGCTCCAAGGAAGGCCTGCTATTATTCTATCTCCTTTAATTGCTAATTGAGGGAACTTCGAACTAATTCCTGATATTTCTTCCCATTTTTCTCCATTATTTGTGGATAAATAGATAATATCACCTGTTGACATGCAAATTTTCTCACCATCTGTCACCATACATAATGCCGATATCCTTTTTGGATCAATTCCATTATTCCGTTCTTGCCAGGTTTTCCCATTATCTGTAGAGAGAAGTATTCCATTAGAATCAGTACTCACAAAAATATAATCACCCTTACATAAAAACGAAGTATACATTTGATTTTTAGCTTTGAGAGTATCCCATGAATCTCCTAAATTAGAAGAATAATAAATCGTATTAGTGCCTAATACATTAAACTCTCCTGCCAAAATATTGTTATTATAAATGGATAACACATTAATTACCTTACCAGACAAACCAATATTTTCCCAAGATGCTCCATTGTCTGAACTTATAGATATGCCGTTGAGATTGCTTGAAACTAGTGTTTTTCCATCAGTTGCAAATTCATAATTTAACGTAGTACTATTAATACCATTATTAATAGGTATCCATTGAGAATAGATACTGCTTATTGAAAGAAAAAATACAAATAAAATTACTTTTTTCATTGTGTATTACCTTTTTATTTTTAGTTAAATAAAAGATTCAATATTTAAATGGGCAATAAGCCCACCCATATTAGTTTATTTCTATTTTCAAAGAGTCTTATAAAAAATACAAATTCATTTTTATCTAAATTAAATAAAAAAATTAAAATTGCAATAAAAATGAAAAAAATATTTTAAAAAATTGTTTTAATGCCGATTTTTTAAATAGATAACAGTTCTAAACGTCAAACTCAATTTTATAAATACTTGAAAAATGAATTTTCTCAATCCTTTTGTTTTGTTCGGATTAATTGCAGCGTCAATTCCAATCATATTGCATTTATTGAACTTGCGCAAACTTCGTACTGTTGAATTTTCAAGTATTAAATTTCTAAAAGAATTACAAAAATCGCAAATCCGCAAACTCAAAATCAGACAAATCCTGTTGCTTGTCTTGCGAACCCTATTAATTATCTTTATTGTGCTTGCATTTTCTCGACCCGTAATTAAAGGAACATTGCCAGGAATGACCAATTATGCACAAACAAGCGCAGTAATTTTAATTGATAATAGCCCAAGTATGAATTATTCTGATGAATTTGGAAATCGTTTTAACTATGCAAAACGCACAGCACGTAAATTGATTGAGCAATTCCGCTCGGGTGATGAAGTTGCTGTAATTCCAATGAGCGATTTAAAAGATTTCGCAAATTATAATTTTTCACGCGATTTGCAAAATTTAAAAGAACAAATAAATAAAATTAATATCAGTTATTCTGTCGCAGATTTTGATAAATCAATTTCTCTATCTTCTGCATTGTTCGAAAATTCTCGAAATATTAATAAAGAAATATTTATTATTTCAGATAATCAATTAATTAATTTCAAAAGCATTGACACAATTTCAGAACAATCCCAAAACAATTCCATTCTAAAAAAGTATCATCCATCCATATATTTCCTTGAAGTTGGTGCAAAATCAAAAATTGATTATACAAATTTATCAATTGATTCTGTGCAATTGCTCACTCAAATTTTTCAACAAAATAAGCCTGTTCAAATTCTTGCAAATATTCACAATTATTCTAAAGAAGACCAGCCATCTACAATTTTGAGTATTATATATAACAATGAACGTGTTGCCCAGTTGGATTTCAGTATAAATGCAAATTCCACAAAATCTGTAAATATCTCAGCAAATCCAAAGGATTATAAAATAGTTTCTGCGGAGGCAAAACTCGAAAGCGATGCATTGGAAGAAGATAATTCAAAATACTTTGGATTTATTATGCCTCACTCTCCAAAAATTGCGGTAGTTGATGATGAAAAAAATCCTTATTTGCTTTCAGCACTTGGAATTAGTAATACAAATAATTTATATAGTTCTGAAGTGATGACTGTGAATGATTTCAATAATAAAACAATCACAAATTATGACGCAATAATTATAAATTCATTGAAAAATTTGAATGTTGAGAAATTGCGTCAATATATTGCAAATGGGGGTAAAGCAATATTATTTGCTGACGATAATTTAGCACAATCACCTAACTATTTGGCGTTACTTGGAATACAAGGCGGACGATTTACGCAATATCCCGAAGGTCAAATGCCCGTCGTTTCACAAATTCAAAAGCTTTCTCCAATATTTGAAGGTGTATTTACAGACAAATCTTCATTTAGTTTGAATGAAAAAATACATTTTAAAAAATTATATTCAATATCAAGTGGATTCCCAATAATTCAAACAACATCGGGGGACCTTGCATTTGAAAAGAATTTAGATAAAGGCAAATTCATCTTTATTGCGTCACATCCATCGCTCGATTGGGGAAGCTTTCCTATTTCATCTTTATTTCCCGTATTTATAAATCGCTCGGTGGAATACCTTACAATGATTTCTGAAATTTCAAGATCTGCGACAATAGGACAGTCACTTCAAATCACAATCCCTGAAAATTATGCAAAAGGTTCAAGCTTCAAAATTATCGACCCGCTTAAAAATGAATCAGTGCTTTATGCACCAAATTTGTCTGAGGGTACTACTCTTAAATTTGACAATTTGTCAATTCCTGGGAATTATATTGTTTATAATCAAGCAGATGAACCCGTAGCAATGGTATCAGCAAATATCGATAAGCGTGAATCAGATATTTCACAAATTCAGAACAGCGCAATTGAATCACTATTGAAAAAAAAATATAGCGACAAAATAAACATATCGTTTATTGAAGATTTGACTTCTATTGATAAGAGCATACAACGGATACGCACGGGTTCTGAGCTTTGGCAATTATTTGTGATTCTTGCGCTACTTTGCGGAATTGCAGAATTAATTGTTGAGCGAGTCTCAAAAAATGAAGTTGTGGCTGAGTAAAATATTAATATAAAATTGGAAAAAATTATCAAACAATAATTAAACAAAAATATTTTTATTATATTTAACGTTAATATTACAATTATTATATATAATTGAGGAGCAATTATGCCATCCCAAAAATATTTAATTTTGATTTTATTTGTTCTATTCTCAATCTCTTTTATTCAACCAATTGAATCGTATGCGCAACAATTTCCTGAGAAAAAATTTAATTGGCAACGCATAACTTTTGAGGATTCCACTTGGTACGGACCCACAATGGAAATGAAAGCAGTCAAAACTACTAATAATTTACTAGTCATCGGGGGACAGACACTCTATGGAGGCTTTAAACGACCTGTTTCAATTTCATCTGATTTTGGAAAAACCTGGAAAAGATATGACTTTAATACAATTGTAAATTTTATTGTTGACAGTAAGAACCGTTTAGTAATTTATGGAGATTACGATTCCCTTTCTCAACTTTTACATATTATTGATTTAAATTCATTTCAAGAGCAAATCCTACACGTGCAAACTACATTTCCAATTAAACAATTAATCGAAATCAGTGAAGATAATTATGTTGCTAAGGCACTTGATTACATTAATACATATTTATATTTAATAAATTACAAAAATCTAACAACTACCCAGATTTTGCCAAGAGATGATACTGCTGGGGTCTATAGTAAATTAAAATATGTTGATAATTTATTTAAAGGATCGAAACCAAATAGAATTTGCGTAGTTGATGGCTATTATCCGGGTGGAATTTATTATACAGATGATTTATTTAATACTGTACATCAATTTTTAACAGATTCAAATCTAACAGGGCAACGCACTATTTGGGAGATAAACTATGATAGTGGTGTATGGTTATGGGGTGCTTATTCTTTTGATGCGTATAATCTTACATCGGTAAATTTGTGGAGAATAAAAGATGAAAGTGGGAAGAAAGACCTAATATTGCAAGATTTGTATCCACCACTGAATTACAGCAGCCCTTTTACTTTATATGCAGCCAGCAACGTTAATTATATTTTTGTATTAAACGGTGCAAATCATATAGTATATAATAATGAACAGGATTCATTATTTTATTCGGATGATTATGGCGATACATTCTATAGCGTTCCAATGCCGCCAATTGCTCATATTAAATATGCTCTTACTCCTTCGGTCTCTTATGATGGAAATCCTCTTATTATTTTATCTTACGGTGATTCAGCTGGGGTACATTTTGAAAGCGAACTTTATATAGGTTATCAAGATACAACATCTATAAATACTCTAAATGATAATTTAAATTTCACTATTTCACCTAATCCCGCAAGAGATTATATTATAGTTAATTCAAATTATAATATTAACTCAAGTGAGAAGTGCCAATACAATATTATTAATTTTTTAGGCCAGAATGTGCAAAGTGGCGAGCTAAAAAATAATAGAATTTCCATTACTGAATTACCCACGGGTATTTATTTTATAATTTTAAGATTGCCATATTCAATAAATAGCAATAGACTTTTGCCATTGAAATTTGTAAAGGAATAAAAAAATATTGATAAAAATTTTATAATTTAAATTAATATGAAAAGAAAAATTCTATTAAGAAATATAACAGATTTGGATTATTGAAACGTATTATATATGGAAGGATAGGTGTTTAAAAATTTGTTTAACTAAAATAAAGGATTTTCAAAATGAACATCTTTCAAAAAATTACACAATTCATTACAATTAGTGTAATATTAGTGGGATCTTTCTCTTACGTTAGTCTCAGTGATATAGCAAAAACAACAACAAAATGTGACGACCGGAATTTTAATGCTGGATTGTGCAGCGGGACAATAACTACTTGTGTATCCAAAACTCCACAAGAGAACGGAAAAGATCACATTTCAGTATGGGTACATGTAGTCGCTGATTGTGGTATGTTAGGTAGTTTTGATAAAGCGGGTAATATATACGATGGTGAACTATCCTTAAAATTACCAGATGGATCAGCTATTCCGTACGACGGTAAGCTTTTATTTGATGAATCCGATATAATTACAAGTGCTACTTACGATCCACCGATTGAGAGTGCAGGTAATCTTGCCGAATGGTCACCAGTTGGGTATAATCTTGAATTTAGGGATAGTATTAGTCACGAACTAACAGGGATCCTTGTTAAAACTGAAGCAGATTCAATACCTGTTTACTACACATATAAAACATATTCTTCCAATAAAATAAGCGATACAACTTTGGCTGCTCTTGTCCAGGCTTTGAACTATGGAGATCCAAATTTTCAAGCAATGAACGTATTCCCAAATCCGGCAAATGAGCAAATTACAATTTCCTTCAACTTTTATCCCGAAGTCGATGGATATCCCTCTGTTGTTGGCAAAACCCTAGATTATTTAAAAATATACAATTTGGAAGGCAAAGAAGTATATAAAGAGATGAATATTCCATCTAGGGAAAATAAGATAATTGACATTAAATCATTGCCAAGCGGAACCTATATTATTGAGACTGCGGTAAATAGTGCAAATCTAAAATGGCAGACTATGTTTTCCATATGGCGTTAAGTAGAAAAATTCTTACTTTAAAAGAATGGCACACCCGATAAATGTGCCATTTTTTTTATTATATAAAATATCGTAGCAGAAAAATTCTATAAAATTTCAAAAATTATTTCTATTTATAAATAAATAAATATCTCTTTCTATTCGTTTTTATCCAAACAAATTGATTAAGAGGAGACATGGATCTCTCTGACAAAGATATTGAAAATTACAGAAAAAAAGTGTTAAGTGCATTATCAAATAACTACAAATTTAGTAAATGCCTGCCCGAGGATATCGAAGATGCACTGCAATACGCACTTTTAACATACGCAGAATCAATTGATAAGAATAGTAGAAAAGAAAGATTCACTACAACTGATGCCTTTAATGCTTGGTTATTTACAGTCTCTCACAATAAGCTTATAGATATATTGAGGAAAAAACAATATCTTGTTCAAATATATGAAGATAATGATGAAAGAGATAATGACCCGATTGGAGATATTTTTGGACAATTTATTGATAGTGATAACCCATTAATAGAATTTATTTATGATTATCAGAATGAGGAAAATATTGATAGGATACTCATAAATTTTTGGGAATTAATATACAAAGAAGGTGATTGGGATAAAATCGAAAAAATAATATTGCAGAAACACCACGTAGTAGGTATTGATTTAAGGGTTTTGGCTGAGGAAATAAAAATGACGCCAAACAGCCTATATTTAAAGAATAAAAGGCTTAAAGAAAAAATAAAAGATATTATGAATAAAAACAATATTCATAATATAACAGATTTGGATTATTGAAACGTATGTTTTTTCTTCTCAGTTCTTGCTCCGAAATACTAGCGAGATTGGGACTCCCTCCAAATCGAAATTTGCTCGCAATGTGTTTTCGAGAAAGCGGCGGTAATTCGTTGGCACTAATTGAGGGAAATTGCAAAAGAAAGCAAAAACAGGAGGTTCGACTTTCACTTGTGTTATAAAGTTTATACGTAAATCCTTTCCCTGTATTGATGGTGTCGGATTCTTATCAAGTATTGGAAGAAGTGTAGAATTAAGTTCAGAAGTTTTGATATGTGTTGATCTACGTTCTTGAATTAACTTTGCTAATTCAATAACTTTGGAAATTCTCTGTTTGGTCAAGGCGGAAATATATAATAATGGTAGATACCTATAATTTGGCATTTGATAATAAAATTCTTCTGTGAATTTTTGCGCTGTTTTATCATCTTTTTCTACTAAATCCCACTTATTTACGGCAACTATAATCCCTTTCCTTGCCTCATCAACTTGATTAATTATCTTTTTATCTTGGTCTTCTAATCCGCGAGTGGCATCAAGCATTACAACTACAACATCGCTTCGTTCAATAGCACGAGAGGTTCGCAAGATGCTATAAAATTCCACATTTTCCTTGATATTGCTCTTCTTACGCAATCCCGCAGTATCGATAAGAATAATTTCTTCATTATAATATTTCATAATGCTATCTATTGAGTCGCGTGTGGTGCCTGGAATATCGGTAACTATCGAGCGATTTTTTCCCAGCAATGCATTGGTAAGGCTGGATTTGCCTGCATTTGGACGTCCAACTATTGCAATTTTCAGGCGATTATCTTCGGTTTCATCATCATTAGTTTCAGATAAATTATTAACAACTGCATCCAAAAAATCGCCTGTGTTATGTCCATTAATAGCAGAAATTGGGAAGGGTTCGCCAAGCCCCAGATTATAGAATTCATACGCAAAATTTTCCTGAACAGTGTTATCACATTTGTTCACAACAAGGATAACAGCCTTTTTTGAGGTTCTCAATATCTTAGCAATATCAATATCAAAAGCAGTAACACCATCACGGGCATCCACAACAAAAATAATCGCATTTGATTCATCAATAGCAATCTGAGCTTGTTCACGAATTGCAGATTCAATTGTACGAGTATCGCCCGGGATAAATCCACCTGTATCAATTATTTGAAATTTCATCCCATTCCATTCGCAAGTGCCATAAATCCTGTCGCGAGTAATTCCGGGTTCAGATTCGACAATTGCCTCACGTTTGCCCACTAATCTATTAAAAAGAGTAGATTTACCTACATTTGGACGTCCTACAATAGCCACTAAATTCATACTTCCTTTATATTTCTAATTAATTATATAATTTTGCATAATAAATATATAAAAACGAATGGCAAACGATTTAATTGGTAAAAAAATACTACTTGGTATAACAGGTTCAATTTCTGCATATAAAACACCATATCTTGTTAGGGAATTAATTAAGGCAGGCGCTGAAGTTAAAACAATATTAACTCCTTTTGCAGGAGAATTTGTTGCTCCTTTAGCTCTGGAAAGTGTTAGCAAGAATCCCGTAATTATTGATATGTTTGATAAGAATGTACAAAATCAAGGTGCTTGGCATATCCAATTAGCACATTGGTGCGATTTAGCAATAATTGCACCTTGCACTGCTTCTACACTTGGCAAATTGGCAAATGGAATTGCGGATAATGCATTGGTTACTGTGATGATTGCGTTACCCAAGAATAAGCCATTATTAATTGCCCCAGCAATGGATGAAACAATGTTTAATCATCCTTCCACACAAAGAAACATTGAATTGCTCAAGCAATATGGTGCAGTTGTAGTTCCACCTGAGAGTGGAGAGCTTGCAAGTGGATTAATTGGAGCGGGAAGATTGCCTGATTTTTCTATTATTATTAATGAAATAATGAATGCTTTAAATAGTAAGCAAGCAGATAATAAAATGAGTGAAATACTCAATAAATCCCAAGAAACATTGGATGAAGCAGTAGAAAAAATAAAATTCAATACAGAATTGGAACTCGAATTTTTAAAACAAAATATACACATTGATAAATTAAAGGAATATTATAAAGGGAAAAAAGTCCTGATAACTGCGGGACCAACCATTGAAAATATTGACCCCGTGCGGTATATCTCAAATCATTCGAGCGGAAAAATGGGCGTTGCACTTGCGGAAGCTGCCAATTCGCTTGGAGCAGAAGTGATTTTGATTTCTGGACCTATTTCCATAAATACTTCTGAATCAATAAAACGCATTAATGTAAAAACAGCAGAAGAAATGTATAATGAAGTAATAAAGTATTTTCCCAAATGCGATATTGCGATAATGGCGGCAGCTGTTGCAGATTATACACCAAAGGAAAAGTATAATGAAAAAATAAAGAAGAGTGCAAATCCAGAATCTTTGACAATTGAATTAATTCCAACAAAAGATATTCTCGCGGAAATTGGAAGACCAAAAAAGAATAATCAAACGATTGTTGGTTTTGCTCTTGAAACAGAAAATGCAATTGAAAATGGGCGGCAAAAATTAATTGAAAAGAATGCGGATATAATTTTAATAAATTCTGCAGTGCAGGATGAGTCAGTATTTGGTAGCGATTATAATAGTATAATAATTGTCGATAGGAAAGGAAATATTGCAGAATATGGAAAAATGGAGAAAAAACTTTATGCTTATAGGATTTTGCAATATATCAAAGATTATAGAACAAATAGCGTTAATTAATTTGATTAATTGACGATATAAATTTATGGGAAACAAATAATATGGCAGAAAATCAAAATATACACGAATCTGAATTATGGATTGATAGGGGAGATGACTTTAGTGCTCACGATGATATAATCAGAGCAATTGAATGTTATGGTAGGGCAATAGAATTCAATACCCGTTCATATACAGCATATTTCAAGCGTGGCACTATGTATGAAAAAAACAAGGATTATGCAAAAGCAATAGACGATTTCAATAATGCAATTTCGCTTAATCCTGAATTTTCATTTGCTTATTTCAGAAGAGGAAGTGTATATTTAGAAGTTCATCAATATGAGAATGCTTTGAATGATTTCAATAAGGCAATTGAACTTAACCCAAATCTATCATTTGCATACCACAAACGCGGATTAATATATTTAAAAGATAATAATTTAGACTTAGCTTTAGAGAATTTTAATCGCGCAATTGAGCTTGATGAATCTTCAAGTCAATCGTATTTTCAGAGAGGCAATATTTATTTTACACGCAATGAATTTATGAGAGCTTTGCAAGATTATACAAAATCCTTACGATTAGAACCATCAAACACAATGGCATTAATATCACGAGGATTAACATATTTGAGATTAAATAATTATTCTGATGCGCTAAATGATTTCACATTGGCAATCAAAATGAATCCAAATCAAACGCTTGCTTATAATTACCGAGGAATGACTTTTGTAAAATTGAAGGATTATGTTTCTGCGCTTAAAGATTTTCAATCTTTATTGGAATTAGAACCACATAATTCCGAAGTTTATAATAATTTGGGAGTAGTACATTTTTCAATGAGAGAATTTACATCAGCCGTACAAGATTTTTCAAATGCTTTAGAACTAGCGCCAAATTCTGCACAAATTTATTTCAATAGAGGTAATGCATACTATTATTTACGAAAATTCAATGAATCGTTGTCTGATTATGACAATGCTATTTACCTTGACCCAAGAATGTATTGGGCATATTATGGAAAAGGGAATGTGCTTTTAATGAAAAATAATACTATGGAAGCAATTAAAGAATATACAAAAGCCATTTCAATTAATCCAAAATTCTATCAAGGATATATAAGTCGTGGGAATGCATTTATGAAAATTCGTTATTATTCAAAAGCTGAAGAAGATTATACATTAGCAATTGAAATTGATCCAAAAAATTCCGTTGGCTATTTAAATAGAGGAATTGCATTTAAAACAAATAAACAAATTGATTATGCTGCCCGCGATTTTAAAGAATTTCTAAGATTAGTTCCTGATTCCACAAAAGCAGCACAGCAAGTAAAAAGATGGTTGAAATCAATGAACTATGATATTGATTAAAAAATATATACCTATCAATTTCTTGATTGTCTATTCTAAAATAATATATAATAGAATCTCTATATTGTCATAAAAATAATTATCGTTTATTTTCAATGAATTTGGTTGAGGTATATAATGAAGCGAACTGCTTTTTCTATCGAGATAAGATATAGAATAGAATCCATCATTCTTTCCAATTTGCCTAAAATAAACGACAAATTTTAATTCTACAGGTTTGTTTTTAATGAACATATTTGCAACTGTAAAATATGAATTATCACGTTTTCTATCAATACGTTTATCTACAATTCGTACTTCGGGAAAACTATCGCAATTGAAAAAACCCGGTGAACATACAGCCTCCACTAGTTGTTGTTCGTTCAATCCCGAATCCCTTTTGGTAATCTGTATATTTTTCATATCAGCTATAAATTCAAAAGATTTCATTATAGTATCGACATAGTTTATCTTGCCACTCTTAAAGTTAATTTTGCTTTCAATAACTCCCTTTTCTGTTTGAATTGTGAAAGTTATGTAGCTCTGCTTTAAATCCAGTTTTCGGACGTTTTCCTTTTGCGCAAAAATGAGATTTGTTGAACAAATTAAAACGACTGCTATTACTAAGCAATTTAAAATTCGTGCGTTCATTTTAGACCTCTTGAAAAAAATTTAAAATTCTAAAATATCAACGTATATTAAAAGAAAAAATTAATATTAATTAGTTTTTTCTATTCTCTGACTTATTATATTAAGTACTTTTTGAGATTCTTGATGAGCAGCCTCAACAATTTGTTTGGCTTCATCGAGAATAGTATTTCTATAATTTTCATCTTCAACCAGAGGAAGATTTATCAATACATTTTTATAGGCTCCCCAAATGCCTGTTTCCAAAGCCTTAGCACCAACTTCAACATCAGAATGTGACGCAATATTTCCAAATTTGGCAATTGCTTGCATCTCGTTCCAAATAGAATTTGCCAATTTCATAGTTGTAAGAGGTACTTCTATTGCTTTAATAATGCCCTCTTGCATCTTGCGATTTCGGATTTGTTCCTCTTCGGGAGTATCCTTTGGCAAATGCATTGCTTTCATATATTCATCAAATGCCTGAGTATCTCGGTCTATCATTGGTATAAGTGCTTGGGTTGTATCATATAGTTTAGGCAATACAGCTCGAATTTCTTTATCAACATTTTCAAATTTTCTTATGCCATAAGTTAATTGCCCAACCATAGTGCCCAATCCTGCACCTATTGCTGCGATTGCTGCGGAGGCAGATCCTCCACCTGGCGAAGAAGTTCTTGCCGCAATTTCATTAATAAATTCCTTAACTGTTAAATTCACAAGTCGCTCACTTGATTTATCTTCAATCATATACTCAATTATCTTCTTTTTTGGTTCAAATCGAGTAATTGAATTAAGTCCTAATCTATCGATGGCTAGTTTAATTTTTTGCTCTTCTTCGAGAATTATTAGATTTTCGTTTTTTATATAATAATCTGCTGCCATTAATATTGCTTTCAAAGGAATTAACCCAACCAATTCCGAGCCTGCAATTCCAACATTAAGCAGCTTAGCTTGTGCCTTTGCAGATTCAAAAGCAATATGGGGTGGAGTAATTTCGTAATTTGTAAGATTCATTGATATTTGTGCCATATTATATTCATCAACCCACCAACCAATTGCTTTGACTTCTTTTAGTAATCCAGGATTGTCAATGCCACGACCTGTCTCACGCAAATTTAATGCAATACGATGTGCTTGCTGCTTTGTGCCAAGCACATTAACATTATAAGCAATTAAAAAATTTCTTGCACCTGTGGCAGTTGCGCCCCAATTAGGTATAAATTCAGCAGGACCAAAATCGGGTCTCCATTCAGGTTTCAGTAGCTTTTCAGGCAAACCTTCATATTCTCCTGCTCTAATATCGGGCAATTTTCTACGATAATCTGCTTTTGCTGAATATTCATATAAATATATTGGAATTCCAAGCTCGGCAGAGGCTCGGCGTCCAAATTCTTCTGATAATGCAACGCATTCATCCATCGTAACATCGGAAACAGGAATAAATGGGCAGACATCCATTGCACCCATTCTTGGATGCTCGCCTTTATGATGTCGCATATCTATTAATTTATATGCAACTCGAGCCGATGCGAGTGCCCCCTCCAATACTGCCTCAGGAGAACCTACAAATGTATAAACTGTGCGATTCGTCGATTTGCCAGGATCAACATCCAATAGTGTGCAGCCTGGTGTATTTCTAATTGCATTTGCAATTGCTTCTATAATTTCGGAATTCCGTCCCTCAGAAAAATTTGGGACACATTCAACTATTTTTCTCATTTGTATCTATATTTTTTTAAATTTATAAATTTCAATATAATCAAGATTTCCAATCCATCTTTTTACAGTCTGGTCTTGAGGAAATATTAGAAAAAAATTTGTAAATATGCGTTTTTCATCCTCTTGTGCTATTGAATTAAATTGTAAATATATTTTATATTGTTTTAAAAAAGTAGTCAATTTTTCAAGTTCTTGAATATTATTTTTTGATAAGGATTTATCGACATTTTCCATTCGTGTTGTATCTTTTATAGTAATTCTTTCCCGAAATGCAATAAAAACAGGTATCTTCGAAATATTTGAGGAAATATCAGAATAAAAGAACTTCTGACTTTTTCCATCCTTAGAGTGTGCAATAAAAATCATATCTTCAATTTTCTCATTTGTTAAATTGCAAGATCCGCTCTTTACGACTTCTTTAAATTCATAACCAACAACCGTCTTGAAAAATTTTTTATTTTTAAAATACAAATTCAATAATACACGATCTAAATTATTAGTAAAAGAAGTATCATTTATATCAATTTTGCATACAAGCTCCATATCTTGCGAAAATACGGCGTTTTGTTGCATACATAACAGTAAGCAGATAAATGTAAATAGTAATTTTTGCAAATTTCTCATAATGCATTATTGAATTAATTACAAAATTAAACATAAAAAGAAAGGAAATGAGTAATATTTTTAATTTTGTCATTGCAAATCTTGAACTAACTACTTAAGTCGAAGGTTCAAAGTAGGGCTCAAAATTTTGAACCCCTACATTTCCTTGTCATTTCGAACATAGTGAGAAATCCATTTCCAAAAGGATAGATTCCTCGCTATGCTCGGAATGACCAATTTATACTAAAGATATCAAACCAAATAATTCCCTTTTCTCAATTTATTACTTGACTTGTCGTCAATAACATTTATTTTAAAATTCAAATTATCTATGTATAAAATCGATGATGATGTTGAGGGACTAAAAGCTTTATCACAGAGAATAAAAGATATACGCTCAGAAATAGCAAAGGTCATTATTGGGCAGGAAGATATCGTTGAACAATTGATGATATCAATTTTTGCAAAGGGTCATGTATTGCTCATTGGTGTTCCGGGACTTGCTAAGACATTGCTTGTGCGAACACTATCTCAAGCATTGGATTTAAAATTTAGCCGTATTCAATTTACACCTGATCTAATGCCAGGCGATATTACAGGCACTGAAGTAATTGAAGAAAACGTATCAACAAAAGAAAAGGTATTTAGATTTGTAAAGGGACCAATATTTGCAAATATCATCCTTGCTGATGAAATCAATAGAACACCTCCTAAAACACAAGCTGCATTGCTTCAAGCAATGGAAGAAAAAGAGGTTACAGCATCGGGAACAACTTACAAATTGGAAGAACCATTTTTTGTGCTATCTACACAAAACCCAATTGAACAAGAGGGAACATATCCTCTTCCTGAGGCACAATTGGACAGATTTATGTTTAATATCTGGCTCGATTATCCAAGCTTTGATGAAGAGATGGAAATTGTGAGAAAAACTACAACCGAATTGACTCCACAAGTCAATAAAGTGCTAAATGCAGACCAAATCATTGCTTATCAGAATCTAGTAAGAAGAATACCTGTGGCTGATAATGTTATAAAATTTGCAGTAGAACTTGTTAGAAGCACAAGACCAGCCACAACTAATTTCAAAGTAGTAAAAGACTTTATTAGCTACGGAGCTGGACCACGTGGCTCACAATTCTTAATACTTGGGGCAAAAGCCAGAGCCGCTCTTTATGGAAAATATACACCCGATATTGAAGATATAAAGACTGTAGCATTGCCTGTATTACGTCATAGAATTGTTACAAATTTCAATGCAGAGGCAGAAGGAGTATCGATAAATCAAATTATTGATGAGATTTTAAATCAAATTAAAATATAATATGCAGGAACTCACAATCGAAAGATGCAAAGAAATTCTAAAAAATGCTGAAGGTCAAGAGATTGCCGTCATTGGCGATATTATGCTTGATAGATTTATTTGGGGCAATGTTTCGCGAATTTCACCCGAAGCTCCCGTGCCTGTGCTCGAATTTGAAAGAGAGACCTATCATTTAGGTGGTGCTGCAAATGTCTCAAGCAATATTAAATCATTAGGTGCAAAACCTATCCTGCTTGGCGTGTTGGGGGATGATAGAGAAAGTGAAATTTTTCTTGATATTATGAGACAGCAGGGTCTGACTAATGATGGCATTTTTATTGACCCCGATAAAAGTACTACTGTCAAAACCCGCCTGATCGCTGTCAATCAACATATTGCTCGTATCGATAGAGAAAATAAGCAATATATAGACAAAAATATTCAAGAATTTTTTCTCAATTATCTTAAATCTATTAAAAATTTAAAGGCGATTGTTTTTGAAGATTATAATAAAGGACTTTTGCCAAAAGAATTTATTAAACGAGTAATTGATTTTGCGAGGGAGAAAAATATCTTCATTAGTGTCGACCCAAAGCAAGAAAATTTCTTCGAATATAAAAATGTAAATCTGTTTAAACCGAATTTGAAAGAAGCACAATATGCTTTAGGATATCCATTGAATTCATTGGAAGAACGCACACGTGGGGGAAAGGACATTATTGAGCGATTGCAATGCGATAATATTCTTTTGACATTGGGAGCAGATGGAATGATGCTGTTTGGGAAAAATTGTCAGACCCTTATAATTCCAACCCGAGCAAGACAAGTTGCAGATGTGTCAGGTGCCGGCGATACTGCAATTGCAACATTTACTATTGCGACTATAGGGGGCGCAAGCATTGAGGAATCGGCTATGATTTCTAATTATGCGGCGGGCACAGTCTGCGAAAAACCCGGCGTTGTCGCAATTGAAATAGAAGATTTACTGCGTACTATTAAGAGAAATTCAGGACTATAAAATATGTAATATTTTGCTTCTTATTGTTAATTATTTGATTACCTATGTATTATCAACTAAATATTTCAATTATTTAATTTTGCTTTTTTTATTATTTAAATTTTAAAATGGATAAATTTAATACAAAACTTGAAAATATACCTGTCTCAATTTTTTCGGTTATTACACAATTAGCCTACCAATATAATGCAACAAATCTTGGGCAAGGTTATCCCGATTTCAATGGGCCGGAATGGATATTCGATTATGCTCTCGATGCGATGAAGGAAGGAAAAAATCAATATGCACCTTCTTTTGGAATTAACTCATTAAGAAATTCGATTGCAAATTATCAAAAGCATTTCTATGAAATTGAATGGAAACCAACTGACGAAATTATTATTACAGCAGGTGCAACCGAAGCATTATACGATACAATTAATGCATTACTCAATCCTGGCGATGAAGCGATACTTTTTGAACCCTATTATGATTCTTATTTTGCAGATGTAATATTGGCAGGTGGTGTTCCTAAGTTTGTGACTTTGAAATTACCCGATTTTTCGTTTGATTTTGATGAGCTTGAACAACAAATAACATCAAAAACAAAGATTATTATCTTAAATAATCCGCACAATCCCACAGGAAAAGTTTTCAAAAACAATGAATTAGAATTTATTGCACAAATTGCCAAAAAATACAATCTTTATGTAATCTCGGATGAAGTCTATGAATTTCTAACATTCGAAAATATTAAGCACACTCCAATTGCTTCACTTGATGGGATGCAAGATAGAACTATTACAATTTCATCTTGTGGGAAAACTTTTGGTTTTACGGGTTGGAAAATTGGTTATGCAATGGCTAAGAAAGAATTTATCGAAGCAATTCACGGAGTGCATCAATGGACAACTTTTGCTGTAAATACCCCTGGGCAACATTCAATGGCACAAGCATTTCAAAGATTAGATGAGTATTTGCCTAGTTTCAAACAATTATATGAACAAAAACGCAATTTTGTGTATAATGAATTATTAAATTCAAAATTTACACCGTATAAACCTGAAGGCTCATATTTTATGATGTTAAAATTTTCCGATAATTTATTTAAAGATGATATAGAAGCATCACAAATATTAATCAAAAATTATGGAATTGCAACAATTCCACCATCTGTATTTTATTCTAAATCGCAAGAGGGAAAACAATTATTAAGACTTTGCTTTGCAAAAAAAGATGAAACATTAAATGAAGGTATTAAAAGATTAAAGAGTATATAAATGGCAATAAAAGTAGTCACAATAGATTTCTGGAATACGATTTTCGATTCAAGTAATGGTCAAATGCGTAATTATATTAGAAATCAAGAAATTCGCAAAGCTATGAAAAAGATAGGATTTGAACCAACTGACCACCAAATTAATGACGCAGTTCGTGCTGCCTGGGGCCATTTTAACCGATTATGGACAGAAGAAATGCGAACGCCAATGCCAATTGAGTCTGTTGAATTTATATGGAATTACTTTTCACTTTCTTATGATAAGGAAATAATTAATGAAGTAGTGAGAAGCTTTGAAACTGCGATTTTGAAATATCCACCAAATCTTGTGCAGGACGCGAGCTATGCTATTTCAAAATTGAGTGAGGACTTCCAAATTGGTCTAATCTCCGATACAGGATTCACTCCCGGCAGTGTTCTGCAAGAACTTATGAAACAAAAAAATATATTTCAATATTTCAAATCCTTTAGTTTTAGCGACGAGACGGGTGTTTCTAAACCACATCCAAAAGCTTATGAAAAAGTGTTGAGCGAGCTAAATTGCAATCCCGAAGAAGCTTTACATATTGGAGATATAGAAGATACTGATATTAAAGGTGCAAAAAATTTAGGTATGAAAGCTGTGCTATTCCTTGGGGACCCAACAGCAAATCAAACTGCGCATACAAAACAACATAGTAAAGCCGATGCAATTGCTCACAGTTGGAATGAAGCTTTAATTTATATACGGAGGTTATCAACTCAGATATTTTAAAAATGAACATTGTAATATTAATATTTTTTTGTAATTTTGTAAATATAAAAAAGAGAAATATTCCCGAATAGCTCAGCTGGTTAGAGCATCTGACTGTTAATCAGAGGGTCGGGGGTTCAAGTCCCTCTTCGGGAGCGATAGAAAACAGGCATAGTTATATGCCTTTTTTTATTGCACAAGCGAGGACGCTTATGCCACCTAATGAAAAAATGCGTATCCAGTTTCTGCAAGTGGCACAATCATCCTTGATTGTGCCACTCTGTCATTCTGAACGAAGTGAAGAATCCATACTCCAGGAATGGATTCCTCGTTTCGCTCGGAATGACAGTTGATAAATTACCTGTTTCCTCCTGTAAAGACGCCATATATGGCGTTTCTACTTATGTGGCTGCACCATCCTGGTGCAGAATTTGCACAAGCGAGGACGCTTTTGGTACTACTTTGTAAGAGTAAAAAATTTTGAACCCATAAAAATTATTTTTTTCAATTAAGTGTAATAAAATTGAATTTTTCAATCTAATAGATTATAAAAAAAATTTGTAATTTGTATTTTTTTAATTGAATAAAAAAATATGAAAAAATTATTACCGATATTATTGATTTTCTCATTAATAGGAAGTTCATATTTATTTTCCCAGAATATGAAATCTTCAAAAGCCCAGTTCTTTATTGAAAATAAAGGGCAATGGGATAGCGATGTGCTATATCTTGCTCAACTTGGTGGATTGAATTTATGGATAACAAAATCAGGTGTTGTCTATGATTATTATCAAATTGAAAAAAATAAGAATATGAAACCGAAGAATTTGCTGAGAAAAGCTCAAAAGAGTGAAAACGAAAAAATTAGAGGTCACATAATCAGATCTCATCTTCTCGGTATAAATACTGACATAACAACACAAACATTCGACAAAAGCGAGGCTTATCATAATTACTTTAAAGGAAATAACCCGAAGGAATGGGTATCGTTTGTTCCATTATATGGTTCGGTCCAATTGAATAATCTCTATAACGGCATCGATATTCGTTATTATTATGAAAATAATAGAGTGCGTTATGATTGGATAATTCATCCAAATGCTGATGCAAATAGAATTAAAATTAAATTTGAAGGGCAAGACGGGATAATAATTGCATCAAATGGCGATTTAATATTGCAAACATCGCTTGGAGAAGTAGAGCATTGCAAAAGCTTTGCATATCAAATGGAAAATGGAAAATATAAAGCAATTGAATGCAGGTTCAACAGTGAAGGTAGTGGTGTTGTATCATTCGATATAGGAAGATATAATAAAAATGAAGATCTAGTTATAGATCCATTAGTATATAGCACATTTCTGGGTGGTACTGCTGAAGATTACATTACTAATATAGCAATGGATCACTTTACAAATGCGTATTTAACGGGATATACTATGTCAAGTGATTATCCAATATCAATTGGGGCTTATAACAATGATTTTTATAATGTTGAGGATATATTCGTTACAAAATTAAATATAGATGGAAGTAATTATGTGTATTCCACATTTATCTGTGGTTCTTATTATAATTCTCAGAGATGTGAAGGAATAGCAGTTGATAGTTCAGGTTGTGTTTATTTAACAGGATGGACTAGCTCTAAGAATTACCCATTCACTCATGGATGTTTTGATTCAACATTTAATTATTACAAAGCATTTGTTACAAAATTAAATGAAAGTGGTTCTGCATTAATATATTCAACACTTCTCGGGGGTAGTGGGACAGAAGCAAAGGGAATTGCAATAGATAAAAAAGGATGTGCATATATTACTGGTATTACATATTCAAGTGATTTTCCGACTACACCGGGATGCTATAATCCGACTTTTCAGGATTCGGGAGATGTGTTTATAACAAAATTAAATGAGACGGGTTCATCTTTAGTATATTCCACATTGATTTGTGGGACAGGTTATTATCAATATAGTAACGGTATCGCATTAGATAGTTTAAATAATGCTTATATTGTGGGATATGCTGAAACGAGCGATTTTCCTACGACATCAGGAAGTTGGTGCACTACTTATAATGGGGAAGGAGATGTATTTGTGTTGAAGATTGATACAATAGGTTCTTCACTTTTATATTCTACATTTCTTGGGGGTTCACCTTATAAAAATGTCTATGGAATTGCTGTGGATAAATTTGGTTGTGCATATATTACAGGCTACACTACATCAAGCGACTTTCCTACAACACATAAATGTTGGGATTCAACTTTTAATGGACTTTATAATGTATTTATTACAAAAATTAATGAAACAGGCTCGGACCTTGTTTATTCTACATATTTAGGAGGCACAGGTACTAATTACGGTTTTGCTATTACTACTGATGAACAAGGAAATGCAATTGTAGTAGGATCTACTGATGCTTCAGATTTTCCGATTACACAAGATGCTTACGAAAACTCATATATTGGTAATGATGATGCTTTTTTTACGATATTGAATTCTGATGGTTCGAATCTTCTTTACTCTACATTTTTAAGTGGTTCAAATATTGATCGAGCTTATGGTGTATCTTTTTACAACAATATAGTAATAGTTTGCGGAATCACTTATTCACCCGATTTTCCTACCACCGATGGAGCTTTTGATAAATTCTATAATAAGATAGATGGTTTTGTTACAAAGTTTGATATTTCGACTCTTGGTGTAAATGATATACAAAATTGTTCCAAGAATAGTATCACTCTTTCTGAAATTGAACCAAATCCGTCAAGCGATATAATTCGATTTACATATAGTATTTGCAATGCACAGAACATCAAAATTGCAATTTATAATATTCTTGGCGAGCGTGTTATGCTAATCTCGGATGGTTATCAGATTGAAGGAATGCATAATGATGAATTAAATATTTCGCAATTACCGAGCGGAGCGTATTACATACAGATCGTAGGGAATACCGAACAAGTAAATCAATTGATAAGTATTGTAAAATAATTATTTATGTGGCTGCACCATCTGGTGTAGAATATGCGTTGTTCAATGATATTTGAATTATAGAGGATTTGTGTCTTCTATTGTGTCAATTTAAATTGGCATTAGGTGCTTTTTTCTTAGGAAAGATCCTTTTAATAGCAGTTTTCTTATTATTTCAAAATAGTTTTTTCTTTAATTTGTCTTTATTACTTATAAATTAACTATAATATAAGCAATTTAAAATGATTTCAGCAAATGAAGCATTTGAATATGAACTATATTTTGATTATTTGAGGGATCCTGCATCGGTTCCTCCAAAATGGAAAGAATACTTTGAACAGAAATATGGAAAAGAGAATTCCATAGCAAATTTAGTAACAAAAGAAGAGAACGCATTAAAACCAATTATACCTAAAGTACCTGATAAGGAAACTGAGGAAATAAAGAAAGCGATTGAATATACTAAAAAAGATTATGAAATTGCAGAACCTTTGATAACCGCCGAAGCACGGGTTGCAAATAATATGGAAGAAAGTGTTGAGGTGCCAACTGCGACATCGTACCGGCAAATTCCTGTAAAGCCACTTGACGAAAATCGCCGTATAATGAATAAGTATTTAGAAAAGTCAAATAAATCGAAAATTTCTTTCACTCATATTATTTCATGGGCAATTGTAAGGGCTTTGATAAGATATCCAAATATGAATGCGGGATTTGCAAGAATCAATGGTAAGCCACACCGACTGATTAGAAAATCAGTAAATCTAGGAATAGCAATCGATATAATTCGAAAAGATGGTATTCGTATGTTATTAGTACCCAGTATTAAAAATGCTGATTTAATGACTTTTTCTGAGTTTGTGGAGGAATATAATAATCTTGTCTTTAAGGCAAGAAATAACAAATTAAATCCTGATGATCTATCAAATACGACAGTATCGATAACAAATCCTGGAACGATTGGTACAAGTTTTTCAGTACCTCGTTTAATGAAAGGACAGGGATTGATTATGGGTATTGGTTCAATTGATTATCCTACGGAATTTCAAGCAGTTAGACCTGAAAAATTAAGTGAATTTGCTATTTCTAAAGTTCTAACAATATCCAATACTTATGACCATCGAATAATACAAGGTGCAGAATCTGCTGAATTCCTTGCATATTTACATAAATTATTAATAGGTGAAGAGAATTTTTATGAGCAGATATTCTATTCTTACGATATTCCATTCGAGCCTGTTCATTGGGAAAGTGATATTGACAAGCAGAAGTTAAATAAAGTCAACAATGCAAAAGACGACCTTGTTGAAAAAAATGCCCATATAATGCAATTAATCAATGCGTATAGGGTGCGTGGTCATTTGCTTTCATCAGTTAATCCATTGGGTAGGGCAACGTATTACTATCCTGAGCTGGACCCATCCTATTATGGATTTACAATATGGGATTTAGATAGAATTTTTCACGTAGATGATGAATGGCAGACAAATGAAATGCCATTACGTGATGTTCTTGAATTGTTGCGTGATTCTTATTGTGGCAATGCAAGTATTGAATATATGCATATTCAAGATTTAACAAAGAAGAATTGGATAAAACAATATTTTGAAAATACAAAAGGCAATTATAACATATCTAATGACATAAAATCAAAAATACTTAAAGAAATAATTGAAGCAGAAACTTTTGAAAATTTTCTGCAGACAAAATTTCTGGGTACTAAACGGTTTTCATTGGAAGGAGGGGAAACTCTTATTCCAATGCTTTATAACTTATTAGATCTTGCAGCAGATGAACAATTAGCGTCAGTAATTATTGGAATGTCGCATCGAGGAAGACTGAATGTACTTGCAAATGTGCTGGGGAAACCTTTGGAAATGATTTTTCGAGAATTTGAAGGGGATTTTGATGAAGAATCTTATCAAGGTTCAGGGGATGTTAAATATCATCTTGGTTATAAAGGAAAATATACATCAGAAAAAAATAATATAATCGATTTTCATCTTGCAGCAAATCCAAGTCATTTGGAACTTGTCGACCCAGTTGTAGAAGGAATTGCAAGAGCAGAAGAAGATAAATTATTAGATAAAAATTATAATAAATCTTTACCGATTTTGATTCACGGGGATTCTTCATTTGCGGGAGAGGGTGTTGTGATGGAAACTTTGAACCTCTCGGAACTTGAAGGATATAAAACAGGTGGAACAATACATATTATTGTAAATAATCAAATAGGATTCACAACTAATGCCGAGGATTCTCGTTCAGCATATTATGCAAGCGATATTGCAAAAATGATCCAGGCCCCAATTTTGCACGTCAATGGAAATAACCCCGAAGCTGCATACTGGGCTACTTTATTTGCATATCAATATCGCCAAACTTTTAAGAGCGATATTGTTATAGATTTGCTTTGCTGGCGTAAATATGGACATAATGAAGCTGATGAGCCAACATATACTCAACCACTTTTATATAAAAAAATACGCTCAATGCCTCCTATCAGCAAGACATTTGCAAATTATTTAATTGAACAAAAAATTATTAATGAAGATATTTATAATACAATTCATAAAGATTTTCTTAATAAATTAAATTCTGAATTTGATAAACATAAAGAACAAGAAAATAAATTTGTATTTAATGGCTTTATAAAAAATAATAATGAGGAATTATTATTAAAACCTGTAGAAACACGTGTAGATAATGATGTATTAAAATTTATTACAGAAAAAATAACAAGTTATCCAAATAATTTTAATATAAATCCAAAAGTAAAGACAGTGCTAGAACGACGGTATAAAATGGTCTTTGAAACACCTAATACGATTGACTGGGCAATGGCAGAAAGTCTTGCTTTAGGTTCTATATTAATGGATAACCGCAGTATTAGATTTACAGGTCAAGATACACGACGAGGAACATTTACACAAAGGCATAGTGTGCTGGTAGATTATAAAAACGAAGACCTTTATATACCATTAAATCATATTAATGAAAATCAGGAACATCTGAAAATCTATGATTCTCCATTAACCGAACTTGGTGCATTGGGATTCGAATATGGATATTCACTTATTGAGGATAGGGGAGTCACATTATGGGAAGCTCAATATGGCGATTTTGCTAATAATGCAATGCCAGTAGTTGATCAATATCTTGCTTGTGGTGAATCTAAATGGGGGCAGATTTCAAATCTTGTTATGTTGCTTCCACACGGTTATGAAGGACAGGGACCTGAACATTCTTCTGCTAGACCTGAACGATATTTACAATTATGTGCCGAAGGAAATTTAATTATAGCAAATCTTTCCACACCAGCTCAATATTTTCATATATTACTTCGACAAGTATATAGCCAACGTAGAGCGCCTTTAATTATCTTTACTCCAAAAAGTTTATTGCGTCATCCACGGGCAGTATCAACATTGGAAGAATTCTCTGAAATTGGATTTCAAACGGTAATTGATGATGTGAGGATTGGAGAAAAATCAAAAATAAAACGTATAATTTTCTGTACAGGAAAAATATATTACGAATTGCTTGCGAAAAGAGAAAAAATTGGTATTGATAATATAGCACTTGTGAGAGTGGAGCAACTATATCCATTAGATCAAAATTTGATTTCGAAAATAATATCAAAATATCCAAATGTTTCAGAGTATATTTGGATGCAAGAGGAAACACAAAATATGGGATATTGGAATTATATGTATATGCAATTTCAAGAAATATTACCCAATACACACAATCTAAAATATGTGGGACGACCTGCAAGTCCCTCAACAGCTACAGGTTCATCTAAAATGCACCTTGCTGAGCAAGAATTAATAATCTCCCAAGCATTAAATTTTAAATAATATAAAAGGAGTGAAGAATTAATTTCTTCACTCCAAATATGCAGTCTTTAATTAATTACATTATAATTTTTATCAATTATAGCTACTCTGATAATGCTATAATTTTTAAAAAATGCGATAAAACTATTAAAATTTTTAAAGAGCCTCTCTTTTATTAATTATAGACATAATTGATATCGCACGTTGCATCCGGATATCAAGCTGGGTACGATATGCTTCGAGATCTTCAATAGGAGTGCGGGCAACACCTGTTTCCATAGCGGCTTTTGCAACTGCGGGTGCAACCCAGGTTAAAACACGTGGGTCAAAAGGTTTTGGAATAATATATTCACGTCCAAATTTCATTTGAACACCACCATAAGCTATTTTAACTGATTCAGGAACATCTTCTTTTGCGAGAGCAGCAAGTGCATAAGAAGCAGCTTTTTTCATTTCTTCATTTATAGCAGTAGCATGAACATCTAAAGCTCCACGGAAAATGAATGGGAATCCAAGAACATTATTTACTTGATTCGGATAATCTGAACGACCTGTTGCCATAATAACATCGGGGCGAGCATCTAAAGCATCTTCATATGTAATTTCGGGGTCTGGATTTGCCATTGCAAGAATTATTGGATTTGGTGCCATTGAACGCACCATATCTTTTGAAACAACATTTGGACCTGATAAACCGAAAAATACATCAGCACCAACTAATGCATCAGCAAGAGTGCGTACCGATGTTTCACGAGCGAATTCTTCTTTATATGGATTCATTCCTATGGTTCTTCCCTTGTAAATCACGCCCTTTGTGTCGCACATTATGACATTTTCGGGTTTGACACCAAGTGAAATATGGAACTTTGCACACGCTATACCTGAGGCACCTGCTCCATTATATACAATTTTCATATCGCTTAATTTTCTGCCTGTGATTTCAGCAGCATTAATTAGAGCAGCTCCGCTAATAATTGCAGTTCCATGTTGGTCATCATGAAATACAGGAATATCTAATCTCTTTTTTAATTCGTTCTCAATATAAAAACATTCAGGTGCTTTTATATCTTCAAGGTTTATACCTCCAAAAGTAGGAGAAATTGCCTCAATAATTTTTACCATCTCTTCGGGATCTTTTGAATTTACTTCAATATCGAAAACATCAACATCAGCAAATCTTTTAAATAGCACACCCTTACCTTCCATTACAGGTTTGCCTGCTATTTCTCCAATGTCACCCAAACCAAGTACCGCTGTACCATTTGAAATAACAGCAACTAAATTGCCTTTTGCAGTATATTCAAAGGCTTGTAAGGGATCTTTTTCAATCACTTTACAGGGTATGGCAACCCCAGGAGTATATGCAAGTGATAAATCCCATTGTGTTTCACAAGGCTTTGTTGTGATTACTTCAATTTTACCTTTTCTGCCCATACTATGGTAATGAAGCGCATCTTCATCAGTAATTTTCATAATTTACCTTTATTAAAAAAAATTAATTCTAATTTTTCTAAATTTTAAAAAATATAAATTACAAAATTTTGGCAAAATTAAAATAAAAATCCTTTGTAAAAAATAAAATTAATAATATTGAATATTATTATAGAAAAAATTTAACAAATTCTCATAAAATTTTTGTAATTTTATAAATTTTATAAAATGTAAATAAATGTTTTAGGTGATAATATGCCTGATAAAAAATCTAAAAAAGAAGACAAAAAGTACGTATATTATTTCGGCGGTGGTAAAGCAGAAGGCAACGCTGAAATGAAAGCTTTGCTGGGAGGCAAAGGAGCAAATTTAGCTGAAATGGTAAATTTGAAGCTTCCTGTCCCTCCTGGTTTCACAATAACAACAGAGGTCTGCACTTATTTTTATGAGCATAATAGAACTTATCCTCCCGAATTAAAGACCGAGGTCGATAACGCATTAAAAAGATTAGAAGATGAAATCGGAATGAAATTCGGTGATCCTAAGGATCCATTGCTTGTTTCTGTCCGTAGTGGGGCAAGAGCTTCAATGCCTGGTATGATGGATACAGTCTTGAATTTGGGACTTAATGACATTACAGTCCAAGGTTTAATAGCCAAAACAAATAATCCCCGTTTTGCTTGGGATGCCTATAGAAGATTTGTTGCAATGTATGGTGATGTTGTGCTTGGACTTAAACCACAATCAAAAGATGATATTGATCCATTTGAAGAAATTCTTGATGCTAAAAAGAAGGCACGTGGAGCAAAAAATGATATTGATTTGACAGCAGATGATTTAAAAGAACTGGTATATGAATTTAAAGCTGCTATTAAAAAAAGATTAAATGTTGAATTTCCTGAAAAACCAATTGATCAACTTTGGGGAGCAATTGGTGCAGTATTTGGTTCGTGGATGAATGATCGTGCAAAAGTATATCGAAAATTAAATAATATCCCCGAATCTTGGGGCACAGCAGTAAATGTTCAGGCTATGGTATTTGGGAATATGGGAGAAAATTCAGGAACAGGGGTGGCTTTCACTCGTAATCCTGCAACAGGAGAAAATGTGTTCTACGGTGAATATTTAATGAATGCACAGGGTGAGGATGTTGTGGCAGGTATCCGTACACCTTTAACAATTGAAACCCTCAAAGAACAGAATGAAACAATTTACAACCAATTAGTAAATATCCGAAATATTCTCGAAAAACATTATCGTGATATGATGGATATTGAGTTTACAATTCAAGAAGGGCGTCTTTATATGTTGCAATGCAGGGTTGGGAAACGCACAGCATTTGCAGCAATAAAAATTGCTTTTGATTTTGTAAAAGAAAAAGTAATCAGCAAGAAAGAAGCTTTATTAAGGATTGAGCCAGACCAATTAAATCAATTACTGAGACCTGTGTTCGATGCGGCAGAAAAAGAGAAGTTTATTAAAGAAAAGAAATTAATTGCAAAGGGGCTAAATGCAGGACCTGGTGCAGCATCAGGACGAGTTGTTTTTAATGCAGAGGATGCTCTTACGTGGAAAAAGAAAGGTGAAAAAGTTATTCTTGTAAGAATTGAAACATCTCCCGAAGACATCGCAGGAATGAATGCGGCTGAAGGTATCTTGACAGCACGAGGTGGAATGACATCACATGCTGCGCTTGTTGCTCGTCAAATGGGGAAAACCTGTATTGTTGGCTGTGGAGCATTGAATATTGATTATAAAGCACGTCAATTTAAGACCGAAAATACATCAGTAATCGTAAAAGAAGGAGATTGGATTTCAATAGATGGCTCGACGGGTGAAGTATTTTTGGGGAATATACCAACTAAACCAAGTGAAGTAATCGCTGTTTTAATCAATAAAACGCTAAAACCTGAGGATGCACCTGTTTTCCAAATGTTCAATGAGATAATGATATGGGCAGATAAATATCGCAAGCTAAAAATCCGTACAAATGCGGACCAACCCGACCAAAGTGCCAATGCTATTCAATTTGGAGCAGAAGGTATCGGACTTACCCGTACTGAGCATATGTTCTTTGGCGAGGGTAAGATTGGACCAATGCGTGAAATGATTCTATCAGATGACACAGAATCACGTCGGAAAGCATTGGCAAAAATTCTTCCATTGCAAAGAGCAGATTTCGAGGGAATTTTCAAGGTGATGGATGGCAGACCCGTGACGATTCGCACAATCGACCCACCACTTCACGAATTTGTTCCACACGATGAAGCAGGCCAGAAGGAAATGGCTAAAGAAATGGGAATATCTCTCGAAAAAGTTCGTGAACGTGTTGAAATGCTACACGAATTCAATCCAATGCTCGGATTTCGAGGTTGTCGATTGGGAATAATCTATCCAGAAATCACAGAAATGCAAGCTCGTGCAATATTTGAGGCTGCTGTAAATGTTATTAAATCAGGTCAAAAAGTATTTCCTGAAATTATGGTCCCACTCGTCGGGAATGTCAAAGAATTAGAAGACCAAGAAAAAATTATTAGAAGGGTTGCAAATGAAGTAATGACAGAAAACAATATTCAATTTGAATATATGGTAGGAACAATGATTGAAGTACCTCGTGGTGCCATAACTGCGGGAAAAATTGCCGAAGTTGCAGAATTCTTCTCATTTGGTACGAACGATTTGACTCAAACTACCTTAGGATTAAGCCGTGATGATTCAGGTAGGTTCTTGCCTGAGTACGTTGCCCGAGAAATTTATCGCGTTGATCCTTTTGTATCGCTTGACCAAGAGGGTGTTGGCTTCTTAATGAAACATGCCGTTAAAGAAGGGAGAAATACGCGTAAAAAATTGGAAATTGGTATATGCGGTGAACACGGTGGTGACCCTGATACAATTGAATTTTGTCATAATATCGGATTGGACTATGTTTCTTGTTCACCTTTTAGAGTACCAATTGCAAGACTATCAGCAGCTCGTGCAGCTATTAAAGAAACCTCAGAGCAAAAAGTAGAAAAAACTGATAAAAAAAGAAATAATAATAAGAAAAAAAGTAAAAAATAATATAATTTCAAGCAGAAAATAAAAGGGCTAATAGAATTAAATGATCTATTAGCCCTTTTTTATTAATTATTGATAGTTTTAATTATTTACAATTGTGCTAATTTTGGTACTATCCGAAAAAGTCATACTAACAGGGAACCAAAGTATTTGCAAATCTTGTCCCGAACGCACTTTTTCATCACGCTCATTATTTGAGTCATGGAAAAATGGATAAGCAAAGCGGCGTGTCTCTCCCGGCTTTATCACAGGAACTTGCGTCATTACTTTTGCAAGTTCTATTGGATATGCTTTGATTAACTGATTTTGCATATCGAAAAATCTAAATTGCCCCTCAAGATCTTTTATATCTTTATTTGAAGTATTAGTTATTTCAAATACAAGTATATCCAATTTCACCGTGTCTTTATCCTGGGGTTGCAAACCTAAATATTTAATCTTGTGGTTCGATAATATCTGAACTTTTGCAAGTGTTGCAACTAATTGCTTTGCCGAATTCTGCCAGAGATTTTGCTCTTCTTTTGTGATTATTTCACCTACTGTTTTGCCTGTAATTGAATCAGGTGTTAAACCATATCTGTTAATAGCAGAATTAAAGAGGTCAATTTGGTCGCGTGTCAATTTCTTCTCATTATAAATATTCTGAGCAATTTGATAAAGATTCTCTTTTGTTATCTTTTCTTGAAGTATAGGACTATTACTTTCCTTAGAACAAGAAAGAATTGACAAAAAGGAAGCTGCAACAAATAATATTAAAATAGATTTTTTAAACATATAGTAAACTAATTATTTAATAAATTACAAAATTAACATATTTAGGGATTATCTTTTAAAAATTCTTTTATCGCTCCATATCTTAGACCTTTTGAGCTTATATAAAAATCAGAATGTCCAAATTTTTCCTGTATCGAAAGGAATATCAAAGCCCCGGAAAACAAAATTTCCGCCCTTTTTGGATGAATATTGAATTGAGTAGCAATTTGCTTGGCTGACATCTTTGAAAGTTGCTGCGTTTGAGCTAAATTTTTCTCATATTTAAACATATATTTATCTATTAACGACGGTGCAAATTCCTTCATTTGCAATGCAATCATTGCTAGTGATGTAATTGTTCCACCAATTCCCATAAAATTGCTCGAAGAAAATCCATTTATGTTGTTATTAATTATTTCCTGAAGAATTTCTTTTGCACTTTGAATTTCATTTTCTGATGGAATATTATCATGGAAAAATTGATTTTTTAAAGTAAGGGAACCGATAGGAAGGCTAATAATTTTATAAATTTCATTTTCTGTACCATTAATAATTTCCGTACTTCCTCCACCAATATCAACGACTGTCCAAAGTCGGTTGTCGGGAATTGCACCCAGAAAACTTAAATATGCTTCTTTCTCAGGTGAAATTATATTGATTTTTGCATCAATACTTTGAGATAATTTAGTGATAATTTCATAAGAATTTTTTGCTCTGCGAAATGCTTCAGTGGCATTTGCTATGATAATATCGACATTATAATTATTAATAATTTCGCGGAACTTTGTTAATGCTTCTTTTGCTCGCTCTAATGAATTTTCAGATATAATTTCATTATTTGTTAAATCAGCGCCAATTTGTGGAATTGCAATTTCATCACAAATTGGTACTATATTTGAATTTTCGATTTTTGCAATTAACATCAGAAATGAATTTGTGCCAATATCAAGTGATGCAATTCTCATAAATAATAATATTTTTTTAATATTTCTAAGACTGTCTTGAACCTATGACTTAAGTTATAGGTTCAACAAAAATTTTTGTACCCCTTTCAAAAGTAAGATGCTTTTGTCACTAAGTGATTATTTATTTACATTTGAATGCTAATGAAACCCATTCGGATTCCTGAAGCATATCAATAAGTTCAAAATTCATTTCATTTGCAGATTGAATAACTTCATCCTTATCATAGACTAATATGCCTGAAACAAGCAAAATACCATTTTTGCTAACCAAGGAGTTATAAAATTTTTGAAAAGAGCCTTTGACTAAATTAGCATAAAGGTTAGCAACAATACCATTGGATTTGGGTAATGTGATATTTTCAATATCAGCTTCAAATAAATCAATGGAGTCCGAAACCCCATTCATCTCGAAATTTTCCGTTGCATTTTCGATTGCCCACTCATTATTATCAACAGCAAAGGCACGAGATGCACCAAGTTTTATAGCTAAGATTGCAAGAACGCCTGTCCCTGTGCCAATATCGAGCCAAAATTGGTTTGGTTGGACATATTTTTCCATCAATTTGGCAATCAATCTTGTGGTTTCATGCTGACCCGTTCCAAAAGACATTTTGGGATTTATAATTATAGGAATTTCAGCATTAACTTCATATTTTTTCCATTCAGGCAATATTGCAATTTTATCGGAAATATTAATGATTGGTATATTTTTTTCAAACTCTTCGTTCCAATTTTGGGCATTAACAAATTCTTCGGAGATAATTTTAGCATTTTTGTCTATATTTTTCAAGGATTGAAGCAATTCTTTATGCATCTTGTAAGTCCATTCGTCATCGAGGAAGGTCACAATTAACTTATCAGTTTCTTCTTGGATACCGAGGATTGGATAATCCATTAATACAGCAATCGCAAGGTCAAATTTTTCCTCGGGAATACTAATTGAGATATTTTTAAAATTCTTCATTAAAACTGATTTTAAAACGTTTTTAAAATATATAAATACAAAATTACTAAACTCATTAATAAATATGGATGAATCTTTGACTGAAAAATTATCTAAAATAAAACTTCTTGCGATGGATGTTGATGGGACGCTAACTGATAGTGCAATGTTTTATTCTGCTGAAGGTGAAGTTTTAAAACGTTTTTCTACTCGAGATGGGATGGGAATTACATTATTGCATAAATTTGGAATTCAAACTGCCATTCTCACAAGCGAGAACACGGAAATTGTTATACAGCGAGCAAAAAAGCTTAATATCCAAGATGTTATTTTAGGAACAAAAACAAAAGATGAGGATATTAAATTGCTCGGTAATAAATATCATTTAAAATTAGATGAAATTGCATATATTGGAGATGATATTAATGACATTCCTGTATTAAAAATTGTTGGCTTCAGTGCGTGTCCACAAGATGCATCAAAATTTGTTAAAGATATTGTGAATTATATATGCAAGCATAATGGAGGCAATGGTGCAATTAGGGAGTTGTCTGAGATGATACTTATTGCAAAAAATATTGATATTATTATATAATTTTTTTATAAATTTGTCGTTAATTAAAATATAATTTTTTTAAATAAAATTTTTGGAGGAAATATGGCAGAACAAGAACGTCAAAATGAATTTTTGAAAGGCATTTTAATTGGGTCGCTCGCAGGTGGCGCAATCGGTGCTATTGTCGGTTTATTACTTGCACCAAAATCAGGCGAAGAAACCCGCAAATTAATCGTAGATACAACTTCAGATATTTATAAGAAAACAGCAGATTATATTGTTGGTTCAACTGAAAAAGTAAAAACTGAAACAACAAAAGTTTATAACGAAGCAAAAGAAAAAGCATCTGAAATTGTAACCTCAGCAAAAACACAAGCTGAGGAGCTTATTAACCGTGCTGAAAGTGTTCTACAAGATGCAAAAGAACGAGCAGCACAAGTACAAACAGGTGTAAAAAGTGGTGTTGAGGCTTTTAAATCAGAAATTAAAGATACTCCTGATGAAAATTAAGGAGTATAATTTATGTTAAATATACTTTATATTGCTTTGATTGTAGCAGTTGTATTTTTTTGCATATTTATGATATATATGCTCACTTTAATTAGAAAGACAACTAATCTAATTGAAGAAACAAGGGAAAATCTAATTATGCAATCGAAAGAATTGAAGGAAACATTTGATAAGATTGAGGAAGCTGTGGACAAAATAGATGTATTTGTTCATACAGTAAATTCCAGTATTGATGATATAAAAAATATGCAATCTACAATCGGCAATATTGTTGCAAAAGCAGATACAACCGCTACAAATATACTTTCAAACATCAATAATTTTTCTGATTTGCTTAATACATCGTACCATAAAGTAGAAAAGCCTGTTAGCGATGCTGTGAATTTAATTAGTAATGTGGGCGGTTATTTTCAAAAAATAAAAGCATTCTTACCGACAAATAAGAAAGAAAAAAGGAATGCTGAAAAAAATAGGCAGAATTAAGAATTTATTTCTTAATTTTGTAAATAATATGGATGGGTTCTTGGCTCAGTTGGTTTAGAGCGCTTCCCTGACACGGAAGAGGTCACGTGTTCGAATCACGTAGGACCCACAAAATTTTTAAATTAGCTTCCTAAAATATAACGCCAATACCTAAAGTAAAATAGCTTTTTGATTGCTCATTATCTGTTTTCCCAATTAAATTAACATAATTATATTTTCCCTCAAGGTTTAACCCTATTACTTTTAAATCAAAATCGATACCTACACCTATACCCGCACCAAATCTGCTATCGGATGGTGAAGTCGAAACAGCAACATCAACACCCATAACTTTTTGATTTACAGTAGAATAAATATAACTATATGTTAAATTTCCTGCAATATAGGGGCTAATAATTGAATGAAATGGATATAATTGTAACCCCGCTGATATTGGGACAATTTTTGTAGATGTAGAAAGTGTGGTCAATGTTTTTGATGGGTCGTTTGGATCTACAACTTTTATTTCAGATTCGGGAAAACTATTATAGGCAGCAGAAGCAAAAAATGTGAAGTTTTTATTTAGTTTGAATCCATATTTTATACCAATATAATATCCATTGTCAAGACCCTGCGAAATTAAATTGCCAATTGCGGTATCATTCACTCTGACCGTTTTGGAATTATATACATCATTGATTTTATTGCTTGGAGTCGAAAGCCCACCAAAAAAACCGAAAGAGCCTGATTCAGCTTTACTATTCTGAAAAATAAGTAAAGATAGAAAGAGAGTTGCAAAAATAAATTTCTTCATTTGTTATTCCTCAAATGTCATCAAAAAATTAAAAATTGATAAAAACAAAATGAATTAACGTTTAAAAATTTAGTTTGTTTTATTATTAATTGAGTTTGAATTACGGAGGCAAGGTATAAAAGTATAAAAAAATAAATTTTCCCATATTTATTAAATAATTATCTTTAATTTTGAAAAAAATTATTATTTGGAGTCTTTTATGAAACAATTTTCTTCTCTCTGCAAGGTTATTGCAACTTTATTAATCAGCATATTTTTAGTCACAGGTTGTGGATTAATTTTTCATGGCACCAAGGATCCAGTAAACTTTACATCGGAACCTGAAAAATGTCAGGTATATATAAACGGCATATTTATGGGAACTACTCCATTGATGTTGGAGCTTAAATCCAATAAAACGTATATAGTCGAGTTTAGAAAAGATGGGTATGAAAGAAAAGTGTTTAATCTAACAAATAGTGTTAATGGTGGATATATTTTCCTTGATGTATTGTTTGGCTTATGGCCCATCGTTATTGATGCAGCGACAGGTGGATGGTATACTTTGGATTATGACCTTGTCCATGGTAATCTAGAATTGGAAAAATAATTCGAATTTTACAGTTAAAAAATTTTATATTTTTTGCAATTAATTTCAATCAATTTTATTAATTTGCATTTTAAATATAAACAAAAGGATTTAGTTATGTCAAAATTTCGTTTCTTATTCCCAATTTTGTTTGTAATGGTATTTTTTAGTTCAGCATATTCACAAACCAATATGAAGATGCCTATTAATATAGGTATCTTCGGTGGTCTTGGCATTAATATGCACCAACCAAGTTGGACCGATGAAGCAATTCTCACGGGAACGCCCATCCCTTTCAATCAAAGTTCAACTGCTTTAGGTTATTTTGGTGGAATAATTGGGAATTTCCCAATTAATGATATTTTCACAATATCTGCAAGAGTTGGATATAATGCACTTGATGGCGAAATTGAGACTTCCGTAATATCGCCTACAATAACCGAAACGCATACGTTAGATGGAAGATTTGATTACTTGGAAATCTCTCCCATATTGCAGTTGCACAATCTCATTCCATTGAGAAATCTTTATTTTCTTGCAGGACTTGAAATAGGTGTCCCTGTGACAGCTGAATGGGACTACACATATTTCGAATCATTAACACCATCATCAACAACTATTTTTGATGTGCAAATGCCTGATAAAGCAACGCGCTTTGCCCTTGCAGTAGGTGCGGGATATGTAATCCCCTTGAGCAAAAATGTATTTTTGACTCCCGAAGCTTCGTTCCGATTTGCATTAACAAATTTATCTTCCAGTGCTATATATGATAGTTGGACTGTCAATCAACTTCGATTAGGTGTATCGTTAACATTTGGATTATCTACATATGAGGAAAAAATTCTAACAAATGAACCCGCAACATATAGAACTCTGGCTGTTAATGAACCATCATTACGTTATTATGATAAAAATATGGATTTGCATCCATTAGCACAGGTAAAAGTCGAGGAAGTGCAATATTCAGAGCTTCATCCGCTAATACCTTATGTGTTTTTCCCTGAAGGTAAATCCACTCCAACACCATCTTCACAAGTGCTATCAGCAGAAAGCGAGGCGGGTGAATTCAATATCGAAAATCTTCCATCCGATGCTGAGCAAATTAATACTTATACACTTGATATTGTCGGAAGTAGATTGAAAAGCAACCCAGGAACGAATCTAACCGTTACGGGGACTATAAACTCTAATGAAATGAAGAATAATCAAAAATACCTTGCAAAAGAAAGAGGTGATTTTGTTCGCAATTATCTTGTTGCAAATTATAGCGGTGACCCAAATAAAATCACTGTAGTCGCAGGAACATTGCCAGCCAAACCATCTTCAAAAGTTGATCCCGATGGTGACGCAGAAAATTGCCGTGCCGAAATTGCTTCAACTAACCCAGAAATTCTGAAACCTATCATTGTCACAAGCGATAAAGAACGTGTCTCCGATCCCGCACTTATTGAATTCTATCCTAATATTGTCACAAATGACACAATTTTAAATTGGGAATTAATATATTTTCAAAGTGGGACTCAACTGAAACGATTTGTTGGAAGTGGGCACCCATCTCATATTAGTTGGCAAATAGCACCAAATTTACTAAAAGCATCTCAAGTGCCAATAGATTATCAATTCAATGTCGAAACTATGTCGGGATTAAAAAAAGGCGTTGAGGGCTCCATTCCTGTTGATTTTGTTTCTTATACGCGGAAAAAGTCTGAAGACTTGCCTGATAGGAGTATCTCAAAATTCAGCCTCGTATTATTCGATTTTGATAGCGATGTGATTAACGATAAAGATAAGCAAACAATTGACCAATACGTTATCCCCGCAATAAAAGCAAATTCAACCGTTCAAGTTTATGGATATACCGATAGAATTGGCGATGAAGATTATAATAAGAAACTTGCTCAACGCCGCGCAAATAATGTTCAGAAATACATTGCAAGCAAGGTTAAGAACGTGAAATTTGAAACAATTGGTATAGGCGAAGGAGTTCAAATATTCAATAACGATACACCGACAGGTAGGCAATTATCACGCACCGTTCAAGTTTATGTTATAACACCAAAATCATAAAACTACAAATGCAATAATATAAGATCTCATTATTTTATTTTTCATTTTTTTCCTTTATTAATATCCCCCCTTTTGCAAAACAAGGGGGGATTTTTTTAGTGATGGAAATGAATATTGGAGAATTAGATTTTGCAATTTTATAATTTTGCAATTATTCATTATAAATATGTTGCTAATTCGTAGTCTAGATTTCAATCCATATTTTAATATTGCAAGTGAGGACTATTTTTTTAAAAATTTTAATGAAGATATTCTTTTCCTTTATCGTGATCTTCCGTCGATAATAATTGGGAAACATCAAAATGCTTATAAAGAAGTAAATTTTCGATATGTGCGAGATAATTCTATACCTGTAATCCGACGTATCAGTGGTGGGGGCGCGGTTTATCACGATTTGGGGAATTTGAATTTTGCGTTCATACAGAATAAACATGAGGGAAATTTATCGGACTTTAAGGGATTTACATTGCCTATTCTTCACTTTCTTGAATATCTTGGTATTCCCGCCAAGTTTGAGGGACATAATGATTTGCGTGTCAATGGCAAGAAATTTTCGGGAAATGCAGAGCATATTTTTAAAAATCGCGTTTTGCATCATGGCACTCTTTTGTTCGATGCAAATCTGGACAATTTGAGAAATTCTTTGCAGATATCCGATAAATATATCGACCACGCTGTAGAATCCGTGCCATCAAGCGTCATTAATCTTTCAGAAGTAATAAAAAATAAAATATCTATTGAAGAATTTGAAAATTTGCTTATCGAATTTTTGTTCAAAGAATATTCGGACATTATGGAATATAAATTAAATGAAAATGATATTGAACAAATCAATAAGCTTGTAAAAGAGAAATATTCAAAATGGGAATGGAATTACGCCTATTTTGGGAATTATGAATTTAGAAACATTATAAGGAGCAAGGGTGCTAATGATTCTTTAAGGAGCAAGGATGCTCCTTATACTATATATTTTAAAGTGAAAAATGGAATTATACAAGATTTCGCGATCGAGTCCGATTATTTTACAAAAGATGAGATTAATAAAATAGCAACAAGTTTAAATAATATACAGCATCGATACGAAACAATAATGGAAAGACTCGAAAAACTAGATATATTGGGGGAAAATAAGGGGATGCTTTTGGCGGATTTTGTTGAAATGCTGTTCTAAGTAAATATCCAATGCAGAGGGCTGAAGCCCTCTGTTGCATAACATAGATTCATCGCGACAGGTGGCTTTAGCCACTCGCAGAATTCGTAGGGGTGTATTATTTACTTATGTGTCTGCACCATCTTGGGGGAGAACCTCTTGCAGTTCCGACTCTTGCAGAGGGCTGAAGCCCTCTGTTGCATAACTAATCCATATCGGTGGCACAAGCGTCCCCGCTTGTGCAAATTCTGCAAGGGGATGCTTTTACTACTTATTGCTATTTTTCCCAAATTTATTAATTTGGAAATTTTAAATTTTCAAATTAAGTATGTTATGAAATCTTGGTTTTTAATTTTATTAATATATTTTCTTGTAAATGTCAATAATGCAATTGCTTGTACAAATCTCTTGATTTCCAAAGGTGCATCCGCTGATGGCTCTACGATGATAACATATAATGCAGATGCAGGTGGATTTATGGACCCACTTTATTTTATGTCACCGATGGATCATAAAGATGATTCAGTTGAGGTATATGAATGGGATACGGGCAAATATCTTGGCAAGATAAAGCAAGTACCCCACACCTACGGCGTTATTGGAAATATAAATGAATATCAAGTGAGTCTTGGCGAAACTACTTTCACTGGGCGGACAGAATTGACTGATACTAACGCACGTGTTGATTATGGTTCGTTAATGTATCTTGCACTGCAAAGGGCAAAAACAGCACGTGAAGCAATAAAAGTTATGACTGATTTGGTTGCTGAGTATGGATATTATAGTTCGGGGGAATCCTTCTCGGTTGCCGATCCAAATGAAGTTTGGATATTGGAAATGATTTCCAAAGGACCTTGGGAAAAAGGAGCAGTTTGGGTTGCAGTGCGAATCCCTGATGGATATATTTCAGCTCACGCAAATCAATCGAGAATTCAAGAATTTCCATTAAATGACCCTGAAAATTGTATATACTCGAAAGATGTAATTGATTTTGCTATAAAACATAATTATTATAATCCTAAAAAAGACGGTAAATTCAGCTTTCAGCGAGCATATTCACCAAATGATCCAGCAACATTGCTTGTTTGCGAGGGAAGAATATGGAGCCTATTTCGCCGTGCAGCCCCATCCCAAAATTTTTCCGATGATTATTGGAGAGCAGTAGAAGGAGCAAAACCATATCCACTATTTATTAAACCCGATAAAAAGCTATCGGTCAAAGATGCAATTTCATTGATTCGAGATCATTTCGAAGGCACACCGTATGATATGACAAAAGGTTTTGCAGCGGAACCCTATGGAAATCCGTATAGATGGAAACCATTAGAATGGAAAATTGAGGGGGATACAACGACTTATGCTTGGGAACGCCCCATCACATCTCAGCAATGTGCTTTCTCGTTTGTTTCACAAATGCGCTCGTTTATGCCAAGAGAAATTGCAGGCGTATTCTGGTATGGTGTGGATGATAATTATTCAAATGTGTATATGCCACTTTATTGTTCGATGACACGCCCTCCAAAGTCTTTTACAGGTGGAAGCATTCAGGAATTTGATTTTTCGAGTGCATTTTGGGTATTCAATCTTGTTGCAAATCTTGCATATACAAAGTATTCTTACATTATTAAAGATATTCAGGAAGTGCAATCACAATTAGAAAATAAGTTTTTTGCATTTCAACCGTCAATAGAAAAAGCTGCATTGGATTTATATGAAAAAGATAAGAATCTTGCAGTAGAATTTCTAACAGATTATTCGTATTCACAAGCAGAAATGACTGTCGAAAGATGGCGCGAGCTTTGGAAAACGCTTGTAATGAAATACAATGATGGTTTTATAAACGATGTGAAGATGAATAATGGGAGAAGTCCGAAAGGTGTTGGATATGGCGATGAATATTTTAAGAGAGCAATAAAAGATAAGCCTGGCTATTACGACGCAAAATGGCGTAAAAAATAATTTGATGCATCCGTAGCTCAATTGGATAGAGTACTTGACTTCGGATCAAGTGGTTGTGGGTTCGAGTCCCTCCGGGTGTACAAAAAAGCATGGCAAAAGCTAAGTATCCCCTTGCAGAATTTGCACAGGTTGTGCAGAATTTGCACAAGCGGGGACGCTTGTGCCACCTATATGGATAGGTTATGCAACAGAGGGCTTCAGCCCTCTGTAAGAGTCGGAGCTGCAAGATATTCTGCACCAGGATGGTGCAGCCACATAAATAGTAGCACAATCATCCTTGATTGTGCTTCCCTGTCATTCTGAACGAAGTGAAGAATCCATAACAGCCGGTATGGATTCCTCGCTATGCTCGGAATGACAGATAAATTATTATCTGCTCACTATCACGGGTATTGCCATATTTTCATCCCCCAGTGAAATATAAATAAAATATATCCCTGAAGCAAAATTGCTGCAATTCCATTTAATATTTGCTTTATATGGTGCGAGCTTCTCTATTGAAATTTCGGGATTTGTTATTTCATCTCCATAACTTGTGTAGACCTTGATTTTTGCATTTTCTATTAAATAATATTGCTCATTCCAATAAACATTAGCAGTTACTTCACTTGATGCAGGTATAGGATGCACTTTTCTATCAGAAAATAGAAATACTGTGCGTTTCTCAATCTGCTCGCTTATTTCCTCATCCACCGATGTGGTATTGTCATATTTTAATAATATATTAGAGCTAAAAATCGATGCCCATCCTAAATTTTTATTAACAAAAGAAAATGAAGATACAAAGTAGTTTGCTATGTGACGCTGTAATTGCCATGAAGCACCTCCATCGCTTGTATAATATAAATCACCTGTATAAGAAAAACCACTTCCTTCCTTCATAGTCGAAATAAATCCTTCGTTTTCATTAAAAAAATAAATAGAAGCAAATTCATTATCCGATGGTGAATTTATCTTATTCCAAGTATCACCACCGTCTGTTGTTCTGTACAAAGTACCTTTAGGACATCCAAGCCATCCATTTTCATCATCAATAAAAAATAATGTATTTAAATTTGAATCCAATACTTGAGCTAATTCAGTCCAATTTTTCCCACCATCAGTCGTTTTCAGAATTTTGCCTGAATATGCACCAATTAAGCCTTTTTCATCATTAAAGAAATGAACTGAACTAATGTATAACAAATCATTATAATTGGCAAATTTTAAAGAATCCCAACTACTCCCGCCATCTTTTGTTAAAATGATTACTTTAGCGATTGGATCTATTGCCCAAATTCGATTATGGTCAAAAGCTTGTACCCAAGTATATCTATGTTTCGAAGGGACAGGATGATCTGTCCAAGTATCTCCGAAATCAGTTGAAATTTGATAAATATTTTGGGCACGCATTAAAAAGCCATAACCATCAGGAAACATTACAAAATCCATTAAGGCATTACCCATAAACTCAACCATTATTTTCTCTTCCCAAGTTTTACCCCCATCTGTTGTTTTTAATAAATTTGTAGGTCCGAAAGCAAAACCCGTAAGTGAATCTAAAAACTGTATTTTTGGGAATGTATAAGGACCTGGAACTATATTTTCAATCCATAGATCCTTTGCATAGCTCGAGCTAATGGCTAAAAAAACCATTAATACATAAGTTAATTTTTTCATAAAAATTCTCCTTTTAAAAATACAAAAATATACAAAAAATTGATAAAATTAAAGTTCAACCGAAAATGATATAATTTTTTCATTATTTAATATACCTATAAAATGCACTTTATTATCTTGTTCAGAATAAGGTTCAACAAAATTTAGCTCTCCATAATTATTTTATAACCAACAAAATCACTTGATTTCCAGGTTATGAATCCAATATTCTCCATTGTCCCAATTAGACAATAAAATCAGATTATTCTTCGATTTACCTATTAAATTGATTTCATGAATTTCATTATTTTGGTTTGTGTCAGCAATTATTGGTATTTCATCAATGAATTTGCCTTTTAATGAATAAATCTGCAATACATATTTATAATCGGATTCACCTGGATTTATTTGATTTATATTATTCATTTGATTTTCTTTTAAAAGGACATAAATATTATTATCATCTAATATAATATCGCTTGGATAGAAAAGTTGTTTAAATTTTATATTCATATATTCTTTCATAAAATCCTTCACATTTTTCAATATCATTTCTTCTTCTGTAAAAATTTGTTTTAGTAATCCTCTAGGTTGAATTGCTTGAATATTTGTAGCTTTACCATCTTGTATAGTAAATTTAAGAAATGTTCCATTCATAGGGGAAAATAAAATAAGATCACCATTATCATTTTTATAAATTTGTGGGCTATAAAAACCATTATAATCTTTTTTAGTAATTCTCCTTATGTCATCAATTCTTAAAACAACATCAGGGAGATCATTTTTATAGTTATATTTAAAGAAAATAGCTCCTTTATCTCCCTCCAAATTCTTGCAACTTTCAGCAGTGCAGTCTGAATAACGACCAGTGTAAAAAATTGAATTCATATATGAAATCGCTATATCAAAGTTTCCACTATATATATCTTGATTTAATTCTAATACTTTATTTGGAATTGTTGAATTCCCTTCAATCAATGCTGCGATATCTTTGAATCCAACTTTTAGAGTTGAATTTGTATCATAATCATTAGATTCTGTTTTAGTGCCTCGATTCTGCAATCCTAAGATTTTAGGAACATTAAGAAAAAGAACCATAGAGTCCAAGCCATTATAATTAATCATATTTATTATAGAAGGCTTCACAAGCGAACTTTGCAAATGTGAATAATAATCTTTATAAATTGAATCTTTATATTTATAATAATTAATTAAACTATCGGGAACCATATAAATTCTTACTAAATTGCCATTTACAATATCATATTGCTGAATATTAAAATTATAGCCATCTAGGAGATAAAATGTATTTTTTTGATTATCAAAATTTATTCTTGTGATTGTAGAGATATTGGAATCCGCTGCTTTTAAATGAATGCCACTATCTTTGGATAATTTAATTATCGGATGTTGTGTGAAATATTTATTCAATAAATCTGCATTGTCATTTAATTTATATAAACTTTCATTCAAAATTGTTCTGCCTTTCCTGTCCAACACAATTACATCGGGAATTGTATTAATATCTAAATAGGGAACAATCGTCGTATCTTTTTTATCATAAATTTTATTTATTTTAAAATCATCCTTGATTTTCTTTCTTGTTTTTTCATTAAGATAATTTTTCACAATTAAGAATTCATTATCATCTGTGATTTTATCTTTTAATTTGATTCGTATCGCTCCTAACTTTGCATAATTGCAGCTTACGCATCCTTCAAGGGTAATTACATAGAAAAAGTTATATTCATTGCTTGAAATTTCATCAAAAAAAGTAGATTCTAAATTATTATTTGATGTGTCATCTATTGATGAAGCATTGTTGAGGATTATTTGTGATTTTGCATTCATCGAAGAAAATAAAAGGGTCAGGGCTATTATTAGCGCACCTGTTATGTTAATTTGATTCCTTATCATAGTATTCACTTAATTTTTTAATTAAAAATACTTATAATTTTAAAGTGGGAGTTATAAATTATAACTCCCACTAACATCAAAATTTTATATCTAATTCTGTTCCTACAATTAAGTCGCTATCTGCTTATTACAAATTTAGCAACATATTTGAAATTCGGATTGTAATCATTTGTTATTTCAACCATATAATTTCCAATTTGCCAATGCTGAGCATCAATTGTTACGCTATTTTCAATGTCAACATTTGCTTGACTATATATCGTCTGACCTAGTAAATTAAATATCTTCAGTCTATATGAAGGATTTAAATCTGAGTGTTGTTGCAAACCATTGAAAACTATTGCAAATTGTTCGCTTACAGGATTCGGGAATATTGAAATATGTGAATTTTTTAAAGGATTATCTGATGTTGTAGTCCCAATTTTGTAGCTACCATTGCTTACTAAATTAACCCACTCTTGATAATCATTTGTAATTATTGGATCAGGTAAAATAGTGAATGTATATGTACAGCCTTCTAAAGTTGATTCTTGATTTAAAAAATCAATGCCAACATAACCGGTGCCAATATGAGGGTCATTAATATCTGATGGAACCCAAATAGCTTCAAATGTGTAATGGCCAATATTTGGGCAAGGATCCCCTAAAATAGGACCACCATTAATTGGGATTTCCATACAAACTTTATCGTCGCAGCTACCGCACTTAACAAATAAAGTGCCACCATTATTAACTGTTGATTTAACACCACCACTTATTATCGTTCCTCCATATGAAGCAGCTAAGGCTTTATTAAAACCTGCAAAGATTACTAATAATCCGAAGATTATTGCAATGAACGAAAATTTTGTTTTTGATGTTTCCATCATTTACTCCATATTTTGTTTTTAAATATTATTAAATATTTTGTCAGCTCCTCTTGCATTGTCACTCCGCAAAATTACTCCCTTCAAGCAATCCAAAAATGGAGTAATAATTTTTTTCTCACTTTCCAAAAGCAAAATTGCCAATGCAAAATGTGAACTTCTCAAGATATAATAACAAATTAAAAGTCTAAATCTTTCATATTTTTAATATTTTTTTATTTTCTATAATTTACGAAATAATTACTAAATAGAATAATTAGATTACATTTGTGGTAAAAGCATCCCTTTGCAGAATTTGCACAGGTTGTGTCGAATTTGCACAAGCCGGGACGCTTGTGCCACCGATATGGATTAGTTATGCAACAGAGGGCTTCAGCCCTCTGCAAGAGTCGGAACTGCAAGATGTTCTGCACCAGGATGGTGCAGACACACTTTTCACCAGGATGGTGCAGCCACACAATCTGAGCCCTTACAAGCATTGCTTGTATAGCAGTTTTATATTAATCTTCAAAATTTGAGTAATTTAGTTTTTTTCAATTTTACAATATGGAAAAAGTTGCATTATTTGAAAATCAGAAGAGAAAAGAGGCAATAGAGCTTGCGCAATATGTATCAAAAGTTTTTTTTGAAAAAAATATAAAGACTTATGTAAGCTTTGATTTATATGAGCATTTTTCAGATGAATATAAAAAATATGTCACTGCGATTGCCTTAGGCGATTTTGATAAATATGCCGACGCTGTGATGACATTTGGTGGAGACGGCACTATTCTATCAGCTGTGAGATATGTCTGCAAAAGCGAAATTCCAATACTTGGTATAAATGTTGGCAAGCTTGGATTTCTTGCAGAATACTCAAATAAAATGATTGACCAGGCAATAAACGACCTATTGACAGGCAATTATCGAGTAGTCGATAGAACGATGCTTCATACTCAATTGGATGGGGAGTCAATCTATGCTTTAAATGATTTTGTAGTAGAGAAGCTTTCGTCATCGAGAATGATTACTTTGCACACATATTCGGATGAGCATTTTGTAGGGTCTTACCGTGCTGATGGATTAATCATTACGACACCGACGGGTTCTACAGCATATTCTCTTGCTTGTGGGGGACCAATTATTGCCCCTTCATCAGATGTGATTTGCTTAACCCCTATCTCTCCACATTCTTTAACATTTCGTCCTCTTGTTATACCCGATGAAAATCAAGTAAGAATAATAGTCGAATCTCCAACGAATGAAATCAAATTTGTAGCAGATGGACAGGTTGAAAAAATTTTAAAAAATAATGATGAAATAGTTATTAATCTTGCAGAATTTAAAGTCAAGTTAATAAAACCAATGAAAAGTTCTTATTACGATGTGCTACGTGCAAAATTATTATGGGCAACAGATCCTACTGCAGTCAAAGAAGAAAATAAATAAATTTGAGAATCTTATCTTCATTAATATTTATTGTAAATAAAATATAAAAATTCACTAAAATCTCGTAAATTTGTAATATTTTCAAAAGAAAAAAAATGACACAAGAATTTCCAAAGCTAATTTTACCAGAAATAGAAAATCTATCAAATATTGATGTATATTTAGCAAATGGTGGTTATGAAACATTTAGGTCAGTACTAAAATTGACGCAAGATGAAGTTATCAATGAAGTAAAAAAATCCAAACTACGTGGTCGAGGTGGCGCAGGATTCCCAACAGGATTGAAATGGAGCTTTATGCCAAAAGGCAATAGCAATAATTCAGAAAAATATCTTGCAGTAAATGGCGATGAATCTGAGCCTGGTTCATTTAAAGATCGTCAGATTTTTGAATTTAATCCTCATCAATTAATTGAAGGTATATTGATTGCCGGATATGCGATGGGAATCAGAGCTGCGTATATTTATATTCGAGGTGAATATCATAAGTGGATAAAACTTTTACAAAAGGCAATTGATGACGCATATTCGCACGGTTTTGTTGGCAGCAAGATGAAAGAAACATTTGGGATGGATTCTAGTTTTGATATATATATTCATAAAGGTGCAGGCGCTTATGTTTGTGGTGAAGAAACCGCACTGATGGAATCAATAGAGGGCAAGCGAGGTTATCCACGCGTTAAGCCACCTTTTCCTGCATCTTATGGATTATGGGGCAAACCCACAACTGTAAATAATGTTGAAACAATCACGAATGTCCCTGCTATTTTCAAAATTGGCGCTGATGAATACGCAAAAATTGGTGCTCCTGGCCAACCAGGTACTTTGCTATTTGGTGTGAGTGGTCATATTAATAAACCGGGTGTTTATGAACTTCCCACAGGTTTCCCTTTAAAAGACTTGATTTATGATATTTGTGGAGGTATTCCGAACGGTAAAAAAATTAAAGCTGTTATACCAGGCGGAACATCAATGCCACCCCTAACAGCCGATGAAGTTGAAATTGCCAACATGGATGAAGATTCTTTATCAAAATTGCAAACCCATATTGGTACGGGTGGGGTTATTGTAATGGATGAAGATACTGATTTAGTAAAAGTTACACAACGCATTGCTCACTTTTATCACCACGAATCCTGTGGACAATGTACTCCCTGCAGGGAAGGAACAGGATGGATGGAAAAGATTTTAAATAGAATAATAGCGGGAAATGCTACTTCGAAGGATTTAGATTTATTAATATCAGTGGCTAATAATATTGAAGCACGCACAATTTGTGCTCTTGGTGATGCTGCAGCTTGGCCTGTTAGAGGATTTGTCACAAAATTTAGAGCAGATTTTGAACAGCGGGTTAAACCAACGGTTACATTTATTCCGCCTAATGTTGTTCACGGGAAGCGAAATTCAGCAGAAAAGCTTATAGAGAATTATTAATTTGATTCGCTATCTCATATTATAAAAGCAATTTATATTTTAAGAGAAATCTCAAGAGATGGGGGGCTCTGTTTTCTCGATGCTTGCGATTTGCTCAATATAATCACGTATCACGGGTTTTAAGTATATTCCTTCAAAATTTGCATCGCAAATTGCTTTTGCAAGAGTTGAATTATGCCCTTCAATAGAAACATATTTATTTAATATTATTATTTTCTCTTCTTTTAAAATACAATTATTGCTTTTGAAATTGCCTATATCTTTGCGGATTTTATAACCCAATGATTTGGCAATTTCGCTCAATTCATCGTATAATTTTTGAGGTTTCATTAGTTCAAAACTTCTTTTTCAGCATCCTCGAGTGTATCGACAATATTCAGAATTGAATTCAATTTTGTGAGATTAAATATATTTTTCAATATTTCAGGTACATTAGCTATAACTAATTTACCTTGATTCAAAGTGAATTGTTCATCTTCTTTGGCAAGTATTCCAAGGGAGAGGGAACTGAAATAGAGGACATAAGTAAAATCAAGTATAACGCGATTATTTTTTTGTGTCGCATATTTTTCTAAAATAGATTTTAATATCCTTGCTTCCTCTTCAGATACAAACTTTCCAAAGAGATGTAAAATAACGTAGTTGTTTTTTTCTTCAATTTCTATTATTCGATTTTCTTCCATTTGATAATATGTTAAATTACAAAATTAGTTAATTAATGATAATTTCTTATAAAAAATTGCAAAATATAAAATATTTGTAAATTGCATATTATTTTTTTGCAAATTTTTTGAGAAGAAAATGAAGAATATAATTATAGCAGCATCTTTTTTCCTGTTATTTTTTGCTATTTCCTGTAATGATAATAGTGTGCAAACAAATGCGGTTGAAATGTCTTTAGATTCGCTATCTGAACTTCCTGGCTATGATTGGATTGGCTCAGTTATGGCATCTTATACACCTGATACAACAATTTTCAATGAAATAAAACCATTACTTGATTCAAATTCACAATATTTTCTATTTTTTGTAAAATCCTGCGGTCCTTGTGCATCCGCAAGTCAGCAGTTTGTTGAAATTATTAAAATTCTGCAAATGTGCAATTTTCCTAATGATCGATACGAGATTCTTGTTATGAATTCTATCTCAAATAGTCATCCTTATCAAAATATAATTCATATATATTCATTACCAACAATTATGCTACTAAAAAACAATGTCCCAATTTATTCTCTAAGTGATACACTCGCGAAGAGTATAGAAAAGCAATTAAAATATCCCGTTAAATCAGAAGAATTGCTTTATGAAGCATTAAAAGTAGCTAATCAATAGAATATTATTTGGCTGACCATTCTTTAATTAACTTTTCAAATAATTGGGGGTCTAAACGTGGTGAAGAGTAAAATCCTGCGTTGCAACGTTGTCTATAACCTTCGTATAATGAAATTGCGGCAGCAACTGAAATATTTAGGCTTTGCACCATACCAACTTGTGGAATTATAAAATTATCATCGGCTTGCAGAAATAATTCATCGGAGATACCCGAGTGTTCATTACCAAATGCAAGTGCTATGGGTTGGATAAAATCAATCTCATAAAGAGAAATTGCATTTGTATTAAGCTTTGTAGTATAAATTTTCTTTCCTTGTGAGTGGATATAAATAACACAATCGGATACATTATCGAAAATTTTAAATTGCATCCACTTTATAGCCGATGAGCTGCTGGTTTTGGAAAGCTTTGGCATTTTCTGTCCGCTATGATATAATAGGCAAACTTCGTAAATGCCAACAGAATCGCATGACCGAATTACAGCCGATAGATTATGAGGGTCATTAATATTTTCAAGAATTAAAGAAAAATCAGGCTGTCTCCTCTCGAGAACTTGCCTGATTTTATTAATTCTATCGTTGGTTTTGAACTGAGAGAAATCTGCTCTCATTTTATTGCTATCCATAAAAGCGAATTAACGATTGCGTTTTTTATGTCGATCTTTACGCAGACGTTTTTTCCTTTTATGGGTTGCCATTTTATGGCGTTTTCTTTTCCTTCCGCACGGCATTTTCTTACCTCTTTATTTGTGTGATTGATTTGATGTTAAATTTTCGTTTACTTTCTTTAAGAACTCAGGTGAAGGTTTGAATACTGGTACGGCTCGCTCATTTAATGGAACACTATCGCCTGTTTTAGGATTACGTGCCATCCTTGGTTTACGGGTTTTTGATTTGAAAACGCCAAAGCCTCTCAACTCGATGCGTTTTCCCGATGATACTGCGTCTTTGATTGTTTCTAATACACCATCAACAACTTGCTTCGTATCAATCTTTGATAAACCTGTTACTTTTGAAATTTCATCGACTATTTCTGCCTTTGTCATTGTTTGTCCGTTTTATTTATTAAACAAAATTCAATTTTACATTTTTAAAAGAAAACAAATTTAAGAAAAATCATTGAAATATAAAGAGTAATTTTTTAATATCACTAAATAAATTAATTTTGCAGAAATTAAATTCTCAATTTCAATGGAGTGTCTATATTGTCCCGTTTTTGATCAATCAAGCAAATCAATCTCATTGGCAAGTGATGAACTGAAGCATCTCAAAGTCTTGCGTTTGAAAGATAATGAAGAAGTTTATATATCGAATGGAAAAGGTCTTCTTGCTCTTGCAAAAGTAAATTATAAAAATAATGAGCCAATTATTTGCCCAATTGAGTACTATCCAAATTATGGGGAATTAAATTATAATATTTCACTTGCAATTTGCCAAATTCAATCACGTGACAGACTCGATTTTTTAATTGAGAAAGCAGTTGAACTCGGCGTTTCTGAAATTATAATTGTGCATTGCACCTATTCTCAAAAAATAAATCTTATATCCGAAAGAATCATAAAGAAAGCAATAGCAGCCTTGAAGCAATCGCATAGATCAGTGCTCCCACAAATTAAATTTGAACAATCATTGCTTTCTCTTTTATCTAAATTAGATAAGCGTTATCGCCCTATACTACTTGATGAAGATGGAGAAAATCCATTAAATGAGATTGTGCAACAGGATTCAATTATATTTACAGGTCCTGAAGGTGGATTTTCAAAGGAAGAGAAGCAAGATTTCGAGCAGATTACAGATTTATTGCGGTGGAACCTTGGTAATCGTCGATTACGCGCAGAAACAGCAGCTATAAAAGCAATCTCAATCCTATCCGCAATGCTATAATTTCCCCATAAAAAAAAGGCAGGGGGGTAAAAATGGAAAGGAATGAAAATGAGTAGAAAATAAAATCCTCCTCTTAAATTACTTTTAAAAGGAGGAATATTATTAAAAATTATCCTTATCGCTGAATTAATACACTTTTTGATTCAGATGAAATAACAGATTTACTGTCATTTATTGAAGCTATAACAAAGTAAGTGCCATTTACGATATTATTTATCGGAATACGTATAATCTGGCCAGCAGTTACTTCCTTCTTAAGAATTTCTTCACCAATTGAATTATATAATTTGATAATAATTGTGTTATTAAATGTGCCTTTAATTGCCTCTGTTTGTGGTAAATATGTAACTATATACATTTCTTCTTTCGCTGGATTGGGATAAACTAATAATTTCATTTTATTCTCTGTACTTGAATAACTTTCATCGCTCAGATCTAATATTTGCTCATTGATATCAATAATTTTTAGCAATCTTTCATTTTGGTCAATATTTAAAAATGCTTTTTCAGGTAAATTTCCTATGACTAGTTGCTCCATAGTTGTTATTTGATTATTGTGTTTGGACCATATTATTCTATATTCATCGCTCATTCCATTTATAAATACTTTTTTATGAAATTTGTAATTCTTATTATTCAACTTACTTTCAGTCAGTTCCCAAATCTTTCCATCTCTGTGTCTCTGAATGTTCATTGAGTATCCATTTGTCATATCACCTTGTTCTATATAATTTAGTTCCTTAATTTGCCCAATTGAAAACCATTCTGTTGCAAGTGTATCTTTAATTTTAAATTTCCCATTATCTATTTTATAAGAAGTGATCACAGGTGATATTATTCCATTTGTATCGAGTAATGTAATTGGTGAGAACCATTTTTTCTTCCCATTTTGATCACTAAAACCAATAAAGTAATTGTATTTTTCATTAAAGTTATTCCCTTTATAAAAATATTGCCCTGATTGGTTATTGAACGACGAATCAGTATCATAAAAAACTCGCATATATTGATATAATGAATCATCTTTGACACTCATTATTACAGGTAATGAAGGATTTGTTCCTCTTGCACTTAATTCATTGATATTTGGTATCATATTTACATTATATTCCCCTCCTTCCATTAACGTCCAAAAGTTTTGAGGAATTTGATACATCAGGCTATCATTTACACCAAATGCCATTACCAATGCAGAATCGTTATAATATGTTTTAATAATTTGAGTATCTAAACCGTTGAAATATTTTTGATCTTTCATAACACCTTGGGCTATGCTTGGGGACTGTACATTACCATCCAATGCTTTAATTATTGTAGGAATCCGAGCTGTATAACAAGAAGGTACCCATTCAATACCGCCTGGCGTCATTCTCGCCGTATCAGAAAAATCATAACCTGCACATTCAATTATATTATTGCCAGACTCATCAGTTGCTTCCCATACAACTCTATCCATTTTGATAGCAAGACTCCCAGGCAATGGATCAATTGGATTTGGCATATTATAATTAGCAACGTTCCTAATTATAGTAGCATTTCGATGCCTCGACCCCGTTGTACCAAAGCTTATCATACTCATAGTTCCTGAAATATCTTTTTGGATTTGGTATGTCATATCGCACGATGCATTTGGTAAAAAGTGGACTATATTTCCTAGTGAATCTACCTTTATTCTTGTATAAAATATCTGATTTGTTGAATCATCTAAAGTTGCAAATTTGCGACCTTCAAATATTAGCGCACATTCATCTTCTCCTAATTCTACACGGGAATATCGATTCATTTCTGGATTTACAAGTGTCGGGAATATCTCACCGTTTGGCATTTGCACAAAAGGTATATAGCTTATACCTCGTATAATTGAATCACCAGGATACATCCACCCAATTCCAATCCCCCTCTGTGCATCGCTCCAAGAAACATAATTCCTAGTGAATGAAGCATTGATGGTTGTCGTCCCGATGTATGTTGGATCTTTTGTTGGAAAATTATTTACTAAATAAGATCCAACAACTTGGTTTGTACTATCCATAAATATTTGAGTTGTTACTTTCCTAATTGTATCTATTGGCGAACTAATATCAACTGTATCTAAAGTACCACGTGAAGCAAGAATATATCCCTCTCCATAATCATCGCAATAACATATTCCATTCCAGATCAGATATAATCTGGCTTTTATCGTGTTATCTATGATTTCCCAACGTGCAACAAATTTTGCGGGTTTTCTTGTCATATACATTAAATCTTCAGATGTACAAGGTTTTAATGAAGTATCAAGAGGTGGCTTTGTATAGTCTGAAACCCTTGTCAAATCACACTCAGCCCTATCTAATATTACTGGCAATCCTCTTGCAAATAAAGGATTTGTGTTGATTATAGAGTCACAACTTGTGCCTTTGAATTCTAATTCTGTATGTAAATAAATTTTATGTTGTGTATCAACCGATAACATATGAGGTGGTCCCTTTATTGGACCCTCATTTTCATCTTCGCGATAGGAATATAAATATTCTAACTTCAAAATTTTCCCTTGACCAGGTAATAAAAATAAGCTAAAATAATAATCATTCGGTATATATTCATCAAAGGGTGCAAGAGGGTATAGAAATTTAAACGAAACATTTGAGATTTTATCGTTATAGGGCTTCTGCATAAACCAATCTGTCATACTGTTTCCTACCTCATTGATTCTTATTCCACTGCAGATAGAGTGTTTGTTATTTGTTTGAAGTGCACTAAATGGAATTGTTATTATTCGGCTCCCTAACCTAAACCACCAAAAAATGTATGAGGTAATTATTCTAGAAAATTCAATTGACGGATCAGTAAATGGGATTCCCCAATTTACCAATGAATCAAACTCTGCTGTTGGAATAAATTTTATTGGATTGAATGGGAGTAGTGGATCTGTTCGTCTGTTTTGTACGCCAAGATATATAGATTCGTTAATAGGATAGTGTATATTTTTTAATAGGGTTAAGTCGTAAAATCCTGAATCTATGGAAGAGTTTTGCTCATAGTGTGGATTATTATTTGCATCATAACTAAAAGGCCACCGTGTTTTTATTTTATGTGTGTTAATATACTTATCCATTAAATTCCCATCTTGAATATCGGGATGCTGGACGTACCAACTCCTATAACCCTTCCCGTACCATGCCTGTAAACGCAAATCCATTAGAGTGTTTTCATTAGCTTTCACCCATTTATGGATTTTATACAATGTTGATCGATTGCTCTTCCTGCCTATATATAATTTGTTCGTATCTAATCCAAGTATCCGTTTCATTTCCTGGTATGTACCTAAATAATCTTGTATGCGTGAAAAATCCCATTGAGAACTGTTTGGAGTTGGAATTAATATCCAATCGCTACCAATATTGTTTGAAAAATCACCATAAAGAAAATGTTGGTCATCAAACAGTAAATTATTTCTTTGGTCATCTGTTAATCTAAAATCTGCCGGTACTAAATCCCGATCTTCTGTATCGTCTTTAGTCTTATCAAAGAAGAATTGACCATTCCATATTCCAATCCTTGTAAATGGTTTCACTTTCCTAGGATTAAAATTTCTATCATCAAAACTATGTTCAGTTGGTTCTAAATCATATATGAGTCCCTTTGTTCCAAGTATCAATGGCTCCCATAGTTGAAATGTTATTTCCTCTCCAGTAAAGGGCCGGTCACAACCATTAACACCAATGGTAAGAACAGTATCATTCCCAACGTATGCTTGATCTCCAGGTTGAACAATATGTTGAGTTAAAGAGTTAGATATCCACATTTCTGCCCACCAAGGTTTCCCAGAAAATAAGAAGTTCTGTTGCTTGTTATCATCAAGTACAGACATAAGAATGTTTGTTCTATTTTCTATGCGTTGTTGTATTGTGATCCCACCGTCCATTACACCTCTGTAGGCACTTTCATCATCTAGCATATCCTGGAATGTGTATGCTCCAAGATAATTACCATTAGAGTCATATTTGTTGGGTAATTTTATTTCATAATCCGAATGAATACTGTCAAGTTCGTCATTATAATGTACTCTACTCCAGTAATTACCCTTATATCCACCTTGAAAACCAAAAGAACAGAAACTAACCGAATCTTGTGGCTTATCATATCTACCATCCCAATTGTATCCATATCTAATAAATGGAACGGGATTTAATGATATATTCATAAAACCAAATGAAGCCCATAGTTCATTTAGTTCCTCATAATACATACGCTGCTTGGGCCATGGGTCTATCCCTACCTCGTTTACACCGATATTCCCTATTAATTTGTTGATATATCTATGCACTCCCCAATACATCGGTCCCCCTTCATCTTTCAAATAAAATCGATAAGGCCGGATCCCCCGATCTCGAAATTCTGGTCTTGTCAAGTTAGTTATTGCTCTTTGTGCATTGACAATTATTGAATCATCATATAAACCCCGAAATAAATTTTGTGCTACTGTGGTTTCTATCCGTATCCAATCTATGCTTACCGGGACCGGGTGGTTTTGATCTGAATAAATAACTTGTATTCTCAGCCGCTTTATATGATTATTGGGATTATTGGGCTGTCCATCTATTAAAGGCTCCTCAAGATATGATGAACGTTGACGCAGATTGTGATTGAAATTGCTATTGCTAGGAGTTTGATCATCAAAAATCATTTTTGCTGTGATTGTTATATCCTTTCTGCCTGGATCTGTATCAATTGGAAGCATTGATTTTTTGATATATACTACTTCATCTCCATTAACAGAATCAGTGAGTCTAGCTTTCCCGCGATTAAATGGTAATAAAATTATTGAATCTTTATGTTTATCAGGTATCCAAGCAAATTTCACTAATTGCCAGTTAGGATCTTCTTGTGCATCTTCAAATACTGTAAGATAAAATACTCTTATTTCTAATATATTCTCAGTTTCGCTTTGATCTGTGCTATTATCTTCTCTGCGCAAATTTAATGTTAGAAATAAATCTGTCCCATTGTAATCACGATTCCATATTGGATCATTTAGCAATATTCTGTAGCGACGTTCATATTGTGTATTATCTAAATATGGGGGTGGTAAATGATATATTTCATCATCAGGCCAGTTATTGTCAAGAACTACCGTTCCCTTATCAGTGTTATCAAAAACCAAGCGACTATGATTATTCTCAACAAATGAATGTCCTCCATTCGTCCTAAAACCAAAAACAGGTTTTGCAGAATCTTCCACTGTCTGCAAATCATTAACAGGTAATGTAATATGTAAAGCTGGCTCCCATTGCATTGAAGAACTAAATGCTGGAGAAAATTTGCTCCAATTGTGCCCTACAACGGGTGTATTCATTATCACATCGACACCGTCCGCAAAAGCACTATCAGGTGTATTTAATAATGTTATTCCATCATTATCATAAAAACCAGTTCCAGTAAATCCATTCTCACAATTTAAATGTGATTGTGTCATCTTTAAGACAGAACTTATTGTTCGTCCATTTCCCCAGTGCCAACCAAGCAAAAATCGATTATCTTGAAATAGCGGATTGCTAGTATTTAATAATACTTGAATATCCCCTGCACTTGTTGAATATGTAAATGTATGCTGTTGGGGTTCAAAATCCTGCGAAAATCCACTAATATTAGACAAAATTATAATGCATATTATTATATATGCACACTTAATAAATAGAATAACAGGTCCTCTTTTTCCACCTTTACCTTCACTCTTTACTTTTCTCATCTTTCCACCATTATTTTATAGGTTGAAAAAATTGTTTTGTTCCTCAATGTGCATAAATATATCCCCTGGCTTAAATTTGATGTGTTCCATCGGAATTCATTGCTTCCCGCTTTTAGTACGGTCTTATAAATAATAGCTCCTTGCTCATTCGCAATTTGTACGTATGTTGGTTCATTTAGTGGTTCGTTAAAAATTATTGAGACATCTCCATTCGTTGGATTTGGATATAGTAAATCTTGCTTTTTAGGTCCTTCACCTTGCTCTACACTCGTAATAAATTCAGGAATTGTTAATAATGAAATGGTGTAATAATTATTTATAATCATTTTCTTTTTATCACAAGATATATCCAGGGGAATTATACCTAATAATTCTCCATTTTGATCCCTATTTGGAAATTTAAATATTCTTTCAAATGGTGGTTTGACAGAATAAACTGTAACTCCTTTGTCATCACTAGACTTAGCATATGTAACAAATATATATTTAGAATTGCAACTAAACAAAATATTACCGTATTGTGAGGATGGCACATAGAACCCACCTATAAATTTCCAATCCACCGTGCTCCATAAATATATGGAATCTTTGCTATCACAACACGTTGCAAGAAGTTTCCCATCAGGAGATAGTGCTATTTTTTCTCCTAAGCATCTTTCTTCTGTTGACGCTATTACACCATATCGCCCATATTGATTCTTAGGAATTGTAGTACTCAACTCTAATGTCTCAGCATCCCTTAATACCAATCTGTTGTAAGAAGGAAATCCTTCCGGCTCTTGATCCTCTTCTACTGTTATTAAATATTTTCCATCCTGTGTTATAGTTATATTCCTATGAATGAAGTTAGCATCTGGTTCTAAAACTTTTATTATGCTTAATGGTGAAATATTAAGTGCAACCAATATACTATCATGATAAAAGCTAGGGTAATTGCCTCCAGCATGAGCTCCAATAAAATACATCTTATCCAGTGTTGGATGTAAAATAACCTTAGCTTGACCAATATTTCCAAGAACCAATGAATCAACGATCTTATGAAGAACCATATCATATTTTAGAATTCCTGTGTACCCAGCGGATAATGCATAATAAGTGGCATATAGGAATCGATTATCGTTATTATGAAATGCAAAAGAAAATAGATTAGGACTTTGAATATTTCTGATTCCGTAAATTGTGTCAAGAATTTCCCCTGTCTCTGCTGATAATATAATTATACAATTATGGCTACTAAAGGATACAGCTATCTTTTCACCATCGGCGAAGAATTTAGCATCACTTAACGAATAGTAGCCAAAATTTCGTGACCAAAGCAGACGACTTGTATCCTGCGTTTGTCCCCGCATTTGGGGTGCCCCGCCCAACATTAGAGCAATGAATAGCACAGCTATTGCTATTCCCTTGCTAAGATTGAATCGTGCCTGTTCTCCTTTTTCCCTCCTCGAGAAAATCGCGCCCGCAGCCGATCCCACTGCTGCGCTACTAGAGAGTACTTTTTTAAACATAAATGTTCCTTTATTTTATTTAAATTTAGCTCAAATCGAGCTTTTTTATCTTATGTCATTCTTTTTCTCAATTTGTTAATTCAACAAATACAAATTAATAAAATAAAACTAAATTCCCACATAAAAAAGGGGGCAGGGGGATGTAAATCCTAAATTCCAAATTTCCCTCAAATTATAAAATTTAAAATTCCTCTTTTTCCGCCTTTATCACATTATTATTTTTATTGATGTATTCTTTTCATTATATCTTATGTTGATTATGTATGCCCCAGAGGGTAGTTTTGGTAATTGCAAGTTCAATTGATTATTTTCAAATAATTGTTGTGTTGGATATTGATAAATAATTTTTCCAAGGACATCCACAATGGCTATGAATGCCTGGGTTGTTAAGTGTGGAATTATCATCAATTGTTTATTTTGTTATAAAGTATCGTTTTTGATGCGATTTATTGGGATATATATTTTTTAAATATAAATTTTTCACAAAAAGTGTAACAAAATCGATTTTTGATTGTCTTATAGTTACATTATATTCATATTTTGCTTTTTTTATTTTATTAAGTTGTATTTGTTTAATTGAAAAATTGAGAAGAAGAATGACATAAAATATATACTCGTGCTCTCGAGTAAATCTGGGCAATATTGCCCATAACAATTTTAAAAATGGAGGATAATATTATGAGAGAGCATAAAATGTTTATAGCAGTTTTAGCTTTTGCGATATTGCAAAGCATAACACTCTTGGGACAGCAACCCAATGATGAAGTAGTGTGGTTAAGGGGACCAAGTCTTCTTTATCCAGGATATAACTATAATATTCGCAACGCAGTGTATTCGCCTGATGGACAAACAATATTGGTATCGTTCACGGGTGAAGAGACAGGATGGCACAAAGCAGATATAAAATGCACAGAGGTAGATGCAGTGACAGGTGCATTCATACGCGAGGTGCCAATTCAAGGCATAATCCAGTTCAGCGCTGATGGAGAATATGTCTATACGTATGACTGGAAGAAGGTGCGCTGGCCTTCGTTAGAGGTAGTGGGACAATTTCCGCTAGAAGAGACCCCTGAAGCGAAAGCTCATAACTTTGCGATAGACGAAGTAGCAGGAGTTATGCTAATAGCAGGTAATGACAAAATAGGCAGATTTGATTTGAACATATTTCAAGAGCTGCCAAGTTCAAAAACAATATATGCAGAGGGTAAATACCCTTGGGTGCATATGGGTGTTTATATTGTAGAGAAGGGGAAGTATTTCTTTACGTCTTCAAAATATTCTATACCTTCAAATCCGCCATATAACAGTGAAACTCACTATGGAATTTTAGTATGGGATACAAAGGTAATGGATACAACAACACAAGCATATCCATTGCATCCCGCATTAGGAGTTAAACCATCACCTGATGGCTTATGGGTAGGTGCAATGATGACATCAAACCCTAATATTGATTCTGTTCAAGTATTTAGCACAAAGACATTTGAGGGGCGATATATGGGGGAACCTGATAATGGATTTTGTAAAACATCTGGATTCGATTGGTCTCACGATTCGCGATATTTTATAACAAGTAGTTATAATTGTAATACACCCGCATATACTTGTGTTTGGGATGTGCTCGAGGGCAAAGTGGCGTATAAATATAAGTCCGAGTGGGCAAGTGGTGATATAGTACATATTTCGCCAGACAACAAATATATTCTTGAATCTACCACGGGGGGATTAATGCTATTCAATTTTCTTAAAGGCACTGACGTCCCATTAGAGCCAAAAGTAAGCAGTACACTATATCCCAATCCCACAAATGGAACAATAACGATACCCTCATCAAATTTCAAAACAGGCAAATTGCGGATTGAATTAACGGGACTTGACGGAAATCAAATCAGGGTACTATATGATAATATTTATCAAGGTAATAATTTAATATTTGATTTATCTGGACTGCCACAGGGGACATATTTCATAAAAGCAATTCAGGGAAAGACAATAACAACATTTAAAGTAATTAAAATTAGGTAAGAAAATGGGAATAAAAATAAACAACAAGAATAGTATGACTCTCAGGATTTTGAAAGAGAGTTTAGTAGTATTAATAATGTTAAGTATATTTACCACATTGCAAGTAAATGCGCAGACATATCAACCACAAGAGCAGAAATTATTCTATGGTGGCGATAGTGTATATTTAGATACACATCCTGATTTTAAGCAGAGAAATTTTGTATTAGGATGGCATTGGGGAAATGGGTATAAATTATCTAGTGCTTTGGATATAAACGAGATAATGATATGGGGAGGTGGTCGTTATGACTATAACGGGAATAAAGTTAACTATATAAATCCTAATTCGCCTCCACAAATAGCACATAATACATATTTAGTATTAAATTCACCATATATAGGTTTTACCTGGTCGGAGAATTCAATGTATAGAGATAGAAATGGCGTGCATACAAATGCACCTTGGAGCATATCGCACAATATAGCGTATGAATATGAGCCAACATATAAAGTAAATGTGGCAGATCCAACAGAGGGAGGCAAATGGAAGCCAAGACAATATGATACAACGGGCTATGCATTTGGTTTTGGTACAGTAAGGGGTTATATATCAAATAATCAAAATGATCCAAATTACGATAGATTACAATTATATCCCGATTCATTATCTGGAGAGATAGTTCTAGCGGAACCTTGGGTTAGTACAGGTTTATCTTCTATCGCACAAAGAAATCCTAATACTATAGATCATGAGATTATTGCAGACACGGTAGTAAATATATATAACGACCCGACGCCTGCATCATGGGACACATTAAGTGGAGCCGCACGATTGGAATTATTAATGAAAAACACACCAACAATGCGAGGTGAGGATTGGAAAGGTATTAATTTTTATTTAAGTATAAATTTAAGGCGATTAGATGCAAATGATACAGAAATGAACAATGATACAATACTAGAAATCCGTATGCCTTGGGTATCAATGGGTACTTCAAATGATACTACAAGACAACGTGGCTACATCAAGTTTGATTCAATACCAGCACCAAACTACACAGATACATTCAATTTACCAAGAGGGGTGATGAGAAAATTATATGGTTTTCCCATAGGTTCTCCAAAAACAGATGTAATTTACATCACCCGTGCAATGCTGCCGCGAGGTAATGAGTTGAAGCGAGACATAACAATATCGGCATTTTTTGTCTGCGACGGCGATATACGTTCGACTGTACTACACAACTACGGATTAAAAGGCTATTGGGGGGAAACATTCCCGTTTGCTACATATAAGGAGACAATAGATTCATTAAAGATAGAAGTAATATACAGAGGTAATAGTGCGATAGGTATCGACAAGATAAAGATAGAGACGCCGGCAAGCCGTAAAATGTGGATAACAGGGAAACAAATATTCTTGAATAGCAGATTAAATCCTATAGGGATGCCATATAAATAAAATTTTAAATTTTGGATTTTGAAGGAAATTTGGAATTTAGGATTTACATTCCCCTGCCTCTTTTTTTTATGGGGAAGTTTTGGTAGGGATATGATATTATTTATTTTTATTTTATTAAGTTGTATTTGTTGAATTGAAAAATTGAGAAGAAGAATGACGTAGAATATATACTCGTGCTCTCGAGTAAATGTGGGCGATATTGCCCATAACAATTTAAAAATGGAGGATAAAATTATGAGAGAGCATAAAATGTTTATAGTAGTTTTAGCTTTTGCGATATTGCAAAGCATAACACTCTGGGGACAGCAACCCAATGATGAAGTGGTGTGGGTAAAATATCCAGACGATTTATTACCTGGATTCAATTATAACATTCGCAACGCAGTGTATTCGCCTGATGGACAAACAATATTGGTATCGTTCACAGGTGAAGAGACAGGATGGCACAAAGCAGACATAAAATGCACAGAGGTAGATGCAGAGACAGGTGCATTCATACGCGAGGTGCCAATTCAAGGCATAATCCAGTTCAGCGCTGATGGAGAATATGTCTATACGTATGACTGGAAGAAGGTGCGCTGGCCTTCGTTAGAGGTAGTGGGACAATTTCCGCTAGAAGAGACCCCTGAAGCGAAAGCTCATAACTTTGCGATAGACGAAGTAGCAGGAGTTATGCTAATAGCAGGTAATGACAAAATAGGCAGATTTGATTTGAACATATTTCAAGAGCTGCCAAGTTCAAAAACAATATATGCAGAGGGTAAATACCCTTGGGTGCATATGGGTGTTTATATTGTAGAGAAGGGGAAGTATTTCTTTACGTCTTCAAAATATTCTATACCTTCAAATCCGCCATATAACAGTGAAACTCACTATGGAATTTTAGTATGGGATACAAAGGTAATGGATACAACAACACAAGCATATCCATTGCATCCCGCATTAGGAGTTAAACCATCACCTGATGGCTTATGGGTAGGTGCAATGATGACATCAAACCCTAATATTGATTCTGTTCAAGTATTTAGCACAAAGACATTTGAGGGGCGATATATGGGGGAACCTGATAATGGATTTTGTAAAACATCTGGATTCGATTGGTCTCACGATTCGCGATATTTTATAACAAGTAGTTATAATTGTAATACACCCGCATATACTTGTGTTTGGGATGTGCTCGAGGGCAAAGTGGCGTATAAATATAAGTCCGAGTGGGCAAGTGGTGATATAGTACATATTTCGCCAGACAACAAATATATTCTTGAATCTACCACGGGGGGATTAATGCTATTCAATTTTCTTAAAGGCACTGACGTCCCATTAGAGCCAAAAGTAAGCAGTACACTATATCCCAATCCCACAAATGGAACAATAACGATACCCTCATCAAATTTCAAAACAGGCAAATTGCGGATTGAATTAACGGGACTTGACGGAAATCAAATCAGGGTACTATATGATAATATTTATCAAGGTAATAATTTAATATTTGATTTATCTGGACTGCCACAGGGGACATATTTCATAAAAGCAATTCAGGGAAAGACAATAACAACATTTAAAGTAATTAAAATTAGGTAAGAAAATGGGAATAAAAATAAACAACAAGAATAGTATGACTCTCAGGATTTTGAAAGAGAGTTTAGTAGTATTAATAATGTTAAGTATATTTACCACATTGCAAGTAAATGCGCAGACATATCAACCACAAGAGCAGAAATTATTCTATGGTGGCGATAGTGTATATTTAGATACACATCCTGATTTTAAGCAGAGAAATTTTGTATTAGGATGGCATTGGGGAAATGGGTATAAATTATCTAGTGCTTTGGATATAAACGAGATAATGATATGGGGAGGTGGTCGTTATGACTATAACGGGAATAAAGTTAACTATATAAATCCTAATTCGCCTCCACAAATAGCACATAATACATATTTAGTATTAAATTCACCATATATAGGTTTTACCTGGTCGGAGAATTCAATGTATAGAGATAGAAATGGCGTGCATACAAATGCACCTTGGAGCATATCGCACAATATAGCGTATGAATATGAGCCAACATATAAAGTAAATGTGGCAGATCCAACAGAGGGAGGCAAATGGAAGCCAAGACAATATGATACAACGGGCTATGCATTTGGTTTTGGTACAGTAAGGGGTTATATATCAAATAATCAAAATGATCCAAATTACGATAGATTACAATTATATCCCGATTCATTATCTGGAGAGATAGTTCTAGCGGAACCTTGGGTTAGTACAGGTTTATCTTCTATCGCACAAAGAAATCCTAATACTATAGATCATGAGATTATTGCAGACACGGTAGTAAATATATATAACGACCCGACGCCTGCATCATGGGACACATTAAGTGGAGCCGCACGATTGGAATTATTAATGAAAAACACACCAACAATGCGAGGTGAGGATTGGAAAGGTATTAATTTTTATTTAAGTATAAATTTAAGGCGATTAGATGCAAATGATACAGAAATGAACAATGATACAATACTAGAAATCCGTATGCCTTGGGTATCAATGGGTACTTCAAATGATACTACAAGACAACGTGGCTACATCAAGTTTGATTCAATACCAGCACCAAACTACACAGATACATTCAATTTACCAAGAGGGGTGATGAGAAAATTATATGGTTTTCCCATAGGTTCTCCAAAAACAGATGTAATTTACATCACCCGTGCAATGCTGCCGCGAGGTAATGAGTTGAAGCGAGACATAACAATATCGGCATTTTTTGTCTGCGACGGCGATATACGTTCGACTGTACTACACAACTACGGATTAAAAGGCTATTGGGGGGAAACATTCCCGTTTGCTACATATAAGGAGACAATAGATTCATTAAAGATAGAAGTAATATACAGAGGTAATAGTGCGATAGGTATCGACAAGATAAAGATAGAGACGCCGGCAAGCCGTAAAATGTCGTGGGGATACTTTGATAATGGGATAAAGCGCAAGATGCAGGAAGATATAGATTCTTTGACAACAGGTCCAACGGGTCAAAGGTACATTAATGACAAAATACAGTTGTATCGCTGGTACACAGTAGATGAACCACTAGGCAGGTATTGGTTTGCTAAGCATTATTTGACACTTTTATGCGGAAAAGTTTTTACTTTCGAAGGGGGGTCAGAAATAGGATGGCTACAAAACTATGCTTACCCACAATATAACTACTATACAAACCCACCTGAAAACTAGTTCGGTGCTATTGGTGGGATTGGGGTTTGGCCAGCTACTACTCCATTTTTCCCAAGGCCTCGAGTCCCTTCCTGGCCTCCCAATATGGTCCCACCCTTTGATAGTTTAAAATACGAAAAAGATACTACTTACAAGGGCCAAGTTGATGCTGCCTTTAGAGCATCACAGGATGAATTCCAGAAAAAAAGATTGGGGTGGGGCGAGCAGAATTGTTATGATTATAATCCTGATTTGGTGACGATTCCAGATTCTATAAGAAAAGCAAGATTAAAAGCTTCCCATTATGAAACTGTGATGTGGAAAGATCGAAATTTTAACTATTTTAAAGATAACAGCATATCTCCTATTAATTATAAAGATACAATGAACTTTGGTGTTCTCTTTAATATTGAAAATGATGAATATACTGGTTTCTATGTCCCTGCCCATGCAGTCTATCTGTTTGACAACCGCAATTGGTGGGGTCAGATTTGGATAGACCAGCATTTCATATTAGATCCTGGAAGAACAAACACGCAAACAGATGTAAATATGTCAAGGGTGCTAACAGGGGAGGAATTTCGTTATGCTGCGAATAGCATTTTATTACACGGAGCAAAAGGCTTTATTATAGATGGAAGTGATGAATCTTTTAAAGGAAATGTCGGTTTATTAAAATTATATCACGGTCAAGCGCTTGTTGATAGGCTTGGTTTTAATAGTGATTCAGCTTGGAAATTTCTTAATAGAGAAGAAATTGGTGGTGATTTTTTGAGTTTGACCGATGCTAATGAAAGATTACGTCAATTTATACAAATAGATACAGTAGCGCACTATTTAAATATTGATAGCTCGAGATATTATGTTGGGCGCAAGAGTATGCGACGTGAGTTTAAGAAAATATCTGAATGGGTTCGCTATAATGATTCAATATTAATGAAATTAAGACTACAAGCATCATATTACAAAGGTTTCCAGCGTTTTTATACTCAAAATCCAAAATATACAACTGATAATATTATTGAATCAATTGTAAATATTAATAGTATCAAAACCCGTCCAATAGATAGAGTAGATATTTATAATCAACCTTATTATGAGCAACATTTCCGTTTAGATAGTGGATTTTATTCAATCACACTGCTGAAGGATACAAGCACTAATTTAGCATATTTAGGGGTTCTCAACGCAAGGACAGGACCACATATTATTTTGGATACCGCCGATACTCATGTGTTACAGGATAGTATTATATTCTTAACTACAGCTGAATTAGAAGATAGTATTAATCAGAATTCGGAAAAATGGCAAAAATATTATTGGAAGCGGCTTGGTGCAAGGGAAATACGTATTCCAATCAATTGCGACCCAAATTATGTCGGCGGTTATTATATTTTTGCAAGCGAATTAGGTGCAAAAGATGCTGAATTTAGGAACAATAATTTTTGGCTTGACAATAAATACCATCATTGGATTGATACAGTTATTAAACCACGCGAATGGCTTATCAGCAAGCATTTACCCGGTGAGGGAAAGCTAATAAAAATGGATATACATAATTTAGCAGAATCAACATTAACATTTGCTGATTCAACTGAGTTTGATAGCACTTCGACTGTAAGGGACACTTGTACAGGCTGCGAATGGGCAAAAAGACATTTGAGAATTGAAGAAACTCCAATGGATACAGGTGGTTGCTGGAATGTCACAATTACAAATGATTCGAAATGCGATTACACAATATTAAATTTATTAATTGAACAAATCAGCGATGATTTTAGTCGTTTTGAATTTGATAATGATACGAATTTTAAGACAATTACGATAAATTCCAAGCAATATTTTTATAAAGAAATTAGACTTGATGGCGATAGTAGTTATTCATTTGGATTTTGTGGAGATCCAGCAACAAGCTATAGTTATCAATATAGAATTGGAACGGTAATAACTGATACAGTAATGGGAGAGACAGGAATGTCAGTAACAAATAACATATATGCTTGTTATAGTCCTTTGACAGGTATAATAACGAAAGGGAGCTGTTGTGATAGTATTACAATACAACGTTGTAAATGGGTGCAGAAAGCCACAGCTTGCCAAATTGACACAATTCATAAGATATTCTTTATTGGAGTTGGATTAACAAGATATGATTATGGTGATTGTACACTTGATTACAAAATAAATTTAAATTCAAATAAATGTAATATAAGAAGCGTTAATTTAAAGAGAGTACGATTAATTGACAGTAATATAGAAAATATTGAATATAATTTTCTCGATAAAGATACAATGACAATAAACCTAACAGTTCCATGTGGAAATGGAGACTCTGGAAAATACATTTATCACTTGCAATTTAAGGACACTACTGGATCAATAAAATGTGATCAAATTGCTATTGAAAAATGTATATGTGAGTATAATGAATTTGAGAGATACTATATTGATACTTCTATAATTAAAAACAGTCAAACTTGGGCATTAAGATTAGCCATTATTGATTCAGGGAGCATACAACCACCATCTGCGGATCCAACCTCAACTGATTTAATGGTTTATGGCATATTAGCAAGAGATGCAAATAATCCAAACAATATATATTATTGCGAGCAAAAGCAAGCGGGATTAGAGCCACCTTTTGATTTAAGTACACCTATCGTATTAGATACAATTACTGTGCCATTAGATAGCTCAATACACGTTGAAGTATATTTTATGGATGCAGATTCAATAGTTATAGGTTATGCAAGATATGACAGTACAATATATAGCAACCATATATATATTTCAAATCTTAGCGTTATTCCAAATCCAACTAATTTAGTACTTGGGATACATTATCACGTGTTGGACCCCGTTGATGTAAATGTTTCAGTATGGGACAGCTTTGGTAATAAAATACACGATTTCGGCACTTCATATCAACAAATCGGAGATTATAATTTAAGTTTGGATATAGGTTCATATCCAAGCGGTAGTTATTATGTTCGAACAACAGCGAGAGGGGATGTACAAAGCGTACCATTTATGATACATAGATAAAGAGGAGAGGAAAATTTTAGAATTTTGGAAATTTGGACCTATAAATTAAGTAATAAGTAGTAATAAGTAAAAGGTTCGCGTAGTGGGAAACGGCATTGCCTCTTTATAAGAGGGGAGTTTTCCTAATAGAGACCATCCGTGGCGCCTTTATATTGCTTGTAAAATGGTAATTTATGGTTGAATTGAGAATAGCGCAGGGGAACCAAAAAAATGAACAAAGATATTGATAACATTAAAATCTCGATATTTTCCTAAAAACTGCTAATTTGCATATTTTTATTTATACATATCAGTGGAAGAAATTGTCTATCATACTAATTATAAACTTGAAGATTCTTACTGGTGGTTTATTGCACGAAATCGAATTGTAATAGATATTTTAAATAAATTTGTCAAAATCGAACCTCATCAGCAAATCCTCGATGTAGGCTGCGGAACGGGTGGATTTACAAAAATACTCTTGGAAAATTACGATGCAATTGGACTTGATTCCTCCCCAATTGCTATTGAATATTGCAAAAAACGTGGAATTGAAAAATTGTTCCTAGGCACTTTGAATGAATTCCCCGCTTCTGATTATAATATCCAGGCAATCACAATACTCGATGTTATCGAGCATATCGAAAGTGATGATGCAATTGTAGAGCAAATTTATAATACATTGCCAAAAAACGGTTGGCTAATTGCCACAGTTCCTGCTTATAAATGGCTTTGGAGCGAACACGATGTCCTGCATAAACATTATCGCCGGTATAAGAAAAAGTATTTTGTATCGCTTTTAAAACGGCATAATTTTGAAATTGAATATTCAACGTATTTCAATACATTTCTTTTCCCATTTTCTGCTATCAAAAGAATTTATGATAATGTTTTTAATAAAAATAATAAAAATCCTGATCCCGTAGATCCAGTCCCTGGTTTCCTTGATAAGATATTTAAAGCAATATTTCTATCGGAAAAATTTTTCATTCCACATATCAAATTTCCATTTGGTTTGTCTATTTTAGTAGTTGCTAAAAAGGTATAAATTATGAAACAAATTCAAACTTCATCAAAAAAGCAGGCAACACCGCCCGCTCCTCCTCAAAAATCAGAAATTATTGATAATTCTATTTTCCAAAAAAAATTTTGGCTCGTTATTGGTTTATTTTTGCTTACTACTTTAATCTTCTTTTGGCAACATATCGTTGGGAATAGCTTTTTCTGGGAAGACTTTGTCGAGTATGTCTTTCCCGTTCGTAATTTAGCAGCTCGGGAATTTGCTAGTGGAAGCTTCCCATTTTGGAATCCATATTCACTTGGGGGGATGCCATTTTTTGCTGATATTCAAGTAGGGTTTTTTTATCCTTTTAATTTGCTCTTATCATTATTTGTTAATGAAAATGGTATGTTACCAATTTGGATATTGCAATTCATTGTGATCATCCATTTCTTCTTTGCCCAATTTAATACTTATATTCTCTCTCGATATTTGAAAATCAGCTTCTGGGGATCAATAATAGTAGCAATTTCCTTTTCCTTTGCGTTCCCAATTGTCTTACACATCATCCATCCGATGATTGTATTCCATTTGACTTGGCTGCCACTGATTTTTTACTTTTTCTTAAAAGCACTTAATAATTCAAGTATTAAAGACGGGGCAATTGCAGGCTTGATATTTGGTCTAACAATGCTCTCGGGCCATCCTCAAATCACATTGTATTTTGCATTATTTTTTGGGACATATTTCCTTTGGGATTTAATTGCTAGGCTGATTAAGAAATCGGATGTAAATCGTGTGACAGGGAAATATATTTTATCGGGTGTCCTAACATTTATTATTGCGGTTGGTATATTCCTTGTTCAATTGATGCCTTCACAAGTGCTTGCGGGTCAAGCAATTCGTGCAACTTCAACTTATGAAAAATCATCTGAAAATTCACTGCAATATAAACAAATTATAACGCTTGTATTACCAAAGATTTATGGATATTATGATGCAAATAACAAAACCGATGTTCCAATGACACTTGAAGATGAATTCGATGGGAAAACAGAACAAGTTAGAAATTACTTTTATTGGGAAACTGCGATATATTTTGGCGTAATTCCATTAATGATGGGATTGCTGGGCATATTTTTAGGTAAAAAGGATTCTATTAAATGGTTTTTAATATGTTGGGTAATATTTGGATTTTTATTTGCTTTAGGTAAATACTTTATCTTCCATCGCATCTTCTATGCATTACCATTATTTGGTACATTCCGGAATCCTGTGAGAATGATGACATTCTCTGTGCTTGGATTAAGTATATTTTCGGGCTTTTCTTTTGATTGGATAAAGTCAAATGTCAAATCTAAAGAATTTTTAAAGAAAATTAATATTATAGGCGGAATTATTATTCTTATTGCATTTTTAGGAGTGATTGGACTGCTTCAAGCAATGGTAGGAGTTCCTGAACAATTTGTATCTAAAACTCAAAGTATGGCAATTGCTCCATTTATATTTGCATTGCTTGGATATTTAACTTTGTTTTTATATTACCGAGGGAATTTAAAATCAGGAGTAGTTGGAGCAGTCCTATGTATATTTATTTTCCTTGATTTATATATACAAGGAACGCCGTTCTTACAGAGTAAAGAAAACCCTGAAACTCAATATGCAATTTCACCTGAAATGAAGGAATTTATGCGTCCTAAAATACCTGATGATCCATTTCGAGTTAAAACACGCATTTATGACCCACCATTTATGGCGATGAAACGTAATCAAGGTATGGTGAGCAAAATAATGATGATGGAAGGTTATAACCCACTTGTGATGCGTGTTGCGACTATACCACTTCCCTGGGAAGGCATTTTGAGAATGATGAATGTTAAATATGATTTGAAAATTGATTCAATACGTGGCACTGTCTCATTCTACGAAAACCAAGACAGATGGAAAACACCTCAACTAGTTCGTAATGCAATGTATATTCCTGAAAACCAATCTAGCGATTATATGAAGCAACATAAGATTGATTATTCAAAAACAATTCTATTACAGGATGTTTCGGGAATTGATTTAAAGCGATATAATGATACAAATGAATTTCATAAATCTGTTAAATGTCTTGATTATCAACCGAATTTCTTGAAATATGATGTTCAAACCGAAAAAGATGCAATAATGGTATTCGGCGAAATGTATTATCCCGATTGGAAAGCATATATTGATGGCAAAGAAGTGAAAATCTACAAGGCAGATAATTCTTTCCGTGCAATTGAAGTCCCCGCAGGAAATCACACTGTTGAAATGAAGTATCAATCAGATGAATTTCGAATTGGAGGTATAATTTCAATTATTTCCTTTGTCCTGGGCATTGTTCTAATAGCAATTTTCAGAAAAGAAAAGTAAAGAAAGAAAATTATTGTAGCTGATATTTTCAAAATTTTGCAAAAAAAAGCTTGCAGTTTAATTTTTTTTATTACATTGCATTTTTGAAAATAGCATTTTGCATTTTTCTTTATTAGCAAAATATCAAGATTAGAGAAATTGCAACTCCACACGTGATTAAGCGAATAAATTGAAAATTATTTTATTTTTTAAAAAATGAATAAATCTCTAGTTATAATTTTATTTATATTTTCTATTAATTTATCATTTGCCCAGTGGGAATTTTGTTCAGAGACGATAGCCAACCCTACTCATATTACTGCACTTGCAATAAAAGATAGCATAATTTTTGCTGGTTCTGCTTATAGTGGTATATATGTATCAACAGACAATGGTAATACCTGGGCAGCTAAAAACAATGGATTAACAGTCCGCCAAAAACAAATACTCTCCATTCTAATAAAGGACTCTGATATTTACTTAGGGACAAGCACCGGGGTTGCGCACTCTAATGACAATGGAGATAATTGGACCTCTAAAAAAATTGGAATAGGGCTGCATTGTGTTAACAGTCTTGCAAATATTGAAGATAACATCTTTGCAGGTACAGACATCGGTGTTTACCTCTCAACTGATCAAGGAGAAAATTGGGTTGAGAAGAATATTGGAATTGGCAGTTACCCTTATATTTATTCTCTTTTTACAATTGGTAGCACAATATATGCAACAACAGATAGAGGTGGCATACATTTTTCAACAGATGAAGGAAGATCCTGGACGTATTCAACTGAAGCTTCACCTTATAAGCCCAATATTAATTGCTTCACACTTAAATGGAATTCAGCGATAGGACGGTATCAAATCTTTGGTGGAACTTGTTATAGTGGTTTAATAGTAGTTTCTAATAACGATGGTGCAAGTTGGATAAATATCAAAAGTGGCAGAGAAACGAGTTGTGTCTCAGCAATTGTTTCCAATGATAGTTATATTTTCTCGGGAACAGATTCCGAATGGGATTATGGGAGTGTATATATTTCAACAAATAATGGAGAAAGTTGGATTGAAAAAAATGATGGTTTACCTGCTTCTATTTTTGGAATTCGTTCATTTGCAATTAAAGAAAATACTATATTTGCGGGATTATCCAATGGCAATGGTATCTATCGCGCAAAAATAAGCGATTTGGTTTCTGATGTAAAAGATAATAGTTTCAACACAGCTGATATTGATTTTTATCCCAATCCCGCAAGCGATTATATAAATGTGCCTGCTTATCTCGGATGGCAGTACCAAATCTATGATTTGCTTGGCAATTGCGTGCAGAGCGGGGTGATTGAATCAGATAAAATTAACATCAGCCAATTATCAGCGGGTGTGTACTATCTTGAAATATATACAGGCAGTTTATTTTCAAGAAATAAACTACTTATAATGAGGTAATTTTGGAATAAAAAAATGAAAAAAATTATTTTATTAACTTGTTTAATATTGTCTTTCGGGAGCACAGTTTATTCTCAATGGCAGAAATGTAATAGTACTATTTTGCCAAATGGAGAAATAACTTGTATGGCTATTAATGGTAAAAATCTTTTTGCAGGGCTTTATGGACGTGGTGTATTTCTTTCCACGGATGATGGGGTGACATGGACACCAAAAAATTCAGGTTTAACTGATTTAAATATAAGTTCACTTATCATCAATGATAGCAATATTTTTGCAGGGACGTTTTATAGTGGTATATTTTTATCTACGGATAAAGGATATAGTTGGACGCAAAAAAATTCAGGTTTAACTGATTTAATGGTTAATGATCTTGCTGTAATTGATAATAACATATTTGCTGGAACCATGACGAGAGGGGTATTTTTATCAACAGACAAAGGGGAGAGTTGGAGTCAAAAGTTAAGAGATACTAATATTATTTCATTTGCTGTATGCGGATCTAAAATTTGTGCAGGATCATTTTTTCACATATTTATATCGATGGATAAGGGGCAAAGTTGGACCAAGAGTAGTTATATACCCGGGACTACTATTAATTCCCTTGCTGTAATTGGTGATACTATTTTTGCAGGAACTAGGTTTGATGGTCTATATATATCAACGGATAATGGTGCGAGTTGGGTTCAACAACAATTTAAAAATATTTTTGCGCTTATAATTTGTGACAATCAGATATTTATGGCAGCAGATTATTGCTTATATTTCTCAACAGATTATGGTAAGAGTTGGGCAAAAAAACAATTTGAATTCGAAACTTACGACATCTATTCTATTGCAGTAAGTGGTAATATTATGGTTTGTGGTTGTTGGGGAGGTTTAATATGTCTATCCACTGATAAAGGAGAAACTTGGTCTAAAAATGATCCAGGTATAGATCATTATGAGATTGTTTCCCTTGCAATAAATGATAGCAATATTTTTGCAGGGACGTTTTATAGTGGTATATTTTTATCTACGGATAAAGGATATAGTTGGGCACCAAAGAATTCAGGTTTAAATAGTGCAGCGGTCCGTTCTCTTGCAATAAGTGGTAATAATATTTTTGCTGGGCTTGATAACCCGGATTCAGGTGGCGTATTCCTATCTACAGATAATGGAGATAGTTGGACGCAAAAAAATTCAGGTTTAACAAGTCATGCAATTACTGCACTTGCAGTAAAGGATAGTAATATCTTTGCTGGTACTTTTGATCATAAGAGTGGTGTATTCCTATCCACTGATAATGGAAGTAGTTGGACCCAAAAGAATTCCGGTTTATATGATTATAGTGCCCTGAGCGTTCTATGCTTCGGCATAAGAAACAATTATGTCTTTATTGGGACTGGAGGGGGTATTTTTCTGTCAACAGATAATGGAGATAATTGGATTTTCAAGTTTGCAAACTGTAATGCCAGATCCTTTGCTTTTAGCGGTGAGAATATTTATGTATCTTCATATGGTGGCGGGGTATTTAAATCAACTGATAATGGTGAAAGTTGGACTCCAAAAAATTCAGGAATATCTCCGGGTGTTTTCACCTTAGTTGCAAGTGGGAATAATATATTTGCAGGTACTGGTTGGCCTTATGGTGTATATTTATCAACCAATAATGGAGATAGCTGGACACAAATAAATTCAGGTTTCCCTGATAGTATTCTTGTTCCTATCCTTGCTATTAATGGTGATGAAATTTATGCTGCGACTAATGAGGGTTTATATAGAGCAAAAATCGAGGATTTAATCAAAGGTGTGGATGTCAAGGAAGATGCAAAATTTTCCAAGCCTAATATTTTTCCCAATCCCGCAAGCGATTATATATATGCTTCTCAATATATAGGCTGGGAGTACCAAATCTATGATTTGCTTGGCAATTGCGTGCTATCAGGATTAATTGATTCCGAAAGTATTAATGTGTCTGCACTTTCTACGGGTTTTTACACTATTCGCATTTATAAAGAAGGCAAGCAACTTGTCGGAAAAGTAATGAAGCAATAAAATTGGAAGGGGCGGTCATCGCTTGTCCGCCCCTGCTGTATTATCAATTATCATTTAAAATTACAAAATTTCCTTTTATCAATCAAAATTCATTTTATTTTTATTCGTTTTATTACAAAAATTTGAAATACTATGAAAAAGATAATTGCAGTATCAATCTTTGCTCTGATGAGCGTTTCGCTATATGCACAACCCAAAATTGAAATCTCAAATAATGCAACTTATGATTGGGGTCGTGTTAAAGCATCTGAACCTATGTTAAAAACGGTAATGGTTTTTAAAAATGTTGGCAATGAACCATTGAAAATATATTCTGTATCGCCTGCTTGCGGATGCACGACAGCACCATTAACAAAAACAGAAATTGCCCCAGGTGACACCGCTCAGTTGCCAATTTCTTTGAATATTTCTTCTTATACAGGCAAAGTAAATAAAACAATTGCTGTGCATACAAATGATCCTGAACATCGGAGCATTGACATCTCGTTAAATGCTTTCGTGGTAAGACCACTGACAATATTTCCTAATTTTTTAAGCTTTGCAAATCTTATAGTAGGAGAGCAATCAGTTGCAAAAATAGTACTGAATAATACTTCTGACAATAGTATTAAAATAAAATCTGTTGAGGTAACCCCAAAAGAGTTAAAAGTCAATATTAAGTCAGGTGATGAAATAAAGCCTGGAGAAAATTTTGCTCTTGAAGCAGATTATACACCCAAACCAGGTGAGGAAGGTACTCGCTTTTTATGCAAAGTTGTCCTGCATACTACAAATCCCGATGTTCCTGAGATTACAATTTCAGGTTTTGGAAATATTGTTGAAAAAATAGAGAAATATTAATTTATTAATATCTAAATTCTTTAGTTTTAATGTGAAATTTCTATATAATAGAATTTCACATTAAACATTTTTAAATATTTTTAGTGTAAAGCAAGCTTTTTTAAATGATTTGGGATTTTTATTATTAATTCTGTCCCTTGATTTTTATTTGATTTAATATCAAGCGTTCCTGAATGCAATTCAACAACTTCTTGAATAATTAGAGTTCCAATTCCAAATCCGGTCCCGTCTTTTGATGTTGTAAAGTATGGTGTAAGCATCTTCTTACGTACTTCTTCATTCATACCTTTACCATTATCTTTGATGCTGAAACAAGTATATCTACCTTCTTGATATGCTGAAATCTCGATTTTTCCTTTTTGATTAGGTAATGCTTTAATTCCATTTTCAATAGCATTTCGCAAGGCACGTACAAGTTTGGGCTTATCGCAATATATCTGGAATTCATTTGTAGAAATTGCAATTTCAACATTTGGAAATAAACTCTCATCAAATTCTGATGAAACTTCATTAAGCAAATCGATAGAATTTGTTTGGATTATCTCGAGATTTGAAGATCTGCCGACTGTAACAATATCACGAACACGTTTCTGAAGAATTAATACTTGATTATATATCCGATTTATCAATGTTAATGATTCAGAATTGCCTTGATTTCTCAGTTGTTCGGTATTCAATTTAATAGTGGCAAGATTTGTTTGCATATCATGAGCAAGCTGTGCCCAATTGGAAAGACGCTTTCGCTCAATTTCTTCTGTGATATTAAATGCAATGATGATTGCCCCTTCATACTTGCCTGTGATAGACCATTCGGGTGATATATTAAATATGTATTCAAGTGTCCCATCAGGTTTATGGAGAGAAATGCGCTGAGAGAAGCTTTCTTTAATTTCTTCAAAATGTTTATAAAAATCATATACTGGTTTTGTAAATTCAATTGTACAATAAGTATCAAAGGGCTTTCCGAGTAATACAGATTGGTCAAGTGATAGCAATTCTTTTGCATTTTGATTAGCTATTTCTAATTCTCCCCTATGATTTATTATAAATATTGCTCCAATGCTAGGGAAATTGATAAATTCTTTAAAAAGCCGCCTTTCTTTTGTGTATAATCTGAAGAAAATAATTGATATTATAAATAATAGAATTGGAATAATATATGTCCATAGTATGCTTGCAAAACGATAGAGCCACCAAAATCGATTGCTTTTAATATTGTAAATCTCAGAATAGTACTTCGATTGAATTATTAAATGATTATTTAATTGCACTAATTCAAAATTTTCCCCATATTTATTGCCAAGTTCCACAAAATCAAACAAATTTATTCTTCCTTTTCCATCGCTAATTATAATTGCATTGCGAAAACATATAAAAACGTTCTTACCATCTGATTGTAATTTTTGTGGCTCAAAAATTTGAACGGGCAATTCGGTTTGTTTATATGTAAATTGATTTTCAGAAGTTGAGAAATTAGATGAATTTAAAAAATACTTACCGTTATTATTGCTAATCCAATAGATTTTTAAATTGTGATTATCAGGTCTGAATGCTATATTTTGTATATCTGCCTCAATATATTTTGAGGCAAGCATTTTCTCGCTGTTTAAGCTAAAAATATTAATAAGCGTAGAATTAGAATTTTGATATGAACTTTTTATGACTAAGTAATTGCCCACTTGTTGTATTTCATTAATTAAACCGATATTCAAATTTGTGCGGGCTGATGGATTAAGAAATTTGTCGAGAATAACAAATATGCCCCGGTTATTATGATTTTCAAGTATAGCAAGTTTAGAGAAATGATTTTGTTTTATAATTTCAAAATCTGATATTAGGGTAGCAATTTTTAAAATATTAATAAAATTATTAGAGATATTTATCTTATATAAATTCTCTAAATATAATATATAAAGAGTTGAATCATTTTCACACCTAATTTTCATTGTTCTAGGATCTATTGTTAAATTTTCAGGAAATTGACTTGAGCAAATCATATTTAATGTACTGTCGTACATTTGTATATATGATTTATTAAAATCGTTAGTTAATATCAATAATTTACCCGACAATGCTACGGCATCGATTATTTGGTAATTGCCGAGAGGGACTCCTATTGAATGGGTTTTCTCGATTCCGTGCCAAGCTGTAATTACATCTTGTGTGCTTTCCCAATTTGGTTTTATAAAATATGAAATTTGATAGGTCGAATCATAAAGTAATTTGCCACCTTCGAAAGATTGTAAAATTTCCAATTTCTGGGGATATTTATTATCTGCAAATATTATGCTCGTTGATAATAATAGCAAGCATATAAATACCAAGAACTTATTTATAGTGAAAATCTTTTCCATTCTTCAAATTACATAATTATCATTTTCTAATTGTTATTATATATACAAATTTAAGCAAAATTAATTATTGTTAAATCTTTCAAAAAAATAAATAATTACAATAATGATTTCTATTAATTTGCTAATTTTATTTTTTTTATTATTGCATAAAATTAAATTCTATGAAAAAATTCGCATTTTTTTGCAAATGTCTTATTTTTATTGCATTAGCAAATTCGATAAATCTATTTGCTTCGTCAATTTCAAATGAACAAATGAAAGAATTAGTCCCATCAAAAACCCGGCTTGTCTATAGTCTTGATGGTTTATGGGATGTTTCTATTGATGGTGGCTTTCTTGATAGGAGAAATATTCCCGTTTCAATACCAAATGGTAATAAAATTGTTCTCCAAAGAGATTTCTCCATTGATAAATCTTTACTTAATTCTTATGAATGGGAATTGGACTTTCTCGGTTTTAATTATGAGGCTGAAGTTTATATTAATGAACAATTTGTCGGAAAATTTGTCTCCAATTATTTAAGATCGTCGATTTCAATACCTAAAAGTATTTTGCTCCCATCTAATAATACATTAAAAATCTCTATTACTAAATCTAATAAATTTTCATATTATTCTAATGATATTTATGCTCCTCTTCAAACATTAGGTATGCAACGGAGTATTTTATTAATCGGCTCCCCACAACTGAAAATCAATTCAATATCTTATAAAACAAAAATAAACCGTGATTTTTCATCTGCGATTCTTCAAACAAAAGTTGTAATCAGTTCTAGCGACTTGGAGAGGTTATCTAAAATTTCTCAATCTGATTCAAATAGCACAACTGCCTTAATTAGAGATTATGCATTACAAATCAATTTAATAGACAAATCTACAGGCATCGCTGTCGCACAATCAGATATAATTCCTTTCAGAATCAGTTCCCAACGAATTATCGCTCAAAATTATACTTTTAATTTGCAAAATGTTAAATCTTGGTCAATGGATAATCCCAATCTCTACGAAATATCCGCTAATATTTTTGCAAATGGCAATTTGCTTGATAATTATTCAGCTACGTGTGCATTCCGGACTTTTAGTATCCAAAATAATGGAAATATATCAAAGTTCTTATTGAATAACCAAGATTTCCAATTCAAAGCTGTAAATTATATTGAAAATTTTGGACAAAATGGATATTTTCTTTCTCTGAAAAAGATTGATGAGGATTTTAAAAAATTAAAAATTCTTGGTGCAAATGCAATAATTTTTCGTTATCATTTTCCAAATTCATATATCCTTTCATTATGTGATCAATATGGCTTGCTTGCACTTATAGAATTACCCATATATAATGCTGAATCTAATTTGCTTGGTAAGGATATATTACAAACAAATTCATCAAATCAAATCAAAAGCTTTATCAGTACTAATTCATTTCATCCCAGTATTATTGCAATCTCAATTGGTGAAGGTTTGGATGATTCATCACCTGAATATTCAACCTATTTAAATCATATTTCAAATGATATTAAAAAAGAATCTGACTGGCTCATTTATCGTATAGTTTATCCTACCTCTCCAAATTTGAATTTCGATAAAATGGATTTTCTGTTCTTTAAAGAATATGCATCTCGACAAAGTTTTGAAATAATTAATGCAGATTATACGAATTTACGAAATAAAGTGGCACCAATCCCCTTAGTAATGAGCTTTGGAGTCCCAATTCAAAATTATAATCATAATGGCTATTCAGACCCATTAAGTGTTGAATTTCAGAGCTATTATATTGCTAATTTATATAAAATTTCACTTGTGAATAATGGCTTTGGCTGTGCAATTCTTAATTTCAATGATTATCAGACACAAAACCCAGTTCTCACAACTCGTTATATTAAAGATCCAATTTCTACAAGTGGAGTTATAGATATATTTGGAAAAATCAAATCCACTTTTAATGTATTAAAATCTTTATTTAATGAAGAGAGAGATACTATAATTGATATTGGTAATTATTCGACAACTGAGTACATTTTTATAGTAGTTAGTTTTCTACTATTAATTTTATTCTTATTTATTTTTTCCCGATTCAAACGCTTCCAAGAATACTTTACGCGTGCTGCTTTGCGTCCCTTTAATTTCTATTCTGATATACGCGATCAAAGAATCTTATCTCCATCCTATACTTATATAATTGGAATTTTTAATTCTCTTAGTTTTGGGATATTTTTTGAGTCAATTGCATATTTCTATCGCACAAATGAATCTTTTAGCTTTTTGATGAACTTAATTATTCCAACTATTTCATTACAAAAATATATATATGAAATTATATGGATGCCTGCTGTTGGGATGATTGTATTCTCTATATTATTTTTAGTTTGTCTTTATATTGTTTCATTATTAATCAGATTATTTGCTTACTTCAAACGTGTTCACATCCATAATTTTGACTCTATAAGTATAGTAAATTGGGGAAGCTTGCCATTTTTATATTTGCTTCCAATTGATGTGCTTATGCATAGATTATTGCAAATCGATACAATTTTCTTTACAATTTTTGGTATTATTGCAATTATCATTTTAATTTCTACTATCTCTAGAATATTGAAAGCTACTGCTGTAGTTTTCGATATATCAAGATCCCAATCTTATATTGCAGGTATAACGACAATTTTACTAATTTTGGTAATTATATTTGGTGTTTATCAAACCCAAGTAAATTTAATTAATTCATTGTCCTATTTTTTCTCAATATTAATCTGAAATGAATGATAATAATTTGAAGATAATATTTTTTGGAAATCACAAAATCGGGATTCCTACTCTTAGAGAGGTTTATAAAAAATGTAATCTTGTTGCAGTAGTAACAAATCCCGATAAAGAGCAGGGGAGAGGTAGAAAGATGCTTCCTACCGATATAAAACTTGCTGCATTAGAACTGGAGATACCCATAATTGAACCTATGAATTTAAATGATATTGCTTTTTATAAAACCTTAAAACAATTATCACCTGATATTTTCTTAGTATTTGCTTTTAAAATATTACCTTCTCATTTGCTTTCTATACCAAGACTTGGGAGTTTCAATATCCATCCAAGCTTGCTTCCGAAATACCGAGGCGCCGCCCCTATTAACCATACTATCATTAATGGAGACAAAGAGACGGGAATTTCTACTTTTTTGATGGAAGAAAAAGTTGATGCCGGAGGTATTATTTTACAAGAGAAATTTAGCTTGCCTCCTGATATTACAGCAGGTGAACTAACTGATATTGTTAGCCAAAAAGCCCCCGAAATTGCTATCAAGACAATTGAATTGTTAATTTCGGGGAATTATCAATTACTTCCACAAGATATTACCCAAGCAACAAAAGCCCCGAAAATTCATAAAGAGAATTGTGAGATTGATTTTAATAAACCCGCTTGTGCAGTAAAGAATTTTATTAATGGTGTTTCTCCTGATCCCGGGGCCTGGAAAATGTGGGATGGAAAAATTATTAAATTTTTAAAAGCAAAATTGCATTCTGATAAATCCAGAGGAATACCAGGTGAATATAAAATTCACGAAAAACAATTTATTATCTCTTGTAATCCCGGAGAAATCGAAATTTTGCAAATCCAGCCTGAATCAAAAAGGGCGATGTCCATTGAAGATTTTATTAACGGCTATCGCGGTCCGAAAAAAGGTAGAATAGAATAAAAAATTAAATTGACTACATTTTTTCAGGTGCGGATATACCAAGAATGTCTAATCCATTTTTCAACGTAATTCTTACAGAATTTGCTAAATGAAGTCGGGCTTGCCTTATAGGGTCGCTTTCTTGTAAAATTCTACAATCGTGGTAGAATTGATGAAAAATTCCTGCTAAATCATATAAATAATCAGAAAGCAAATGTGGTTCTAACGTTTTGTATGCTTCATAAATTATTTCGGGAAAATCGGCAAGTTTTTTTATTAAATCTAATTCGATTTGCTCTGATAATGCATTGCTGCTGAAATCTGGTAATAGCTCAATATTTTCTTCTCTTGCTTTCTGTAAAATTGAGCAAATTCGTGCAAATGCATATTGCAAATAATAAACGGGGTTCTTCTCGCTTTGCTCTTTGGCAAGTGCCAAATCAAATTCAAGATGTGTATTGGTGCCCCTCATCAAAAAGAAATACCTAACAACATCGCTACCGACTTCATCTATCAATTCATCAAGAGTGTAGCTTTTGCCTGAACGCTTTGACATTTTCACTTGCTCGCCGTTTTCAACGAGAGTAATAAATTGATAAATTACTACCCTTACTTTATTTGTATCATATCCAAGTGCTTTGAGAACAGCAAGTACATCGGGATAAGTTGCAATATGGTCAGAACCAAATACATCCACCATCTCAGCATACCCACGACGAAATTTTTCTATATGATAAGCAATGTCAGGCAATCGATATGTTGGTTCACCTGTTGATTTTACAGCAACACGGTCCTCTTCCATTCCCATTTCTGATAACTTTAGCCATATTGCATTATCTTTTTCATAAATAAGATTTTTATCTTTCAGTTCTTTCAATAATTGCTCAATTTTTCCTGTTTCATACAGTGTGTTTTCATTATAATAGAAATCGAGAAAAACATTCAACCGTTCAAGAGTAGCACGTATTTTTTTAAAATTCCATTCCTCACCATATTTTTGGAAAAAGGAAAGATTTTCTGGGTTATCATCAATATACGCATCATTATATTTATTGATTATTTCATAAGCAATTTCTATGATGTATTCTCCAAAATAGCCATCATCAGGAAAAGGATAATCAGCTTCCCCGAGCAATTGCCGATATCGAGCATAAATTGAGCGGGCAAGATTTCGCATTTGATTGCCTGCATTATTAAAATAGTATTCCCTATCAACATTGAATCCCAGCCATTTATAAATATTTGCAATCGTATCTCCAATTACAGCATTACGCCCGTGGCCTAGATGCAAAAGTCCTGTCGGATTCGCGCTGACATATTCTACTTGGGCTTTCTGTCCATTTCCTAAATTTGTAAAACCGTAATTTTTCCCTTGCTCCGAGATTTTCTGAAAAATATAATGGTAATATTTCTTATTTAATTTAAAATTAATAAATCCAGCTCCCGCTATATTTATTTGTTCTATATAATCTGAATTATAATCGAGATTTTCAATAATTTGCTGAGCTATTTGACGAGGTGATTTTTTTTGCTCACCCGCGAGTTGCATTGCAATATTTGTGGAAATATCGCCGTATTGTGAATTTTTTGGATATTCAATTATTATTTCTTTTCGTTCAATTCCAATTTTTGACAAAGAATTTTGTATTATCTCGCGGATATAATCTTTAAACATTGTTGCTCTATTATTTTATTATACAGTTGGAATCAAGTATATGTCTTTTAGAGAATTCCTGTCAAAATTCACAATCTTATCATCTTCAATAGTTTGAAATTTTGCGTCTGACCATAAGCGTTCAAGTTTATAATAGCTTCTTGATTCAACAGACATAATATGAACTACAACATCAAAATAATCAAGCACAATCCAATCCATTGATTCAGTTCCCTCGGTTTTTGGTAACGCTATGCCCATATTTTTTATCGTTATATAAATTTCTTCGTATATTGCTTTACTTTGCGATGTGGACAATGCCGAACAAATCACAAAATAATCCGCAGGAGCTGAATCGATTTTTCTCATATCAAGAATTAAAATATTTTCTGCTAATTTATTGCTTGCAAGGTGTGCAATTTGGATTGCAAGCTGTCGTGAATCGCGTGGTTTTGTAATTTTTGTCAATTTACCCTAATTTTATTGATAAAAATGATTTCTATAAAATTAACGAATTATTTAAAATAAAATTATTTGATTGATTAATTTTGAAAAAATAAAAGTAATTGAAATGGGAAAAACTCAAAATTTACCTAAAAAAAATATTAAGCCTGCTGATAAACCTTTACCTCCGATATTTTCTAATCCTTGGTTTTACATTGTCCTTCTCTTCTTGCTTGTTTTTATCTTTTTATCTCCAGGAATTTTTGGAAACGGATTTAATGCGTCCGATAATTTATCGTGGTTACCTTTCGAGAATTACCTAAAGGAAGCGAAGCGAACAGGCAATTTTCCTTTGTGGATGCCTTATATATTTAGTGGAATGCCAAGCTTCGCATCTTTTACAGTTACAGGTGATAGAGTGTGGGACTTTATCAGCCGGATTTATTTCGGTGTGATTATGGGCTTTAAGTCCGTTTTTGGTTCAGATGGTGCCCGGGTAGCAATGCATTATGTCGTTTATGCAATTGGTATCTTTTTGTTAATGCGTTCCAAAAAGCATACTCATTTAGTTTCCTTTATTACTGCCTGTGCAGCAGTGCTTTCAACGGGAATAATTATCTGGATTATGATTGGGCATAATTCAAAACCTGTCGCATTTTCAATGATCCCTTGGGTATTTTTGTTTATGGAAAAATTGATTCAAAAATTTTCCCTACTCTGGTCCTCGTTGCTGGTTCTTGCTATTCATATATTATTTGAATCCACTCATGTCCAGTTGATTTTCTATGCAGGATTGGCATTTGGATTATATTTAATCTATGAGCTAATTGCTCGATTGATTACAAAAAATAAACCTTTGAACGCACTTATTCCTGCTGCCACTCTTATAGTAGCAACAGCATTAGCTTTTATGCTCTCTGCCGACAGATATTTGAGTATATGGGAATATACTCCATATTCGGTCAGAGGTAGTGCACCCTTACTTCAAGATGCTCAACAAAAGCAGACACGCTCCGGTGGAAATGATTATGATTATGCAACAATGTGGTCATTTTCGCCTGAAGAAACAATAACCTTCTTTGTACCAAATTATTTTGGATTTGGCAAAATGGACTATGAGGGACCATTAACAGGAAATCGCGAGGTAAAAATACCAACTTATTGGGGGCAAAAGCCATTCGAGGATGCTGCGCCATATATGGGAATAATTGTAATTGTATTTGCCGCAGTAGGTGCGTGGAAATGTCGAAAAGATGTTTTTGTGCAGTTCCTTGTATTTCTAAGCCTATTTGCCTGGATATTATCATTTGGACGGAATTTCCCAATTCTCTATGATTTCTTTTATTATAATGTTCCATTTTTCAATAAATTCCGTGCTCCAAGTATGGTGTTGGCTTTAATGAATTTTGCTGTTCCTGTTCTTGCGGGATATGGCATTTCTGCTATTATTCAAATGTATAAAGAAAATCAAGCTGAAAGCAAAAAAACAAGTGTATATTTAATTGTATTTTCCTTTCTTTTTCTTTTAATTGGATTGATTATTTCGGGAATATTTAAAGAATCATATTACGATGCAATGCGTGCAAGCCAAAGCTTGCGATTACCAGAAGATTTTTATGATTTTATATGGAATGCAATGCTTTCTGATTGGTACATAAATGCATTTTTGCTGATTATTGCATCCCTTTTGACATATATGCTTGCTAAAAATAAATTAAAATTAAATACATTCCTTTTTGCAATTTTAATTCTTATTGTATTTGATTTGTGGAGAGTGGATAAGCGTCCTATGGAAATTGCCGAGCAACCATTAGAAAAAATTGCTTTTCCTGATGATGATGTTTATGCTTTCATAAAACAAGATAAAAGCTTTTATCGAATTGCTGATTTCGCATCTGCTTCTCCTAATATTTCAGTAAATTATTTAATGAATAATGTAAATGGTTATCATGCGGCTAAATTGCGTGTATATCAAGATATGCTTGATGCAACCTCAAATGGTTCAACAAATAATGTTGCAAGTCCATTTATGTGGAACTTGCTTGGTGTTAAATATATAATTTCAAAAGAAGATGTGGGCGTTCCCCCAATTTACAAATCACAACGTACCGGAACACAGGTTGTTTATAATCCATCATATTTCCCTGCTGCATTTTTCATTGATACTCTTGAGGTTGCAAAAAATGTTGATATACTAATGCATTTACGAAATAAGGATTTCGATTCGAGGAAAAAGGCGTATTTGATGAAGCCGTTAAATAAGAAAATCGATTTGCCATCTGCTATGGATTCAGCTATTGTTGTGAAATATCAGAATGAAGATATTGTATATAAAGTTAATTCCAGTGGAAATTGTTTCTTGCTTATTTCTGAGGTATATTATCCCGATTGGCATGCATATCTGGATGGGAAAGAAATTCCAATTTATCAAACAAATTACTTTATGCGAGGTGTGATTGTCCCAGAAGGCACACATAATTTGGAACTTAAATTCTATTCTAAAGAATTCCAAACGGGTAAAACATTAAGTTTATCATCCAATATCTTATTGGCATTATTATTAGCATTATCAATATTTTTTGAAGTAAAAAATTCAAAGAAAAATAAAAATGAGTAAAAGTTTTAAAATTATGGGAATTTTAAATGTCACCCCCGATTCTTTTTCAGATGGGGGTGATTTTTTAAATATACAAGACGCAATGAATCACGTCGAAGATATGATAAATAATGGCGCTGATATAATTGATGTTGGGGGAGAAAGCACACGCCCAAATTCAGAAGAAATCACCGCACAAGAAGAAATTCTGCGGGCAATTCCTGTAATTGAGGAAATTCATAGAAATTTTCCTGATATTACAATTTCTATAGATACAACTAAATATGCAGTTGCACTCGCAGCTTTGGATAATGGTGCTACAATTGTTAATGATATTTCGGGGTTGGGAAATGATCCAAAAATTGCCGAACTTGTTGCTCGATTCAATGCTGGATTGATAATTATGCATATTCAAGGAAACCCAAAAACAATGCAATTAAACCCTCAATATAACAATGTCGTGGAAGAAGTATTTATAAGTTTAAAATCAAAAATTGGACTTGCACGTCGCATTGGAGCCGAAAATATTTGGGCTGATGTTGGTATTTGCTTTGGCAAAACTCTTGAACATAATCTTGAGCTATTAAGAAATCTTGATTATTTTCATAAGCTTGATGTTCCACTTGCATTAGGCATTTCGCGAAAGTCTTTTATTGGAAAAATATTAAATATTGATGATGCAAAACAACGCGATGTCGCAACAGCACTTTTACATTCTCTTTTGATTAATAAAAATATAGATATTATACGTGTTCACAATGTTAAATATCTAAATCAATTAAGAATATTGAATGAAATAATAAATAATAAATAACCAGATATTTATTATTAAATAGAAAAATTTATTTTTAAAATTATAGGAACTTCATCAAATCAGCCATATTATCAGGGCTACCTAAAAATAATGGAGTCCGACAATGTATACCTGGAGGCTCAATGTCCAGGATATTCTGATTTCCATCAATTGAAATACCACCTGCTTGCTCGATAACAAAGGATAGAGGATTTGCTTCATAAACAAGGCGTAATTTACCATTGGGATGTGTTTTATCCTTAGGATAAAGAAATATACCACCTGCAATTAAAGTCCGGTGAAAATCAGCAATTAAAGTGCCGACATAACGAGTTGACATTGGATAGTACCCGTTGTCATTTGGAGTTTTAATAAAATCAACGAAATTTTGAATATTGTTATCCCAATAAGGATAGTATCCTTCATTGACACTATAATATGGGCCGCGTCGAGGAATACGAATATTTTGCCTACTTAATAGAAATTCACCTATAGTAGGATCGTACGTAAAAGAATGAACACCATTACCCGTTGTATAAACAAGTACAGTTGAACTCCCATAAAGAGCATATCCACCTGCAATAAGATTACGTCCCTTTTGCAAAACATCACTTTTTGAAAATGGGGCTAGTGGAGATTCTTGTCTTCTGTAAATTCCGAAAATTGTACCAATAGTAATATTTAGATTAATATTTGAACTTCCATCAAGTGGGTCCAAAAGGATAATATATTTTTTATCTTTATCGGTGCCGACAACTGTTATTTCTTGATCCTCTTCGGTTGCAATTGCGCAGACGTGTCCGCCTTGTATTAAAGATTTCTTGATAATTTCATTAGAATAAATGTCCAATTTCTGCTGACTTTCGCCATGAACATTTATCGTATCAGTAAGACCAAGTATGTCATTAACACCTGCACGTCGTACTTCGCGTGATATAATTCTGATTGCAAGCATTAAATCGTGCAATAATGAAGTAAATTCACCTGTCGCTTCAGGGTGCATACTCTCTTCCGCTGCAATATGGTGATCAACTGTAGTTAATGATTGTAAATTGGAATTTTCTGCCATAATAGAATTCTCAATAAATGTTTAAAATTACTTACAAAATTAAACAAAATCTTAACATAAAAAAAATACTTCTTTTGTTTTGCCAATAGGCAAGAATTGAGTAATTTGCTTTTTTAAAAAATTTAATTTTAAAAAATGTTCGCAACTTATCTCTCTATTATAATAATGGTCATTGCAGGAATTGCGGTTGCTGCTATTTTTCTTGCACTTTCTGCATGGTTTGGTGCAAAAAGAACTACACCTGAAAAGCTAACTACTTACGAAAGTGGAGTTGAGCCTGTAGGTACTGCTCGAAAACGATTTAATGTTCGTTTCTATATGGTTGCCGTTAGTTTTATAATTTTTGACATATACGTTATTTTTCTCTATCCATGGGCAGTTCAGGCATCTAATTTAGGGGTTATTCCTTTCGTTGGAGTCTTAATATTTATTGCAATTTTATTATGTGCTTATCTATTTGAATTAAAGAAAGGAGGTTTCGAATGGGATTAAATGATCAATTGCAGAATATGGGCTTTTTGACAACTTCTATAAATGCTATTATTAATTGGGCACAGAAAAATTCTGCCTGGCCTAATCCGCTTGGATTGTCTTGCTGCGGGATTGAAATGATGGCATTCGCTGCATCGCGATTTGATGTTGCACGATTTGGTAGTGAGGTCTTCCGTATGACTCCCCGTCAATCAGATGTATTGATTGTTGCTGGTACAACAACTTACAAAATGTCGTGGCCTGTGCGAAAGCTTTATGACCAAATGGTAGATCCTAAATGGGTAATTGCAATGGGTGCCTGTTCTTCATCAGGTGGAATGTTTAGAAGTTATTCTGTTGTGCAAGGTGTCGATCAATTTTTGCCTGTCGATGTTTATGTTTCAGGTTGTCCTCCACGCCCCGAAAATTTAATTATGGCACTTATGGCAATCCAAGATAAAATTGGAAAACAACGTCCCGATATAGTGAATTTTGGCAAAAACGTTTCACGAACACCTAAGCAAGAAAGATGGTATTCTCCATTTGCCTTTGACCCAACTCGGAAAGAAGTAATTACAGGTAAAACTATTAGAGAAGTAGAAGAAAAAATTAAAGATCGACATTAATATAATATTTATAAATAATATTATTTTAAATTAATTAATTTCTATTCAATTTCTTTATCTTTTTTAGATATTTTCAAGTGTGGGAGTTTGTGTGTTATTTCATTAAAATAAACAAGCCCATCCTTCCCGATTTTTCTTTTTCTCTTCTGTAAGAATGATAATTATTATTACTTATTGTAGATATTCTATTGAATTCGATGTTTTTGGCGGGTATTCCATTTGATAAAAGTTCATCAAATACTGCTCCACCTAAATCAAATAAGTATTTGCTTCTTTCAATTTGTCTGATATGATTAGGGAAATATTGTGCAACATCAGCACCTATTTCATAATCATTTTCACCTGCGCAAGGGCTTATGTATACTAAAATATCATTTGGATTTGAACCGTATTGATTTTGTAATATCGAAATAGCTTTGCTTGTAATTTTATGTTTTGTCCCACGCCATCCCGAATGAACTGCTGATATTATTTTATTATTTTTATCGTACATCAGTATTCCACAACAATCGGCAAGCGATAGAACTAATCCTAATTTAATTTTATTAGTAATAACCCCGTCAGCATCTATATTATTTTTTGCATTATTGTGAATAATTTCAACTTTATCGCTATGTGTTTGATGTAAAAATATCATATTTTGATAATCAATATCAAGTTCATTAGCAAGCAATTGTCTAAAATATTCAATCTCTTGAAGCGTATAATTTAAAGCTTTATTAATTGAAAAACCATTTGGGGGAAAATTTTCTAAATTTTTCAAAGTCAATCCTGCAATTATATTATCTGGAAAAATATTTGGTTTCTCAATTTCAATTTTATTTGTCATAGATTATTTAATTTTGTTTTTGTTAGTTTTAAATTTATAAAATTATGCAAATTGGAATAATTGGTTATCCTTATTCTGGGAAAACTACCCTTTTTGAAACTATTGCAGCGATTCATGAGGATTCGCAGCACCAAAAAAAGGATGAAAATCGTGCTGTGATAAAAGTTCCTGATGAACGCTTAGATATATTGACAAAATTGTTTCAACCAAAGCGACAAGTTAATGCAACAATTGAAATAGTAGATTTTGCAGGGCTTCAATATTCAGAAAAGAAGGGTGAGATCTTTACTCCTCAATTTATAGCAAAAATCAAAACTGTTGATGCTCTGCTGCATGTAGTTCGTGGTTTTGATGACTCAAATGTGCCATTTTATACAGATGAAATTAATATGGAAAGGGATATTCAAAATATTGAAGATGAACTTATTTTCGCAGATTTGATTTTTGTTGAAAATAGAATTAACAAATTGCAAAATGAACTGAAAAAGCAAAGAAATCACGAAGAAATGGAAAAAGAACTTCTTACAATGCAAATCTGGAAAGAAAATCTTGAAAATAGTATTCCTCTGCGTGAATTAGTTTTTGATGAAAATGCAATGAAATATATTGTAAATTATCAACCGTTATCATATAAACCACTTTTAATTGCATTAAACCTTAGCGAAGATATGGTCGAAACGCAAGAACAAATTATTAATGATATTCGTTCAAAATTTTCATCTCAGCAGATTGCAATTCTCCCATTTTTCGCAAAAATTGAAATGGAACTTTCACAATTGGATGAAGAAGAAAAGCAAATGTTTATGCAAGAGTATGGGCTTGCAGTCTCTCCTCTAAATCGTCTTATACAAAGTGCATACAATTTGCTAGGCTTGCAATCATTCTTCACAGTTGGTGAAGATGAAACACGCAGCTGGACAATCAAGAAAGGGATGAATGCACAACAAGCTGCGGGTGTAATCCATACAGATTTTTATAATAAATTCATAAGAGCAGAAGTTGTGCACTGCGACCATCTTATTCAAGAAGGTACTATTGCAAAATGTAGAGAGAAGGGTTATCTTCGACTGGAAGGCAAGGATTATATTGTTAAAGATGGTGATATTTTAAATATTCGACATAGTTAATTTTATGGTGTAGCAATTATCCAGAATTCTAATTAATTTAATAATTTAAAAATTGATGAAATTAATATATTATTCAATTCTTGCTGTATCAATAATTTGTATCTATTCTTGTAATTCAAATTCAAAGAAAATTGAGCAAACAAATAACTCGCAGCATATCGCAACATCGCAAAATCCATCAAGTGAAACTACAACAAGTAATATTAGCAAAAAAGTGGAATTTGAAATTATAAAAAAATATCCTCATAATAAAGATGCATATACTCAAGGCTTGATTTTCTATGGTGGTTATCTATATGAAAGTACAGGCTTATATGGTCATTCTTCTTTAAGAAAAGTAAATATTAAAGATGGAAAAGTTCTAAAGCAAATTAACCTTTTACCTCTTTATTTTGGTGAAGGTATTACATTGCTTGCAGATAAAATATATCAACTTACTTGGGAAAATCATAAAGGGTTTATTTATAATTTGGATTTTGAAAAATTAGGTGAATTTTCATATCCTGGCGAAGGGTGGGGAATTACAAATGACGGGAAATCTCTGATTATTAGTGATGGCTCAAATTATCTTTCATTTTACGACCCCTCATCTATGAATATTATAAAAACGATATCAGTTGAAGATAATAATACACCTATATTCAATTTAAATGAATTGGAATGGGTCGATGGATTGATTTATGCTAATGTCTATATGCAAGACGAAATCATAGCTATAAATCCCGATAATGGGAAGGTAGTCTACTCGTTCGATGTTTCTGAATTAAGATCTGCCCTTGATGATCAGACAAATGCTGAAGTTTCAAATGGAATTGCTTATAATCCCTCGACAAAATCATTTTTTCTCACAGGTAAGTACTGGCCAAATTTATTTGAAGTAAAAATAAAAAAGTAGATTAATACTAATATCCGAATGATTTTAAATATGTAGTATTATCGCGCCAGTTTTCACGTACTTTTACGAATAATTCAAGATAGATAGGAGCACCAAGAAAATCTTCGATTTCTTTGCGAGCAATTGTGCCAATTTCCTTAATCATTTCTCCATTGCTTCCAATTATGATTTGCTTTTGAGTTGGTCTTTCGCAAATAATACTTGCATTAATAAACCATTTGCCTTTTTGTCTTTCTTTAAATTCTTCAATTTGAACTTCTGTTGAATATGGGAGTTCTTGCGAGAGCTTATTGAATAGAACTTGGCGTATGATTTCTGCAGAAAAAAACTTTTCGTTCAATGTACTTATAGAATCTGGATCGTAGTAAAAGTCGTGGTAGGGAAGATATGATACAATAGTTTTTTCTAATTCATCAAGATTTTCACCCGTTAAAGCTGAGATAGGTATAATTTCATTAAAATCATCTATTTGATTGATTTTGTCTAACACAGGAATAATATGAGTTTTATTTTTTGCTAAATCAATTTTATTTAGCAAAGCAAATTTTGGCACTGTAATATTTTTGAAAAGCAGTTCATATTGTTCGGGAAAGAAATCAGTTCTATTCTGATTATCAAAATCGAAAATCATAAGAATTAAATCTGCTGAAGCAATGCTTTGAGGAATATAGTTCATCATTATCTCTTGGAGCTTATATTGAGGAATTATAATTCCTGGTGTGTCAAGAAATACAATTTGAAAATCTTCTTTTGTAAGAATACCTACAATTTCTCTGCGTGTTGTTTGTGGCTTTGAAGAAACAATTGAAATATTAGCGCCAATTAACTTGTTAGTCAGCGTCGATTTTCCAACATTTGGATTGCCAATAATGGCGACAAATCCAGCTTTTGTGGGCATCTAATCTTGCTTTTTCAAATATGATTTGAAAATACCGAAGGGTAAAATTACACAATAACCCAAAACAAGTAAAATTGGTGCAACAATAACAGCAAATGGATTGTTCCATTTACCTTGTGGCAAAGCGGGTTGTTCAGTAATTCCCGTTGACATTAAAATATAACCTAGAACAATTACGCCAAGTCCTATTGCCATAATAATATAGTTCTGCTTTGTCCAGGGCATAAGCCATTGAACTCGTTTTTTTACAGGCTTTTTTGCTGAGGATGAAGTTGGTCTTCGATATGTTGAGGTTGTCTTTGTCATAATATTTTCTTTTTTTACAAAATTATTAAATAATTAGGACATAAACTAAATAGAATGCAATACTAAATCGATAAAGAAAATCGACAGGCTTACTATTTTTCTTATATATATTAATTAAATAAGTGAAAGCTAAAGTAGAAGCAAGCACAATTAGGATATTCAAAAATGCTAATGGTATTGATAGATGCCCACCAAAAAAAGTATTCAAGCCTGGTGAGATTGCAGATCCATAAAGAATAATCATATGGGTAACATAGACATAAAGTGATTTCTTCCCAAAGAAAATAAAATACTGCTCATATTGATTAAATATTTTTGTAAGCAATCCCGTGATATAAAACATTATAGCAACACAGCAAAGACGCAAAATAAAAATTCCTATTCCTGCTATATAGAGATCACCTGTATTGTGAAATACATTTGAATCAAAATATGAAAAGATTAAACCAATTGATAGAAGGATTGGTGCCAGAATTAAGCTTTTTTGCATTATGAAATCAAGCCGCTTTGTAGCTTCTACTTTCTGCAATATTGTTCCTATTGAAACACCTAAGAAAACATAAGCCGAAAATGGAAATATTGTGAAGAATGAGCCTTTACTTGGGTCTAAATATGAAGCAATACCGTAAGGAAGTACTAAAAACCAGTCGATTCTATGTACAATTGGATTGAGAATGATGATGAATAATGCAGAAATAAGTGATATTTTAAAAAGTGATTTATTATTGCGAGTGAGAATGAATTCCAGCAAAACAAAAAGTAGAGTTACGCCAAATAGTTGCAAAATATTAACAGAGAGAAATGTATGATATATAGATTTGGGGACATAGTTAATGTTATAAAGATTATGAGCGGGGAACATCAAAAGATAACCGATAAACATCAGGTTTAATCCTGTTTTCAAGCGTTTTTCAATTGTTTTACCTGATAACTTTCCAGATTCATCACGTTTATTTGCAAATACTTGAACAATTCCTGAAACTGTTAGAAAAATTGGTGCAGTTACACCACGTAAAAAATTCCACCAACTCCACGGAAAATCGTTTATATTTATTAATTGAGGATTTACAAGCGAAAAAAAAGTATGTCCCGCAATCATCATCAACATTGCCAAAATCCTTGCTAAATCGAGTGATGGCAATCGATTTGATTGAGTATTCATAATAACTTTAAATTTTCAAATAATATAGATTACAAAATTATGAAAAAATATTCAAATTTTTTTTATTATAATAAGAATTTTATTTAATTTAGTATAAAAATGAAAAAGGTAACAATTGAATATTATTCATATTTATATTTTCGAAGACGATTTATCGCAATTATCATTATTCCATAATATTGCTGCTAAAGTATTTCCCGAATCTACAATTATTTACGATATAGCAACATCAGAAGAAACAGAAGAAATTTTAGAGAAATTGCGTTTTCCCGCAATATTTCTAATAGATATTTTTCTTGAAGGAATAAATGGGATAAATGTTCTCAAAACTATAAAGAATAATTATTCAAATGAACTCTTTTATTCCCTAGTTATTTCTGGATTAAATGATAAAGATATAATTATTCAATCTCTAAAAGCAGGCGCTGATGAATTTATTCAAAAGCCAATTACATCTGATAATTTTATATTGCGTTTGTTGCAGATTAAGAAATTCCTCGATCTTCAAATTACAAATCAAGCACAGGTAAATGAGATTCAAAAATTAAATGAAAAATACTCAGCTTTGCGATTACAAGCTATTGATTTGATAAAGTTATTTCAAAAAATAAGAATCCCTGAATCAGAGAAGTTAATTCAGAGGATTAAAAAAGCTTCAATATGGATATATCAGAAATTGGCTGAGGAAAATTTTGAAACAACCGATTTGGAATATGCCTCCGAACTGATATACGCGGGGAACTTGTTTTTAAATGAACATCAAATTACAAAACCCATTCTTATCAATGGATTAGTGTCAGGAAACGAAATGGCAAAAGTTCCTGAATATACTAAGATCATTTTATCAAAAATACCTGATTTTGATGGTGTTATAAACATTTTATCTCACATTTATGAAAATTATGATGGTTCAGGGATTCCTGATAAGCTCAAAGGGTGGAAAATTCCATTGGAAAGTAGAATATTAAGAGTATTATTAGATTATGAAACTTTGTTAGCAAAAAATCAAGGACGTGAATCAAAAACTATTGACGCATTATTTGAGGAATCCCGTAGGTTATATGATTATAGAATTATTGCAATGCTTGACCAATTCTTTGCTCATCAAAATATCAATAGCAAAAGTGCTAATCAACGGGAAATGCCTATACAAATATCTGAGTTAAAACCAGGTTATATTTTATCAAGAAATATATATACATTGACAGGATTAAAACTTATTAATATGGGAACAAAACTCACTGATGAATCTATTGAGATGCTTTTAAATATAACAAAAGATGATGCAATAATCGGTTCAATATATGTTTATGATAGAGCTATTCAATCAGATTATAGATAGCACCTCAGAAAATTTTTTAATATATTCATCTCTGTCAATTACAGGTGAGTTCAATAAATGAAATGAAGATTCATCAATTGGTTTAGAATTTACCAGACTTTGTGCAATTTCATCGATATTTTTTAGTATTGTTCTTTGGAATTCATTATTATTGTTATATTCTTCTATAAATGCCCCGTAATGTGGCCTGAGAATCTGCCCCTTGATTTCTCTATTGAATAAAATAGCAATAGATTGCATCTGAAAAGATAATTCATCAAAAACACTGCTTTCCCATAAAGAGCTTATCCCTAGAAAAAATATACTTTGATTGCTTTTGTGAGAATTCTTTCTATTCTCATAATTGATGAAATTTTCATCGAATAAAGGTTCCAATCTGTCAAGAAAATTTAAGAGTTTTTTTGGTGGGGTTTGGGAGTTCGATTCTATTGCAAAAAACCACAAGTCTGAATTTCTGAGTATATCATAGATAGAATTCATATCATCTATCTGACGACAATATTCTTGTGGAACAAAGAAAAGGTCGTTCGAACACCCCAGGCATTCGTTGATTAACATTTTATCAAGATTTATTAGCTCTATTTGATTTTCATTTGAATTATATTTTCCAAATGATTTGATGAAAGGATCTAAGATAAATTTAATAGAATGATTTTTTTTAGTTCCATTTATTGTGATTTGAGGTGCATAAGTTATTAAAGATATTTTCATAATTCATCATTTGTTTTTCGTTATATTTGAAAACGTTTATAAAAAAAAATAATTATAATCTGAGAATTATTAATATAGACAAATTTTTTAATTTTGAATATTAGAAAAATGCAAAAAAATTTTGAGCAACGAGTTTTGGAAATTGTGAAAAGAATACCAAGTGGGAAAGTTACTACTTACGGGGAAATAGCAAGAGTGTGTGGAGTGAAATCATCAGCAAGAATGGTGGGGTGGGTTTTATCAAGAAATGCAAATGTGGAACTGCCCTTTCATAGGGTAGTAAATCGTTCAGGTTCTTTGACAGGTAAATACCATTTCGAGACTCCATCACTTATGAAAGAATTATTAATTGACGAAGGAATAACTTTTAATGAAGATAATGTGGAACTCGCGAAATTTTTATGGCATCCTGAAAGTGAAAATTATATTTAGAGGTAACATTGGATTTATTTCAAAAATGTCTTGACTTTACAAAAGCAGATGAAGTGAAACAAGCTGGTCTATACCCATACTTCCACGTATTAGAAGCCAATGAGGGTCCAGTTGTTTATGTAGAGGGCCGACGTTTTATTATGGCGGGGTCAAATAATTATCTAGGCTTGACAACTCATCCACGTGTAAAAGAAGCTGCAAAAAAAGCAATCGATAAGTATGGCACAGGTTGCTCTGGTTCACGTTATTTGACGGGAACAGTTGATTTACATAATGAATTGGAAGCTAAACTGGCAAAATTTATTGGAAAAGAAGCAGTATTGTTATTTAGCACAGGTTATCAAACTGCTTTGGGAACAATTTCAACGCTTGTACAAAGGGGAGAATATGTGATTTCAGATAAGGAAAATCACGCAAGTATAATTAATGGTTGTATGATGGCAAAAGGTGGCTTTGCCGAATTTGTACGATTTAAACATAATGATATGCAAGACCTTGAAGAAACACTTCAAAGGCTGCCTGAAGGTCCGGGAAAACTGATTGTGACAGATGGGATTTTTTCTGTCACAGGCGAGATTGCAAATATGCCAAAAATGATAGAAATTGCTCATAAATATGGGGCTAAAGTTTTAGTTGATGATGCTCATTCTATTGGTGTTATTGGAAAAGGAGGCCGCGGGACATCAAGTTATTGGGGTGTCACAGAGGAAACAGATTTGATTATGGGTACATTCTCAAAGACTTTTGCTTCATTAGGGGGATTTATTGCTGGACCTGAGCGCGTCATTAATTATTTGAAACATAACTCTCCTGCGTTAATTTTTAGTGCAAGTCCCACTCCACCATCTGTTGCATCCGCTCTGGAAGCTTTGAATATTTTAGAAGAACAACCTGAACTAGTCGATCAATTACAGAATAATGTTAAGTATCTACGCAAAAGGTTTAAAGAAAATGGTTTTAAAATTATTGAAAATGAATCCGCTATAATTCCTGTTATTATAGGAGATATGGATAAAGCGTTAATAGCTTGGCGGAAACTGTTTGATAAAGGCGTTTTTGTGAATACATTTGTTCCTCCAGGTGTACCCCCAAATATGAGTATGATTCGAACATCTTATATGAGCACGCATCGCAAGGAACATCTTGATGAAATTCTTGAGATTTTTTCAGAAGTTTGGAAAGATTTGGATATAATATAATTGAATATAAAATTTTTTTAAATACACGTAATAATTTTCTTTTTTAAGATATTTATTACGTGTTTTTTTTATATTACGAAAACACCAGAGTATGGTTTGATTCCTTACAATTTACTCTAAAATATGATAACTATGTTAATACACTATATAAATGCAACTTTTTGAAATTCGGGATATGTAAATTGTTGTATACTCATTGCTTGATGAGTAAGCGCATCAATTTCAATGCTAACTCCACAAATTCGTAAATCGCCTTTTGCTAGTTCAAATTTCTGTGGTGTTTGCAATAAAAATCGCTTTATTGAAGTATCTTTGCTCATCCCAATGACAGAATTATAAGGTCCTGTCATTCCTGCATCGGTGATATATGCTGTCCCATTTGGCAATATTCTTGCGTCATTTGTTTGAATATGAGTATGAGTTCCGATTAATGCCGATATTTTACCATCTAAGTACCAAGAGAGAGCTACTTTCTCGCTTGTTGTTTCTGCATGGAAATCGACAATGATATTTTGCGTTTTTTCTCTTATTGTTTTTAAGAAGTAATCTGCTGTTCGAAATGGACAATCAATTGGTGACATTAAAGACCTGCCTTGTATTTGTAATACTGCTACACTCGTCTGCGGCTCTAAATCGATTATGGTGTAACCAAATCCTGGATTATTTGGAGGATAATTCAATGGACGCAATACCCGGGAATCCCTCGATAATAATGGACGTGCTTTCCAATTATCCCAAACGTGATTTCCTGTAGTAATGACATTAACACCATTTGCAAAAAGCATATTGGCTTCTACATCAGTGATACCTTTGCCTTCTTTTATGTTTTCTCCGTTTACAATTATAAAATTGGATTTATATTTTGTCTTTAGAGTTTCTAAATTTTCTTTTAGAAATTCAAGAGCGTCCTCCCCGACTACATCTCCTATAAAGAGTAAATTGATTTTTGTTATCATAGTCAATTCAAAATTTAGTAATTTAGTTTTTTGTATAAACAAAAAAAGCAAAATTATGAAAATTTATACTAAAACAGGGGATAATGGTAAAACTTCTTTATATTCAAAAGATCGAATTTCAAAATCTAATATTAGAGTTGAGGCTTACGGTACTATTGATGAATTGAATTCCGTGCTGGAAATTGTTATGACGTTAGATCCCCCTGATTCGATAAAAACAGATATTGAAAAAATTATAAATTCACTTTTTCAAGTTGGTAGCGATTTAGCAACCCCTTTGAAATCAGTGATGGATAAAAAAATCAAAAGAATTGGCAAAGATGATATTTTATTTCTAGAGACAAAAATAGATAATTATTCAGCTGAATTGCCTGAATTACACAATTTTATATTGCTTGGTGGTTCAAAACAATCAGCTTTGCTTAACTTTGCACGCTCAGTTGCACGACGTGCTGAACGCCGAATTGTCGCTGTATCAGAAATTGAAGATCTGAATCCACATTTAATTACTTTCATTAATCGTCTTTCTGATTATCTTTTTGTCGCGGCAAGATATATTAATTTCAAATTAAATATTGAGGAGAAAATTTGGAAGGCTTAGCCAATTTATTAAAAAATATAGATGACAAAGATGAAATTATCGATGATTTGTTGAACGAATTGTCTAAACAATTCCTCGCAAATATCGAAATATTAGCAAAATTTACACAACTGAACGAAAAATATTATGATGGTAGCCATTCAAGATTTGTTGCAGAGAAATCCGTTGCCATTGCTGAGCAGCTGGGTATCACAGATGAGAACCTTACTGAAATCCGTATTGCATCTCTCCTTCATGATATTGGAAAAATTGGCTTCAGCGATGCACTTTTATTTAAAAATACTCAGGAAATGGACCCAAATGAGTATCGAATTTATACGCTTCATCCGGAAATTGCAAATAATATTTTGAGCGCAAATGAGCATTTTCAGGAAATTAGAAAGATAATTTATCAACACCATGAAAGACTTGACGGAAGTGGATTCCCATTACATTTAACAGAAGAAAAAATTCATCGCGGAGCTAAAATTATTGCAGTTGTAGATGTTTATCATAATTCAATTTACAAGAGAAAATCACTTGCTTCTCATACAAATAATACTATTCAAACTGCGACAACAAGCTCTTTTTTAGAAGCAACAAAAGAGCAATTTAATTATGTTATGAATTATCTTTATAAAAAACGAAAAATTCTCTTTGACCCTAAAATTGTTGATACATTAATTGAGATAGAAACTTTTGAACGTAAGCAAATTGGTAAACAAACTGTATTGCGTTTACCTATAAATCGATTGACTCCAGGTCAAATTGTTGCAGATGATTATTATAATAGTTTAGGACTTTTAATTGCAGGCCGCGGAGATGTTTTAACTGAAGATTCAATACGCGCATTAATTCGCTTCGCAGAAAATGATGAAATTCCTCAAAAAATTCTTGTTATTGAATAATTACATAACCATTAAATGAAAAAAAAAATTGATACTATTAATCCGCCACCCGTAATACTTGTTTTTGGTGAAGAGGAATTCTTAATAGAAGAATTCATTCAACATCTTCTGACTGAATTACTCGATAACAAAAATCAAAGAGTCGATTTTAGTATGTATGAAGGTGAAAATATTCCTGCTGATGACATTGCAGATTTAGCTCGTTCATATAGTTTGCTTGCGGATAGAAAGATTATCTTAGTAAAGAATTTCGATAAATCTTTGCCAACCTCAAAAACAAAAAAAAATTTGCCTGATACACAGTTTGGTAAATATCTTTTAAAGCCAAATCCTTCCACTACTTTAATTCTTGAGACTATGGCGTCAAATTTAAATGGATATTCAAAAAAAGCAACTCCTAATCCGTCAAGCTATTCCTTTCCATACAATATAATATTGGAAAAATATGCTTGGTTTGAATTCCCCAAAATATGGCAAGATAATTATCCTAAATGGATTTCGGAAAAATTATCCAAGCTTGGTTTGAAAGCCTCTCCCGATGCACTAGAATTACTTAATTCAATGGCAGGTGATAACTTACGTAATTTGAATAATGAAATTGAAAAACTTGTACTTTATCTCGGCGATAAAAAAACAATTTCTGTGAAAGATGTTATGGGACTTACAGGATTTAGCAAAGATTTTACTGTATTTGACTTGCAAAAAGCTATAGGTGAGATAAACTTACCAAAATCAGTTGATATACTTGTCAAAATTCTATCTTTCGATAGGCAAGAAATGTTAATATTGTCGATTTTGCAAAAATTCTTTTTGATTTTATTGAAACTGACAGAATTAAATTTAAACGAAAATAAATATACATTATCTTCTCAAATTGGGGTTTCTCCGTATTTTCTTGATGATTATTTGCTTGCAGCGAGAAAATATAAATTTCCTCAAATTGTTGCTTCTCTTTCAGCAATTCAAGATGCAGATGAACAATTAAAATCAAGCGGTGGTGATAATCTTGCAATTATGCTAGATATGTTAATTAAAATTATCCCGGAGCAAGTACAATAGTGAATTTAGCACTAATCGATATTTTCATTATTGCAATATACTTCATTTTTATACTCTTTCTTGGCTTTAAAGCAAAAAGTAAATCTTTAGGTTCTGATGATGAATCTTATTTGCTTGCAAGCCGCAGGCTCACTTTACCTTTTTTTGTTGCGAGCATTGTCGCAACTTGGTATGGCAATATTTTAGGGGTTGGTGAATTTATATATTCCAGCGGATTGGTAGGTTGGATTTGCTTCGGTGTCCCTTACTATATTTCCGCTGTTATATTTGCTTTATTTTTTGCAGATAAAATACGTAATCTGGGTTTCAAAACATTACCCGAGCAAATTGCTCATAAATTCGGCGATAATGCTGGCAATATCGCTTCTATTATTATTTTGATTATAACATTGCCCGCAGTATATGTGCTTATGCTTGGTGTTATTTTTCAAATGTTTACAGGTGCCTCTCTTGTGCTTTCAATAGTGTGTGTTTCGATTATATCGCTGATTTATCTCTTCTGGGGTGGTTTTAAAGCTGATATTTGGACAAACACTGCTCAATTCATTATTATGTATCTTGGATTTTTTATTTTACTTTTCTTTTCAATAAAACAATTTGGTAGTGTTGGTGAGATGTTGGGTAAATTGCCTAAAGACCATCTGACAATAACAGGTAATAAGTCCTGGCAATATGTTCTGGGCTGGTTTATTATATCCTTGCAAACTTTTGTAGATCCTTCATTCCATCAAAGGTCTGCCGCTGTTAAATCACCTAAAATTGCACGTCAAGGGCTTCTTTTGGCAGTACTTTGCTGGATAATTTTCGATTTGCTGACACTTTTTACAGGCTTTTATGCAAGGGCAAATATGATTGGCATCGAACCATTAAAAGCATATCCCGAACTCGGCAATGCAGTATTGCCACCATTTTATAAAGGTATCTTTGTAATTGCTATGCTTAGTGTAATAATGTCAACGCTCGATAGCTATGCATTTATTTCTTCTGCTACAATTGGAAATGATATATTAGCTAAGATATTTAAAAAGCAACGTTCTATTAAATTTTACACTCAAATCGGTCTTGTAATTACATCAGTATTTTCTATTGCACTTGCTTTATTAATTCCATCAGCAATTGATTTGATTTATAAAACTGCTTCAATTGCGATTCCGGGTTTAATTGTCCCGACAATTTTGACTTATACAAAAAAATATACTATAGAACCAAATAAAATAGTCTGGGTTTTTTTAATTCCCTCACTTATTGCTTTGCTATGGATAATTATACCCCCAATTTTTAAAATTAATAATTTTTTTAGGAATATTGAACCAATGATTCCTGCGATTATTATTGCTTTTATTATTGGAGCAATATTCATAAATAAGTCTAACTGATATGCACTTTAAGCAAATTTAAAATAAAAAATGCTTTACTCACCAAAATAAATAAGTAAAGCATTTAAATTTATTTAATAATTAATATATTATGCTTTTATTTCGCTTGGTTGCACTAACGACATACCTATTTCAAATGCTTTTTGATTTAAGGGAATTAGATGATGATAACGCTCGGGTAAAACTTTTTTCAATGCTTCATAAATAGTTTCTACAGCCACAGTCTTCCTTAGCGCAATGAAAGCACCAAGTACAATCATATTTAGAACTCGCATATTCTTTAACTTAGCTGCCTCTTCACTTGCAGATATTCCATAGACTTTAATATCCTTTCGAGTAGGAGGTTTCAATATATTTGTGCTATCATAAAGCAGAATTCCATTTGGTTTCACTTTTGATTCAAATTTATCGACCGATGGTTGATTTAGTGCAACTACCGTATCGAAAGTTGAAATTATTGGTGAAGATATTAACGAATCTGAAATTATTGTGATAGCATTTGCCGTTCCACCTCGCATTTCGGGACCATAAGATGGCATCCAGCATACTTCTTTGCCTTCCATCATTCCTGCATAAGCAAGTATCATTCCCATAGAGAGAATTCCTTGCCCGCCAAATCCTGCAAAAATTGCTTCTTCTGTCATATTATTTACCTCCTGGAACTTTTAAATCACCTAATGGATAATATGGTATCATTTTTTCTTCGACAAATTTATTGCTCTCAAGTGGTGTCATTTTCCAATTCGATGGGCAATTCCCAACTATTTCTATCATACAAAAACCTAATTTTTGTTTTTGATATTCAAATGCTTTTTGGAATGCTTTTTTTGCTTTTCTTACATTTAATTGTGTATGAACAGATTGCCTTGAAACATAAGCAACGCCTGGCAATTGCGCGAGTAAGTCGGCAATTTTCAGCGGATAGCCTTGAGTTTTAACATCACGACCGTAGGGGCTGGTTGTTGTTACCATACCTGGCAAAGTAGTAGGCGCCATCTGACCACTAGTCATACCATAAACGCCATTATTTATAAATACAACAAGAATATTTTCCCCCCGATTAGCAGCATGGATAGTCTCGGCTGTGCCAATTGATGCAAGATCCCCATCACCCTGATAAGTAAAGACATATTTGTCAGGCATCATTCTTTTTACACCTGTTGCTAAAGCACATGCTCGACCGTGTGCCGCTTCTTGTATATCAATATTCATATAATCGTAGGCAAATACTGAACAGCCCACAGGTGCAATACCTACGATTTGATCCTGAATATTCATTTCGTCAACAATTTCCATCAGAATGCGATGGACTGTTCCGTGAGCACATCCTGGACAATAGTGCAACGGTTTATCTGTTAATGTTTTTGGCTTTTTATATATAAGATATTCATCTTTAACAATATCAAAATTTACTGGTACCTCTTCCGGTGCATTATATGTTGTCATTTATTACCTCCATTATTAATGAAAAATTTTTCAAAATTTTCTATTACATCATCGGGTGTTGGAATCATTCCACCCATTCTACCGTAAAATTCTACTCTTGTTTTATCTCCTACAGCCAGTTTAACATCTTCTATCATTTGGCCTGCATTTAATTCAATATCTAATATGCCTTTTACTCTGGGTGCAATTTCTCTATAAATTGAGTATGGAAATGGATAAACAGAGATTGGTCGTATCAATCCAACTTTATATCCTTTTTCTCTTGCAACTTCCATAGATTTCATCGCGATTCTTGAACCTAAACCAAAACCGGTAAAGATATAATCAGCGTCATCGGTATTAATTGTTTGGAAGCGTACTTCTTCTTTTTCCATTTGTCTATATTTCGCTTGAAGACGTAAATTTACAACTTCCATACGTTCTGGTTCGATATATAATGAAGTTATTATGCGTCTTTCTTTATCATTTGGTTTTCCTGTTGTTGCCCAATCGGGAAATTCTGTCTTTCGTGGTATTGGTTCAAAAAGTTCAACTTTTTCCATCATTTGACCCATTGCTCCATCGGCAAGTATCATTACTGGATTCCGGTATTTTTCAGCAAGGTCAAAACCTAATTTTACAAAATCAACCATTTCTTGCACATTGTATGGTGCTAAAACAAGTAGATGATAATCTCCGTGACCGCCGCCTTTTGTTGCCTGGAAATAATCTGCCTGCGATGGCTGTATTGTGCCTAAGCCAGGACCGCCACGAACGATATTAACTAGCAAACAAGGTAATTCCGCTCCTGATATATATGAAATTCCTTCTTGCATCAGACTGATACCAGGACTTGATGATGTTGTGCAAGCTCGTCTTCCTGTGGCTGCTGCACCATAAATCATATTAATCGCCGCAACCTCGCTCTCTGCTTGCAATACAAGCATACCTGTTCGTTTGTTTGCTTCTAAAGATAAATATTCTATTACTTCTGATTGTGGAGTAATAGGATAACCGAAATAAGCATCAGCTCCTGCTCTTATTAATGCTTCTGCCAATGCCTCATTACCTTTCATTAATCTTACTTCACCCATTTTTTCCTCTGTTTATCGTACAATTTTTCTATAAACTGTGAATATTGAATCAGGACATATCAATGCACAATTCATACATCCTGTGCAATTATCTTGAACTTTAATTACATAATTATATCCCTTTGAATTTATTCGGGGAGATAAAGCTAGAGTTTTTTCAGGACATGCTTCTACGCATAATTCGCATCCCTTGCATAAATCTTTATTTATTATTATTTCCCCTAAGGCTTTTGCCATAATTTACCTCTGTTTAAATTTATAATTTTATTTATTAATTATTTACAAATTAAGGAAATTTTAACAAATAGTAGATTAATTAATTTTAATTTATTTTAAATTAACTTATTAAAAATTAATAAATTAAATTAGTCTTGTCTAAAATTTCAGATTTGATCTATATGATTACAAATATTTTGTCTTTCCTTCCCTAGTTAATTTTTCTACTATTCGCTTGATTTCTTGAACTCTGTCTTTTGGACATATTAATAAAGCATCTTCGGTCGCACTTACTACCATATTATCAATTCCAAGCGCTGCTATAAGAAAATCATTTGTATTATTTTGATTAATAATTATTGAATTTTTTGTATCAATTGTTTCAATATTACCATTTAGATAATTATTGGAGTTGTCCACTGAATATATACGCGGCAACGCGTCGTAAGTCCCCACATCCTCCCAAGTGAATACAGCGCGCTCGACCACAACTCGCTCTGCTTTTTCCATTAATGCATAATCTATTGAAATATCAGGAAGGCTTGCATAAAGCTCAAGAACTTGTTTATTCTTGGTCATATCAATTTCGTAAGGATTCTCTTCTAAATACTCTTGCAATTTTTGAATATTATTTCCAATTTCAGGTGTATATTTTTTCATATTTTCTCTAAACACATCTAACCGCCAAAAAAACATTCCTGAATTCCATAAAAATCTGTTTTGTAAGTAGTACCTTTGCGCAACTTCTAATGTTGGTTTCTCATGAAATGATTTAAGTGGCTTAATTTGAATACTTGAAGTAGAATCTTCAAATTCATCCTGTATTTCAATATATCCATAACCCGTTTCGGGTCTGTTTGGTCTTATCCCGATAGTTGCAAGCACAGGATTAAATTCCACATATCTGAGCAATGCTTCTATTGAACGTGTGAATGCATCATTAGGAAAAATTTTTTGGTCAGCTGTTAGCACACCAATTACTATATTTGATTCAGGTATTCCTTTTAATTTGTATCGTACTGAAATTATTGCTGCCATTAACGCAAGACTCGGCGCTGTATTTCTTTTCGCAGGTTCTGCTATTATATTTTCGCGAGGTATTTCTGTAATAACTTTTCCAATAGCATCAAGCATATACTGATTTGTGATGATATAAATATTCTCAGATTTAAAAACAATCAATGCCCTCTCAATAGCTTCTTCCAGCAAAGTGGGAGAACCCTCCTTAAATTGTATTAACTGTTTAGGTCGATTAATTTTACTTAATGGCCAAAAACGATTACCTGCACCCCCTGCCATAATAATTGCAATTCTTTCCATATAGCACTCAATTGTTTGTTGCGATTATTTTTTTGAACTCGGTTATCACAGGAACAGGAGTCGGGTCTTGATTGTTTAGAATTGCAAGATAATAACTCGTCCAATCGCCTAAATAGATCAAATCGAATATTCTGGAAAATAGTGAATCCTCATTGCTTTGTAATATTATCGAATTAGGAACTGATTTATCAATTATATTCTTTGTTGCATAAATTCTTTTCTGCACTTGGGGATGGTCAGATTTATCAATTAAATAAATGATAAAGAAATTTTCAAGAAATTCTTTAGGATATTTCCAGGAATTGATTTCATTATGGTTCATTTCAGGTATAAAATTCCCAAATGCAAGATGCTTCGCATTCTCTTGTATTTGCCCTCTAAATCGTATATTGACAATGTTCAATATATTAGATGATGAATAAATAATAGGAATTTTACCATATATTTTTTTTGCATTATTCAATGCAGGATTATCATCACTAAGTTGAGAATATAATTTACTTTTTTCTTCAAGTAAATCTGCTATAATTTGTTCTTCTATTTCCGTTCGCGATAGTGTGCAAATCTTGCAAAAATTTAGAAGTAGAAAATTTAAAAGATTAAAAAATAAATATCCTAATGCCGCTCGTGGCTGATATCCCGATGGTATTTTGATGAACGGTATATTGTTTGTTTTGCATAAATTTTCTAATGTACCTCCACTTGCTATACCAAGCAAATGATTTGTCTGCTTCCTTGAATATTCAAAAGCAGATAATGTTTCCTCAGTATTGCCTGAATATGATATTGCAATAGATAAGCTTGAATTATCTAAAAAATTTAGTATATCATATTCACGAACAACAAAAATGGGAATCTCAACCTCAGGAAATATGTTCCTGATTATAGAATTTGCTAGGTCCCCGCTTATTGCTGAACCACCCATTCCGAAAATAAATATCTTATTTATTTTACTGCTTTCAGATAATTTTGGTAATTGCTTGATTTGGGCTATTGATTCTCTTACCTGTAAATGATAATCTGAAAGGACTTGCCGCATATTTGAACTATCAATTTGAAAATTTAATTCCATAATTAAATGCTAATATTAATTATTTACAAATTACAAAATTGATTTGATATAGGCTTTATTTCAAATAATATGCTTTCTGCCGATTGGATAATATTCAAATCCTAAATTTTGCATTTCATAAGGGTCATATTGATTTCTGCCATCGAAAATTATTGGATTTTTTAAAAGTTGCCTCATTTTATCAAATTCGGGATTTTTAAATATACTCCATTCTGTTGCAAGTATTAAAGCATCAGATTGATTAAGTATTTCATATTGGTCTTTGCCATACTGAATTCTATCACCATATATTTCACGTGTTCTTTCTATTGCTTGTGGGTCGTAAGCTGAAACCTTTGCTCCTTCTGATAATAATAAATCAATTACTCTTAATGCAGGTGATTCCCTTATATCATCAGTATTCGGTTTAAATGAAAGCCCCCATAATGCAAAATGCAAATCATTTAAACTTCCAAATCTATTTGTAATCTTTGAGAAAAAGTAATGTACTTGTGTTTCATTGATTATAAATGCAGTTTGAACAAGTTGAATTGGTGTACTTGCTTCATTTGCCGAATGTATTAATGCTTTAACATCTTTTGGCAAACAACTTCCCCCATATCCAAGTCCCGCATTTAAATATCTTCTCCCAATGCGAGGGTCTGATCCGATTCCAAGTCGAATTAAATCTATATCTGCATCAATACTATCGCAATATCGTGCAAGTTCGTTCATAAATGATATTCTTAGAGCTAACATCGAATTTGCTGCATATTTAGTGATTTCCGCTGAACGAATGTCCATAAATAATAAAGGATTTCCGCTATTTAGAAATGGGTCATATAACTCTTTCATAATATTGCGAACTCGCTGACTATTGGTGCCAACTACAACTCTATCGGGTTTCATAGCTTCTTCGACTGCTGATCCTTCACTTAAAAATTCAGGATTGCTGACAATTTCGATTTCATTATTAGGTAAAATTTCGTCAAATATCTTCTTGACCTTTTCCCCAGTACCTACAGGTACAGTGCTTTTATCTACTATTATTTTGTTTTGTGGTAAGTTACTATCTTTGATAATCTCAGCAATTTCTTTTGATGTGGATAACACATTTTGTAAATCTGCTGCTCCATCTTTATCAGGTGGTGTTGGTAGGCAAAGAAAAATTATGTCTGTATTTTCTACTGCTTCCTTCAATTCTGTAGTGAAAAATAATCTTTTCCCCTCTATATTATTTTTTAATAGCCACTCTAATCCTGGTTCGTAAATCGGGGGAATTCCCTCTCGCATCTTTTGAACTTTTTGTTCATCAATATCAACGCAAATTACACTGTTGCCATGCGCTGCAAATGTTATCCCTGATACAATTCCGACATATCCTGTCCCAATGACAGAAATTTTAAATGCCATTTGTTATACTCCATTGAGTAATTTAATAATAACAAGCAATAATATTATAAATGTTCCACTCATTATTGCTATTTTTAATAATTTTTTTATTACTGAATAAAAAAGACTAATAAATAATAATATGCATAATATTTTTCCCCAAAGCGGGAATGTTGACAAAAAATTAATTATGCTTTCCAATTTATTTATCTTAATTTAAATGCCATAGTGATAATGCCTTCCATTACTACGTTCTCTTTGAGTGGATTGAAACGCCATTGTCTCAAAGCATCCATTGCAGCTCGTTCTAATCTTGGGTCAGCTTTTTCCATTGGTATCATTTTATCTACTGTTCCATCAGGTAGAACAGTGAATTTGATTCTTATTGTCCCTGATGTATTTACTCCCGGAGGATAAGCAGGTATCTTCTTTTGTAAAACAATGCGATTACCTCCCCCTCCCCATTCAATATCTCCAAGTCCCATACCTAATCCCGCACCATATCCTTTATCTCCTAGTCCTCGCCCTTGTTGACTCCCTTTTGGGTTGCCAATATTTTCTCTATCACTCCCGTTTGCATTAGGGTCTGATTTATCCGCAATTGATAAATTCTTGGATGGAATTACATTTGCGTCCTCAGGATTTAATTTTGTTGTTGCTGATATTTTTCCAGTTGATGCAATTTTTGCATCTTCTAACTGATTAGTTGATAGCAGACCTTTATGCGCCTCTCCTTCTGCTGTTAAATTGCCTTTGCTTACTCCCGTTCCATCTCCTTCTCCGAAACTTAATAATTCAATTGGGATAACATTACTCTTTGGCTCGTATAATTTGGGTTGTTTTATATTGAAAAAAGAAGTTATGAAAATAAATATTGAACATAATATAACTGATATTGCAAATCCAAGGTATGTATTCCTATCCCACGGAATCCTAATATTGAAAAATTCTTTATTATCAATTTTGTTATAATTCATTTCTCCCCCTATTTAATTCTATCAATCCACATTTGGCTGAATCCAAGTGTTTTCGCAGCTTGAATTGCCGCTTCTTTTGTTGAAAATTCTCCAAATCTTACCCTGTACCAAATTATATCTCTTATCTTTTGCTCGCTTATATATGCTTTTGGTATATTCAGACTTTCTAATTTTTTCTTCCATATCTCAGCGTCATCCCTCGATGGTGTCGAATATACTTGTATTGTATATACAGCTTTTTCTAAATTTGCGATTGCTTGCGAATTTGCTTCCTTATAATTTTGACGATTTTCTGCTAGTATAGTTTTTTCTGGTTTTTTATGAATTTGCTTTGACTCTTTCTTAGGTTTTTCAACTATATTGGTTGTTGGCTTTCGCTGAACAATTTTCTTTTCTATTATATATTGTTTAGAACTTCTTAAGCCATTTCTTTTTTTTGTCTTCTCAGGAATAGGAGCTAAATTTGTTATATTCTTTTCCTTAGCAGTATCAATTATTTGTTCTTCTTTTTTAGTTAATTGAACAGTATCTCTTACCTTTGGTGTTGGTGCATTAAGAACCTCTTTCTTTGGTTTTGTTAGAACAGAATTTTTTGTTTTTTTTGAAATTTGACTAATTTGTTTGTTCTTGAATGCGTTATAACTAAAAAAAGTTGTAATTGCCATAAGTACTATAGCAGTTGAAGTAATCATTATCCATAAAGGAATTCGACGCTTCTTTTCATTATTTTCTTCTTGGATTTTACTTTGTTTTTCTTCGCTCCTTGCTTCCTTTCCAATATCGGATGATGCATCCTTTTTACTAGATCTTTTTTCTTTTTCCTTTTGTTTTGGTTCCTCTTCCTCGAGATTAGCAAATTTATCTAAATCGATTAATTCATACTTGCCTTTTTCTTCGACAGGAACAAATTCTATTGATTCGTGTGGTTGCTTCTTTGATTCTTTCTTTTTAGCACTATGCTCAAGCTCTTCACTTAAAAATTTTTTAAAATCCTCGTCAAGTTCATAACTCTCATTTTTTGGTTCTTGAACATCTTCGATTTTTGGAGCTTCCTCAACTTCAGGTTCTAAATTATTAAAATTAAAAGTTTCCCAAATACTCGGTTGTTCCTCATTATTGTGGTCTGTAATATCGGAAATCTCATTCTTATCGTGTATTGTCTCATCTTTCACATTTTCTGAAGGAAATACAGGAAATTTTTCAGGATAAGATTGTATTTTATTGAGTAAAAATACCTCCTCATCGCCTATATTTGAATGAGTAGATTGATTTTCTTTCTGTTCATTAATATTTTTTTCTAAATCATCCATTAAAATTTCCAGTTAACTCCAATAGTACCAAAAATTCCACGTTCACGATATCCCTGCCATACAAAATTGTTTGAATTTGTCAAGTTTTGCATTTCTGCAAATGCTTTTAAATTCTTTAATATTTCGTAATCAATACCTATCTTCAAATTGAAATATGGATCAATTTCAATAGTATTGTCTCTATTTGTAAAACGTTTAGAATTATAGATTAAAGCAACATTTGTGCCAAGTTTATCAAACCATTTTCTATTATAATTTGCTCCAAATTCAATTACCGGCAAATAGGGGATTGAGTTGTTCTCAAAATTTAAAAAAGACATATTAAAAATCAAATCCGCAGAGATTTTATCCTTTTTTGTAATATCCCAAAAACACTCCCCATTTATTTTGAATAAATTTGCTCTTTCATTGATTAAATCAATTTGATTAATAGAATCGGAATTGTAATATGGATATTCTTCATAAAACGCTGCAGAACCCTCGATGCTTGCACCCTTTTGTGCATCAGGATGATAATGTATTATTGCTTTTAATATTCCATTTGCCTTTGGATAGATTATATCTGAATGGACATTGAAATATGGATTTTGCTTTATAAATTGGCTAAAATATTGCTTTTCAAGTCCCGTGAAAAATTGAACTTGAAGTGTTAGATTTTCGCTCGGCAAAAAATTTAAATTTGCATTTAACATTAATGAAGATTGGCTTGATTTTAACGTATTTGAAGTATTTTGAAATCCAACCTCCCCTTCAATACTTAATAGCTGATAATACATCCCGCCATTAGCTGCAATTTCGTAAAAATTCATAGAATGTGTATTGACATTTCCAAAATTTAAATCTAAATTACCACCTAATTTGAAATTGTCAAAATAAGTACTTACATCCAAAAATCCCTCAACCCGATTTTCAAATGCTTTTGATTGCTTGTCATCAATTTGAACTGTGTATAAGCGCGCACCTGTCGAAAAATTATATCCCTCATAATTTCCATCGCTTACTAAATCAATTCCTGCATTATATGTTGTACGTTGTGGCGCAGAAAGAATTCCATATAGTTTATAGTCATTATAACCAAGATTGACGCAAGTACGTGTTCGACTTCCTCCAAATATCCAAAAAATATCAGGAGCAATATAGTCAGAATTTGCGTTTAAGTAGAACCGTCTGAAATCAGAATTTTTTAAATCCCCTGATGATAAATCAGCACCCGCTCGTCCATACAATTCATATCCCTTCCATCGCATTCCATATCCCGCAAGTACATTTGCTGTTGAATATAATCCGAATTGAGCTTGAAGAAATCCTTTTGGAAATTGTGGCATGATTAAACTCTTTGGCAAAGGTTGAGCTGGGATTAGTAATGAACTTTGTTTTTCTAATGGATTAAGCGAATCCAATTCATTGCTTGTTAAAGCTATCGGCGGTTGTGGAAATTGTTTCATACCTGCTTTGACATCTAGTTGTGCAGTTCCCTCAATAATGAATGTTGGCAATTCCAAAGGTGGCTGCTGGGTTGGAGCTGGTGTCGTTTGAGAAAAAATATAATTACTTGAAATAAATAAAATGAAAATGACTATATATTTTATATTTTTCATTATCTCACCTCGTTTTTGTAAGATTTTTTAAACGATTTCTGGCTGTTCTTCCATAATCGTCGTCGGGATTGATTGCTGTCAATGCTTTGTATATATCAATTGCAAGTTCATTTTCCCCTTTCTTTTCGTAAGCTTCCCCCAAATTAAGTAATGATAATGGAAACCAGACTTCCACATTTGTATATTTATCTTTGACAATTATAAATGTTTCAATAGCTTTATCCCAATTTTGGTCACGCATCCAAAGCTCGCCTATTCTATATAGTGCTTCAGCAGCAAGGTCATTATCTGTCGATATACTCGATAATACTTCAAATTCTTTTCGTGCTTCTTCATTCATAGAATTACTACGATAATACATCGCAATTCTATATCGCGCATTTAATCCATAAATAGATGTTGGATATTTCTCGGCAACAGTTTTATACAAATCAATGCTTTTCATTGTATCATTCATTTGAGCTGCAATACTTGCACGCTGAAATATTGCTTGTGCATCATATTCAGTAGAATCGAAATTTTTATTTATTATTATATAGACAGAATCAGCAGATTGTAAAAATGTCTTTTCTTCAAGTATTGTTGCTAATTCAATAAGCCCTTGCGCTGCAAATTCGCTTTTTGGGTATTTTTTGAATAAATCACTAAATACATTAATTGCCTTATCTTTTTCATTTAGATTCTGATAGCTTTTGCCCATCCAATATAATGCTTCAGGATCTTTTTCGCTTCCGGGATGGTCAGCAATGAATTTTTCGTATTCAGTAATTGCATCTTTGTATTTTTTACCCGTATAGAACATCTCACCTTTTTTGAATGCAAATTCTTCGATATATGGTGAATTTGGATTTGATTGTATATATTGTTCAGCAATTGCTATTGCCTCGTCTTCTTTCCCGAGAGCTGTATAACAATATTGCATACTTTTTAGTGCCTCGGGAGCTAAAGTATTGCTTGGGAATAATTCAACAACTTTCTTATAATATGCTATTGCTTGGTCATAATTTCCTTGATTATAATATGCATCTCCAATTGCATAATATGCACGTGGGACAAGACTGCTTTGTGGATAAGCATCAATTAAATATGAATAATTATTGATTGCATCCACGTACTGCTTTTGATTGAATTTTATCCATCCAATTAAATATATTGCGTTCGGTGCGTATTGCGAATTTGGATAATTGCCTACAAAATTTAACAATGCTGTAATTGCATCTTCATATTTTCCACTTCGATATAGTGCGTGGCATAATTGATATGCTGAATACTGCCCTTCATCGCTTTTTGGTGATAATTTCGCTGCTTGAGAATAGAAATTTGCAGCCTGTGTATAATCTTTTTGTAAATAATATCCGTCACCTTGACGTGTTAGTACTTCGACTGCATATTTCGACTTTGGAAATTCTTGAGCAAGTGTAGAAAATATATCGCTTGACCCTTTGAAATTCCTATCTCTAAAATATGACCACCCCAATCCATAAAGTACATCTTCGCGTCTGAAATTTGGATAATTTACAATCAATTGATTATATGTCTTCTGAGCATTTTTTAATAAATCTGTTCTATAATAACTTTCTGCAAGCCAAAATAATGCTTCGGGAACCCGTGAATCCTTTGGATGAGCACCGATAAAATTATTCAAATTTGAAATTGCTTCAGCGTATCTGTGCGTCTGGATTAAGCAAACTGACTTTTTAAATAATATTTCACTTTCATAATATTTTTTCTCGGGTAGCAATACAGGGTCAGAATTTGATACAATTATATTTGCTTTATCGTATTCATCAAGAGCATCTCCATAATTTCCTAATTGTAAATAGGTAGAGCCCAGCAATAAATGAATTCGAGCTGCTATACGTCCCGAATTTTCCTCACGCTCAGCGCGTATTAAATTTTTCTTTGCTTCGGTATAATTTTCTGCTTCATAATTAATTTGTGCAAGTTCAAGCAAAGCAACACCCGAATAAGGGAAATCAGCACGCGATGCAAGGCTTGCAAGTTCCCTTTGCGCATCATCGATTTGTCCCGATTTCTCTAATGTTATTGCACGATAAAGCTCTGCTAAATATCGAATATTTTTTTCAGATTCCCCAGCATCGGAAATTACTTGCTCGTAATATTTCATAGCTTCATCATACTCTCCTAAATTAAGCGAAGCCCAACCCAAGCCTAAAACAAAATATAATCGAAGATGCTCGACTGTGTATGATTCCAAAAAAGCTTTGAAAGTAGATTTTGCTTCAGTATAATTTCCAACAACATTATAAGCCTCACCACGTAAATAGTTGATTTCTTCAAATGGCTCTTGAATATAAGATTGTGGCTCATAAAGTAATCCAAGTGAATCCTTCATTTGAATATGATTATAAGTATTTGAAGCATATTCCAAATCGAAAAAAGCACGTGTGGCTTTGCGTTGTACTATGTTATTATTTGCTGAACGAATATATGATGCAAGCACTGAATTTGAATATGGATAATTATTCTCAATTATATTAAATTGAATAATTGCACTATCATATTCTCTGTTCCGCTCATATATCATACCCACACCAAATAATGCATCGTCCGCATATTTGCTTTGTGGATGTTTTTGGACAAGTTCTTGGAAAATAGGTATTGCTTCTAAATATCGTCCTTGCTGATATGTTGCAATTGCTTTCCAATAGGCTGCATCTTCTTCTAAATTTGTTAAATATTCATAATTAGTTCGCCTCAATATATCTTTTTCGATAAATGCAATAGATTTTTCGAAAGCTTTTTGTGCATCCGGATATTTGCCTTGCTCTAAATAAATATATGCAATTTGCAAATTTGCCTCGGGAATTAACGGTGAGTTTGGATGTTTCTCAATATATTGCTTTAATGTGTTTAGAGAGACTTCGTAATTGCCCGAAATTAAATCGATTTTTGCTCGTAGTAATTCACTTTTGCCAAATGCAGGATTATCGGGAAATTGAGAGATAGCATCAAGCACCTTTAGCTCAGATTCTCTTAATAATTGCTCGTCAAATAATTGCTGCGATTTATAATAAATATCCGTACCATATTCAATATTATAAAGATATATTTGGCTAAATCCATTATAACTTGAAAAGAATAAACCTAGTACTGCGATTAGTAAGTATTTTTTCAACTTATTTGAATTAAATTTCTTATGTTTCACTTTTGAAAAATAAAAAAACATAAATTACAAATTTCTTCTTTTGCTGCTTTGTAAAATTACAAAATATTTATATAATAAAGCAAGATTTTTGAAAATTTTTTAATTTTGAAGTTTTGTATTATTTAATTTTCCAACTAAGGCAATTAATGAAAAAAACACTTATTACTTCCGCACTTCCTTATGCAAATGGATACCTCCATCTTGGCCATTTATCAGGTGCTTATCTTCCCGCTGATATTTTTGCAAGATATTCAAGACTTTCAGGCAATTCCGTTCTCTATATTTGTGGTTCTGATGAGCATGGCGTTGCTATTACAATATCCGCCGAAAAAGAAGGCAAAACCCCTCAGCAGATCATTGACCAATATCATTTCGCTAATAAGGATGCATTCGAAAAATTCCAAATGTCTTTCGATTTCTATTCTCGGACATCTTATCCTGAACATCATAAATTAGCAAAAGAATTTTTTGCCTTTTATCTGCGACATAATTATTTGGTAGAAAAAGAAGAGGAACAATTTTATGATGAAAAAGCAAAAATGTTTCTCCCCGATAGATATGTGGAAGGCACCTGCCCTAATTGCGGATATGATAAAGCGCGTGGCGACCAATGCGATAATTGCGGTGCTTACTATAATCAAACGGAATTAATTAATCCTAAAAGTATTATCACAAATGAAACGCCATCGATTAAGCCTACAACACATTGGTATTTCAAATTTCAAGAATTCCAAGAGTTTCTCCAAAATTATATTGAGTCACATTCTGATGATTGGAAGCAAAATGTTCTTCAACAATGCAGAAGTTGGCTGAATCAAGGCTTAGCCGAACGTGCTATAACTCGGGATATTAATTGGGGCGTCAAAATTGATGATATACCCGAAATTGATAAAGAAAAAGCAGCTGGCAAAGTGCTTTATGTTTGGTTTGATGCAGTTCTTGGTTATATTTCAGGCACTCAAATTTGGGCTCGTAATTACTATGGTGATGAAAATCGTTATGCTGATTGGTGGAAGAACCCCGATACAGATTATTATGCCTTTATTGGAAAGGATAATATAATTTTTCATACATTGATTTTCCCTGCAATGTTGCACGCAAGAGGAGACTATATTTTACCAAAAAATGTTCCCGCTAATGAATTTCTTAATCTTGAAGGACAAAAATTCTCGAAATCTCGTAATTGGAGCATTGATTTAATTGATTTCCTTCGGGATTTCCCTGAGGATTCCTCGATTGATGCATTGCGATATACTTTGCTAATGAATTTACCTGAAACACATGATACTGATTTCACTTGGCGCGATTTTCAACTGCGAAATAATAGCGAACTTGCTGCAATCCTGGGAAATTTCGTTAATCGCACAATACAATTTGTTTTGAATAATTTCGATAAGAAAACACCCGTTCTTCTAGGAAAATTTGCAGATTTCCCGAAAGAATGGACAAGGGCAGTTGAATATCTAAATATCAATTTTTCAAATGATATAGAAAACGCAAAATTGCCTGAAAATTTTTCTGACCACCTTTTTCTAAATGATATTGCTTTAATACAATCCTTATGGTTCGGAATTGAAAAATCTAAATATTTCTTAGGTAAATTCCGAATAAAAGATGCTTTTTTTGAAATAATGAATATAGCTCGTGCATCAAATAAATATTTCAACGATGAAGCACCTTGGAAATCAATTAAAACTGACACTGATTGCGCAGCCAAAACACTTTATGCTTGTGTTCAAATGATATATAACCTCTCAATTCTTTTTGCTCCTGTAATTCCATCATCAGCACTTAAAATGCAACAAGCTTTGAATATAGAAAAAATTCAGATTGGAAATAATACAAATGGCGAAATTATCCAAAATTATTGGGACCTTGCTAAATATCCTAATATTGCCGAGGGATATTCTATCAATAATTTGAATGTTTTGTTCCCGATTATAGAAGATAAAGTTATTGCAAAACAAATTGAAAAACTTGGCATTTCACTTAACCAAAAAAATATTAAAAAAACCGAAACAACCAATTTGATTTCTATAGATGAATTTCGAAAAATTCAATTAAGAACAGCAAAAATTATAAATGCTGAAAAAATTGAAGGATCTGATAAATTAGTAAAATTACAAATTGAAATTGGTACTGAACAGCGTCAAATTGTTGCTGGTATTGCCAAATATTATGAACCAAATGAGTTGATAGGGAAAAATATTGTTGTCGTAGCAAATTTGCAACCGACTAAATTGTTTGGTCAAACATCGGAAGGTATGTTGCTTGCTGCAAAAACACCCGATGGCAAATTATCCTTGATTTCTCCAATTGATACTTTATTTCCTTCGGGAGCCGATGTAAGCTAATGGAAAATGAGTTCCCAATTGATCTCAATATAAATATTGAAGATTATAATTATTTTTTGCCACCTGAACGTATTGCCCAATTCCCCTTAGAAAATAGGGGAGAAAGCAAATTGCTCTTTTGTGATATTACAAAAGGAGAGATTGAACATTATATTTTCAAAGAAATTGATAATCTGATTCCTGAAAATTCAATTTTAATAAGAAACATAACAAAAGTATTTCCCGCTCGGTTCTTCCTACATAAACCTACGGGTGGCAAGGTTGAAATACTTCTGGAACATCCAAATGATGTTTATGCGGTTCCGCAATCAATGTTATATCAACCTTCTCCACAAATTTGGACTTGCACAGTTCGTGGCAAAAATATAAATCCTGGTGTTATATTAACTTTGCAAAATAATGACTTAGACATAAATTTATCTGCAAATGTCTTGGATATAAATCAAGGCAAACGCGATATTGAATTTTTTTGGCAACCGCAGGAACTTTCTTTTGCTGATATTCTTGAAAAAATTGGACAAATTCCACTTCCTCCCTATATCCATCGTAAGCCTATTGATTTAGATAAGAAACGTTATCAGACAGTTTTTAGCGAAGTTGTGGGTTCGGTTGCTGCTCCAACTGCGGGTTTTCATTTTACTCCTGATATTATTCAATCCATAAAACATAAAGGCATTGAATTTGGTGAAATTACTTTGCATATTGGCTCAGGCACTTTTGCTCCTTTAAAATCGGATAATGTCATTGAGCATAATATGCATTATGAACAAGTTATTATTTCTAAGGAATTTATTAAACAATTGATTAATTTTCTTGAAAATAAAGTGGGTTATATTATTCATACGGGTACAACCACCGTTCGCACTCTCGAAACTCTCTATTGGTTTGGCGTAAAAGCTTATTTGAATAAGTTAAATGATTTCAATTTTACACAGTGGGAATGGATAAACTTGCAGAATGATGCTGATATTACTTTTTTGAAAAGTTTACATTTTTTATTAAATTATCTTGAAAATAAAAATATCAATCAAATAATAGGGGATACGCAATTATTTATAGTTCCTGGTTATAAATATAGGACTTGCGACGGATTGATAACAAATTTCCATCTTCCAAAAAGCACATTGCTTTTGCTTGTAGCAGCATTTACAGGCAGAGATTTATTTAAAAGAATATATAATGAAGCACTTGCAAATGATTATCGCTTTTTAAGCTATGGGGACGCATCTTTTTTGCTTAAGTCTTCTCCAAATGCACGCTAACAATTTTCGTGACGCCTTCTTCTTCCATTGTTACGCCATATAAAGTATCAGCTGCCTCCATCGTTCGTTTATTATGTGTAATAATAATAAACTGTATGTCTCTTTCTATGCTGAATTTTTTCAATAAATTTATGAACTTGTCAATATTCGTATCGTCAAGTGGTGCATCGACTTCATCAAGGATACAGAATGGACTTGGCTTTTCAAGATAGATTGCAAATAGTAAAGCAATGGCAGTCAATGTCTTTTCGCCTGCTGATAGCAAATCAATTGAACTAGGCTTTTTAAAAGGTGGTTTTGCTACTACTGATACATTTGATTCTAATAAATTATCACCTTCTAAATATAAATCCGCTTCGCTTTCCTGTCCGAAAATATCTTTAAAAAGCATCGTGAAATTACGTCTGACATTTTCAAAAGTTGTTTTGAATCTCTCTTCTGCGATAGTATTGATTTCATTAATTGTCTCGTTTAGAGTCTTTTGTGAATTTTCTAAATCATTCTTTTGATTTATTAAGAAATCAAGCCGCTGCTTTTGCTCTTCATAATCTTCCAATGCTTGAAAATTAACATTTCCTAATGCTGATATCTTCTCTTTTAATGAAGAAATAGAACTTTTTGCTGATTCAAGATTGAAATCTTGTTCGGCAGTTTGAAAATAATTGAGGCTAACATTATCAAAATCCAATTGATATTGTTCACGGGCAAGTGTTTTTATATTTTCAATGCGAGATTGAATATTAGCTATTTCTAATTCGATATTATGCAATAGAGTAATTTGATTTTGCTCCGTCTTACGCAAATTTTCAAGACTTTCCTCGTATTGTTCCATCTGAGCCTGGAGATTTTGCCGTTGTTGAGCAGTCTTGGAATGTTTAATACGAATTTGCTCAAGGGATTCCACTAAATTTTCTTTTTCTTTTATTGCTTTTGTGAGTTTATCATTCAGTATTTGTTTTGTCTGACGATTATTTGTAATTTCTTTTTGCTTGCTCTCAATGAAATACTCGGTATTTTTTATTGATTTTTCAATTGATTCTAATTCACTTTCTGAATGCTTTAAATCGCTCTGCAAACGTGCAAGCGTGATTTCTTTCTGTTTAATAGTTGAATTTAACTCGTCAAATTCTTCTCGCAAATCTGAATATTTGCTTTTTTCATCTTCAAAATTTTCGGATAATTCTTCTATTTTTTGAGTAAATGACTGAATATTTTCTTCTGAGTTATCTATTTCTTCAATAAGTCCTTCAATTTCCTTCTTATAATTTTGAATATTTTCATCAACTTGAGAAAATGAATTTTTTTCGTTCTGTATTTTATTCTCTATTTGGATTTTCTCTTTCTCAAAATCATTTAGTTTCTTATTTAAATTAGTAGTGTTTTTTTCAATTTCAGAAATATTTAATTCAGATAAATGCGTCTGCTGGTCTTTCAATTCCTTTTGTATCTGGTTAATCTCAAAAGTTATGTCTGCAATTTTTAAATCTAATTCCTGAATTCTATTCCTCCTTCCGAGCAATAATGAATTTTTATCTTCAGCATTGCCTCCACCATATATCACGTCATTTCTTCTAATTACAATTCCATCGATTGTAACTATTTGCTCAATATCATATTTCGCAAGAATTTTGTTTGCATCCTTGACATTCTCAATTAACAAAGTCGAATTAAAAAATTTTTCAATAAGATGACGAAATTCGTCTTTTGTTTGAATAAAATCCGAAAGCCAACCAATTATTCCATCGCCACTTGCAAATTTTTGAACATTTTTATTAACTGTGTTTTCACCTAAAATTATAAATCCTGCTTTCCCTTGCTTAGAATTCTTTAAAATTTCAATTGCATTTAATGCATCATCAGAATTACTAATTAAAAAATATGATAAATACTCGCGCAATATAGAATTTACTGCTTTCTTATATTTTTCATCGACAGAGATAATCTCTCCAAATAGTATTTTCTCGGTGCTAGTAATCCAATTTTGATTTTTCAGCAAAAACTTGGTCGTTTCATCATTAATGGCAATATTCTCAAGAAAATTCTTTTCATTTTGTATTGTATTTAAAATGCTTTTCTTTTCTAATTCCTCATTTTTTAATTTATCACGATATTTTTCGATTTCATTTTTTTTGGTAATTGCTTCTGCTAAATTGTTTTTTGCTATCTCTAATTCTTGCTTTGTTTTATTTATTAAATTAATATTTTCTGATAAATTCTTTTTTAATATTTCAATTTGATTTTCGAAATTTGCAACTTTTCTTTCATCGTCAACAATTCTTGCTTCGAACTTTGATTTATTTTGTGTATTTCGTGCAATTGTGGATTTTTCAAAATTTAGCTTACTTTTGTATTCATTCAGTTGAGAATTGATATTATTTAAAATTGTTTGCTGTGCATTCAATTCTATTTGCAATTCCCTCGAATTACCCTGTAAAGTACTGATTTCCTCTTGGATTTTGGTTTGGTCTTGCCTAAGCTTTTCAATTGATTGAATTATGTTCTGTTGATTATTGCGATTTTTTTCAATATTTTGAGTAGAATTTTCTATTTCTTTTTGGCTTTGATTTATGGATTTCTCTAAATTTTTTAATTTCTCTTCTGTAATATTTATTGAGTTATTTAAATCCGAAAAAGTTGAATTCAATGCTAATTGTTCTTTTGATAATGTCTGATATTCATCATCTACCTTTTTAAAATCACTTTTCAATGTTGAAAGGAATTCTTCATATTCGGTAATATTTTTATGAATTTCAGAAATTTTTACATTAATTAAGCTCTTTTGGTCATTTTTTTCAATAAGAGTTTGTGCAAAATGCGATAATTCATAAGAAAATGCCTTTAACTCAAGCTCTTTCAATTCGGAAATAAAATTATTATAACGTCGTGTTTTTGATGCTTGCCGTGAAAGTGAATTTACATTTTTTTCAATTTCTTGCAAAATATCTTTCAACCGCTCAAGATCCGATTCCACATTTTGCAATTTGCGTGAAGCGTCTTTTTTGTTTTGTTTGAATTTTTTAATTCCCGCGGCTTCTTCAATTATATCGCGGCGTTCAGCGGGATTACCATTCAAAATTGATTCAATCATCTTCAATTCAATCACAGAATATGAATCCGCACCCAATCCTGTATCCATAAATAAATTGACAATATCCTTCAATCGTGCAGGCACTTTGTTAATCAAATATTGACTCTCTCCATCACGATACAGGCGACGCGTTATGCTCACTTCTTCGAACTCACTTGGGAGTATCTTCTTATTGTTTTGTATTGTAATTGAGACTTCAGCCATACCAAGTGGTTTGCGGTTTTTCGACCCATTGAAAATTACATTCTCCATTATATCTGACCTGAGAACAGATGTCTTTTGTTCGCCTAATACCCACCTGATTGCATCGACAAAATTGGTTTTGCCTGAACCATTTGGACCTACGATTGCAGAAAGTCCATTATTAAAAGTGAAAACAGTTTTATCAGCAAATGATTTAAAACCAATTATTTCTAAGCGGGAAAGATACATTTAACGTTTCTTTGATAAATTTACAAATACAATAATACTTGATAAAACTGATGTATATACGGTGCTGCCAAGCCATTTCAAAATAAATAATCGCAAAAATTCCAATTCGCTCATTCTTAAATAGAATAAGTTTTGGATTAAATTAGCAATTAAACACGATGCAAACATAATAAGAATAAATTTATATGAATTTAACACAAGGAATTCTTTATCTTTTTTATACCAAAATGATGCAAAAAAAACTCCAAACAAAAACGAAAGCGAGCTTACTCCAATCAATTGTAAAGAAAAGGCATCATATATCAAACCAAGCAAAAATGCTGATATAAATCCAATAAATCTTCCATAACGGAGTGTTAGCCAAACTGCATAAAGAAATACAAGATTTGGAAGTGATTCTGCTATTTCAATTAGTGGCACAAATGTAATTTGCAAAAATGATAGCAATAATCCAATTAAAATGTATTTTATATAAATCCAGTATGGATTTTGCCGAATATTTAATTCAGGAATTTGCAATTTATTACTCGCTTACTTTAAAGAATTTTTTGATTAAATTAATTTTTGCAGAATCAGGTAATTCCTTAATAATTGCAACTTGCCCAACTTGATTGAATTTCGCATAAGGTTCTATTTCAATTCTATGAAATAAGGTGCCTGGCTCTACTGATATTGAACGAATTTTACCTATTGGAACATCCGCAGGATATCGACTGCTGAAATTTGATGTTACAACCTCATCCCATTTATTAACTTTGACAGTTCGAGGTATATTTTTTAGTAATAGTGAGCTTTCGCCATCCCATACTACAATACCAAATAATGATTGAGAGGGTATTTTAGCAGAAATTTTGACATCAGGATTGAAAATTGTCTCAACAATAGAATATTTTTTGCTTACCATAGCAATTGTGCCTAATAATCCTGCATCAGTGCGTACAACCATACCAAAATCAAGACTATCCGATGAGCCTTTATTGATTATAAGATAATTTTTATTCCCTATTTTTTCATATCCAACAACATCAGCAAATTCTATAGGCTTTGATAGCTTCTTTGGTAACTCCATTAATTTTCTTAAATTATCATTTTCTTTCTGCGCTATATAATTTTGAGTTACCTCATTTGATAGTTCAAGATTTAATTCCCTTAAGGTCTGATTTTCGTTCTTTAATGCTGATACATTTGGTACAAACATTACTTTATCATTTATCCAGCCGATTGCACCAACCACAAATGCCCTAAATCCCGATATTGCGCTTGTATCTCCAATTGAAATTAAGCTTAATGAGATTATTACAAAAAGGATAAATATAATAAAATCACGGAACTGAACAAATAGTTGATACAATCGCTGGAAAAACATTCTTAATATTTTTGTTTGTAGATACTATAAAATTCACCTATAATTTTGAAAGCACTGAGCAATGTTTCCTCAGGTGGCAATATAACAATCCTAAAATGGTGGCTTGCTGGTCGCTCCCCAAATCCATTGCCTGGAACGACAACTACACCTGTTTCCTTCAATAATTCTGAGCAAAAATGATTATCGTCTTCAACTTCAATTGATGGAAATGCATAAAATGCCCCCTCAGGGCTTACAAGTGAAATTCCAGGTTGAGTAGCAAGATGCTCCATTGTCAAATTGCGGCGATGCTCTAATCGTGCAATAACATCCTTCAAATGCTCTTGCTTGCCAAGTAATGCTGTTGGAATGGCATATTGCAAAGGATGATTAGCGGATACTCTTGCACGTAACAATTTGTGAATTGCATTGATATAATCTTTTAAAATTTCATAATTGCCCGAAATAACGCCCCATCCAATCCTGAAGCCCGGTGCTAAAAAGTTTTTCGATAAACCCGAAAAAGTGATAATTGGAACTTGGTCATTTAATGATGCAATGGAGATAAGCTTCTTCCCATCAAAAAGTAATTTGTCATAAATTTCATCAGCAAAAATAACTAGATTATGCTCGATTGCAAGGTCAATAATTTGTCTCAATGTTTCTTCTTTGCATACTGAACCTGTGGGATTATTTGGATTTATTAGAATTATTGCACGGGTTTTGGAATTGATTTTTGATTTGATATCATTAATATCGGGTTGCCAGCCATTGCTTTCATCAAGGTAATATGGATTTGGTTCAAGTTCATATTTTGCTTGTACAGCTGTGTAAAGTGGATAGCCAGGTGTCGGCATTAGGAAATTTTCACCTTGATTGACCAATGCTGATATACAAAGTTCTATTGCCTCGCTTGCACCTGTTGTAATAAATGCATCAAGTATGTTCTTTATGCCTTTTTTTCCGGCATCGTATCTAATTGCGTCCAATGCGAAAGGTTCACCCATCGAATCGGCATACCCATTTTTATTTTCAAGCATTGCTTTATGAACTGATTCTATAATTTCAGTTGGCGTCACAAAATCATAAGCATTTGGATCGCCAATGTTGAGATAATACATTTGCTTGCCTGTCTTTTTTACTTGATTTGCGAGCACAGTAATATCTCTAATTGCATAAGTTACATTTTCTGTTCTACGAGCAGGGATAATTGATTTATTCATTTTAAAAAAGTTTAAACAAATAGAATTCAAAATTAAGGAATTTTAAGGAAAGTTATCGAATAGGAAAATAATGCTATGTACTCCCTGGGGGACTCGAACCCCCGACCCATTGATTAAGAGTCAATTGCTCTACCAGCTGAGCTAAGGAAGCACACAAAATTACGAACTTTTTTGGAATTACTTGCTATATTAATTTGGGGACTTGTCAATTAATAAATTATCTCGGTCATTCTGAACAAAGTGAAGAATCCACTCCTATCCTTGGGATTTTGGAAGTATAATACTAAAAGTTGTCCCTTCATTTAGTCTTGATGATACAGATATTTTCCCACCATTTCTTTCAATAAATTCCTTAGAAATTATTAAGCCCAAACCAGTCCCTTTCTCTTGATTTGTCCCTGGAAGGGATTGAATATGTTCTAACGAAAATATATTAACCAATTGCTCCTCACTCATTCCAATTCCTGTGTCAGAAACAATGATTTCATAATTATCACCTAAATCATTAGCCGATATTTGGACTGTTCCACCGTCAAGAGTATATTTAATTGCATTTGATATAATATTTCGAAAAACCGTATAAAGCATATTAGAATCTGCATATACAACTGTATTGTGGGGGACATTATTGATAATTTCAATATTCTTGATTTTTGCTTGATAAAAGTTTACATCTATTGAACTCGAAATGATATAAAAAACATCAATATTATCAGGGTTATGTACTATACGACCTGTTTGTGTTCGTGACCATTCTAATAGATTATTTACAAGCTGTGAAAGTACTGTGATTGATTTCTGGATCTGATTTTGAGCTTCAAAAAGTTCATCAGGCGAAAGCGAATCAAAACTTACAAGCAAATCATCAAGCAATGATTTTACTGCATTCATTGGGTTCTTTAAATCGTGAGCAATGATATCAAAAAATTTGTCTTTTATACGAATTGTTTCTTCTAATTGCTTAGACAAAATCTTTAATTCTGAAATGTCTAATAAAATACCACTTATAATTTCAGGCTTACCAACAAAACCCCATTGTATCACCTTCCCTTTTAATTGAACGTATTTAGGTTGTGATGAATTTATTTTAAAGTCGATATTCAGTGTGGTATTATTACCGTTCAGAAGTTTTTCAAAATTCTCATTTACACGGTTCTTATCTTCATCAGCAATTAATTCAAAAAAGTCTTTGCAAGTTAAATCAGTTTGATTCTTGGGAATATTAAATAATTCTTTAAAAAATGTATTTATTTCTAAATTATCCCTTTCAACGTTGTATTCCCATATCCCAAGGTGTGAGGCTTCAATTATTCGTTCAAGGGAATTTTTAAGCTCTGCAATTCTCTTTATATTTTGAAAATTATTCCAATGATTTCCAATTGCATTTCCAATTATTGCAAGAAACTTTAATGTTCCTTCATCCCAATCTCTATTTGCATCCTGGTCTGCAAAAAACATTAGTCCTGTAAATTTATTTCCGTAAATGATGGGTGACATTAGAAAAGAAGATATATTATTTTTCGAAAGTATATATTTTTGAAATTCATCAGTGCCATTAGATTTGATAAAAAAATTGTTCCCATTCATCAAATTTTCAAGAGCACTTGGAAAATTTTCCAATATGACCTCAAGAAGTGAATTATCTGAATTTTTATAATTAATATTTTCCCAATTCACTATGATATCGAAATCACTGTAATCAGGAAATTTGTCAAACTGTTTCAAAAACGCCGCTTTAATAGTTGAAATATTTAGAAAATTTCCTAAAAGTTCAAAAGTGTATTCAATCGTTGATAGTGAATAGGGATTTTCAACCAAATGAATTAAAGCATCATTAACAATATTCATAAATTGATTAATATACCTTTCTTCCTGCTCAAGTTTTATTTTTTCGGTAATATCTTCAATAGTTCCAATAATATATTGAATATTCCCCTTATCATCTTTTATTGCAGTGGAATTTTCTTTTACATAAATTATGTCGCCAGAGATAGTTGTATACTGATTTATCAAATTCTCAAGATGACCGCTCGATTGTAATTGTTCTATAAACTTTTTCCTATCAATGATATTTGGAAAATTGCCTTGCTCATTTAAATTAATTTTCTTTAAATATTCCTTTGAAGGTACTTGTAATAATTTTACCAAAAAGTTATTTAATATAATAATTTTTCCATCAAATGTCGTTATATAAATACCTGTTGGAATTGTATCAATCATATCCTCAAGCTTACTTATGTTTTCTTCGATCATTTTTTGTATTTCGTAATTACCCGCCATAACCAATTTGCATTATATTATATTTTCAAAAATACAAATTAAATAAAATTCACAAATTACATAAATCTATGAATAAAATTAATAATATCCTTATTTTAATTTCATTTAGTTAAATTGAATTTTAATACTTTTTGACTCTCACCAATTTTAATAATGCAAAAATATGTCCCTGATGATAATGTTCCAACATTAAAAGTAATATTCATATCATTAAAATCTAAAATACCATCATATATTTTCATTAATTCAACACCTAATAGATTAATAAGTATAATATTGCATATTTTGCCCTTACCTCCTTGAATGATTATATGAGCATTATTAGATCCATCATCATTAAAAATATAGGCATTTTCAAACATTTCGTTTTGTTGAATGTCGGATCCTTTCTTCGTTGTAAATTGCCAAGTATCGCTCCAAGGACCTACACCTGCGGGATTAGTTCCTGCAACATGCCAAAAATATTTTGTTCCTTCTTTTAATCTTGGCATTGCGTTGAACGGGGGATTTGCACCTTGTCTATTAATTGATAGCTGTTCGAACTCTTCATCTAATGCAATTTGCACCCAATAATATTCAGCTAATTCATCCTCCTTCCAATTAAATCCCCCTTTAACATCAACATCTGTCGCATTATTTAATGGTGCAATTAATTCAATTTTATTTGGTAAGGAAAGAGTAGTAAAATTGAAAATATCGGACCATTCTTGATTCGTATCTTTTTCAATAATTGGCTTAACTCGCCAAAATATTTGTGTTGCAGGTTCAAAAATGCCCGAAATATAGATTGATGTATCTCTTATATATGAATTATCGTATAATATTGTAGAAAAATCAGAATTCTTTGATAATTGCAATCGATAATCAATGTTAGGATAAAAATTCAGGAGCGGAAATGTAGGTTTGCTCCATCTGAATGTAACGGATGTCCCAATTTTCGTTGCATTGTTTGCGGGTTCAATTAATTGCAATTTGCCCGATGTAGGTGAACCAACCACAAAGCTCCATAAACTCGAATATGCTGATATTAATTGATTTCCATTTGCTTTAACACGCCAATAAATAATTTCGCCTTGCTCTTTTTGAATTTCTTGACTATTCTTTGCATTTAGGACAATTATTGTGTCACCAGCCGTCATATTTTTATTTGTATATATCTCTACGGTATAACTCTCGGCTCCTTCGACTTTTGACCATTTTAAAGTTATACTTGTAGGTAAATTTATGCTATAATTTTCGGGATATTGAAGCGCTGGAGTTGCAATGAATTTCATCACTGGATTTTGCATATAATCAACATAATATATAGCATTGGGTCTTACATTGGTTATTTTGTTAATTTTCTTATTTGGGTATTGAATAACAATTGAATCAATTATATCTGCATCGCCTATTCCAAAATGGAGGCAAGAAGAATTCTGAGTGGAGTGAGTTCCCGCTGCCGTGCCATAAAGTTCCCGATAAAATTTTCGATTATTTGCAAATACCGCTACTTTTACGCCAAGTGCATCCATTGAAACGCCTTCTTCAGGTTTACCTTTCAATCTCAATTCTATCCAGTTGCCCTTATGGGGTAAATCATTCCGCATAAGTTGTCCTTTTATTAGCATATCCTCATCGCCGTCGTTATCGAAATCCAATCGAACTCCCTCCCATGGCTCATTAATAAAAGTATTTATTAACCAAGTTATATCCTTCAATTTATAATCAGGAGCTCCTTGATTGAGGTAAAATGTTCCATAACCTCCTGAATATTTCCCGTGCCATAAATCAATCCATCCATCATTATCTAAATCTACCCAGCAAGCGCCTGCATTTCCCTCGTGGAATTTCAATCCCATTTGATAATGCACTTCGTTGAATTTATCTTTTCCTTCTCCTCCAAGATTTTGAAAAATTAAGGACGGATTTGAATAAATACCACGCGAGTCAGTATGTGCTAAATTACCGACGCACAAATCAAACCATCCGTCATTATTGAAATCACCCCAAGAACAACCCATTCCATGACCAAAATAGTAGGATGCTGCTGTTGGAACTCCTTCTACTCCTGTTTGTGGTCCTACATCAGTAAATAAACCATTATCAAGATTTTTATATAAATTATCAGGCGCAAGTCTATAAGTTGCAACAAATATATCTGTCAAATTATCATTATTATAATCGCAAGCTGCCGCTCCATAACAATCATAATATCCACCTATATTCCCACTGCTTCCTGGAATATATGGCTCACCACTTTGCAGATTTGCTTCACTTCGTTTATTTACAAATTTGCCACCGCCAATATTTAGCCAAATTTCATCAGGTGTGTATATTTCAGGTTTGCCTGAAATTTCAATTCTTTTATTTGCAATAAATAAATCGGGGAGTCCATCAGAATTATAATCAAGCCAAAACGGTGTGCAGGTATTATATGGGTTGAAATAATCATTATTTTCGAATTGCGTAGAAAGCGAGAAATCAACTGATGGATTAGGATATGGCTTCATAAAAATCTGGTCATTTGCTATAGCTACAAATCCACTATCGCCGCAGTTTTTATAAATTCTATCTTGATTATATACCATTCTTTTATCAAAATCAAATTGTCCATTTCTCATTACATAAACATCAATTCTGCCATCATTATCGAAATCTGCCCAATTTGTTCCTGATGCACCTCCTATCCCTAATTCCACTGATACATTGTTGAATTTATTTGAATTAGCATATTCATTTTTGTAAATATTTCCCCCAATTGCAATATCATCCCATCCATCTTGATTATAATCAACTACTGATATTTCACTCCCCGCACTTATCCCCATTTCCGTGTTCATATTTGTAAATTTTGGCTGTGGAGGTGGGTCAGATCTATCTCCATCGGGAAAATCATATTCTACCAATAGTCTCACCATATAATCACCAGGTGGATTATAATGTATGGTACCAGCAATATTATAGAAATTAGGATTTGGTGTGAATGGGTCTGTATACCAAGACATTGCTGTACTTTTCCCATCTGAATCAAATGTAAAATATGGCCCGACGGGCTTCATTCTGTGTTGTATAACAATTTTGTCAATTCCATCTGAACGCAATCCTGTTGTCGATACATCAATATCCATCCATCCAGGTGTACCTGAATAATTTATTACTACTGGATTAATTAATGAATTATAACTCCAAATATATTCAGTTGGCCAGAGATTTCCCGCAGTAGGGAAACCGCACACCCAAAGGGTATCTCTTGCAGGAGTGCTTCCTGAAAAATAAATCCGAATTGTTTTCACTGAACAAGGCCCATCAGGGATAAGCACGGTAGATTCTTCCCATAAATTCATAAGTGAAGTATAAACAATACCTCCTGCAATACCATTATCATTTTTAACTTCAACCATCATTGCATTTGTGCCATAAATTATAAAGCACATAGAACAAAGTAGAATAAAAATTATTTTTTTCATATTTTTGCTAAAAAATTTACTTTCAAAATTAAACTTTTTTAAATAATTAACAAACTTATAACTTTTTTAAATTAAGTTAAAATATGAAAAGCGAAACAAAGAAATATTATGTCTGGATAGCAATTTTTGGTCTGGCAATGGGGTTTCTTGAAGCTATAGTTGTAGTTTATTTGCGGGAGATGTTTTATCCGAGTGGATTTAATTTCCCACTTGCTCCTTTTCCGAAACATTTATATGTAATTGAATTAATCAGAGAATTAGCTACAATCATAATGCTAGTTTCAATTGGTGCAATTGCGGGCAAAACATTTTCACAAAAATTCGCATATTTTCTTTATTCCTTTGGTATATGGGATATAGTATATTACATAGCTTTGAAAATATTCCTTAACTGGCCTGCCACATTATTGGATTGGGACATCTTATTCTTAATTCCAATTGTATGGATAGGACCTGTGCTTGCTCCCCTTATCTGTTCGCTAACAATGATTGCACTTTCTGTCGTTTTAATTTCGTTGAGCGAAAATATTAGCGATTTTAAAATAAAAAAAATTGACTGGGTATTTATTTTAGTAGGTGCATTTTTAATATTTATTTCATTTATATGGGAGTATGGGAAATTAGCTCTTTTTGGAAATATAGGTTTTTGGGAATTATTGACACGAAATGATTTTGGGTCTCTTCAACTCAAATTTTCAATATTTCCGAATAGATTTCAATGGCTATTATTTATAATAGGTGAGATTCTAATTTTGATTGATATATTTAAATTGGAAATTAGAAGATTGAAAATTCAATAAACAAAGTTAATAATTTCGTAATTTTGCAATTTTTGAAAGGTGAGGTGCGAGAGTGGTTGAATCGGACGGTCTCGAAAACCGTTGTACTCTTACGGGTACCGTGGGTTCGAATCCCACCCTCACCGCAATTTGCCCGGATGGCGAAACTGGCAGACGCGCTACATTCAGGGTGTAGTCTCCACTAAGGAGGTGCAGGTTCAAGTCCTGTTCCGGGCACTTACAATAAGCATTTGTTCTCTCCATAAAAACAAAAAAAGGGCATAGTTCCGTTTGAATTATGCCCCACATCATATTAGATATAAGTTGGGTTATTCTTTTTCCATATTTGCGAAATGATAACGACGTGATGACTTTGCTCTCTCTAATCTTTTCTCAACTGATGGTTTTGTATATGACGTTCTTTTTTTGAACTCGCGCAAAACACCGCTGCGTTCATATTTTTTCTTGAACCTTCTTAATGCTCTATCTATATTTTCGTTTGTTTGTAGCGTTACACCAATCACTATTTTTCACCTCCTTTCAGTGTTTTAGTTTTTCAATTAATCTTTTTTCATTACTTTTTTCAAAATGAACAACTATTGCTTTATTACCATCGCTGAGAGTTTCTTTAGACCTGACGATACCCACATCGTCCCATACGGCATGAAATATGATATCTCCAATCTCATATTCATCCATAGGTGTATATTTTTTTGCATCTTCCCTCGATATATGTACAATAGCTTTTGATTTGTCGATTTGTGATTCGATTGCGTCAAGGTTGATTAGTTGAGCATGACGACTCTTGGTGCATTTCGCCCACTGTTGTCGCCCTTGGGGTGTTTCTATTGGTTCCCCAATCAATTCATGCTTTGTCTCCTTCATCAAAAAAGGAGAATAAAGCATTATATATTTTGCTCTTCGTGGTTTTCTTTTCTTTCCAACCATCTTTCCTCACTTTTATTAAAAGAACGAATTTTAAAATTACAAAATTACGAATTTTTTTCGATTTTTTATCTATTATTTTGATTATTTTATATTAATTTTGTGAAATATTTTCTATTTTCTTATTTTTGAGTTTATGGAAATTACATCTCTTGACAGTATTATTGGACGAAAATATCTTCAAGATATTTATAGTGAGTTAAAATTCCAAAAAAATTATGGAAGTATCAACCTTCTTTATGTCTTATGGAAAATTTGTATCAATCCGAAAAATATTAAAAAATACTCTTCAATTGATTTAAATGTGGCATATTCCCAAGGTTTTTTCCGTGGCACAGCACTTTGGATGGAGGAGATATTTAATAAACATTATTTTTCAATCTTAAATGCCTTTGTTTATTTTGGTGCAGCAATTTTGTTATTGCTTGTTGGTATACGTAAGTTCTCATCATATATTAATGATACTATTGTAATTCTTGGATTTGTTTTCGAAGCTTCTTTATTAATTCTTATGTTTATCTTCTTGCTATTTTCCCCAAAAGATGAGATTGATACATTAGATTCAGTTGAAGAAGAAAATGAATCCGAAAAAGAATTAATTAACGAAATAGGGGAAATTGCACGTGATATGGCTGATTCTACTTTCCAATTACAAAAAATCAATGCAAATTTATCAGACTTGGTCTCTTCTCAAAATAATCTTATTAATAATATTCAAACATTTTCTCAAAACCTTGCCGAGACAATTGCTCCAAATACCGAGCTTTTAAATGCAATGCATAATGTATCACAATCCTTTAGTAATCTTGAAAAGCAATTAACAGCATTAGATAATGATTTGCAAAATATTAAAGCAATGAATATTCAAGCATCAATCCGGCAAGAGCTGGAAAAAATTCTTTTGAATAATATTAAAAATGAAGAAACAAGTTCCAAATTATAAAAAAAATGTTGAGATTTATTTCATTTTGTACCTTGCTGCTCTTATGCTGCTTATTCCCGATTTAAAGGAGCAAGAGAAAAAGCCAAAAGATACAGTAGCCGATGTTAATGAAAACTTATTTCGCATCTATCCCGAAAAAAATATATTGATTGCAAGGCTTTATATTGATTCTAATGGCGTTCATTATATATCTCTTGATTCAACAAATATTATTTTTTATTCAGGCAATGTGCAACAAATAGATTTTGATTTCCAGATTTTGAATAGGGAACTCAATCAATCCCTTGTTATAAATAACAGCTCTAATTACAGCAATTTTTTTAAATTTTATGAAAATCGCGACTTAAATCTTGCATATTTTTATTGGAGACCTCCTGTTTTGGATAAAAGAAATTATGTTTATAATGTTAAGGTAATTGCTAAAGCTTTGCTAAAAATCCCTGCATCAAAATCCAAAGAATTTGAATTAAAAAATTTAACCGCAACGACTAATTTTGATTTAGTGGTTAACTATTTTGACCCTCGTACGGGATTGCCAATGATAGCATCGAATCAAGATACAGTGCGAATTGCCGCGCTTGATTCTAACTTTTTCTATACACTTGGTCGAAATACCCAAGATTTATTTATTAATTTTGAAAAAGACCAAGTCTCTTCGATTGCAGGCGATGTCTGGCAAAATACAGCTTTCATTTTTGGTATGGATTTATCAAAAGATATGAGAAAAAAACCTGAAATCAAAATTTTTAATTCACCCTCTAACAATAATGGAACAGTTGCAATTCAAAAAATTCAAGGGAATAGCATTGTCCTCCAAGGGAAAATGCCTAATTTCGGTTCAAGCAAAGTAAAAATAAAGTTATATAGAAAATATGATAATAGTACAGTCGAAGACGAATTCTCCTTGTCTCCTATAGAAATTCGAGATCCCGATTTTCCTACTTTAATTTATCCCTTTAGAACTTATACAATTAAGCCTAATTTCCCTGCCCTATTGGATCACACATTTAGCTGTCGAATAAGAACAAATGATGGACAAGTAATTCAAAATTCTTCAGGGACAGATGCATTTTCATTCGCTGTTGATAATTTTTTCATCGGTAAGAACTTAATTTTGGAAAGATTTATTGATAATCGGATTTATGGGAAAGTTTATCAGATTCAAGTTAAAGATTATCCTCCACCTCAAATTGCTCAATTGCAACTTATGTCTACAAATAAATTGAAGCTTCTTGTAAATACCTACGGAATTGTTAATAATCAGGAAAATTCAATTAAAAATATTGAAATATTAGGTAATGCAAAGTATAACGAACTTATTGGGCAAACATCAATCAATCCTGCAAATCTTGTTTTCACACAAGTATATGAAATTACTCCTGCGAATCCTAATGAGAAATTTACTTTTAAAATTCGGGTTCAGGACCAACGAGGATTGTGGTCGGAGTTTGTCGAATTTCCTCAATAAAATGTTATTCCGAAATCAATTGTAGAAACATCCTTGAATCTTCGAAGTCTTGCTCGAGTTCGAATGTAAATACTTCTATATCTAAATCTTGAAGCTCGGGTCTTTGCCCAACTAAGAATTTCCATTCTTTTGTATCTTTTAGAGAAAGCGACCTGATACCTTCATAGAATCCTGCATCCCAAATTTCTGTAAGCATATCGGCAATACGAACAATAGCTAATTCTTCTCTTCCTATTGTGTCATTTGTTCTTTCAAAATTATGATGATAACCAATGATATTTGTTAATTCCATTGGCAACTTCCATAAATTTGCAATTGATAAACCCACCTCGGGATGAGTAATACCGTAAATTTCTCTTTCAGCTTCTAAGTCTGTGTAATTGTTAAATTCAACTGCACTTATTACTTTTGAATATAAATTAGTGTCGTATTGCAAAATTGCTAATTTACCAATTTCGTGAAGTAATCCCCCTATAAATTCGTAATCTTTTGATTTGAAATTGACTTTTTCTGCTAATGCTTTTGCGACTACTGCTGTACAAGATGAATGCCACCAAAATTTCTCAATAAGGCCACTGGATTTTTTATCTCTCATTAATAAAAGCTTGGAGAAAATGGACACCCCTATTACTATATTAACAAGTCTATTGAGCCCTAAATTGATTATTGCCTGCTGAACTGACGTAATTTCCGAATATGTTACATATAATGGAGAATTTGCAATCCTTAGTAGCTTTATTGTCAATGCAGGATCGGTTTCCACTACTCTTGAAATTTCGCGAATATCTACATTTTCATTTTCGATAAGCATTAGAACTTTCGCTGCAACAGGAGGTAATGTTGCCAATTCTTGAGTTTCTAAAATTTTATCAATAATTGACATTTTGAAAATAATTTTTTTTAAAATTAAGAAAATAAATATTAAAAATGAATATTTTTTAAAATTTTTTAATTTTTATTTGGTTTATACGGTGATTGTATAAATTTTTTTGCTTGATTATGGGAGTCATTATAATCTTTGATTTTTAGAACCTGATTATATGATTGTACTGCTTTGTTGCGGTTTCCCATTGCATCATATATATTCCCTAATTTTAAATACGAAAAGGCAAGAAACCCTGTTTCCTCTTTATCAACAATTTTTGAACCTTCGATTGCCTTTTTGAAATATTTTTCAGCTTCGCTGAAATTGTTCCTTGTTAACAAAGCAAGTCCAATATAATAAATTGCTTCTCTTGCTGTCGAATTATTATAGCCATACCATTTTTCCGAGCATCGTGAAAATATATCACGCCAAGTTTTTTCAAATTCTGTTGTGTATCCCATTCTGACATAAATTCTGCCTAAATATCTATGAAAATATGGATTATTAGGATATTTTGTGTGTAATTCTTCGGCAATCTTTTGAGCTTCATAAATATCATTTTCGTAAGAATAATAAACTTGTAGCAGTACTACTTCTGCTTCTACTTTTGCGTATCTTGCATAATTAGCAGCTGAACGAAGCTGAAATAGTCCTAAACGCTTGTCGCCGCGTGGCGCGAATGCCATTAATGGCTTTATAATAGGATAGTCCTCAGCAAATTTTTGAGAAAAATAGTTATAAATACCTGTACCAAGCAAAATATCGTGATTTGTAGGTGCAAGTATTTGACATCGAGTTAAAATATCCAAAGCAACCTGTGCATCACGTGCAGCTGCAATCCATTTGTTTCGTAATGCGTATAGTCGTGCTCGATATCCGATTGCGCCACCTTTGAAAAAAAGTGCATTAATATCTGTGGGAATTGAATCCAAGATATAATCACATTTGTTGATTACTTTGTCAATTTTTTTGAGAAATTGTCCGTCTCTTCTTTCATCGTCGAGGTTAAGATTTATTATCCACCAATCTATCATTGCATCTAAAAAATACCCTGCGGGATGGATTGGATATTTTTTTTGGACATCTTTGAAGATTTGTTCCGCCTTGGCAAATTCGAGATTATAAATTAAATCTGAACCGAGTAATACGAGACTATCTGCATCACTATACATTATTGCCCATTGAGAATATGCTTGGTTTCCTGCGAAACTTAAAAAAATAATTGCGATTGAGATAACTAATTTAAATCTTGATTTCATTTACTCAATTGAATTTTATCTTCATTATAAATTGTTCTAAAATTATGAGACGAAAAATAAGGGTTTATACTTTCATATTTTATTATCAAATAGGAAGTGATAATCAAAACTATTATTGTTGCAATTCCGCTTTCGATTCCATATTGATTGCCAAGGAAAATACGCTCAATTGGGGTTCGTGTTTTCATTTCAAAAAAGAATAAATACTGACTCAATCCACTAATTGGCGAGCCTAAAAGCAATGCTGAAAATATATTCCAAAATAAATGATAAAATATTGGAAGCCATAGTGCTTTTGTTTGGATATACATTAATGAAAATAATATTCCTGCAATAATTGTGGATATAAACGATATTCCGCTTATATATGGGTTAAATATATGCATAACCGCAAAAATAATACTTATTATTAGTATTGAGCTAATAGTAGAAAATCTTTCATTTAAATATTTAAGCAATACACCCCGAAAAAAAATTTCTTCTTGTAATACCGCAAAAATTGAAATAAATATAAATTGGGAAATTGCAAATATTGATACATTTTCATTTGTCAATTTGATTATTTCTAAGGAAAATCCAATGATAAAAATAATTAAAAATGGAATGAAAACATAGAAGAATGAATGAATTAAGTATCGAATAGTAAATTTATCAAATTGCAAACCGAGACTTTTCAAAAAATTGCCCGAACGAATTTGCTCAATAGTAAATGCAGGTAGAGAAACTATTATAAAATTTATGAATGAAATAATTAAAAAATTATATTTCCACGATAACAGAAAGTCTCTAAATATATTAAAGATTATATTATATAAAAAAATAAGAAATACGACACCCAAAAAATATGCAAATATGCGATTAAACCATTTGGAAAGGAATATGTGAATTTTATTATTCATTTGTTTCGGTACCGCTTTGAAGATTCCGAGTGTGCTCAGAGATTTTTTTTCTCATCATTTCAAGAACTTCAGTATGAGCTTTACCGTATAAAATCAGATTAAGTTGGGGGCAATATGAAGCATAATTTCCATCACCCTGTTTGCGGATTAATATTTCATAATCGTCAGCCTTTGTGCTATGTGAAATTTTTATTTCCATTCGCGGAGAGGGCGAGATTCGAACTCGCGGTACCTTGCGATACACACGCTTTCCAGGCGTGCCAGTTAAACCACTCCTGCACCTCTCCTTTTGGCTTAATATTTGCTTACAAAATTATGAAAATTTCTTAAATTAGAACTTTTATTAATTGGAAAAATGCAAAATTCTATAAATCGAAGAAAATTTATTGGAATGGGTTTGGCAATTGCAGGCGGTACCCAGATTTTTCGTAATCATCTCTTCTCGCAAGATTTACATTCAAATCAAATTCCCGGCGAAAGTATTGTTCATCCAACTGAACAAACTATCTCTTCAGTTAATAATGTCATTTTTCCAAAGAAACTCAAAGCAAATGATATTATAGCAATTGTATCACCTTCAAGCCCCACAAATAGATGGGAAGTTACTAAAACGGTAAATTTTCTTAAATCATTGAATTTAAAAGTTGAAATTGGTAAAAGTATAACAAAGCAAACAAATAATTACCGATATCTAGCGGCTTCTGATAAAGATAGAATCGAAGAATTTAATTATTATATAAATCGCGAAGATATAAGTGCTATCATTGCTTCTCGTGGTGGCTATGGTAGTATGCGAATTATTGAAGATATTAATTTTGACTCTATTTCAAAAAATCCTAAAATATTTATTGGCTTTAGCGACTTTACATTTATCTTGAATGCAATTTCGAAAATTAATAATTTAGCAACTTACTATGGGCCAGTCGGCATTTCTTCTTTCACCGATTATACAAAAAAGTATTTTATTAATGCTTTATTTGAAAATCAAAAAGAAATATATATAGTCTCCAAACCAGAAGCAATTGTAATCAACGAAGGTAAATCCGAAGGAAGATTGATAGGGGGGAATTTGACGATGTGTTGCGCAACATTAGGTACACCCTATGAAATTATGACAGATAATTGCATATTAATGTTAGAGGATATTAATGTGGAGGCTTATGAAATTGATAGAATGCTAAATCAGCTAAAACTTGCAGGGAAATTTAAAAATCTACAGGGGATTGTGCTTGGTTATTTTTCAAATATTAAAAGAAGGAAACATTTTTATCCAAATTTTAGTTATACAATTCTTGAAGTTTTTGAACAAGTGCTTAAGCCTTACAACATTCCAATAATTGCAAATTTTCCTTTCGGCCATATTTCTGAGCAAGCAACATTTCCAATTTTAGGGTATTCTACGCTTAATACTACAAATAAATCATTGACTATTAATAATTCAAAATAATTGTGTAATTTTAGAAAATTGATTTTTGCAATTACACGAAAATTAATATGAATTAGTCAATATTTTAGTAAATTATTAATTCGATTATTGAGAGAAATATGAAAAAATTAATATCCATTGTATTTTTTGTATTGATTCTTCCTATTTATATTTACACACAAGTAATTACATATACTCAAATTGACCCATCAAGATTCCCTACTGTTACTACAAATTTTGTACTAAGTGATAGTAGCGGGGAAACAAAAGTAAATGTAAACCCAACCGATTTTGAAATTTATGAACAAGGTAATTTAATTCCGAACAGTACATATACAATCAATTGTAATAGTGCACCTTACAAAATAATTTTAGTTTTAGATCAAAGCACATCAATGAACGAAGAAGTTGATGGGGTGAGAAGATGGGATATGGTAATACAGGGTGCGACTAATTTTATTAACAGCTTAGACTTAAGAAACGGTTCTGAGATTGCACTTGAGACCTTTGGTGGTGAATCATATTGGAAATGTGATTTTACAAGCGATAAAAACCGTATTATAGATTCTTTAAATAAAGTAAATCCATATGGTAAAACTAATTTTAATGTTTCCTTTTTTGGGCCAAATGCTTCTTCTATCGACTCATTATCAAGCCGACAACTTGGATTCAAAAGAATAATAGTATTTTTGACTGATGGGGTACATAATGATGATAATGATCCAATAGTCAAAACTGATTCAATTTTGGTAGCTTGTAAAACAAATAATATTCAATTTTTTGCTATTATATTTCAAGCACCAATGAATAGTAGCCTTTCATATATCGCAAGCAATTCTAATGGCGATGATTATGTTGTGGCTTCTGCTGAGGGCCTTAATAAAATTTATTCGGTTGTTGCTAATAAAATTCAGAATGATTTTTTATGTTCTTTAAGCTGGGTAAGTAATGTAATTTGCGATGAGATAGATAGACTAAAATCAGTTAAAATATATTATAAACCTTATAAAAATACTGTAAATACGACATATATTGTGCCGGATTATGGTATAGCAAGAATTGAAACTGACTCAATAACTAACAAATTTGATAATCCAGATATAGGGAGTTATTATGATTTGGATATTAATTTAACTCCTAAAAATTCTCCCACATCAATTTTATCTATGTCAATAGTTCCATCAACTTATTTTTCGATTATTAATTATGGGGAAGGTCAAGGGGTTCCCCCTAATTACCCAATTAATATTCCCCAAGATGGACAATATAAAATAAAAGTGCGCTTTACACCTGCGGGTGTTAAGACCTTAAGAGTTGCAAATTTACAAATTAATGCTACCCCGTGTCCAGGAATGACAACATTAATTGGAGGAATTCCTGAAATATTTGTAGATAATCCTATTAAAGACGAGATTTTTTCAGCTTGTGATACTGTGAATATTAAGTGGAGTGGAGTCGATCCAGGAACGTCAGTTGATTTATCATTTTCAGATGATCAAGGTAATACCTGGAAATCTATTGCTAAAAATTTGACAGATAATAATTATAATTGGAACCCACCAGCTGTTGGCGAAAATTTATTAGTTAAAGCAGCAGTATCACCTGAATCAACATATATTTGGGCGGAGAGTGGAGGTGGTAAAGCTTATGATTGTGCTAAATCAATCGCTATTACACCTGATAATTATTATGTTTATGTTGCGGGATTTTTTGACAATACACTTTATGCTTCTGATAAATTTATTACTTCAAAAGGTAGTTCTGACGCTTTTCTTGCAAAATACGATAGTGATGGTAATTTGCAATGGATTAAAAGCGATGGGGGAGCCCTAAGTGATAGTGCTATTTATGTTGCGGCAGATGTAAGTGGAAATGCGTATTACGTTGGCACTTGCTATAGTGATGCTACATTCGGTGGTTTGCATCCCGTAATGCAGGTTTTTAATAATCAATATTTATTTATTGCTAAGTATTCCCCAAGCGGTCAAATACTAGGTGCATTTACACTTGGAGCAAGGGATTCTTTTCCAGATTTTAGAGCTTATGGAAGAAGTGTATCTATTTCGGGGAATACTGTAACTGTTGTTGGTCAATATACGGGTTATATGAAAGTAGGCAATTTTACATTTCCTCGAACTACAACCCTTAGGAATTTTACAATTAATTTAAACTTAAATCTTACTGTTAGAAACTATTCAATATCGGGAACATTTACACCTCGAACCTCTGTCACTGATAATAAAGGCTATCGTTATGAAATTCAAAATTTCACAAATTATAAAAATTTTGAGAAATTTACAGTGAAAAGTCAAGGCGATTATGATTTTGCTTTAACTAAATTTGGCCTTGGCTCAGAAGCTTTTGATATTTCAGATCCTTTCAATGTTTATTATCCAAACTATATTTTTACTGTGCCTACACTTGATGTTCAGAGCTGCTTATTAGGGGATACTTGCCAAACTAATTTCACAGCAGTTCTACATAATAATACAAAAGTGCCAGCCTCAATTTCAGGATTTAATTTTATCTTTAATCCACCAGCGGATAGCTGTTTCCGAGTTGATAGCTCGATAATTGGCAAAATCCTCCAACCCGATGAATCTATCGACATTCCAATTTCTTTTAGTACAATTAAACTTGGGACAAGCACAGCACAATTGCAAATTTTGGGAAACTGTTATGAGAATGCGCTAGTAAATCTTAGCGGCGTTGGTGAATGTCTCACAGATATTGTTGATACTATCTATTGTGGGACTGTATTTGTGGGCTCTCAAGGTACTATAAAAGTTGATACACTTATTAAAAATCTTAATAACATTGATTTGGTCATTGATCCAATTATTCAAGGTCTTAATGCAACAGATTTCGGTCTACATAAAATTTCGAGCGATACTATAGCAAAAAAGTCTCACTATAGTGTTGAGATTATTTTTAGTCCGATTGTTACAGGCAAAAGAATTGCTCGTATCAACCTACATATGAATAAACCTTGTGGAGATCATACAATTTATTTAATTGGGGAAGGAATCAATTATCAACCTTTGCCTCCTGGTGAAATTGATTGGAAAGTTCGCAGAATAAATAAATCTTATGATTCTACAATTGCTATTTATAATCCAACTAAAATTAATTATCAAATTACAGCAATTAAATTTGAATCCCAAATCGCTAATAATGAATTTTCATACGTTCAACCTGTAAATTTGCCTATTATTTTGCCACCGCAAGATACTACTTATTTCCCTATTTCATTTCTACCAACTGATGAGATTCAATATTCTAATACAATAATATTTACTGTGGGAAATGCAGAGGGTTCAAATGATATGCGAGTTGATCTGCGAGGTCACGGTTTTTATCCTCAATTTAAATATGATTGGAATTGTGGAACAATAGTTAAACCTCTTGAAACGACCACTGCATCATTAAGAATAGTAAATACTCAAGAATTTTCTGATTTGACAATAAGCCGAATTTATCTTACTTCCCCCGATAATACATTTAAATGGAGCGCAGGTGCAGATCCACAAAATATTGTAATACCTCCACATTCTCAAGAGATTATAAATATTGATTTTACACCAATATCAGCTTCTCCTTCGTCGGGCACAATTGCTATTCTTGCCGATGATTATGATGCTAATTTTATTGATTTTTGGAGGGAAACACGATTTACTATTACTTGCTCTGCATTTGATGTTGATAATCCCCCTACATTAGATTTTGGCACTTCTTTATTGTGTATTCCCACAACATCTCAATTTGCAATTAATAATATAAGCCCTGATACAACTCTCTTGCTAAATTTATCACAAGCACAAATAAGTGGTCCCGATAAAAATGATTTTAGCCTTTTAAGTAATTCCGATATTCTTATAAATAATCTTGATAGCACAATGATACAATTAAGCTTCACTCCATCACATCCCGGAAAACATACTGCTATATTAACCATTCCTAATAGCTTCAATATTCCGATTAAAATACAACTTGTTGGTTATGGTGAAGAGATCTCTCTTATTGGGATTGAAAAACAGTACTCTCTCTTGCCTGGGCAGATAACCGATTTTACTATTCAAGCTATAATTCCTAAATTGAATCAAGATATATCAAAAATTAAAATGAATATTGAGTATAATCACAAAGTAATTCAACTTAACTTCTCTGATGTTCCACAGAATTTACCTAATTGGCAATGGAAAATAACTCCATATCCCCTTGATGAATATGATTTATATGAAGGCAATGGAATTATTTCAACACCTTTTTCAGGAAATATTGCAGAATTCAAAATTATGGGAATACTTAACAAAAATAAATCCGCAGATATTAAAGCTAGTATCGATTATGGGTGCCAGACAAGAGAAATAGATTTATCGCATATTGAAATGTCAAATGTTTGTATGGATTCACTTATCCAAATTGAACTTCTAAGTAATATCTCCTTTATTGAACCACCGATTCCTAACCCAAATGATGGCTCCTTTGATTTGAAGTTTGGAATTAAAGAAAACTCTGATGTGAATATTTCTCTTTATGATGTAATCGGTAATAAAGTTGCCGAACTAATCAATAGAAATTTTAAAAAAGGTGTTTATAAGTATACTTTTGATGTTTCGATGCTGCCTTCAGGAATGTATATACTTGTTTATTCTTATGGTCTTAATACAACTGTTGAGCATTTAATAATATATAAATAATGTTGGGAGATCAATCTAAATTTGATTAAAAATCGCCTTATTAATCAAATTTCATAATAAAAAATTTTTGAAAAATTTCGTAATTTTGTAGTCTTTATAAATTTAAATTCAAATAATATGGGAACTACATCTGATTTAAGACCAGGAGCTATAATAAGATTTAATGGTGAGTTATGCATAATTGTTGAGTCTGAACATCGAACACCAGGCAATTGGCGAGCCTTTTATCAAGTAAAAATGAGAAACATAAAAACAGGACGAATTATTGAAAACCGCTTTCGTTCAGGTGAAAATGTTGAATTTGTCCGAGTAGAAAAAAATAATTACCAATTTCTTTATCGAGATGGGAATCATTTCGTTTTTATGGATCCTAATACATATGAACAAATCCTCGTTGATGAAGAGATTGTGGGCAAAAGCGCGGATTTTTTGAAAGAAGGCCAAGAAGCTATGCTTTCCATTCACGAAGGTGTAGTGTTAGAAGTAGAACTTCCTTCAGCAGTCAGTCTCAAAGTTGTTTCGACTGAACCAGGTTTACGTGGTGATACAGCTACAAATGTTTTGAAACCTGCTGTCTTAGAAACCGGCGCTACTATTCAAGTTCCATTATTTATTGAAGAAAACGACATTATAAAAGTAAATCCTGAAACCGGTGCATATCTTGAAAGAGTAAATAAATAAATTTTACTTTATTCTGTCAATAACTTCATTAAATTATTTTGTAAATCCTCGACAGGTATATTTAATTTTAGCGAACCACGATACGCAATTGATATGCTTCCTATCTCTTCTGAGATAATAAGAACAACTGCATCGACTTGCTCAGATAAACCCAATCCGGCACGGTGTCTCGTTCCTAAATTTCGTCCTTCCCATTTCGATACGGATGATAAGGGCAAAATACACCTTGCAGCTGTTATAGTTTGTCCATCAATTATTACTGCTCCATCGTGAAGCGGTGATTTTGTATTAAATATAGATAATATTAATTCTTTTGATACAGTGGCTTGTAAAGGAATTCCTGTATCAATTGTCATTTGCACATTTTGCGATTTGGGAAATACAATTAACGCCCCTATCCTTTTGCTAACCATTTCTTTTACTGCATCAACTATTTCGTCTAATGTTTGCGAAATCTCAGGTTTTAAAAAGACGCTAAACATTCTGCTTCGCGTTAATAATACCAAGGCTTTCCTTATTTCGGGCTGAAATAAAACAATAAAACCTATAAGCCAAATATTTAATATTGTCTTTAAAATCCAACTTACAGCACGCAGATTTACTGCTTCTGTAATAAAAGAGAAGAAAATTAAAATAATTAAACCAAAAAGTATTTGAATTGCAATTGTGTTCTTTAGTGCATAGTAAATTCCTCCTATGATAAGAGTGACAAGCACAACATCAATTAAATCAATTAATGTAAATTCTAAAAATCCTATTTTAAATAATGTTAACACAATTTTAGATTTTTAATACTTTTAACTATTTTCTAATTTTTTTCCATCTTTTTCATAAGCTTTTATAATATCAGCGACAAGTTTATGGCGTACGACGTCTTTTTCATTAAAATACACAAATTTTATGCCGTTGATTTCTTGTAAAATTTGATTTGCATTTATTAGTCCTGATTTGGAATTATCGGGAAGATCAATTTGAGTAATATCGCCTGTAACAATTGCTTTAGAATGAACCCCAAGTCGGGTCAAAAACATTTTCATTTGTGTAATTGTTGCATTTTGTGCTTCGTCAAGAATAATAAAAGAATAATTCAATGTCCGGCCCCTCATATATGCAAGTGGAGTGATTTCAATAATTTCTTTATCTAACAATGTATGGTACTTTTCGGGGGTTAGCATTTCGGATAAAGCATCGGTCAAGGGTTTAATATATGGGTCGATTTTTTCTTTTAAATCTCCGGGCAAAAATCCAAGAGATTCACCTGCTTCAACAGCAGGTCGCGATAAAACAATTTTTGATACCTCATTACGCCTTAATGACGCTATTGCCATTGCGACGGCGAGGTATGTTTTACCTGTTCCTGCAGGACCAATTGCAAACACAATATCATTTTCCTGAACTGCTCGATAATATTCAAATTGATTTGGCGTTCGTGCTCGAATTGGACCTTTTGCAGAATGTAAAATTATATCACTATTCCTGACGTTTTGACTTTTTTCGTGATTTTCTGAATTATCATTAACTTCAAGCAATCTAATAACAGAAATGACATCTTGAGAAGTTAATCCGCCATTCTTTTTAATTAAATATTTCAATTCATTAATGACTTTTTCAATAATTGGAACTTCATCAGCAGGTCCATTTATATTAATTAAATTTCCCCTTATATTAATGTTGCTATTGAAATGATTCTCTAATATATCGAGATTCTCGTCATTTAATCCTAAAAGAAGTTTTAAATCTATATCATCAATATTAATTTTTTTCTCTATATTTTCCATAATGTATTTAAATTAAAAAATAAACCTCACTCTCATTATCAAATTTATATGAAAGTGAGGTATAAATAAGATTCAATCTGAAGAACATTACTCGCCTTTTGCTCCGGGCTTGATTTGTTGATTTTCCTGTGTTGGTTGAGTTGTGGTTGTTGCTTCCATCTGAGCGTGTTTGTTTCTCCAATAACGACGTTCAGCCTTCTTTTCATCAGTTGTAAGAGAAGCTTTGTCGGGAATTGAAAGAACCTGTCCAGGATGAATTATATCGGGATTCTTAATCTTATCGGTATTTGCTTGCCAAATCTTTGGCCAGAGAAATGGATCGCCATAAATTTCCATATTTCCTGCTATGTTCCACAAGCAATCACGGTTTTCTGCCCAAGTGCCAACTGTATATGTTGTTATTTTCTTCTCACGATATAACCCTTTGATATCTCGTGCAAGTGAAATTATTTTATCATAAAATTCTGGCAATACAGAGATTTTGTTTGAACGTAATTGATTTAAGTCGTTTTCTAATGCTTTTACTTCATCTTGACGGGCAATGAGTTGGTCATTTGATAAAGACTTAAGTTGCCTTACTTTACCTTCTATTGTTCCCACAGATTGTCTAAAAGCATCGACATCAGCTTGCGTTGCACCAATAATATTCAATATCTCTTTATTGCAATTTGTTAGATCTGAATTTAATTTGTCAAGGTCAGAATGAGCTTGCTTTAATTGCTCATCTAAACTGGTTATTTGCTTTTGAAGATTATCTACACGAGATTGAAAATCCAATATCCTGGCTGTAGCTTCTTTCTTAGTTAGTTCTTGATCGGGCTTGCTGGCAGGAGGAAGTTCTTGTTGCGAAAAAGTAGTAAATGTAAATGCTGTAAATAACACAATTGTTAATAATATTGTTTTCTTCATTGTCGCCTCCTCTTACTTATTTGGTTTGTAATCAGGCCAAATATCAGGCCATTGTGATAAACGTGTTTTTACTGTATTCAATTCGTTCTGGCAGTTGTTAAGTTCTGCTTTTCGTGAGTTGATTTCGCTTCGAATTCTATTGAGTTCGTTTTGTTTGTTTGAAATGCCATCTTGCAATGACCTTTCTTGCTTGCGAAGCTCTTGGAGCTGCGTCATTTGTTCTTCAGTAATTTTGCTAGTACAACTCGAAAGAGTTGCTAAACCCATTGGCAAAACAATTAGTATTGCGATTTTTGTTAATGATTTTTTTAGCTTCATACAAAAACTCCTTTTTAATTATTCGATAATTACAAATATAACAAATATTTAAAAATTATATTCATATTTTTTTATTTTTTGTAAAAAAGTTTCATTATATATTCTTTTGGTATTTTTGTTTTTTTTTAAAAAACTTTTTATTTCAATTTGGCATCACGAACTTCAAGAATTCAGCAATTATCTAAAGAAATTATTATTTATGGTATAGCGAATGTACTTGGCAGATTCCTAACATTCTTATTGACTCCACTCTATACAAATTACTTGCCAATGAACGACGTTGGCGAAATTATTAATATCTTTTCAATCTTAGCTTTTGTAAATATTGCGTATTCTTATGGAATGGATTCTTCATTCTTTCGCTATTACGAAATATATAAGACGGAAAATCCAAAACAAGTATTCTCTAATGCATATTTTTCCATACTTTTCTTATGTTTTATCAATACTCTTATTATTGAAATTTTTGCTCCACAAATTTCTGTGTTTTTCAATTTACAAAATAGAATTACTATAACGCGATTAATTGCTCTTATTCCCGCACTTGATGCGCTTGTCTTGATTCCTTTTTCATTGCTGAGGATTACAAATCAGGCAATGAAATTTTCGATGTTCCGTTTTGTTGCTATCCTGATAAATGTTGCTCTGAATGTAATTTTTATTGTTGTACTTCACTATGGAGTGCTTGGAATTATAGTAGCGCAAATTATTTCTTCGTCTGCTGCTCTTTTAATGATGTTACCAATCATTTTAAAAAATTTACAATTTCATTATGATTTCCAATTGATTAAAAAAATGCTTGCTTTTGGTCTGCCTACCGTTCCAGCAAGTATATCAGGTATTATATTGCAGGTAGCAGATAAGCCAATTATGCGTCTGCTTACCAATTCTCAAAATGTGGCTATATATGGTGTTAATTATAGACTTGGCATTCCTATGATGCTCTTTGTATCAGTATTTGAATATGCTTGGAAACCATTTTATTTAAATCACTATAAAGACGAGGATGCAAAAGAACTTTTTTCGCGCATTTTTACTTTATTTACAATTGTGGCTATGTTGTTATTGTTAGTATGGACTTATTCGCTTGAATTTGTTGTGCGTTTGCCATTTATTGGAGGGCGGCTAATCAAACCCGATTACTGGGTAGGATTAGATATAGTTCCGATTATATTATTTGGTTATTTTTTCAATGGAATTTATATTAACCTCACTGCGGGATTTTTAATTGAAAAGCAAACGAAGTATTTACCAATTGCTGTGGTGACTGCTGCTTTAATTAATATTCTTGCAAATTTCCTTTTAATTCCAAATTATACATACTGGGGTGGGGCATGGGCGACTTTTATTGCCTATTTAATTGCTGCTATAATTATCTATTTATATTCACGTAAAATTTATTTAATCAATTATGATTGGCGAAGCATTTTTGAAACAGTTCTGATCTCAGCAATTTTTATTATTATTAATTTATTCCTTCCTGAGTCTAATTTAATCGTCTTATTTATTGAAAGGCTTATTTTATTAATCGCGTTTGTTGCAATATTGTATTATTTAAAAATAATAAAATATTCAGATTTGCAAGTTTTGAAATCATTTTTAAAATTTCGTAGATGAAAGAAAAAAAAGATAATGAGGAAATTAATCGAGAGGACCGAGAAATAGTTACTCGAATTCTTGATGGTAATAAAAATGAATTTTCTAAAATTGAGCGGCGCTATGGCTCATTGATTTACTCATTATTAAAAAAAATGGTTCATAATTCAGCGGATGCGGAAGATTTGACCCAAGAAACATTTATAAAAATTTATAATAATCTTGCATCATATAACCCCGTTTATCCTTTTTCATCGTGGATCCTTAAAATTTCATCAAATACTTGTATTGATTTCCTACGAAAAAAAAGGATTGACACCATTCCATTGGAAAAACAAGATGATGATAATGAAAATGATATTTATCTTCAAATACCCGATACAACTTCTGTACCTGATAAGAACTTAATCAATAAAGAAAAAATTCAAAATATTAACAAATTGGTTAATATGCTTCCCGAGATATATCAGCATATAATTAGATTAAGATTTGAAGATGATTTGAGTTATTCTGAAATCTCTGAAACTCTTAATATCCCGCTTGGTACTGTAAAGACTCTAATTTTCCGAGCTCGGAAAATGCTTGAAATCTTAGCAAAACAACATAGCGAACTTCTCTAAAAACACAATCTTGTTTTGCTCGTCATTTATTTTTTGAAACTTTTATAATTTTTAATCGTATTTTCTTTATAAATTGTCATTTTCTAAAATGAAAAAAAGCATCATATTCTTATTAACTTTTCTATCGATTTGGTCATATTCCATCTCTCAAAAATTCGATACACAAACCTATACTCTTGATGAATGTTTAAAAACTGCAATCCAAAATAATTATGATTTGATAGTGTATAAATCTGCACTAAAAGCAGCATCATCAAATAAAACTAGTGCCTTTGGTTCGTATTTGCCGTCAGTACAATTTACCGGTGGATATTCTCGTACATTGAATCAACAAGGTGGTCGTACAGTTAATGTTGGTGGTCAGATAATCCCCATTGGTACTCCATCTCCAAATTCATATAGTATGGGATTGAATGCAGGATTAAATCTTTTCGACGGTTTATATCGTGAAGCTAATTTCCGTGCTGTAAATTATAATTATAATGCAGCTGATTTGAATCTTCAACAAGGTATTGTGAATGTCAAGATTGATGTATATCGAAAATTCTTTGATTATGCAACAAAAAAGGAAATTGTTGAAATGCGTCGTGAGAATTTCGAGCAAGGCAAAAAGGAATTAGAAAGCATCCAAGCCCAAAATCAAGCCGGGGTTATTCCTATTTCAACAGTTTATTCCAAAGAAGCAGACCTTGGGAATCTTGAACTAGATTTAGCTAAAGCGGAAAATGACCTGAATCTTTCCCGAGCGAATTTGTTATCTACTATGGGACTTGACCCAACAATGAATGTGGATTTTTCTATTGCCGAAATAAAAACCGATATTTCTCAATTTGATATTGATGAATTTCGTGGCAGAATTGGAAATTTTGAAAGGATGCTTCAAGAAGCTTTAAATATGCGGTATGATTATCAATCCAGCGAGAATTTTATGAAGTCTGCCCAGGAAAGAATAAATATGTCACGCTCATCTTATTTTCCTTCTCTGCAATTGGGTGGTGGCTGGTCTTGGAGCAATAGTGAATTTAATCAGTTCGATACTTATGGAAGATCTTATTTTGGTTTGAATCTGAGCATTCCGCTCTTTGATGGTTTCAGTACAAATAGCAATATTGAGCAATCGCAATATAGCTTGAAGCAAGCAGAAGTGCAGAGACTTAAACTTAACCAAACAATTAAAACGCAAGTCGAGCAAGCTTTATTAAACCTTGATGCAAGCGAAAAACAAATCCAAATTGCACAAAAAGCATTTAAAGCTGCCGATTTAAACTATAAAGTATTGAAAAGTAGATTTGATGTAGGCTCGGCAAATATTACCGAACTAATTCAAGCTAATACTCAATATTTAACCTCTAAAATTAATCAAATTACAAGTGTTTTTGGATATTTATTAGCTCAAAAAGAGTTGGAATATGCAATTGGTAGATTAAACTAGGAAATTATATGCAAGATTCTAATAAATATAAAGATCAAGAAGAAAGACTAAAGCAAATGCTTCCTCATTATGGCAATCAATTTTCCCTTAATGATTTTCGTGTAGGATTTTACTTGCGAGTGGCAGCAAGTATAATCGATTTTATGTTCAAAGTTTTTATTTTGACCATTGTAATTTATGCAACGGGAATGTATAAACAATTCATTGGTTTAACTTTTGCTGATATGATGGACCCCGAATTTGTAAATCACTATATAAGAATTTTTGTGCCTTTGAGCTTTGTTATATATATTATTTATAATTCTATGGATGTATTTTTCGCAGGCACACCAGGCAAACATATTCTCGGTATAATCATAGCAGATGAGAAGATGAAATACGCAAGTTATAGCAAATTGCTATATCGGTTTTTACTGAAGAATCTCGATTTAGTATTTCAATTTATTTATATTTTAACTTGGTTGCAAGTATTTTCAACTATTTCAAGTATTTTTAGCTTTATTATATTATTTGCTTTCTTATTTACATTAGGCGAAAATAAGCAAGCTTTATATGATAGTATCGCTAAAACAGCAGTTTATTATAAAAGAGAATTAAAAGAAAGTTTAGAAAAAAACAATATTCAAAATTAACCTTTAAAAAGGCATAAATGAGGTCTTTATGGCAAAGAAGAAAAACAAAAAAAGAAATGTAATCATAATATTTAGTTTAATTGTGGTTATTGCAATTATTGCAATTGTTTTAATCACCAATAAGCAAGAAAAACCAATTGAAGTCTCTACTACAAAAGTAGAACGTCGCACGATTGTTCAAAAAGTATCCGCAACAGGACAAATTGAAGCGGAGACAGAAGTTAAAATTTCGCCTGAAACAAGTGGTGAAATAATTTTCCTCGGCGTTAATGAAGGTGATAAAGTTAAAACAGGTCAATTATTAATCAAAATTAAACCTGATATCGTTGAAACGATGCTCGAGCAATCCAAAGCTGCCACCCAAGCAGCAAAAATGGATGTTGAATCTATGAAAGAGCTTATGAACAAAGCAGAAGCAGATTTGAAACGTGCCCAGGAATTATACAAAAATCAATATATCTCGCAACAAGAATTTGATAATGCTAACACTACTTATCAACAATCTGTTGCAAATTATCAAGCGTCATTGTCTAGGTATGAACAAACTGTAGCATCATTAAAACAAGTCCAAAGAAATGCAGCTCGAACGGTAATATATTCTCCAATGGACGGGACAGTTACAAAAGTTAGTGTCGAAAAAGGCGAAACTGTGGTTGGAACACAACAATTCCAAGGCACGGAGATGATGCGTGTTTCGGATTTATCTGTTATGAATGCAATTGTCGATGTAGTCGAGAATGATATTGTAATGGTTCAAAAAGGCGATACAGCAACAATAGAGGTCGATGCAATACCTGATAAACAATTTAAGGGTGTTGTCGTGGAAATCGGGCATTCAGCAATCGAAACCGCAACCACAACTCAAGACCAGGCAATCAATTTTGAAGTGAAAATACGTATTCTTAATCCTGATGAACATTTGCGGCCAGGAATGAGCTGCAGTGCGGATATTACAACATTGACAAAATATAATGTAAATACTGTTCCTCTACAATCTGTTACAGTTAGATTAGGCACAATTCCAACAAATGGAAGCAGCCAGGTTGGCCCACATAGCAATTCTCCTACTGTTGCAAGTGTAAATGCTAATAATGGTGCCGCGAATTTAAAATCAACACCACCAATGGTTGTGTTCGTTAGAAATGGAGATAAAGCCAAAATGGTAACTGTCAAAACGGGCATATCAGATGAAGGCTTTATCGAAATAGAAGAAGGTTTGGCTGAAGGCCAGGAAGTAATTTCAGGTAGTTTCCAGGCAATAAGTAAATTGCTTCAGGATGGAAGCCCAATTGTTGTGAATAATAATCTTAACAATTTTAAAAAAGCTAGAAAGAAATAACAATGGAAGATTCGATAATCATTAAGCTTGAGAATATCGTAAAACGATATGATATGGGGGAGACACAAGTGCTTGCTCTTGATAATATTAACTTAGAGGTAAAAAGAAATGAGTATGTTGCAATTATGGGTCCTTCGGGTTCAGGAAAAACTACATTGATGAGCATCATTGGTTGCCTCGATACACCAACGTCTGGCACATATTATTTGGATGGTGAAAATGTTGAAGATATGGAGGATAATGAACTTGCCGATGTGCGAAATAGGAAAATTGGCTTTGTCTTTCAAACTTTTAATTTGCTTCCACGCGAAAATTGTATCAAGAATGTAGAACTGCCATTGATTTATGCAGGTGTAAAATCTGATGAACGAGAAGAAAGAGCCATTGATGCTCTCAAACATGTTGGGTTAGAGGATCGTATGTATCACAAACCTCCTGAACTCTCGGGTGGCCAACGTCAAAGAGTGGCAATTGCTCGTGCTTTGGTCAATAATCCTTCTATCATTCTTGCAGATGAGCCGACAGGAAATCTTGATTCAAAAACAGGTGTAGAAATTATGAAAATATTCCACAAACTATGGCTATCAGGACATACTATAATTCTTGTGACTCATGAGGAAGATATAGGAAATAATGCAAAACGAATCATCCGATTGCTCGATGGCCATATTATTAATGACTATATAAATTCAAGTCAAGTTTTTGTAGAAGATTAGGGATTTAAAAAGTAATGAAAATCGCTGCCATCAATGAAGCATTTTCTCAAGCAATCAATTCTATCAGAGCAAATGCTCTAAGATCATCCCTTGCTGCTTTAGGAGTAATAATCGGTATTACGTTTGTAATATTAATGGGTTGGGTTCTTTCAGGTTTGGACAAAGCTATGGAGGATTCTATTAGTTCTATGGGAACTGATGTCTTGTATGTTGACAAATTTGATTGGGCAGGAAGTGGTAAAAATTGGAGAGAAATCAGAAATCGACCAAATATATCACTCCAACAAGCTGAAAAGTTAATTTCACGCTTGACATCTGCTGAACTTGCAGTACCAGTTGCTAGGACAAATCATGGAAATGTCGTTTATGGTAATCAAGTCTACGAGGGTATTGCTATTCAAGGGACTACTTCTCAATTTGCATTGACACCAAGTGGAACAATTGATTCGGGTCGTTTTTTCAATGAAAATGAGGATAGAATGGGAGCACGGGTTGTTGTTCTCGGTTCTAAAGTATATCAGACAATTTTTCCAAATGGAAATGGAATCGGTAATTTAATTAAGATTAATAATATTAGTTATAAAGTAATTGGTGTTGTTACAAAGCAAGGAACAACCTTTGCTGATTTTGTCGACAATATTATTTATATGCCTCTCAGCTCTTTTTTATCCACCTTTGGTAAATATCGAAGGAATTTTTCAATTTGTGTAAAAGCAGGGGGAGTAGAAAATCTCGATAATGTACGCGCTGAAGTTGAAGGACAAATGCGGATGATACGAAACCTGAAACCCTGGGAGGAAAATAACTTTTCTATTAATGAAACAAAGGCATTTGAAGCTGCAATATCATCAATAAGAACTGTTGTATGGGTTGTTGGAATAGGTATGACATTACTCTCGTTTATCGTTGGTATTATAGGAATTGTCAATATTATGTTTGTTTCAGTTTATGAACGGACAAAAGAAATTGGAATTCGTAAAGCATTAGGAGCAAAAAAGTTGGATATTTTAGTGCAAATAGTTTTCGAATCTACAATAATCGCAATAATTGGTGCAATTATCTCATTTCTAATTACTTCTGCCATAGCTTACTTAGCTGGTACATTTCTTCCGACATTTATTCCGCAGACAGCATTTCTATCAAGATCAATTCCACTAAATCTTTTAGGTATTGCAACAATAATATCAATATTAGTTGGAATTGCAGCGGGATTACTTCCTGCTGTTCGTGCAGCAAATTTTGAACCTGTCGTTGCAATTCGTTATGAATAATTTGGAGATAATATGGAAAAATTAATAGATACAATAAAGCAAGCATTCAATTCAATCAGAACACAGAAATTACGGGCATTCCTTACTATATTGAGCATAGTTATTGGTGTATTTGCAATTATGTTCGCGGGTTCATTAGTTAATTCTCTTAATTCAACAATAAATGAGCAACTTTCTGCGTTAGGACAAAATACATTCTTTATTACACGAATGCCTTCCATACAAATTGGAGGTCCCCATGGTAGAGATTATTGGATGCGTCCTCGATTAGATTATAAACAATTCCAGAAATTTGCTGAGAGAATGCAAGATAAAGCAATTGTCACTGCTATTACAGCTACCAGTGGATTCGCTGTTAAAGCAGGCAGCTTGACAACAGATCCTGATGTGACATTAATTGGAACTGATGATAAATATTTTTTGACTTCAAATATTGATATTCTTGATGGCAGAGCATTTACTACAACAGATATTCAATTCAATCGCAATGTTGCTGTTATTGGGAATGATGTGATTGCTAAAATTTTCCCTAACGAAAATCCTGTTGGGAAAGTAATTAAAATCAATAATATCGCTTTTACTGTTACGGGTACTATTAAACCCCAGGGTGCATTAATGGGACAAAGCCAAGATAATCAAGTTATCATTCCATTAAATTTGTTCTTACTCAATTTTGCTTCACCTCGAGAACGTGATCTTACTTATGTAGTGCGAGCAAACGATAAGTTGTCTTTAAATGCTACAATTGATGAAGCTGTTGGAAATCTGAGAATCATAAGAAATTTAAAACCTTATCAACCGAATAATTTTGAATTAGAAACTAATGAATCTCTTGCAGAACAATTCTCATCATTAACAGGTTATTTATCATATTTTGGCGTATTTTCAGGAATTGTTGCTCTTATTGCAGCAGGAATTGGAATCACTAATATAATGTATATATCTGTAAAAGAGCGAACACGTGAAATCGGAATTCGCAAAGCAGTTGGCGCCACAAAACGTTGGATTGTTTTCCATTTTATTTTTGAAACAGTCGTTCTGACCACATTAGGCGGAATAATTGGAATTTTAGTTGGCTTTGGATTTAGCGCAGTATTTGGATTATTAGTAGGTACAAAAATTGTGTTGTCCCTGCAATGGACCTTAATAAGTCTTATTGTATCAATTGTCTTAGGTGTAGTTTCAGGTGTATTTCCTGCCTGGCGAGCTGCAAGCCTTAATCCTGTTGACGCATTGAGATATGAATAATCTCAATTCAACTGAATAAAAGCAAATGTAAATTATTTATTATTCAAATTTTATTCAAATTTATATCTTTCAAGCGTAAATGTTTCTCCTAAATATTGACGCCTTACCTCTTCATTACTGGCTATTTCTTCTGCTGAGCCACTTGTAAATATTTTGCCATCAATCAAAATATATGCTCTATCAGTAATTGAAAGTGTTTCGTGAACGTTATGGTCTGTTATAATTACCCCAATACCACGGTTTTTTAAATTACGTACCATTTTCATAATTTCTTCCACAGCAAGTGGGTCAATTCCCGCAAACGGTTCATCGAGTAATATAAATTTTGGAAAGGATGCAAGCGAGCGTGCAATTTCAGTTCGCCTTCTTTCACCTCCCGAGAGCATATATCCTTTACTTTTACGCACATGACCAATTCCAAAATCACTTATCAGTTGTTCTAATGTAGTATTTATTTCTTTTTTGGAAATACCCTGCAATTGTAAAACTGCACGTAAATTGTTTTCAACCGACAATCCACGAAAAATCGATGGTTCTTGTGGTAGATAACTGATTCCAAGCCGTGCGCGTTGATACATTGCTTTGCTTGTAATGTCTTTGCCATTTAGATAGACAGAACCTGCATTTGGCTTAATCATCCCTACTACCATATAGAAAGACGTTGTCTTGCCCGCACCATTGGGCCCGAGCAAGCCAACCACCTCACCTTGTTTTATATTGAAAGAAACTTGGTTGACTACCTTTCGTTTACGATATATTTTAACAAGTTCTCTTGCTTCTAGAATACTTTTTCCATTTTGTGATTCTTGCAATTCTAACTCCGTGCGCTTTCCACAACTAATGTTTTTGTAAGGATTTTATCACCTCTTTTAACTTGGATTTGCAATTTATCCCCAACACAAGCATCTAATGCCTGCACAAGAAAATCATTCTTGTTGCTGACTGGTTCATTATTAACCTTAATAATAATATCCCCAACATCAAGTCCAGACTTATCGGCGGGGGAATTGCGATATATTTTTCCAATTATTGCTCCAGCATCTTTATCATCAATTTTATAGGCATTTTTTGTTGCATCATCTAATTCTTCTAAATCCATTACTTCCATTCCAATATATATGTCCCGATTTAATTTTTTCCCGTTCATTATTGAATTTACTATAATTTTTACACGATTAATTGGTATTGCAAATCCAATACCGATGCTTCCTGCTCCTTGCATAGATTGCGCTGTTGATAGAATCATAGTATTAACCCCAATAACATCGCCATTTGAATTTAATAATGGGCCGCCTGAATTCCCCGAGCTAATGGCAGCATCGGTTTGTATCATATTTTTATATACACGATTATAGGGTTGATCCTCATTTACTAAGTTGACACCTAAGTTTGAAATTACCCCTACTGTTACTGTCGGTTTTGAATTTATATTAAATAAACCAAATGGATTTCCAAATGCAATTGCCCACTCTCCCACTAATAAATTATCAGAATTACCTAATTTCAAATATGGCAAATTTTTGGCGTTAATTTTCAATAATGCAACATCGCTCACCATATCTGCTCCAATCAATTTTGCATCATATTTTTCGCCGTTTGTCAGAGTTACAATTATTTTTGTGGCATTTCCCGCAACGTGATGATTTGTCAAGATATATCCATCAGATGAAATGATAAATCCCGAGCCAAGTCCTTGTACTTTTCTTTGGTATTTCCTCTCAGGAGCTGAAAATTGATCTCCAAAGAAAAATCGGAAAAATGGGTCATTGAATGGATTTAATGGGTTGCGCACAACATATTCTTGAATTTCAATTACATTAATTCCTACAATTGCAGGGCTTGCCTTTGCCACTGTCTGAGTGATAGCATTATTTCTCGATGCTGTAATATCAGCTGTCGATTCTTCATAAATTGTTTTTGTTGGAATCTGCTCATTTCTTGAAGTTACTTGTTGAGTGAGATTGCCCCCATTTGAATTTTCTTTCGGTTCATTACCCGAACATTTGAATGATTGGAAAGACATGAATGAAAGAATTATGAAAAAATAAAACGCTATTTTTGAGAAATTTTGATTTGATTTCATATTGCAATTACTTTCTTAATTTGTGATTTTGACGAAATTAAAAATTATAAAGTTTTTAAATGGATAATTTAATTGAAGTAGCTCTTCCACTTCCCATAAATCAAAATTTTGTATATAAAATTCCCGAAAATGAATCTTACAACATAATTGGAAAACGTGTTTGCGTCCCACTTGGAAAAAGGATTATGACTGGCATTGTTGTTGGGAAATCTAATACAACTGTTTTGGAAGATGTGAAACCAATTATTGAAGTGCTGGATGACCAGCCAATTTTTGATGAGAATTTATTAAAATTAGCAAAATGGATTGCTGATTATTACTATTCAAGTCTTGGAGAAGTGCTTAAATCTGCTATGCCCCCTGATTATACAATTCAATCAATAAATAAAATCGAAATCAATAGAACTCCATCGGATAGGGAATTATATGAAATGCAAATGCGCTCCCCAAAACGAGCTAAGCTATTGCAAATTATACTACAAAATGAAGGCAAAATTTCTATTAATGCTATACAAAAAGAATTAGGTTCAAAAAATATTGCTCCTCAATTGCAATCACTTGAAGAACAAGGTTATATTCAAATTATTACTGCTTTCAATAAAAAAAGTGAAAAAACTATCAAAGCTTTAAAAATTCCCTCAGAAATAATTAATGATGAAACAAAGCTTCAAACCATTTTTAATAGCTTAGAAAAATCATCGCCAAAGCAAGCACTGTTATTTTCTTTCTTTTATGTAGAACAAAAGCAAGGCAAAGATTATGTCTTGATTAAAGATATTTTAAAAAAACCAAATTCAAATGAAACAAAGCAAAGATTTAGCAATGCTATTATAAATGCATTGATTGATAAAAAGATAATAGAAATTATTAATGTTCCTATCAAAATTGACACACAACGAAAAGAAACTTTGCATCAAGGCGAAGCCAATTTTCAATTAAATGATTGTCAACAGTTGGCTTATAATAAAATTAATGAATGTGTTTGCAAACAGAAATTCCGCACATTTTTATTGAAAGGAATAACGGGAAGCGGAAAAACCCTTGTTTATTTTCATTTGATTCAGTCCGCATTAGCAATAGGGCAGACAGCGCTATACCTTGTACCAGAAATTTCATTAACACCGCAATTGATTGATAGAATAGAGAATTTTTTTCCAAATAAAATTGCCATTTTGCATAGCAAATTAAGCGATAGCGAGCGAAATACATATTTTTCGGAAATTAACAAGGGGAATTACCCGATTGTACTTGGCGTTCGTTCCGCAATTTTTGCTCCACTAAAAAATCTTGGAATTATTATTGTAGATGAGGAACACGACCCGAGCTATAAACAAGAGCAAACCTCTCCGCGCTATAATGCACGAGATTGTGCAATAATGCGAGCAAATATTGAGCAATGCCCTGTAGTTCTGGGGAGCGCAACACCATCAATCGAAAGCTACTATAATGCAATTGATGGAAAATATGAACTCTTGAAAATCGATGAACGTGCCGATAATGCAGTCCTGCCAATTATTGAAATTGTAGATATGAGAAAAAAGGATGCTAAGAAGGATAAAACAAAATCTTCGAGCAGTTATTTTTCAAATGAGTTAATTGAAAAAGTAAAAAATAGGATAGAAAAGAATGAAGGTGTGATTCTATTTCATAATCGACGGGGATTTGCTCCGCAACTTTATTGTAGAGATTGTGGATATGTGCCAATGTGCAAAAATTGCGATATTTCCTTGACTTATCATAAGATTAATGACAGCCTTGTTTGCCATTATTGCGGGTATTCTGAATCATCTCCAAAGACCTGCCCCGTTTGCGGTTCATCTGATTTACACACAATTGGTGCGGGCACAGAAAGGATAGAAGAAGAATTGTCGGAAATTCTTAAATCAAACAATGTGGAAGCAAATATTCAACGTTTTGACCGAGACACATCTTCGAGTGTTGTTAAACAACGAAAGATATTGCAAAATTTTATCAATGGGACCATTGATATATTAGTCGGAACGCAAATGCTATCCAAAGGTATTGATATTGATAGAATTACGCTTGTCGGTATTGTAAATGCTGATTTGAATTTATTTTTTCCTGATTTTCGAGCTTATGAGCGGACTTTTCAACTTATAACACAAGTTTCGGGACGAGCAGGAAGGAAAAAAGATAATCCAGGCGAAGTTATTATCCAAACTCATAACCCCGAAAAAGAACCAATCAAATATGCTGCCGAGTATAAATATGAAGATTTCTATAATTATGAGATTATGCATCGAAAATTAGCTAATTATCCTCCATTTACACGCTTTTCTAAAATTGAAGTGCAATCTTATAATCAAGATGAAGCAGAAAACGCGGCTGAAATAATTAGTTCGTTAATTAATCAGGTTGTTTCACAATATAAAATAAACAAAAAAGCTATTGAATTTATTGGTCCTTCGACACCTGCAATATCACGTATTCGCAGTTATTATCGTCGAATTATATTTATTAAAGATTATAAATCTCTTGATAAAAATGGAAGAATTATGAGAAAAGTATTAAACGAAGTTTTTCAAGTCTATAACGAAAAATACACATCCAATAAAGTGAAAGTAATTATAGATATTGACCTGCTCTCAACTCTATAAAATTTATACGCAATAATTTATTTTTTCTCAATTTTGTAATTCTATGAAAACATTTTTTGAATTTTTAGGTAGAATTTCACTAAACTTTATTCGACAAATGGGGGAATTTGGGCTACTGTCGATACAAGTAATACAATATTTTCCAAATATTTATCAAAATCGCAGAAATATATTTAAACAAATGGAAGTAGTTGGCAATAAATCTCTACCATTAGTGATTTTGATTGGAATATTTACAGGTATTATATCTGCACTCGAAGCCACAAGCCTTTTTGATAAATTTAATATGCTTTCACTTGCAAAGCCATTCATAGGTTCCTCAATTGCAACGGCAATATTTACAGAGCTATCACCTGTCCTGACAGCGTTGGTCATTGCTGGCCGAATTGGAGCAAGTGTAGCCGCAGAAGTAGGAACTATGCAAGTCACCGAGCAGCTTGATGCACTCGAGATGATGAGTATAGATAGAAATCGCTATCTTGCAATGCCACGCGTGATGGCAACAACGGTTATGATGCCTATTCTTGTTATTTTTTCTTATATCGTGGGATTGATTGGTGCATATATTTTAACTGCATTTAAATTTGATTTCAGCTTATATTTATTTTTTGAATCAGTTCAACGCTTTTTTTCTTTAAAAGAGATAATTGTTGGATTGATTAAATCGGCGGTGTTTGGTGGTGTGACTTCATTAATTGGCATTTTTGTTGGATATAGAACGACAGGAGGCGCCGAAGGTGTTGGAAATAGCACTGTTCGGGCTTTTACTTTATCAGCCGCTGCAATATTGTTTATTGATGCTTTATTTGGTTATTTTTATTAATGATTATAGAACAAATTAATATTAAATTTATGTGCTATGAGCATCCTTGTTCATTACTAAATAGAAAATTATGAAAATAGATTTTAATAAATATCCATATCCTCGAAAAATTCGTCATCATACAAGTTCAAATCTTTATTTTCCTATAAATGATTTGAAAATTGTTCCGCCTTATTATCCGCCAATTTACGATGACATTGATGTAAAAGAATATTTTGGGAATAAAAGGTTAGCTGATACTCTTGATATTGGCTGTGGTAAATCGAAATTCTTGCTTGAATATTCAGAGCAATTTCCCGAAAGAAATATACTCGGCATTGAATTGCGAAAAAGCCTTGCTGAATGGGCTCAAAATTTTATTACAAATGAAAAAATCCCAAATGCTTGGGTAATTTGGTATTCCGCTGTCAATGGTTTGAAATTTATCAAAAATGATTCAATATCTGAACTATTTTATTTGTTCCCCGATCCCTGGCCCAAACTACGCCAACAAAACCGTAGACTATTTTCAAATGATTTTCTAATAGAAATTTATCGAGTTTTGAAAAAAGATGCAATACTATATTTAGCAACAGATTGTGATTATGTAGATGAATATCATCGAAAAATTTTGGAAAAATCTAATTTATTTGATTATGAAATTACAAGCACGAAATCCTGGCAATATCCAAAAACAAATAAAGAAAATTTTTGTTTAAAAAATAATATTCAAATTTATAGAATAGAGGCAAAACCGCGAAAATAAAGATTATTGCTTAATTGGCGTTTCGATATTAATCGTTACAGTTCTGCAATAGAAACGTCCCTCGGGTGTTGAATTATCATAAATCAATTCTGTCTCGCCTTTGCCCTCGACTACAACATTATTATCAATATTTAATCTCTTTAAAACAGCTTTTGCACGTTTCTCCGAAATCTTTTTATTTACATCTTCCTCGCCAATATTATCAGTAAATCCATAAATTGAAACTTTTGATTCATCTGTGATTCTACTTTTGACAAAATCAACAACCTTGCGGTGTTCTTTGTTCAAATTAGATTTAGCAAAATCGAATAGAATTAAGCTATAATATTCATATTCAGTATCCGATTGTCCTGAGCGTCGCTTCATTTCAATACTCGTTTTAGTTATTGGAATACGCTTTGTTTTTGAATTTGCTATCTGCCCGACCGAATCAACCCCGCTAATAGAATAAGCAAGATCTTCTTTGCCTTTTGGAACGGTTCTTTGCGATATTTCCCAATCAATATTTGTGGGTGGTTGCCCATCTCCTTTTTTATTGAATACATTTTCAGCTCCTTGCGTAACATTTAAATTCCACGAATGCACGCCAACTTCGGTCAATACTTTAGGGATGAATTTTATAGCTAATGCTGAAATTACTCGCATCGTATCAATTGTAAATACAGGTTCAATAATTGAAGGATCATCAGAATAAATCTCGACACGGCGATTTTCTGCAACTCCTTGTGGGTCATCGCTTCGTGAAGGCTCTTTTGGCAAATTTCGCGCTTGAAGATCCATTCTATCGGGTGAAATACCCCAGATATTTTGAAAATAGTTCGCCACTGTTTGAGCGCGTGATTGTGACAACTCCATATTATTCTTTTCAGATCCTTGATTGCTATTTGTTCCGATTAAAGTAATTTTGACATTAGGATTGTCCTGCAATCGCTTACCTATAATGTTTAATACATAATAATATGTTTCTAAAGCATTGTAATTTCTTAATTTATCAAAAGAAAATTTTGTTGTTTCTTCTTTTGAAAGCAATATATAACGTGGCGGAATTTCTGCTGAATTATCTTCAAAAAATATATAAGTGAGCAAGGGCTTCATATTATACGAAACAAAATCTTCAATTTTCAATGTGAAATCTTTCGATTCATTTTTGCTCGAATCAACTTGTACAGCATCGACATCTATTGCAAATAATGGTGGTTTTAGAATGCCTGATAATAGTGGGTCGGGTGGTGCAATTGGTGGTGCTGGTGGTGGTGGCGGTGGTGGTGGAGTTCGATATTTAATTGACATACCAAACGATAATTGATGGTATTTCCAATCCCTTTCCTTGACTAAATTTGTGAAATTATATGTATAAAATAACTCAGGAACCAAAAATAATGTTTTTTCCTTGTTCAACGGTAATTTATAACTCGCGCCTAATTTTACTCCTGCTTGTATAGCACTTGCATCTTCAATTTTGCCATCGCTTTGATTACGGTAACTCCGTCCATCAATAAATGTCCCTCTGTCTGATGGTTTTGTGATTTTTTCAACCTGATAATAATGCGAATTTGTCAAAAATCCGATGCGAAATCCACCGTGAAATGCTAAATCAGGCTTAAATTTATATGTAAACAATGGCTCAATACCAAATGTGCCAAATTTTGCATCAAGCAAGTGTTCAAATTCACCAGTTGAATTTTTACCATCTAAAATAATAGTTGTTGTATCAGTAGAGGTTAATTTTCCATTCGATTGAGAATAGGTAGCACGTAACGTCAATTGCATTAAGTAATTGAGAGGATAATCGATACTTGCACCTAAATAAAATCCGCTACCTGTTCCACTTGTAAACTCCGGGCAGCAGCTCGGAACACCAGGCAAATTTGAAAAATTAGATGTATGTAAATTAAAATTATATCCGCCAAGAATTCCATAAGATGGATACATCTCAAGGCTATCAATTGGGATATCATTTCCCTGACTTATACAATGATAATTAAATTGGGAAAATAAAAATAATATAATATAAAAACGCAGATATTTCATATATTTAATTAAATTCTTAAAAAGTGCAAACAATAATAATACCAAATTATGAATTTTTCTCTTGAGAGCTTATAAATTACTAATATTTAATAATTTTCAAATTCCATTTTATTAAAAATTCTTAATTTTGAAAATTAAACATTTTTGAAATGAAAAAATTATTAATTATTCCTATTTTTTTATTTTGCTTCAATTTAGGCAATTCACAAATAAAATCACAAGATACTTTGAAATTCAAAGATTATCGGAATCCATTCTGGGAAGAGATTGAAAAATCTAGCAATGATTTTGCAAAAAAGCCTGAGAAAAAACATTTACGATTACTTATGGACTTTACAAATGTAAATTTCCCAAAAACTACTCAAGAATTTACACAGGTATGGCACAATACACCCGTATCGCAGGGATGGACAGGAATGTGCTGGGATTTTTCAACTACTTCTTTCTTTGAATCCGAAATTTATAGAATATCTAATAAAAAAATAAAATTAAGTGAGGCTTGGACAGCATATTGGGAATTTGTGGAAAAAGCAAAAGGCTTTGTTAGAACTTCAGGTCAATCTTATTTTGGTGAAGGTAGTGAATCTAATGCAGTTCCACGAATTTGGAAGCAATATGGAGTTGTTCCTTATGATGCCTATACAGGCTTGCTTCCCGAACAAAAATTTTTAGATCAGCATCAAATGTATAATGAAATGAATACATTTCTACAATCTGTGAAAAAAAATAATTTTTGGAACGAGGATATTGTGCTTTCAACAATCAAGCAAATTATGAATAAATATATGCAAGCACCTCCCGAAAAATTTGTTTATGAAGGGAAAGAATATAATCCAAAAACATTTTTTGAGCAAGTTGTAAAACTCAATATGGACGATTATGTTGATATTATGTCATTACTTGAACCGGGTTATTGGAAGCAATGCGAATATGATGTTTCAGATAATTGGTGGAATGATTCTTCTTATTATAATGTGCCTTTAGATAAATTTATGGATGCAATCAAGAATGCAATAAAGAATGGATATTCTGTTGCAATTGGTGGTGATGTAAGCGAGCCTGGGCATTATTCAGAAGAATATAATCTTGCTGCAATTCCATCGTGGGACATACCAAGTCAATATATTGATGATAAGGCAAGGCAATTTCGCTTTTCAAATGAAACTACTACAGATGATCACGGAATACATTTAGTTGGTTATGTGATAAAGGATGGGGTGTGGTGGTTTTTAATTAAGGATTCAGGTTCTAGTTCAAAAAATGGGAAAACGAAAGGTTATTATTTTTATCGGGAAGATTTTGTAAAATTAAAGATGATGTCCTTCTTTGTGCATAAATCAGCTGTTCAAGATGTGTTAAAGAATTTTAAATAAATTACTACTATGCTTTATTATCTTGCACGTTGGCTCGAAGCAATGTTCACCCCTCCGGGATTTGGTGTATTTAGATATATTACATTTCGTTCAGCGGGGGCTGCAATTACTTCGCTTTTGATTTGTTTTATATTTGCTCCAATGATTATAAAAGTACTGAAAAAACATCAAATTGGTGAACAAGCAAAATTTGAGCTTCAACAAGTCGGAAATCATTATAGTAAAGCAGGGACACCCACAATGGGTGGCCTTATTGTATTGCTTGCTACAATTATCCCTACATTGCTTTGGGCAGAATTAGATAATTGGTTTATTATAACAATTTTAATTACCACTCTTTGGCTTGGGTTTGTTGGTTTTGTGGATGATTATTTAAAAGTTATAAAAAAATTTCCAAAAGGTTTGATTGGTAGATACAAAATTGTTGGCCAAGTTCTGATTGGTCTTTTTGTAGGAATAATTATTTACTATTATCCGGATTTGTTTTCAACAAGATTTGCTCAATACTCAACTTTTACTACAATTCCATTTGAAAAGAACTTAAATTTCAATTGGGGATGGACATATATTCCAATGGTAATTTTTATAATTACAGCAACTTCAAATGCTGTGAATTTAACAGATGGATTAGATGGATTATCGATAGGCACTGTTGCTATTGCTGTTTTTACGATGGCTTTAGTTGCGTATTTTACAGGTAATAGCACATTTGCGCATTATTTAAATATAATGTATTTACCGGGTTCAGGAGAGCTTACAATATTTGCGTCAGCTCTTGTGGGAGCTGCTGCGGGATTTTTATGGTATAATGCATATCCTGCTCAGATATTTCTAGGAGATACTGGCTCATTGGCTCTTGGAGGTGCTTTAGGAGGATTGACTATCTTAATTAAAAAAGAATTCCTTCTCCCAATTGTAGGCGGTATCTTTTTAATTGAAGCAGTTTCGGTTATTCTTCAAGTTGGATATTTTAAATATACAAAAAAACGACAGGGTGAAGGTAAGAGACTGTTTCTAATGGCACCACTGCATCATCATTTTGAGAAAAAAGGCTGGCCCGAACCTAAAATTGTAACAAGATTTTATATTATTGCTGTTATTTTGGCAATTATTACAATGGCGACCTTTAAAGTGCGATAATTTTAGCTATGAAGCAATTCCCAGCATTTATATTTTAAGATTTGGATATTTTCTCCTGTAATTGATGAAATAGCTAATTGGTCCTTTACATTTAAATCTATTATTTTATCAGTAATTTCCTTGCGTTTTTCATCGGAAATTAAATCAATTTTGCTTAGGCAGACAATTCTTTTTTTATAAAGCATTTCAGGTGAATAATTCGATAATTCCCTATTTAGAATTTGATAATCTCGAACTATATTCTCGCTTGTTGAATCTATAAGAAATATTAAAAGATTTGTCCTTTCGATATGTCGTAAAAATTCTAATCCAAGTCCCTTTCCCTCTGATGCACCCTCAATTAATCCAGGAATGTCTGCAATTACAAAGCTTTTTGACTCATCCACATATACCATACCTAAATTCGGGACCAGAGTTGTGAAGGGATAATCTGCGATTTTAGGTTTTGCGGAAGATAAAACAGAAATTAATGTAGATTTTCCCGCATTTGGAAATCCCACAATTCCTACATCAGCAAGTAATTTCAACTCCAATATTATCCATCGCTCTTCGCCAGTAATGCCTGGCTGTGCATATTTGGGAGCTTGATTAGTTGGTGTTGCAAATTCTGCATTTCCTAACCCTCCTTTTCCACCAAAAGCAATAATTTGTTGTTGTTTGTCTTCGGTGAAATCGTAGAGAATCTCATCTGTTTCAGCATCTTTAATTACTGTGCCGACGGGAACTTCAATAATAATATCCTTACCATCTCTTCCTGTTCTTTTTGCTTTGCCACCGGGTTGTCCTGATTCAGCAATAAACTTCCTTTTATATTTGAAATCAAGCAATGTATTTAAATTCTTATTTGCAATGAATATAATATCACCTCCCTTTCCACCGTTTCCACCGTCGGGACCACCTTTAGGCACATATTTCTCACGCCTAAAGCTGATATGACCTGCCCCACCATTACCTGCTTTTATATATATTTTTGCTAAATCAATAAATTTCATTTGCTTTAGTTTTCATTAAATAAGGGAATTTGATTATTTGTTGCATTTTCAAAATCAATATTTGCATAATTTTTCAAAAATTCTACGACTTGAGATTTTGTCCATAATATAGCATTGGTTTGCTTCTGAATTTTCATTAATGAGTCTTCAATTGATTCCCAATTTTTATCATTAAAATAGATTTTTAATGCTGCAATTGGAAGGAATTTATAATCATAATTATAAATATTGAAAAAATCGCATAATGGGTCAAAAATATCAGCAATTTCATCAACTGATTTATCTTTGAAAAAATTATCATCTATTTGATTAATTGCCTGAGTGAATTCTCTTTTGCTTATTGAGTATCTACCGCTCTCTTCAAATTTATCAATATAGTTTGCAATTTCATTAAATAAATATTGATAATTATCAAAAAATGGCAAACTTCTTCTAATATTTTCTATAGAATTTTCAATATCATCCCTGAAAATAAAATTTACAATTGTAAATCGCGGGCGAATTAAGTAATTGATATACAATTTCGTAGCATCATTTATCCAATTTTCAATTGTTTGTATATCAATTTTCGATTTTGTTTTTAATGCATATTCAAACGCTTGCCAAGACTCTTTAATTTCATCAACAGCAAAATCAAACAATATGTAAGTTTCAACATCACGTCTCAATTTGAATATTTCAAAATTTAATTGAGCAGTAAAATAAGCTTTAACCCAATGTGGAATTTCACTGCTCCCATTTATCTCGTCAATATGCGTAAGTTTATTATTTTGAAATATATTACAAATTTTTCTTTGGTGGAAGTCTATAATTTCTTCAAACATTCAATTACAATTTTTTCAAATTTAAAAAAAATAAGACAATAGCTAACTATTATTAACGATCATTTATAAATTTTTCAAAATAAAGTGCCCCATTAATTTCAAATTTCACAAAATATAAACCCTCTGAAAAATTTGATCTATCCAATTTTAATGTGTTATTGTCTAGCACAATAGGATTGATATCCAAGAGAGTTATTCCCAAAGTATTAATAATAATAATTTTTGCATCGGGAGATGTCTCGGAATTTATTAATAAGGATAACTGGTTTTTTGTGGGATTTGGGAATAAATTAATTAGCGGATGAGAATCAATTTCAATTGCTGTCTCGGATTCAAGAGGTAAACGTACAAGCGAAAATTATGAGAAATGGCAACTCATTTCCTTCCATACTGCACGCCGCACCTTTATAACGCTCGGACTTACTAGAGGCATACCTGCTGAAGTTATTATGAAGATCTCAGGACACAAATCCTATACCTCATTTAAAAAATATATCAAATTTAATAATCAGCACGTTGCTGATAAATTTTTAAGCAAATGGCAGTAAAATAAGAGCTATTTTAAATTATTATAAACCAACTTGTGATTTGGATACTAATTTGCCATTTTCAAAAGCACAGATTATTATCTTATCTCCAAACAATCCCGACTGAAAATTATAATATTCATAAGATATTGATCCACTACCCGAAGCCGATGATAATTCTCCCTTATTGCCAAGTATTTCTCTAACTTCCTCAAGTGTCATGCCTATTTCCAAAGCTTCGTAATTCTCCATTGTTATACCAGGCTTGATTTTTGGAGTTTCTTCTTGGGATTCTGCTGTTGTTTTAGCTGTTGGAGTTGTTTCTGCAGGTTTTTCTGCCGTTGTTTCAATGTTCTTTTTATTATCAGATTGGGATGTAGTTGAAGTATCTTTTGGAGCTATTATAGCTAATAATATAAATGCTCCAAACACACATAGTACCCAAAACCACCATTTTTTTGTAAGTGGCTTCTTAATTTTAGTAGATTCGTTCATTTTAATACCTTTTATTTATTAAAAAAAACGCAATTTACAAAATTATTTGATTTAATCGAAAATTTTTTTGATAAAAATTGCAATTTATAACACTTATTTTTGAAAATAAAAAATTATTAAATTTAAATTATAAAAATATAATGAAAATGTTTGAAATTTTAGAAACGCTTGAACGGGAGGGGATTAAAATAACAAGTGCCGCATTTATCCACCGCCTCAAAACCAATTATAATATAACAAATCCAAATCGTGGGAAAAAAGTAATTGTTTCCTCTGAGACAATTAGTAACGAAATAATCGAATATTATCGCTTAAAATGTCTAAATAAAAAGCCAGTCGATGACAAAAATAAACCAACTAAAAGCAAAAAATAATAGCAGATTTGCATTTTAGGGACGTAATTAGGGCTAATCATTTTGTAAGCATCTCAAACCATATACACTAAATATATTATATATAAATAGATTGGAAGAGGTTACATGATGTATTTTGTGACTCCAAGGGGATTCGAACCCCTATTACAAGCGTGAAAGGCTTGTGACCTAACCTTTAGTCTATGGAGTCATTTTTTATAGATTACAAAATTACGAAATTTTCTTAATTTAGAGAATTATAATTTTTATTATTTTTCAATATATAAAATATCAAATGAAAGTTATTGGAATTACGGGTGGAATTGGTTCAGGAAAAACTTCCCTGGCAAAAATTATCGAAGAATTTGGCTATAAGGTAATCTATACTGATAATCTTGCCAAAAAAATATTAAATGAAAATCAAAATATAAGAAACAAGATTATAGAAACGTTTGGAGAAAATAGTTATAATCCTGATTTAACTTTTAATAATAAATATATTTCACAAATAGTATTTAACGGCACAGATGAATCCAAAAGAAAATTGCAGAACTTGAATCGCATTGTGCATCCTGCGGTAATTGACGAAATGATAAAAGAAACTGAGCGATTAGAGCAAAACGGAGAGGAAATTGTATTTATTGAAAGTGCTCTGATTTACGAGATAGGACTGGAGGATGGCTTTGATTATATCATTGTAGTCGATGCAAATGAAGATGTACGTGCTAAAAGAGCAGCAGATCGACTTGGTATTACAATTGATGAAGTAAAAGCAAGAATGCGTCAGCAAAATTCCACACAAGTGGAAAAAAACTTGGCAGATTTTGTGATTGAAAACAATGGAACAATTGAAGAATTAAAGGATAGTGCAAGATTCATTATCGATTTAATAAGATTGGCATAATTTTTACAATGATAATAATGTTCTTTTAAATATGTCAATATGGCAAAAATAGACGTCATAATGACAAATTAATGTCAATTTGACCAAAAATGTAACTTTTTTGAATTTTTGGCGTCATATTATTTGAAGGAATTTATTTAAATTTGTAAATTTATTAAAGAGGAAAAAGACACACATTTCTACTCCCAAAATTATAGAGGAAATTTAATGGCAAGAAGGAAGAAAAATATTGAAGCACCTTCTCAGAATTACGATGATGCACCTAATAGGAATGCAAAACCAAAGATTCTGAGTGAAGAAAGGTCGCAAGGGAGTAATTCTGAATTGGTAAAGCAAATTGAAACTTTGTTTAAAACTGATAGGAAGAAATTTCTCGGTTTTATCAGACAAAGGGTACGCTCTCAGGAGGAAGCTGAAGATATTCTCCAAGATGTGTTTGCCAATGTACTTGCTGCTTCTGCTAATATTGAAAAGCCTATCGAAAATGTATCATCTTGGGTTTTCACTGCTGTTAGAAATAGAATTATTGATTCTTATAGAAAGAAACGTGCAGAAAACTTTTCTGATTTACAAACGCCCGAGCAAGTTGAGGAAGGAGTTGATCCATTCGAAAATTTTGTAAGTGATTACTATAATACTCCCGAAACTGATTATTTGCGAAAGACAATTTGGGAATATATTCAAGAGGGATTATCAGAATTGCCAAAAGAACAACGTGATGTGTTTATTCGCAATGAGTTCGATGGTATATCTTTCAGGGAAATGGCAGAAGAAACAGGAATCAATATCAACACATTGCTTGCGCGAAAGCGTTATGCAGTATTACATTTGAGAAAACGTTTAAGAGGTCTCTACGACGCTATAAATCAGAATTAAAATTATTTCAAAATAACTGAAAATACCACTACTCTAAAAGAGAATAGTGGTATTTTTTATTTTAGTGACCCTGACAGGATTTGAACCTGTGACACCAAGTTTAGGAAACTTGTGCTCTATCCAACTGAGCTACAGGGCCGAGTATTTATTGTATCCTAAGATTCCTATTGATTTTTGATTTAGGACCCTTACCATCAAGGGGAATATCGTAAGAAATTAAAAAATTACTTAACATTTCCCGAAATTGTTCCTTATTTACTAATCCGCCATGAAATATTATTATTTGGTCAAAAATATCTTCCAAGTCCGTTTCATCCCAAACTCCTAGCGCATGCATTGTTAAAAAATCTTTGTATGCTTCGTTGGAAAACATTCTTCGTTCATACGGATTAAGTACTCTCGCAAATTTCGGCTTTGTCCTTTTCTTTTTAGATTGTTTAGAAAGATTTGGATTTTTATTTAATAATAGTGTAATTGCATAAGAAATATCAGCTTTTGAATATCCCTTAGATTCAAGCTTGGATATATCTATTGTTTTCAAACTTGATGAATTAATTATTTCAGGTGCAATTTCTAATATTATATCAACTGCTTTGTCTAATATATTTTTGGTCATATTTAGTGTTTCAAAATTTTTTGTAAATATTTATCTTCTAAATTATGCATTATTTTCCTTTTTTTTATAGTATTATCTTCATAACCTAAAAGATGCAAAATCCCGTGAATTAATAGACGGAGAAGTTCATTAGTTAGTGAAACTTTATATTCTTTAGCTTGCTGTTCTGCTGTTTCAATGCTAATATAAATTTCGCCTTCAAGGTTCTCTTCTTCAAAATTAAAACTCAGGACATCCGTTGGTGAGTTATGGTGAAGGAATCGATTATTAATTTCTTTTATTTCGTTATCATATATGAATACAATTCTGATTTTAGCATCTTTTATATTGTACTCTTCAAAGATTAAATTAGCCACATCCATTATTTTTTTAAATGGAAGGTATTTTCTTTTTGTCTCATTAAAAATTTCAACATCAATCATTATTGTATTGTCCTTATAATTGATAATTGCATTGCCGCTAGTAATAATGGTTGAGGTATTTCTGAAATATCATAATTAAAAGTGTCAAGGTTTATATTTGAATATAATGAACAAGTTGAATTTCTCCCAACGATTAAACATGACAATATGTTTTGGTTTTCTGAAATAAAATAAATCTCGTCAGGTGGGAATATTAAATAACTATTGCAATTATGCAATTCAAAGAATCCTTGTGGTGTTTGAATTGTTATAATATTTGATAAATTGTTGAAATTTTCATTTATGTTTGATATTGTTAAAAAAAACTGATTTTTATTTTCAGAATTAATTATTTTCCAAGTATATGATTCTGCATATTCTTCAAAACTAGTGCTTAAGAAATTAGAAATTTTATCGATGTCTACTTTGTTGAATTTCATAAAAATAAAAAATTGAAAAATTAATATTTACAAAATTTAAAAAATCTTTTTAATTATTTGCAAAAATTTAATAATTTGAATTTTTTAAAAATTTGAATTACTATGAACGAAGATGCAGATGTTTTAGCACAAGATATAACTCAATCTGAATTAGATAATAAATACTTAATATTTCGATTAGCACAAAATAGAAATCTGTTTTCGATAAAAAATATAAAGGAAATAATTAAGAGACCAGAGATAATGCCTGCGCCTAATTTGCCTGATTATTATTTAGGGTATTTTAAATTACGAAATGACATCATTCCCGTTATTAGTATGCGGAAAAGATTAGGTTACCGATTGCTTGAGGATGAAAATGCGGAATTTATTAATACACTCAAAGAACGAGAAATAGACCATATAAATTGGCTAAATGAATTGAAAAATTGCGTCATTGAAGGCAGAGAGTTCAAATTGCAACGAGACCCTAGCAAATGTGCTTTTGGTGAGTGGAAAGATTCATTTAAGACTAATTCTTTAAGCATTGCCAATCAATTAAAAAAATTTGATGAACCACATTCTAATATTCATAAGCTTGCTGATATTGTGCTTGAACAAGCAAAATATAATAAGGACAGAGCAATTGAAACAATTGAGCAAACGGGCAAACCAATTCTAAATTGGATGATTAAATTATTTGATGAATTTTATAAGATCATAAATGAGGGGCAGAATGAGACTATCATTATATTTTTTGAAAATGATAAATACTTTGGAATATTGATTGACGGTGTCGAAAAAATAATAAAATTATCACCAGATCAAATTGATTGCCCACCTGATGATGAAAAATTTAGAAAATATTTAAAAGGGTTTGGAAAATCGGATGACCAATTTTATTTGATATATGATGAATTTCTCTTGAAATAACATCTAACTTTTGATATTTTAGTAATTTTGCTTTTTTGGAGTAAGTGTGAAAATCACAGCAGTACAATTCAAACCAATTTTATTTGATAAAATAGCAAATTTAGAAAAAATTCAAAATTTTATCGAAACAATTCCTACAAATTTAATAGTATTTCCTGAGCTTGCAACAACGGGCTATTTTTTCTTGAATAAATCAGAAGTGGAAAATTTAGCAGAGCCAAGATATGGCGAAACCCATCAATTATTGCAAGAACTTTCAACCAGGCTAAATAAGATTATAGTTTGTGGATTTGCCGAAAAAGAAGATGATAAATATTATAATTCATCACTTATTGTCTTTCCAAATAAAACACTAACAAGTGTCTACAGGAAAACTCATTTATTCTATAAGGAAAAATTTGTTTTTACTCCTGGTAATACAGGCTTTTTCAATATTTATGATTCAGAATTAAATTTAAATCTTGGCACAATGATATGCTACGACTGGCGTTTTCCTGAATCGGCGCGAACGCTTGCGCTTAACGGTGCTGATTTGATTGTGATGCCTTCTTGTTTAGTCACAAAAATATGGCATCGTTCAATGCCATCCCGTGCATTAGATAATCATTTGTTCTTCCTTGTAGCAAATCGAGTGGGAGTAGAGGATCGTGGAACAGATTCAGTTGAATTTAATGGAACAAGTGTTGTATATGATTGCGATGGGAACATTCTTGCTTTAGCCGACCCATATTCTGAAGAAGTAATTTCTGCTGATATTGATCAACTTGAAAGTAGAGATAAAGCTATAAACGCAATGAATGATATATTTACAGACAGAGTACCCAAATATTATTTTCTAGGTTAGGATATGTTTTCTTCAATAAAAAAAATACATTTTGTAGGGATTGGCGGAATTGGTATGAGCGGAATCGCTGAGATTTTACTTAATCGTGGTTTTGAAATATCAGGTTCAGATTTGAATGAAAACGATAATACTGAATATTTACGTTCCAAAGGAGCAAAAATAACAATAGGACATTTTCCTGAAAACGTAAATGGTCAAGATGTCGTTGTATATTCAAGTGCAGTTAATCCCGATGAGAATCCAGAAACTCTCGAAGCACGCAGGCAAGGCATACCTGTTATACGACGTGCGGAAATGCTTGCTGAAGCCACTCGATTAAATTACTCTATTGCTATTGCAGGAACCCACGGCAAAACAACCACAACTTCGATGATTGGACTGATTTTGATAAAAGCGGGATATGATCCAACTGTAATTGTTGGCGGGCGTTTGAAAGATTTTGGTGGCACAAATGCGCGACTTGGTAAGGGCGAATGGACTGTTCTTGAAGCAGATGAATTTGATAGGTCATTTTTGCAATTGTTCCCCTCTATTGCTGTAATTAATAATATTGAACCTGAACATCTTGATATTTATGATGGAATTGAAGACCTTAAAACCACATTTTTACAATTTGCTAATAAAGTACCATTCTATGGCTTTGTGGCTCTTGGAACGGACGACCCAAATGTCAAAGAGATTCTTTCGGGAATAAATAAAAAGACAATTACATTTGGAATGTCCCGGAATAATGATTATTATGCAAAGGATATTGAATTGCAAGAAAATTTTTCAAAATTCATTCTTGTTCAAAATTCTAAAATTATAGGAGAGATTTCTCTTAATGTGCCGGGCTATCATAATGTTAAAAATGCTCTCGCCGCAGTCGCTGTTACAACAGAGATGGGAATTGATTTTTCTATAATAAAAGCTGCATTACAAGAATTTACGGGTGTAATACGAAGATTTGATATAAAAGGGGAAATTGATGGAATTATGATCGTGGATGATTATGCACATCATCCTACTGAAATTAGAGCAACGCTTGATGCAGCACGTAAAGGATGGGACCGTCGTATTATTGCTGTATTTCAACCCCATACATATAGTCGAACACAAGAATTTTACAAGGAATTTGCCCAAGCATTCGATGATGCTGATGTGCTTGTTATTACTGATGTTTATGCAGCTCGTGAAAATCCAATCCCTGGAATATCGGGCGAACTAATTGCCCAACAAGCAAAAATTTATGGACACAAAAATGTTCATTATATTCCTGATTTTGAAAATATTATCGAATTTTTATTGTCTGAGTTAAAACAAGGCGATATGCTTATTACAATAGGCGCAGGAAATATTTCAAAAATCAGTCAATTAATTAAAGAAAAATTAGAAGTCCTGATAAATAATAAAATATGAATTTGATTTCAAATTTATAAGAAATAAAGAACATTTTCGTTTTTATCTATTTAAATTCTATAATATGATCAAAATTTGACTACATTTTTAGTTAAAAATATATCAATAATATGAAATTGTTAAAATATTCAGGTGTTGCAGCTCTGATTTCTGTCTTCTTTTGCTTGCCTGTCTTTTCGCAGACAGCCCATACTGATTTTTTAAAAAAATATGGTCAAACTGTTCTTCTGACTGTTGGTAATGAATCTATTTCATACGAACAACTTGAACGAGCTTATCAGAAGAATATATCAAAGCAAAAGCCCTATTTATATTATCTAAATAAAGATAGTATCATTGATTTTATCAAATTATACTCGAATTATAGACTAAAAGTACTTGATGCAAAAGATAAAAAATTAGACCAAGATTCATCTACAAAAGCAGAAATTGAGCAAAATCGTAAAGTGCTTGCCGAATCATTTTTATTTGAGAAAAAGCTGACAGAACCCAATGTTAATTTAATGCTTTCACGAAGGAATACCGAAGCCAAGGTGGCAATAATCTTAACAACTTTTGACCAAGGACCGAGTAAAGATACAACCTCAGCATATAAGAGAATTAATGAGGCAATGGATAAGCTCAAAAATGGTTCTGATTTTGCAATTATAGCCCGAGAATATTGTGATGACAAAGATCTCGGGAACAATGGAGGTGTTATAGACCAATGGATAACATCAGGCAAAGTTCAACGTGAAATTGAAAATGCAATTTATGAAACAGACCCAGGCAAAGTTTATCCACACATCATTTCAACACCTTATGCGTATTTTATTGTTAAGGTGCTCGCAAAAGAGCCACGGAAAATGGTTCTTGGTGGTCATATCCTTGTCAGAACGCAAGATTTAAGCGACAGCTTAAATTATCAAAAGAAAATTGATAGTATTCAGACATTGCTAAAAAATGGGGCATCATTTGAAAAGCTTGCAAAAGAACTTTCAGATGATAAATATACTGCTGGGAAAAATGGAAGCTTTGAAGAATATTATTCGCGTTCAACGGGTTTTGAAAAAAATAAAAGTATGCTACATCCTCAGTTTGAAGATGCATTATTTTCTTTAAAAGATGGGGAAATCTCTGGTATTGTGAAAACAAATATAGGCTATCATATTGTTAAACGATATGCTACAAAGAATCCTCCTCTGGACAATGAAAAAGATGAGCTCCGAACTTTATACAGAAAGCAATATTACGAAATAGATAAAGAAGCTTTTTTGGATTCGATATTCAAATTAATGAATTTATCAATTAATGAGCGCAATCTTGATAATTTGATATCATATATAAATGATAATAAATTAAAAACTAATCCAAAATGGGCAGATAGCTTGCCAAATGAAATTCTAATTCGTGAGCTATATTCTATACAATCAAAACCTATAACAACACTTGAATATGCAAAAGAAATGGATGCAAATCCACAGTATAAAAGTTTAGATGGTAATCGGGATGGATATATTAAGTCAATTAAAAAAGTGAATGAAAAACGCGCTATTGAATTTGCTACAAGAAATTTGGAAAATGAATATCCTGACTTCAAGACATTAGTACAAGAATTTGTTGATGGGATTCTATTATTTAAAGCAGAGACAATTGAAGTATGGGAGAAACTATCATTTGATACATTACGTGCTAAAAGATATTGGGATTCAACTAAAACTCGCTATATAAGAGAACCAATGTATGATTTAACAGAAATTTTTGTGCTTTCTGATAGTCTTGCTCAAAGTATTTACAAACAAGCAATAGAAGGTGCGAATTTCGATACACTTGCAGCAAAATATACACAACGACCAAATTATCGTGAAAAAGCAGGTAAGTTAGGCCTAGTATCTTCAAAAACTAATCCTGTCGCAAAAGCATTATTTGAACAAAACATTACTCAGAAGCAGATTGTTCAACCTATAAAAGTCGAAACGGGGTGGAGTATTGTCAAAATCAATGATTTTCAACCTTCTCGCCAAAAGACATTTGAAGAGGCAATACCCGATTTTGCTTCAAAAACACAAGATGAATTCCAGAAAGAATTACTTGCAAAATGGTTATCAAGAGTAGAAAAAGTTCACCCTGTAAAAATCAATGAAAAGAATATAGATTTTATATTAAAAGTAAGTAAAGATTATAAATGAACAAAATTAAATGCATTGTAATAATTTGTTTTTTATTCTCTTTGCAAAGTTTGTATAGTCAGCCTAAAAAAGGAGATGCGCTCGATAAAATAGTTGCTGTGGTTGGCGACGAGGCTATTACTGATTCAGATGTGAAGGGACGCATCTCCTTTTTAGTGCAACAAGATCCAAAGACAAATCCAAATGATCCAAAATTTTATAACCAAGTATTGCAAACTATTATTGATGAAAAATTAATTATTATTAAAGCAAAAGAGGATTCTATTGAGGTGAGCGATGATGAAATAGAGGAGCGTTGGCAGCTTTTCCTTCAACAAAGTCTTGCCCAATTAGGTTCTGAGCAAAGAATAGAACAGGTTTATGGAATGTCAATACCTCGAATGCGTAACGAATTCCGTGAAGAAATACGGAACAGATTGTTATCTTCAAAGATTATCGAAAAAGAATTCGGCCAATTAACTGTTTCAAATAGTGAATTGAAAACATTCTTTGAACAATATAAAGATAGTCTTCCTGAAGTTCCTGTGTCTGCATCATTATATAGAATTGTAAGGAATGTGGAATCTTTAAATAAAAATAAAGAGGATGTATTTCGGTTAGCGTTAAGGGTGAGAGATTCAATTATAACGGGTGGAAATTTCGAGGATTTTGCTAAAAGATATAGTGATGACAAGCAAACGGGAGCCGAAGGTGGCGACCTCGGCTGGATTGCAAAAGGTAAGTTCCTACCTGAATTGGAGAAATATGCATTTACAATGCTTCCAGGTGAAATATCATTGCCAATTGAAACACCTCTTGGATATCACATCATAAAACTCCGCGATAAACGTAAAGATGAAGTCCTTTTAAACCATATACTATTCAAAATAGGGCAATCCGATGATGATAAGCAAAGAGTGAAAAATTTTCTTGATTCCCTAAGATTACAAATTAAATCTCTTGATGATTTTAAGAAATTTGCACAAAAATTTTCTGATGATAATGATACACGAGGCTTCGGTGGCTATATAGGCAATGTCCCACTAGATCAATTACCCGACCTTGTAAAAGAAGTAATTGAAAAATTACAGGATGGGCAAATATCTGAAGTATTGCCTTATAGCACGAGTTCTAATAAAACTGCATATCAACTCATTTATAAAGAAAAAATGATTCCTGCCCATAAAGCAAGTCTTGAGACTGACCGGGATTTGATTGAGCAGCAAGCAATTCAATATAAAAGAATGCAAGAATATTCGAAATGGATTGCCAAACTACGCCAAGAAATATATTGGGAAATAATTAATTAAATATTAAATAATTATTATTTACTGATTTTTATTTATTTTTTTTGAAATGTTGAAGGTAGTTTTTTAAAGCAATTCCTGTCGGTGTATTTAATTTACTTATCTCAGCCGGAGAGCCCGCACCTATTAATTTACCTCCGCGATCGCCCGGCCCAGGTCCAAGGTCAATTATCCAATCTGCATTTGAAATTATTTCCAAATTATGTTCAACAATAATTAAGGAATTACCTTCATCTACTAATCGATTGAAAGCATTATAGAGCTTCGAAATATCGTCAAGATGTAAGCCTGTTGTTGGTTCGTCAAAGATTAATAGATTTGTAGAGTATGAAGTCCATCCATTATTTGGTGATTTTGTTTCAAGGTAATTAGCAATTTTGACTCGTTGCGATTCTCCACCTGATAATGTTGAACTTGATTGGCCAAGTCGAAGATACCCTAAGCCCAATTCTTGCAATGTTGCAAGGCGCTTCCTTACCTGTGGAGCATCTGCAAAGAACTCCATTGCCTCATCAACACTCATATTCAGTACTTCTACAATATTTTTTCCATGATATGTAAATTCCAATGCTTCCCTTTTATATCGAGTACCATTACAAGCTTCACAAACCAAATGCACATCAGCAAGAAATTGCATATCGACAGTAACCTCGCCTTCACCTTGACAAGTTTCACACCTTCCACCAGGAACATTAAAAGAAAAATATCCTGGCTTAAGTCCTAATTGTTTTGCTAATTGAGTAGAGGCAAACAATTCACGTATAGCATCGAAAGCCTTTGTGTATGTGGCGGGTGTTGAACGGGTACTTCTACCGATAGGGGATTGATCAACGATTTCTATAGAATTCAGTTGTTCAAAACCCATTATTTTTTCAAATTTTCCTGCCTCTCCATCGGGGGTTCCTAATAATTTTTTTATTCCTGAATATAAAACATTAAAAACAAGCGAGCTTTTGCCAGATCCTGAAACACCTGTCACAACAATAATTCCCCCAAGCGGGAAATCAACTCTTTCCATTATTAAATTGTTTTCTCTCGGATTTATGACACTGATAAAGTTATGAGAAAGTCGGGTTTTCCTTTGTCTCTCAAATTTCTTTTTACCTGTTATATATTGAGATGTAATAGATTTTTCATTATTCTTTAGTTCTTCAAAATCTCCCTGGAAAACAACCTCGCCACCATATTCTCCAGATTTAGGACCTAGTTCAATAATATTATCTGAGGCTTGAATAATATCTAAGTCGTGTTCGACAACAATTACAGTATTTCCTATATTACGCATTTGTCTTAAAATTTCAATTAATCTGCCTGTGTCTGTTGGATGCAGCCCAATGCTTGGCTCATCAAGTATAAATAAAGTACCCACAAGAGATGAACCCAATGCTGTTGCAAGATTAATACGTTGCACCTCACCTCCCGAAAGAGTATGCGATAATCTTGATAATGTTAAATATTCTAATCCAATATCTACAAGCAATTTCAATCTTCGCTTCAATTCAATTATTAATTGTCCCGCTATTTTATTTTCATAATCACTTAATTCAAGACTATTGAAAAATTCAAGAACTTTTTCTAATGATAAATTTATCAAAGTTGGTATATTCATATTTTGAATATAAACTTGTCTTGCAGATGTGCGCAAACGTGAGCCTCCACATACCTTACAAGTAGTATAGCCACGGTATCTGCTTGCTAATACGCGATATTGTACTTTATAATTATTCTCCTCAACCCATTTTAAATATCCATCAATACCCGGGAAATTACCCTTTCCTGACCATAGTAAATCTGTTTGCTCTTTTGTAAGCTCGATATAAGGTATATTTGTTGGTATTCCATTTTTTTCAGAAAATTTCAGAAATTCAAAAAAGAATTTTTGCATTCCTTCTGTTCGAAACGGATGAATTGCTCCTTCAATAAGACTTTTGCTTTTATCAGGAATGATTAAATCTTCATCCCAACCGATTGTTCGACCAAATCCTTGACAATGCGGGCATGCCCCCAGCGGACTATTAAAACTAAATAATTGAGGTGTTGGTTCTTGATAAACAATTTCACATTCGGGACATTCATATATTGAGCTAAATTTATAATTTTTTCCATTATCAAAATCACGAATTATAACCCTGCCATCACCCATATTGAAGGCTGTTTCGACTGAATCAGTTAATCGCGAAATAGTATCCTTATCATTTTGTATAGATAATCTATCAGCAAGGATATAAAGCTCTTCATTTAATAAATTGCTATGGATTTCTTGATTCTCGAAATCAATTATCTCGCTTGAATTATGGCGAACAGCTCGAAAAAATCCCAGTTCACGCAATCGATTTAGTTCGTTTTTTAAATTTTTTGTTTGTGGTGAAACGGGGAACATTACGTAAATTCGTGTATTATCGGGTAATTCCATTAATTTCTTTACAATATCTTGTGGAGTATCTTTTTTTACTTCCCTTCCACATTTGTAGCAAAATGTTCTGCCAATCCTTGCATATAAAACACGCAAAAAATCATAAATTTCTGTTGATGTACCAACAGTAGAACGTGGATTATGTGATGGTGGCTTTTGCTGGATTGCAACTGCGGGTGGAAGTCCGCTGATTGAATCCAAATCGGGTTTTTCCATTCTTTCAAGAAATTGACGTGTATAAGCCGATAATGATTCGACAAATCTCCGTTGCCCCTCAGCATATAAAGTGTTGAAAGCAAGAGAAGATTTTCCTGAACCGCTTAACCCTGTGATAACTGTGATTTTATTCCGAGGTATATCAATCGATATGTTCTTTAAATTATTCTGCCGAGCATTTATAATTCTGATAAATTTATCTTTATGATTTTTTTCCAAAGGTTTTGTCATATAAATACAGCTCTTATGAAATTAAAAATTTTTTAAATTAATAAAAATTGCTTATTAAATTGTCTTTGAATTCTTTAGTAAAGATAATCTAAAAGTTCACTAATTTTGTATTATGCTAATTGAAATTTTTCTCATCATTAATTTAATTGAAAAATTCAAATTTAATCACAAATATATTTATAGACGTTTATATGTTTGTATTTAATTCTAAAATTTTCAATGGAGGGATTTTCATTAGTAATCAACAGGTTAATTGATTTTTAATCAAATATGAAAAAAATATATATATTAATTGCATTTTCGATAACATTTCAATCGTGCCAATTAATAGTTATCCAACCCAAAAATAAGGTGAAAACTGTAATTATTGCAAATCAAGCTGCACCTCAATATGTATTGAATCTTTATCTGATGAACCTTGATAGCAATAAAGTTTACGAAGCATTATTCCTCCAATCTGATACGCTTGGTAGAAAACTTCTACCAATACAACAATGGGAAACTTACGATGATGTGTCTCGATTACAACGACAAATAGGATTGAAACCCATTACTGCTATTAAATTTGATACATTATCAGATAATTTGGTGCTGATGAATGTTGAATTTGATTATATTAGAAAAGCATTATTTTTAGCAAGCAAAATAGATACATCCTGGTTTATTTCCTGTAAAGCAAGCTGGAAAGAAGTTTATTACCTAAATAATTTGACGCAATAAGCAAGTTCTTTTGCAAGCTGACGAGTCAATTCCTTTCTTTCGTATTTTTCGACGACCGATTCATTCGGAATAGGGAGAGAATTTTTTTTCCATAAGTTATAATAATTTAAAATTGCCTTTTTCAATTCTTTCATATCATTAGGTGATGTTATAATTCCCGCACCTGTGCTTTCAACAATTTGTGTAAGTTCGCTTTTGGGTGATGAAAAAATTATAGGTTTTCTTGCTCCAAGATATTCAAATAATCTTCCTGGGGTTACAAGTCCATTTGGCATCATCAGCCATAGCACATATGATTGGACCAATGCTTGAACAGATTGTATGTGGTTCAAGTATCCGAGTGTTTTTATATTTTCTTGTAAATTCAGTTTATTAATCATTTTTAGGAATTTCTTTTGCATAATCCCAACCATTCGAATTTCAAGTGTATCTTTCATTTCAGGTTTTTCTTGAATTAATTCAGAGACAGCCTGAAATAAGTATTTTGGAGTTAAATCTTGAGAAAATAATCCCGAATGCGTGATTATAAATTTTGAATGCTTTATATTATTATTTAAAGGGAAAATTTCTGGAGTATGTTGTTGATGTGATTTTGCCTTCTCAATATCTTCTTGATCATATCCGTGTGGTATTATAGTTATATCATTATGATTCAAAAATCGATAACGTTGAAGTATAGCATTTTTCATCTCACGAGTGATGACAATTGTTCGTGCTGCTTTTGTTAAAATTCGATTTTCAAGTTTAACTGCATAATTTTTATGAAATATTGTTGAATAAAAATAGTATGGATTATCTACCCATAAATCTCGATAATCTAAAATAAAAGGTATATTGTATTTATCGGAAAGTTCTTCGGCTACAAGAAAATCTGTGAATGGAGGAGCAGTAGCAAGAATTAGATCTATTTCATTTTCTTCAAATATTTTTTCTGCTGTTTTCAATGCCTTCTTTTTCCACATTCTTCTCGAATCTGGTTGAAAAATTGTTTGCAAAATTATTGCCTGCAATCTTTGGCGTAATCTCCCTGGATAAGAAAGAGTGAAGTGGTCACTATTATTAATATTCTTCTGATTTTCACCGAAATTTTCATTATCCTCTTTTGTTTCTAAATTTGTTTTATTAATTTTTTTGGTGGATTTTGATAGATTTTCATCTGTTCTATAAATTTTAATATTTTTTTCAATTAGTTCATCAAGAAGAGAATAGTCATATTGATAATATGGAGCGCTTGTTGTCAGCACTATTGGATTCCATCCATACTCAGGAAGATATTTAACAAATTTAGATATCCGTTGCACTCCGCTTAATGCCATCGGTGGAAAATAATATGCAATTACTAGTACGTTAAGAGAATCCATTAAGAAGCAAATTTAAAAATTACAAAATTACTGAATATTTTTTCAGTATTTATAGTCATAATCTAATTATCATAATTAGTAAGCTTAGAAAGGTTTTAATTATGGTGTCAATATTTTATAAATTGGACCTTTAGGTGTCAATTTGCTTTCAATGAAATTTATCTGATATTCTTGAAAATCGCCTAAAGTAAATGAATCATATTTATTAATTAACTCGCGCAGCTTATCAATATCGGGAGATTTCGTCCTACATAATGTCAAATGCGGTTTAAATTTCTTTTTATCGGTTGGAATCAGCAACTCGTCGGTTATGGCTTGAAATTCATAGTGTAATTTGAATAGATTTTTGCTAGGATTATTTATATTAAAAACAAGCTGTGGATTGGGATTGAATTCCTTGAAAGTCATTATTCCCTGCACTCTAATATAATCTTTGTATGTTTTTAATAATGGCAGAGATTTTTCATTTAATTCTGTGAATTTCTCTTTGCTTATATTTCCCAAAAATAAAATTGTGAAATGTAAATTTTCGGGTTCGACCCATTTTCCTTTTACATAATCATTAGCAACCGCCTGAAAACTAAGATATTTGCTGACGAATTCTTTTGTGTTTAGGAATGCTCCTATAAATAATCTCATTTGTTTATAAACATTTTAAGCAAAATTATGTATTTTTATTATATAAAATTTCATTAAATTAGTTTTTTTGAATTTTTTATGAATGGAGAATTATCAGAATTATTGAAATCTGAATTTAGTGGATTAATGGATGATGGCCAGCTAGATAATCCCGCATTAAGATTAGTTCAGTTAATTGCTTCGAATGCTGACTTAGGAATTATTGTACTAAATAAAAATTTAGAAATAATATTTTTTAATGACTATTATTCGAAATTTTCTGAGAATATTTATAATATAAGACCACATTCAAAAATGACAGTACATCAGCTATTCCCTGAGGATATTCGTGATGATTTAGTCGATAAATTAAACCAGTCTGTCAATGGTGCTCATTTAGATTTTATGAGTATTCATAAATTTCGTGATAAAAAGTACTTTTATAAGCGTGTATATACCCCAATTTTGAATAACAAAAACGAAGTTTTAGGTGTTCTTGCGTTGGTATATGACCTCTCTGAACTTTATCGTAGTCAAGAAGACTTGGAACATTTAAACAAAGAACTTGATAAACGCGTCCGAGAACGAACCGAACAATTGGAAAAAGAAATTCATACACGTAAAGCCATAGAAACAGAATTAAAGATTGCCAAAGAGCAAATATCGGTTACCCTGCATCGTGAAAAAGAACTTTCTACTTTGAAAAGTAAATTGCTTGACAATATTGCTCACGAGATTAATACACCCTTAACTATTATTTCCAGTTCTGCTTTTTTAATTGAAAATTACCTTAATTATAAACAATATGATAATATTCCAAAATATTTGTCTCAAATTTATGATGCTGTGAAATCTTTGAACGAAATTGTAGAGCAAGCTAGCAAAGCTTCTAATATTTTTCTTGGGGACATTACGATTCAAAATTCAATCCGAAATTTAGTTGATTTTTGCGACCAGTTTATTGATAGGATTTCAGAAGCAAGTAATAAAGAACGGCATTTTAAAAGAGATTTTTCTTCGCGTATTATCATTTTAGAAACGGATTATGATATTCTCGAGCAGATACTTTCACAATTTATAAACAATGCTATTAAATATACTTTTGATGGAGGAACAATTATTTTGAAGCTTGAGGAAGGTGATAAAGATATTACAATTACTGTTATTGATGATGGAATAGGAATTTCCGAAGATGAACAGCAGCATTTATTTGATATTTTTTATCGGGGAAATTCTGTTATTGGAAAATATTCGGGTTCGGGTTTAGGTTTGAGTATCGCGAAAAATCTTGCTGATAAAATTAATGCTCAAATTCAGTTTGAAAGCCAAGAAGGTGTAGGTTCAAAATTTAGTTTAATTATACCCAAGGCTTAAGATTATACATTGGCATTTCTTTCTTTATTTCTTCGGCTAAATAAAATGAACCTAAAATTACAGACGTTTGATTTAATTCAATTAACCTTCTCAATGCAATGGAAACGTCAGGAAGAATTTCGATAGATTGTTCAGATATATAATTAGTTGCAATTTGCTTTAATAATTCAGGTTCAGTTGCTCTTTGAGTATTTGGTTTGGTCAATATCAAATATTTAATATATGGTGAAATTATTGAAAATATGCTTGCAGCATCTTTATCATCCATCAATGCCATTAAAAAAACGAATTTTTTATCTTTATTATCCATTTTGTCAATTTGTACGTTCATAGAGTTTGATATATATGAAAGAGTATTTGCGATCTCTTTTATAGCGCCTGGATTATGTCCTGCATCAAGTAAAATCAAAGGATCTGCTTGTATTTTTTCTAATCTACTGGAAAAATGTGTATTTGGAATAACATTTCTTAATCCTTTTTGGATAGTATTATCATTTATTTTAAAATCCTCATCGAGCAAATATGTTGCTGCTATTGCCATCATAGCATTTTCTATTTGAAACTGTCCAATCAAAGGTGTGATGTATGTTTTATTATTGTGCTTATAATCAATTACATTAAACTTCGAAGACAAATCGGGGTTAATTTCAAAATTTTTTAACCAAAGTAAATCGTTTGTAAAAAATAAATCGCTTGAGACGGGTCTTGCTTGTTTAAAGAAAATATTTTGAAGATTTTTGTTCTTGTCAGAAATTAAACATTTGCTAGTTGGCTTTATTATTTTAGATTTATCAAAAGCAATTTGCTCAATTGTATTTCCAAGATATTGGGTATGTTCCAAACTGATTGGTGTAATAATTGAAAGGATTGGTGAAATGATATTTGTTGCATCATTCATTCCGCCCATTCCTGCTTCTATTATTGCAATATCAATATTCATATCAGCAAAATATCTAAATGCTATTGCTGTTGTCAATTCAAAAAAAGTAGCACCTATTTTTTCTTGAATAGGTTTTAAGATTTGAGCATAATCAATAAGAACATCATCTTCTATCATTTTTGTTTGAACTTGAATTCGCTCATTAAATTCAAGCACGTGAGGTGATGTATAAAGTCCTGATTTATAACCAGATTCTATTAGAATTGATGCTATATTGGAAGCTGTCGAACCTTTGCCATTAGTTCCAGTAATATGAATACTCTGAAATTTTCTTTCGGGATGACCAAAAAATTCTGCTAATTGTTTAATTCGTTCGAGTCCTGGCTTTATTCCAAATCTATGTAATGAATATAACCAATCAAGAGTTGATTGTTTATCCATTTGATTTAATCCCAGAATATCTTTGTATTGGGAAAAGAACGATTGATTTTAATTTGTAATGAATCAGAAATTGGATTATTATTTAATCTTAATATTCTTAAAGTACTAGACAATTCAAAAAAACTTTCGGGAAATGATGATAAATTATTGAAGCTTAGATCTAGTTCTTTTAATGATTTCAAATGGCCAATTTTTGTAGGCAGATGTGTAATCTCATTTTCGTATAGTATCAATTTTTCCAAATTTGTAAGTTCAGATATAGTTTCAGGAATATATGATATTTGATTTTGAAAAGCGCGAAATTTGCTGAGATTTTTTAATTCATTGATAAAATCGGGAATTATTGTTAAATTATTTCCATTGATTTCAAGCTTAGTTAATTTTTTCAATTTTGCCATTGAATTAGGAAGAGCGGTAATATGATTCTCATAAGCTCGAAATTTTTCAAGATTAGCCAAATTTCCAATAGAATCGGGGATTTTGCTTAATTCATTTTCTGAAATTATCAGTTCTTTCAAATTTTGCAGATCCCCAATTTCCTCGGGCAAATTCGTTATTTGATTGTTATTTAGACTTATCTTAATAAGTTCAGAGAGTTTGCCAATTGATTCAGGAATTTCTAACAAGTTATTCCAACTGACAATTAATATTTTGAGATTCTTAAGATTGCCAATTGTCTGTGGTAAATTTTTGAGATGGTTTCCACTTATATCAAGTTTTTCTAGTTTTTCTAATTTTTCAATTTCTTCGGGAATATCGGCTATTTGATTATTATAAATATTTAATTCTTTTAAATTAAGAAACTTAGTAATTTCCCTTGGAAATTCAGTCAAATCATTATAATGTAAATCAAGAATTTCTACTTCTAATGGATTTTGTAAAGCATCATTTAGATTGTAGAAAATCTTTTTTTCCCTATTTGGTTCTAATTCCATATATCCTCCTCTTCAAAAAAATAAATTGTGAAAAATGTTCTGATATTATTTACAAATTAACAATTTCTTTACAAAAACAAAATAAAGAAACCATAATTTTATAAAAAACGAATAGAAATGAAATACATTTTTTATTTTATTATTGTAATAGTTATTTATAGACTGATACATTTTTTAACAACACCCTTCTTGAAAAAACTAAAAATTTATAAATATTACTCGCCATTATTTCTGATTGTTCCTTATATGCCCGCCAAATATGAGATACATCTTGGAACAAGCTGGGACTTTTTTAAATTGCCATCGATAAATACAAAAGTATATATTAATTATCTTGCAGAAGGGCTTCTGAAACTTATTGAAGATGTTGAAAAATGCAAAATTAAGTCCAATGCTGTATTTAAAGGAAACACATACTATTTCAAACCGAAAACACTCGAAAGGTTTGGTTTTACATTCCGAAAATTGAAACCAATTGAATTCATATTGTTTTTATTAAGTTATATTGAAACGACTATTCTTCATTCAATTTCCAATAAGAAATTGACAATTATACATTTGAACAATCTTTATATCTCTACAATTTCTGCTAAAGAACTTCTATATAAAAAGCAGGAACTCTTAGAATTCACATTATTAGAAAAAAGTAAACGAAAAGATTATATGTTCCATTCCTGATTTTATTCCTTTTTCAAATAAGTATAGTTCTATATCGTTAAAAATATTGAAAGAAAGATTATTAATATATTACTTAATAATGGGCCAAATTCTTGATAGAATAAAAAATTTAGTTTCATCCGAAATCAATTCAAATAAGTTATCGAATTATGATGAAAATCGAATGAAAGATTTAGAACAAATCATTAAAGAATTGAATTCCACATCATCGAATTCTCAATTTAATAATCAAATGAATGATGAAAACAATAAATTTGATTTAAAAAATAATAAAATTACCTCTGAATCTCAAGCTTTAAAAATACTTGAATTGCCTGATGATGCAGATATTGAGATGATTAAATCAGCTTATAAAAAAAAGATGTTGGAATATCATCCTGATAGAGTAAGTAATCTTGGCAGGGAGCTACAAATTTTAGCAGAAATGAAAACAAAAGAAATAAATGAAGCATATGAATTCCTCAAAAAGTCCAAAAATATTGAGTAAGTCCAATATAATAAATGCACTTATTATAATTATTGTGGGCTGCGTAGTAGGTATATTATACAATCTACTTGTGCCAAATTCTTTACCCTGGATATATAAAAGCAATGTCAATCAAATTGTTAGTGATTCTATTTTGTTTTCCAATTCAACTAATGGAGTAAATAATAATAAGTTACAAAATGATAGTTCTGATAAAATTATAAGCCAAAAAGATCAAAAACAGGATAAACAACCTTTTAATATCGACGGCATACAAAATCAAAATATAAATCAAGAGAATAATAACGCGGCGGAAAATGCAAACCAATCAGAAATTAAAACAATTTCATATTCACAATTAGTAAGGATATTGAATGACCCTAATTTTATCATAGTGGATGCTCGACGGAATGAGGATTTTGCCAAAGCACATATACCTAATGCAATAAATATTTATGCATTAGATGACCCTGATATTAAGATACCGAAAATGATGAATTTGCCACCCAATAAAACAATTATTGTCTATTGCGATGGGGGTCAATGCGATTTGAGTTATGAACTTGCGAAGGAATTTCTGGAGGTTTTGCATTATCAAAGAGTGTTTCTTTATGAGGGTGGTTGGGATGAATGGACAAAAAAGCGAGGGGAAAAATGATAGAATCAAAAAAAGATTTTCGCTTAGAAATTGCTGAAAAACTTGGAATAATTGGACAGTCTGAACCCCTGATGCAAGCAGTTGAAACTGTATTTGATGTGGCACCGACAGACTTGACTGTTTTAATCACGGGTGAAACAGGAACAGGTAAGGAAATTTTTGCTCGCTCTATTCATAAACTAAGCCATCGCAATAAAGGACCATATTTAAGTTTAAATTGTGCAGCAATTCCTGAAACATTGCTTGAAGCAGAATTATTTGGATATGAAAAAGGTGCATTTACGGGGGCAAGTGATAGACGGATTGGATTTTTTGAATCTGCAAATAAAGGCACTCTCTTCCTTGATGAAATTGGCGATATGCCCTTGCAAACTCAGGTAAAAGTGTTGCGTTTTCTTGAGTCTCGTGAATTTTCACGCTTGGGTTCATCAGAAGTCCATACCGTGGATGTAAGGATTATTACAGCTACAAACAAGAATCTCGAGAAAGAAATACAAGAAGGCCGCTTCCGCGAGGATTTATTCTACCGCTTAAATTCTGTTAGAGTTCATTTACCTCCATTGCGCGAACGTAAAGAAGACATTCCATTACTTTTTGATTATTTTGCAAAGCAAATTGCACAACATTACGGATTTGAATACGCTGGAATTAGTCCCGATGCCATTGAAGTTCTCAAAAATTTGACTTGGCAGGGCAATATTAGAGAATTACGAAATTTTACTGAAAAGATTATTACCCTCGAAAAGGATAATTTCATCACTCTTCCCATACTTCAAAAATATCTTCCACCCGCACTACCTAAAGATTCTGCACTTTTTACCCAAAAAGAACAAAATCTTATTGCTTTGCCAAAACAGGATGAACCAAAAAATTTTGAATCAGCATTGCTTCTAAAAGTGCTTTTTGAGATTGAAAATAGTCTGACTGAATTGAAAAATCAAAATTCACAATTATTCGCTAAACTTGAGAAAATTGAGGAGCAAATCATAAATAATCCACAAAATCAATATTATAACTTACAGGAAATTGATGAAGAAGATGTCAATGAATCTCAAAATATTATTAATATTGAAAAAAATGAGAAAAAATTAATTGAAGAAGCATTGAAAAAATATAAGCATAATCGCAAGCAAGCCGCTGCTGCTCTGGGAATTAGCTTACGTACACTATACCGAAAAATTGACCAATATAATATTAGTGGTTAAATGCTCGGTATATATATACATTTTCCTTATTGTATCCACAAATGTTTCTATTGCGATTTTTATTCTATTGAAGATTCCTCAACAATTGATGTTTTTTGCAATTTGTTGTTAAAAGAAATTGAGATGGCGTCTCAATATTTTTTTCGATTGCCACAAGAGATTGATACGATTTATTTTGGTGGTGGCACCCCATCATTAATTAATTGTGAGTATCTCGAAAAAATTTTAAACAAAATACTTAAATTTTATAAAATAGCTGATAATGTTGAAATTACATTAGAGGCAAATCCAGGAACTATTGACCAGAAATATTTAGCGGATTATAAATCACTTGGAATAAATCGATTAAGCATCGGAGTGCAGTCGTTCATAGATAGTGAATTACACTTTCTTCAGCGTATTCATAATGCGAATGAATCGATTGATACATTTGAATTAGCACGTAAAATTGGATTTGATAATATATCTATTGATTTAATATATAATTTACCAAATCAAACTACAAATAATCTAGAATATAATTTCAAAAAGGCGATTGAATTATCTCCTGAGCATATTTCAGCGTATAGCTTGATTTATGAAGAGGGCACACCTTTGCAAAAAGCAGTGAGACAAGGCAAAATTGTACCTTTGGATGAAAAGATTGAGGAAACTGCATTTATGTGCATAATTGATAAACTCACTAATTCAGGATATGAGCAATATGAAGTATCAAATTTTGCAAAATATGGGAAAAAGTCCCGGCATAATTCAAAATATTGGCATTATGAGCCATATATTGGTTTTGGACCCTCTGCTCATAGCTTCATTTATCCCATAAGACACTGGAATGTTGGGAGCATAAATAAATATGTAGAATTACTTCATCAAAATCAACTACCAATTCAAGAAAAGGAAGAAATTACATTAGAAAAAGAAATTGAAGAGAAAATTATGCTTGGATTAAGATCTGATGGTATTGATATTAATGAATTCAATATAAAATATAAAATAAATATTATGTATTTATTAAATGATATTTATCCTAATTATAATGAATTTATACAAATTTCAAATGGAAAAGCAAAATTAACGAAAAGAGGATATTTATTATCTGATGCAATTATAGTGGAGCTTATCTCAAAAATTAAAAATTAATTATCCATACAATATCTTATTATAATTTCAAATAAATTTATTAATTTGAATATTTTATAAACAACAAAAATAATTTTATAATATCAATTCGTCATAATATTTAAAATTATGAATAAAATTAATTTATAATAATTTTGTTTAATTTAAGGTAAATACAAATGAGAAAACCAAAGCCGAAATCGATTATAGGAACCGATCAAGCACGCCGTGTAATCTGGATGTATAATAAGTTTCTTGAGGGAAATAGCTATTCCAGTGCAGAAATGTATGAAGAAGTAAAAAAAACATTTAAAGTCGATTTATCGCTTCGCACTGTTCAGTGGGATTTAAGGATTTTGCACGAAATGGTCCCAAATATGGAACAGGTCAATGTTGGGAGGCAAGTTTATTGGCAATTATCGAAAAATGCCTTGGCGCCACTTTATTTGTCAAAAATTGAAGCCAATGATAAACTTGGTTTTTATTTTCTTAAAGCCTATTTGAAGCAATTTAAGAATAGTGTAATTAGTGATGATTTACAAAAACTAACGAAAAAGATTGAAAAAATTGCTCCAGGAAATCTTTATATTGAGGAGAGCTTTAATGCTATTGCTGAACATGGAAAATTTGATTATCAAAATCATAATGTACTTTTTGAAGAATTAGTCGAAGCAATACTTAATAAGCAATGGTTGAACATTGCATATCGTGATATTTTTACATCAGAAGTGCATCATCAATTTGCACTTTTTCGTGGTTTCTTCTTTTTTAGAGGGTCGATATTTTTTATTGCTTTTGTTCCACGAAAACATAATGATATTGCAATACCTCTTGAAAATATATCCACTACAATCCCTGCGGAACCATATAATGAGTATGTGCCAGAATTCGATGCAAAGTCATTTTTTGAAAATCGCTATGGAGTGAGCGATGGGGAATTAATTGAAGTGGAATTGAAATTCCTACCCGAAATTGCTCCAATTTATGCTTCAAGGCAATGGCATCCAAAACAGGAAGTTCTACCTCAATATGATGATTCCGTGATAATCAAATTTCCTATCATTATGAATGTGGAATTTGTAAAATGGGTGATGAGTATTGGTAAAGGCTTGAAAATATTATCCCCACAAGTCTTGATTGATATGGTTAAGGAACAATACCAAGCTTTTTTGAGTTCGAATAGTTAGTATGTCATTTTTAATTCTTTTATTGGGGAGAATAGGGGATATGGTACTCTTAACTCCCTTTATTAAAATTCTATCCGAAAATTTTCCCGATGCAAAAATTGACATTCTTGCATCAAGACATAATTGGGTGATTTTAAAAGATAATCCAAGAATATCCCAAATTTATATTTATAATAAAGAACCCTGGAAAGTACCTACCTTATTCATTAAACTTCTATCAAGAAAATATTCATATTATATTGATCCGAAAGACCACTATTCGACAGAGAGCCAAATTTTTTCAAAAATTGTAAGAGCTGAGAAAAAGATATATTTTTCAAAAGATTCAAAATCAAATATTCTTCCACTTCAACGAATTGACAACAATAGTGGCTTGCATTTTTCTCAAAAACTTATGCAACCGCTAAAATATTTAGGCATAGAATTTCCTGAAAAACCTATTCGACCCGAATTATTTGAGGATAATAATTCGCATACATTCATTTCTAATTTTTATCAAAATTTATCACCTAATAAAATGAATATATTGCTAAATATTTCTGCAAGTAAGGAAAATAAAATGTGGGGCCTAGAGAAATGGATTGAATTTTTGAGTTTAATTAATATTAATGATTTTAATATTATTATAAGTGCAGATCCTAAGGAAAGAGATAAATTGATTGCATTAAATAATAAATTCCTTAATACAATAATAACGCCCGCACGAAATTTTTTCGATTTAATATCTCTAATTAAAAATGTTGATTTAGTGATAACTCCCGACACATCAATTGTACATATTGCATCTGCTTTCAATAAGCCAATTTTGGGGCTTTTTTCAGGCTTGCGGTGGAACCGAACACTTTTTGAACCCTTATGCGATATAAAGTCAATTGTAACTGCTGCAGATGGTATTGATGATATTAGGCAAATTCCTGTCGAGGAAGTTAAAAATTCCTTTGATAAATTAATCGATATTTTACAAGATGGTCAATATTCTTCAACTTAGTAATAAATAATATTAATTTTTATCTAAAAAATCAAATAATTCTAAATTATTAAATATTTAATTTACTTTAATATATAGAAATAACATAGCATTGTCAAATTTTGTAAAAATATTAATTTTTATGGCATAATTTTTCTAATTATTTCTAAAAATATGCTAATTTTGAACGATAATATTATTTAAATGGCATAATTAAATGGCTGAAGAAGAATCAAGAAAACAGGAAAAACAGGAACCAGAAAAACCAAAGAAGGAATCGAGTAATAAAATTTTGAATGCTCCACTTCCTTTAATAATTGGTGTGGGTGTCGGTGCTATTGTTTTAATTTTAGTTGCAGTTATTTTTGGTTATTTTATTGCAACCCGATTATTTCCATCTCAACCCAGTAGCGCACAAGTTCAAACAACAGAAAGTAAAGCTAATGAGAAATCTGCAACGGTAAATCTTCAAAAAACAATTTTTTTGGAAACGGGAAGAATTACAACAAATCCACGAGATGGTGCGACAACTTTTGTAGTTGTTAATCTTGGATTGGAATTTATGAAAAAAAATGAGGATGATAAGGCATTAGAAGGCTTAACCGATGCAGGAGGTAAAATCAAATCCGATGAAGTTATCGTTCAAAAATTGCTTGCACGTATTAAAAGTAGCGTTAATGGATTCATTGCATCCTATAATTTACAAGAATTGCAAGCACAACGCCCGCAGCTGGAGGAACAATTTAAAACAAATTTACAACCAATTTTTGATGAATACGGTTTAAGATTGGTAAAGGTTGGTCTTATAGAATTTATAATTCAAGAATAAAATGGCAGAATTATTATCACAAAACGAAATTGATAACCTCCTTTCCGAAATGTCAAGCGGAAGGGTTAATGTTGATGAAGTTATAGCAGGCAAATATAAGTCAAAAGATATTTCAGCGTATGATTTCCGTCGTCCAAATAGGGTTTCAAAAAATCAGCTTCGGACAATGCAAACTGTACACGAAAATTTTGCAGAAACATTTGGCTATTATCTTGTTTCACGCTTACAATCATTAATTTCTGTTGAAGTAACATCTATTGACCAATTATTTTATTCTGAATATATTCTATCAGTATCAAATCCAAGTTGCTTATATGTGTTTGATATCGAAGGAACAGACGGCAATGGAATTCTCGAGGTAAGTCCCCAGCTTGCTTTGGTGATTGTCGAAAAATTACTTGGTGGGAGTGGGGAGGTTGCACCAAAACCACGTTCTATAACTCCAATCGAGCAATCTGTAATACGTGGTATTGTCGAGCATGCCCTTTCTGACTTACGTAATGCCTGGCGTTCAATTACAGAAATAAATTTTAAATATTCACGTTTAGAAATGGAAGCCGACTTCGTGCAAATTGCACCCTCATCTGAAATTGTTTTAGTTGTTTCTTTTGACGTTAATATTGGCGTGAACACTTATTTGATGAACTTATGTTTTCCAACTTTCGCTTTGGAAGAAGTTTTAGCTAAACTCAATCGACAACAAATTACTGCACCAACGGTTACGCTTACACCTCAAAAACGAAAGGAAAATATCGAGTTAATTAATAAACAAATTTCTTCGACTTTTTTAGTTGTGCAGGCAGAGCTTGCAAAAACAAGTATAACAGTTGGTGATTTTTTGAACTTAGAAATTGGCGACATTATTAAACTTGATAAAAAAGTAAATGAAGAAATAGAAATTTCAATAAATAATAGAAAAAAACTTCTTGGAAGGCCTGGAAGCGTTGATGGAAAACGTGCAGTACAGGTGACGCGCTTCCTAAAAGAAGAAGATATTGTTGAACCAGATTTGAGATTTAAAGAGGAGATATAAAATGGCAATGTCTCAAGAAGAAATTGATGCTCTTATTAGTAGTGGTGGGGATGAAGAGCAACAAGTTCAAGAAGAGCCTAGAGCTACTACACAGCAATCACAGAATAAGGGTATCAAAAGTAGCGAAAAGCCCGAAAATACAAGTCCAAAATTAGAATTATTACTTGATTTGCAGTTGCCTGTTTCAATTGAACTCGGGCGCACAAATATGCTAATTAGGGATATTTTGCAGCTTGGACGTGGTTCTGTGATTGAATTTGATAAATTAGTTAGCGAACCTGTGGATGTTATAATTAATGGTAAAAAGATTGCCGAGGGCGAGGTTGTAGTGATTGATAAACATTTTGGTATCCGCATAACTCAGCTAATTGACCGCGAAGATAGAGTAAAATCATTGAATATATAATTAAGAGAGTTATCCAATGAATCAATCAATTTTAACTTCCTTTCTTGTCCTTGCAATATTTGTCGTCATTCTTTTCTTAATATCGATCTATTTAAAGAAACTACAAAAAAATAAAATAAAAAAAATTGGGAATTATGAAGGCAAAGTCATAGGGCGTATCCCGCTGACTCAGAAGGCTTCTCTATTTATTGTTAAAGTGGGCGAGCAGACTTTCCTGATTGGCTTAGCTGAGAAAAATATAACTTTTATTTCTGAACTTTCTCCGAAAGAACAGCCAACAACTGAATCAATAAATAATTTAAAAAACAATTCAAATATACAAAATAGTGGGAATATTGATTTTATTAAACCAATTGAAAATCAATCCCTTTCATTTTCATCATTTTTAAAAACAGCATTTAACAAGAATAATTAAGATATAGCGCAAGCATTCTTGCTTGTGGAGAGGGGCGTATTGAAACGCCCCTTAAATTTTTTTAATTTTTCTTTTAATTATTATTATTGTCTAATAGTTTCTTCATTTGCTCATCAATTAATTCTGCAAAGGAGAAATTCCCAACATTATTAGGCTTCGATTCAGAAATAAGCATTGGCGCGACTTGTTTTTCTTCATTTGCTCGAGTGTTAGCGCGACGAGTATGCTTTTGCTGATTTTCTTGTTCGATTTTATGGAGTTGTTCTTGTGTTTCATCGCCAATCATTTCCAAAATTATGGAATGTTGTGATGCAATAACGTCAGCGACTTTGACTTCTATGTTATCGCCTTTTTTAAAGGGAAATTTCCCATTTCTAATGTTTCCCTTCATTTTACTTTTTGGTAAAAATCCATCAATATTGTTATCGATGGTCACGATAGCACCTTCGGGACGGGTCTGCTTTATTGTTGCATTTTTTATATCGCCAATTTTAAAGTTTTTCTCTATCTCAGGCCAGGGATTTTCTGATGTATTTCGATAACTTAATGAAACAAGATTTTTCTCAGGGTTGATAGAAATAACTTGAGCTTGGATTTCCTGGTCCTGTTGTAATATTTCTCTTGGATTATTTACTCTTTGTGTCCAGGAAAGTTCCTGATTGCGGATTAAACCATCGAGCCCATTTTCTAATTCAACAAAAACCCCAAAATCTACAAATCTTTTTACTTTTACATTATGTATTGAGGATACGGGATATTTTTCTGCAATATTAAATTGATGTGTTGGTCGAGCCCCTTTTTCAAGATCAGCAATACTTAAACTGATTTTTTTCTTGATAGGATCGATGCCTATAACCACAGCTTTTACTTTATCACCTTTTTTGAAAATTGTACGGGGGTCATCGATATGTTTTCTTGAAATACGTGAAATATGAACTAATCCTTCCACTCCACCTAAATCTACAAATATTCCAAAATTTGCAATAGATGAAATTGTACCTTCGACAATTGTTCCAATTTTTAAATCTTGGAAAAATTTCTTTTCAATTACATTTTTTCTGCTTGCAATAATATTTCGTTTATGAGCGGGAACCTCATCATTGATTTCAAGAATTTCAACTTCTAACAAATCGCCAACTGTTCTGATTAAATCTTCTTCACTGATTTGATTTATATCTAAAAATGAAAAATGCGAAATAGGTAAAAATATAGGCAATCCTTCATAATTTAATCTTAATCCACCATTTACTCTATCTTCAACCTTCGCGAAAATTGTTTGCCCCGCCTCCTTTATTGATTTTAATGTTTCAAGAACCTCTTGATTGATTTGAGGTTTTGGAGCTTTGTGTGATTTGCTCGACTCGCTATGTTTGTGAGTCTTTTGAATATTTTCTTCCTCTGCTTTTGCCTGCATTTGGTCTGTTTCGATAGTAGGATTCAATATTTCTTCACTAACTGAGGAACTAACAGTAGAATCTGGTATCGCTTTATTTGAATCTTCCGAAGAACCAATTTCAACAGGTTCCTGAGCAACTTCTATTGGATTTTCCGCTATAGGTATGCTTTCGGTTGATTCAGTGATAACCGAGGAAAAATTCACTTGCTCATCACTTGGTTTAAAATTTTCATTTTGATTTGGTTGAATATCTTCTGAATTTTGAATTTCATTATTGTCAAAATTCTCATTTGTGTTATCATTTGAGGGATTGATAACAAAACTATCGTCTGCCATTATAAATTCCTGAATTTTTTAGATAAATTAAATATGATAGGACTAAACCCATAATTAAGAAAACACAAAATTATGAAAAAAATAAATAATAATAATTATATATTAAAAATTAATCGGTTTCGTACAATTTTTTCTGCCCAAATTAATGCTTGCAATGTGCTTTTGCAATCAGAGATATTTTTCCCAGCAATATCGAAACCTGTACCGTGGTCAGGAGATGTCCGAACAAAATTTAAGCCTGCCGTGAAATTTACTCCACCATTTTTGCTTGTCATTTTCATTGGGGTCAATCCCTGGTCGTGGTACATTGCGAAGATACCATCGTAATTATGCCAATTGCTATGAGCAAAAAAACTATCTGCGGGAAATGGTCCTTCAACTAAATTTCCGATATTTCTAAACTTTTCTATTACGGGAATGATTAAATCAATTTCTTCTTTCCCAATATCTCCATTTTCACCTGCGTGAGGATTTACACCAAGGACAGCAATTTTTGGATCCTTAATTGCAAAATCGAATTTTAAAGAATGAATAAAATTTGCAATCTTATTTTCCAATAATTTTTCAGAAATTGACAATACTACATCTTTTAATGGAATATGAATTGTTGCAAGTGCCACTCGCATTTTATCATTAAATAAAATCATTAGATAATCTTTAGTATTATCCTTTGCCGCTAGATATTCAGTATGTCCTGGATAAGAGAATTCAGCTAAATGCATTGCATTTTTTGAGATTGGCAAAGTGAGCAATGCATTATATTTTTTCGATAATATAAGGTCGGTTGAACATTCTAAAGATGAAAGAGCAATTTCAGCAGATTTCTTAGTTATAGCACCGAATTCAATTTCATATTCTTTTCCAAGATCAATAATTTCGATTTTTTTATTATCAATTATTAAATTCTGATTCTCAAAATCATATTGAAAATTAATTTTTTTAAGATAATCATCAATAATAGATGAAGATGCGGCAATAGCGACAGAATTATTCAAAAAAAAATCAGCATTACATTCTTTGACTGCTTTTGCAAATGTTTCAAGCCCGATTCCATTAGGATCGCCAATACTTGTGATAATCTTCATTCTTCTCTCAAATTTTCTGATATTTCAAATTTACTTGCTCTTATGGATGGATAATATGCCGATAATATAGCAATAATAATAGCTGTTAAAACTATTGTAACTACATCAGGATATTTGACTAATACAGGAATATAATCCATAATGTATTTTGTCGCATCGATTTTGAACCATTTATAATGAATTTGCCCATAACATAAAGCAATGCCCATAGTTCCGCCTAAAATTGAACCTATTATACCAATAATACTTCCCTCTAATAAATATATCTTTCTTATAAAATTAGTTCTTGCACCGATTGCTCGAAGTATAGCAATATCCTTGCGTTTTTCAATTATCGTCATTGTCAGTGACGAAAAAATATTAAAAACTGCTACTATTACAATTAATCCTAAAAGCAAGCTTGCTGCTGTTCGCTCGAATTGCATTACGCTATAGTATGCTTTATTTAAATCTTTCCAATTTTCAATTTTATAATTTGGAAATTGTTTTTTAAGTTCATTTGTTATTTTGTCGAGTTTATTTAAATTTTTTATCCGTATTTCAATTGTGTTATAAGATTCGAGATTGTTGTCTCTAAAATATTTAAGCATAATGGGACTTGAAGCAAAAGCGTAATCAATATCATAATCTTTTACATTTGATTGATAAATTCCGCCAATTATTGCTGAGGAAAAATTGGGCAAATGAAATGTCAAAAGCGATTGTTCTATATTTTTAGTAAACAAAATTTGCATTGTATCAGCAGGTAAAGTGTGCAAAGCGTCTGCAAGTCCAGCTCCAATCCATACGCAGGGCAAATTTCCAATCTGATTGATTTTTGTGCTACCAATAAGCAGATTATTATTCAAAAAATCAAAATAACTATGATTTTGAGAAACTAAAAGCTTAATATTTACAACACGAACAGCATTCTGTTTGAAAAAAACAACACGAGAATTTTGAATTGTTGCGAATTTATCAATTTCTTGATTATTTTTTATGTAATTATTGATTTGATTATAATTTAAATTGTTATTAGCAATATTTGATATTTGTATATGAGGGTCAAAACCAACAATTTGCTTTATTGCAATATCTTGAAAGGCATTGAATATAGAAATCACAATTATCAATGCTGCAACTCCAATAGTAATTCCAATCAAAGAAAGAATATTAATAATTGTGATAAAATTAAAAGAATGACGTGAGAAAATATAACGAAAAGCAATTTTGATTTCAGTATTCATACTACAAAATTAGAAAAAAACAATAATATTTTATAAATTGCATTTGTATTAATTAGATTATTTATAATTTTATAAAAATGCTATTTAAATAATGAAAAAAGATAAAAAATCTAGCATTTGTGAGCTAAAACTGGAAAGGACCGAGAACTCTTTACATTGCTATTTTAGTGGTGATTTCGTATTTTCAAATTCTAAAATTATTAATTCATATAATTTAAAGAAAAATTTAAAAGATATTAACAAATTAATTATAGATTTTGCTGAACTTGATAGATATGATTCGTTTTTAGTTTCTTGGTTAAATGTAATTAGTTCATATTGTAAGAATAAGAATATCGAATTTCAAATTCTCAATATGTCAGAAGAAGCTTGGACATTCTATGACTTTTTAAAATTTCAAAAAGAAAAGTTTCCTAAATTAAAAGAGACAAAATCTTTAATTATAAATTTTTTTGAATATTTAGGAAACACATTCAAAGAACTTATTTCTGATGGTATTAACTTTTTAAATTTTTTTGGCGATACTTTAGTAAGCTTCAGCAAAATTTTGTGGTCTCCTGGATCAATAAGATGGGAAGATTTTCCTAGACATTTTATATCAATTGGAATAAATGCCGTACCAATATCAGTATTGATATTATTCTTAATTGGGTTAATTACAGGTTATCAAGGTGCATTACTTTTGAGAAATTTTGGGGCTGATATTTATATTGCTGATGCTGTTGGTATTGCACTAACGCGGGAACTATCGCCATTGATGGTGGCTATAATTGTGGCAGGTAGGTCTGGATCCGCATTTACTGCTGAGATCGGCAGTATGAAAGTTTCTGAAGAGATTGATGCATTGAAAATAATGGGGTTCAATATTCAGGATTTTCTTGTAATGCCGAGAATGATTTCAATGATTATTTCTTTGCCAATTGTTGTAATATTTGCTGATATTATTGGAGTGTTAGGTGGGTTGGTTGCATCTATTGGAACACTTGATATAACAATGACGGGATATTTAAATAGATTGCAAGTGGCTGTTGATTTTAATGATATTCTTTCGGGGTTAATCAAAGCAGTAATTTTCGGTTTTGTAATAACATTAATAGGTTGTTTCCGTGGTATGCAAGTTAGAGGGGGAGCAGAAAGTGTAGGAAAATATACTACATCATCGGTAGTGACTTCGATTTTTCATATTATATTAATTGATGCTGTTTTTACGATATTATTTCCAATACTGGGTATATAAAAATGGAAGATAAAATTGCAATAAAAGTTAAAAATCTATCTAAAAGATATGGCCGAAATTTAGTTTTGGAAAATATCAATCTTGAAATAAAACAAAGTTCAATAGTGTGCATTGCGGGGGGGAGTGGTTCAGGAAAAAGTACATTACTTCGTCAGATAATAGGACTTGAAGAACCAGATACGGGGGAGATTTTTATTAACAATGAGCAATTTTATCCCGCACACCACAAAAAAAGGGAAATTATTAGACGTTCTTTTGGGGTTATGTTCCAAATGGGAGGATTGCTTGCTTCGATGACATTAAAAGAAAATATAGAACTATTATTGCGAACATATACAAATTTGACAGATCCGCAAATCGAAGAAATTGTTCGCATAAAATTAAGCAGTGTTGGCCTTGAAGGATTTGAGGATTTTATACCTTCTGAAATTAGTGGTGGAATGAAAAAGCGCGCATCCCTTGCTCGAGCTATGACAATCGACCCTGAGATATTGTTTTTTGATGAACCCTCATCGGGATTAGACCCTACGACAGCGGCGTCACTTGATAATTTGATAAAACAATTAAATAAAGCACTAAAGACAACTATGGTAATCGTAACGCACGACCTTGCAAGTATTTTTGAAATTGCTGACGAAGTATATTTGCTCGATAATCAAAGTCATACTATAATTGCGCAAGGGAAACCTGATAATTTAAAGAATTCAAATAATGAAATTGTTTATAAATTTTTTAATCGAAAATTTTAAAAGGAAATAAAAATGGCAAAAGGAAAATTAACTACAAGTTTTTTTATTGGGCTATTTGTCCTCCTTGGGGTTATAGCTATTGTTGGGTCAATAATTTGGCTCGGTTCTTCACAATTTATGAAGGAAAGGAAATTCTACGTAACATATGTCGATGGTTCAGTGCAAGGACTCGAGCAAGGTGGCGCAGTAAAATATCAAGGTGTGCCCGTTGGAAATATTAAAAAAATTGATATTGCTCCAGATGGCAGATTAATTGAAATTATTGTGGCACTTGACCCAAAAATTAAAATAACCCCTTATACACGAATTTCACCTGAAATGTCAGGAATTGCGGGCGGCAAGTACCTTTTGCTTTTTGAAGCCAATCCAAATGATACTCTTGTATTTAATAGTTTCCCCGAATTACCTTTTAAACCTAAATATCCAGTTATACCTTCAGCACCCTCCACAATTAGCGAATTTACACTTGCAGCTAGGGATATTCTTTCAAAAATTCAAACAATTCAATTTTCTCAGATTTCAAAGGAACTTACTATGACCTTACATTCTACCAATGTTTTATTAAATAATCCTGACATAAAATATAGTTTGCAAAATCTCAGGAAAACTACTGAAAGCGTTGCTTTGCTTGTTTCTCAACTTGACACTACAAAAGCAATAGATAATATTATTAGTACTGCTTATAAAATCAATAAATCCTCTGATGATCTAAATAATACTATAATTGATTTAGAGAAAAAAATTAATGAATTGCAGATTGCAGAGTTTATGGATAAGGTTTACAATGATTATGATACAACTTTAGATGTTGTCAATTCATCCGTTAAGAAAATTAGTGTTCGGTCAGACATATTTTTTGTTAATTTATCAAGTTTGCTTGAAGATTTAAAAAAGACAAATGCTGAATTGCAAAATACATTACGAGCATTTTCCGATGACCCATCGACAATTTTGCTTAGTAATCCACCTAAGAAAAAAGATTGATGTGAGTTTTCTATTGTGGTTAATTATAGTTATTTAACTAAGATATTTTTCTAAAATTTGATTTACAATTTGGGGGTTTGCTTTGCCTTGTGTTTGCTTCATAACTTGCCCTACTAAAAATCCAAATACATTTTTTTTGCCAGATTTATATTTTTCGACAGAATCCTGATTATTGCTTATTATTTCTTTAATAATTAGTTCTAATTCATCGCTATTTGAAATTTGAGTAATTCCTTTCTCGATAATTATATCTTTTGGAGATTTTTTTGTTGAAATCATTTCCTCAAATATATCTTTTGCTATGCGGCTAGAAATAGAATTATCTGAAAGCAATACAACCAATTCAGCAAGAAATTTTGGATTCAACTCTAGCTCTGATATTGTTATATTTTTCTCAGAAAGCACACGTAAGACCTCTGTCATTATCCAATTGCTAAGTAATTTATAGGTTGTTTCATTTTTAATTTCGAGCAATTGTGCGGCATTTTCATAGAATTCCCCAACATATTTATCAGTTACAAGAATATTGGCATCATACCACGGCAATCCGTATTCTATTTGAAAGCGCGTTCTTCTCTCGAATGGCAATTCAGGTAATTCTTTCTTAATTTCTTTTATAAATTCTTCAGGTACAAATAAACTTAGTAAATCTGGTTCAGGAAAATAGCGATAATCGTGTGCCATTTCTTTTGTTCGCATAACACGTGTCTGGTGTCGTCCGGCATCCCATAACATTGTTTCTTGATGAACGACCTGATGATTTTCAAGTATATCAATCTGGCGTTCAATTTCATATTCTAAAGCTTTCTGAACATTGCGGAAGCTGTTTAAATTTTTGACTTCTGTTTTTGTACCAAATTTCTCGGCTCCACGCAAACGAACAGAAACATTAGCATCGCATCGTAATGCTCCTTCCTCCATATTACCCGATGAAATTCCAAGATATAATAATATTTGGCGAAGTTGTTCAAGATATTTGTGTGCTTCTTCAGATGTTCTAATATCTGGTTCGCTAACAATTTCAAGCAGAGGCACCCCTGATCGATTATAATCAAGCAATGTATCAATATCTAAATCGTGAATTGCTTTGCCTGTATCTTCTTCAATATGAATACGAGTAATCCCAATTTTCTTTGTGGTATGCTCATCTAATTGAATTTCTATAAATCCATCATAACAAATTGGCTTATCATATTGCGAAATCTGATAACCCTTAGGTAAATCTTCATAAAAATAGTTCTTGCGTGCAAATACAGATGTTTCACGAATTTTGCAATTTGTTGCTAAACCCAATTTTACTGCATAACGTACAACTTCTTCGTTAAGAACTGGCAAAGAGCCTGGATGACCTAAACATACCGGGCAAGTATTTGTGTTTGGTATATCGCCAAATTGTACAGAACAACTGCAAAATGCTTTAGATTTTGTGAGCAATTGCGTATGGACTTCCAATCCAATTATTGCTTCATATTTATTGTTCATAAATTATTTTTCGTTATAATTTTACAAAACTAACAAGTTTTTCTAATACATTGGTAATTTTGCAAAGCGTCAAAGGGACAAAATGAAAAATTTGCTGATTATTGCATATTATTTTCCACCTTCGGGGGGACCAGGTGTTCAAAGAGTACTAAAGCATATAAAATATCTACCTGAATTTGGTTGGAATCCAATTGTTTATACAGCTAAAGATGCTCAATATCCCGCTTTTGATTATTCTTTATTAAACGAAATCCCGAAGAATATAAAAATTTACCGTAGTAAAATTTTTGAGCCATACTCTTTTTATAGGAAGATTGTCGGAATAAAAAGCACTGATCCTGTTGATGTAAATGTAATAAAAAAAGAGAATCAAAAATTAAGTTGGAAAGAGAAATTTTCAGAATTTATACGTGCTACTTTTTTTATTCCCGATGCCCGGATGTTTTGGTATTTTTCAGGAAGAGCGGAATTACGGCAAGCTCTCAAGGAAAATAAAATTGATGCGATTTATAGTTCCTCTCCGCCATATACAACAGCTTTAATTGCCAGAAGAGTAAAAAAGATTTTAAAAATTCCTTGGATTGCAGGATTTCGAGACCCGTGGACGGGATTTATTTCTGCTCCAAAGCGATGGTTTATCCCTCGTCAAATTGATAAGCACTTGGAAAAAAGTGTATTCCAAAAAGCTGATAAAATAGAATGCGCTTGGGTCGGAATAATTAAAGATGCACTTGGAAAATATCCAGATCTTGATAAATCAAAGTTTCATCATATTCCAAATGGATTTGATTCAGATGATTATCCAAAAATTGAATGGCAAGGAAATGAGCGCTTTACTTTGACATATACTGGTTCAATGTATGGGAGGCGTAATCCCGCTGCATTATTTCAAGCAATCGAAAAATTATTAAATGATATGCTAATAAGACGTAATGATTTCAATATAAAATTTATAGGACGTTTTGGGAGGGAAATTTATGAAATGATTGAAAATACAAGCTTCCGCGATTCAATCGAAGTTATCAGCTACCTGCCACATAAAGAGAGTTTAATTGAATTGTTAAAAAGCGATGCATTGCTATTAATAGTTGATGAATCAAAAGAAAGTGAAGAAATAGTACCAGGCAAAGTTTATGAATATATTGGAACAAAAAAGCCAATTTTGACAATAGCTCCAACAAATAGTGCAATTGCTCAATTGATGGAGGAAACAGGATTGGGGTTAGTCGCACATCAAAACCAAGTAGATAAAATTGCTGAGAATTTTTTAAAATTGTATAATGCTTATAAAAATAAAGATATTAAGCTAGAAATTAATGAATCAGCAATAGCAAAATACGAAAGACGAGAAGCAGCCAAGCAATTATCAATTTTATTAGATGAATTAAGTGTGGAATATTCTAGATACTATGAAAAATTTAATTGACAAAATACTGAACTATTTTTCGAAAAAGGTCAAAAATTCCAGAAATTTTGAAAAAGTTTAAAAAAAATATTTGTTTTTTTCAAAAAAATTCATATTTTTATAAAAAATAAAAAACGTAAATGAGAAAAACCAAAATTTTTACGCGTAAATATATTGCATTACCTATAATTATAGGAATAATGGGCATAGCAATACCTGTTTTTTCGGTTTTTTCACAGGACGTTAAAAGTGGAAATTCCGCTAGTACTATAAAATTTCCTGACGAATTTTCAGAGTTTGATGAAAAAGTCCAACAAAGTGATTTTCATTCAATTGAATTTCAAAACTCTATAAGATTTGCAAGGAAAAAATATAATGATGCTTTAATCTATATAAAACGGAAAGACACATTACACGCTGCAAAGAGTTTTGAGGAAGCTGTGGATAAATTAAATAAATATGCAAGCTACCCAGGAATTGAGAATCAGCGTGAATTTATGGATTTATTACGTTCGATAATTGATGATTATGAAATATATATAACAAACATCGATAATTTGGATGAAAATTCAAGTGTTTTTGTTGTTAAGAAATTGCTATTTAATGAAATTGGATCATTACCGGAAAATATTGGGAAAAATAAACCGATTAATGCAAAAGAAGGCGAGAAGTTGGCAATAAAATTGAAAAACACAGGCTTTTTCCCACCTCCTGATTCCCTCCAAATAAAATTAGTAATGAATAATCAAGTTGAAAAAGCATTAAATACATTATTGAACAATCCAAAGTTATTTCAATATTTAAAAACTTGGCTTGAGAGATCGACACGTTACTTTCCAATGATGGCAAGAATCGCCAATTATGAACAGGTTCCACAGGAGCTTATTTATCTTTCATTATTTGAAAGTGGAATGAATCCTAATGCTTTATCTCATGCAAATGCGGTAGGTTTGTGGCAATTTATATATTCAACGGGGCAGTTATATGGTTTGAATAAGGAACCATCGCCTTGGCTTGATGAACGACGGGATCCTGAGAAATCCACACGTGCAGCGATGCGTCATCTTAAGGATTTATATGGAATGTTTGGTGATTGGTATTTAGCGCTTGCGGGATATAATTGTGGCCCTAATTGTGTCCAAAACGCAATACGCAAATCAAATAAAGATAATCCTGATTTCTGGGAAATACAAAAGTATTTACCAAAGGAAACCCGTAATTATGTCCCGTTATATATTGCTGTTACTTTGATTGCTATAGATCCTTTAAAATATGGATTAAAAGAATCTGAAATGCATTTTCAACCTGAATATAAATATGATGTTTATTCGTTAAATGAACCGGCAAATCTTGATGCTCTTGCTAAAGCAGCTCAAATTACTGTTGAGAAATTGCGAGAATTAAATCCTGAACTAATTCGAAATACAACACCATTAGACAAAAAATCTTATTATTTAAAAATTCCTGAAAATACTTCAAATACTTTTGCTAATAACCTTCAAGCAATTCCTTATGAAGAAAGAAGAGCTTATGTCATTCATACAATTGAAGAAGGAGAATCATTAGAAACGGTGGCTCAAAGGTTCGGCTTATCTAAAGAAGAAATTTCAAAATTAAATCAGTACTCTTCAGATAGTATTTCAGAATTCAACCCTAAAACTCAAATTATGCTTCCAATAAGCCAAAAAAAGTACGATAGCCTTAAAATTGCTAATAAAATTCCAATTGCAAAACAGAATTCAACTTATGTTTCAAAACAAATAAACCAAAAAGATTATAGTAATAACCCATTAACTCATACAGTAAAAGATGGAGAGACATTATATACAATTGCTCAAAATTATGGAGTATCGGTTGCTGATTTGCGATCTCTAAATGATTTAAATGAAAAAGATCAAATTAAAGTAGGTCAGACACTTGTGATTCCACAAGATAAGCAGGAAAAGATAACAAAAAAAGTCATTACCCATAAGGTTAAGAAGGGCGAAACACTTGCAAAAATTGCTGATAAATATAATGTTTCTATTTCTGAAATTAAAAAAGCAAATAAATTAAAAAAGGAGAAAATTACTCCTGGTTTGAAGTTAAAAATTCCTATAAAAAGTGTTGAAGTTGCACAAGAAAAACTCAAAAAAGAACACACTACTACTACTGAACGAGTTATAATACATACAGTTAAATCAGGCGAGTCTCTTGAAAAAATTGCATCGATTTATAAAGTTACAAAAGATAAAATTCGTGAATGGAACCCTGAAATTAAAGATGGGAATACTATATTAATTGGTTCAAAATTAAAAATCTATACAACTGAAACAGTTAATATTGCAAATTCTAATACAAAAGCAGCAAAAGATGTTAAGAAAGTCCATACTGTTAGGAAGGGCGATACATTGTATTCAATTGCATTAAAATATGATATGACTATCCAACAATTAAAGGATTTAAACAATATCAAAGATCCGGACGATATTAGACCAGGCCAGAAGTTAATCATAAGCAAATGATTAGGATTTAATTATGTCACATATAATTTGGACTACTTCACCTGAAATTTTTTCTATAGGTAATCTATCAGTTAGATGGTATGGATTACTATTTGCACTAGGCTTCATAGTTGGCTATGAGATAATATCGTGGATGTACAAGAACGAAAACAAGCCGCAAAAAGATCTAGAGAATTTAACAATTGTAATGATTCTTGCGACGATTATTGGTGCAAGATTAGGGCATTGCTTTTTTTATGAACCTGCGTATTACTTATCACACCCCATCGAAATTCTGGAAGTGTGGAAAGGCGGATTAGCAAGCCACGGAGCTGCAATCGGTATTTTAGTTGGATTATGGTTATATACATTGGTAAGAAAAGATGTAGATTATTTATGGCTATTAGATAGGATCGTTGTTCCCGTAGCTCTTGCGGGATGCTTTATTCGATTAGGTAATTTTTTTAATTCAGAAATCTTGGGAACACCTTCAAATGCACCTTGGGCTATAATATTTGCACGTGTTGATGATATTCCGCGTCACCCGGTTCAATTATATGAATCAATTGCTTATTTAATTATTTTTTTCATTCTGCTATTTACTTACAAGAAGAAAAAATCCCTTACACCAAGAGGTTTACTTTTTGGAATGTTTCTGGTACTAATTTTTTCTGCCCGATTCTTATTAGAATTTTTTAAAGTCAAGCAGTCATATCTAGAAGAGAATTTGATGCTTAATATGGGACAGATTCTAAGCATTCCTTTTATTCTTATTGGTATATATTTTTGGATAACAGCAAGAAAGAGAAAAATTCAACCAACTCACGCAAAATAAATTTAAAAAAGTTATATATTTAACTGTGCAATTCTGTTGCAGACTTTTGTGCAGAGAATTTGTTGACACGGTTGCATAGCATAGAGACACGTGAAGCTTGTTTCTACAAAAGTATATAATTCAAAATTATGAACCAAAACAGATATTACATTACTTTTCGTTAGTGCTTTAATCAATTTCAATATTGTTTATTCGTTTAATAATAATTTAAATTGTTCTTGCTATGGAAAATCTACCTAACATTCCTTTATGGGCAGGGATTCCTTTTGTGCTTATGCTTGGAGCTATTGCGGTGCTTCCACTTGCAGCTCCAAAGTTCTGGGAATCTAATCGCAATAAATTAATAGTAGCGCTAATATTGGGTATTCCAACTGCTGTTTGGATGCTATCGAATGGTTTGACAACTGAACTCGAACATACTATTGTATTTGATTATTTGCCATTTGTCGTTTTATTAGGTTCATTATTTGTGATTACAGGAGGTATTTTTATCTCAGGTGATATTGAAGCAACACCGCGTAATAACACCATACTGCTGGCAATCGGTGCTGTGCTGGCGTCGCTTATGGGAACAACCGGGGCGTCAATGCTTCTGATACGGCCACTTTTGAAAATTAATTCAGAGAGGAAGAAAAAAGTTCATTCAATTCTTTTTTTTATTGCAATTGTTGCAAATGCAGGAGGATTATTAACCCCACTTGGTGATCCCCCTTTATTTATGTTGTACTTGCGTGGTGTTCATTTCACATGGTTCTTGAATTTGCTCCCAGAATGGCTTGTAACAAATTTAATATTATTAATTGTTTATTATATTGTTGATGTGCGACAATATAAAAAGGAGAATTCTGAAGATATTGCCTTTGATAAATCTAATGTTAAAAAAATTCGCATCGAAGGAAATCTAAATTTCGTCTGGTTGCTTGGAGTTGTTTTATCAGTTGCAATCATTAATCCATTGACTATACCATCATTGGGGAATTCTGATTATGCTACACTTATACGTGAAGTTGTGATTCTTGGGCTAGCTGCATGTTCATTAATCTTTACTAAAAAGGAAGTACATCAAAATAATGAATTTAGTTGGAGCCCAATTCTTGAGGTAGCATATTTATTTTTAGGAATATTTATAACAATGGTACCAGTTTTAGCATATTTGGAAAGCAATGCTGCTACAATTGGGATAAATCATCCGATACAATTTTATTATTTTACGGGAGCATTAAGTTCATTCTTAGACAATACACCAACGGCACTGACATTTTATTCTCTTGCGCTTGGCTTAGTAGAGCATTCGCCACAATTATTCACGCATCTTCCAATGGTGGCAAATATTCCTGCAAATTATCTTGCAGCAATATCGACAGGTGCTGTATTTTTTGGTTCGATGACTTATATCGGGAATGGACCTAATTTTATGGTGAAATCTATTGCTGAAGAGCAGAAAATACCGATGCCACATTTCTTTGCATATATGTATAAATTTTCATTAATTGTGCTTTTGCCGATATTTATAATCGTTCAATTGCTTTTTATTCATTAATAACATAAATTTAAAGGAAATTTTAGTAAATTTGTAGTTTTGTAATTTTCAATTTCATAAATAAATAAAAAATATGGGAACATTATCAAACATAAGAAAAATATCACCTTATGCATTAGGATTATTTGCAATTATTTTCATTGGATATATGGTGCTAAGTGATGCTGATATAAGTACTTTAATTAGAAGTGGTGAATCCTTGCAGAATGCTGTGGTAGGCAAGGTAAATGGTGAAAAGATTTTATATACAGATTATGAAGATCGAGTGCGGGCGCAAATTGAGCAACAACGTGCACAGATGCAGGACCCTAACCAAGAAATTGATGAATCGACTGTTAGACAACAAGTATGGGATCAACTTGTAGATAATCTATTATTTAAGCAAGAAGCGAAGAAAATGGGGATAGTAGTGACACCCGATGAAATTAGGGATGAATTAATTGAAAATCCTCCCGATTATTTAAAAAAGTCATTTACTGATTCAAGTGGTAAATTTTTAAGGGACATTTACCTCCAGCTAATAACAAATCCCGAAAGTTATAGGAATTATCTTGGTTCAGACCAGCAACAAGTTAGTGAGGAAGAGAAGACCCAAGCAGTAAATCAATTGCGAAAAGATTTGTCCGAAATTGAAAGTGTATTAGCAAGAAATAAAATGTTTGCGCATTTGCAGACATCAGTTGGGATGTTTAATTCAATTGCATCTCCAACATTCGCTAAGGTGAAATATGTAAATCAAAATTCATCAATGGATGCAAAAATTCTTGTTATATCCCCAAAAAATGTAAACCCTGAAAATATTAAAATTTCCGAATCAGAAATCCAACAATATTATAATGCCCACAAGAGTTTCTATAAACAAGAAGCCCAAGTTCAATTGAAATACATCACATTTCCCTTAAAACCTTCCAAAGAAGATTCAGCGCGAGCAGATAAGCGGGCACGGGAATTGGACGAAGCACTTAAAAATGCTAAAACAGTAGAGGAAAGAGATAGTATTTTTAATATAAAAATGAGTGAGCTTGGGGGCGAGACGTTCGATTATACACCCGTAAATAAAATAGACCCAGAAGTTTATAAATATTTAATGTTCCTCCCTGATAAATATATAGCGGGTCCATTAGCTTTGCCTGAAGGAATTACTTATTATAAATTGGATGGACGCCGTCCTAGTAGTCAGGAAATTGTGCGGGCAAATCATATATTGATAAAAATAAATAATAATAAAGATTCCGCATATAAACGGGCATTAGAAATAATCAAAGAGATTAAATCAGGTAAGGATTTCACTATACTTGCTCGACAATATTCTCAGGACCCAGGTTCGGCACAAAATGGTGGAGATCTAGGATATTTCGGACGAGGTCAGATGGTAAAGCCTTTTGAAGATGCCGTTTTCTCTGCAAAAGTAGGTGAAGTTGTGGGACCTATCGAAACAGATTTTGGCTACCACATAATTAAAGTTTATGAAAAAAATCCTGAAGAATTAAAATATAGTAAGATTACTATTAAAAATGTGATTTCGAATGCGACAAAAAATGCATTATTTCGTGAATCATATTCAATTTCAAAACAACTTCAAGATGGTGGTAATATTGATACAATAGCAAAAAGATTGAACCGAGTTGTGAATGTAACTCCATATTTTACACAAGAAAGGCCAATATTTAATTCTTGGTATATAACAAACAAAGCATTTGATTTGGATGTTGGTGAAGTAATTGAACCGATTGAATTAAAATACTATGGTATTTTTGTCGGACAAGTAGTGGGAAAGAAGAAGGCGGGAATTGCCTCTCTTGAAGATAAGAGAGATGAAATAGAAGCAAAATTGCGTGATAAGAAACTTCTGGATATGGCAAAATCTCAAGCTGAGCAAATATACGCAAAAGTAAAAAGTTTGCAAGATCTTGAGCAAGCATGGCAAATGGATACAACTCTAAAGTTTATAAACGCAACAGGTCTTAAAAATGACGGAAAGGTTCAAGGCATTGGGAATGATATAATATTAACTCAAAAGATATTCGATTCGCCAATAGGACAAATATTAAGTCCTATTCGTGGGGAGAGGAATTATTACATAATACAAGTGCTTAATAAACAAATTCCTGATGCACAAATTGTACAAGCAAATTTAGATAATTATATTAAGCAATTAACGGCAGAAGCAGCGAAAAGTGCATTTTTCTCTTGGTATACAGAAGTAAAAAAATCCGCAAAAATCAAAGATTATAGGTCAAAATATTATAAAGATTTTTAAACTAAAGAATCAAAAGGAATTGAATGTCAGGTCATAGTAAATGGGCAAATATTAAGCATAAAAAGGGAAAGAAAGATGCTCAACGTGGCAAAATCTTTACTCGATTAGCAAAGGAAATAACAATTGCTGCTCGTGAGGGCGGAGGAGACCCTGATGGTAATCCACGCCTGCGTCTCGCAGTATTGAATGCACGAGCTGAAAATATGCCAAATGAGAACATACAACGTGCCATTAAACGAGGGACAGGTGAAATTGCAGGCGCAACAATTGAGGAATATACATATGAAGGATATGGACCACATGGCGTCTCTGTAATTATTGAAGTTGCTACAGATAACAAAAATCGGGCAATTGCGGAAGTCCGTTCCCTTTTTACAAAGTATGGTGGGAATTTAGGGGAGCAAAATTCTGTCTTATGGAATTTTGTTCGCTCGGGAGTAATTCTTGTCTCAACAAATGGAAAATCGGAAGATGAAATGCTGGAGGCTATTCTTGAGGCAGGAGCTTCCGATATGGAATATGATGAAGAACAAACCCGTATTATTTGTTCAATCGAGAATTATGGTGCAGTTAATAAGTATTTGCAAGAGCATAAATTCAATATACTCGAAAGTAAATTAGAATATATTCCAAATACTTATATTAGAGTTTCAGATGTTGAGCAAGCAAAAAGAATCATGCGATTTATCGATGCCTTAGAAGATTTTGAAGATGCTCAAAATGTTTATACAAATTTTGAAATTGATGAATCCATAGAAGATTTAATTGATTAATAATGATTATTCTTGGAATTGATCCTGGTTCAGTATTGATTGGCTATGGTGCAATTTTAACCGAGAATAAAAGTTTATCATTAATCGAATATGGGATAATTAAAGCTAAACTGCTCGAAAACGAGTATAATAAACGATTAGGGGAAATTTTTTCCCAGATTAATTTGTTGATTGATAGAGTTGCCCCTGATGTAATTTCTATTGAAACAATGTTCTATCATAAAAATGCGCAATCCTTAATAAAATTATCACAGGCACGAGCAGCTGTGATAATTTCTGCTGTAAATAAGAATATTGATATAGTCGAATATACGCCAAGGGAAGTAAAAAAATCTGTTGCAGGTCGCGGAAATTCCAGTAAACAACAGGTGCAATTTATGGTCAGGGAAACATTGCATATATTAGAAACCCCAGAATTTTATGATTGTACCGATGCTCTTTCTCTTGCTATATGCCATTTTTATAAGCAATCCCCAGTTGCAGGTAATTCAAAAATCAAGTCCTGGGCGGATTACGTTATTCAAAATCCCGATAAAATTATCAATCCGTAATATTATATTATTTGATCCTAATTATTGATTGAATTATCAACTTATAACAAAAGCCTACATAAAACGACTATATTATTAATTAATTCAAAATAAAAATTCTTAATTTGCAGAAAAAAGAAAATTGAAATGAAAAATGTATTCAAAATTATAGTGGTTTGTTTTTTATGGATTTTTATCTTTAAATTATATGGTGAAGAACCTGAATCTGAAAGGTACAAAGCAAAAGAAGCATTCAGAAGATTAATGGAAGCAGCGCATCCAACACCGGACAATCAATATTTCGAGAAATTTTATTGGGATATGTTGCAAGGAACGCGAATTCCATATTTTTTAAATATAGATATGACACTTGATGAACCTGGAGAGGAAAATAGGATGCAAAATGAATCTTCAATTGCTTATAATCCCACAGACCCTACAAATCTAATAGGATCGGCAGTGGATTATCGTGATAATTCTTCAACTTGGGTTTATGTCTCGTGGGATGGGGGAAAAACATGGGTCAATAAAAATCTCGGAAAACCTTTTGAAGGCTGGCAATCAACTAATGATCCCTCAGTAGCCTTTGATATGGATGGAACAGGCTATCTTGTTTATGGTGGATTTGGGAAAATGGATGATAATTTCAGTGTAATGGTCGGTGAAAATGGCGTTTTTATAGCTAAATCTACAGATAAAGGCGAGACTTGGAAAGCTCATATTCCTATCATTCTTCATACGGGCACTCAAACTCTTGATTCTACTTTTGAAGACAAGTATTATATTCAAGTTGATAATTCTCAATTCTCTCCATATTTTAAGCATTTATATGTACCTTGGAAGCGAGTCACTCCGCGTGATTCTGCTACTCAAATTGTAATTAGTAAATCTACTGATAAAGGTGAAACTTGGAGTCTTCCAATTGCAGTAAGCCTCCGCAAGCCAGGTAGCTCAGAAGATACAACTTATGGTCAGAGTTTTCCTTTGGCAACAACAGGTCCAAATGGCGAGCTATATGTTGTATGGAATGATGGAATTGAACACGCAGTAGGATTTGCAAAATCTATGGACGGCGGGAAAACTTTCACTCAGCCTCGTTTAATATTTCATTATAACATTTTTGGTATTACCAAATATCTCGAAGGTCAAGGATGGCGTCATTCTTTAAAGGGGAAAGTACGCGCCGAGACTTATCCAGTCATAACTTGTGACATTTCCAATAGTAAATATAGAGGAAATCTTTATTTAACATGGGCAGCAGATTCAATTCCTAATATATACTTTTCAAAATCCACAGATAAAGGTGAAACATGGTCAGAACCTGTAATAGTTCATTCAGTCGAAAAAAATGATCAATTCTGGCAATGGATGGCAATTGACCCTACAAGTAGTAATATTGCAATAATGTATTTAGATAGTAGAAATGATTCTACAAATTTGCTATATGAAGTATACGTAAGTTTATCCACAGATGGTGGTGATACCTGGATTGACCGCCCTGCAAGCGATTATGCCAGCGATTTGCGGTTGAACCCATTTTTAGGCAATGCTTTCGCGGGGGATTATAGTGGCTGCACTTTTTATGATGGAATTATTTACCCTTCTTGGGTTGATATGCGGAATGCCGAAACCGATATTCGAGATAATGATGTTTTTACTTCGTTGATTAATACTCGAGCGCCAATGCCTGTGGAAAATTTTATAATTAAGGTGCAATTTGATGAGCCGACAAAATTGCAATTAAATTGGGAAAATCCCACAAAACGTAGCTTTGGACAACCTTTATCTGTTGGTGAATATCAAATTATAATATTAAGAAATAATAATTATTTGACAACTTTATCAAACGGTGAAAATCAATTTCTGGATGATGGTCTTACACCATTTGAAAAATATGATTATTCAATTTACGTGAAAGCTGGCAAAGATTCAAGTATTGCACGTTATAATTCTTCATATCCAGGAGGAGCAAAAGAACCCAATTCTCCAATTATTTTAGCAAGCGAAAATCTTTGGGAACCCTCTAATGGAGTAAAATTGCAGATACAATTGCCATCAAAGCGAGCTGATGGTCAAACTCCTTTGATTTATATGAATAAACTTATTATTTACAGAGATAGCATTCAAATAAAAGAACTTGATCTAAATTCTCAGGATACTTCAAAAATTCTTGAAATTGAAGATTTTACGCAAACACTCGGATATTATGAATATTTCGCGAAAGTAATGGATAGTTATCAAAATATAAGCCAGGAAAGCAATCATTATATTGCTTATGCGGGGAAGATTATTGAATTGAATGAATCAAATACATTTTATGATAATTTTGATAAGGATTTGCCAAAGTATTATCTAGGTGGAAGTTGGAATAAAACAGATGAATTTGCCTATAGTCTTCCTTATTCATTTACCGAATCTCCATATAAAAATTATACAAATAATCAAAAAGATACATTTCTTCTTTTTCCGATGCAGGCAACAAATGGTTCTGTTCATATCCAATTTTACAATGCTGCAATTTTAGAACCAAAGGACACTGCTGTAGTTGAATATTCAGTTGATAATGGGAAAACCTGGAGCCAAAGTTTTGTAAATTCTGATAGTAATAATTTTAATGCACAATACAGTAATAATGATTATTCATATTGGAAAGATGAGGTTTTGGATGAGAAAGATTGGAAGATGGAAAATTTATATTTATTTAATATAAGTTCGCCATTTTTATTACGGTTTCGTTTTGCTGCAAATTCTTTTAAAATGGATAAAGGATGGTTTATTGATGAATTAACTATATCAAACAAAACGGTAGGAGTTCCTGAGTTTTCAAATAATATATATATTTATCCAAATCCTGTTAGGGAATATTTAAATATATATTTAGGCAAAACTATTAACAACCCATTTGATATATCTGTATATGATTTAATAGGAAATTTAATTCTAAAAAAGCAATTTTCATCAAATTCTGATTCAAATATGATAATTGATTTAAAAAATTTGCAAAGCGGTTGCTATTATATTTTGATAAAAAGCGATAAATCACTCTGGAGAGGGAAAATTATAAAAATATAGTTTATATATTGCTTTTTTTTCTATTTTTCAAGATTTCTTTAACTTATTCGTTTAATCTTTAAATTTTTCTAATATGAAAATTAAATATTTAGTTTTTTCAATTGTTTTTGTGAGTATATTTTCAATTAATAATTCCTATTCACAAGTAGATTCATTAATGAAGCTGGGACATAATCTAATGATATTGCATAAATATAATGATGCTGCAAATATCTATGGTGAAGTACTAAAAACAGATCCAAACCATCCTGATGCATTATTTAATAAAGGTTTGTGCCATTATTATGTCTATGAATATGATTCTGCGTTGAAAATATTAAATCATTTGGAAAAAGTTACTCATAATATTGCTGATGTATTTAATCTACGGGGGCTTACATATCTTTCTTTAGGCGATACAACAAAGGCAATGGAAGATTTTAATAAAGCAATTCAATTAGATAGTAAGTTTAGTGAAGCTTATGGGAATCGAGGAGCATTATTAAATAATTTTGGAAGAACTGAGGAAGCATATAAAGATTTAAGTTATGCGCTTTCCTTTGATTCAAGTAATACAAAAGTATTATTTGAACACGGGAAAGCCGCCTATAAATTAGGAAAGTATTCTGAAGCAATAAGGGATTTTACACTTGTACTTTCACAAGGAGGAAATGAAGAACTGTTTCAAAGACGAGGGGATGCATATTATAAAAATAAAAATTATAATGAAGCTATTGAGGATTATAAACGAGTTTTATATATAAATCCGATAGAAACGGTCACATTGAACAATTTGGCATTTGCTTATGAAGCGATAGGGGATTCAACTCAATCAAAAAATTTAAGATATATGATTCAAGAAATAATGTATTCTCAGTCTTTGAATCCTGATTCAACTGAATTTATATCATATTCAACACCGGATTCTGTTTTTGTGATTCAATTGCCACGTAATTTTAATCAATTTTTCAGAACATATAAGGATTCGACAATTGCTTATTATATGGTTGATCCAATAAATCCTGATAATTATAGAATTGGAATGAAAATTATCGTGAGAAGATATGAGAGTATAAGGGCAAATACACCCTCATCAGAGGATTTGCTTGAAAAATGGCGCCAAAGCAGAGATTTAATTTCGTATGAAGGAATCTACAGAAATAATGTTTTAAGCAGACGGCATAAATTATATCGAGATTACCCAACTTATTTAACACAGTTTTTATACCAAAAGACAGAAAAAAGCGAACCAATTATGAGGTGGGAATATGCAATTGCGTATGGGATGCATCTTATTGAAATATATGTTACTTTTCCTATGACAATGTATGGATATTATTCACCTATATTCGAAAAATCACTCAATTCTATTGATATAAAATCATTGGGGCAATTTTAAGAATTTCTACTTAATTTTAATTATAATAGAAGGATAATATGAACAAAGGAAGAATTCTATGGATCGATGATGAAATCGAACTTTTAAGACCACATCTAATTCTTTTAAAGGAGAAAGGATATGAAGTAGAAACTGCATCGAATAGCGAAGATGGAATAGAACTAATCAGAGCGAAACATTATGACATCGTATTTCTTGATGAAACAATGGTCGGTATGTCAGGCTTGGAAGCATTACCTCAAATTAAGGAAATTGACCCAATTACAAATGTTGTAATGGTGACAAAAAATGAAGAAGAAAGTTTGATGGAGGAAGCAATTGGGAAATCAATTGATGATTACTTGACAAAACCCGTTAATCCCACTCAAATTTTGCTCACTTGTAAGAAATTCCTTGAAGAGGGAAGAATCAAGCAAGAACAATTGATTCAAACATTTTTATCGAGTTTTAATACATTATCACAGCAAATTTCTTATTATCAAAATTTTGAAGATTGGGTTGATATTTATCAAAAATTAGTAGATTGGTCAATAAAATTAGAGCGTATTCCCGAAACAGGCCTTGACCAAAGTCTCGGCGATTTATGGCATCAAGCAAATGCTGAATTCTCAAAATTTGTCGAAACAAATTATAGAAAATGGCTAAATGATAAGCCTGAAGAAGGCAATCCTTTATTATCTCCTCATGTTACGTCGCGATATCTTGAACCATTATTAAAAAGTGAGAATCCTGTTTTCTTTTTTGTTATAGACTGCTTGCGTTATGACCAGTGGCTTGTTATGCAAGATTTACTTTTGCCATATTATTCTGTCAAAACGAATTTTTATTCTTCGATGCTTCCCACTGCTACACCTTATGCTAGAAATGCGATTTTTGCAGGATTATATCCAATACAAATTAAACAATATTACCCTCAATGGTGGAATGTGGAAGCAAATTCAGAAGACCACAAACAAAATGCAAATGAAAAAGAATTATTTGAATCTTGGCTTGATAGAAAGAAAATCAAATTACGTACGAAATTAAATTTTTATAAAATTTTTGATACAGATTTTGGGAAAAAGGTAGAGCGAGAGTTAGTCGATATTCTTGATAATCATCTAACAACAATTGTAATCAATGCCGTAGATATGATTGCTCATTCACGCTCTGATTATGCGATTTTGAAAGAAATTGCACCTGATGAAGCTGCATATCGCTCGCTTACACGTTCATGGTTTACTTATTCAAGTCTGTTTTCTATGTTCAAAATTATAGCTCAGCAAAAAAATGCTACTATTCTAATTACGACTGATCATGGTTCTATACGTTGTATGCGTGGAGTACAAATCCTTGGTGATAGAGAAACATCAACAAATTTACGCTATAAGTTCGGGAAAAATGTCAAAACCGATACTAAATCAGCAATGCTTATTAAAGATTTAGAGGAAATAAAAATACCAAGACAGGGAATCAGCGTAAGCAATTTTATATCAAAAGAAGATTATTATTTTGTTTATCCAACTGATTATCATTATTATTTAAATAAATATAGGGATTCATTCCAGCACGGTGGAATATCACTTGAAGAAATGATTATTCCAGTAATAGAGCTAAAACCAAGAAAATAATTTATTTTTTAAATAGAAGGATACAATGAAAAAATTTTATGTTTTTGTAATTATTAGTTTATTTATGGTAATGCAAACTTATGCGGAAACAAATCCGCTACTATCAGCATTCAAAACTCCACACGGAGTTCCACCATTCGAGCAAATCAAAAGCAGTGATTATTTACCTGCTATTAAAGCAGCAATCGAGATGCATAAAAAAGAAATCAATGCAATTATTGAAGATAAAAATGCACCTACTTTTGATAATACAATAGAAAGTCTCGAATACAGTGGTGAGTTGCTAAATCAAATTGCAACGGTGTTTTTCAATTTAAATTCAGCAAATACAAATGATGAATTGCAGAATGCAGCAAAGGAAATTGCTCCAATGCTCTCAAAACACAATGATGAGATTCTTCAGAATCCTCAATTATTTGTAAAAGTTAAAGCAATCTATGATAAAAAAGAAAGTTTGAACTTGAATACAGAACAATTGAGGCTATTAGAAAAAACATATAAAGCATTTATCAAAAGTGGTGCAAATCTTGATGAACAAAAGAAAGCAAGATTAGCAGAAATCAATCAACGTTTATCAGTGCTTGAGCTCAAATTTGCAGATAATGTACTAGCTGAAACAAATAATTTCAAATTAGTCCTTGAGAAAAAAGAGGACCTCGCAGGATTACCAAAAGACTTTATTGATGGTGCAGCCGAAACAGCTAAGGAAATGGGGATGCCGGGCAAATGGGTGGTCACACTCCACAATCCAAGTCTAATGCCATTTTTACAATATTCGAGCCGACGGGATTTGCGTGAAAAAATATGGCGCGCATATTCAAATCGTGGAAATAATGGAAATGAATATGATAATAATGATGTTATCAAAGAAATTGTAAATCTCCGATTGGAACGAGCACAATTACTTGGATATAAAAATCATGCAGAATATAAATTAGAGGACCAGATGGCAAAGACACCTGATAACGTGTTTAATCTTCTCAATCAAATCTGGCCCCCGGCAATTAAAGTTGCAAATCAAGAAGCTGACGAATATCGTGCAATGATTAAAAAAGAAGGTGGCAATTTCAAACTCGAACCATGGGATTGGCGTTATTATGCAGAAAAAGTTCGCAAAGAAAAATACGATATTGATGAAGAGATAACCAAACCATATTTCAAATTAGAAAATGTGCGACAAGGTATTTTCACACTTGCAAATAAACTATATGGAATCACTTTTAAAGAAATTAAAAATATACCGAAATACAATCCCGATATTTATGCTTATGAAGTTATAGACAGTAATAATGCATTTCTTGGTATATTATATATGGATTTTTATCCACGTCCAAATAAGCAACAAGGCGCTTGGATGACAAATTATGTGGAAGAATATATAAAGAAAGATGGATCGAAGGTGCATCCTGTTGTTTCATTGGTATTTAATTTTACTAAACCGACAGCAGCATCACCTGCCCTTTTGACTTATGATGAAGCCGAGACAATGTTCCATGAGTTCGGTCATTCACTACATGGGTTATTTGCAAATACAAAATATCGAAGCTTGGAAGGTACAAATGTACCACGCGATTTTGTTGAGATGCCATCACAAATAATGGAAAATTGGGTATCCCAACCTGAAATGTTAAAATTATATGCAAAACATTATAAAACAGGCAAAGTAATACCACAAGAATTAGTTGATAAGATTCAAAAATCATCAAAATATGGGCAAGGCTTCGGAACAACCGAGTATTTAGCGGCATCCTATTTGGATATGTATTACCACACATCGACACAACCATTGAAAGAAAATCCAATGCAATTTGAAGATAAAAAAATGAAAGAATTAGGCTTGATACCTGAAATTATTTCTCGTTATAGAAGCACATATTATAATCATATATTCACAACAGGATACGATGCAGGCTATTATTCTTATATTTGGGCAGAAGTATTGGATAAAGATGCTTTTGAGAAATTCAAAGAAGATGGCATTTTCAATCGTTCAACTGCAATCGGACTCCGTCATATCCTCGAACGTGGTAATTCAGAAGATCCAATGAAAATGTATATAGAATTTCGTGGCAAGGAACCAAGTATCACTCCATTACTGAAAGGAAGAGGATTAATGTAATTACATTATTGTAATTATATTTTTCAAATGCTCAATTTCAGGTGGAGATTTTGTTAAATTTATCGATATAGCATCAAAGCGTGTAAAAGCATCATTAAGAGCATTTACATAAAGAAAGCCACGAGCGACATTGATTAGATGTTTTTGTTTTGTGGAAGTTATCGCTTCGAGTCCGCTACCGAATTCAGCAGATTTTCTAGCTTTAACTTCCACAAAAACAATTACATCACCATCTTTGGCAATCAAATCAATTTCGCCAACTTTCCCAAAATGAAATTTGCGTTTCAATATTTGATAACCAAGATCTTGCAAGTATTTTTCGGCAATCTTTTCTCCATTATTGCCTTTTTCAATAGTATTTTGCATTGCATTGTTTTCGATAAAATACAAAGATAAAAATTTTATTTTAAAATTTTTGTTAAATAATTTCAAATTAAATAATTTTTCTAATTTTTTCTTAATTTGTATTTTTTAATAGGTGGAATATGCGAAGCATTAGAATATCTCTATTGATTTTTATTTTTAATTCGTTCATTTTACAGGCGGAATTTATTTCTACACCTTTGATTAAGCCATTTGCTGCTAATATTTATGAAGCACGCATCGGTATGATGGATTATACAACTGAAAATCATTTACGGCTCGATATTGGTGCAAATCTTGATCTATTTCAAAAAAATTTAAATAATAGTTTGCAGTACGGTATTGGCACGGAATTTTTCACTTATACGCAATTAAGATCAGAAAGCAATTTTAAATTCCCCGTTGAAACAATTGACTATTACTTTGGTGCAAATCTCTCATTTATTTACCCACTTAAAAATTATAATATACAAAGTCGCCTTCGTGTTGGGCATATCTCTACACATCTTGCTGATGGATATGAAAATAACTCCTATATTGTTTTAGATGGCGAACCCGTTGTGCTGTTTCCAAAAACATACTCGCGGGAATTTATTGATTTGACAATTGCAGTAGATAGTAGAAATTTTCGTCCATACATAGGTGTAATTTATAATTTTCATAAAATTCCAACTATTTTGAATATGTTCATTCCCCAAGTTGGCTTTGATGCAGACATTAAAATCAATGAATGGCTTAAAGCCGTATCGGGTCTGGATTTTAAGTTGAATGGGTATGATGGGAAAATGAAAGGTATGACCAATTTATTATTGGGTCTGGAATTTCGAACATCAGAAAATCGTGGTATTCTCTTGAAATGTGAATATTTTAATGGTGAGAATTATTATGGACAATTTTATAATCAGAAATTAGATTATTTTGGTTTAGGTTTTCAATTTAATTATTATTAGAAAATGGAAATAAAAGAAATAAATGAAATAGATAAGCCGCATTCAAATTGTGGTGTTTTTGGAATTTATAATCATCCACAAGCATCTTTGATGACCTATTATGGATTGTTTTCGATGCAGCATCGCGGGCAAGAATCCGCGGGAATAACGACATTTTATTATGATGATAAAAAAAAGAAAATGCGTTATGCTTATCATAAAGGAATGGGACTTGTTTCAGAAGTATTTGCCGAATCCAAAATTTTCCAAGAGCAATTGATAGGGAATTGTGCTATTGGACATAATCGGTATTCAACAACAGGTTCTATGACGCGCTGGAATATTCAACCATTCAATGTTAATTATAAAAGTGGAATTTTATCGTTAGCACATAATGGAAATTTAACAAATACAAAATACTTACGGAAAAAACTACAAGATGAAGGAACGATTTTTCAAACAACATCCGATTCTGAACTGTTCTTGCATTTAATGGCGCATAGCAACAAAACAACACCCCTTGAGCAACTTCAAGATGCTTTGCAGCAAACCGTAGGAGCGTATTCACTTGTATTATTAACAGAAGATGCATTAATTGGGGTTCGAGATCCCTATGGTGTCAGGCCATTAAGTATAGGGCGAGTAAAAAATAACGGAAATTGGGCATATATAATAGCAAGCGAAACTTGTGCATTTGATATAATTGATGCAGAATATATTCGAAGTGTTGAAAATAATGAAATTGTTGTAATTGATGATGATACTATAAGAACGGGCGAAATAAAATCATATAAAGTAATTCCTGAAACACCAATAGCAAAGCATTGCATATTTGAATTTATTTATTTTGCACGACCCGATAGCAAAATATTTGGGGAAAATGTTGATAAAGTACGTCGTAAACTTGGTAAAGAACTTGCAATCGAAGCACCTGTTATTAAAGATGATGGTGAGAGAGTGGATGTTATAGGTGTTCCTGATAGCGCCAATACTGCTTCACTTGGGTTTGCACACAGTAATAATAAATTTAATTATCCTACAAGATTTGAAATTGGATTAATTAGAAATCATTATTCGGGGCGCACATTTATATCACCGAAGCAAGATGAACGTGTTTTAAAGGTAAAAACGAAATTTAATACAGTAAATGGCGTTATTCATAATCGTCATATTACACTTGTTGATGATTCAATTGTGCGTGGAACAACATCACAGGCACTTGTTCAACTGATACGGAAAGCGGGACCGAAATCGATTGATATGCGAATTTCGTCTCCTCCCGTGAAATTTCCCTGCCACTACGGAATGGATTTCCCAACACGTGAAGAATTAATTGCCAATCACCATACGAATGTTGAAGAAATTCGCCAAGCAATTGGTGTTGACACACTTCATTATCTTTCAAAAGAAAAAATGCTTGAATCTGTGCCCCACAATCCAGGGATTGATTATTGCACAGCGTGTTTTACGGGCGAGTATCCAATACCAATCGAGGATGAATTGGATAAATTTTCAACAGAGGCATAATTTTACTCAATTCGTTTCATTCGTGCCATAAAGAAACCATCGGCATTGGATTGTGTGAAATCTATATTTAGCATAAAAGCATCATCAATAATATTATTTATTCCAATATTATTTTTATTAATTATTGGACTTATATAATCAGGAACGAAATTGTTATTTGCTGCTAAAAATTCATCAATAACCATTTCATTTTCATCCTGTAATATTGAACACGTAGAGTAAACCAAAATTCCACCCATTTTAACATATTTTGAATAATCAATTAGGATTTTCAATTGATTTTTATGCAACTTCTCTAATAAATTAGGGTTTATCCTATACTTTCGCATTGGGTCGCGCCTTATTGTTCCAATTCCCGAGCAGGGTGCATCGACAAGTATTTTATCAAATCCATTACGCAAATTACGGTTATAATTCATTAAATCATCTAAACTATTTTTCAATGAGTTATTTGTTTGAATAATTGTAATCCCACTTCTTGCAGCACGTTTTGGAATTTCTTTTAATCTATTATATTCAATATCATTTGCAATAACAATACCTTGATTTCTCATAAGCTCTGCAATAAGCAATGCTTTTCCTCCTGCACCTGCGCAAGCATCCAATATAATTTCGCCTGGTTGTGGGTCTAAAATATACGAAATCAGTTGGCTACCTTCATCTTGGATTTCCACTTTTCCTGATTTAAAAAAATCTAATTCACTCAACTGAATGCGTCCATAAAGTATTATCGCATTTGGTACAATTTGGCTTTTGCTGTATTTAATTTGCAAATTTCGTAATTCATTTTCAATTTCCGAAATATTTGTATTTAATGTATTTATGCGAATTGTCGGAAGTGCAGCAGATGTAGATTTTTGCAAAAAATCCTGTAATTGCTCTTTAGTATTAAATTTATTAACAATTTTTTCTAATAACCATTCAGGAAAAGAGTACCGAATTGACAAATAATGTAAATATTGTGATTTGTCATAACCTGCATAAATTTCCTCGAAAATTTTCATTTGACTAATGATATAGGTTCTTAATGAATCATTTTTGTCACCAAAATATGATTGCAAAATTTCCTCAATATTAGCATTTTGATTAATACGCTCAATCAATGCTTGCGGGTCAAATTCAGGAGAAATATCATAATCAATTGTTTTTAATAAAAGAAAAATATAAATATATAATAAATATCGATTATTATTTTTATCAATTAAATTATTATTTTCCAATTGATTAATAAAATAATCTAATAATATTTTGTTCCTAAGAATAGAAAATATTAATTCAGACGCAAATCGCCGTTCTTTACTACCAATATTTTTTTTACTGCGAAAAATCTCAGAAAGTAACTTGTCTGTTGGCTTTGGCGAATTCCATAGTATTTTCAGAATATCTGCAATTAAATTGATGAGATTATTAACAAGCATAGCAAAATTATTATTGAGCAAATTACAAAAAAATGTAGGAATTAACCGTTTTTGTTTATTCCTACATTTTATAAATTTTCGATTTATTTGTGAATTGTTATTTCTATTCCTTTATTATTTTTCCCACAATTTGCTTATCTTCTTTAAATATATAGATAAAGTAAACTCCCGTCTGAAATTTTGACAGATTTATTCTCTCAGAATCAATGGGTCCTGTTTTTATGCAGTTTCCAAGCAAATCATAAATCTTATATTCATAACCAATAAATTGCGCAACATATATGAACTCGTTAGATGGATTGGGAAAAAGATGCAGGTCATTAATTAAGTCGTGTTTTTTGCCAATTCCCAAATTTGGATCCTTATACAATGCAAAAGCTCCATTAACAAATTGAAAATTATTTATCATATCGTTTTGTAATAATATATACCAATCCTTTGCAATTGGGATACTGAATTGTAATTCCCCATTTAATGATTTCTGTTGGTATGCTACATAGTTTTCGCCTGCCATTAATTTGTTATAATTTTCTTCATCAAGAATAAGAAGATTTATATCCCGTGGTTTTTGGCTTGTGTAAAAAGTTGTTTCATTTCCGAGGTCGTTTAAGAAAAGTTTCCAGTTTATTGCTTGCTTTTCAGTAGCAAAATTGATATTCAACATATAATCATTTAACGTGTCGGCAGGAATAGGAATAGTTGTCAAGGGAATATTTCGAGAGAGTGGAGCTGAAATATTATAAGAATAAGTCATTCCAACTCCTGAATAATTTGTATTAATTTGTAAAACTTGATTATTATCTTGAGGATTATTTCCTAAATCACTTTCTAGTCGAATATAATATAATTTATTTTTGCCCAGTGTAAATGTGCATTTGCCATCATTATCTGTAATTCCATAAGTATCGAAAATGATATAATTTTGACCCTGAGTGAAATAATTAGAATAAATTTTAATAATTGCACCATCAATTGGTTTTGAACTTGCATCAAGAGCAGTGATGGTAAATTGAGAAGTTTGATTGTCATTATAAGTATTTGTAACATTTTCATGCGGACCACTACTGAGACGAGCAGCGACCGCCCCCATAGTATCCCATGTAATATATGCAAGTGGCATTTTATAGTAATTATTGACGGGTTCCCATTGTTGCCAGCTTTCGTCCCAAAATTCATTCCAGACATGATCAATTGAATGGGCATCAATTCCCCGGCAGGGTATTAAGCACGCCCTAGCAGCAGCAGCGGCTAGATCTTCATGCTCACCGCATCTTCCTATATGAAGATCGTAAATTCTTACAGGTTGATGAGGTCGTTCATTTTTTGAAGTGAATTCCATAACATCATTTACCCATTTTGTAACTTCTTTTACTGCCTGCTTTTCGACGTTTTTATCATCCCATAAAACATCGCAAATGGAAACTGAATCTTTTAATATCGAGAACATTTTTCCATTGCTATCAGGTATTTCTTCTGTATGTGTATAAAGATAATCTCTCCAAAAAACGCCCGTTGGTGGAGCAGCAATATTATTAATATGCCAGCCCGCAAAATTGGTTTCAACAGTATTTGGATTTATATAAGTTTGTATTTCATCTGTAATTTTCGGATGCACAACATACATATAATAAATATCCATCGGTACCTCGATTTGGATTTTGCCTCTCACAGAATCATTTTTCCAATATTTAATTGTTGAATAGTAATTCTCGTCAGTTGAAGGAGTCCCATAGTCAATAATTTCGACATAATTAAGGTCGCTGTCGTGTTTATATAGTAACTGCGCATTTTCAAGAAAAAGATCGGGAAAGCAATAAGAAGAGTTTAAAAAAGTTGGCGATGAATACGCGACTGAAAAAGAAATTTCATCAATTAGCTTCTCATCAGCATTATTAATAATATCGGCAAATTTATTTTGTCGGTCCTGATTTAATTGTGAAAGAGTATAAGCCAATTCTTGTCGAATCCATTTAGGTGCTTTTGCAATAGCGGTTTTTGCATTGATTGTAAGTGAATTGGATGATATGATTTCTAATTTTTTATCTTGTGCATTTATTTTAACCCCATAATATTCACTTCCTGAAAGACATGAACTAAGATATAGTGAATCACATAATATCCAGTTTTCATAATCTTGGAGCAAATAATTATTATTCTTCTTATTAGTAGAACTAAATAACGATTCAGTAGGTGACAATGTACCTGAAACCTTGAATTCGCCATTAATGCCTGATTGTGTAATTCCTCTGATAGTTGGATTTAAGATGTTTGAAGATGATGTTACTTGGATAGGGTTGATTTGACCTGATACAACATAAGTTAAAATAGGTTGAACTGATGTTATTCCTTTCTCTTGATTTTGAGCAAAATTACTTAATGTGTAAATAACAAATAAAATTAAGGATAAAAAAAATTCCCTTTTCATTTTTTCCTCATTTAGAATAAACTTAATAAATACAAACTTAATAAATACAAAAATATATTAAAAATTTTAAATTTAAATCAATTACAATCAAATTATTTGATTTTCGTTTTTAAAGCAAACCCGTGGGGGCGCCATCAATAAATGGCTGAGAGTGACCCATCGAACCTGATCCAGATAATACTGGCGTAGGGAAGCGGGAGAGGATTAACCTTCTCAATAAAGCCACTCGCAACCTCGCGGAAAAATAAAGTATCACAATTTAAAAGGTTAAAAAATGTTAAAAAAAATGACTTTATTTTTCTGTGGGATATTTTTATATTCATTTTCATTATCTGCTCAAAAAAATGATACCACAGAAATATCGAAAATCTATTATTTGCCGAGCATAACAGTCTCGACAAATCGCGCAATCGAAAGCAAATCTCCTGTGCCTTTCTCTGTGATAACTCATAGCGAGATTTCAAAATCCTATATCTATCAGGATTTGCCCGCAATGCTTTCCACTCTACCATCAATTTATTCTTATTCGCAGAATGGCAATTCAATTGGATATTCAATCCTTTCATTAAGAGGATTTGACCAACGTCGCGTTTCAGTCCTAATTAATGGAATTCCGCAAAATGATCCCGAAGACCACGATGTCTACTGGATTGATGTACCCGATCTTTCGTCTAATCTCGGAATAATAGAAGTGCAAAGAGGTGGCGGACTTACAAGTTATGGACCTCCCGCTATTGGCGGAACAATTAATTTATCAACTACAAACTTTGTCAATCAGCGAGGTATTAAATTATACGCAGGAGGTGGATTCCAAGAATTTGGTGGAAAATCAAATGATATAAGCCAAAATATTAGCAAATTCTCAATTGAAGCATCCAGCGGATATGTCGATAAATATGCATTCTATGCCCGACTATCGCACATTAATTCATTCGGATACCGTGATCAGTCATGGGTTAAGATGAATAGCTACTTTTTAAGTGCCGCTCGCTTTGATGAAAATATTACAACACAAATTAATGTCTTTGGAGGTCCAATATCTGATGGCTTGTCATACACAGGTATTCCAAAGCAATATATTACGGATAAAGAAAAGCGTCTTGTCAATTATAATTATTGGGAATATGATTCCACAGGTAAAAACGTTGCTTATTTTCAGCAAAGACGTCCGCAGGAAGAGGAAGCATTTTCTCAGCCTCATTATGAAATGCTTAATGATATTAATATAAGCGATAATCTCCAATTATTATCATCTCTTTTCTTTTATTCAGGGGATGGCTATTTCGATTACGATGCGACAGGTTGGACAGATGCACAAATGTTCCAATTGACTGCAGAAAATGGCTATCCAAATGCTCAAGATCCACAAAATCCAATTATAAGAGCAAATGTTAGCAATAAGCATGGGGGCTGGATACCTCGATTATTATGGAAACATAAAAATGGTGAATTACTGACAGGTTTTGAATTGCGGTTGCATCGTTCAGATCATTGGGGAAAAATAAGATATGCCGATAACTTACCCGCAAATTATAACCCCGATTTTAAATTTTATCAGTTTGATGGCGTAAGAAATATCTTCTCTATCTTTGCTCGTGAGAATTATAATTTTACTGATAAGTTATCCTTAAATCTTGAAGGGCAATTGATTTATAATCTATATGCAATAGACAATGAAAAACTTGGCAATTTTTATACGCAGTATAAAACAATTGATGGGGGATTGGCAGGAAATGGTAATGAGATTTTCAATATTGAGTATCTTTTTTTCAATCCAAAAATAGGTATGAATTATTTATTTAATAATTCAATGAATGCTTATTTTTTGTTAACTTATACTACTCGCGAACCCAATATGAGTGCTTTGTATAATGCATCAGAATCATTTATGGGTACAAAACCAAATTTTGAAGTGCGTTTGGATGAAAATGGAAATCCATTATATAATTTCAATAATCCGCTGACAAAACCCGAAAAGATGCTTGATTTGGAACTTGGTTATAATTTTAGAACAGATTTTTTGGATTTTAATGCTAATTTTTATTGGATGCAATATTCAGATGAACTTGTAAAGAGCGGACAATTGGATATATTTGGACTTCCCGTTATGGGCAATGCTCCCAAAACGCAACATATTGGTTTAGAATTGGCTTTTAATGCAGATATTATTAAATCAAATTATGGGAACCTAAACTTTTCAGTAAATTCAACATTCAGTCGTAATAGAATTATTGATTATAATTATTATATTGATAATCAAAATTATATTTCACTCAAAGATAATCCCATTGCAGGTTTCCCTGATATTTTAGCAAATTTTGCTTTGACTTATTCGATTCATAACTTTTTCGTTTCATTCATTTCGCAGTATATAGGAGAATCTCGAACTGATAATTTTGGCGATTTATTGACCCAAAATCAATTGCTAAGAGAATCAATGGGAAGTGGATATTATGCTGATAATATACTAGACCCTTATTTTATTTCTAACCTAGATATTTCCTATACATTTAAAGATATATTTGGAATAAGATCATTGACATTGCAAGCCAAAATCAATAATTTATTTAATAAATTATATGCAGGTGGGGGACAAGGTAAAGAATTCTTTCCAGGAGCAGAACGTAATGGATTTCTTGGTTTAGAAATTGGATTATAGTAAATTATTAGCTACGAGAAAAACTTAATTTTGTTTTAACTTTTTCGAAATTGTAGATTGCTGAGCCATCTTGCCCAATTTCAATTTCACCTCTCAGGTCAAGCACAAGCTTTTCAAGCGTGTGCTTGGCTTTGTCTGATAATTCTTTAGGGAGATTTATTGCATTTGCAATTTGCTCGAATGTAACTTTTGTCTCGGGCAATGTAAAAATTGCCTGGAAGATTTTTTTCCGCAAGATAATTTTTTTACGTTTATTTGAATATGCAATAGTCCAAGGTATGCGTAATATTGGAATCAGATAAAATGTAATAGAGAAAACAAAAGGAAAATAACCTAAAAGAAAAACAAGAAAAGGGGACATCCCGCCAGCTACATCTGGTTGTTGTACTGAATTAACAATAGAGTATGATACGAAAAGATTGAATGCATTCATAGCAATTATGATTAGATTCCTTCCAATTGAATTGCCTGTATGTTCTGCGGGAGGATCGATTTCATTATAATAATAAACAATTCTCCCACCTTCTAAATCTTTAGCCTGAATATTTAAGAGATTAGAAAAATCAGCAACTATTGTTCCATCTTCCGAAATTGACAATTCTCCTTTGAATTTAGCAGCATATTCAGCAAGTTTTTCTTCGGCAATGCTATAAGGAACACCCGAGAGCAAAACTATATCTGCAGCAGTTAGTTTTCCGTTTGATTTTTTTCTAATATATGAAATTATTTCCTTTGCATTTTCATTAGGGTCTAGTTTGGGGCGCTCGGGACCGAATACGAAGCTAAAAACCGATTGAATGAAATTTGTTCCTTTATTTTTATCCTTTTCATAAGTTTTATATACCAAACCCGATTCATCACGATACTCCCGCACAGGATTTGTTATTGCACTAAAACTTAATGCTTGGAAAATACCACGAATCAATCCCATTAACATAAAGCTAACTTGATTTCCACCTCTATTATCATCCCTATCCGAGCTTGATGAAAATAATATTCCTGCGATAATTAGCAAAATAAAAAGAACTGTATAAAATATTAGAATGACACCCGCAGCTGCCTTATAAATTATGGTAAAAATTTTCCATAGAGAACGCAAAAAATTGGAAATTACTTCTTTAAAAGTTTTTCGATTAATTTTTTGAAGTGGATAACGAAATTCAAAAATTAAGGATCCTGTTTTGGGGTTCATCGATACTTTAGCACGATATAGTTCGAGCAATCTTTGTAAAGCAGAGTTTATTGTATCAATTGGATAACCTGTCGCAGCAACAGCATCTTCAGGAGAGAATTTGCCACGAGTTTGCTTTATGATATTTTCAATAGTATTTACAACTAATTCTTGTGGGGCTTCCTTTGCCATAGAATATATTAAAAATACTAAATTAAGAATAAAAAGTGAATTTTTTCATAGAAAATAATAAGTGTAATTTAATATCAATTTTGCCATTCAGAGCAAAGTGATCAATATATTCTTATTAACGTTGATTTCCTCACTGCATTTCAAATGATAAGATTGGCAAAGAATGAAATTAAAATTAAATTTAAATTCATTATTTAATCGTCTTATATTAAAAATATTTTTCATAATTTTGTAAACTTTATTTAATAATTAACTATTGTTTAACTTAAAACAAAAAAGGAGTAGATTTAATGTCAGAAGACATATTAAATCGAAATGAAGAATCAACTCAATTAAATCCTGAGATAAATCAAATAGTGGATACTATTGAATCTCCGATAATTAAAGAACAATCCACACCATTGAAACCCTTAAATGAGCTTTTAAATGATGGATTTGATAATTTAGAAATGGAAGATAGTCAATTTCAGGCTTTGTTTGAGGATTCTATTTCAAATATAAAAGAGGACCAGCTTATAAAGGGAAAGATTGTCGATTTCACAAAGGATGAAATAGTTGTTGATCTTGGTTTTAAATCGTATGGTTATATTCCGCGTGCGGAATTAATTAATCCAGAATCATATCGAGCGGGTGATGTAGTAGAGGTCTATGTAGAAAATTTGGAAGATAGTACAGGTAAAATTGTACTTTCACGTCGCCATGCTGATTTTATGAAGATTTGGCAGAGGATAACGGAATTATATGAAAAACAAGAAACTGTAAATGTAAAGATATTGCGTCGTATTAAGGGCGGTATGGTAGTTGATTTGATGGGTGTTGAAGCATTTTTACCAGGTTCACAAATTGATATCCGACCTGTTCGAGATTTTGATTCTTGGGTTGGTCAAAATATCGACATAAAAGTAGTTAAGATTAATCAATCTAATTATAATGTTGTGGTTAGCCATAAAGTATTACTTGAAGAAGAAATGAGCGAGCAACGAGCTGAAATTATGTCTCGTCTCGAAAAGGGATTAGTGCTTGAAGGGGTAGTAAAAGCCATTGCAGATTTTGGAATTTTTGTCGATTTGGGTGGTGTAGATGGTTTAGTTCATATCACAGATTTGTCGTGGGGACGTGTCACACATCCAAGTGAAGTTGTTCAACTTGACCAACCTGTTAAGGTAGTTGTACTTGATTTTGACCAAGATAAGAAACGTATTTCTCTTGGAATGAAGCAATTAACACCACATCCATGGGATTCAATAGGAGATAAATATTTGCCAGGTACAAAAGTTCATGGCAAAGTTGTCAGCTTGACTGATTATGGTGCCTTCATTGAAATTGAACATGGTATCGAGGGACTTATTCATATTAGCGAAATGTCCTGGACACAACATATTAAACACCCATCCCAAGTTGTTTCTCTAGGGCAAGAAGTCGATGCAATTGTTCTTAATATAGATACAGAAAATAAAAAACTTGCCCTTGGAATGAAGCAATTGACACCAGATCCCTGGGCAGATTTAGTTGAGCGTTATCCAATTGGTTCAAAACATACAGGCATAGTTCGGAACATTACAAACTTTGGAGCATTTGTCGAGCTTGAGCCTGGTGTTGATGGATTAGTTCATATTAGTGACCTGTCTTGGACAAAGAAGATTCGTCATCCGGGTGAATTTGTTAAGAAAGGGGAAAATCTCGATGTTGTTGTAATTGGAATTGATCTTGAGCAACGTAGAATATCTTTAGGCCATAAACAAGTATTTGAAAATCCATGGGAGAAACTTGAAGAAACCTACAAAGTAGGAAATGAAACTAGTGGTAAAATATCTCGCATTATTGAAAAAGGAATTATAGTAGAGTTGCCTGATGGAGTGGATGGGTTTGTACCTGTTTCTCAATTATCTTTTGCACCTGTTAAAAATATTAGTGAATATTTCAAAATCGGGGATGTGCTTCCTCTGAAAGTTGTTGAATTCGATAAAGATGCGAAGAAAATTGTACTTTCTGCTGTTGAAGCATTACGCGGAAAAGATCAATCAGTTATTGATGAATATAATAACCAGCATCCCGTTCCTAATGTTGAGCAATATCAAACTTATGAAGTAAAATTCGAGTCATTGAGAGAAGAAATTGCAAGTATGGAAAGCGAAACTGAATCTTATTTGAGACAAGAAGTGAATTTTTATCCAAGTATGGAAGAAGCTTTTGAAGAAATCAAAGAAGAGAAAATTGAAATTAAAAATACTGAACCAATCAGGCTTGCCGATATTCAAGCAAAAATCCATGAAGTGTCTCCTCAAAAAGAAGAGAAAAGTGAGCAACCAATTGAGCAAAATGAAAATTCGAGTGATGCTGAAACAGAAGCAATACATAATCAAACAAGTAATACAGATGAAGCACAAGTTAATGAAGAATCAAAAGATACTTCAACTGAAGTAATTAATCCCGATGAAACTAAAACTGAAATTTAATTCGATAGATAATAAAATGAAAATTTAAATAAAAGCCCACTCGAAAAGTGGGCTTTATTTTTTGATTTTATTCAAAGAAATTGTATATCAATTGTGTATTAATTTTAACTATTTTTAGGACTATTATTTATCATATTGCTATCATTACCATTTTTTGAATTCTTATTACTGCTCTGCAAAACTTTAACAAAAGAATAAACAGTAAAAACAATTATTAGCCCCCAAGAAACGATCATAAAAATCCATCCATATATATTCATATTATTCTCCTTTTTCTTCTTGATAGTTAATTTTAAACTTTTCTTTTCCTTCATTTCTTTTCCAGGCATAACGAATCATTAGCAAAAGTACTACAGCTATTAATATCATAAATCCACGTGATAACCAACGATATATAATATCATTTTCGGGGATATTTTTCATTAAAAATATTGGTATAGCATCTTGAATTGTCCAGCTTATTAATATTGCCAATAAATAAAGAGGTGTTATATATTTTATTACATAATAAAATAATTTTGGAACTTTAATTTCTCCACCTTTGTTGATTTCATCCCACCCTTTATCCATACCATAAATCCAAGCAAATACTATAACTTCAATCAATGCGACAAGAACTAAAGTAAAAGTGCCGCTCCAATAATCCATTTCATCCAAAAACCCATATTGAAAGAAAATGATAACGAGATTGATTCCGATAAAAATACAGGCGCCAACAATTGATGTGGCTTTATTTTTGCTAAATCCGAACTGCTCTTCTAAAAATGAAATTATAGGTTGTGCCATTGCAACTGATGATGTAATACCTGCAAGAAAAAGCATCAAGAACCATAAAAACCCAAATATAGAACCCATCGGCATATTTTGGAAAATTATTGGCATAGATACAAAACCTAAATTATATGCTCCACCTTGGGCTATTCCTTGTGTTGCTTGCAAACCAAAAAATGCAACTGCAACAGGTATTGCAATTGTGCCTCCAAGAATTACTTCAGCAAATTCATTTAAAAATGATGCACTTACAGCGCCAAGCGCAATATCATCTTTTTCTTTAAGATAGCTTGCATAAGCTGATAATGTGCCCATTCCAATGCTCAATGTGAAAAAGATTTGCCCCGCAGCTGCCAACCAGATTTTTGCATCTCCAAGCATTGAGAAATTAGGTTCCCATATAAATGCTAATCCTTTTATTACACTCCAATCTGGATGATTAACAGGGTCAGGTGTCCCTAATGTAAAAACTCGTATTACAATAACTATTGCAAAAATAAAAAGCAAGGGCATTGCAATAAGTGCAAGTTTTTCAATTCCTTTGGACACTCCTTTCCGTAAAACAGCAAAATTGATTAAAAAAGTAACAAGCATAAATATATAAGCGGGCAAAATTGAAGGGAAGAATTGAGTATTTTCACCTTGAAAACTTGTCAAAAATGTGTGCATCATATCAAAAGATTCAAGCCCAAAGTATGATTTTGTGATAGAAAAGAAACTAAAGGCAAGACTCCAAGATTCAACGTAAGTATAATAAATCATAATAACGGTTGATGTAAAGAGGCCTGTGGCTCCTAAATATTTTGCAATTTTATTATTCCAAAGGACATCAAGCATACCAGGCAAACTTCCATGACCATATTTTCCACCGTGCCGTCCGATTGCCCATTCTACCCATACCATCGGAATTCCTAATAAAATAAAAGCAAATAAATATGGTATCATAAAAGCACCGCCACCATTCTGCGCTGCTTGAACGGGAAAACGTAGGAAATTTCCAAGACCAATTGCATTTCCTGCGACTGCTAGAACTAAACCGATTTTTGTTCCCCAACTTTCTCTTTTTTCTGCCATAATATTTAAAGTTTATTCTTTTTCTATTAAAACAAGTGCAGTGTCTGAATCTACTTGTGAATTTTCTTGTATATATATTTTTTTTACTATACCAGTAATCGATGAATATAATGTAGTCTCCATTTTCATTGCTTCTACAATTATTATTGGATCGCCATCATCTACTGTATCACCTTCTTTTACAATAATTTTGACAATATTGCCCGGCATTGGAGATTTAATTATTTCTTCATTTAGTTCCTTTTCATCCACTTCATTATATGTATTCTCATTGCTAATTTTTTCAAATTTATAGCTTTTTCCTTCAAATCCTACATATTTATGTAATTTATCTTCAGCAATAAAAATATCTATTTTTCTATTAGAATTTAATGCTTGATAATGATTTTCGTCAATTTTTTTGAATTTATAATTTAATTGATTACCATTAATTTTTACAAAAAGATCTTCTTTTTCTTTATAATTTTCAACATTATATATTTCTTTATCATATTTTATTTTCATTACTATTCGGATTTATCTAGAATAATTCCCATTTTCCAATTTCAAGCCAAGGATTGCTGATTTTAGAAAATTGACTTATGTTGTTATAATAATTAATATAATTTTCTGAAAATGAAGCTGCAGCTAAAGCGATTTGCAAATCATCTTGATATGTTTCGATTTTCTCAGAAAAATATTCAGACAAAAAATTTGTGTTTATATTGCCTGCCTTAAATTCAGTGTGATTTAGTACATTAATCATAAAATTGATTGGGGTCTTAACACCAAGTATAACAGTTTGCTTTAAAGCATTGACCATTCGTTTAATTGCTTCATCGCGAGTGCTACCCCAAACAATCAATTTTGAAAGAATTGGGTCATAAAATGTTGGTACTTCTGAGCCTATATCAATACCTGAATCATAGCGAATTCCCGGTCCTGATGGTTCTTTAATATAAAGTATTTTACCTGGAGAGGGTGCAAAATTATTATCAGCATCTTCGGCATAAATGCGGCATTCAATTGCGTGACCATTTTGTTGGACATCTTCTTGCTTATATGGGATTGGTTGATTATCTGCTATATTAATTTGTAATTTAACTAAATCAATACCTGTTGTCAATTCTGTAATTGGATGTTCCACCTGAACGCGTGCATTTACTTCCAGAAAATAAAAATTCAAATCTTTATCTACCAGAAACTCCACCGTGCCGATATTGTCATAATTTGCAGAATTAACAACTTGAATGGCAGCTGCTCCCATTCTTTTGCGTAATTCCGCTGTCATAACAGGGGATGGTGTCTCTTCAATTATCTTTTGATGTCGTCTCTGTATTGAGCATTCGCGTTCATTTAGATGAATTGCATTTCCAAAATGGTCGCGTGCTACTTGAAATTCGATATGGCGTGGATTTTCAATATATTTTTCTAAATATATAGCATCACTCCCAAATGCAGAAATAGATTCACGTATTGCTGTGTCAATTGCAGAATGGAGGTCTTTCATTTCTCTTACTATTCGCATACCTTTTCCACCGCCACCATCAGATGACTTTATAATAATTGGAAAACCAATTTTTTTTGCATAATCTTCAAACTCTTGATAATCTTTTGTGCTTGTCATCATTCCTGGAATTATAGGAATCCCCGCTTCCGCCATAATTTGACGAGATTGGACTTTTGAACCAAGCAATCGCATAGAGTTGGGATTAGCACCAATAAATATGAGTCCTGCATCCCGCACTTTTTGATTAAAATCATAACGCTCAGATAAGAAGCCATATCCTGGGTGTATTGCATCGCATCCCGTTTCCAAAGCAGCATTGATAATTGCTTCTTGATTTAAATAAGATTCCAATGGGGGAGGCGGACCGATTCTTATTGATTCATCAGCAAGTTGTGTATGCACTGCATTTTTATCTACATCTGAATATATTGCTACACTTTTTATATCCATTTCTTTTAAAGCGTGGATGATACGCACAGCAATTTCGCCTCTATTTGCAACGAGTACCTTTTTTATCATTTTAATTTCTTTGGAATAGCAAAATTAATAAAAATTACAAATTGCTTATTAAATATTCTTTTAAAGCATCTAAGCTTTTTATTTTTGGAATATAATTATTAAGTAAATTTTCAAATTCTTTAAGTTCCTGACGATTCCATTGAAATAAATGAGTCCAATTTTCATTATGCGAATTATCCTTTGCAAGTCGAGTAAATAAAAGCCTAGCTGTGAATATATTTTGATTTGGATTTAAAAATGACACCATATATACATAAAATTTCATTTGCAGTGAATAATGTGTACAAAGCAATTCAAAATCGTCTTTACCTTGTATAATATTAGTTTTCCAATCGCAAATATGATAATTACCTTCATTATCTCGATATAAAATATCCAATATTGCATTCAAATAATCTGTTTGGTAGGGCAGCATAAACTTTTTTTCAAATTCAATTTTATTATTATTTTTCAGAATTGATTGGATAATATCCGCTGAAACAGCTGCGATGCATTCTCCCTTGATTTCATTAAATTGAATTTCATTTATAGATAATTCATTTTCGAAAAGTGCATCATTTATTGATTTGATAAGATCATTTTCATTAACTGAATAATCATCATTTATCCAATTTTGTAATTGCTCAAGAGTTCGATGTATTATTGTGCCACGAACTGAGCCAGGTAAATTAATTACATTATTATTGTTGTTTTGATTTTCAATAAGCAACAAATTATCAATAGTATCAATATTTAAAATATACTTGTCGATAAATTCTCTTGGGGAATTTATATAAGTTTCTAATTTAGTAGGGGAGAGAATTTCCCGAGGTTCAGCAATATTCATATCATCAAGCAAAAAAGATGGTTGAGAATTGTTACTTATTGATTCATCAACGTAATTCTCAGCATCTTCTAGAGCGATAACATCTGCCACTCTATTAATTATCTCTACTTTATAGTTTAATTCAATTTCCTCGATATTATCATTATTGCTGACAGCAACGCTTGATGAAAAAGGTAAAGAGTGATAAGATATAATATCGTCTGGTGATATATTTAAACCATCGAATAATATTTTGAACAAGCCATTAAAATTTAATGGTTTCCCATCTTTATTTAACTTTATAGTTGTTGAAAGAATTAAAAATTCCTTTGCTCTTGTCATAGCAACGTATAGGATTCTTTGCTCTTCCAATTCTTCAATTTGCTTTTGATATAATTTTGATAAAACATAATCAGGTGTTTCGATTTCATCAAATGCTGCATCATTATCCTCATTATTTTGAGAGTCAGAGTAGAATTTGAAAGTAAGTCCAAATTGATCATTAATATAATATGTATTTGATTTACCTGTTGCAGCGTTCATATTATAAATTGCAACAACAGGGAATTCGAGTCCCTTTGCGCCATGTATAGTAAGAATATTTATCGCATTTTCTTCGGAAATAACAACTTCGCTTTCCTGCGGCGAAAGTTCTATTGCCTTATCAATTTCCGCAATTAAATCCGAAATTGAAAATATATATCGCGAATTAAAATTTCTCAAATAGTCAATGAATTTTTCGATATTATTTAAAATTGTGAATCTTGATGGATGGCTTTGAAATAACTCACTATAATGCGTTTTAAATAATATATCTTGAACAAGTTCTAAGGGATTGAATTCGCTGAATTTATTGATATATTCATTTAATAATTTCATTGTGCGTATCTCCCTTGTGCGATTTTCATAATAATTTTGCTGATAATTATCTTGAAAATTTCTCCATAATGATTTTTCAGGATTGGTCTGCCTCAATTCTATCAAAAAATTATCATCCAAACTAAAAAATAAGGATTTTGCAAGTGAAGCAAACGATAAATCATCGTCAGGGTTATCCAGAAATTTGAGAAATGAAACAATATCAAGTATCTCTTGTGTTAAAAAGAAATTTTCGGAAGTGTTCAATATATATGGCAAACCATTATTATCAAGTGCTTTAGTTAACAAGGCAACTTTACTTCGAGACCTAATTAATATTGCAATATCTTTTAGTTCAATATTTCGTAGCTGCTGAATTTTATCATCGTAGATTTGTGTATGAGAATAAATCAGAGATGCAATATATTTTGCAAGTAATTCTGCTTCTTCAGGTGACGCTTGATCGCCTGTTTCATCTAAAATTTTTTCATTCTTTTTTGAAATTGCCGTCAGTAATTTTACTCGCCCATAATAAGGTGTAAAATTATCAACATCTATTTCATTATTTTGAGATGATAAATCAACAATATTATTAAAATCGTGAATTTCTCTACCGATAATAAATTTATCATAACCCACACTATAATGGAAATTGTCCTTCACTAATATATTCTCAAATGCTTGATTTACAAATGCGGTATTGATGAGATTTAACCTATGGCTAATCTTTATTCGATGCACACCATAGAAAGAATCTTCATTATGCATTAGACTATATCTCTGATTTGGATAGAGAGAAACTTCTTCATTTCTCTTAAAAACATTAAGTTGTGATTGGTTAGCCGAAGGAATTTCTTTAAGCATTTGATTCATAATTCTAACATCTGCTTGTCTGAAACCATAGATACTTTGTTTTGGGTCGCCAACTATAAATAATTTATTTACTTTACTTGTTGAGAATGGAACTAACAATTTCATAATTTCGAATTGCACTAAGTCGGTATCTTGGAACTCATCAACAAGCAGATAATCTATTTGATCTTTGATTTTATTTAAAATATCCTTGTTATTTGATAATAAGTAATAGGTCTTCCACAATATATCATTATAATCAATTAATCCCATATCTCTTTTATAGTTATCATATTGCTGATGAATTAATAGGGATATTTCCAATAATGTTTTAGAATGATCATAAAGTTGAGTTAAATATTTTTCATCGTATTTAGAATTTTTAATGGAACCAATAAAATTATGGATTTTTTTCAATTCGGGGTGATAATTTATAATATACTGTTGCCCAATTTTATAATCTTTTATTTGATTTAAATTATTATCTATAAAAGAATATATATCCTCATCTGATAATGTGGTAAAATTTGAGTAAAATTCATCAAAAAATTTAAAAAATTCCTCTGAATTATTCTTTTTCTGTGATGTCGAATAAAGTTGTGATTGAAGGGAATTGACTACATCATTGTATTTAATTAAATAATCAGCAATCATGCTCCTTGCATACTTATCAATATCTTTACGGAATTCACTGTATTGTTTTGCATAGATGGGTTTGAGAATGTTTAATGAGTATTCATCGGCGGCAAGTTGCCTTATAATATCATTGATTTTGTTTTTGCTTACATAATTGAGAAGATTTACAAGTGGAATATGTAATTTATTGCTATGATTTTCAAGAATTTCTTCGATTGTATCAAAAATTAAATCGTCCAATGTTGCAATTTTTTCGCTTTCAGTGATTAAAACAAAATCGGGGCTTAAATCAATATTGACAGCATAATCTTTAAGAATAGAAAAGCAGAAACTGTGAATGGTTTGAATTCGGGCATTAGTAATATGTTCCCTGAAATTAATTAATCTTTGGAATTCACTAATTGGATTAACTAGTTGATTATGAATTAATACGGTATTCTGCGTAAATTGATTACGCAATTTTGAAATTTCAGAATTCAGCCGCGAAATAATCCGCTGCTTCATTTCCGCAGCTGCTTTACGCGTAAATGTAATTGCAACGACCCTCTCGATTTGGTCAGGAGGGTATTGCAAAATTATATTTAAATATTTTTCAACTAAGATTGTGGTCTTTCCCGAGCCTGCATTGGCAATAACAATTTGATGCTTATTATTTTGAAATGTAGGTATTTGTTCAAGTGTAAATCTCATTTTTGGTTAAATTATTAAAGCTAGTTATTGTTTATAAACTAAATTGAATTAGTTTGTTTTAATTTTACTAAAATTCAAATTAAAAATTTTTTTGATATTATTTTAGTTCTGATGTTTTTGCCTTTTATAAGCTTTCTTTTGTACTATCGCTTGAATTGTTGTTATCGATACCTTGTATTAGAGGTATATCTAAAATACTTTCTCTTAAATCTATATCAAAAAAACTATCTTCTAGCTGATTAGTCCTTTCTCTCAGGATTTCTTCAAATTCGTTATATTTTGGTAAATCGCTAATATCTTTTAATCCAAATACCTTTAAAAATTCCCGGGTTGTTCCATATATTAATGGATGTCCCAACACATCTTTCCTACCTACTATTTCTATCAACGTTTTCTCAAGCAAGGAATTTACTATTTCATTTGAGTTTACGCCACGAATTTGCTCAATTTCGGCTTTAGTAATTGGCTGCTTATATGCAATAATTGAAAGCACTTCCATAGCAGCTTGTGATAATTTGCGACTTAAACGAGATTTATATAATTTGTGTATGTAAAAACCATATTCTTTGCGTGTTGCAAATTGATATCCACCCGCAATTTCAATTATTTGATATGGTCGGTTAGTCTCAAGCAGTTCATTATTAATTGAATTTATAATATTTTTGATTTCAATGTTAATTTCCTCATTCCGAGATATGATTTCTTCTGATAATTCAATTGAACCATTATCTTTCTCATTGTTTGGAAAAGAATAATCAGATATAACTAATTTGGTTAAGGTGGCAATATCTAAAGGATCTTCTGAAGCAAAAATTAGGGATTCGATTATTCCTTTTTTTGTATTTTCATCTAATTTGTTAAAATTTATATTTTCATTCATTTGTATTTCAATTTAAATTCAATTTCAATGTTATAACAATTTCGCCGAAGTTATCATTTTGAAATAAACTTATATCATTTGTTCTAGTCAATTCAAGCAATGCAAGAAAAGTGACAACAATTTCTAATCTTGAATAGTTATCAATCAATTTTGTAAAATAAATCCGGGATTTTAGATGTAGAATTTGCAGGATTTCGTTTTTCTTTTCTTCAATTGTAATTGGAAATAAATTAACTTGGTGAAAAGTTTGATTATCTGTGTTATTGCGTTTTAGAACTTTTGAAAGTGCATCCACCAAATTAAAAATAGATGCGTTTTTATAATGAGTACCAATTTCATTGCTTTGATTTATTTCAGATTGATAATTTTTTCGGTAAAAATAATATTGATTTTCATCGTAGCGCTCCGAAAGATGATTTGCCGCTTCTTTATACTTTTGATATTCAATTAATTGCTTTACAAGAGGAGTGCGTGGATCATTTTCCTCGCCTAATGTTTCCTTTTCAGATTTGTTAATTTGCAGAAGCATATCAGCTTTTATTTGTAAAAGGGTTGCCGCCATTAATATAAAATCGCTTGCAATTTCTATATCCATTATTTCGAGTAAATGGAGATAATTGAGAAATTCTTCAGAGATTTTCGCAATTGGAATATCATAAATATCTATCTCATCTCGTCTTATAAAATAAAGAAGCAAATCAAGAGGACCCTCAAAATCCTTAAGTTTTATTTTGAACATCATCCTTCCTATATATTCTTGGAATTCTGCTCAAAAATGAAGTTATTATTTGATATGGAATTGTATGAATTCGATTTGCTAATTCATAGACTGTTATTTCATCTTTGCCCTGCTTGCCAATAAGCACAACCTCATCGCCAATACTGATTGGTGAATTTCCAATATCAACCAAAATTTGATCCATACATATTGAGCCAACCAATGGAAAACGTCTGCCTTGTATTAAACATTCAGCGTTATTTGAAAAATTGCAAGAATATCCATCGCCATAACCTATTGGCACAACTGCAATATGAGTATCTTTATCAGCAATAAAATGAAATGAATAACCTGTGGTATCGCCCTTTTTTAGTTTTTGGATTTTTTTAACATTTGATTTTAAATTCATTATTGGTTTTAGACCCATTTTATCAGCTAATTCTTTTTCAGGCATAAGTCCATAAAGTGCTATGCCAGGTCTCACTGTATTATATAATGATTCAGGGTAATTAACAATCGCAGCAGAATTTGCAATATGTTTATATTTAAAATGATTATAAAAATTAGGTGAAGTATTCAAAATATTATCAAAACAATCTAATTGTTTTTTCATAAATGTCTTATCAGAGAATTCCGATGTAGCAAAATGCGAGCATATCCCTTCGAACTCGATATTCTCATATTTACTTAAAATACTTGTATTCTTTATCATTTCCTCAGGCACAATTCCATCACGGTTCATTCCCGTGTTTATGAAAATATGTACCTTTGCTATTTTATTTAATTGCTTAGCAATATCATTGATTTTCGGTAGCAATTCTAATCTTCCAAGTGTGAGTGTAATATTATGCCTGAGAATTTCTTCAATTTCTTGGAGCTCGGGAGGTACAATTATTATAATATCGCGGGTCTCTCCACTTTCTCTTAATTGAATTGCTTCTTCTGCAAAAGCAACACCTAACATAGCAATTCTTGGAGAATTTAAATTTTTTGCAATTTCAATTATTCCATGACCATATCCGTTGGCTTTTATAATCGGAATGATTTTTGCATTATTTGAGTATTTTGCAATTTGTTTAAAATTATGCCCAAGATTAGTAATATTAATTTCAATAATTGTATTTCTCATCTGTTAAATTTGATTTCCCCCCTTATATTTTAAAAAAATGAATTAATTTAGAAAAAAATGTATATTCAAAATTTAAAAATAATCTATTAATGAAATATTACGAAATTAAAAAATTTTTAGCAATTATTATTCTTATAATTTTTCACTTTGCTTTTGTATCTTGTTCATCACCCAAACATTGTACAAAAAGCAAAACGAATAACGATATCTTATCATTAACAAATACAAATTGGAACGAATTAGCGCCATTTTTCTTTGATAATAGCTTTTATTTTGTAAGGCAAAAAAATAGTAAAAATGCCAAAAGTATAATTTATAAATATAACATAATACAAAATAGAGTAATTGAATCAGAATTATTTAAAATTAATAACTTTAATAATCCTTCAAATTTTTCATTTTATCAAGCATCAGATACAACTGCTGTTTATTTTGCAGCAACAATTATTAAAAACAAAATTCCTAACCGCGATATTTTTCAGGCAAAAATCCTCAATGGGGAAATTATAGATATTTTGCCTGTTTCCGACATTAATACTGACTATTTTGAAGCATATCCAACGATTTCACAGGATGGGCAATTACTTGTTTTTGTTTCTGATAGAGAAGGTGGATATGGTGGAACAGATTTATATTATTCTATAAAAAATTCACAGGGAAATTGGAGCGAATCTAAAAATATGGGGGATAAAATCAATACGCCCGCTAATGAGATTTCCCCTTTTATTGATAAAAATAATAATTTATATTTTTGTTCAAATGGTTTTGATAACCGTACGGATTTTAATATAATTAAAGCTCAATATGAAGGCAATAATCAATGGGAGCTTGCAAAGTTGCTTCCCTCACCAATTAATTCAGATTCAAATGATATTAATCCATATATTACAAACAATCAAATTTATTATTCTTCTAATAGAGACGGAGGGTGCGGAGGTTATGATATTTATTCCGATAAATTATGTGGGGAAGTGTTTCTTTCAGGGCAGGTGCTTGATAAACAAAACAATTTACCTCTTGCGGGTATTTTGAAAATTTATAATGATTCTTCAAAGTTGATTTCCGAAATTCAAATTAAAAACGATGGGAAATTCATCGAAAAATTGGATCCAAATTCTCAATATTCTCTTGAATATTATAATTCTTGCGTTCCTCTATATACTCCTCGTAAATCAATTCACACTCCTTGTAATGTAGAATCTGTTACTCAATTCAACTTATCAATTGAATTAAAACTTGATGGAAATGAGTATGAATTTACAGGTGTTGATATTCCATTTTTTGTCTCGGGATATTATAAACCTAATCTTCCAAATGAATTGCAAAATCTTAGAATGCTTTTCGAAAATAATATTCTCGGGCTTGACGATTCTACGAAATATATAGAATATCCTAATGAAAAGTATGATGGATATAGCGAAATTGTTAAAAATGCTCTTAAATCACTTGCTAATACGATTATTGAAATTTTAAAAGATTCTAAAACAAATTGCGATATTGAGTTGTATAAAAAAATTAAAATCCAAATTACAGGCTATGCCGATGAACGTGGATTTTCAGATCTAGCAAAATATGCAGGTGAAGATATTAATGATCCAATTATGAATAAAACGATTGTACGTGGGATGAAAATGGATAATGATTTACTTGGATTATTACGAGCTTATTATACTTATAAATTTTTGGAAAATGAATTATCAAAAGATCCTATATTTAATGAAAATATAAATAAAATCTTATGGAATATTAAATCAGGTGGTATATCCTCAGAGGAAAATGAGCAAATTCTGAAAAGAAAAGTGAAAATTACCATTTCGACAGAATAAATGTAACCAATTAACATATTTTTCGTAATTTATATTTGTTGGAATAGTAAATTCTTAAAGAGCAACATAGATGAAAAGAAAATTTGTTTATTTATCAATTTTAGTAGTTATAATGAGCTATCCTCTTTTTTCGCAAGAGAATGCAACAAGTGGGGATAATATTCCAACCTCCCAACAAGATAAAAATGTCCAAGAGAGAGTTAAGGAATTGAAAGCAATGCCTATTAAGGGTTTTTTTGGATTTGCTTTTTCTAATTCTGTCCCTCAAAAAATTTATATGGATAATATCGGAACATCAGGTCCTGGCTTTGGCTTATATGGTGGTTATAGATTTGACCCAATTCCTATTGTACTTGGATTAGAGTGGGATTTTCACTTTTTTGAATCTAAAACCTGGACATATAGTTATAAGCTTCCAAATGGATGGACGTATGCACGCGATACACTCACTACGTCAACATTTAATATGCCGCTTTCCATTTTTACTCGTATTGAACCGAATATTTCACATTTTGTATTTCCATATATTGAGGGTTTTAGTGGTTTTAATTTGATGAATTCTCATGCGACATACAAATCTTTCAATAGTAATGAGGATAATAGGGATAAAACAAATTTAAATTGGATCTATGGCGTTGGTGCAGGTATAATGGTGAAACTTGCTGATTTTGTTCAGCTTCCAAATAATAATACGAGATTTCTAATTGATTTAAACTTTAGATATTTATGGAGTTCTTGCAGCGATTATTACACTGTTCAGACAAATCCCGATGCTTCTGTCATATTTACTCAATTTTCTTCGCCAACGGAACAAGTTTTGTTTAATTTAGGCATAGTTTTTCATTTTAATTAATATATAGTGTTATGAAAAAATATTTTGTTTTGTTGTTTATAATAATGTTAAGTGCAACATCTTGCACTATTGTTAGAAATACAGGTTCTTATAGTGGTGGCTCAAATGCAAATAATACTGATTTAACCGCGGGTAAAGTGCAGAGGGAAATCAAAAAGGGTATGAGCGGAGCTGAGGTTTTGCAATCGCTTGGTTCTCCAAACATAGTCACAAAAGATGAAAACGGTCTTGAAACTTGGGTATATGATAGAATTGCCACCGATGCAAGCTATTCTAATCAGACTGATGTACTTTTCCTTTGGATTTTTGCAAAACGTAATAATGAATCTGATTATCAACTTTCGCAAAGTACTTTTACGGTGATTATAAAAATGAAAGATGATAAGGTCGATAGTTTTACTTACCATTCAAGTAAATTTTAAAAATTTAATATTTTGATATGAAAAATAAATTAATATTATTTTTTCCTCTGTTAATACTTTTAGCTAGTGCTTGCACTATTGTTTCTAATGAAGAAACCACCAAGAGTCATCAACCCACTCAACTTGAAACTCGCGAATACCAAACGCGGATGTATGACACAAATGATGCAAAATTAATAATGAAAGCACTTGTAAATGTCTTGCAGGATGATGGTTATATTATTCTAAATGCAATACCTGATTTAGGAGTAATCGTCGCAAAAAAGGAAGTGGATTTGGGAAGGGGTAAAAATGTTTCAAATGATTATTATCAAAACGAATTCTGGGTTGATTTTTTCCTTGCTTTAGCAGGAAGCAAAAGCAATAGAAGTACACCAAATTATAATAATGAAGAAAGGACTTATCAAAAAACGCGAGTTGTTGAAGTATCAATAAATGTTACCGAATATGGCAAAGAGACTAAAGTTAGGGCAAATTTCCAGGCAAAAATTTTGGATAATAAAGGCAATACTATTAATGTTCAGCAAGTTCAAGATATGAAATTTTATCAGGATTTCTTTGCGAAAGTTGATAAATCAATTTTTCTCCAAAAAAATGGATTATAGGTGGGTCTCTCCGTTGCTTTGATTTCTAAAAATGAAGGAAAAAACATTGAGCGAACCCTTGAAGGAATCTCAGAAATTGCAGATGAAATTATTTTGATTGATTCATTTTCGTCTGATGATACAGTAAATATTGCAGAGCGATTCCATTGCAAAATATTCCAGGAAGAGTGGAAGGGTTTTGTAGAACAAAAAAATTCTGCACTTGAAAAATGTTCAATGGATTGGATCTTGTTTGTGGATTGCGATGAAGTTGCGACACCTGAATTAAGAGAATCTATTAAGCATATTTTGAATAATCATTCCTCACAAATTGCCGGGTATTTCATAAATCGTCGAAGTATTTATCTTGGCAAAATTATGAAACATTCTTGGCAACCTGATTGGAAATTGCGTTTAGTAAAAAAAGATGCTAATCCTAAATGGATTGGAACAGAAGTCCATGAGGAATTAGTTATTCAGGGAGATACAAATAAGATAAAAGGAGAATTGCTTCACTATTCTTTTCCCGATTTATCAACTCAATATAAAAAAACTATTGAATATGCTAAACTTTCCGCGAAAAAGTATAATAACCAAAACCGAGAGTTCCATTTTGCAAGTCTATTGTTTAATCCTATATCTGCGTTTAACAAAATGTATTTTTTTAAGCTTGGATTTCTAGATGGTATTCGGGGATTCTTGGCAGCATTCAGTTCTCTATTAGGCACATTTCTAAAATATGCATTTCTTTATGAAATAAAAAAGGAACTCGAAAAATAGTTCCTCATTTATTTCATAGAAAAAAAATTATTCTAATATTTAATTGTGTATAAATAAAGAATCGCCAAATACATAAAAGCGATAATTATTTTTAATTGCACGGCGATATGCTTTGAAAACATAATCAGTACCACCAAATGCACACGCAAGTAATAAAGTTGGTGTTTTTGGTAAATGGAAATTTGTTAAAAGTGCTGAAACTATACGAAATTCATAAGATGGATATATAAATTTATCTGTCCATCCTTTATTAGGCTTTATCGCCAAAGTAGTTAAATATGAACTTTCTAAGGCACGAGCTACACTTGAGCCTATAGCTATTATTTTCTTTTTATTTTTTAATGATTTATTTATTAATTCCGCATTTTCTCTTGTAATTTCAAAAGGTTCAGCATACATCCTGTGTTTAGTTAAATCCTCGACTTCGATTTGGTCAAAAATTGCTTGCCCAATTGAAGTATTTACCTTTGCTACACGGACACCTTTTTCCTTAAATTTTTTTAAAAAATCATTTGAAATATGTAATCCTGCAGACGGTGGCCCAATTGAAGTCAAATACTGTGGATTTGCATATTCTGTTTGATAATATTCTTTATCCTTTGGTTCGCTTGGACGTTTGATGTATTCGGGCAACGCCATTTTTCCAATACGTTCGACAACAGCAAGCAAATTGTCATTATAACTAAATCGAACAGTTCGTCCTCTGTTTGTTGTATTATCAATTACTTCACAATAAAATTTATAGTTATCGAAATATATTTTATTTCCAATCCTTACTTTCCGTGCAGGATCGACCAACACATCCCAGAGATTATCTGTTTTATTGAGTTCCCGAAGCATAAGTACTTCAATTTCAGCATCAGTTTTTTCTTTATTTCCAAGGACTTTTGCAGGAAATACTTTTGTTTCATTTAATACCACACAGTCGCCAGGCTGGATATAATCAATCAAATCTCCTATTGTTTTATCATGTATTTCGCCCGTTCGGCGATTGAGTGCTAGCATACGTGCTGATTCTTTTGGTTCGATTGGATATTCTGCAATTAATTGCTTCGGTATGGGATAAACAAAATCTCCGAGTTTCATATTTTTTCCTTATTTATCATTAAATTAACGAAAATATCTAATTATTATTGAATAATTGAATTATTTTGTTATTACGTCTTGGATATACTGTGGTTCGAAACTTGTAGGGTCAGTAAATTTTCCTTTCTTATATAATCTCCATCCTGCTTTTGATATTTTAATTGCATCCATATAATTTAATTCTGTATAATTCAATATTTCAACATTATTAAATGATTGAAGTGCATTGCCCACATATAAATCATTATTATCACTATTTCCTGTATTTTTTATATTCTCAATAAAATCATTCATTTTTATCATTTCGGTTACGCTAAGTTCGTTTGAATTATTGTCATATATTTGATGATAAATAATGCCTGAATTTGCCGTTATGATAGAATGTATTTTTTTTATTCTAAACATTCGAGCAATTTCTTCTGCTGCGACGGAGTATGCAAATAATGTAGGAACGGAAATAAATTTTGGTGAACCATTGATGCAAAGTGCTTTTGCAAAACTTGCTCCAATTCGTAAACCCGTGAATGAACCTGGTCCCGAGGATATAGCGACAGCGTCAATTGAAGATAAATCAATTTCTAAATCATTTAATGCGCGTCGTGTAATTTCGGCAAGTAATTTGTCATGAAATCTTTTTATGTTTATTAAATAATGTATATAATTATAATTCTCACTTGAAATTGCAACGCTGCATATATCAGCACTTGTTTCTATTCCGAGCAATAAAGGATTTTCTAATTGAGTCATTTAATAATTATTTAAATTTGAAATTAAAAACTGCAAAAATAATAAATTAATATGCCTTATGTCAAGCAAAGCTATTGTCTAAATTTTTCTTTAGTTTCCATAAAAATTCTAACATCTCATTGTTATTATTGAACTGTGCCACCAGGATTAATTTGTTTTTTTGTTGGATAAATTGAATATTATCAAACATCGAAACAAAATCTATTAGTGTTGGAAAGATTTCATCATAATATTCACTCTTATTTTCAGGTAGCTCAATTGTGAGGGTATTTGACTTAACTTGCAATCTCGTAAATCCCGTTCCGAGAGCTAAAACTCTCAAGCGAATAATAAAAAATAGGTTTTCGGCTTCCTGAGGTAATCTGCCAAATCTATCAATTGCTTCTTTTTCTAAATCGCTGACTTCCTGCGGTGTTTTTGCTTGATACATTCTTTTATAAAATGCATATCGTTCTGTTTCGCTTGGAACATAATCTTGTGAGAAAAATGCGTTTTGGTCATAATCAATTTCCAAATTTTCATTTTTGAGTAATTTTTTATGAAATTGACTTTGGTCAGCAAAGAGTTGAGCAAATTCTTCTTCTTTCAGCTCTTGGACCGCTTCGTCCAATACTCGTGAATATAATTCATAGCCCAAATCAGTTATGAATCCGCTTTGTTCTGAACCAAATAAATTCCCAACTCCACGTAATTCCATATCCCGCATTGCAAGTTTTAGTCCGCTACCTAATTCTGTAAATTCCTCTAATGCTTGGATACGTTTCAATGATTTCTCAGGTATTTTATCATCTTTTGGTAAGACTAAATAACAATATGCTTGTTTATTGCTACGACCAACTCTACCACGTAATTGATATAATTCGGCAAGACCAAAATTATTGGCACGATTTATAATAATTGTATTGGCATTTGGTATGTCGAGCCCAGATTCAATAATTTTAGTGGTGACAAGTACATCATATTTACGTTCCAGAAATTCTTCCATAATTTTTTCCAAATGATTTGTATGCATCTGCCCATGAGCAGTTGCAAATCGAGCATTTGGAACAATTGCTCGTAATTCCTCGGTTATCAGTTCTAAATCGTAAATTTTATCAGATACAAAAAACACTTGTCCATTTCGTGCCAACTCTTTATTAATTGCATCCCTAATTATTGACTTATTCCAATTTATAATTTCAGTATAAACGGGCAAACGATTAGGAGGGGGAGTTTCAATTACGCTAATATCCCTGACTCCAAGCAACGAAAAATTCAATGTCCTTGGTATAGGTGTTGCTGTCATAGTTAATGTATCAATATTTTCACGCATTTTTCGCAATTTTTCTTTTGCTTCGACGCCAAAACGATGCTCCTCATCAATTATTAATAAACCCAAATCTTTAAATTGGACATCATCACTTAATAATCTGTGTGTGCCTATTATTATATCTATTTTCCCATCTTTTAATTTTTCTAATATATTATATTGCTCTGTTTTGCTTTTGAATCGAGAAAGCGATTCGACAACAATGGGATATTTATTCATACGGTCTTTAAAAGTCATATAATGCTGTTGGGCAAGAATTGTGGTGGGTACCATTACAGCAACTTGTTTGCCATTCGTCGCCGCTTTAAATGCAGCGCGAATTGCTATCTCTGTTTTACCAAATCCAACATCTCCGCAAACTAATCTATCCATAGGGAAGTGGCTGCTCATATCTTTCTTTACATCTTCGCACGTTTTTGTTTGGTCTATTGTATCTTCGAACATAAAAGATGCCTCGAATTCTTTCTGCCATAGATTATCTTCAGGAAATTGAAAGCCCTCACTAGATTTACGTTTTGCATATAATGAAATTAAATCGCGTGATATATCCTTGATTTTTTTCTTTAATCGTTGCTTCCGCCTTTCCCATTCAGGGGACCCAAGCTTACTTAATTTTGGCGAAATGCCTTCAGATGAGTAATATCTATCAATTTTATTTATATAATTTAAATTTAAATATAAAATATCATCATCTTGAAATTTTAATCTTATGCAATCCTGTAAGCTGTTTCCGATTTTTATTGTTTGAATTCCATCAAATTGTGCAATACCCTTATCAGAATGCACTATATAATCCCCATAATTGAGTGTTTCTAATTCCTTGAGAGAAATGCTGGGCTTATCGCTCTTTCGATTTTGAGATAAGCGTTTTAAGCGCTCAAATATCTGATGTTCAGTGAAAATTGCATATTTATAATTCTTTGTTATAAATCCATTTGAAATCGGGTTATCAATCCATTGAATTTTAGAAATAATATCAGTTGAAAAACCGTTATTTGGATTTCCATCTATTTGTATATTATTTTCATTTGAATTTGAAATTTGTTCATAATAGTTTTTAACAAGATTTTGTAATCTCATTAAATAATCTTCATTGTCTGCTGTGACAATTATATTAGTTCCCAATTTTTCCAGCTCTTGCAACTTCTTTGTGAATTCCTTAATTGAACCATTGAAAGTTGGTTGTTGCTCAACTAATACTTGATAATCAGCTTTTCCAAGAGGATTAATTAAAATATTAGGGTATTGTTTGATTTTTTCTTGTTCTTCCTTTGGAATATCAAGAATTTCAGGCTCATCAATGACAAATATAATTTCAGTATTTTGTATATAGTCAAATATATTGACAGGTTGATTTATGGTTGAAATATTAAATAAATTATTAAAAAAAGTCATTTCTTGATGCTCATTTATACTTCGCTGAGAAATTATATCGAATTCACGAATTGATTCAATAAAATCGCCAAAAAACTCAAGACGCAATGGATTATCCTTGCCAAATGGGAAAATATCAATAATTCCTCCACGAATGGCAATATCGCCTTCACTTGCCACAAAATCAGTTCGTGTAAATCCATTCAAAAGCAATTCTTGAACAAATTTATCAAAATCTACTTTTTGCCCTTTTGTAATTGAGATTCTTGAATCTTCAACATCAAATTTGTTAGGAAGAGGTGTTGATAGTTCCTCGGGGGTTGCGATTAATATTGATTTATCAGATTGATTAAATGTCTCGAGCCCTTGCACAATCCATCCTAATGCTTCGGGATTTTCTAAATACTCTTTTTTCTCCTTTGGCGATTGAGAAAGTGGAATTATATCGATATTATGTGAGAAAAAAGTTAAATCATCTATCCAATTTTGTTGTTCAAAATAATTTTTTGTTATGATTATAAATTTACGATCTATTTCTTTTGCAAATGCGATAAGAAATAAAGATTTAATAGAATTATTATTAGAAAATATAGAAATACTCTTTTTTTTCTTAAATAATTTAATTAAATCATTAAAATCTTTATTATTATAAAAATAATTTAAAAAATGATCTATTGTTCCTTTAGTTTTCGAATTCATTTTTTGGTGATATTTCCAACTGATTATTAAGACGAATTTTTGAAAATACAAGTATTACACCGCCAACTACAAAGAAAAACAAAAGCGATAATATGGCAAATCTATATGATCGGGTCAATTGAAATACTAAGCCGAATGCAAAAGGTCCCATCCAGCTTGTTCCCTTTTCACTGATTTCATAAATACTATAATATTCTGCCTCTTTTCCTGACGGGATTAGCTTTGAATATAAAGAGCGAGAAATTGCCTGCGTCCCTCCCAATAATAGTGCAATAATTATAGCAAGTATGAAAAAGTCGATTTTTCCCGATAAAAAAGCATATGCATAGAAGATTACGCAACACCATAATGCAACACTTATCACTAATGTATTTTTTTCTCCAAATTTTTTGGTTGCCAAATAGAATAAAATTGCTCCAACCGCTGCAATGAATTGAACAACAAGAATTACTATAGTCAAAAATGTAAGCTCAAGCCCCAATTCCTCCTGACCGAATAATGATGATAAGGTTATCACAGATTGCACACCATCATTATAAAAAAGATAAGCAAATAAAAATAATAAAGCCATTGGATAATTTTTTGCATCTTTAAATGTAGCAGTAATATTTTTGAAACTTCCCGATATAGCACGAGAAAGAGGTATTGTCTTAAAATTTGAAGTAGCGTGATTTGTATTGAGATAAATTAATGACGGAAGCGAAAATAATCCCCACCATACACCCGCCGATGCGAGATTGATTCGAACTGCAAGTGAACTTGTTATACCAAATTCATTATGAAAGAGGAATAATAGTAAATTTAGCACAAGCAATAATCCTCCACCCACGTAACCTGTTGCCCAGCCTTTTGATGAAACCTTCTCACGTTCTGAATAACTTGAAATATCATTTAAAAATGAATTATATATAATAATTGAGCAGCCAAAGAATAAATTAGAAAAAATTAATAAGATTGAACCATAAATATATAATCCATCATCCAGAAAGAAAAATAAAGTTGTTAAAATTGCACCTAAAATTGCAAAGATTCCAAGTAATAGTTTTTTTTGCCTTGAATTGTCTGCAATTCCCCCAATTATTGGCAATATCAATACTTGCAATATTACTGAAATAGTAATTGAATAGGGGAATATTGAACCCGCGGGAATAGAAAATCCGAAGAAATTGATTAATCCATTAACTTGAGCATTTTTTGCAATTGTCGTTAAATAAGGACCTAAAAATAATGTGATAACTGTTGTTGAATACGCTGAATTAGCCCAATCGTACAGGTACCAGCTTTTTAATTCTTTTTTTGATGAAAGCATTAATCTTCAAGTAGAATAGATGCGTTTTCTTCAAAATTGCGATTTATTCTTTCATAATTTAATGAGAAAAAATTATCAGGAAGATTAAGTAATTCCCATACTTTTTGATTTGGTTTAGAAATGAATTCTCTTCCATCATTTCCAAATCCAAGAATAAGAGAGGAAATATCAGCAATATGCATTATAGCAACGTTTAGATTTATTTTTTCTCCGACAAAGCCCGTCTGATAATATTTTATTCCTTCAATAATTGGAATTGATAATTTCCATTTTTGTGCTAGCATTTCTCCTACCATTGAATTTGAAATACCCAATACTTCCCGTTCTGCATCTTGAATACTTATTCGTTTATTGTGATGAAGTTCAAGGACCTTTTCATAATCATCAGGTATCGCTATATAAAACAATAACTTACCAATATTATGTGTTATTCCGCACAAAAATAGAATATCATTATTTTGAATTCCAATATTCATCCCAATAATTCTTGCTATTACTCCTGTGCCAATAGAATGCCTCCAAAAATCGACAGGATTTACAAATTTTATTTTACTATCATAGGATCGAAATAAATTAATAATCTTCAATGTAAGCAATATGTTTTTGACTTCTTCAAAACCAATAAATAGAATTGCCTGTGATACATTCGAGATGCGACTTCGAAAACCATAAATTGAAGAATTTGCAATTTTAAGTAATTTTGTCACAGAAGCTTGGTCTTTTTCAATAATTTCGGCGACATCATTTATGTTCGCATTTGGATTATTAATTATTTCTGCAAGTGAGCTATAGAATGAGGAAAGAGTGGGGAACTCTTTCACTTTTGCTAATATGGAATCAATTTGTTGCATTTTCTAAATGTTCATTTAATTTATTTTTTGCGCAATTGATTGCGGTGATATTTATTAAGTCCTTTTCTATTGGTTGTTCAGGTGACCATAGTAATTTAGCAAGTATTTCTTCTTTGCAACTTTCAATTAGTTCTTGGGGTATAGTTAATTCCTCTTCGTTGTCTTGAATATAGATGAAAACATAATTTATATTCCATTTTTTCAAAATTGAAGAATGGAAATGATTCAAGGTTGTACCTGATGGAAGTAAAACCTGTGAAAACTGATTTAGCACAGGTTCAGCAAGTACCATTCCATCCTCAATTTTGTCTATTTGAATAATTTGTTGCATTCTATTTTTTCAAAATTAGTTAATTGTCCCATTATTTCAAAATTAGTAAATTCATATTTAATTGGAGTAATAGAAATAAATCCTTCCGAAATCGCAATATCATCACTTAATAATGTATCCTCATTTGAATAATAATATGTTCCTGCAAACCAATAATAATCACGTCCAAAAGGGTCCTGCCGTTTATCATAATAATCCTTCCAATTCCCATTGCCTACTCTTGTGATTTTGATACCTCTAATATTTTCCCTTGGAATATTTGGTATATTGACATTTAGTAGCACAGACTTATTCTTTTGGATAAATTGATTATTTAATGCTGCCTCAACTATATGCATTGCTATCTCTCCCGTTGGGTTCATATCAATATTCCAACTATGATCACAATATGAAAATGCAATTGATGGAATTCCAAAGAGCATACCTTCTGTAACAGCAGAAACTGTGCCAGAATATAAAATATTAATTGATGTATTTTGTCCATGATTGATACCTGAAACAACCATTGCCGGTCGTTCATCGAGCAATGTTGTTAATGCCATCTTAACACAGTCAGCGGGTGTGCCGCTAACAGCATAACCAAACATTTCGCCATCACGATGAAATGGTGTCACTCTTAACGGTCTGCTTAATGTAAGTGAATGCCCTACTGCGCTTTGCTCATGGTCTGGAGCAACTACAATAACTCGTGCAATCTTTTCAAGATGTGTGACAAGTGATAAAATCCCGGGGGAATTTATTCCATCATCATTTGAAACTAGTATTAGAGGTTTATTTGAGTCTTCGTTTTTCATCTATCTGGTTAAATCATTATATATTACAAAAATCATTAAAATCATTAGCAAAACAAATCCACTTTGCTGAACAGCAATTTTTATTTTTGGTGATATTTCTTTTCGTGTAATTGCTTCAATTAGAACAAAGACTAAATGCCCACCGTCCAAAGCAGGTAAGGGTAAAATATTTATAACCGCAAGCGAAACAGATAGCAAAGCAATGAAATTCAAAAAACTCATTAATCCCATTGATGCTTGTTGAGATGCTTGCTGTGCAATCATAATTGGACCGCCTACTGATTCTTTAAACGTCAATGTGCCATTAAATATCTGCGCAATCGAACTAAAAAATAATCCAATTGCATCCACTGATTGAGTAAATCCTAAGCCAATCGATTCAAAAATATTATACTTAACATGTTCAATTGGTCCCTGGTAGATTGAGCCGAGCATAACACCAATCATACCATCCGAATTTGGTGTAACCGTGATATTTACAAAATCATTTGCTCTTTTTACTGTTATTGTTAGGGGTTTTTCTTTATTTGCTTTTATTGTGCTTGAAAACTGTATTACACCGCTTACGGTTTCGCCATTTATCGCAATAACCGTATCACCTTTCTTAAATCCTGCTAAACCCGCAGGCTTGATTGTTTCAACATTTTGGAAATATACTTTCTGGAATGGTGGCTCCAAGCCTAAATCTTTCTTGTCAGCTAGAACACGTAAGATTTCTTTTCCGCTTGCATTTAACATCACAATGCTTCCTGCTCGTTCTACTTTGATTATTTTTTCTTTTCCCATATCCTCAAAAGTCAAGTTCTCAAGTATATCATTCCACGAATGCATTTGTCTGCCATTGATTTCGAGGATTTTATCGTTTTTTTGGAAACCAATTCTTTCAGATATTGAATTAGGTGCAACCCATCCAATTTGAGTCGTTTTAACAAATGATGAGCCATTTATAAAGGAAATCAATGCAAAAATCACAACAGCAAGCAAGAAATTCATTGTCACTCCTGCAATTAAAACGATAAACTTCTGCCATCCCTTTTTTGAGCGAAATTCCCAGGGCTGTGGTGGCTTTTCCAAAAATTCTTTATCCATACTTTCATCAATCATACCCGCTATTTTCACATAGCCGCCTAAGGGAAGCAATGCTAATCTATAATCTGTATAATCCCCATAGTCATAATCTTGTGGTAAATTCCCCAATGTAAATCCCGTTTTCCTGTGATAACCAAATAACCGTGTTCCCATCCCAACCGAAAAAATTTCAGCTCGAATGCCAAACATTTTTGCTGTGATGAAATGTCCAAACTCGTGAACTACTACCAAAATCGAGAGAACTACAACAAAATAAAAGATAGTGATTAATAAATCCATTGAAAAATCAAATTAAATAAAAAAGAAAAAAAACAATAAATACAAAATTAAGACGAAAACAATTGAAATAAATTTAAAATATTTGACCTTTTAGCTAACTTTTTGTATATTTTTGTATTTGAATTACGACACTCATTTGAAACAAAATCAGCCAAATTCCGTCATAAAGGGAAAAATATCGCAATGGAAACAAGCGGCTTTACGTTCGGTGTGAATTTCGGGTGGTTTTTACTTTTTGCTTTGATTTTGATTGGTATAACAATTTTTTCCTATTGGAGAACGGTTCCCGAGATTAGTTATCGCAAAAAGACGCTTTTAATCTCATTACGCTCGCTTGGGCTCATTATACTTCTATTCATTTTATTTGAACCTTCATTTGTGAAATCCTCAGCAAGAATTATACAGCCAAAAATTGCAATTTTACTTGATAATTCCTATTCAATGAGTTTGACAGATGCAAGCATCAACCGAAAAGAAGCATATAGAAAGATTATTAAGGATTTGAATATTGAAAATATTAAAAATGAAGCAGATTTTTATTTATTTGCAAATAAGACAAAGAAATTAAATCGGTTTACTTCTGATAGCTTGAATTTCTCGGGACAATTAACTGATTTATCTCAAGCATTTTCTTTTATCTCGACACATCAAAAAGATAATAACTACCAAGCTTATATAATAATTACTGATGGATGCGTTAATTCAGGTGAAAATCCAATTTATACAAGTGATTTATTATCAAAGCAGATTTTTACAGTTGGAATTGGCGATACAAATGCACCGAAAGATATTGCAATGAAGCAGTTGATTTCTAATGAAGTTGCATTTATTGATAATCCTGTTGAAATTAATTATTCATTTTCTGCAAGTGGTTATGGAAATCAAAATTTAACATTGCAATTACTTGAAAATAATAATACTATCGATAATAATGTGATAATTATTAATCCAGAGCAAAAAATATATAATGGATTTTTTAAGTATATACCAAAAAAGGAAGGTATCCAAAAGCTTACTGTTCGAGCGATGCCACTTGAAGGAGAATATACAACAGAAAATAATGCTTCATCAAATTTTATACGAGTTATAAAAAATAAGCGTGTAATTTCGATATTTTCATCATCCGCGCAACCTGACGTTTCTTTTATAAACCAGTACTTATCGCAAGATAAAGAATTGACAATTAATGAATTTGTGCAAAAATATCAAAGCGAATTTTATGATAATCCCACACCGCAGAAAATTAGCGAAACGCAATTATTTATTTTCGTAGATTTTCCAAACAAATTTACCTCTGATAATACATTATCTTTAATCGCGCAGGAACTTGCAAAAGGCAAGCCGAATTTATTTATTTTGGGTAAAAATTTGGATTTGCAAAAATTCAAACGATTGCAGGAATATATGCCATTTGAAATAGTAAATTCTTCACCACGTGAATTTCAAGTGTTCCTTGATATTCAAAAGAATTATGCAGATGACCCAATTTTGAAAATCGAGGGTATACCTCAAAATATAGAATTATGGAATAATTTGCCACCAATTTTTAAAACAGAAACATTTGTAAATCCAAAATTGAATAGTAAAGTATTGGCTTTATCAAAAATTGAAAATGTGAAATTTAATGAGCCAATGATTATCACACGGGAAATGCAAAATTCACGTTCGGTGGCTGTGCTAGGCTATGGACTTTATCGATGGAAACTAATGGGATATGGTCGAGAAGTTGCAAAGGGAAATACAAATGCCATTGATTTATATACGACATTTTTATCGAATGTGATAAGATGGCTTTCGATTTCAGATGTCGAAAAGCAAATTACAATCAAAACAAATAAGAAATTCTATTCAAGTGCAGAAGAAATAGGTTTTGTTGGGCAAATTTATGATAATTCTTTAAATCCAATAGATAATGCACAAGTTTATGTGCATATAAAAGGCGATCAAATTAATAAAGATATAACATTGACAAATAAGGGAAATGGTGTTTATTCATACACAATGCCACCATTACCTGCGGGGGATTATCGATTTTCGGCTGATGTATATTCAAATGGGAATCTATTAGGAAAAGATGAGAATCGATTTACAGTAGAAGCCACAAATTTCGAGTTATCAAATTTACAAATGAATAAAAATCTATTGATGAAATTATCCGAGCAAACGGGAGGGAAATTTTACACTTCAAATAATGTGTCAAATATATTTAATGATATTTATAAATTAAAAAATTTCAAACCACAAACAAAAATATACCGAGCAGAATACACACTTTGGGATAAAATTTGGCTATTAATTCCTGTAATATTTCTATTTTCAATAGAATGGTTCATTCGGAAGCGTTCATCAATGTTATAACAATGACTATTATGAATCACAATTTTGCAAAAATCATATTAGTGGCGCTCATTTTTATTTATGTTAATTCTTATGCCGAAGATACAAATGACTCAAAAGATTATTCTTCTATTAGTGGATTTGTTCGTGATAAGCAGACAGGAGAGACATTAATTGGAGCATCAGTACGCTTCAAAGATATTCAAATAGGCGCAAGAACAAATAAGAATGGATATTATAGCATCACAAAAATCCCAGCTGGCGAGCATACTTTAATTGTAAGCTATATTGGATATGAAATTTTTGAAAAGAAGATAAATTTCAAACCTAATGATGCTCAGCGTTTAAATATTGATTTAGTTCCCACAAGTATAGAAACAGAGGAAATTGTTGTTTCCGCAGAGCGAGAAGCAGATAAGCGTGAAATAACAATGAGCAGAGTTGATGTTCCTGTGCAACAAATTAAGAACATTAGAATTGGTGGTGAGAGCGATTTATTTCGGGCATTACAGTATTTGCCAGGTATTTTAACAAGTTCGCAAATATCAAGCGGACTATATGTGCGGGGTGGTTCTCCTGACCAGAATTTGATTTTATTAGATGGCTCAACTGTATATAATCCATCGCATTTATTTGGGTTTTTTTCCACATTTAATACCGATGCAATAAAAGATGTGGAATTAATCAAAGGTGGATTTAACGCAGAATATGGTGGAAGGGTATCGTCAGTATTATCAATAACTCAAAATGATGGAAATCAAAAGGAATTTCAGGGACTTGCATCTGTTGGCGCAATTTCATCTCGAATTTCCTTACAAGGTCCTGTATTGAAAGGAAGTTGGTCATTAAGTGCAAGACGCACATATTTAGAATTAGTAAAAATGATTATCAAAGAGGATCCATTAGCACCTCTACCTGATTTTGGATTTTATGATGTTAATGCAAAGCTTGTTCAGAATTTATCTGATGATGATAAATTAGTATTTACAGGTTTTATGTCAAGCGATAAATTCAAATATTCAGGAACAGGCTTTAATGCAGATATGAATTTATCAAATTATCTTGGAGGAATAAATTGGACGCATATTTATAATAAATCATTATTTAGCAATATAAATTTAAGCTACACTCGCTTTTCAAATAATCTTTTAGGCAATGAAATGGGTTATACAGTTCAATTTATTAATTCTATTGATGATTATACATTAAGAGCAAATTTTGAATGGCTTTTGAATGATAAAGCAACAATAAAATTTGGATACCAGACATCGAATTTGAATTTTTATATAGTCCAAAATTATTCAGGAAATTTGGATACGACATATTTTGGAACATCAGCAAGTGCATCAACCATAAATATAAAGAATTGGAACCATTCACTTTTTATACAATCAAATTATCAACCAACTGATTTACTCTCATTGCAGGGTGGGATTAGAACTGATTACTGGAATTTTATTGACAAATTGACAATTGACCCTCGTTTCTCCATCAGATATTTAATCCAAGAAAATTTTGCATTAAAATTTGGATGGGGCATATATCATCAAAATATAAGAACCATATCTGACCCAAATTTTACATTCTTTGATATTTGGATACCAACTGATACGACTGTTCCAATAATACAAGCGACACATTATATACTTTCACTTGAAACCAACCCATTCCGGGGTATTTCGTTAAATTTTGATATTTATTATAAGACTTTAAAAGATATTTCGCAAATGAATATGACAATGTTGCAAGGAACAAAAGCAAGTGATGTTCTATATGTTGGGAATGGTAATACATATGGTTTTGAAATATTTGCACAAAAAAAATATGGAAAATTTACAGGTTGGCTTGGATATGCTTATGGAGTGGTAAATTATAAATTTGATAGTCTAAATAATGGCAAAATATTTCACCCTAAGTTTGATAGAACACACGACATAAAAATAGTGCTAGATTATTCAATTAATAATAAATTCAGCGTTGGAGCAAATTTCTTATTTCAATCAGGGCAACCTTATACAGGAGCAACTTCGCGAGTGCAATTGAAATTACCAGGACAAAATTATGGAAGAGATTTAGTAATTACATCTGATTTATATGCGTTGAGATTACCACCAAGCCATCAATTAAATATCAATGCAAGTTATTATTTTAAGACTTTTGGTTTGCAATCGACTTTAGCTCTCGATATTTATAATGTTTATAGCCATCGGGATATTCTTGCGCGATATTATAATGCGTCAGAAGATATTGTAAAAGTAGAGGACATTCGGTTGCTTCCAATTATTCCCTCAATTTCTTATGAAATAAAATTTTAATAATTTATGAAAAAATCTTTGTATTTATTTCTATTTATTATAATTACAGTAATTCTTGCGTCTTGCGAGGATAAAGCACCTACTGATTATATACCTTCATATTTTGTGGAAGCTTTGCTTATTGTAGATGAACCAATAAAGGATATACGTATACTTATCAGCCAGCCATTGAGGGATTCATTTAATTATGATAATTCATTAATTCGAAATGCAAAAGTCCAAGTAATAGATGGGGATAGCATATATGATTTAACAATTTCGCCAAATGATATAAAAGGATATTATTATCCTGATACAAATTATAAAATTAAAGTAAATACATTATATAAATTAAAAGTAACATTAGCTAATGGGGATATAATTACAGGAGAAACAACTACCCCCGATAGATTTGACTGGATTACAAGACCTGATTATTACATACAATATCCAAAAGATACTGTAAATTTGCCTTCGCCGTTTTCAATTCAATGGGAGCTATTAAATAGTGTTCTATATTATATTGTAAGCGTAAGATGTTTAGATACTTTGAATTATGGTAAATATTTGGACCCTCCGGCTGACGAGAAGAACCGAAGAATTTCACGTCCTTGGAATTTGCGCGAGACATATTATCGAGATTTTTCTTATTGGGTAATTGTTCCTTCATCGAAAGTACCTATTGTATGGACAGTATTTAAATGGTATGGCTTGCATGAAGTATCGGTTTATGCCCCCGATTTTAACTTTTTACGATGGATGGTGCAAGTAATGACTGGTAATTTAAATCCTTTACTTTCTTCTGTAAAAGGAGCTTATGGATATTTTGGTTCTGCGAGTGTAATACGAGATACAAGTGTAATATTGAAAAATCAGCCTTAATTTTCATTATTTTTTTCTTAATTTTGTAAATTTATATTTTAATAATATTTTACTATGCGAGCTGTTATCCCTGTTGCTGGTATTGGATCACGAATGAGACCGCATACATTTACTACACCTAAAGTATTGCTCAATGTGGCAGGCAAGCCAATTCTTGCTCACATTTTGGATGAACTTTCCTATATTGGAATTAAAGATATAACAATTATTACAGGTCAAATGGGTGATAGAATAATCGATTTTGTAAAAAGAAGATACCCAGATTTGAATTTTGAATTTGTTAATCAAGACGAAACACTAGGCCTCGGTCATGCCATTTGGACAGCCCGTGAAACTTATCGTAATGAGGAATTGGTGATAATATTGGGAGATACTATTTTCGATGTTAATTTAAAACAAGTCATTGCCTTACAACAAAGTTCACTTGGAGTAAAACCTGTTGAAGATCCACGACGTTTTGGTGTTGTTTTTTTGAATGAAGATGGTACTGTCAAAAAGCTCATTGAAAAACCATCAGAACCTGAATCAAATCTTGCTATTGTAGGTATCTATTTTATTAAAGAATCATCCAAGCTTGTATCGGCACTTGAGGAAATAATCAAGAAAAATGTTCGTACAAAAAATGAATTCCAACTGACAGATGCACTGCAATTAATGATCGAACAAGGTGAGAAATTTACTACATTTAATGTTGAAGGTTGGTACGATTGTGGAAAACCTGAGGCATTGCTTGAAACGAACCGATTTTTGCTTGAAAAAATTGCAAAAGATTTAACTATTGAAGGATCTGTTGTAATTCAACCTAGTTATATTTCAAAAAATGCAACAATTGAACATTCAGTAATTGGTCCATACGCATCTATTGCTGATGATGCGGTTGTGAAAGATAGTATTGTGCGTGATTCAATTATTAGCTATGGCGCAGATGTCGAAAATACAATGCTTGATGAATCAATAGTAGGCAATGAAGCACTCGTAAATGGAGTATTTCAAAAATTGAACGTTGGCGAATCAAGTTCAATAGATTATTCAAGAAATTTTGAAAAAGACAAACAAATAATATAAATTAAGGACTAAAATGAAAAGTCGAAATAATTATTTATTTACTTCTGAGTCGGTATCAGAGGGCCATCCTGATAAGATATGCGACCAAATATCTGATGCCGTATTGGATGCAATGCTTGCCGATGACCCTTATAGCCGTGTTGCGTGCGAAACTTACGCCACGACAGGTATGGTACTTATCGGTGGAGAGATTACTACACAAACATATATTGATCTACAATCGCTTGTAAGAGATGTTATTCGTGAAATTGGTTATACGGAAGCAGGATTACGCTTTGATGCTGACGCTGTTGCTATCTTAAACACGATTAATCATCAATCTCCTGATATTGCTATGGGGGTAGATAAAGGAGGCGCAGGCGACCAAGGTATGATGTTTGGTTATGCTAATGTAGAAACACCCGAGTTTATGCCTGCCCCAATTATGTATGCTCATAAATTATTAAAAAGATTAACATACCTTCGTAAAGAAACAAATGATATGCCTTATTTGCGTCCTGACGCAAAATCTCAAGTTACTATTGAATATGATGAATTTGATAGAATTCAACGTGTAGATGCTGTAGTAATTGCTGCACAGCATAATCCTGAGGTCTCGCAGAAGAAGATTTTTGACGATGTCGTCGAAAATGTTATTAGACAAGTTATACCTAAAGAATGGCTTGATAAGGATACAAAATTTTATGTTAATCCTACGGGTAGATTTGAAATAGGTGGACCCCACGGAGATACAGGCTTAACAGGAAGAAAAATAATAGTAGATACATATGGTGGAAGAGCGCCTCACGGTGGTGGTGCATTTTCAGGCAAAGACCCAACGAAGGTAGATCGTTCAGGAGCTTATGCCGCACGCCATTTGGCAAAAAATATTGTTGCTGCGGGACTTGCTGATGAATGCTTGATTCAACTTTCTTATGCTATTGGTATTAGCCAACCTGTTTCTATTTATATTAAAACAAAAAATTCTAATGGTATAAATGATAGCGAACTTGCTCAATTTATTCTCGAAAATATTGATTTATCTCCACGTGGAATTATTAATAGATTTGATTTACGAAAACCAATTTATCGCCAAACTTCTGTTTATGGACATTTTGGTCGTGAAGAATTCCCTTGGGAAAATACAGACTTAGTTGAATTATTCAAAAAGAATTTTCTTTAATTAATAAATATTATGTATTCTGAATTAAAAACAAAAGAAAAATTATATTATAAAGAAGGACAATATTGCATTCGAGATATCTCACTCGCAAGCGATGGTCGAAAGTTAATTGAATGGGCAGAAGCTCATATGCCTGTGCTTATGAAACTTCGAGCACAATATAGCAAATCGAAACCCTTTGAAGGATATACAATTACAGGTAGTCTCCATGTCACAAAAGAAACCGCCGTATTAATTGAAACTTTAATGGCTGCAGGTGCAAATATATCTTGGTCAGGATGCAATCCACTTTCTACAAACGATGCTGTTGCTGCTGCTCTTGTTGAGAAAGGCGCATCAGTGTATGCTTGGCATGCGAATTTCGATGATTATTATTGGTGCATTGAGCAGACTATTAAAAATAAACCGAACTTAGTGCTTGACGACGGCGCAGATCTTATTACAACCTTGCATCAACATCATCCTGATTTCTCGAAAACATTAATCGGAGGTACCGAAGAGACTACAACAGGTGTGCATCGCCTTAGAAAACGTGGCGAGGCAGGGGAATTGCTTTTCCCTGTTTATGCTGTAAATGATGTGGAAACAAAATGGGATTTTGATAATGTTTATGGAACGGGACAATCTACAATTGACGGGATTTTGCGAGCAACTTCTGTTCTTCTTGCAGGAAAGAAATTTGTTGTTGCGGGTTATGGACATTGTGGTAAAGGTGTGGCGATGCGTGCAAAGGGCTTAGGTTCCGATACTATTATCACAGAAGTAAAACCAACAGCTGCATTGAAAGCTTTGCTTGAGGGACATAATGCAATGACTATGAATGAAGCTGCAGAAATTGGTGATATATTTGTTACTGCTACAGGTGTGAAAGATGTAATTCGCAAATGGCATTTTGAAAAAATGAAAGATGGAGCAATAGTGTGCAATACAGGACATTTCGATGTTGAAATCAATGTGCCTGAACTGGAAGAGTTAACAGTCTCAAAACGCGAAATAAGGCCAAATTGCGAAGAATATACATTGAAAAATGGGCGCAGAATTTACTTGCTTGCTCAAGGTCGGCTTGTCAATCTTGCTTCTGCTGAGGGACATCCTTCAGAGGTTATGGATATGTCCTTTGCAAATCAATTCCTTTCACAATTGCGATTGCTTGAAAATCATAAGAATGGTGTAAAATTACCCAATCTTTGCATTGATTTGCCCGAAGAACAAGATGAGCAAGTCGGCAGATTAAAGCTTGAGAGTATGAATATTAAAATCGACCATTTAACTGAAGATCAAATCCATTATATTAATGATTTTAATGCAGGGACTTAATAAATCTAATGATTTCATCCTATCTTGATTAATCTCTTGATAGGATGGATGTTATATTATTTATTTAACACCAATTTATTTTATAGATGAAATTTTTCGACTCCTTAGATAATCAAAAGAAAACAAACTTATTCATTATCACAATGATAGTGATTATTGCTATTGCTTATTTTCTTTTTTCTCCAAGTGGAATCATCAATAGAGTAATTCAACAGAAAAAATATACGAAATTGCAGGCATTAACTGTGCAAGAAAAACTTATTAATGATTCTTTAACAAAAAGAATTGATCAACTTCGCAATGATTCTCTCGAAATAGAACGCATTGCCCGCGAAAAATATGGTATGAAAAAACCAGGTGAAACAATTTACCTGGTTCCTTCAAAAAAATAAATGAAATTTTAATTTTATTTTTATACATCCTCCTATCATTTACTAATAGAGAATGCTAAACGCCTTTGCAGAGGGCTAAAGCCCCCTGTTGCAAAAGACTTCAAATAAGCCCAACACCTCGCATTGCCTTTTTCATTCGTTCAAAAGTTACTTCTATATCATCGTCAAGTCCAATACTCATTCGAACAAGTCCTGGAGTAAGACCAATTTTTAATTGTTCTTCTTCGGGAATTTCGCTCGATGTACTACTTCCAGGCGAACTGAATAATGTTTTATAAAATC
>ENA-UOYA01000014-UOYA01000014.1-activated-sludge-metagenome-genome-assembly--contig:-NODE-14-length-279078-cov-23.690219_pt1 | contig 279078 bp, 207 predicted proteins | sample MGYA00238163_ERZ764804 | MGnify/ENA primary metagenome ERZ764804 (study PRJEB28919, sample SAMN05720223) | activated sludge metagenome | isolation source: Anaerobic digester | place: Hong... | reverse complement strand
CCCGGGCCCGGGCCAGCGCCGGCAGCAGAATCGCCGCCAGGATGCCGATGATGGCAATCACCACCAGCAGTTCGATCAGCGTGAACCCTTTCTTACGCATACGTTTGACTCCTTCTTTCTGGGCGCGCGCGCCCGGATCTGAACTCGGTCCACGGAAACCAGTTTTCCGGAACCTCTATTATTATTGTAAACGTTTCCCTTGAAAATTGCAACCTGTTTTTTTGGGTATTGCTTATTGCGGATTCTAAGTAAAGTATTGTTTTCACGTGAGATCGGGTATCCCTGGTAACAGCGGGTTCACTACGGATTGTGGCCAGCAACCGCTACACGCGCTCGCGGTATTCCCCTCATCGCACCCGCCTCCACGATGAACCGCGCGAACCGCTACACGCGCTCGCGGTATTCCCCGACGCATGTGAGTGTTCGTTAAGATTTCTCCTCACTGCGTTCGTCGAAATGACAACTAATGTAAGTGATCGATCCACGGCCTCGGCACAACGGTATCGAAAGGCAAGCGCGGAAAACAGTTCTCGTCAAGATAACAAACGGATGGCGCTGGCGTGTGCGTTTTGTCCTTTCTGTATCGCTCAAAATGCTCTCCACGCGATCTCGGCCTTATCATTTGCGCGTGTCGTCATTCCGAACCCGCTTTGTCATTTCGAGCGCCCTTTGTCATTCCAACCCCGTCTTGTCATTCCGAGCGCCCTTTGTTATTCCAACCCCGTCTTGTCATTTCGAACGTCCCTTGTCATTTCGATCGCCCTTTGTCATTTCGAGCGTAGCGAGAAATCTTCAAGATTTCTCAGTCGCTGCGCTCCTTCGAAATGACAGGGTTGCTTCGGATGAGGCGGAAGGAGGGTGTTTAGCCCCTTGTCACTGTCATTTCGAGCATAATCCTGTCATTCCGAGCGTCCCTTGTCATTTCGAGCGTAGCGAGAAATCTTCTCCTTCCTTATCCTCTCCTCATCCTCTTCCCCCTTTTCCTACACCACCTCCTCTCCCACCCCACCCAGGCCAAATCTCAATTTCCCATGAAGCACCCCCATCCTGACACCACAGCCTGATCGCCATGAGCGAAACGCCCCCTCCCGACAGGCGGGCATCGATGCTCCACACGACCGCGTGTCTAATCGCCATAACGAACCGCCCCTTCCCGATGGGGAAGGGGCGGTCAAGGCCCTGCTGCAGGCCCGGTTTACCACGTCAACGGCGCACCGGAACCATCACACCGTTTCGGCTCACAGGTCGGTTAATGCACCAACCAGGGCGGCCACCGTCGGCAGCACCGGGGCTTCGCCCGCGTACATCTTCTGCGTGGCCGTGGCGGCGTCCATCGTTTCGATGCCAGGAACGGGGATGTACCGCCTGAATTCCACGTGACCATCCATGTACAGCACGTTGCACCCGCCGGGCACGTGATTGAAAAACACGCCCGCCGGACCAGCTCCCAGCGTGTCCAGCATGACCCAGAGCGTGCTCTGCGCCATGTTGCTGGCCGCCGGGTTGTTGATGTCGGTGATCAGGAACCGCTCGATCCCTTCGCGGAACCGGTAGATCTTATTGCCCCCACCATTGCCGTAACCGGACCAGTTGGACGGTAAGTCCACGTCACTGTCCAGGGCCTTCAGGACGGTCGGCAGGTTGGTGGCGTCGATCCCACCGCCCAGCAACGCCACTATTTCCGTCTGGTACTGGAAGAAGAGGCCGTCCAGGGCAGCCCCGATCTGGGCCGGCACCGGCTGGTTCGGCTGGAGGTGGGTCCCCGTCAGCAGGGCCACCACGGCAAATTCGCCGGCCAGCCGGCATTCCTCGGGACGATCGAACACCCATCCGATATACGCGTACGAAGCGTCGATGATCGCGGGATCCCACGCCAGGCGAGGGGATCCTTCCTGGCCGTCCGGATCACCCGCCTGGAAATACAGGTCCCGCTGGTGACTGCTCAGTTCGGGATCCGACGGGCACAGGATAATATTCGGATCCGTCAGGTACTCGGGATAAAGGGCGTACACCGAAGGTCCCGGGGCAAAGGCGTCCGAGATGACACCATTCCGGTTTTTGTAACTCTGCATGGGAGGAAACGCGCCCCGGGCCTCGTTGGCGTACATCTTGAACACCAGGCCCCACTGTTTCAGGTTGTTCTGGCAGGACGAGCGACGGGCCGCCTCGCGGGCCCGGGCCAGCGCCGGCAGCAGAATCGCCGCCAGGATGCCGATGATGGCAATCACCACCAGCAGTTCGATCAGCGTGAACCCTTTCTTACGCATACGTTTGACTCCTTCTGTTGAGGTTTCGGGCCACTTTGGCCCATGTTCACACCCATGGTAATAAGCACTGGTTCGCAATCCGAAAAGTACACTTTTCTTCACGCGAACAGCGGAATTATACAACGCGATAGGGCCGTTTTCAAGAAATTTTTCTAAATTTTTCCTTGTTAGTGGTAATGGTTATTTGTAATTGTAAATCGATTGTCTTTTGACGTCCTGTCTGGTTGAAATCAAGACGTCTTATCATTGTTGCATGACGTTTTGCTTAACGCCCTGCAGGGCCATGACGCAATTCCCCACCTGGCTGTTGACGGGGCCCGGCCCATTCTCCTGATACCGGCTGAACGCCACGTGTCCGTCCAGGTAGAGCACATTCGATCCCCCAGGCACATGGTTGAAGTATTCGGGGGCAATGCCGATCATGTCCCCCACGATCCAGATTTCACTCTGGGCCCGGGAAGAGGCCGCGGGATTGTTGATGTCCGTAATGAGATACCGTTCGATCCCTTCGCGCAGGCGAAACACGGTATTCCCCGAGCCGTTTCCCAGGGGTTCCGCGCCACTGTAGGTTACCGGGTTGGTAATCGTGATGTCGGTGTCAGCCAGGTGGTCGTCCCGGCTCGCCAGGAACGGCAGGGCCATCTGCAATACCGCTTCCACCACCTGGGCGGGCGCGGTACCGGTGAGGTGCAGCCCGGGTACCAGGGCGTTGACGATGGCCAGGTTACTCTGGGGATCCCAGGGATCGATCTTCTCGAACAGCCAGCCCAGGTACAGGTAACTGACGTCCGCCGCCTGCCACCCCCGGTCGGGTTGCTGACAGGGCTGGCCAATATCCGTTGTCCCCGTGAGGGGATTGACGAGATCCCCAGGCCGGTTCTGGGCATCGGATGGACAGACGAGAATCGCGGGATCCGTCAGGTATTCAGGGTACAACGCGCCCAGAAAGGGACCTGCCGCCACCACCCCCGTTTTGCCCGTGGCCGGAAACCCCGCGGCCAGGCAGTCCACCGTGGGCACTCCCGCGAGGCATACCTTGGGATAGACGCTTCCACGGCTTTCCCCGGCGTACATCTTGAAGATGATGCCCCACTGTTTCAGGTTGTTCTGGCAGGACGAACGGCGGGCCGCCTCGCGGGCCCGGGCCAGCGCCGGCAGCAGGATCGCCGCCAGGATGCCGATGATGGCGATCACCACCAGCAGTTCGATCAGGGTAAAGCCGCGTCGTTTCATGAATGAAGTCCTTCGAAGGTATACGGTATGGATAACTGAAAACGGAGAATCTGGAAACTCCATCATAACGGATAATCCGGGGAAACATCACCTGGCACGTCTCCGGAATCAGACCACGAATCGCAAATGAAGTTTCATGGCCGACTGGAAAAAGGTCGTGTCGCGCGCTCCTGAAGGCGAAACGATTCCCGTCACGGGACACGGTCCGCCAGGGAAAACCCGCGCGTTCAAGTCGTGACGTCCTGTTCCGTGTCGTTTCGCGGAAAGTCTCGGGGGCGTTTGGGAACGCAGGCATTCCCCGGGGTGTGATGGATATTCGATATTCCAGGGTTTGGAAGAGGGGAAAGATTTCTTGCTTCGCTCGAAATGATAATAAGGATTGAAATGACAAGCAGGATAGAAATGATAAGAAGTATTTGAATGATAATTAGGATTTAAAAGATAAGTAGGATTGAAATGACAAGTAGAATTTAAAGAACGACTGGGATCAAATAGATAACCGGGAATCGAAAGGACAACGCGAAAGCCGCAGGCGTAACCGTGTATTATCCCGACCGTATACTGTGTATTCTGGCCATGTATTGTTATTCCGACCGTGTATCGTCATTTCAACCGTGTCTCATCATTTCAACTGTGCCTCGTCATTTCAACCGTGCATTGTCGTTGCAACCGTGTATAGTCATTTCAACCGTGTATTGTCGTTTGTATTGTCATTTCGACGAACGCAGTGAGGAGAAATCTTCCTGACCCCACGCTCCCCACGAGGCTTCCACAGGACCCTCTCCCCCGCGATCGCCCGGCGCGTACCCACGCGCGCCAGGGAAAGAACCGCTCCGGCGCTACCTTTTCACTCCCTCACATCCATCCGGGAGGGCGATTCTGCTATGATGAGATCATCTTTCAGGGACTACCGGATGGAGGATAGCGTATGCGGTACGTGGGATCGCGCGTGATAACGTGGCTGGTCGTCCTGGCGGCGATCGCGGGCATGGTGGCCGGATGCGGTGGTTCGGGTGGTTCGAAGACTACCCCGCAGCAATCCTCCTCCGGCGGCACCCCTACGGCATCCCCGGGAAAAACCGGATCCGCCCCGCAGGTGGCCGTGATTCCCAAGGGATTGACTCACCAGTTCTGGGTCAGCGTGCACCGGGGGGCCGAAGCCGCCGGACGGGAAGCGGGCGCGGAAATACTCTGGCAGGGTCCAGCCAAGGAAACGGACATCGACAAGCAGATTACCATCATCCAGGACATGCTGACCCGTAAAGTGAACGCCATGGTGCTGGCTGCCTGCGACGCGGATGCCCTCGTGGACACCGTGGAACAGGTGGTCGCGGCGGGCATTCCGGTGGTCATGATCGACTCCGGCGTTAACAGCGACGCGCCGGTGGCCACGGCCGCGACGGACAACGTGGCAGCGGCCCGGCTGGCCGCGAAAACCCTGGCGGATCTCATCGGCGGCCAGGGGGATGTCGGCCTGATTCCTTTCGTGGCGGGCGCGGCAACTTCCGAGGCCCGGGAAAAAGGGTTCCGGGAAGGCCTGCAGGACTTTCCCGGCATGCGCCTGGTTTCCGTGCAGTACAGCCAGAGCGACGCGGCCATCGGGATGAACGTGACGGCGGACATGCTGGCAGCCAACCCGGGACTCAAGGGAATCTTCGCGGCCAACGAGGCAGGCGCCATCGGCGCGGCCCAGGCTCTGCGCGCCGCGGGCAAGGCGGGTGACATCAAGCTGGTAGCCTTTGACGCGTCCGAGGAAGAGGTAAACGCGTTGAAAGAAGGCGTGATCCAGGCGCTGATCGTGCAGAACCCCTATAAAATGGGATATGAGGGCGTGAAAGCGGCGCTGGCGGCCCTGCGGGGAGAACAGGTGCCGAAGATCATCGACACGGGCGTGACCGTGGTGACCCGGGACAACCTGGACGCGCCGGAGGTACAGGCCCTGCTCAACCCGGAAAAATAACGAAGAAGAAAACCCGGGTCTCCGGCAAGGGAAAGGATAATCCATGCGCGACTGGATCAGGTCTGGCATCGTGGCGGGCGTGCTGGCGTTACTCGCGGGGTGCGGGGGTGGCCCCACCACGCCGAGTCAACCCGATAGCAGCGCGAAGAACCAGAAGCAGGTAGAAATAGCCCTGGTGCCCATGGGACTCAGCCACCAGTTCTGGATCACCATGAAAGAAGGCGCGGAAGCCGCGGCCACCGAACATGGCGTCTCCCTGCTATGGCAGGGCCCGGCCAAGGAATCCGAGTTTGACAAGCAGATCAATATCGTGCAGGACCTCGTGGTACGCAAGGTCTCGGCGATTCTCCTCGCGGCGTGCGACGAGAACGCCCTGGTGGACGCGGTGGAACAGGCCGATCGCGCGGGGATCCCGGTCATCTGCGTGGATTCGGGGGTTGATTCGGACACGCCCAGATCGCTGATCGCCACGGACAACGTGCTTGGAGCCCGAAAGGGCGCCGAAGAACTGGCCCGGCTGATCGGTGAAGAGGGCGAAGTTGGACTGGTATCGGTGGCCAAGGGCATCGGTACCAGCGAGTTGCGGGAAAAAGGGTTTTTCGAAGGCATCGGGCAGTACCCGAATATCAAGGTGGTGTCCGTGCAGTACAGCCAGGCGGACATGGGAACGGCCATGAATGTCACCCTCGACATGCTGACGGGTAACCCGGGCATCAAGGGTATCTTCGCCGCCAACGAGGCGGGGACCGTCGGCGCCGCCCAGGCCCTGCGGGCCGCGGGAAAGGTGGGCACGGTGAAACTGGTGGGTTTCGACGCGTCGGAACAGGAAATCGAAGCCCTGAAGGAGGACGTGGTCCAGGCCCTTGTCGTGCAGAACCCCTACCGCATGGGATATGAAGGGGTACAACGCGCGCTCGAGGTGCTTCGGGGTGAAACGATTCCGAAACGGATCGACACCGGCGTGACGATAGTGCGCAAGGCCGACTTGGACAACCCCGAAATCCGCAAGTTGCTCCGCATGTAACACTGGCGCGACGCGCGCCCGGCTGGGAATGGTCCACGCAAGGGGGCGTGTTGTCTTGTTTTATGACAGATCACGCGAGGAACGCGTCCATGAGGGAAGAACCGATGCATACCGCGGGCGTGGGGGTGGATTTTGGCACCACCAATACCAGCGTGGCGGTGGCGGATGACCATGGCTCGCGCGCGCTGGAGATCGATCCCCACAACGACGCGCCGACCTCCTTGCCGTCGCTGCTCTACATGGAGCGGAACGGCGATCGCGTGGTTGGCAGGCAGGCTGCCGAACGGTACATCGAGCGGAACACGGGACGTCGTGTCCGCGCCCGGCGGATCCGGATCAACCGGATGATCCCCCTGGTCGAAGGGGGAGAGATCGACAAGGAACACATGCCCCGGGAAGGGCTGATTGATCCGGAAACCCGGTATGGGGTGGTGGCCTCCGCGGTGGTGGAGGCGCGGCCCCCCGGCCGCTTTTTTCATTCCCTGAAGCCCCACCTCAGCAACCGGCAGTTCGTGAACACGAAGGTCTTCGGGCAGCCCTACCAGATGGAGGAACTGGTAGCCTTCGTGCTGGAGCCTGTCCGGCAGGCCGTGGAAACGAGCCTGGGAGGGGTTCCCGACGTGGTGATTTTTGGTCGCCCGGTGATGTTTCCGGGAGCACCCGAAGACGACGCGTTTGCCCAGGATCGCCTGGCCACGGCGGCCCGGATCGCGGGGTTCCGGGACGTGGTGTTTTTCTATGAACCCGTGGCAGCGTGCCTGGAATACGCGGTCACGGGACGGGACCGGCAGCGGATCCTCGTGGCGGATATCGGAGGTGGCACGTGCGACGTCTGCGTAATGTCCTTCGAAGCAGGCGAAGGCGCGCGATCCCGCCTGAGGAACAGCCGGATTCTCAGCGTGGCGGGGGTAGCCGTGGCGGGCAACGCCATCGACCGGGAAATCCTGCGTTCGGTCGTCTTCCCCCGGCTAGGCAGCAAGGCGGTGTATGGTCCCTCGCGCCTGCCCATGCCGGCGTCTCTCTTCGAAAGCCTGCTGGACTGGCAGCAGATGTACGCGCTGAACACGGAGGAAATCCTGCACTGGCTGGCAGCGGCCGAGGCCAGTTGCGATCAGCCCGAGGCATTGCGTGCCCTGGAACAGGTGATCCGACGCAACCTGGGGTACCGACTGGCCCGTGAGGCCGAACAGGCCAAGAAACGGCTGTCCATGGATCCCGAAACCGTGCTGTCGCTGCTGTTTGAGGGACTCCACGTGGAGGAACGCCTGGACCGGGACCGGTTCGCGCACCTCATCGAGGAAGAACTGGCGGCAATCGAAGCGTGCCTGGTCGAGGCTGAAACCCGCGCGGAGACCAGGCCTAACGACCTTGATCTCGTGCTGGCCACGGGGGGAAGCAGCCTGGTGCCCGCGATTCGGGATCTCCTGGTCCGTCGCTATGGACCGGAACGGGTGGTAGCCCGGGAAGCCTTCACCAGCGTGGCCACGGGCCTGGCGATTGCCGCCCGGTTTCTGGGCGCCTGAACTCCCGGTCAGGCGTCGAAGCCCGCGTCGCGTGCCATTCGCCGGTAATATTCGTGGGTGGCGTACTGGGCGCGGCAGGCGGGTTCGCCGTGGGGCACGTAGGGATTGGTCTGGTACTCGTCCAGCACGCGTGCCTTGACGTTGTCCTCGATCTGCAAGCGCATGGTTTCCCGCACCTGCCGACGCAGTTCCGGGTCGAACAGGGGAAACGCGACTTCTACCCGCCAGTCCAGGTTGCGTTCCATGAGGTCAGCGGAACTGAGGTATACCTGGGCGTCGTCGTTACGGCCGAAGATGTATACCCGCTGGTGTTCAAGGTAGCGGTCCAGGATGGAGATAGCCCGGATGCGGGGATGCGGCGTCATCGCGTAGGTGGTCCGGACCACGAGGTCCACTTCCACCCCGGCGTCTGCCGCCGCCATGAGTTTCTGGATCACCAGTCTGTCGGTAAGGTGGTTCACCTTCAGAAAAATATATCCGTCTTCCCCTTTCTTGCGCTCGGCATCAATCAGCCTGAGCAGGGTCCGGCGGAGATTGAACGGGGAGACCAGCAGGTGCCTGAACCGGGGAGGAGCCAGCGCGCGCATGCCCGCGGCCTGGCCGAAAAAGTCGAACAGTCGATCGGCCTCCGTGACCAGATCCGGATGCGCGGTGATCAGAAAACTGTCAACGTACGCGGCCGCCGTGTTTTCGTTAAAATTCCCCGTTGAGAAACCACAGACGGCACCGCCCTGGTGTCGGATCAGCATAACCTTGGCGTGTACCTTGAGGGGTGGAACGCCATAGGTCACCGTGGCGTGTTCTTCCAGCAGTTTCTGGGAAATCCGGATGTTCTGCTGCTCATCGAACCGCGCCTGCAGTTCCACGTTGACGAAGACCTGTTTCCCGTTCCGGGTGGCGTTGATCAGGGCGTTGACGATCTGGGATCGGTTCGCGACCCGGTAGAGCGTCATGGCAATGTCTCGGACGTCGGGATCGATCGCGGCCTCCCGCAACAGGCGCACCACGTGGTCAAAGGACTGGTACGGATACGTGATAAGCACGTCTCCCTGCGCGGCAAGGTCGATGAGGCGCCCCCGGTACCGGTCCAGGATGGGATGGGGATTCGGCCAGCGTTCTTCAAAGACCAGTTCGGGACGCCGCACGGGGAACCGCATCAGGTCGCGCATGTTGTGATAGCGTCCCCCGCTGATGGCGGTGTCCGAAGCGCCGAGATTGAGCCCCTTGATGAGCCGCTTGAGCAATCCTTCGGGCATGGCGGCGTCGTAGACGAACCGGGTGGGTCTTCCCCCCTTGCGTTGCCGCAGGACCCGCTCCATCTTGCGCACGTAGCCCTCGGAAAAATCGTTGTCGATGTCCAGTTCGGCGTCCCGGGAGATCTTGAACTCGAAGGCCCCGATCCGCTCAAACCGGAAAATGTAAAAGACGTCTTCCAGTTTGTGGCGGATGATGTCGTCAAGGTACATGATGCGACCGTTGGGCAGTTCCACGAAGCGGGGCAGTTCCTGGGGCAGTTCGAGGATGGCGTAGGTATGCCGTTCACCCCACATCTTGATCCCGAAATACAGGGCGTTGTCGGTAAATTGCGGCAGGGGAGTCTTATCCCGCAGAATCACCGGCACCAGGCGGGGCAACACCTCGTCCGTGAAATATTCCCGGACCCATTCCCGCGTTTCGGGGGGTTCTCCTTCCAGTTCCTTTTCATCAATGATGCGGATGCCATGGGTCTCAAGTCCCCCGGTGATTTCGCCGTAGGCGGACTGAAAGCGTTCGTCGAGTTCCCGGGTCTTCTCCACGATATGCCGCAGCACCCGGATCATGCTCTTGTTGCCCAGCTCGATGCGGCGCTGAATGCTGGCCACGCGGACCTTGTAGAATTCGTCCATGTTGGACGAGTAAATGCCCAGGAACTTCAACCGTTCCAGCAGGGGATTCCGACGATCCTCGGCCTCCTGCAGCACCCGTTCATTGAAGGAAAGGGTCGACACTTCCCGGATCTGGGCGATGTTTTTCATGGCGTACCCCGATACCGCGTATTTTTTTACTTAAGCATACCGCATTTTTAGCAAAAAAGGTAAAAGTTTTCGAGTCCGGGAATCCCCCGGCTGGACACGAGGTGTACCTCGACCTCAGGACGCGGCGGATGGGGCATTCAACCGGAATTGGCGCAAAAAATCCCAGATCAACTGGGACGCGTCTGGTTCCGGCGCCACCGGCCCGACAATAAACGCCGGGTACCAGTTCTTCCGGCCGGGCCAGGTATGTCCGCCCCCCTCCACGGTGTACAGCATCACGGGGGCGGTCTCCGGGCAGGACCATCGGGTCAATGTGACGCCAAATCCGTCGCCCGGATCCGCGTCAGGCAACCGCTCCGTTTCCGGTTGCTCCGCGCAACCGTTGCGAGTGGCCCAGTAAGCGGCGTTTTCCGGGGCGGAAAGAAAGCGGGCTGTCCGGCCGGGGCCCGCGTAGGTATCTCCACCGTTGTAAGGCACCACGGGATCCCGGTCTCCGTGCAGGATCAGCACGGGAACGGGCCGCCCCGACGCGGGGGGATCCGCCTCCATATCGCCGCGGCTCATGCTGCCCATGACCGGAGCGATGGCCGCCACCCGCTGGGAGCGTCGCGCCCAGTACTGCGCCATCATGCCGCCAGCGGAAGCGCCCGTGGCATAGACCCGGGCAAGGTCCACGGGATATCGACCAGCGACATGGTCCAGCAGTTGTTCCAGAAATCGGAGGTCCGCTTCGCCCCGTTCGCCACCGGTGTTCCACACCCTGAACCGACCCTGCGGATAGACCACGATGAATCCTTCCGCGTCGGCCAGGTCATTGAACCCGGTCAGCCGTTCCATGCCCCGGTCGGTGTCGCTGAACTGGTGCAGGGCGAACAATACCGGCACGGGAGCCCGCGACGCCACGTCCCCGGGAACATGCAGCCGGTAGTAGCGGCGTTCTCCCTCCACGACGATGGATTCCTCGCGGCGGAAACACCCGGCCACGCACGCGGGCAGCACGCACAGCAGGCCCAGCAGGCTGAATCCCGCCAGCAGCAGACGTCCGCGCCGAAGACGCCCTGAAACACCCGATTCCATGGAGTTGTTTCCCTCCTGCCGCGCCCTGGCGCCATCCAGGGACACGCGCTTCTCAGGGAACAAAGATATCGGCCGCGGTGATTTCCCGAACCCTGCCGAATTTTTCCAGTGCCGCCCGGTTGATCCGGCCAGGGTCTCCCACGATGCTGATCATCCGGGGTTTTCCGCCGATCTCTTCGCGGTGGAAAGCGATAACGGGATCCATGGTGTCGTTGGCCTTGGTGTAGGCCAGCCAGGCCCGGCGGGGATCTTCCCGGAAGCCCCCGCGCTCCCATGCCAGCACCCGCGCGGCGATGGACCGGAAACTGACGCGATCCGCCTGGTACGACTGGATGAGAGCTTCCCGCGCGGCCGCGTACCGTTCCGGCTCCCTGGGCATGTTGTCCAGCAGGTCCAGCAGGGCGTTCAACGCGTCCACGGTCTTGTCCTGCTGGGTCTGGACCATGCCGATCATGAGGTTCTGATCGCCCGGGCAGAAACCGGTCACGTACCGTCCACCGGCCATGTAGGCCAGCGCGCGGGCTTCGCGCAGTTCCTGGAAGAGGATCCCCGCCATGCCGTCACAAAAATACGCGTTGAACAACTGGGACACGGGGTTCCGCTCGGGCTGGGCCAGGGAACCGGGCGTGTCGACCAGGATGTGGGCCTGGGCCGCTTCCGGCATGGCGTACAGGTAAATCTCCGGGGTGTCTATTGGCCGGGCCCGCAACAGGCGCGGGGCCGGCGGATCGTCCAGCAATCCCCGGACGGGATACACGGATTCCACCTTCTCCCGGACCGCTTTTTCGGGCAGAGTCCCCGAATAACACACGGACAGTTTCATCGATAGCGCGCGCCGCAACACGTCGCGCAGGGCTTCCTGCGGGAGACGCCTTATGTCCTCGGAGGACGGTTCGCGCAAGGAGGGTGAATCCGAACCGTACCGGTTGTACAGTTGCGCGGCCCGGGCGATCACGGACTGGTCCTTACGGCTGTCATCCCGCTGCTTGAGGGCGATTTCCTTGAACTGGGTATAGGCGTCGTCGGGAAGGCGTGGCGTCCATAGTGTCTCGAAGAAGAGCCGAACCGTCGGCTCGAAGAGGTCATCCAATCCACGCACGGAGAAAATAACCTGGTGCTGCTGCGCGTCCACGCTGAACTCCGCCGCCAGGCGGTACCACTCCCGGGCAAGATCCTCCGATGACAGGCGATCGGTGCCCGCCCGACGGACATAGGCCGCCGCCAGGGACAACAGCGGCTCTTCGTATGAACCAACAGGCACCACGCAATGCAGGGAAAACAGGTCGTTCACGGGGTTCCGCACGTAAATGAAATCCAGGCCCCGCGCGTCCCGCTTACGCTGGTAATCGCGGCCCGCCTCGATAAAACGGGGCTCCAGGGGCCGCGTGGGCACATCCAGCACAGCGCGGGCAAAGGCCGACTCGCGGGTTCCGTCAATTTCAACGCGCGGCAACGGAGGTTTTTCCACTTTCGGGGTTTCGCGGGGACCGTCTTCCCGGAACCCGGCCACGTATCCTCCCGAGAAATAGGTGTTCGCCACCCGGATCACGTCATCCCGGGTAACCGCCGCGATGCGCTCCAGTCGCCGGCGGGCCTGTTCCCAGGGCTGATAGGCAATCCACGCCTGCCGCATGGTTTCCACCCGGTCCTCGTTGGATTCCAGAATTTCCTTCTCCCGGCGGGCCAGGTCCCGCAGAATGGCTTCCAGCAGCCAGTCCTCGAAGTCGCCCCGCTTGACCCGGTTGACCGCGTCAAGGAGCAGGCGTTCCACTTCCTCGTGGGTCTGGCCGGGCTTCGGAACGCCGAACAGGTATTCCACCCCGTAATCGTTGAGAAACAGGGGATAAGATCCGGCCGCGGTGACCCGTTGCCCCCGCACAAGGTCCAAGTTAAGCAGGCCCGCCGTGGCGTTATCCAGGATCATATCCATCGCGTTCAGCGCTTCCTCGTCCGGGTGATTACGAGGGACGGTGCGGAAGGCCAGCATCACGAAGGGTTCCCCCTCGAACCGCACGCGAACTTCTTCCCGCTCGGCGGGAGCGGGATCCTCCCACTTGGGACGTTCCGGCAGGGAGCGGGCTTTCCACGCGCCAAAGTAGCGATCAATGACCGGCATGACCTCGTCCGCGCGCAGGTCGCCTGACAGGAATATGGCCATGTTGTTGGGGACGTACCACGTTTCGTAGAAAGATTCCAGCCGGCTGATGCAGGGATTCTTGAGGTGTTCGACCGTGCCCAGGGTTGGTTTCTGCCCATACGGGTGCCGCTTGAACATGGCGGCATCCACGGCGTACTGAATCACCCGGGCCTTGCTGTCCAGGGCCCGGTTCATCTCTTCGTACACTGTTTCCAGTTCGGTCTGGAAAAGCCGGAATACCGGGTGGGCAAATCGATCCGACTCGATCATGGCCCACTGCTCCAGCCGGTTGGCGGGAAGATCCACCTTGTAGACCACTTCTTCGTGCCAGGTATGGGCGTTCAGGCCCTTGGCGCCCAGGGCGCGGTATACCCGATCCAGTTCGTTGGGAATAGCCCATCGGGCCGCCTCTTCGGACACCCGGTTGATTTCGAGCAGTAACTGTTCCCGCCTCGCGGGATCCTTTTCCGTGAACCGCGCGTCGTACAGTTCCCGGATCTGGTCGAGCAACGGTTTTTCCTGGTTGTAATCAACCGTGCCAAGTTGCCGGGACCCCTTGAACAGCAGGTGCTCCATGTAATGGGCCAGGCCCGTGGCGTCGTCGGGATCGTCCTTGCTGCCGGCTCGCACGGCGATCTCCGCGTAGACCCGCGGTTCTTCGTGGTTCTCGGAAATGTAGATCTCCAGGCCGTTGTCCAGCCGGAAGGCCTTGACCTTGAGGGGATCGTCGGACGCGGCATCAAACATGGCGGTCCACTCCGCGCCCGCCGCGGCGCAAAGCAGTATCCCCGCCAGGAAACATCCAGCCGGGAAAAACGTTCTCATGGTTTCCCCTTTCCTTTGACTCAGAACGCGTCATTCCACCGTACCTCAAGTTAACGTCGCGCGCGGCTGCCCGGTAAACCGTGGATCGCGGGGTCAGTCCGAGGGCCCGATCATTTTCGCGGGATCCACGATGGCATCGAACTCCTCCGCCGTAAGCAATCCCAACCGGACAGCCTCTTCCCGCAGGGTGGTGCCGTTCTGGTGCGCGGCCTTAGCGATTTTCGCGGCGTTATCATACCCGACGCGTCGATTGAGGGCCGTGACCAGCATGAGCGAGTTGCGCAGATGCAACTGGATACGCTCGAGGTTGGGTTCGATGCCGACCACGCAGTGTTCACGGAAGGAATCGCACGCGTCCGCCAGCAGCCGGACCGACTGTAGAAAGTTATAGATGATTACCGGTTTGAACACGTTCAGTTCGAAATTGCCCGAGGCCCCGGCGATATTCACGGTCACGTCATTCCCCAGCACCTGCGCGGCCACCATGGTCATGGCTTCGCTCTGGGTGGGATTGACCTTCCCGGGCATAATTGAGGAACCCGGTTCGTTTTCCGGGATACGGATTTCACCGATACCGCAACGGGGGCCGCTGGCCAGCCAGCGAACGTCGTTGGCGATCTTGTTCAGGCCGCAAGCCACCGTCTTTAACGCGCCGTGGGCCATCACCAGCGCGTCATGGGCCGCGAGAGCCTCAAACTTGTTCGGCGCGGATACGAACGCCAGTCCCGTCAGTTCAGACAGTTTCGCCGCCATGGCTTCCGCGAAGCCTTTCCGGGTGTTCAGGCCGGTGCCCACGGCGGTCCCGCCGATGGCCAGTTCCCGCAGGTGAGGCAGTACAGCCCGTACCCGGGCCACACCGTTTTCCACCATCCGCGCCCAACCCGAGATCTCCTGGCCCAGGGTCAGGGGCGTGGCATCCATGAGGTGCGTCCGTCCGCATTTCACGATGTTCCGGTACGCCTCCGACTTCTCGCGCAGGGCTTGTCCCAAGGCTTCCAGCGCGGGAATCAGCCGGTGTTCCAGGCGTTCCACCGCCGCGACATGCATGGCCGTGGGAAAGGTGTCGTTCGAAGACTGCGACATGTTCACGTGATCGTTGGGATGGACCGGTTTCTTGCTGCCCAGTTCGCCTCCCAGTAGTTCGATGGCCCGGTTGGCGATCACCTCGTTCACGTTCATGTTGGTCTGGGTCCCGCTGCCGGTCTGCCACACCACTAGCGGAAAATGATCGTCCAGCCTGCCTTCGATAACTTCATCCGCCGCGCGGCAGATGGCGTCACACAGCATTGGGTCCAGCAGGCCCATGTCCCGGTTCACCAGGGCCGCGGCTTTCTTGAGGTAACCGAAGGCCCGGATCAGTTCCAGCGGCATTTTTTCGCCGCCGATCCGGAAATTTTCCAGCGACCGGGCGGTCTGGCACCCGTAGTAGCGATCCGCGGGGACCCGCATCTCGCCCATCGTGTCCCGTTCGACGCGATACTCCATGACAGGTTCCTTTCGTGAAAACAAGTCCATCCGCAGGATGAGAAATGATTATACTCAAGATGGCAACGCGCCGTTTTCGGAAAGTAAACAGAATGCCCCCTCGAAATATGCCTTTCTTAAGATGCCAATTACACCTTGGCCATTAACCGCACCAGGGTGGCGTAGATGTTCATGTCGATCTGGCTGGCCATCTCCCGACGCATCAGTTGCAGGCTCTCGAAGGTGGTGATGGCGTTTTTGTAACAGCGTCGGGTAGTCAACGCGTCAAAAATGTCAGCCACCGTCAAGATGCGGGAACACAGGCTGATTTCATCCCCCTTCAGGCCGTGGGGGTATCCCGTCCCGTCCAGTTTCTCATGGTGATGCAGCGTCACGTCGATGACCACGGAATCCCGCACCCCTTCCTGTTCCAGGATTTCCGCGCCCCACTCGGGATGTTTCTTCATGATCGCCCACTGTTCCGGTGACAGTTTGCCCTTGTGGTTGAGAATGGATTTATCCACTTTCCGCTTGCCGATATCGTGTACCAGTGCCCCCTGTCCAAACCGTTCCATCAGGGTGTTATCCATTCCAATGGCATTGGCAAGGCTCATGCTGAAGACGTACACGTTGACGCTGTGGGTATAGGTGTAATAGTCGAAACTCATTACTTTCACAAGGTGATGCAGGGCTTCTCGACCTTTCTGAATGAACTGCATGGTTTGCCGCGCGACGTTTGCCGTGCGCGCGGCGATGTTCACTAGGTTGTCACTCGAGAACATCTCCTCGAGCAGCCACTGGGTCGTGTCATAGATCACCTTGGACTTCTGCTCGTCCGGCACCCGGGGATCGTCGATAATCGCGCTCAGGTGTGTCTCGAGATAGCGTTGAAACGCGTCACGGTCTTCTTCGCTGACCAGCAGGTATCGGACTCCCACGTCCTGCAACTTGCGCTTGGTAGACTCGGTGAAGGGAATCTGCGGTTCCCGGTACAGCACCGGCTGGCTACTTCCCCGCGGCAGGTAGAGGGAAAATCCTGTGGCCGCGTCTACTCGAAGGGTATCCAGCCACACCATGAAAAAGCCGTCTGGAGCGGGTGACACCGGTTTTTCAACGACGATCGTCTCGATTTCCGCGGTGTCCGGCCGAATGACGCCTGGCGCGATGCGATTACTGCCCATAGATTAACCCCGCCTTTTCCTTACAAACTTATTTTAACAAAAGAACCTGAAATCTGCAAGTTATGCGGAAAATTCGGTGTGGATTTTCCAGTAACACTATGCGGCATCTCTTTTACTAGGTACGTGTGGGGGCGCATAGATTTGGGGGCCGGATGATCCCCGAACCTGTGTTTTGATGATGTGGTTCTTTGAATGGGCCTTCAGCCGGCTTTTTCCGGTCGGGCTGGGTGTGGCACAATGCTGGCGTAAAAGAGGCTCCCTTTCTTCGGGGCGATACGCGGAGAATCACCATGAGCGACCAGAAAGACCTGAAACAGATGTACCGTACCCGCACGGAAGGGGATTTCCCCCAGGTCATCACCGTCATAGGCCGGGAATACGAAAAGGTGGACAACCTGCGATACGGGACCAACCCCCATCAACCGGCCGCGTATTACCGTCCGAAGGGAGCGTCTTACCTTGCGCTGGGGAGCATGGAAATACTGAAAACCGGCAAGGGCGGCCTTTCCCAGACTAACCTCGAAGACATGCAGCACGCCTTCGGTATCCTGAAGTACCTGGGCCAGCCGGCAGCGGCGGTCATGAAGCACTGTAACCCTTCCGGGGTAGCGGTTGCCCGCGCGGGACAGCAACTCGTGGATGTCTACCTGCGCGCCCGGGACGCCGACGCCCAGGCCGCCTTTGGTGGCGTGGTCTGTTTCAATCGCGAGGTGGACGAAGCCACCGCGGACGCCATCATGGGCACCGTGATCGAGGGCGTGGCGGCCCCGGGTTTCAGTGACGCGGCCCTTGCCCGTTTCCATGACGTGGAAACCTACAAGCGCAACCGGGATATCCGGATTATCCGCGTGCCCAATATCGACCGGCTCCCCAAGTTCATCGGGGACCCCATCAACGGGTGGGAAATGAAAGTGCTTGACGACGGCAGCCTGGTGCTCGCCCAGCCATACCTGTCCAGGATACGGAGCACCGCCGACCTCGTCCCCGCGTGGAATGAACACCCGAAAAAGGGACGCATCGATATCGCCCGGCAGCCTACTTCCCGCGAACTGGAAGACCTGCTGTTCGCATGGTACGTGAACATTCACGTGCGATCCAACGGCGTGGTGATTGTCCGCAACGGCCAGACCCTCGCCGTGGGCACCGGTGAACAGGACCGGGTGGGCGCGGTACACCAGGCCATCGAGAAGGCCCGCGCAAAATACAAGGGTGAAGAATCCCTGGAAGGCGCGGTCATGGCCTCGGACGGCTTCTTTCCTTTCCGGGACGCGGTGGATGCCGCGACGGCGGCGGGGATTACGGCCATCGCGCAACCCGGCGGCAGCGTCAACGATTACGAAGCCATCGAGGCATGCAACGAAGCGGGATGCGCCATGGTGTTTACCATGGAACGCTGCTTTTCGCATCACTGAGCGGCAGCGGGAGTCAGCGCGTCCGGTGCTACCTCGGGCAGCAGTAACACGGAAGCCCGGTCAGGGGCCATGTGTACCCTGTTACGCGCCTTTCGCATGGGCTTACCCGGAACGGGGAAATCATCGCCCGTGTTGGGATTGACCTCGAAACGGGGGTAATTGCTGTTGGCGATGTCCAGGCCAACACGATGGCCTCGGTTGAATGCCCAGCCGATGCTCCAGAGGTCTATCTCGAGTTCCACCACGTCATCCAGCCCATTGAGAGGAGGCGCGACCCGGTCAAACCCGTCGCGGGTCTTGACCCGCCGGATATTGTCGGTCACGAGGATTTCCCGGCCATCTCCTTCCGGGTAAATGTCCAGAAGCTTTGCCGTGAAATCGGTATCAGGCGCGTCGGAACTGACGTACAGGCGGACCGTCACGCGTCCCACGGCCACGAATGGCGACGCCAAGGGGGGCGAGGCAAACCGCAGAATATCCTGCCTGCCCGCGACAACGGCCCGCTGGTCCCATGGACCGGCCTTGAGGTTGGGTAACAGGTTGGCCCCTCCGACGGTGGGCACGGGGTTTTCCGGGTCAAACACCACTTCCCGCCAGGCCGTATCCGATGGGGGCTGGGAACCGAGGCTGCCATCAGCCAACAGGTAGAACGGTTTCGTCGTGGCGGACAAGGGCCAGTGGTCGGCCCGCATCCACCGGTTTCCGGGCGCGGCAGGATCGGCGTCATCGCCCATCAGGTAATAGTACACCTTGGCCACGCCGTCCAGGGCGTGCGGGTCATCCTTGAGCCATCGCGCGAAAAAGCGGTCGCGCAAATCCCCCAGGTTGACTTCGTCAAGGTTGTCTCTCAGGTGGTAGTCCTCGCTCCTCACGTCGTTGTGGGTAGCCCAGGTGAGGATGAGGTGATTGTTGCCCCGTGCCTTGGGTCCGCCTCGTTCTTCCCGCGCCAGGAAACCATTGATGGTCCCCTGCAGGAAGATGTCGTACCACCCGTTCACGAACATGGCGGGAGCGTTAATGTCTTCCACCCGGTCGATGGTGTTATACCACGACCAGAATTCCCCGTAACGTGGCTGGCCCTTGTAAATGTCCTGAATGAACGACTGGCCGATAAGCAGCAGCCATCCCTCGACCAGGTTTTTGCGGAATACTCCTCCGGGATACACCACGTCAAAATAGTAATTGGAAGGCACCAGCCGCAGGTGCTGGCAGGTAACCTGTGGCGCGACGGGAGCCAGCAGCATCTGCGTCATCGCGAGGGCGGATTCGCCGTACGTGGCGATTTTCCCGTTGCAGAAGGGCTGCCGGGCCACCCACGCGATGGTATCCGCTCCATCCTGCTGGTCGGGTCGCCATCCATCCGCGTGAAACACGTGGGGCTCGCCCTGGCTGCCGCCCATGCCACGCAGGTCCTGCACCACCACGGCATAACCATTTTCGACAAACCGGTTGAAGTTGAAATCGCGACCATACGTGCTGCGTACGACAATTACCGGCCAGGGGCCGTCACCCGTGTCGGGCGTGTGCACATCCGTGGCCAGTCCCGTACCGTCCCGCATGGGCACGAACTCGAAATGATGGCGTCCCGCCGTGGTCCCGGGGCCACCTATGGGAATCTGGGCCCACAGGGGCAGTCCCGCCAGGCAAAGCAGCAGACAGGCAAAAGCATGCAACGTCTTTGTGCGTGCGCGCATTGGAAACCCTCCCATTCGGGAAAAGTATATGCTGGTCGAGAAAAACAGATCAACCGGCGCGATGGAGACCCAGCTTGTGTGAGTTCCAGACGACGTCGGGATTTTCGCGGGGGTGGGTCAAGTTGTCATTTCGACGCCGAAGTGATAATGCACTGGCAAGCCCCCGCTGGATACCGCGGCAACCCATCTGGTACACTTCTGGCACTGGGTGGAGAGGTGGCCGAGTGGTTGAAGGCGGCGGCCTCGAAAGCCGTTGTACGGCTTGCCGTACCGTGGGTTCGAATCCCACCCTCTCCGCCAGGTTTTCTTGCGGTCTACCGGAGTCGTTCGCTGCTTTTTCTTAGGTTTTTTCTCCTGGCTTTTCTGGCGGTTCAGATCTTGGTGCCTTCAAGTGAAGGGGCACCGTATTTCCCATCCGGATTTCACCAAAAGCCTAGAGAAGTATTTTTTCGATGGGGTGTTTGAGTGTCCTTTCACCGGAATCCTGTTCGTTCAAGCAAATCGTTGCTCTCTTTCCAAAAAGACGGTCATTTCGAGCGAAGCGAGAAATCTATACCCTCACACCAAGGAAAACATCGTGTAACTTGTCATTTCGAGCGAAGCGAGAAATCTTTGTCTCTCTAAGCATAACTCCAGCAAGATTTCTCCTCACTTCGTTCGTCGAAACGACAGGTTGTGGCGTGTTCATCGAAATGACAGGTTGTGCCACTTCCGGTCGTACCGGCTTCACGCGGGGCGGTATACGCAGGTCATGCGCGCGCAGGAGTTGTGCCACTCCCAGTCGTACCTGCTTCACGCAGGAGGCAACACGGAATGATGTCCTTGACACGGGTTGTGCCACTCCCGGTCGTGCCTGCTTCACGCGGGAATCAATTGTCACAATGCTTCTATAGTCCGGTTGCGGCACTCCCGATCTTACCTGCTTCACGCAGGTCCAGATGCTCCCGGGCCAGCGGTCTCGGGGTTGGCCGGTCGTACCTGCTTCACCTGGGACTCAACTGCGCCATCGTTCTATAGTTCGGTAGCGACACTCCCGGTCGTACCGGCTTCACGCGGGGAATCCCAGCGTCCGTAGAAATGACAGGAGGTCGCGCCTCCGGAGAGCATAATGCCCCCTGAAACCCTCGCCTTGTAAAAGATGCCCGCAACCGTTTGCGCCGGGCAGGATAATGGGGTACACTTTCCGAAGCATCATTACCAGCACGACTGCCGGATCACCCCCCGGACCGGCAGGGTTACATTTCCCCGCGGGGAAGGAGGTTACACCATGCGTAACGATTCGTCTCAGTTCAAACTCAGTCGCCGGGATTTCGCCAAGGCCTCCGCCCTGGCCGGTTTCGCGATCCTTTCCGCCCGTCCGTCTCTCGGGCAGAGCGCGGAAGCCGTCAAGGTGGGCCTGATCGGATGTGGCGGCCGGGGCTTTGGCGCGGTAATGAACTGCATTACCGGCGTGGACAACGTGAAAATTACCGCGCTGGCCGACGTGTTCGAAGAAAAACTGAAGGATTGCCGCTCCAAGCTCGAAGGCATCAAGGATCCCAAGCTGGCCGGCAAGATCGCGCTCACCGACGAGACCTGCTTCGCGGGACTGGACGCTTATGAACAACTGCTCAAGACGGACGTGCAGGTGATCATCCACGCCACGCCTCCCTACGCCCGGCCCGTCCACATCGAGGCGGCGGTCAAGGCTGGAAAACACATCTTCACCGAAAAGCCCATCGCGGTGGACCCGGTAGGGGTGCGGCAGTTCATGGCGGCCGCCCGGGAGGCGGAAGCCAAGGGATTGTGCCTGGTGGCCGGCACCCAGCGGCGGCATCAGAAGAGTTACCGGGACACCATCGCGCGCATCAAGGATGGGGCCATCGGCGAAATCCTGGCCGGGCGGGCCTACTGGAATGGCACGCTGCCCTTCAGCCACGAACGCAAACCCGGCGAGAGTGACCTGGCCTACCGGTTGCGCAATTGGTATAACCAGTGCTGGACCTGCGGGGACAACATTGTCGAACAGCATATCCATAACCTGGACGTCATCAACTGGGTTCTTGGCGCGCATCCCGTCCGGGTGGTGGCCAGCGGCGGTCGCGCGTGGAAACCGGCCATCGAGAAATACGGCGACATCTGGGACAATTTCACCTGCGATTTCGAGTATCCCAACGGCGTCCACGTCCTCAGCATGTCCCGCCACTGGGACAACTGCGCCAACGACGTGTTCGAGGAAGTCACCGGAACGAAAGGCAAAAGCCGCTGCAACGACATGGCCAAGGATGACATCGATCCGTACGTGCAGGAACACATCGACCTCCATGCCGCCATCCGTGGCGAGGCGCCGTACATCAACGAGGGGATCCAGGTGGCCGAGAGTTGCCTTACGGCCATCATGGGGCGCATGGCCGCTTACACCGGCCAAGTGCTTACCTGGGAGGAAGCCCTGAACAGCGATCTCAGCATCGTCCCCGCCGTGCTCGACTTCGACCGGTCGTATCCGATCAATCTGCCCGACGACATTCCTCACCCCGGCATGCGGGCCTGAGACCCGACAGATTCCGACCCAGAACCGCCTTTTATTTCACGCGCGTGAATAAAAGGCGGTTTTTTCGCGTATAATGAGTCAGATTTAGAACCCTAACTGCCGGCATCCGAACACGCCGGGCATGGAGCGTTCCCATGAGACATGAATATTCGCGAGTGATCCGGGTGGTTGCGGTACTGTGCGTGGCGGTCCTTGGCGTTACGTCACTGACTTCGTGCCAGACCTATGGCGAAGCGGCGGGCCTGGGTGCCGGGCTGGGCGCGGTCACCGGCGCGGTCATCGGCCATCAGTCCGGTCACACGGTGGAAGGCGCGGCCATCGGGGCTGTCGTCGGTGGCCTGGCGGGGCTGATCGCTCACGACATCAAGGTCCGGCAGGCCCGCTCCAAGCAGGAAACGGAAGCCGCCTATAACTACCAGCCTTCCCAGGGTGAAATGCTCACGCTGGAGCGGACGGAAGTGCTTCCCCCATCGGTCAGGCCCGGAGAACAGATCGAGGCCACCGTGCAGTATGCTCTGCTGGGCACCGGTGGTTCCGTGCAGGTCAGCGAGCAGCGCACGCTCATGCGGGGAGACCAGGTGATCTCGGACGTTTCCACGCAGAACTTCACCCGGCCTGACGGAACCTGGGTCAGTTCGCAGACGGTAAGGCTGCCCGGCAACATCCAGCCAGGGACCTACACCATCGTCACGGTCGTGCGCACCGCCCGTTCCGCCATATCGGCGCGCGCCGATTTTAACGTGCTCTGAGCATCCAGCGGGGCGCGGTTCGCGTGGATTTACCACGCGACTTTCCCCTGTGGCCAGATAACCGGGCTTATTCTCCCTCCGGCGTGGCCGGTAAGACGTCACCGGGTAAGGGATTCCAGCAGTTTCCGGGCCTCCGGGTGCCGGGGATCGAACACCAGCGCCCGTTCGAAGTGGGCCCGGGCTTCCCGGATACGACGCTGGGACAGTAGCCGCTTGCCCATGTCCACGATGATGTCGGCGTCCCGCATGCTTACCGGCGGGGCGGCAGGCCACAAGGTCTCATCGTAGGGCCCGGCATCCTCCGGGTGATTCCGCTTGTATAGCCGGTACTGGGTATCGATGCTGCTGCGAATCCACCGGATGCGCGCGGCCACTTCATCGGGCATGAGGAAGGTCACGACGGGATGGTACTCCCGGTGAACCCACTCCACGTCCCGGAAAGAATACAGGTACTCCATGTCTCGCAGGAACAGGTACTCGGGTTTCAGATCCCGAAGCATGTTTTCCAGGGATCTGCGGGCCGGGTTAGCACGGCTCCAGGCCACCACCACGCGGCTGTTGAGTCCTGGCCAGTCATAGACGTTACCCCGGGAATAATACCCGAGATAGCCTAGAGGTTCACCCCCCACGGCCTCATCAGGGCGCATATGCTCCCGCAGCCACAGTCCCGCCCGGGTACGGATATCGTCTTCAACGTATCGCTGCACCTGCCAGTCGGTATAGGCGTTCAGGGGCATGATGGCCGCGATGGGCAGCAACCATCCCAGGGCCAGTGCCCATGCCAGCGTTTTCCGGGAAGTTTCCGTTTTCATGCGGCCGGCGATGGCGTCGAGTCCCGCCGCGCCCAGCAGCACGAGGGCCATCAGCAAGGGCGGTTTATACCAGCCAAAAACAATGGAAACAAGGTACACGAAGTAACCGGCGTATACGAGCACGTACGCCACGAGGGGCAAGGCATCCCACCGGCGGCGATAAAGCAGGGAAACCGCGCCCGCCGCGACCAGGAAACACATGAACAGCCCAAAGGGAGAAAGGAAGCCTTCCACTGATGGCCAGACATCCACGGTGGTGCCATGGCCACTGTAGGACGGGGCCAGCATGGGCTGCACCTTCCAGAGAAACCGATAAATACCGAACCAGGCCCATTCCCACGGTGGGCGATGCCGCAATTCGTCCAGCACGGAGGGATAACCGAGTCCCTTGGCAATGATCGTGTGGGGAATGGGCGAGCCATAATAAATCGTGGTAAACAGAATCCACGGGCCGTACACGGCCACCGCCAGGGGAATGACCCGGGTAAATAACCCGCGCCAACGCGCCCGGACCAGCAGGCCGCAACATCCGGCCACCACGGTCCAGAATGCCATGTCGGGCCGGGCCAGCATGCACACGCCCAGGCTGATACCCAGGGGTACGGGCTGCCAGGTCATGGCGTAATACAGCGAAAAGACCAGGGAGGCCACGACCAACTGGGTCTCCATGCCACTGGCTCCCCAGAGAATCTGGTGATGATCCACCGCGGCATAGCCCAGGGCCAGCACCAGGGCCGGCAGGGAGAACCCTCCCCCCAGGCGCAACCCGATGGCCAGCACTGCCAGTACCGTCAGCCCGGATACCGGGACAGACACCCACTTAATGAACTCCACGCCCCAGCCGGGATGCAGCAGGTCGGCAGGCAACGGCACCAGCACGCTGAGCGGACTGGTAAAGCCGTGCAACGGCGGTTCTCCGGGCCGCACATGGGTCAGGCCGAGTCCCCGGGCGAAATTTTCGGTATGCAGGCAGGTGATCAGGGCATCTTCCCATGTCCGCCGGACCAGGAGGATATACAGCGTCCGGACGATCATGGCAACCGTCGCCATGATCGCACCCAGGCAAAGAGCATCCCGCCGGGGGGTATCCGCGACATCCGCCAGGCGAAACCATCGGGCTACCCCGCGAACAACCCGTTCCCAGGCAGCCCTGGCCGAAACGGACCCGGAAACGCCCGCGCCCATGTCCGCCGGTCCCGTCGCCGAAAGCCCGGTCGGCGGGCGTTCCGGCGCGGATACGATCACACGCCGGTGCTTCCGGGACATCAGGCGCCCCCCTTGGGCAGGTACCGTGCCACCAGCTTGTGAAATTCACCCACCTGCCGCTGCCGCCAGTCGGTATCTCTTCCCAGTTCCACGGCAAGGATCGCCGCCGTGCTCTCCGCCGCCTCGGCGGCGGCCCGGGCGTCCAGTAGCAGGGCCCGGGTACGGCGGGATAACACGTCCTCGACGGTACGGGCCATTTCGTGCCGCGCGGCCCAGACCACCTGCGCGGCGGTTACCGGCAACCGGGGATGCAGTTTCCGTCCAAGTTCGGGATATCGCGTGACCAGGTTGTTCAGTTCCAGGGCGTCCGAACCATACGCCGCGAGGGGCGACAGGGCTTCCGCGGGTTCGGCGTACCCATGGATCCGCAGGGTTTTCGTCACGCAGGGCGCGGGTTCTACCTGGGCCACGGCCTCGGCCTGGTCCACCGTGTCTTCAGCCATTTTCCGGTAGGTGGTCCATTTGCCCCCGGTAATGGTGACCAGGCCGCTACGGGAAATATGGAGCGTATGATCTCGGGACAAGGCCGCGGTCGAGCCCTCGCCGGCATCCACCAGGGGGCGGATGCCCGCGAAAACGCTCAGGATGTCTGCCTCGACGGGGTCGTCGGCCAGGTACCGGGCGGCGTGCTCGAGGAGGAAAGCAATTTCCTCGTCCAGCGGGAGGGGTTCCTCGTTGACATCAGCAATCGGCGTGTCCGTGGTGCCCACGACCACGCGGTCCAGCCATGGAATGGCGAAAAGCACCCGGCCATCATCGGTGTGGGGCACCATGACAGCGCTGTCCCGGGGGAGAAAACGCCGGTCCAGCACGATATGCACACCCTGGCTGGGCCGGATCATCCGGGGCGTATCCGGGTCATCCATCTTGCGGAGGACGTCCGCGAAAGGCCCGGTGGCGTTGATGACCGCCCGCGCGGGCACGGAATATTCGTTGCCCGTTTCGCGGTCCCGCACGACGGCCCCTTCCACCATGCCGTCCGCGGACTTGAGCAGCGATACCACCTCCGCGTAATTGACACAGCACGCGCCCTGTTCCACGGCGGTCTGCATGAGGTTCACGGCCAGCCGGGCGTCGTCGAACTGGCCGTCGTAATAAATGACCCCGCCTCGCAGTCCGTCGGTCTCGACCGTGGGAATACGCTCAAGGGTCTGTTCACGGTTCAGGTTTCGGGATCGTCCAAAGCCGTACCGCCCGGCGAGCAGGTCGTACAGGCGCAGACCGATGCCGTAGAACGGCGCCTCCCACCATTCATAATTGGGCACCACGAAGGGCAGATTCCGCACGAGGTGGGGCGCGTTGTTCCGCAGGATGCCCCGTTCCCGCAGGGCTTCCAGCACGAGGGACACGTTACCCTGCTGCAGGTACCGCACGCCGCCGTGCACCAGTTTGGTGCTCCTGCTCGAGGTACCTTTACAGAAGTCGTTGCGATCCACCAGCGCGACCCGGTGTCCCCGCGACGCGGCGTCTACCGCCACGCCCAGCCCCGTAGCGCCTCCGCCTACCACCAGGAAATCCCATACGGTGCCCGGTTCCGTCAGCCGCGCGACCTGTTCCTCCCGCGTAAGTCTCAGCGTTTCCATGGTTATTTCCTCCCCAGCGGTTTCAACCGCGTGTCTTCCACCAGGTCAACCAGGCGCCTGGCCGCGGCCAGTCCGGATAGAACGGCGCCTTCCATCTTTCCGTCACAGAACGCGTCGCCGGCAAAAAGAAGAGGGGCCCTGCCGTAGAGTTCGAAGTATTCGCTCGACAGCAGCCGCCCAGGAGACGCGTATCGCCAGCGGTATCCGGAAACCGCCTGGGGCCTGGATTCCAGGAACGGTGCCGCCCGCTCGGCAATCCGGGCCGCCGCGACATCCGGGTCCTCTTCCAGCAGTTCGAGGGAAAAAGCCCGGTCAGCCAGAACGGTTATGGCGTCCATGGCGGGCGATATGCCTTTCATGCGGTTGTCCGCAATCCACGCGATGCCCTGGTCCTCCACCCTCACGCCTCCGGGCGCGGGTAACCCGCTTGGCCCCTCCAGTACCAGCATGGCCGCGATACACGGGTCATACGTCACGGCCAGCAGCGGTGCCATGGCAGCGCCGAACTTCCAGGTGTCTTCATCGCTGATCAGCCGAATGGCCAGGGGAATCGGCAGGGCCAGCAACACCGCTTTCGACTCGAAAACCAGCCCGGACGCCGTTTCCACCTTCCACCCACCCCGCTGCTCCATGATCCGCTGCGCCCCGTCGCCGCACCGCGTCTCAAATCCCTTCACGAGGCTCTCCACCAGCCAGCGCATGCCATTGGTCCCGTACCAGCGGGGATGGCCCGGCCGTTCTACCACGCCATCGGCATACGAGAAACCAAAAGACCATATCCGGGCCGAGCCATTCTGTTGCCAGTGGTAGGCCAGCTCCTGGAAGGCCGGGTAGCGGATCGTGAAATACTGGGCCCCGTAATCAAACACGCCGCCTTCGATCGACCTGGTCGCGCAACGTCCTCCCAACCGCTTTCGACGTTCCAGGACGAGCACGGAGAGCCCGGCGCGCGACATGTGATCGGCCGCGACCACTCCCGAGATCCCGGCTCCAACGACAATCACGTCGTAAGGGCCGGAAAAACGATCTCCTGTCTGCGACGCTGAAACGGACAGCATCCGGGTTATACCTTGTTATGCTTCCTTGCCCGCCTGCAACTTGTTCAGCACGCTGCTCACCTTGTCCTCCATGGACTGGTCCCGGTCGATCCGGGTGCCCAGTTTGAGCACGGTGGATATCCTGGGCGCGCCCATGGCATGCACCACCTCGTGGCACCGTTTCACGGCAGCCATCACCGCGTCCCAGTCCCCTTCGATGTTGGTGCCGTAGGCGTGCAGGCGCGTCTTAAGTCCCGACTCTTCCAGCACGCGGTGACAGGCCGCCACGTACGGCGACAGGGACAGGTCCGTTCCCAGGGGAATCACGCAAAGATCCGCAATGACTTTCACCACTCGTTCTCCCTCAGACAGTCCCGATGATGTGTGTATATGGTACCTTCACGGGGAGCGTGAACGCATCCGCCCCACCTCAGTTGGCAGGCATCCCGTCACGAAGGTACCTGGCCACCAGGGCGGGTAGATCCCGGGGATCGCGCAACACGTGGACCGCGTCGGCGAGTTCCCGTTCACCCCCGAACCCGCCGTATCCCACGCCGACGGCGATCATGCCATTGGCCCGGGCGGCGGCCATGTCGTCCGCCCTGTCCCCCACGAAAAATGCCGGACGATAATCCGGAAACAGGGCCAGCAGTTCCGCGGCCATGTCCGCCTTGGTGACCGCCCTGCTATCCCGGGCCTGGACCGCTGCCATGAACGGTCGTACACCGTGGCTGTCCAGAAAGCGCGCCACGTACCGTTCGGGGCCGTTGGAGCAGACCGCCATCACGTGGCCCGCCGCGCGCAGGGACGCCAGCATCTCGGGAACGCCCGGATATAGCCGACCGGCCGTGGCGATCAGTTCGAGCTCGGCGGCATTGGTCTCTTCGAGGATTTGCCGTGCCCGGTCCGGCGGACACAGGGACATCACCCAGTGCTCGTATTCGGTCACGGGCCGCCCCAGGTATCGACGCACCGCGGCGTACCCCGGATCCGGAATGCCGTGCCGGGTAAACACGACGCGTACCGCCTCGGGGGTTACCCGGTCCGCTTCGAACAGCGTCCCGTCCACGTCGAAAACGACCAGGGCGGCGCCTCGCCCCGATCCAGGCATCGCGGATGGGTTTTCCCGGAACCTGTTCACGCCGGCGTGGCGGTCCGCTTGCGCGCCCTGTAGTCATCCATCAGGCGCGCGAACTGCTCGAAGAGATACCGGCTGTCGTGGGGTCCCGGCGAAGCTTCCGGATGGTACTGCACGCTGAAGATGGGCAGGTAACGATGACGCATCCCCGAGCAGGTCTTATCGTTCAGGTGCAGGTGGGTGAACTCCACTTCTTCGGGGTTGAGCGATGCCGGATCCACGGCGAAACCGTGATTCTGGGCGGTGATTTCCACCTTGCCCTCCGGCTGGAACAGCACGGGCTGATTTCCTCCCCGGTGACCGAACTTGAGCTTGTAGGTGCGCCCGCCCAGCGCGTGCCCGAGAATCTGGTGGCCGAGGCAGATCCCGAAGATGGGTACCCGCTTTTCGATAAGCGCTTGCACCGTCGGGTAGACGTACGGCAGGGCCGCCGGATCTCCCGGACCGTTGGAGAGAAACACGCCGTCAGGATCCTCGGCCAGGATTTCCGCGGGCGTGACCGTGGCGGGCATGACCTTCACGTGACACCCCCAGCGGGCCAGCAGCCGCAGGATATTGCGCTTGATGCCGTAATCGATCGCCACCACCCGGTAGCGGGGTTCCCCTTCCGCGGGCCACTCGTAGGGTTCCCGGATGGTGACGTGTTTCACGAAGTCGCTACCCGCCATGTCCGCGCCGGAACGAGCCTTGGCCAGCAGGGATTCGGGGTCCAGGTCGCGCGTGCTGAGGCAGGCTTTCATCGCGCCCTTGGTGCGCAGCAGGCGGGTGATCGCGCGGGTATCCACGCCGTCGATGGCGACAATGCCGTGTTTTTCCAGGTACTCCGGCAACGACATGGTCGCCCGGTGGCTGCTGGGTTCAAAACAGCATTCGCGCATGACGAAGCCCCAGACCTGGGGACGATCCGACTCAACGTCTTCGTCGTTGCAGCCGTAATTGCCAATGTGGGGATAGGTCATGGTCACGATCTGTCCGGCGTAGGAGGGATCGGTGAGGATTTCCTGGTACCCGGTCATGCTGGTGTTGAACACCAGTTCCCCGACCATTTCCCCGTCGGCGCCAACCGAGCGGCCTTCAAATACATGGCCATCCTCGATGGCCAGCATGGCTCTTCCGCGTTCCATTTTCATGGGCGTCTCCTCGCGGCTTGTTACCCCGGTCCCGGGGAAACCGCCTATGTACAGAAAACCGCCCGGACGGGACATTTCATCCGGACGGTATACTGGCGAACGTATTATCGGGCAAGGGGCTGATACTTCTTCAACTCGCCCGGCTTGAATTTTGCCAGTTCGCCGGCGTTCTTCACGACCTTCTCCACGGCGGCGGCAATGACTTCCATGTCCTCCTTGCTGTTCATGAGGATCTGGTGATGGGCCACCACGCCAGAGCGATAATGCGCGTCCTCGCACACCGGCAGTTTGAACCGCTTGGGATCCAGCAGTTTCCAGTACTTGTCACTGAGCTGGTGGCGCTTTTTGGTCAGCGGCTTGAAGAGGCCGCAGTTGTTCAGCGGCTCGTAAGGTGGCTCGAATTCATCGGGCATGTTCAGTTCGGCGTTGAGTGCCGCGGCGAACTGCTGGTTGGTAATGCCCAGGGCTTCCGCGTCGATCCGGAACGCGAAATTGAAGTAACTCTGCTGGGTCACCTGGGGACGCCGGCGCATGGGCATCACGCCCGGGATTTTTGCCAGCAGGCTGTTCAGGTATATCGCGTTGGCGTCACGCGCTTTCACCTGGGCGTCCAGGCGCTTGAGGCCGCCCAGCAAGAGGGCCGCCTGCCATTCGGTGAGCCGGTAATTGCCCGACTGCAGGGTGGTTTCCATGCCCGCGGGCTTGTTGAGCCCGAATACCGGCGGATTGGCCGCGTAAGGCCGGCCGCAGTTACGCAGGCTGTAAATCCGGTAAAACAACTCCTTGGTCTTGCACATGTTGAAGCCGCCCTCACCCGAGGAGAGCACCTTCGATTCCTGGAAACTCCAGGAAGAAACGTCCCCGATCGAGCCCACGCCCTTGCCTTTCCAGAAGGAACCGTGCTGGTGAGCGCAGTCCTCGATGAGGTAGAGGTTGTGTTTCTTGCAGATCTTTACCAGGCGGTCCAGATCCGTCATGGAACCATACAGGTGCACCACGATAATGGCGCGGGTCTTGGGGGTGATCAGGGATTCCACGTGATCCAGGTCCAGGTTCCACGTGTCCGGTTCCACGTCGGCCAGGATGGGCAGCGCGTTCACGTCGGCAACCGCCGCCGCGGTGGCCTGCCAGGTCATGCCCGGCACGATCACTTCATCGTAGGCGCCGATACCCAGGGCTTCCAGGGCAATCTGAATCCCCACCGTGCCGTTGGCGCAGCACAACCCGTATTTCGCGCCCTGGTAAGCCGTGAACTTCTGGGCAAATTCCCATTCATACGGTCCGTCGAAAGACCACCGGTTGGACCGGGTGATTTTCGCGACCAGCTTGGCGTCTTCCTCGTCGCTGATGGGCCACTTCGCCCATTTTTTGGACTTGCCAACCAGTGCTTTCCCGCCCAGAACCGCCAGTTTTGACATGACCTCGATCTCCTCTTTCGTGTTTCATGTTATGGCGGTGTTGCTCTCCACGGAACCGCCTGAATCTAAATCTAGAAAATCTTACCTTTTACCGGGAGCATGACGCAAATTTCCCGGGCCAGCTGGATCCAGAAACACCTCGGTTCCCGTTAAGTTTTCTCTCTCTTCGTTCGTCGAAATGATAACAGGCCAAGGTAATGACCATTTCTTTGGAAATGAGTACAGGTGGTGGCGCTGAGCGATCGTATCAAGCGCTTAAACGGGGAAGACGCCCGTTGAAACGATAATAAGCCGTCAGGCGGCACCATTTTTCGCGCTTCTTTTTTCCAAGTACCGCTCTCTGGATCGAAACCTCCTCCTTTCAAGTAAAGCATGCTCCCTTCGTCTTCATGTCGTCCTTCGCGAAAAGTGTTGTCCATTTCGAAAAGCATGGCCATTCCAGTACGGCCGATCGCGCCCATCTTGTCCTTTCACGATGTTTTGTCATTTCGAGCGAAGCGAGTAATTTCCCCTCTCCCCAACCAGCACCTTCTATTCAGAATTCGTATTTCTCCGGCCAGAAGGCACAGCGCGACGTAAACTTGAACGCGCCGTCTCCATGCGGCACGGTGGCCCGGTTGCTTTTCCCCTGCCGAAACCGGTAAAACATGGGACAGGGTGATCCTGACCTTCGGGGGCACGCTGGAGATCCCGTCCTTGCAGCATCCATTGCGACAACCATCCTCTTCCTTTTCCGGACCGGCAGGCCCGGGACATCCCCAAGGCCGACGCCGGGAGGTGGCCCCCATTCTACCCCTCCTGGAAAACCGGGGACTGTTGCTTGGCAAAAAACGGATCCTCTGCTACGGATGCGGCGACGGCGTGGACGTGGACTGGCTGCTCGTGCGGCGGTACCCGGTGGAAGGCTACGACACGCATGTTCCTTTCGGTTACGCCACGCCCCCGACGGGACATTACGACCTCGTGCTGTTCAACTACGTGCTCGGCCGTATCAGCGCGCCCGAAAACCGTCGACGGAAATTCCGCGAGGCTTTCGGACTGGTCCGGCCCGGGGGGCTGTTCGCCGTCACGTCCCGCTCCGCCCTGCGGAACGCGCCGTCACCGGATGTCATCGGGGTCGGCCGGTATTTCCATGATCTGCTGGGCAACGTGTCCCTGACCGCCGAGGAACTGCTGCCCACCGAGGATGGCCAGGCCGTAATGGCCCTCTTCTTCAAGGGAGGCCTGTACGCGCCGCGTAATCCCATCCACTGGATCGATCAGCCGGACGCCATGGCTGCCCTCTGCCGGGACCTGGCCACCCGTGACCGGCTAGGCCTGGACGTGGAAACTACCCTTGAAGAGCCCCGCGTGCTGTGCACCGTGCAGTTCGCCGATGAACGCGCCAATTACGTTATCGACGCCCTGGCCATCCGGGACCTTTCCCCCCTGCGCGGCATCCTTGAAAACCCGTCCGTGCTGAAGATCATCCACAACGCGGAATTTGAACGGCAGATGTTTGCTCCCCTCGGGATGAAAATAGATCCGGTGTTCGACACGCTGGTGGCCTCCCGTAAAAAACCCCGCAAGACGCCGATTTCCGGGGGCCATCGCCTCGACGAAGTCTGCGAGCGGGAACTGGGGATCTTCCTGGACAAGGGGTTGCAGACCTCTGACTGGACGGTCCGTCCTCTGTCGGAAGAACAACTGCGTTACGCGGCCATCGACGCGGAAGTCATGATCCCGCTGCACGACGTGTTCTGTCCGCCCCCCCCTCCCGAGACGGGCATGCTGTTTGACGCGTAGGAATCACCCCGTCCGACGCAATCCTGGGTCAAGCGCGTTTTCCGGCTGAAATACCTGTTCCCGCCAGGGCGTGTTACCGGGCAGCCATGCCCGTATCCGGTCGGCTTCATCGGGCCGGTGCAAGGCGGGAACCATGGTCGTCCTGAAATAAAAATCCACGGAACTGGCGACCAGTAGTCGGATGGTGGCGCGCACCGCCTCCAGGGGCGGAGCGGGCAGCCCCGTCAGCGCCGCGTATCGGTCCGGCGCGGCCTTGATATCCATGGCCACGCAATCCACCAGCCCTTCACGTAACAACACCTCGAGCACGTCCGGATAACTGCCGTTGGTGTCCAGTTTCACCCGGTAGCCCATGCGCTTGACCATTTGCGCGAAGCGGGGAAGATCCGGCTGGATGGTCGGTTCACCTCCCGAAATGACCACGCCTTCCACGGCAGCCCGGCGGACCCGCAACCGGTCCAGGATCTCGGCTTCCGGAATAAGCCGGTCTTCCGCGATGACCCTGGACACCAGCGGCCCATTGTGACAGAACGGACATCGAAAGTTACAGCCCTGCGTGAACACGACCGCTGCCGGAATTCCCGGGTAGTCACACAGGCTCAGGGGCAGGAATCCTCCAATACGCACGCGTGGCTCTCCTCTCCTCCCGAAACATCAATCCTGAACCGTCTGCGAAGTTGAAACTCGGCCCGTTTGCCCTCGTTCCACTGTTTCACCGGGCGCAGGTATCCCACGATCCGGGCGTATACCTCGGCCTCGGCCCCGCACCGCGGGCACCGGGGATGCTCACCGCGCAGGTAACCGTGATCGGGGCATACCGAAAAACTGGGGGACACGGTGAAATACGGCATCCGGTAACGATGGCACACCGCGCGCACGAAGCGCTTGACCGCCTCGGGATCCGCCACCGATTCGCCCAGAAAGACGTGCTGCACCGTGCCGCCCGTGTACCGGCTCTGCAGCGGATCCTGCAGGTCCAGCACCTGGAAAATGTCGTCCGTGTAGTCCACCGGCAACTGGGTGGAGTTGGTGTAGAACGGTTCGGCACCCTGCAGCACGGCGTCATGGTTGGCGAACCGGGCGTTGGGGAACCGGTCCCGGTCCATCCGGGCCAGCCGGTACGAGGTGCCCTCGGCGGGCGTGGCCTCCAGGTTGTACAGGTGCCCGGTTTCCTGCTGGTAATCCGCCAGGCGGTCCCGCATGAAATCGAGCACCCGGCAGGCAAACGCGCGTCCCGCCTCGGAGCCGATATCCTCGCCCAGCAGGTTCAGGCAGGCCTCGTTCATTCCCACCAGCCCTATCGTGGAGAAATGGTGTCGCCAGTACGCCCCGTAGCGACGATAGATATCGCGCAGGTAGAACTTGGTGTACGGGTAAAGATCGCGCTCGGTGAAGCCCTCGAGAATCTTCCGCTTGGTTTCGAGGCTTTCCCTGGCGATGTCCATCAGCCGGGCGAGCCGCGCGAAGAAATCGGCCTCGTCCCTGGCCAGCAGTCCCAGTCGCGGCATGTTCAGCGTCACCACCCCGATGGACCCCGTCAGGGGATTCGCCCCGAACAGGCCACCGCCCCGCCGGTCCAGGGAACGCAGGTCCAGCCGCAGTCTGCAGCACATGGACCGGGCATCCTCGGGAGACATGTCGGAGTGAATGAAATTGGCGAAGTAAGGAATGCCATACCGCGCGGTCACTTCCCACAGGCGCGCCAGGCCAGGATGATCCCACTCGAACTCCGGCGTGATGTTATACGTTGGAATGGGAAAACTGAACACCCGGCCCCGGGCGTCCCCTTCGGTCAGCACCTCCAGGAACGCCGCGTTAAACATGTCCATTTCCGGCTGGTATTCGCCGTAACAGGTATCCTGGGGCTGTCCCCCGATGATCACCGGCTCGTTGGCCAGCGTTTTCGGGGGACGCAGGTCCATGGTGACGTTCGTGAACGGGGTCTGGAAACCTACCCGGGTGGCCACGTTCAGGTTGAACACGAATTCCTGGAGGGCCTGTTTCACTTCCCGGTAACCCAGCCCGTCGTGGCGGATAAAGGGCGCCAGCAGGGTGTCGAAGTTGCTGAAGGCCTGCGCCCCGGCAGCCTCGCCCTGCAGGGTATAGAAAAAGTTCACCACCTGGCCCAGGGCCGTGCGAAAGTGTTTGGCGGGGCTGCTTTCGGCCTTGCCCGGAGCCCCGCGGAAGCCGCTCCGCAACAGGTCCTGCAGGTCCCAGCCCACGCAGTACACCGACAACAGGCCCAGGTCATGGAGATGCAGGTCGCCGGACTGGTGGGCTTCCCGGATATCCCGGGTGTACACCTTGTTCAGCCAGTAGACCTTGCTGACCTCGCTGGAAATGTAGTTGTTCAGGCCCTGGAGCGAATAGGCCATGTTGCTGTTTTCGTTGACCTGCCAGTCCCGCCGCCCCAGGTAACGGTCGATGAGCTCGACATCGGCCTTGTTGATCAGTTCGCGCACCTGGGCGTGGCGATCGCGGTAGAGAATATACGCCTTGGCCGTTTTGCGGTATGGCGAGGCCAGCAGGATCTCTTCCACCACGTCCTGCACCGATTCCACCGAAGGCGTCTCGGCGCCATGGAGCGAGTGGTACATCGCCAGGACCCGCATGGTCAGGCGGCGGGCCTCATCCATGCCGTATTCACAGGTAGCCTGGCCCGCCTTGAACAGGGCCATGGTGATCTTGCCCGCGTCGAAATCGACCACCCGCCCGTCGCGCTTTACAATTTTCGTGTACAGTGGAACGATTTCCGGGTGCCCCGCTACCGCGCCCTGCCGGACCGAACCCTCCAGCATGCCCTCCAATGCCGTTTCCATGTGACGCCTCCGCTGCGTTGTGAACTTCCGCGGGGCCTCCTCGCCAAGCCGCCGCGTCCCGCGTTCCCGTACAGCCCGCATCGGGAACGAGTTGATTTTACCCCACTCAAACCACAAAGTCAAGTGGTTTTTAATTTACAGACCACAGCATATTGTGGATAAGCAGTGGAAAAACGGTTGAAAAAATACCGGATCCGGTGGATACCCGGTGGATAACGCAATGATTTCTATTAAATCTCTAATGATTTTTTAGCGAAATCATTACGCATCCGGCCCGTCAATCCCGGATGTCATGCGCATCAGAACGTGAACACCGTGTTGCACACGGCGTACGCCTGGGTAGCGGGGGCCTTCATCAAAGGATACTGCAGAAATTCAACGTGTCCGTCCATGTATAACACGTTCACGCCGCCTGGCAGGTGGTTAAAGCCCCCGGGAACCTGGCTGAGCACGTCGTGCATGACAAAGATTTCACCCTGGGCACGGTTGGCGGCAGATGGGTTATTGATATCCGTGATCACGAAACGTTCAATACCCTCCCGGAGACGGTACAACACGTCGCCTCCCCCCGTTCCGCGGCCCTGCATGCCCGGCGTGTCTTCCTCGAGAGGTGGCCAGGGTCCACGCGTGTTATAGGGAACCCGGAGAAAGTTGTGCTGGGTAAACAGCACCACCCCATGCTGTACCCACTGCGCGGGGGGATTGACTCCAGGAGGGAAATACACCGAAGGATTCAACGTCTGCAGCAAGGTGGCGTACAGGCCCGGCTGGGTCTGATACGCGGGGATATCATCGCACCGGTCGTACGCGAAACCCAGGTAAGTGTAAGACTTTGTGCCCGCGACCCAGTCGTTGATCGTGTTGTCGCCTTCCACGCCACGGAAGGCCAGTTTGCACGTACCGTCATCGTAATAAAGGTCCGCGACGCGATGACGGGGACTGGATAGACACACGTAGATCGCAGGATCCGTCACGTACTCGGGATACACGGCCGTAGCCAGCGGCATGGGCACCGTGCCCAGGCACGTGGCACAGGGTGCCTGGTGCTGGGCGGGTGGCCACTTGCCCGCGCGATCCTCGGACGCGTACATCTTGAAGATCAACCCGAACTGCTTGAGATTGTTCTGGCAACTCGCCCGGCGAGCGGCTTCCCGCGCCCTGGACAGGGCAGGCAGCAGGATCGCGGCGAGGATGCCGATGATGGCGATGACCACCAGCAGTTCGATCAGCGTGAACCCCTTCGGGCGTTTCGTTGTGCGCATGTCAAGCCTTTCATTACCCAGTCCGGTGACTTCAGAACGCCCTAAAAAAAGAAATCATTCCCGATTTCAATGGATGTCCGCGTGCCATGGCCGGGGAAAGGACATTACTAATCACCACGGGCAATAAAACCCGTTGATTATGAGGGTAAAGCCGGAATGAAGAACCTGGGATTGGAGTGAAGGAAGATTTCTCGCTTCGCTCGAAATGACAGGGTGGGGATGGAAATGACAGGGTCCAAGCACAAGGGAATGACAGTGTCCAAGCACAAGGGAATGACGGCGTCCAGGTACAAGGGTAGCGATTCGATCGCCACGACATGAAAGGCAAACACGGACAGCCCGTAATACCCTGTCATTTCGACGAGCAAAGTGAGGTGAAAATCTTGCTACCCCCACTACCAGGACGTGTCCGCTACCCCGCGGAAAGCGCGACTTCTCGTTGCCGTCAGCCTCCGAAGAACTTACCCTCCCCGCAACCTTGCGGGCGGCTCCATCGTTATAATTCGTGACATGCGCAACCTGAGGTTTCTGCTCTACAACATCCGCTATGCCACGGGCACGGGCCCGGTGTATCACTTCCCCGCGCCCTTTTCCGGATCGCTCCGCATGCCGCGGGGACACCTCGACCGTATCGCGCTGTTTCTGCGGGAGGAAGCCCCGGACCTCATCGGACTGGTAGAAGTCGATTCCGGGTCCCGCCGGGCTGGTCACCGCAACCAGGCGGAACACCTGGCCTTGCGGGTGGAGACTCCTTTCTTCTTCCACGCGAATAAGTATGGGGAGTCCTCCCCGGCCCGACGTCTCCCCTACTTCCGCAACCAGGGTAATGCCGTGCTGAGTTCCTTGCCTCCCGGCCAGACCCGCGCGCTGTTTTTCAACACGGGTATGAAACGGCTGATCCTGGAAATCGGGTTCGATCCCTTCGACCTGCTGCTGGTTCACCTGGCCCTGGGAAACCGGACGCGCAAGCGACAACTGGATCAATTGACGGAAATACTCCGCGGTCGCGAGAAACCGCTGATTCTCGCGGGGGATTTCAATACCTTCGGCGGCTGGAAAGAACTGGAACCCTACGCCGAAACATGGGGCGTGGTGTCCGCGAACCAGCGACACCACCCCACCTTTCCCAGCCGGAATCCCCAGGTGGAACTGGACTACATCCTGCACAGTCCGGAGATTACCTGCCTGCGCTGCAGTGTCCCCCGGATCCGGTTGTCGGATCACCTGCCGCTGGTGTTCGATTTCGCCCTGCCGGGGACGTAAGGACGCGTTGCCGTCAGCGGATGGGCCGCGCCAGCCAGACGGCTACTCCCTGCACCCGCACGGATTCCGCGGGATACAGCAGCGGTGACATGTTCCGGTTTTCAGGGCGGAGTTCGACGACGCGCCCGCGAGGAAAATACCGTTTCAGGGTGACCTCGCCGTCCACGAGCACCGCCACGATATCCCCGGGAACGGGCTGGCGGTCACGATCTATGAACACGATGTCCCCGTCCCAGATCCCCGCCTCAACCATGCTGTCACCCGTTACGGTAAGACAGAACCCGCGGTGTCCCGCCAGGTCATCGGGTGGAGCCAGCCAGGTTTCAGCCTGCTGTTCCGGGGCGTCCACGGGGAAACCCGCCGCGATGCGCCCGAGATGAGGCCACCTGTGCTCCTCCCGCCGCGCGGGTTCCGATGTCGATAGCAACACGCCAAGGGCGGCCTCCGTCAACTGTATCGACCGGGCCCGGTTGGATTCCCGCCGGATGAATCCCTTTCTTTCCAGTACCTTGAGGTGGTCAAATACGCCATTCGTGGAGGAAATCCCGAAATGTTCACCGATTTCGGTAATGGTGGGCGGGTATCCCCGATCCCGGATCACGTCGGCGAGGTACCGGAGAATGGTTTTCTGGCGCGGGGTCAGATCGGTAGCCATGGCACGCTCCAGCCTGAACTTTATTTCAGTATACCTGAAGTCCCGCGCCAGGTCAACCGAAACGGGGCGGGCCACGGCAATTTTCCGGGCACCGCCCCGTTCAGTGACTCCATCACGGCCTTCAGTTGACGCTATACGCGCTGAAGGGTTCGTCCAGGCCGTAGTCCATGCCGAAGTAATCCGCGCCCGGAGGGGGACCCTGACGCGGGGCGGATTCCCAGGATCCAGGCCCGGTCACGCCAACGGTATCGTTGCCCAGGTGTGGTCCAAGCGTATTGCGCAGGGACCCATATACCACGACGGTGACCGTGTTCGCGCCGGGGTTGAGTCCCGTCAGCGCCATGCGATCCAGTGGTCCGAAACAATGGCCAACCGGCGTGCCGTTCACTTCCACACGGGCCACCACGCCATGCCAGGACGGCATCTTCAGGAACACCTGTCCGGTACCGTCATACTGAAGCGTGGCCTCGTAGGCAACCCGGTGGCCGTAAAACGGCATGCCCTGCGCGCGCCAGGACCCCCAGGACAGGGGGGCTTCGGCGGTGATCACGAATCCACGGTCCGCCGGTTTCAGCCGGAACGATCCCAGCAGGTGCACCGCCTCAATTTCATGGAACACCGTCATGGGCCGGGCCTCGAGGGTCAGGGTGTTCGCGCCTTCCCTGGCCGCCGATGCCAGGTCAACCAGGCCGAATTCGGGACCGAGCCATTTTGCCCCGGCCATCGGCTCCAGCGGCGCGCCGTTGCAGGTAATCCGGAACCGGTGAGGCTGTTCGATGGCGGCCAGCAGGCGGGCGGGAGCCGGTCCTTCGATAGTAAAGTGATAGGTTGCCGTGAACCCGCTGTCTTCGGGGAAGGTCTTGTTCAACAGGATGTCCCGGAACTGAATGGCCCGGTCGAAGGGGTTGCGCTCCAACCCGTGCTTGCGGAAAACAAATTCGGCGGCACGGAACCAGAACAGGTTCGCCCGGGTTTCACCACCGGCCGACACGTCCAGGTAATCCAGGATCAGGTTGTTGTCATCAAGGGGCTGGATTTTCCAGTTGTCCAGGGCAACGGGGGTACCCTCTGCCGGGATGTCCACCCGGGATGGGGCGTCCGCGGCTTTCCGGTCCAGGAACAGCATGCGGCTGCCCATGGGGGGAAGGGTAAACGGGATAGCCCTGGTGTCCCCCGCCTGTTCCGTGGACACGGCATAGATCTTCCCGGTAAACAGGTCCACCTCCCGGGCCCCGGCAAATCGTCCCACCACCGTACCCGACACGGGCTCGGTATTGCTGGTGTTCACCAGGAACAGCACTTCACCGTCACTGAGTTGCCGCCGCTGGTGGTAGAGAATACCGCCACTGGTTCGATCCCGTTCCACGAAGGTGTTCGGCTGGACGATACCCTGCAGTTCCCCGGCAAGGGCAGTTTCGGCGGTTTGCCGCCAGCCGGGCATCTGCCGCAGGCGTCCCGTCGCGTCTGGATCGGGAATACCATCCACGCAATCCGGCAGGTCCGGGCCCGCGCAGGATAGCACGGTGCCACCGGTTTCCAGGAACCGGGTCAGCGGTTCAAGGGTTTTGCGGTTCAGGTTTCGGGTTTCCGGCGGAATGACCACCACCCGGTAACGCGCCTTGCCCACGATGAACAGGGGTTTTCCGTGGATATCCTGGCCGACGTCCCCGTGGTCGCGGAGAATGGATTCACTGCCGATGTCGAATTCGGCCTGGGCCTGGGCGAGATTGACCACCAGGGACTGGAACCGGTTACCCAGCGATTCCAGCAGGTTTTTCTCGCCAAAGTGATACATCCACGCCGTGGTGGTGGGTTCCAGGATGAGCGTGTCGTTTTCCTGCCGCCCCGCGCTCATGCACCAGTCCACCCGGGCGAAATACCGCGCGAGCACGGCGTATTCATCCATCCAGGGAGAGTGCCAGGAAAACGTGGGTGGATGGTCCCGCTTGCGGCTGCCGCGGATGGAGATGAAGGAAAGGTGCTGGTTCAGCGTGTTGACACCGAGCACGGAAATCCAGTCTCCCTGCCGCTTGTAATCGCCAAAGGTCATTTCCGATCCGCTCGCGCCGTACACCTCGCACAGGGTTCGTTCACGCCCCAGTTGATTGGCCACGCTGGCCAGTTCGATCACCGATCGGGTGTTACCGAACTGCGCGTGGGTGTGTTCGGCGTACTGGTTGCACAGGATGTCGATCCCCGGCCGCTGTTGCCACGCGGCCATGGCCATGTTATCCGGAACGGTAGCGCAATTGGGCCATTCGTGCTCCCAGTAGTGTCCGGTCATTTCCAGCTTGTTCTGTTCGCAGTATTCGTAGTAGGGCTTGCCCCAGCGTTCAATGAACAGGTCGTTCAGCAACTGAAAATAGCGGAAACGGAAGGTCCGCGCCGCCTCGCCTTCCGCTTTCAGCAGGGGTAACCCGTCCCGGAAAGACACGCCCCAACGCTGCTGGAATTGTTCCTCCAGGTCCCCGGTCCAGTGGATGTCTCCTACCCGCCGGAGGTGGGGTTCATCGGTAAATGACCCGGGAATCCGCTTGCCGAACTCGTCTCCGAAGTGGGATTTATACGCGTCCAGGGTCACCTCGAGGAATTTCTGGGTCACGCCGGGTTGCAGCAGGTCGGGGTGAAACCAGCCGGCGTACCATGGCGAATCTTCCGCCTGCTGAAATATCGCCCACACGTAATCGCCGTCCGGCAGGGCCTTGCCTGCCCGGGCGTCGTCGGTCACGTCCCGAAGCCCGTCGGGACCACGCGACCACAAGCCATACAAGGTATCATCGACGGCCGGGGGTTTCTGACCTTCCTTGACCACCAGGCCACGGCAACGGCTGTCAGGCAGGGCCTCACAAACAAAGCCCCCGGCAAACCCCGACGGATAAGAATTTTCATCGTAAATCCAGACGAGCAGATCCCGCTGCCGGGCAATGTCCAGGGCCAGTCCCCACAACTCGAACCACTTATCGGACAGGTATGGCGTGACGAGGCCCGGCCGGGGATGCACCCAGACTTGCCTGATGTCCCGATCCGCCAGGAAATTCAGGGTGTCCCGCACCAGTTCAGGGGTCAGGTCGTCATTCCAGACCCACAGGGGACCCGTGGAGTACGCGGCGGGGGGCCGTTCCATGCCGTTGACCAGTTCACTGGTTGTCCAGGGCACTTCCCCCAGCAGGGATGCCGCCAGCATCATGACCACCATTCCATGCATGTCGTTACCTCCTTCCGGTTTTCCCTTCAGCATGGCACAAACCCCGGGCGGATTCAAAAGGCACGGCCGATGCTTCTTGGGTCCGTGGAATCCGCCGTGGTATACTTTTTCACGTTTCGGGGGATGTTGGTGTCTCGGTCACCTAACGCGCGGAAAGGAGTGTTACAGCGATGCCCCAGATGGATATCGGCCTCATCGGTCTCGCAGTCATGGGAGAGAACCTCGTGCTGAACATGGAAAGCAAGGGGTTCTCGGTCGCGGTATATAACCGCACGGTGGAAAAAGTTGACAAGTTTATTAATGGTCGGGGACAAGGCAAGAACCTATACGGGGCGCATTCCATCGAGGACCTATGCGCGAACCTGAAACGCCCGCGCAAGGTGATGCTGCTGGTCAAGGCGGGCCAGGCCGTGGATGATTTCATTGAACAGTTACTGCCCCACATGGAACCGGGGGACATCATCATCGACGGCGGCAACAGCCATTTCCCGGATACCATCCGCCGATGCAAGTACGTGGAAAGCAAGGGATTACTCTATATCGGCACCGGCGTTTCGGGCGGGGAAGAGGGCGCCCTGCGCGGACCCTCGATGATGCCGGGCGGTTCGCCCGCGGCTTGGCCCCACGTCAAGGACATCTTCCAGACTATCTGCGCCCACACGGATAACGGGGAGCCCTGCTGCGACTGGGTCGGCGAAGGCGGCGCGGGACATTTCGTCAAGATGGTCCACAACGGCATCGAATACGGCGACATGCAGATGATCTGCGAGACCTACCATGTCATGAAGCAGGGTCTCGGCATGACCAACCCCGAAATGCACGAAGTGTTCGCCGCCTGGCAGGAAGGAGAACTGAACTCCTATCTCGTCGAGATCACCCGGGACATCCTGGGCTACCGCGACGAGGAGGGCAACTACGTGGTAGACCTGATTCTCGACCGGGCGGGACAGAAAGGCACGGGAAAATGGACCGTGATGGCCGCCCTGGACGAGGGACAGCCCCTGACCCTGATCGCCGAGGCGGTTTTCGCGCGGTGCCTGTCCGCCATCAAGGATGAACGGGTCAAGGCTTCCACGGTCCTGCGGGGAGACGTCCAGCCCGCTTTCATGGGAGACCGCGTGGCCTTCCTGGATGACTTGCGCAAGGCGTTGTACGCCGCGAAGATCGTCAGTTACGCCCAGGGTTACCAGTTGATGCGCGCGGCCGCCAAGACCTATGGCTGGAACCTGAATTACGGCGGCATCGCCCTGATGTGGCGTGGCGGCTGCATTATCCGGTCGGTGTTCCTGGGAAAAATCAAGGAAGCCTTCGACCGGAATCCCGATCTTGAAAACCTGTTGCTGGACCCGTTCTTCGCCGAGGTGGTCAACAACAGCCAGGCCGCGTGGCGGCGGGTGGTTGGCCAGGCCGTGGCGATGGGCATCCCCGTTCCGGCCCTGGCTTCGGCCCTGAACTTCCTGGACGGCTATCGTTCGGCGTGGTTGCCCGCGAACCTGCTTCAGGCGCAGCGGGACTATTTCGGCGCCCATACGTACGAACGGGTGGACAAGCCCCGTGGGGAGTTCTTCCACACCAACTGGACCGGTCGCGGCGGCGATACCTCCGCGTCCACCTACGTCGTCTGATCCTTCCCCCCCCCCTTGCGTCTTTGCGTCGATTGCCCACCGCCCCGCCGCGCGCGGGGCGGTTTTTTCGCGACTTCGTGTGCTGCACGCAACGTCACAGGAAGTTCCGCTCCCACGGCGCGCTTTCCGGTACCACGCTGCCGGCGTACGTGAGGGTGAGTCCATGGATTTCCGGCGTGAAAATGCGAATGGAACGGGTAAAGATTTCTCGCTTCGCTCGAAACGACAGGAGTACCCGTGTTTGCTGGGGAGGAGACGAGGAGACTCGAAACGCCGGCGCGGTGTTCAGAATGCCTGACGTTTGCTGGGGTGGAAGACGGGAGACTTGAAACGCCGGTGTGGTGTTCAGAATCCCCGATGTTTGCTGGGTGGGAGGATAAGAGAATCCTTTCTAGGTTTGCATAAAGAGCCCACACGATGTTTACACGGGTGATCCTTGTCGCTGAGGGCATGTCTCCCTCCCCCCTGTCATTTCGACGAACGAAGTGAGGAGAAATCTTATCGGGGTTTACAGAAAGGGTCAAGATTTCTCGCTTCGCTCGAAATGACAGGAATACCCGATGTTTGCTGGGGGGGGAACGAGGGGGCTCGAAACGCCGGCGCAGTGTTCAGAATGCCCGACGTCTGCTGGGGTGGAAGACGGGAAACGTGAAACGCCGGCGTGGTGTTCAGAATCCCCGATGTTTGCTGAGGTGGGAGGATAAGAGAATTCTTTCTATGCTTGCAGAAAGGGCTCACACGATGTTTACACGGGCGATCCTTGCCGCCGAGGGCATGTCTCCCACCCTCCCCTGTCATTTCGACGAACGAAGTGAGGAGAAATCTTATTGGGGTTTACAGAAAGGATCAAGATTTCTCGCTTCGCTCGAAATGACAGGAACGCGGGAAGTAAACCGGGGTGTGGGGTAAAGATCTTCTGGAACGAAGTGAGGAAAAGTCTTAACGCGGACCCATGCTCGCCAGGCAGACACGAACGGCGGCTCTCCGCGCACCCGCGCCACGACGTGAAGGTGTGGTTCGTGCGACGGACCCCCACCCCCGACTCCGCTCCACCCGCGCCACGACGTGAACAAAAATGACACGCGCGAAAACCCGCAAAAAAAACACCGCATCACCCACGACGTGAATCCGCGGTCGCCGGGCAATTCCCGCTCCACAAAACGCGCGCTTCCAGTTGGCCCTCACGACCCCCCATACGTCCGGGATAGTACCCACATCCGCAGGATCTGGATGGACGTCACCCACGACCCCCGCATACGCCCGGGATAGATTTGCCCCGGACGAGTGCTTTCTGGTACGTTGACCTTTTGCCCCCGAGCAAGAAGAATGGAGTCCACCCATGCTCGGCGCGCGCATGGAGAGCGTCTTTTGCCCCCATGCGGGAAGAACGGAGCAACGATACGGATGATCCAGGCAGTCAAAACGGTCACCAGCCGGTGGTGGTCCATGACCATCGCGGTAGCCGTGGCATGCCTGGTCGTGATAACGCTGTCGGGCTGTTCGCTGTTCCGGGGCAGGACGTCCCGTCCAGCAGCGGAGCCCCCGTTCCCGGCCCCTCCATCCGCCGCCGCTTCGGCGTCGATCCCCTCCATCTGGCCACTTGGACCGGCATGGCGGGAGATCGGCTCGCGGTTTGGGGACCGGCGCGGTAAGTCCCGGGCTCACAAGGGCATGGACATCCATGCCCCGAAGGGCACTCCCGTAACGGCCACCGCGGATGGCGAAGTCATCTTCGCGGGTAACAGTGACCGGTACGGAAAAATGGTGGTCCTGCAGCACGCGGGAGGGCGCCAGACGGCCTACGCGCACCTGGACGCCTGCACGGTATCCGTGGGGAAAAAGGTCCGGCAGGGCGACGTAATTGGCCGGGTTGGTCGCACGGGCAACGCATCCACGACACACCTCCATTACGAGGTCCGGGAAGGGGGAAAACCGGTCAATCCGGCAAAATTCCTGCCCTGAGCACCCTACCCTGTCTTATGAACGATGGGCAGGTCCATCCGCCGCGCTGGTCACATGCGCTCTGGGGCAACAATACCCAGGATCCCCAGCGCGTTTTCCAAGGTCGCGAGGGTAGCCCGGCACAACCGCAGGCGGAACGCGGTTCGTTCGGGCGCGCCCGCTTTCAGCACGGGACACTCGTGGTAGAACGTCGTAAACAGCCTTGCCGTCTCCAGGGCATAGTTCGCGATGCCCGCCACCGACCGCTGGGCGACGCCTTCGGCCACTTCGGCGGGAAACGCCTCGAGCTGGCGGATCAGGAGCCATTCGGCGTCGTCCAGTCGATCGGGTGGTTCCGTACACGCGTCCATGGTTGCTTCGCCGTCAGCCTTGCGGAGGATGGACCGGATCCGAGCGCAGGAATACTGGATATAGGGCCCCGTATCGCCCTGGAACGAGAGCGCGGCGTCCATGTCGAAGGTAACGTTCCTGCCGGGCTTGACTCGCAGCACGGCGAACCGGATGGCCGCCACGGCCACCTGCTCGGCGATGGCCCGCCGTTCCGCGGGGTCCAGGTCGGGAAACTGCTCGGCCACCCGTTCCGCGGCCAGCGCGGCAGCCTGGTCCAAGAAATCGGACAGGAGCACCACCTTCCCCTGCCGGGTGGACATCTTGCCGTCCTTCAGTAGAATATACGAATAATAGATGGTTTCCGGTGCCGGGCAACCGCACGCGGCAAGGATCAGCGCGATCTGCTGGGCATATAACTTGTGGTCCTCGCCCAGTACCTGGAGGTTGATCTCCGCGCCCCGGGACATCTTGTCCATGGTGTAGGCCAGGTCGCGATAGCCGTACATGGAACTGCCGTTGGCCCGGCGGAGCACGAAGTAACGCCCTTCATCGGGTTCGTGCCCAAGCGGCCGCAGGTCTACCACGAGCCGCTGTTCCTCGTCCACGAAAAGCGCGCCTTTTTTCCGCAGCGCGGCTTCGATCTTTTCGAGTCGGGGGTCATTCACGTAGTCCGATTCATGGTCAAAGCAGTCATAGGAAGCCCCAAGCCGCGCCAGCACTTCGAGTTGTCCTTGCAGGCAGAGGTCGGTGACCCGTCGGAAACGGGCCCGGGTATCGGGATCGCCCGACTCCATGCGGGCCAGCAGTTCATAACCCCGGGCGGCAAATTCCGGGTCGGCCTCCGCCCGGGCATTCGCCCGCACGTAGGTGTCGAGGATACCCTGGAAATCGAGATGCTCGAGTTCTTCGGCGATCAGCACGAGCAGCCCGATCTGGCGGCCCATGTCGTTAACGTAGTAATGAACCTCGACATCGTACCCCTCGAACCGCAGCAACCGGGTCAGGCTGTCGCCGATCATGGCGTTACGGCCCCGTCCGACATGGGGACTCGCGTTGGGGTTGATGCTGGTGTGCTCAATGAGCACGCGCCGTCCCAGACCGGTACCGCCGCTCCCCCATCTGCCCCCCGTGGCCAGAATTTCCGCGATCACCGCTTCACCTACCAGTGGCCGGTTGAGTCTCAGGTTGACGTACGGACCCGCCGCGGCAGCGGATAGCACGCGGTCATCGACCCGCAACCTCGCGGCGGTTTCCATGGCGAGTTTCGGGGGAGCCACCCGCAGTTTCCGGGCCGCGGCAAACATGGGCAGGGCGATATCGCCCTGGTCAACCGAGGGCGGCGCGGAAAATACCACGTCCTCCGGGCCCAGGCCGTCAAAAAGGTCCTGCATGGCCCGCGTGATTGCCTGTCGCAGAGATGAAGACACGTCAGAACTCCTTGTCCCGAAAACGCCCGCCCCGTTCCCTGGTGGTCTGAATCGCCCGGACGATTATTATATGATGTTGTTTCCGGCGGGATGAAATCGGTCCCGCCCGCGGATGAAGACCGATGTCAGACCCCTGGACATACGACAGCCTAGCCCCGGCAACGCCCGCGCGGGTGGTCCGGGACCTGATCCGGGCCCGGGAACTGCTGCTGGACCTGGTGTGGAAAGACCTCCGGGCACGCTACCGTTATGCCGTGATGGGCTTTCTCTGGGCGGTACTGGAACCCCTGCTGTTCATGGCCCTGCTGGCGGTGGTATTTTCGTTCATCCTGGGGGACCGCGCGGCATTAACCGGCGCCGGAACGCGGCCCTACGCCACGCAACTGCTCTGTGGCCTGGTATTCTGGCAATACTTCAGCGGAGCGGTCGCGTCGGCCACCCACTCGCTGGTGGACGCGCGTCACCTGGTAAAGAAGGTGCGGTTCCCCCGGGAAGTTATCCCCCTGGCGGCCTGCCTGGTGCCGCTGGTCAACCTGGCCATTGGATTCGCATTACTGGGAGCCACCCACCTGCTGTTCGGGGGAAGGCTCTCCGCGGGGTACTTCCTCATTCCCATGGTGTTCGGCATTGAACTGCTGCTGACCCTGGGACTGGCCCTGTGGTTTTCCTGTGGTCACGCCCTGTTCCGGGACGTGGGCAACATGGTGGCCGTTGGCCTGATGTTCGGGTTTTACGCCTCGCCGGTAATCTACCCGGCGGACCTGGTATCCCAGGCGCGGCACCTGCCAGGCTGGTTGACATCCCTGTACTGGCTGAACCCGATGGCGGGACTCCTGACCGCCTGCCGCGACCTGCTGTTCGACGGCACGCTCTCGGACGTTCGCGTCCTGGCCTGGCCGGCGGCCTGCGCAATCCTGGTGTTCGTTACGGGCCTGGCGGTATTCCGGAAAACCGCCGCGACCATCGCGGACAGCCTATGACGCGCGAACCGGTCATAGAAGTCCGGGACCTGGTGAAAGAATTCCCCGCGCGACGGGGAGCACGGGACCTGCGTGGCCGGGGTGGACTGGGCGACTGGGTCCGGGGCAGAAAAACCGGGCGATTCAGGGCCCTGGACGGCGTTTCCTTCACGGTGCATCAGGGGGAATCCCTGGGCATTATCGGACGGAACGGTTCGGGTAAGAGCACGCTGCTGAGCCTGATCGCCGGGGTCACGAAGCCCAACTCCGGCCAGGTCGTGGTACGGGGACGCGTGGCGTCGCTGCTGGAACTGGGTGCGGGGTTCCACCCCATCCTGACCGGGCGCGAGAACGTATACCTGAACGCCGGGCTGCTGGGAATGCGACACAGGGAGACTGACGCGGTATTCGAAGAAATCGTCCGTTTCGCCGATATCGGGGATTTCATCGACCAGCCGGTCGAAACGTACAGCAGCGGCATGTTCGTACGGTTGGGCTTCGCGGTGGCCGCCCACGCCAATCCCGACATTTTCCTGGTGGACGAAGTGCTGGCGGTGGGAGACGAGGCCTTTCAGCGGAAATGCCGGTGGAAAATCGGGGAACTGCGGGAACAGGGCAAGACGATCGTGTTCGTGTCGCACGACCTGGGACTGGTGCATGCCCTGTGCGACCGGGTGGTGCTGCTGGACCGGGGCCGACTGGTTCAGCGGGATACGCCCCAGGAAACCATCACGTGGTACCTGCGACAGGTAGGCAATGAACGGGGGGTCCACGTCTTCCGGCAGGGGGATACCGAGGCGGTCCAGTGTGAAGGACGGATATCCCTGTTCCGGTCGGGTCGGGAACTCACCGCGCCCGCGGGGCTGAGTTGTGCGGTAGTGTCCCTAGGGCAGTACCACCCGGGATCGCAGGCGGAATGGGCCGTCACGGAACGGGATGACCAGGGCTGCGTGGTCCGGGGGCGGTTGCCGCGGTTGCCGGTTACCCTGTGGTGGACGGAACACCTGGATGCTTCAGGCAGGTTCCATTGGCGGGTGGAACTGGAACGGGAGCGGGACTGTGTTCTGGACCAGGTCAACCTGGCCATGGCGATTCCCGCGGCTTACACCAGGTGGATCTACGGGGATTTTTCAGGCGATTTCCCCGAAATCCAGCCTTCGGATACCCGCTGGACGCTGGTACTCTCTCCTGAAATGCGGTCCAACCGGGCCGCCGCCCTGCCGGATGCGGCATCCGACCTGCCGCCCCTGCTGTTCGAGATCCAGCCCCTGTGGCCCCACACGGGGCTGGCCTGGTACAACGCGGAATACCTCGCGCAAAGCCGGGTGTTACAGGCTTCGGTGAACTTCATGGCTATGGCAGGTCAACTTGAGGCGGCGCGCGTTCCCCTGGTGGATATCCTGATCGATCCCGGGGCACGGGCGGAAGACGTGGCCTGGCGCGTTCGGTCGGACCGCGTGGCGCGTTCGGGCCGCGTGAAGGCGCGGTTCGAGCATGGAGGCCTGCGCCTTTTCCTGGACGATCGGGAAGTAACCACGTACCTGAACTGCTACGCCGCCCTACTTATTGAGCACCTGTGGACGGACAGCCACACGCTGCAGTGGGGTGACAGCCAGCCCCTGGAAAACGGTTTCGAGCTGGTGGGCGTGTCCCGAAGGTTCCCCTTCCGGCAGACATGGCGGGTCACTGCCGCGGTGGACGGTATCCGCCTGGACATCGAACTGGACGCCGACGCCGAGATTCGGGCGCAGGAATACCAGGTATCGGTGGTGCTGCGACCGGAATACACCGACTGGGCAACCGACGCGGAATCCGGGTGGTTCGCGCCCTTCCAGCCAGGGGATGCCATGTGGAAACACCAGAACAAGACCTATCCGTCCGGGCGAAGGATCGAAGCGTGGGGCGCTGGTTTGCCCCGGGTAGCCTTCCTGTTGCAGGATAATGCCTTACCCATGCGCCCCACGGCGATCAACACTTCGATGGCGGAAAACGCCCGGGTGTTACAATTTCTTCGGACAGGCGATGGGGGCCGGCTGGTTTTCACGCCCGGCCGGCACCTGCTCTTTTCCGGTCTCGTCCGAATCGAAGCAGCGGACGCCGCGAACAACTTTCCAGGAGTTTCCCATGACCGTTGAAAGCGCGACCCTTACGATGGAGCCGGCGGCGCGGTTCGTCACCACGCCGGTTCACGAGCGACTGGAACAGGCCGGGTTCGTGTGGACCCGCAAACGGGTGCTGTCCAAGCGGGCGGTGATGTGGCTGGGCCAGACCTGCAACCAGCGATGTTATTTCTGTTACTTCATCGACCGCATCCTGGACCATAAACACCCCGAACACGCTTTCATGAGCCTGGAAAAGGCCAAGCAGATTACCAGTACCCTGCGGTACCTCTATGACTGCCGGGCCATCGATATCCAGGGCGGGGAACCCACGGTTTACAAGGATATCTTCGAACTGATCCGGCATTGCCGGGACATCGGGCTCATTCCCACGCTGATCACCAACGGCCTGATGCTGGCCAAGCCCGGCATGGTAGAAAAGTACCGCGACGCGGGGCTGCGGGATTTCCTGGTAAGCCTGCACGGCGTGGGGGACATTCATGACGAGGTCGTCTGCGTGAAGGGCGCGTACGCGAAGATCACGGCCGCCCTGGAGAACATGCGGACAGCCGGATTTCCCTTCCGGATCAATTGCACTATGTCGAAGCCCGTGGTGCCCATTCTCACCCAGGTGGCGGAACATGCCATCCGGTATGGGGCCCTCGCGGTCAATTACATCGCCTTCAATCCCTTTAATGACCAGCATACGGGGCACCGGCGAGCGGACACCGTGGCGCGGTATTCCGAGATCAAGCCGCGCCTGGCCGAGGCGATCGACATGCTGGAAGCGGCGGGCATCGAGGTGAACGTGCGGTACCTGCCGATCTGCATGGCCGAACCCAGGCATCGGAAGAACTTCTACAATTTCCAGCAGTTGTCCTACGACATTCACGAGTGGGATTACCAGAGCTGGCTGTGGACCATGAAACAACCCCAGATGATGCGGGATGGTAATCCCTCGCCCCCCCTGAAAATCGGGGCCTTCGCGCGACGGGTGTACGGACAGGATCCGCACAAGGTGCGGGACACCTATGAAAAACACCCGGTACTCTACGGCGCGGCCCTGAAAGCCCAGCACCTGCTTTCCACCCTGCAGCAGAAGATCAAAACCGCCGAACTGATGTACCAGGACGAAGCAAAGGTCCGGGCCGCGGCGGACTGCCATTACAAGTATTCCGAAGCCTGCGCGGGATGTCACGTCCGGCAGATCTGCGACGGATTTCACGGCGACTACGTCGATTTCTTCGGCACCGACGAGGCGCAACCGATCACCGACGTGCCGCCCACGGATGACCCGAAGTTCTTCATCCGGGACCAGTGGAAAATCGTATATCCCGAGGATCGCGACTGGGCCCTATGAACACGCTCCCGGGACAGGATCGTCCCGTCGAGCCGGGTCACGGGGAGGATACCGGGGAACGGGTTATCGGGCCGAAGTGGAACCTGCCTTCGGCGCGCGGGCTGGTCTGCCTGTATAACCGGGCGGGAGATACCCTGCCGCTGATCACGGTGCAACGGTGGGTGCGGGTACACCGGAACCTGTACACCACGCCCAAGGTAGACCTCATGGCCCTGCCGGATCACCTGGCCTTCATTGAGGCGGTGTTCGAGTGGTGCGCGTCAGACGCCATTCAGCCTTCCCTGCGCCTGCAACCGGCTTGCGCGCCCCCGTCCTCGCTGAAATCCTGGGCGTCCCGGTACGGCATGCCGGACCTGTGCCTGGCCCCCGCGGACCCGGAAAACGACCGAACGATGGCATGGCTGGACGCGGCGGCAGACGCGGGACTGCTGGTCCGGTTGTGGCTGGACCCCGCCGTCATGGCCGGGTTATCCCCCCAGGCCATCGATCGACTGGGACGCCAGAAAGACCGGTTTTCCGCGCTGACCGCCTTCATCACGGATCCCTTCATTCAGGCCTCGCCGCCAGGAAGCGAATGGTGGAGCCGGTGGCTCGCGAACGCCGCCGCGCTGGGGGACGCGGGATTACCCCTGATCCTGAGGGACGTGCCGTTCTGCGCGGTACCCGAAACGCTGCGTGCCCGCGTGCAGAACGATCTGCAACGTCGCCGGGATTGCCGGGATTACAACGCCCCTTCCCGGGTTCTCGCCGAACAATTGTTCCGGCACAGTCCTGGCCGGGTGGATGCCGTGCTGGAAAACATGCTTTCCCGGGGCGTCTCCCTCCACCAGGGCATTGACGCCGCGCTGTTTCCCTGGCTGCTGGATTATCCGCGGTTTTATATCCGGGTGTGGATGTACCACAAACTGGCCCGGCGGCTGAGCCCGCTGAAACGCCGGTTCCGACCACCCCCTCGCACGCCGGAAGAATGGGACGCCGCCCTGGAACGGTACCAGCGCAAGCGGGAAGCCGAACGGGGACCGGTCTGCGGCGGCTGTGCCTTCCGCATGGTCTGTGACCGGGTGACGGCAGGATTCCAGACGGCCCATCCCGGTTTCACGCCCCGGGCCATTCCTGGAGCCCCCCTGGCCTGGGCAGGCGCGTCCCCCGACCAGGAATCCCTGCTGGATCCCGTGGATCGCCAACGCCTGGAAACCCTGAAAGCCAGCGATTACCTCGCGGATACCGCCCGGGAAATCCTGAGACGTCGCCCCCCCGACCGCGCGCTGAGCGAACAGGACTACACCGTCGATGGGGTTTATTCCCTGCACATGCCGGGGGCCGTGCGATGGACCTCGTTTTCCCTGTGTGAGCAGGTCAGCACGCCCCTGGGACGATTAAAGCCTCCCTTCACCGTGTCCTACATGCTGGGCGGAGGCGTGGCAGAATACGCGGGATTCGCGCTGGGCCGACATGCCCGCTTGCTGGTACCGATGGTGGACTATACCCACCGGATCACCCTGCACGTGGCCCAGGATGGGGCGTACGTGCTGCTCCGGGACGACCAGTCCCTGCTGCCCGTGCGGCTCGAAGGTAACCGGGCGGTCCCCGAACGTCTCCCGGACGTGTGCGAGCCCCGCATCTGCCTGCACAACATTGACGGCATGATTTTTACCCAGTCCGTGCAGGTGTGGGAACATGCCGATCTCGCGCCCCCCGCCCCGGGGAACCTGCTGTTTTCGGTCATCGTGGTATGCACCCGCTTCTCCCGACGGCTGCAGGTAGCCCTGGCGTCCATCGCCCGGCAACAGGGCCTGCCGGAAGGTTCGGTAGAGGTAATCGTGGCCTACGTGCCCGGTGTCGATGCCACGGACGACGTCCTGGACTCCATGGAAATGCTTTATCCCGGCACCCGATGGGTGCGCCTGCCCATGCCGCCCGGCTGCGTCAAGGCCAAGGGGTTCATGATCAACGAGGCGGCCAGGCTTGCCGCGGGCAAATGGACGGCGCTGATGGACGCGGACATCGTGGCTCCACCCGACCTGCTTGCCCGCATAGCGTCGCTGGGACCCCAGGCATTTCACGTGGCCCCGGAAGGCCGGAAAATGCTGGATCCCAAAACCACCGCGGCCATCCTCATGGGCGAGATCCGTCCCTGGGAATGCCATGAACAACTGCTCGCCGGTCCGGGTGAATTACGCGCGCGGGAAAGCGACGGCACGCCCATCGGCTTTTTCCAGTGTGTCCGCAGGGAAATCCTGCAACGGGTGAAATACTACGAACTGGATCATTTCGAAAGTTCGGACTGGCATTTCGGCCGGGACGTTACCTGGAAATACGGGTTCGAAACCAGGCTGGAAGGGGTATACGTCCTCCACCTCGACCACGGCGGCAGCCAGTGGTACGGGGCGTTCCGCCATCGCTGAATCGGCGGTTTTCAGTCCTGGTCCGCATCGATCGGTTCCGCCACGCGGATATCGACCACTTTCATCCGCACTGGCGTGTCTCCGGGATAGGTGCTCGGTTCGGGTATGAACGCCACGTCCACCTCTCCGGAAAAGTTGCCCTGCCAGAACCGCTCGGCGCCCCGGAACCAAATGGCGGAACAGACCGCCCGTCCCTGGATGAGCCGCATGGCCACGTGATCGTCCTTGAACACCTTGACGGACCCGGGAACGATCCGCACGCCGAACGCGGCCAGTACCGGCTGGCGGTTGCCTTCGCCGAAGGGTCGCAACTGGTTGATCTCCCCTATCAGGTCGGGATGCAGCAGGGAAATACCTGAAATGGCGTCGATCTGCAGCGGCACGGGCTGGGGTACCCCGCCGAACTGGGCCCGGGCGGCTTCTTCAAACCGTTCGCGAAAGGTTTCCACCAGGTCCGCCCGCATAGTCAGGCCGGCGGCGGCCCGGTGACCCCCGAATTTCTCGAAAAGATCCGCGCAGGAAATCAGGGCGGCCATCAGATCGAAATTGGCGCCGCTGCGCCCGGATCCGCGCGCTATGCCGGCCTCATCGAGGCTCAGCACGAATACCGGGCGCTGGTACCGCTGCAGCAGCCGGGACGCGACAATCCCGATGACCCCGGGATGCCACCCGGAACGCGCCACCACGATGGAACAGCGGTCAGGCTGTACCCACGCGTCGATCTCCTCCACGGCGTCTTCGTACACGGCCTGCTCAATTTCCTGGCGCTGGCGGTTGGTCTGGTCGAGTTCCCGGGCCAGGGCGTGTGCTTCGGCATCATCCTCGCAAAGCAGCAATCGCAGCGCGGTCCGGGCGTCTTCCAGCCTGCCTGCCGCGTTGAGCCTGGGCGCCAGCATGAAACCGATGTCCTCGCTCGTGACGGACTCGATGGGACGCTCGGCTACCCTGGCCAGCACGCGCAGGCCCATCCGCTGGTGCTGTTGCATGTGCCGGAGCCCGAACGTGGCAATCACCCGGTTCTCCCCGCGCAGGGGCACAATATCGGCAATGGTGCCCAGGGCCGCGAGATCCAAGTCGTTGGGCGTGCCGTTCAGCGCCGTGCTCAACTTGAACGCCACGCCCGCGCCGCACAGTCCCCGGGCGGGATGATCGGGCGGCTCCCGCAACGGGTTGATTACCGCGTCGGCGTCCGGCAGTTCCGTTTCGGGCTTGTGGTGATCCGTGACGATGAGGCTCACCCCCAGTTCCCGGGCGCGCCGGGCCGCGCTGAGCGCGCTGATCCCGTTGTCCACGGTAACGATCAGCCGATACCCCCGCGCGGCGGCCTGCTCGACATGTTCCGGGGCCAGGCCAAACCCTTCGTTCAGCCGGTCCGGCATGTCGGCGTCCACGGACTCGATACCGAAGCGGCGCAATCCGCGCCACAGCAGCGCGGCAGCTGAAACGCCGTCCACGTCGTAATCGCCAAAGACCAGCACCTTTTCCTGTCGGTCCCGGGCCAGGGTAATCCTTTCGACGGCGGCAGTCATGTCGGTCATGAGAAACGGATCAAACAGGTGCTTCAGGGAAGGCCGCAGGAACCGGGCGGCTTCTTCGGTGGTACGCACGTCCCGCTGGCGCAACAGGGCCGCGGTCACGGGACTGATCCCCAGCGCGCGCGCCATGGCCGTCGTGGCAGCGTAATCCTGCTCGGGCAGCAGCCAGGGCCGATTCATGAACCCAGTCCCAGGCACTCGCGGGCGATGGCCAGCACCTTCCGCGATACCTCCTCCAGGGATAAATCCGTCGTGTCGAGGATGACCGCGTCTTCGGCGGGACGCAGGGGAGACACCGCCCGGGTCATGTTTTTCCGGTCGCGTTCCACGATGTCCCGCAGCACCTGCTCAACATCCACCTGCAGACCCCTCGCGGACAATTCGGATGCGCGTCGCTGGGCCCGACATTCTGGCGAGGCATCCATGTAAATCTTGCAGGGCGCGTCTGGAAAGACCACCGTACCCATGTCGCGCCCCTCGGCCACGGTATCGTGGGTTTCTCCGAACTCCCTTTGCCGGGCAACCAGTACCTGCCTGACCCCCGGCACTCCATCCACTCGCCAGATGTTCGCGGTAATTTCCGGGGTACGGATCACGTCGGTAACTTCCGTTCCGTTTACCCACACCCGCGCACCTCCTGGTCCCGGTTCAACACGCAATTCCATTCCCGCCACGGCGGCGGTAAGGGCCCCCGGATTATCCATGGGCACCCCCAGCCGCAACACGTACCAGGTGGCCGCCCGGTACATGGCCCCCGTGTCAAGGTAATCAAATCCCAGTTCCCGGGCCACGAGCCGGGCAATGGTGCTTTTCCCCGCGCCGGCCGGCCCGTCGATGGCCACCACGCGCAAGGGTCGTGAGGTATTCCGGGAAACGGACACCGCGTTCATGATCCGGATCTCCCCATGACCGCGGCAACCTGGCGGCGGTCCGGTGCGGAAATGATCCCCTTTTCCGTGATGATAGCGGTAATCAGTTCCGCCGGCGTGACGTCAAAGGCCGGATTGTACGCCGGTACTCCTTCAGGCGCCACCGGAACGCCCTGCCAGCAGGTCACCTCCGATGGATCCCGCTCCTCGATGGGAATCCGCGCGCCATGCTCCAGCGAAAGGTCAAAGGTGGAGGAAGGTGCCGCCACGTAAAAGGGAATATCGTGGGCCCGGGCCAGCACGGCCAGGCCATAGGTACCGATCTTGTTCGCCGTGTCCCCGTTCGCCGCGATACGGTCGGCCCCCACGATCACCATGTGGATCCGGCGAGCGGCCATGAGCGAGGCGGCCATGTTATCACAGATGACCGTAACGTCCAGTCCCGCCTGCCGGAGTTCCCACGCGGTCAGCCGTGCACCCTGCAGCAGGGGACGCGTTTCGTCGGCAAACACCCGAAAAGACCGGCCCATGCGATGGGCCACGTACAGCGGTGCCAGCGCGGTACCGATACCGGCCGTGGCCAGGGCTCCCGCGTTACAGTGGGTCAGCACCCCACCGCCTTCCGGCACCAGGGATTCGCCATGCCGGCCAATTGCCTCGCACATGGCCTCATCTTCCCGCTGAATCGCCTCCGCTTCCCGGATAACTACTTCGACCACATTCGCGCCACCCGATTCCACGGCCCTCCGGGCTACCTGTGCCACCCGGTCCAGCGCCCAGAACAGGTTAACCGCCGTGGGACGGGCGGAACGAAGCACGGTCACCGCCCTGGTCACAATATCTAAGGCGGCAGACGGGGACACCGGGGCGTGCCGGACCAGTTCCAGCGCAACCCCCCAGGCCGCGCAAACGCCTATGGCCGGGGCTCCGCGGACCCGCAACGCGCGGATAGCCTCGCGAACCGCTTCCGCGGAATCCGGATACACCCAGAGGGTTTCCCCCGGAAGGCGGGTCTGATCCAGTATGGCAAGCCGTCCATTTTCCCAGTGAATCGGCGTAACCGGCATGACCGTTCTCCACATTTCCCCCTGCCCCGGCGCCCAGGCACATTATGACAAAGAGCCCCCTTTCCGAGCCAGAGCAAATTCGTGTCCCAATGACAAACCGGTGGAACGCGATCCGCATCCCACCGGTATGAAAGCCGATTTACCGTCTCCACACCCCCGCGCACCCCCTGCCTTGTCGGCAACAGGCGAATCGGGGTCACACGTCGGTAGATTCAGTCCATGTGCTTGCTGATGAGGCCGGAAAGGGCTGCCTTGCTGACCACGCCGATCAACCGGTCCACCGGCTTGCCATCCTTGAAAACCAGGAAAGCAGGAATCGAGTTGATACCGAAGTTAATGGCCAACTGCTGTTCTTCATCAACGTTGACCTTGGCCACCACGGCTTTGCCCTCGAATTCCTGGGCTACTTCGTCCACCACGGGGCCCATGATGCGGCAGGGACCGCACCATTCCGCCCAGAAATCTACCAGCGTCACACCCTTGGCGATGGTCGCGTTGAAATCCGCGCTGGTCAAACTTTTCGCGTTGCTCATCGATCCGTTCTCCGTTTGCTGCTGGCCGACCTTACGCGCGTCGGCCACTCTGATGCCCTCAAAAACGCTAGCGATTCCCTTGGTGGGAATTGTAACACGAACTGATTACTGATACACAACAACCGTACATCCCGATTAAACTGGAGGCTGATCGCGGATATTCCCCGCCAGGACAGAAGCAATCTATCGCCCTGATCCATCCGTCCGGGGAAACTGAACTGTAACGGAAGCAGTCATTTCTGGTACATTACAGCCGGATGCGTGTGCCGGGACATCGTTTTCCCGCCAGGTGCTCAGCCCGAACCGGGTTTCCAAGCAATACAACGGGGCGGACTTGTTCATGCAATCTGATTTCAACGTGCATTCCCGCTACGAACTCTACGAGGTAGCCTTCTATCGCTGGCTGTTACGACACCGGGTGGCCGTGGTGCTGGCCTGCCTGGTACTGACGGCCTGCTGTTCCTACGGGTTCCGCTATTTCGTCCTGGAAAACGACTACCGGGTCTTCTTTCGCCATGACGACCCGAAACTGCAGGCCTACGAGGCCATGCAGAACGCTTTCTCCAAGGACGATACCGTGTTTTTCGTGGTCACGGCGAAAAACGGCGAAATTTTTACCCGCCGGGTCTTCGAAGCCCTGGCCTACCTGACCGAGGAATCATGGAAACTGCCCTTTGTGCTCCGGGTGGATTCACTGAGCAATTTTCAGCGGGTATGGGCAGACGAAGATGACTTGTACGTGCGGCCCCTCATCGAGGATCCGTCGACGGCCACGGAAGAAGACTTTGCCCGGGCGAAGGAAGCAGCCTTTCAGGAAGATCTCCTGGTTAATCGCTTGATCAAGCCCGGCAGTGCCGTCACTGGTGTCAACCTGCTGGTACAGATTCCGGAGACTACCGTGAACGGGGGTGGACTGCTGACCCAGGAAGCCGAACGCCTCGCCCGGGAAACGGAACAGCGGTTTCCGGAAGTATCGGTCGGGGTTACCGGGGTGATTCCACTCAACGACGCCTTCCGGACGGCAACCATCCGGGACCTGGAAACCCTGGTGCCGATCATGCTGGTTTTACTGCTGGTCATGATGACGATCCTGTTGCGGTCGGTGCTGCTTTCTCTTGCCATCGCCTCCGTGGTCCTGATCAGCGTCCTGATTTCCGTGGGCACTTACTGCCTGCTGGGCTACCGCGTTTCCGGCCCGGTAAGCCCCGCTCCGCTGGTCATTCTCACCCTGGCGGTATCCGACTGTATCCACATCATCACGACCATGCAGAAGTGCATGCGCGACGGCATGAAAAAGAAAGCGGCCATCATCGAAACGATGCGGATCAACCAGTCCCCCGTGTTCCTCACGAGTCTTACCACCGCTTTCGGTTTCTTCAGCATGAATTTCGTGGGCATCCCGCCAATCCAGGCTTTTGGTAACCTCGTGCTGGGGGGCGTGATCGTGGCGTGGTTCCTCGCGGTGTTGTTTCTCCCGGCGTTCCTGGCGATCTTACCCTTCCGAGTGCGGCAAAGCTGGCTGGACGACCTGGTGGAACGGGCCATGGCCTGGACTGCCGAAGCAGTCCTGCGATGGCGGGCGGTTCCACTCGCGGTCTTCGGCGTGCTCACGGTCGTCTTCGGCTATTACGTCACGAAACTCGAGATCAATAACCAGTTCGTGGACTGGTTTGAAAAGGGCTATCCCATCCGGGCCACCACGGAATACGCGATGGATAACCTGACCGGCATCTACGTGCTGAGTTATCCCATTCCCGCCAGGGAACCAGATGGCGTGACGGACCCGGAATACCTGGAAGGACTTGACCGGCTGGCAAACTGGTTCCGCCAGCAACCCGGGGTAGTGCACGTGCGCACCATCGCGGACACCATGAAACGCCTGAACAAGGCCCTGCATGGCGACCGACCCGACATGTACCGGCTGCCCGAAACGAGGGAGATGGCCGCGCAGTACCTGCTGCTGTACGAGATGTCCCTGCCGCAGGGGATCGACCTGAACAGCGAAATCAACGTGGACAAATCGGCCACGCTGTTCTCGGTCACCACGGCCAACCTGTCGTCGGAAAAGATGTCCGTGCTGCGGGATCACGCGCGGGAATGGATGCGGCATAACCTGCCCGAATACATGCGCACGGACGCGGTGGGACTGCCTGTGCTGTTTACCGATATCTCCCGGACGATGATCGACTCCATGTGGATTTCCTCACCCATGACCGTCATCCTGGTCATGCTGGCCATCATGGTTTCCCTGCGATCCGTGGTGTTCGGCCTGCTCAGCCTGCCGACCAACATGATCCCCATCATCGTGGGCTTTGGAACCTGGGCCATAATGGGATGGACCATGGACTTCAGCATGTCTTCCATCATTTCGATCACCGTCGGGATTATCGTGGACAATTGTATCCACTTCATGTCGAAATACCTGCGCGCGCGGCGCCTGTACGGCCTGACCACGGAAGATGCCATCCGGTACGCCTATACCCATTGCGGCAAGGCCCTGTGGGCCGTGGCGGTGGTGCTGGCCACGGGGTTCGGCGTGCTCGCCCTGTCGCCCATGGTGTTCAGTGACAACCTGGGGGTCCTTTCGGCTATTATCATGACATTGGCCCTTGGGTCTAACCTGTTGTTGTTGCCGTCCCTGCTGCTGTACCTGGACCGCCGGGAACGGGTCGCGGTGAAAACGCTGGAGGAGATACGTCGTGAAGAACAACTGCTCGCGGTGGAAAGGTGAACGGAAAGCGTGGCTGATCACAACCCTGCTGTTGGGCTCATTGCTGATTCTTTCGCCGCGCGCGACAGCGGAAACACCCGAAGAAAAAGGGCTTGCCATTGCCCAAGAAGCCTGGAACCGGGACCGCGGGTACGGTGACCAGGTAGCAGACCTCGTGATGGTTCTCAAAAACCGGAATAATGACGAAATGCGCCGGGAACTGCGCATCAAAACCCTGGAAGGGGAAAATGACGCTATCCGGGCCCTGGTAATTTTTGATACCCCAAAAGATGTGCGCGGCACGGCCCTGCTGACCTATTCTTACAAGGACAAGCCCGATGAACAGTGGCTGTTCATTCCCTCCGTGAACCGGGTCAAGCGGATCACCGGCAGTGGCCAGTCCGGACCGTTCATGGGCAGCGAATTCGCCTTTGAAGACATGGGTTCCCAGCGGGTGGAGAAATTTTCCTACAAGTACCTGGGAGAAGAAGAACTGGATGGGATGCCGTGTCACAAGCTGGAACGGTACCCGGAAAACAAGGAATCGGGGTATTCAAAACAGGTGGCCTGGCTGGACAAGGAACAGTTGCGGGTACAGAAGGTGGACTATTACGACAAGAAGGGCGAACTGCTCAAAACCCTTACCCTGTCCGGGTATCAGCAGTACCTGGACCACCATTGGCGCCCCGCCCGCATGGAAATGGTCAATCACCAGTCCGGAAAAAGCACCATCCTGGAGTGGAAAAATATCCAGTTCAAAACAGGTCTGACGGAACGCGACTTTGACCAGAACGCCCTCAAGAGCGCGCGCTAGTCGCCGCGTTTTGCTTTTCGCGCTTCCGCTGATCGCCTCAGCGGCTCTTGGATCATTGGCATCCGCGGGAGACTGGCAGGGTAACCTGAACATTGAGGGTCGGGTATTTCCCTCCCCCCCCTACGACCCGGAACAGTTGGGACACGGCACCTGGAGCCTGTCTGGCGAAGCCGAATACGCCCACGAGTGGCCGGACAGCCGGACCCAGCTGGTGTTCACCCCATACGGCCGGTGGGATGCCCATGACGAGGAACGCTCTCACCTCGATATCCGCAAACTCTACTGGATGAAAACCAGCGAGCGCTACGAGTTGCGACTGGGCATCCAGCAGGTGTTCTGGGGCGTCACCGAGTCCATGCACCTCGTGGACATCATCAACCAGACGGACATGGTGGACAGTATCTCGGGCACCCAGAAACTGGGGCAGCCCATGGCCAACCTGACCCTGGTGAATCCGTGGGGTAACCTGGATTTCTACGTGATGCCCGGCTTCCGCCGCCGGACCCTGACCGGAGAACACGGCCGTTACCGTACCCCGGTCCCCGTCACCCACGAACACTATTACGAAGCGGAAAATGAGTCCATGCACGTGGACCTTGCCGCCCGCTACAGCCATTACTTCGGTTCGTGGGACGTTGCCATTTCGCAGTTCAGTGGCACTTCACGGTCGCCCAGGTTTCTCACCCAGGTGCTGGGGTATACCTTCCCACCGGAAGGCACGTTCTCCCTGTCCGGCGCGAACATCAATAGTTTCTGGTTTGATCTTTTCCGCGCGCTCCCGAATTCCAAGCTGGCCCCTTACTACGACCTGATCAACCAGACTGGCCTGGAAATCCAGTGGACCGGCGAAAAACTGGTCTGGAAATTCGAAGGAATCTGGCGTTCCGGTGAGCCCCGCACCTATGCCGCCGCGGTCACTGGATTTGAGTACCCTTTCAACAGCATCTTCAAAAGCACTAAAGATCTCTACCTGTTCCTGGAATACATCTGGGATAGCCGGGGCCGGGAATCCTATTCCCTGTTCCAGAACGATGTCTTCGTGGGTGGGCGGCTCGCCTTCAACGATACCCAGAGCACCACGGTACAGGCTGGATGGATCATCGACCCCGAAAGCGGCGGTGTAGTGACCTCGATCCAGGCGGATCGGCGGTTGCGGGATGACCTGAAACTGGCCGTGGAACTACGCATGTTCTCGGGTATTTCCGCGGACAACCTACTGACTTTCGTCCGGAAGGACGACATGCTCCGCGCGGAACTGACCTGGTATTTCTGATGACGGCATCGAGCGGTTGGTCACCACGAGGCCCTGTCCGTATGATACGGGTCTGGCGGGCGGGGTAAACAACGGCAGAATCGAATGAAGCGCGCGGCATTATTCCTCGTAAAATTCGCCTTCGTGGCAATCCTGTTCACGCTGATTTTCCGGCCGGAATGGCTCGGCCTGCCCGCGGGATTGTTTGGCGGCGTGCGGGTGGGCGACGTGTGGCGGGAAATGGTACGGGTCAGCGAAACCGGCCCGGGCTGGTTCCTGTTCTGGATGGGATGCGCGGCGGGCGTGAAACTGCTGGGGATCGGCTGCGGGATCATTCGCTGGCGATTGCTGCTGGCGGGACAGGGCCTGCGGCTTCCTTGGCGATCCCTCGCGTACCAGTGGTTCATGGGCCGGGCCATCGGCCTGTTGCTGCCGGGCACGCTGGGACTGGATGGATTCCGGCTTGTCGCTTCTTCCCGGGACACGGGGGATCCCGTCCGGTGCGCTACGGTCATTGCCGTGGAAAAACTCACGGGCATCATCGCGCTGGCCTTCCTGGTTTTGACAACCTTCCCGCTGGGATTCCGCTACTTCAAAATCAACGTGCCGCTGCTGGCGGTCATCATGGCCATCCTGCTGACGGGCGTCACCGTCAGCCTGCTGTTGCTCTTGCAACCCCGGGCGATCCAGATCCTGGTTTCCGTGCTGCCGGTACCGGGCCGGACACGCCGGTTGATCAACCGGTTCGGGGCAGCCGCCACGGCCTACGCCGCCCATCGGTCCACCCTGCTGCTGGCGCTGGTTTTCGGGTTGGGCGTCCACCTGGGCACCTGCGCGACGTTTCAGTGCACCTTCATGGCCATCCGGGCGCGCGACGCTTCGGTGGCGGATATTCTTTTCGTAAGTCCGCTGATGATCGCCGCGTCCGTCCTGGCCCTGACCATCTCTGGCATGGGGGTGCGGGAAGCCGCCTTTGGCCTGGTCCTGGGCCCGAAAGCCGGACACGCTCCCGCTATTCTGGGTGGTCACCTGGAACTGTGGGCGGGAGAAATCATTCCATTCATCCTGAGTATTCCCCTGTTGCTGTGGGGAGGAATCTCCCGGGCGGAAGCGCTCCGGTTGCGGGAAGAACTGGCTGCCCTGCGCGCCCGCGGGGCGGGTGGAACCGAGTTGCCGGAACTGGATCCCGGGACCACGCGCCGGTGGCGGGCCGCCCTGGCAGGCGCGCTCACGGGAGGACTGCTTGGGGGCGCCATGGCCGGCACGTTGATCGCCCTGCTTGAAGCCGGCTGGATCTCCCGGTCCCTTCCCTGGGTGGAGGACGCCGGGCTTTTCTGGTGGGGCGGCCTGGTTTACGGCGTGCTGTTCGGTGGAGTGGGACTGGTTATGGCATGCGGATGGTTGTTCATCGGCATGCTGCGAAATCGTCCCCCGGCCTGGGCCACCACCGTAGCGCTGGCCTGGGCGGGAGCCTTCGTTACGGGCTCACTGGTCATTGGCCTATTCCGGATCCAGCGGGACGTGCTGGCCGGACATGGCCTGACCGTTTCCTGGATGGCATTCTGGGGACTTCTGTGCGGGGGAGCAACCTGCGTGGGATTTGGGATCGCACTGCTCAAAGGCATATGGCTCGAGCAACGCGTTCGCGGACGCATGCTGCCCCTGAACCTGCTTGCCGCCGTGGGCTGGATGCTCCTCGTGGCCATCGCCTGGGGCGCGGGCCAGGCCGCCGTAACGCTCAAGCCCCAGCCCGCCACGCGTCCCACGTCCACAGGGACTGCTCCGCCCGCCGACGCGCCGAACGTGATCCTCTGCGCGGTAGACGCCCTGCGGGCGGACGTGCTCAAGCCGTGGAACCCCGACGCCCCAACGGATACGCCCGCTATCGATGCCTTCGCCCAGGAAGCCGTGGTTTATGCCCGTGCCTACGCGGGGGCTACCTGGACCAAGCCGTCTTTCGCGACCATGTTCACGGGACGGTATCCCCACGACCACGGCGCGGAGACCAAAACCGCCGCCCTCCGTCCAGGCCTGCCCACCCTGGCGGAATGCCTGCGCAAGGCCGGCTGGCACACGGCGGGGTTTTCCAATAATCCCAATACCCTGTCCTTGTTTGGGTTTGATGCTGGATTCGACTCCTACACCGATCTCAAGCCGAATCCCCTTCCTGGTGCCACGCCGGGCGCCACCCGTCTCTCCCTGTACCAGGTCTGCCGCAAGGTTTTTCTGACGGTCGAGGGTAAACTCCGGGGTGGACGCCTTCGCGTCACCGACTTCTACCAGCCCGCGGAATCGGTTACGGACACCGCCCTGCGATGGTTCGACACGGAACGTCCCAAGGACCGGCCTTTCTACCTTTACCTGCATTACATGGATACCCACGACCCGTTCATGGACCACGAACGGCCCGGCGTGGGGTACGCGCGGGCGCGCATGGAACATCCCGACCCGGAACGATTCCGGGAGCCCATGTTCCGGGCCTATTGTTCAGAGGTCAATTACCTGGATCGCCACCTCGCCCGGCTGTTCCATGGCCTGCGCGAACGGGGATTGTACGACAACACGCTGATCGTTTTCGTGTCGGATCACGGCGAGGAATTTCATGATCATGGCGGCTGGTGGCATGGCCAGACCGTGTACGAAGAACTGGCCCGGGTGCCCCTCGCCCTGAAACTGCCGGGAAATGCTCACGCCGGTTCCCGGGTGGAAGGCGTGGCCCGGCTGGTGGACCTGATGCCGACGGTGCTGCGGGTCTGCGGCCAGGACCACATGCTGACCGCACTGCCTGGTCTCCCCGGAGTTCCCCTCGTGGACCCCGCGGGCAGCCCCGTCGCGGAGGGAGGCCTCGCTTTCACGGAAATCGATTTTGAAGGTAACCGGATGCGTTCCGTCCGTGACGCCAGCCATACCCTGATCCAGGCGAACCCGGATAATCCCCGCGGCGTGCGTCCCGAAGAATTTTATGACCGTCGGACCGACCCGGCGGAACACCGGGACCTCGCTGGAACGTCGGAAGCAACCGATCTTTTAAACCAGATGCGCCTTAAGATGGACGCCGTCCTGCGAGGCGTAACCGGAACAGGATCGACTCCGGGGCAAGCCCCGGGTTCCGCGCAGGACCAGCCCCCCCAAGTGCCCATGGATAACGCTACCCAGGAACAGATGCGCGCGCTTGGGTATCTCTGACGCGCGGACCGACGCGTCGTTCATCCCAGTGTCGCGGCGCGCCCCATCACTTTTCCCGGATGTCGAACCGATCCAGTTCCCGGGAAATCCGTCCTGTCAAAATGCAATAGAACATCCGCCAGTCAGACAGGAACGACAGCAACGGATACTTGAACGTGGCGGGACGGTTCTTCTCGAAAAAGAAATGCCCAATCCACGCGAATCCATACCCGAGCACAAGGCCAAGGGGAATCAGCCACCATTTCTGGTCGATGAAAAAGGCCAGCAGGCAGACCAGCCCCAGCGTGGACCCCGCGAAATGCCACAGGCGGGTAATCCGCCGGCTATGCTCTCCAAGGTAATAGGGCCAGAAGGCTTCCAGCCGCTGCCGGAAAGATCCGGTGTTGTCGAAATCCGCCATGACGTCTCCTAATGCCTCCGCAATGGCGCAACGGATAACACCTGGAAGAACCCGTTTAATTTCCCGGGCATGACATGGTCCAGCCGTCCAGTTCCCGGCGACAGAGCACGGGCCGCACGCCGGCCAGCACGGAAGCACACGCCCCGTTGACAAATTCAGCCTCGGAGAGGGTATCGGTATATTCGATAGCAAGCACGGGCTTCGCCGCGTCAACGAAAGGCTTCCAGAGGTCACACCAGCCTTCAGCGTAACAGGATTCGCTCACGGCGAAGTCAAAATCGGGTTCCAGGACAGCTGCCTGTTCCGGATCGTTCTTGAGTCCCACGGCCAGGCCTCGCCGGTGGGCTTCCCGGGCGATCCACCGGTTGAAGTGGATCTGGTCGGCGTCCCGCAACGGAAAACCCGTGGCATTGAGATAGCCGTCGACATTGTCGGGATCCACGCCGTCAAACCCTTTCTGGACGGCAAGGTCGAGGCGATCGCGCAGAATGGGCCCCAGCACGTCCAGCGCCCGGATGTCCACCCAGCGTTCCCCGGGCCATCCTTCGTAGGGAGCGCCGATAATAGTCCCGGGATACCTCGACGCGTCCGGCCGCCACTCCTCGTAACTGCCCGCGGAGAAGTAGGCCACCACCCGGGCGCCGCCGGCCTTCAGCGCGGAGACCGTCTCACCGGGCGTATCAAAAAGATCCAGCACGTAGACGTCTACCCCGGAAACGGGCGCGGTGACGGGTTCACTCAACTGGTACCGCCACGTCGCGTCCAGCCGGGGCTGCCACCGGGACGGCTCGTCCGTCCCTTCTCCTGCGCAACCAGCCAACAACAACAGGCCGATGCCCACGCCCAACTGCCTTGCTCGTGAACTCATGCGTACCGATCCTGCCCCCGATATGGTCACACGGGAGCATCGTAACGGGCCTCATCCCCTCTCCGTTTGAATGGTTAAACCCTCATGACTCCCAACTATTATTCCCTGAATCCGTAGAAAAACGCGCGCATGCTGTCCGGATTCTGCGGGGAGGACCGTGGATGCAGCAATACTTCGACCCGGGGGAAACCCAGTTCGTTCAGCATGGCAGCCACGGCGTGATGGTTCAGGCCCCACCAGTTGGTAGGGTCACCCAGCTTGGACTTGCCCGGGTAGAACGCGGCAGCTGGACGTTCCAGGTCCCACAGGTCTATCACGGTTTCGACCACGATCTGTTTTTCGCATACCGCGGTCACCTTTTCGAGACCCAGGAAGGGATTCTTGAGGTGGTACAAAACGCCCAGGAACAGTACCATGTCGAAGGTTCCCACCGTCTCCGGACTGATATCAAGCACATCGATATCCAGGTCCTGCACCTTCGAGTTGAGATAATGCCGCGCCGTGTCAAATCCGTCGAACGTTCCCCAGCCGGGACCGCTCCAGCAGAAATGGTCCGTGGCCAGCACACGGGCCGCCCCGCGGCGTTCGGCCTCGAATGAAAAAAAGCCGTCCCATGCCCCCACGTCCAGAACGGAAAGCCCCGCGGGACTGTACCGGAATACGTAATCGCTTTCCTCGAGTAACAGGTCGTGGGGTTTATGTCCCCTTGTAATGACGCCGTTCCCAAGATCGATGGAATGGAACCAGCGCACCTCTTCAGGATTCCGGATCATGGTTTATCTCCTCGCGAGGGTCAGGACGTCCCTCTTTTTCCCGTTCTTATGATATTATCGAACATCCGGACGAAAACTGTAACCGGACCGCGTCCAATCGGGAACAGGCCATGGCGATAGTTAATCTGGTTACCGGGGGGGCCGGCTTCATCGGCTCGCATCTGTGTGAACTTTTACTTGCGCGGGGGGAGGAAGTCGTCTGCCTGGATAACTTTTTCACGGGGCGCAAACGAAACATCCGCTACCTGATGAACCATCCCAGGTTCGAGATCATCCGCCATGACATTACCCAGCCCATCCTGCTGGAAGCCCACCGGGTATTCAACCTGGCCTGTCCAGCCTCGCCGATCCATTACCAGCACAACCCCGTGAAAACCATCAAGACCAACGTGATCGGATCACTGAACATGCTGGGGCTGGCCCGGAGGGTCCACGCGCGTATCCTGCAGGCCAGCACGTCCGAGGTTTACGGCGACCCGCTGGAACATCCCCAGCAGGAGACCTACTGGGGAAACGTGAACCCCATCGGTCCACGCAGTTGCTACGACGAGGGCAAACGCGTGGCGGAATCGCTCTTTTTCGAATATCATCGCCAGAACAAGGTGGACATCCGCGTCGTGCGGATCTTCAATACTTATGGACCCCGCATGCAGCCCGATGACGGTCGGGTCGTCAGCAATTTCATCGTGCAGGCCCTGCGAAACGAGCCGATTACCATCTACGGAGACGGTTCCCAGACCCGGTCGTTCTGCTACGTGGACGACCTCGTGCGGGGCATGGCAGCCATGATGGACCAGGACGATCTCACCGGCCCCGTGAACCTGGGCAACCCGGAAGAATTCACGATCATGGAACTGGCGCGCCTGGTCATCGAGATGACGGGTTCCAGGTCCTCCGTAGAGCACAGGCCCCTCCCGCCCAACGATCCGTCGCGGCGACGTCCGGACATCTCTCTGGCACGTGAAAAACTGGGCTGGACGCCCACGGTACCCTTGCGGGAAGGCCTGGAGAAAACCATCGCCTATTTCGACGCGCTGCTTTCGGGGCGGTTAACGGATTAGGCCCCAAAGGGTTCGTCGGGGAGGTTGAATCATGAGTGATGCCATTCGACCGGAAGACGCCGAGTCCCTGGTCCGGCAGGACCTTATCACTCGGGAAGAACTGAGTCGCGCCCGGGAACAGGAAGCCCGAAGCGGCGTGCCGTGGTACAAGTGGCTTGTCCAGCAGCAGAAAGTAACCTTCGAAGCCCTTGAAAACCTTTTGCGGTACGAATTTCACTCGCCATCGGCCCGATCCGCCCACAATAGCCTGGGCGAGGCCCTGGTGCGACGGAACGTGATTTCACGCGACCAGCTGGACGAGGCCCTTGCCGAACAGCGCCGCAGCGGCCGCCTCCTGGGCAACATCCTGCTCGAAAAAGGCTTCGTCCAGCCACGGGACATTGCCCTCGCCCTTGCCGAACAGCATGGCATGACCTACGCCGAACTGGCGGATACCCCAAGCGATCCCGCGGCCCTGGACGCCGTGCCCGCGCAACTCGCCGAAAAGAATGGCCTGCTGCCCGCGCGGCTTGAGGACGGGGGACAGGTCATCGTTTTCCTGGCCACGCAGCCCCAGGCCCAGGACCGGGCCCACGAGGTGGCCATGCTCCTCGGCAAGCGCGCCCGGGTACTGCTGACCGCCTGTGATGACCTCACCGGGGAGATCCGCCGCCGTTATGCCGCGCGTGAACAGGAGGAGGTTCCCATGAGCCATTCCGAATCACCCAGGTCCACCCCGGTCACGCGACCGGTCACGAAGGATGAAGGGCCCGAGCGTATTCCCGCGGTAGAGGACACGCCCGACCGGAAGCCCATCACCGCGTCCGCCGCGGATACCGCCCGGTTCGCGGAACTGGGTCGCGCGGCATCGGGGGCCTCCGTCATCAAGCTGGTTTCAACCATCATTGAAGGCGCGGTACGGGCCGGCGCGACGGACATCCACCTGGATCCCCAGCAGCCTGAAACCCGGGTGCGTTTCCGGATCGATGGGGTCCTCCACGACGTCATGAGTATTCCAGAGGCCCAGCACGCCGCCGTGGTATCCCGGGTCAAGGTCCTGGCCGACATGGACATCACGGAAACGCGCCATCCCCAGGATGGTCACTTCCGGGCCCAGGTGGGTGACGTGGACCTTGACGTGCGGGTGGCCACCATGCCGACGTTCCTGGGCGAACGGGTCGTCCTGCGCCTGCTGGACCAGTCGGCCGTGCTCTCCGGCGTGAAGGATCTCGGGCTGGAACCGGACGACGAGGCCAAACTATTACGCAACATCAACCAGCCCTACGGCATGATCCTGGTCACCGGTCCGACTGGCAGTGGTAAAACCACCACGCTGTACGCCGCACTCAACCAGAAAGACGTGATCACCGAAAGCATCGTTACCCTCGAAGACCCGGTGGAATACCAGTTATCGGGCATCAACCAGGTCCAGATCGACCCGGACATCGACCTGACTTTCGCCGCGACCCTTCGAGCCGCCCTGCGCCAGGACATCGACGTGCTTCTGGTCGGCGAAATCCGGGACCAGGAAACCGCCCAGATCGCCATCCGGGCGGCCATGACGGGACACCTCGTGTTTAGCACGCTCCATACCAATGACGCGCCCGAGGCGATCAGTACCCTCCGTAACATGGGCATACCACCCTTCCTGATTTCCAGCGCGCTGACCTGCGTGGTTGGCCAGCGGCTGGTCCGCAAGATCTGCCCGGAATGCAAGAAGCGCTTCAGGCCCAAGCCAGACCTGCTGGCGGCCATCGGCCTGCCGGAAGACACGAAAACCCTGTACCGCGGCGCGGGCTGTTCGGCATGTCACCATACCGGCTGCAAGGGAAGAACGGGCATCTTCGAGGTGCTGGAGATCACGCCGGCCGTGCGGGAACTCATTCTGAAAGAGGCATCCCCGGATAAACTGGCCGAAGCGGCAGGCATGAAGAGCATGGCTGACCGATGCCGGAACAAGATCCTGGACGGCATGGTCGCGCCCGAGGAATTCCTGCGGGTGATCCGGGTTTAGTCGTGGTTCTCGCGGCGGTTGATCATACCTGGTACGAAAAGCCCGCCGGGATTCGGATACGGCCCAGTGCTGGCGGCGTGGTGGCGCGCGTTGAGAACGGTCGCATTCTGGTTGCCCTGGCGCGGGAAAAGGGCCTGGTGGGTTACGTGCTGCCCAAGGGCGGCCGGGAACCCGGCGAAGACGTGGACACGGCGGCCCGTCGTGAAATTGCCGAAGAAGTGGGCCTGACCCGGGTGCGCCGGCTGGCGGATCTTGCCGTGCTGGAACGGCTGGAGTCCGAGCGACGGTTCTGGTCCGTGATCGATTATGGCCTGTATGTCACGGACCAGTTCTCCGGCGAAATCGGCGATCCGGAGCACCATCCCGCCATGGCATGGATCGACCTGGAGGACCTGTCCGGCATGTTCTGGCCGGACGAGCGGAAATTGCTGGAAACCTACGGTCCGTTTATCCGGAATACGGTAATGGCCGCCGCGGCGATGGATCGCAGCCCATGATCCGCCCGGAACCCCGCGCTCCTGGAAATGATCCGGAACGTGAACGCGCCCTGGAATCCTATCGCTGGGCCTCGTCGCTTCCAGGACCGGACGACCCTGCCTATCCGGGCTCCCGGGCACCCCTGCACGTGGTACTTGACAACCTCCGCAGCGCCTACAACGTGGGATCCATCTTCCGCACGGCGGATGCCTGCCGCGCGGCCCACCTGTGGCTGTGCGGCATGACCGCCCATCCGCCTCATCCCAAACTGGAAAAAACCGCGCTGGGCGCGGAACACGCCATTCGCTGGAGTTACTTCGAACGGAACCGGGACTGCGTGGCCCGGTTGAAAGAACTGGGTATTCCGATAGTGGCTCTCGAAGTATTGCCCGGGGCCATTCCCTGCCATCGGTTCAACTGGCCCCGCCCCGTGGCCCTTGTCGTGGGCAACGAGGACCATGGCGTGCACGAGCGGGTGTTGCGCCAGAGCGACGCGGTAGTATGTATCCCCATGCTTGGCGTCAAGAACAGCCTGAACGTGGCCACCGCTTTTGGCATCGCCGCCTATGGCATCCTGCGCGACTGGGGATGGCTGGACCCTCAGGGCAGCCCCGATCGTGATCCCTGATTAATATGAGGCCAGGTTCAGCGTAATTCGTGCACTTCTTTCAGTTTTGCCGCCCTGGCCCGAAGCACATCCACGTTAGGTATGCGCTCATCGTACTGCTGGGCGTCCGCCCCGATCAGTATCTGGAGCAGGTCATACGATTCCTGGTACCGCTCGAGCCGGTCCATGCAGGTAGCCAGGCGATACACGTTGATCCAGTAATTCGCGCCGTTCTGGCCGTACCGGTCCAGCGCCAACTGAATCACGTAAGCGGCCTTCGAAAACTGAAGCGTCGACAACAGGTAATAGCCCACCCGCGTGAGGCCCGCCTCGTCGATGGCATCCTGTCGCGCGTCTTGACCGGGAACATGGCTCGTGTACTTCGAAACCATGTAATTGACCCCACCGCTGGTGCCCAGCCAGAAGATTCCCACAAGAACCAGAATAATCGCCGGCCACTTGAGTCCACTCAGATCCACGGGTATGACCTTTCATCGGCGCGTGAAGAAAAAAGCGCCTCTATATGCCAATAACCGCGCGGACGGCCCGCGTCATTCCCGATATGATGGGTATTTCAACGAGCGAAGCAATAACCCCGATGGCCAGGGCAACCGCTGCCAGCACAATCAGGGACTCCAGCAACCGGGTTACCCGGTGCACGATACCGAGACCGGTTCTCCGACCTTTCACATCGGAATAGGTCCGCGTTTCGCCAATGAATTTTTCGTGGCGTTCCCGGCAGGCGTCGCTGCAGTACCAGCCTGCCGGTCCTTGAACCACGCACACCTTGCAGACAGGCGCGCCACACTGTTTACACCGGTATACCGCCGGGGTAGCGGGATGGTTCACGCACGATCCTGCCGATCCAACTTCAAGCACGTGCCTCCTGCTCCTTTTGGCACAATTGTACCACCTGCGTCACAACGATTCCTCAGGGCACGGCCAGCGCGTCCAGCAGGGTAGCGATATCGCGGCGAATCTCCCGCAGGGTTTGCCAGCGACGGTCTTCCACCGCGCGCTGGCGGCGAGTGCCTCCAACCTCCGGCGTGTCGCCGTCATCTTCGAGGCCACAGAACCGGGCCACCTCGGCCACCCTTCGGGTCAGAAGATCCCTGGCCCTTGCCACGACATCCGCGCGTGCCGGGTCCTCCCCGGCCTTTTCCATGGCTTCCCGAAGGCGGGTCAGCATGCCGTGGTCCTCGATACCATCGCGGACGGCGTGCCAACGCTTGCTCGGCACCACGCCCCGGCCCTGGTATACCAGCAGGTAATCCGGTTCACCGTTGTTGAACCAGGGATCGAACCGCGTGGTGCAATAGGTCCAGAAACCCATGGCCTTGAATCCGTGATGGGCGCACAGCCATGCCTGGCCCCGGTAGTAAGCCAGGGCGGAACGATGCTTCGCGTTGCCCAGGCATTCATACACGAACACGTCGCTGCCGGTGGACTTGATGAACTCCAGTTTCGTGGAATCGGGCTTCAGGACGATACCAGTCCGGTTGGGACACCAGATATCCACGTAAGGCGCCATGGCACGCAAGTCTTCCAGTGAAGCGTCACCTACTGGATCCGTGTAAATCCGGATGTTCGGGTCGGCCTCCCGGGCCAGTCGGGCCATGTCGATGAACAACTCGACAAGGCCAGGATGCAGGCCCGGCTCGTCCACGGGGTACAGGGCCCACTCCTCGTAGGTAAACCCCCGGCTCTTCATGTGCTCTACCCACGCCCGCAGCCACGCCACGTGCGCGCGATTCCAGGTCTCGGACCGGGCGGGTGCCGGGCCCGACAGGGCTCCCTGGTACCCGCAGAACAGGATGATCCCCCGCCCCCGGCGGGCATCCATGTACGCGTCCACCTCGGCATAATCGGGCTCACCTGCCAGTTCTCCCTTTTCGTCAAAGGTGGCCCTGGGCGCGGAGGTACTTACGAACACGCTGGTGCCATGACGTAACTGGTCTTCCAGGGCGGCTTCCGGCTGGTCCTTCAGGTAGGAACTATGCTCGTAACCCCAGTGACACAGTCCGATCGTCTGGTGCTCAGGCAGTCGGTGGTTCCACACCGTCAGCGGAACGGTCAGCGTGGTGTCGGCGGCATCCCGGTCGAGTGCCCGGCACAGGATGGACACGGTCCACGCTCCCGGCTCCAGTCCCTTCGTGTCGATCTCCAGATACACCTGGCGCCCATCCCGTGGCGGAATCACGACCACGTTACCCTGGTTGAGTCCGGGCAGGGCGTCCGCCGAGACATCCCCCATTTCGGTAGGTACGGGCACTGCTTCCCTGGGGATCACGACGTCTCCGGCGGGCCGTTCCTTGCCGTCTGGTCCCGTCAGTACCGGGTTTTCCAGTCGGACGTAAAGGGGCGCGTCGCCCAGGTTGAACAGGTTAAACGCGGCAGATTCCACTTCACCGGAGAAGGCTTCCACGGCGGGATCCTGCAGGCCGGTGCGACCCTCCACCAGTTCATCCACCCCGCCGAAGGGAGCCCAAGGATTAGCGGACACGGCCAGCAACCGGCGGTTGTTGTTTTTCAGCCATTCACCGCACACCTTAAGGCGCACCGACGCGTCCAGTCCCCCTTGCAACTCCCGGGTAAAGGCCGCGAGGGTTTCTCCGGACAGGGCCTCCCGCGCGGCAGCCTTGCGCTGCCAGTCGGGCAGGCGTTCCCTTAGCCACGCGGCCCGCGTGGCATACGGGACGGCTTCCGTTGGCGGTAACACGCGCGACAACTGGTCCAGCGCGTCCAGGGTTTCGACCAGTGTCGCCAGTTCACTCGTGAAGGGTTCAAAGCGGGCCTGCCTGGTAACCCGGGCAAGTTCGTTGCCCTGCCGGTCGGTGACCACGCAGGAAAAGACCAGTTCCACGGGCCAGCGAGCCCCCAGCGTGTAGGCCATGACGCCCGACGCGAACAGGCCCTCGCTCTCGAACGTCTTCCTGGTGGGCCGCCCATCCTGGCACACCTCAAGGGCTACTTCCGCGCCAATCGCTTCGGGAAACGTCACCGTGACGCCACACTCGTTCCGGCCGACCTGCAGTTTTCCCGGGTCGAGGGTAATCACGGGGCGGCTGAGCCGCTGTTCCCCCGAAACGGACGCGATCCACCCCCGACGGGAACTGTCCACCCGGTACTCGGCCCACGCGACCCTGCCCGGCGCGGCATCCCGCCACCGCCAAACGGTGATCGCGCCGGTAACCACGGGGCATACCACCGATAACAGGCCATCTCCCCGGAGGTCTACTACCGCGGGGGTCGCGTTGGTTGCGCCGCCAAGGCCCACGGACGCCAGCAAATGCCCCGAAGCATCCAGAACAGACAGGGTCTTGTCATATCCCGCCGCGATGATTTCCAGTTTTCCATCGCCGGTAAGATTAGCGATGGACGCGGAACGACGGATCCGTTCGCCAAGGTCATACTGCCACAGCACCCTGCCGTCGCGCGTGAGGGCGGAAAGTTTGCCTGAAAGGTCTCCGGCGATCACCTCGACCTGTCCGTCTCCGTCGATATCCGCCACGGAAATGGCACTGTCCACGCCCCGGTCCAGCGGCACGGACCACGCGTCTTCACCGGTGGCGGTAAACACCCGGAGTCCGTCCGCGGTACCACACAGGATCTCGGGATGGCCGTCCCCGTCCAGGTCGGCCGCCACCTGGGCGCCCCCCGCGGGCACGCCCGAACCCGCCCGGAATTTTTCCCGGCCGTCGGCGTCCAGGCAGATCAGCGTGTCCCGCGCGCCGGCCAGCAGCACCTCGAGCCGCCCATCCCCGTCCAGGTCCGCCACGGTCGGCGCCCCCAGAAATCCCCCTTCCTGGTCGAATCGCCACCGTTCCGTGCCATCACCGCGCAGGGCCACGGCCCGCAGGGCGGAATCGGACACCACCAGTTCCAGGTTGCCGTCCCCGTCCAGGTCCGCCGCGGCCACGCCTCCGCATGCCCACCGGATGTGACCGGACATCCTGTACTGCCAGAGTTCCCGGCCGTCTCCGCCGGCAAGGGCGTAGACCACGCCCATGTTGGTCAGCACCAGTACTTCCGGCCCGGGGCTCGGATGGACATCCGCCACCGCCGGCGCGGCACTGACTGTTTCCATCTGGGTCCACGTCCAGACTGGATTGCCCGCGTAGTCCAGGGCCGTCACGGAACCGTGAATACCCCCGCAGACCAGCTCAGGCCGGCCGTCACCGTTCAGATCTCCCACGCCAACGGACGCGTCAAACTGTTCCCCGGCCGGTTGCCATGACCACACCTGCTCCAATTCCGCCGCCGCCATCCCCGCGTATGCCATGCCCACCGCACATGCCAGAACCCATCCACTCCAGCCGTTTCGCATAACCACGCCTCCAATCCACGGTTAATTCCACAATGGGCATTATATGGACTGGAGCCCGTGTCATTAAATCAGCGGCGGCGGAGGTTCCCGCGGGTCCCTGAAAAGATCCCTGCCGATCGGTGTCCTCCGCGGCCTTCCCCGGGTAGGATCCGCGTCCTGGTAGACGCATTCCCGGGGGCAGGCAGAGTCATTCCTTAAGATTCGCGGGTTTATAGCGATGGGGGTCAATGCCGTATTTTTCAACGCGCAACCCCATCAGGCGCTCGGAAATCCCCAGTTGCCGGGCTGCCTTGGCCTTATTCCCCCGGTTGTTCTTCAGGGCTTCAATGATCATTTCCCGTTCCACCCGCTCCAGCGTCTCGGTCAGGGTGCCCTTCATGACGGTATTGCTGGCCTCGGCGGTCTGCAGCGTCGGGGGCAGGTGATGACCATGAATCACGTCATCATCGGTCAGGATGACCGCCCGCTCAATCACGTTTTCCAGTTCGCGGACATTGCCCGGCCAGTGGTAACTCATCAGCATGTCAATTGCCGGCGTGGAAATCCGACGCACGTACTTGTTGTTTTCCTTGCTGTATTTTTCGACAAAAAAATTGGCAAGGTCGAGAATATCGGTTTTACGCTCGCGCAGGGGCGGCACGTATATGGGGAACACGTTGAGACGGTAGTAGAGATCCTGCCGGAACTTCCCTTCCTCCATGAGTTTTTCCAGGTCCCGGTTGGTCGCGGCGATGACCCGCACGTTCACCCGGATGGTTTCCGTGCCGCCCACCCGCTCGAATTCCTTTTCCTGCAACACCCGCAACAGGCGAATCTGCACCTGCGGACTCAGGTCGCCCACCTCGTCCAGGAAAATCGTGCCCCGGTTTGCCAGTTCAAACCGGCCCTCCCGCCGCCGAATGGCCCCGGTGAAAGCGCCTTTTTCATGGCCGAACAGTTCGCTTTCCACGATGTGTTCGGGCAGCGCCGCGCAGTTGACCCGGATGAAGGGCTTGCCCGCGCGGTCGCTGTTGTAGTGTATCGACTGGGCCACCAGTTCCTTGCCGACCCCGCTCTCGCCGCGGATCAGCACCGTCGCGTCCGTCGGCGCCACCTGGATGATGTGGTCATACACCGCCTGCATGGCCTTGGACCGGCCGATCATGTTGGCCGGCTGGAACTTGCGGCGGAGTTCCTGCTGCAGCAGCATGTTGTCCCGCACCAGCTGTTCGTACTCTTCCTGGGACCGCTGGCGCAACCGGACCGCCCGCGCGATCAGGGACGCTATGATCTGCAGCAGCCGGAGATCTTCCTCCAGCGAAACCGACTGGTCAAACAGCCGGTCCGCGCTCAGCGCCCCCACTACCACCGATTCCAGCTTGATCGGCACGCACAGGTAGGACACGTCCTCGCGGGACATCGAGCGGGCCTGGGTCCGGTTCAGAAACCGGGGATCCTCGGCGATCCGGGGAATAATCACCGGGTGCCCTTCCTGCACTACCCGGCCGATCACCCCTTCCCCCAACTGGTATCGACCACGCTCCAGTTGTTCCGGGGTCAGCCCGTGGGCCGCGCAGATGACCACCTCGCTGCGTTCACGGTTCAGCAACGCGATGGTACCCCGGAGCATGCCGGTGCGACGGGCCAACAGGCGCAGCACGGGACCCAGTTCGTCCCGGATGTCGGTACTGCGGTCGAGCAACTCGCTGATTTCGAGCAGCAAACTGAGTTCATCGACGTTCCGGCGCGCCTGTTGAAGCACGGAGGCCATATTTTATCTCCCTTTTCTTACCGGATTGTAAGAAAAAAGGAGATCCGGAAACGAATTATTCCGGCAAGGACCTTAAAAAATTACCTGCTGGTATCCGGAGGATGATCCAGGCCCCCTTCAGACGCCGAGGGATTCAAAGGATGGCCAGGGCGACCGGTTGGGACGCTCGCTGAGCGCCGAGGCTTCCGGATCACCGACGATGGCACCGTTTTCCGGGTCGATCCGCAGGCGGCGGCCGGCCCGGCAGGCCACGTTGCCGTAATGACACAAAGCGGCGCTCAGGCAACCTTCCTCGATGGGCGCGGCTGGTCTTCCGGTCCCCCGGATGGCTTCCAGAAAACTGATGGCATGGGGAACCTCAATTTCGCTGCCCCCATGTTTTTCGGGTTTTCCATCCGTGGGCCGGAAAGTCCAGCCACCCCGGGTAATCCGCAGGATGCCCTTGTCACCCCAGATTTCCGCGCCCACTTCGTCGCCGTCCATTCCCTTGTCGCACCAGAGGCGCTCTTCCCAGAGTACCGTCAGGCCGGGATACTCGTACAGGATGGTCTGGGTATCCGGCGTTTCCTTGGCATCGCGCACCACGAAGGTACCCGCCGCGCCACTGACGGCACTGGGATACCGCAGCCCCAGGAACCACCGAACCACGTCCAGCCAGTGGGCTCCCCAGTTACCCATCTCCCCGGTGCCGTAATCCGGAATAAAGTGCCAGTTGTAATGGGTCATGAGCGGGTTATAGGGGCGCCACGGGGCGGCCCCTACCCAGAGGTCATAGTCGAATCCCTCGGGCGGATCAGCGTCGGGCACCCGTTTCAGGGTGGGTCGACGGTGAACAACCCACGCCCTGGCAAAGCCAACCGTTCCAAGACTGCCGGCAGCCACAAACTGGGCCGCTTCCTGGAAATGCGCCCCGCTGCGTTGCTGCGTGCCCACGATAACCACCTTGTCAGCATGCCTGGCCGCCGCCCGGAGCATGGCCTGGTTATCCCGCAGGTTGAAGGACGCGGGTTTCTCCACGTACACGTGTTTACCGGCATCCAGGGCCAGCACGGTCATGAGTCCGTGCCAGTGATCCGGCGCGGCGATCACCACCGCGTCGATATCCTTCCGTTCCAGCACTTTCCGGAAATCCTGCTCAAACGCGGGAACCGGGTCAATCCTGGCCTCTTTGATACCGCGTTCATACATGGCGCGGTCACAGTCACAGAAGACCGCCACGTCCGCCCCGGCCGCGGCGAGGTTGGATGCCACCTGGTTTCCCCGGTTCCGGGTGCCGATCACCGCCACCCGGATCCGCTCGTTCGCGCCCCACGTCCGGGCAGCGGACAGGGCCGTCAGGCTCGCCGCGGCGGTTTTCACGAAGGTCCTGCGTGTCATGTTCACCTTTGCCATTATCGTCTCTCCCTGTACCATCGTCCGTTCCGGTTTTGTCCGTCCACGTCGGACGTTCCATCGCGGATTTTGTGATAGAATATCAATTTACTGGATCGTTGCGCCCGTCCGGCATAGCCCGGGGTTCCCCCTTCATGGCCAGCACGCGCCGTCCGCGCTGTCCCTTACGGACCGGCCCCGCCATGGAAGGGTTTCATCCGCGACGGTCCTCTAACCATACAGGAGCGCAGGGCATGGCAACCGCGATCACGAAACGGTCCGAAGACTATTCCCAGTGGTACATCGACGTGGTGCTGCAAGCGGACCTGGCCGAATACTCGCCCGTCAAGGGCTGCATGGTCATCAAGCCCAACGGGTACGGCATCTGGGAAAACATCCAGCGGCATCTCGACCGGATGTTCAAAGAAACGGGCCACGTCAACGCCTATTTCCCCATGTTCATACCGGAAAGTTTCCTGAAAAAGGAAGCGGAACACGTGGAAGGCTTCGCGCCGGAATGCGCCATGGTCACCCACGCCGGGGGCAAGCAACTGGAAGAACCCCTGGCTATCCGCCCCACTTCGGAAACCATCATCTGGTCCACCTACCGAAACTGGATCAGCACCTGGCGGGATCTACCGATCCTGGTCAACCAATGGGCCAACGTGTGCCGCTGGGAAATGCGCACCCGGCTGTTCCTGCGCACCACCGAGTTCCTCTGGCAGGAAGGCCACACTGCCCATGCCACCTGGGAAGACGCGGAAGAAGAAGCCATGCGGATGATCCGGGTGTACCAGCGGTTCGCGGAGGATTACCTGGCCATGCCCGTGGTGGTGGGCCGGAAAACCAATCGGGAAAAATTCGCCGGTGCCGACCACACGTACTGCATCGAGGCCATGATGCAGGACGGCAAGGCCCTCCAGTCGGGCACGTCCCATCACCTTGGCCAGAACTTCGCCAGGGCCTTCGACGTGAAGTTCCAGGACAAGGACATGCAACTGAAGTACGTGTACGCCACCAGTTGGGGCGTGTCCACCCGGTTGATCGGTGGGATGATCATGACCCACAGTGACGATGATGGCCTCGTGATCCCTCCCCGGCTCGCGCCGTTACCGGTGGTGTTCGTGCCCATTTACCGGAAGGACGAAGAGCGGGCACTCGTGCTCGAACGCATCGCCCGCATCACGGAAAACTGGGACCCCCTGTTCTTCAAGGTGGACGACCGGGACCAGTATCGGCCGGGGTACAAGTTCGCCGAGTGGGAAGTCAAGGGCGTGCCCCTGCGGATTGAAATCGGACCCCGTGACGTCGCCCAGAACTCCGTGGTGGTAGTCCGGCGGGACACCAAGGAGAAAACCATCCGCTCCTGCGACGGCCTGCTGGCATCCCTCCGGGAAACGCTGGAAACCATGCAGCGGGACCTGTTCAACGCCGCCAGGGAACGCATGACCGCCCGTACCTTCACCGTCGACCACTACGACGAATACCGCGAACGGGTGGATGCGGGTGGCTTCTTCCGCGTCTTCCTGGACGTGGACAACCCGGAAGTGGAAGCGAAACTCCAGGAAGATACCCGTTCCACCGTCCGGTGCATCCCGTTCGATCAACCGGACGAGGAAGGCCCATGCATGATCACCGGGAAACCCTGCCGGGGCCGGGTCATCGCCGCGCAATCCTACTGAGGGTGACAACTTGCGCGGGATCCATCCGGCGGATATGCTGATGACAGGCCGCGCCAAGCACCGCGCGCGGCAAAGGGATCACCGCGCAGCCACAAGATGAGTTCAACGGTAGACCAGCACATGGCGTCCAACGGCAGCGGGACACTACCCGAAGACCCCGGTAAACCGGCCGGGGAGGGTCATGTTACCGGTGACGTTGTCTTGCCGACCACCACGGAAGAGGGTGGTGACGCTTCCGGCGTGCCAGGGGCCATGCTGGAACGCGCGCGGGTGCTCGTCCGGACCGGCCGCCGGGATGAAGCTATCACCCTGTGCCGTCAATGGGCGGAAACTTTCCCGGAGGCGGCGGTACTGCTGGCGGAAATCCTGACCGCGCCGGAACATCACGCCACCACGCCCCACGCTCCTTCGGTCCGCTTCGCGCGGCGCGTGTTCCGGGTCTGCGCGGCAACCGGCCTGCTGGGGATTGCCGCGGCGGGCGGATGGGTTCACCAGGTGTGTCCGCCGGAAGCCGCGCTGGACGGCCTGTGCCCGCCGTGGGTGCCCGCGGGCGTGGCCTTTGGCTGCTTCCTCGTGACCTGCCTGGTCCTGGGGTGGTATCACGCCGCGATATACCGGGTCACCCGGTGGCGCGACCTGGCGGACGCCCCGTTTCGGGCCGCGGTGGGCGCCCTGGGGGACGCGGTGCTACTTGGGATGCCCCTGCTGGGCCCCTGGCTGGCGCCAGGCCTTTTAAGAGTCCGGGACGAGTCGGGACGTCCCACCGCGCGGGGCCTCAACCAGGCGCTCTGGCTGATGTCCGGCCAGGTCATGGCCCTGGCGGCCTGCCTGGGATTCCTCCTGTAAACAGCCCCTCCGCTCACAGCCACCAGAAGAGCGTGTACCCTTCCAGTTCCAGGATCAGTTCCACGGAGAGCAGCAACAGGACCACCACGTACAGCATGGCGCCCCGAAACAACGCCATCCGCGGGGACAGGTCCCACGCAGGCCGTACGATCGCCCCCGCATCCCCGGGCGCGGCGCGCCGCGCGAACCACTCCACCGGCGTCACCGCGAACATCAGCCCGATCCCCGCGTACAGGGCCAGCCGAAGTGGAGGGTCCGGACTGGCCAGCGTCAGGTAAAGGTACACGCCGGTCATGCCCGAAAAAGCCACCAGTTCGCCCCATGTCGGCGCGAGCAGCACCCCACGGAACAGGTACAGCAGCCCCACGGTCGCGCACAACAGCGCGGGGGCGGCAATGTTCAGGAACCGTCCGTAACTGATCAGGCCCGAAAAAGAGAACCGGATCGTCAGGTCCAGCAGGAACAGCCCCATGAAAACGTAGAAAGCGAAAAACGCGCGGCGCGCGACCAGGGCCGGCAGCGCGATCATCCATCCGAACCGCCAGGGATGGAGCGGAAAGAACCAGATCCGGGCCAGGCAGAACCCGGCCCATGAGAGGTAGGCGTAGATCAGTGAGGTTGTCGGGGTAATCGCCCACATGTCAGGTTCCCCTGTCACCGGCGGCCGGTTCTTCCGGAATGACCGATCCCGTGGCCGCGTCCCGGCGCAGGAAGACTTCGTCCATCACGTCCAGCCATGGCGTGAAGGTCCGCAACCGGATCCCCTCCGGGGAAAAGGTCAATTTCGTGAACCCGGCGTGATTGGTTACCTTCCGGACTCCGGGTTTAGACCGGACCAGCGGGTTCTGCACCGTCGCGCCGTTTCCAAGGCAGACGTAGGTATGTCCATTGATTTCGTAACGCGCGTAGGAATGTTCATGGCCATGGATCGCGATAGAGACGTTGTACTTTTCCACGAGCGGCGCGACGATATCCGACACGTCCCGGTGGTAAACCAGCACGCGATACATGCGGTCGCCACTCGCGGCCAGGGTTGCTTCCAGCCAGCGATACATGGGCTGATTCTTCGGATCACCCGGATCCACGTGGGAAACGTTCGCGATCTGGGCAATGATAAACCGTACATCGCCCCAGTCGAAGGCGTAATACGCGTCCCGCTCGGAAACGGTGGTTCCGAAATACTTGAAGTACAGCGGGTTAGCGGCCTCGATATTGTCATGGTTGCCGGGACAGGGCACCAGGGGATACCGGTCCAGGAACACGGATTCGTGAAAGAACAGGTTCCACAGGTGCTGATCCTCTGCCACCTGGGTCAGGTCACCAGCGTTGATCACGAAAGCCAGGTCCGGGACGCGGGCCAGCGTGGCTGCCACGGTATTGTAATAACCGATGCCAAAAATCTGCTGGGTATCCGAAACGCATGCCACGCTGAACGCGCTCGGCTGCCCGGGGGCGGTTGTAAAAGTCCGTGTTCCAGATAGCCCGTTGAGGTCGATATCGGGCGGCGTGCCGGCCCGGTAGTAGTAGCGTGTCCCCGGAAGCAGGCCCCGGAGATGAAACCGGTGCAGGGTTACCGGCTTATCATCTCGGAGCACCTGGTCCAGGCGCGCGGGATCGGTTCCGTAGCAGATGAAGGACGGGACCTCCCGGCCGCTTTCCCAGGTCACGTACACTTCGTGGTGAGGATCCAGGCCGCTCCAGTGGACGTACGGCTGCTTGTCCGTGGACAGGGTCTCCTGGCGCAGCCAGGAAACACCGACATATCCCAGAAAGCCGGAGAGCAGCAGAACGGTCAGGAGCAGTTTCCACACCGTCCGCGCCAGGAACCGCGCGAAAGCAGGCAAGTACGACAGCCTTTCATGTACGGGCGGCGCCCGCAGGCACCCCCATGCCGGAAGTCAGACCACGCGAACCGGTTAACCGTTTCAGTCAGCCCGCTCAGTGCCAGCCTCACCAACCGGAGTCCATCATATTCTCCCCTTAGGAAAGCGGCACATTTATCACCGTGGTCATCCGAATGCGTATATCACGCTATGATCCTGCTGCCCCCGGAGTAAACCGGCGAAAGCGCGCGCGGACAGTGCCCCTCTTTTCAACAGCCTTGTCGCGCGTCGTTCCTTCATGGTCCGCATGCCCTGGAGCCAGCGTAATTCTTGCCCGCGGCGGCTTTCTCTTCCCAGGCTTCCACCACTTCCCCCCGAAAAAGTACGACCTCCACATTGACCCAGATTACGACATCTGGCTTCTCCTTCAACAGTAACTCCGGCCACTGGTATATATTGCGAACATAGACAACGCGTTCAAAAACATACGGAAAGAAGTCGTGCGTCCCCCTTCCAAAAGAATCGCAAAAGACGACCGCCCGCAAGGGCGACGCCCCAGGACATTCATACACCGCTTCAACCTGAACTGTAGGGGGAATAATGAGATCCGCGTATTCCCTTTGTACCTGTTCGGGTGTGAGTTTTCTGGGTTGAGGACCACTGATGTGAAAGATACATTCCTGGGGGTAGAAGAACGGGGCCAAGTTAAGCATCCGGGCCAAATCGATACCCCAGCGCACGGTCTTGACTTCCCACGAGACTCGCTCCGGGTCAATGGGACGCAGGACATCAATCCGCTCGTGCAGGCGATCCAGAAACTCCCGACACACGCTATACGCGCCCTGTGAATTCCAGTGACTGTCCGCGGGGAAAAAGACAACGTGGTTTTTCTTAGCGGCCAGCATGCAGGGCGTGGCATCCATAATAAAAATTTCCGGGTGCGCCTTCATACGCTCGAGATAGGCGCCAAGGGGATAACAGGTGCCACGCCTGACAAACCATCTTGGCAAATATTCGGGATATACATTGTGTTTTCTTGGAATGAGTAATTGGGCGAAAAATATGCCCCGCTCCGCACACCACCGGTGAAATTCAACGGTGGTCTCTTCTATTGATTCCAAAGGGAAAAATTCCAGGGGAATATCCTGCTGATAATTGTGCTGGTTCAGTTTATCGCCTAAAAAAAGCCAACCCGGCTCTGATCCGACAGCAACCTTGGAGGGCAGGGGATTGCTATGCAACACGAAGAATTTAAAGGCATTGTGGATCTGGATTACCTTGTCACGGAAGCCATAATGATCCTGAAACCATGCTTCAAATCCGGATGGAAACGCTCGCAAATCGGATGGATTGAAGCCAAGCGAGGGAAAATCCGCGAGTCTCCGGTTTTCGGTGGTCTCTTGCTGCTGACCCTTGTAAAAAAATTGAACACAAACTGGAGTAATGATCAGGACAAGGAACCAGAAGAGGAGTAAACAGCTCATGAAAAACTGAATTCGGGTCGTGATGTTTTCCCGCATTGCTGTCGTGTCCTTAAAACCGGAAATAAATGAATGGATTGTGCGTACCGGCCACTAGCGACATGACGCAACCAACAAGCAGCAACAGGTAAGCGCTCACGGATACCGTGCCGACAGTCGCCATCCGATAGGGGACCCACCTGACGGACCGTTCCTGCCAGTCGCGTACCCATCCCCTGAGTTTCGGAAGAAAAGGTGTGGCACCGATCAACCCTGCCGCGAAAGCGATCAGAATATCGCCACGAAGGTATCGCCACAACAACTCGGGCCAAGGATTTGCGCCCGGAATACCCATCATGGCCTTGTAGAAGTTTATCGCCTGCTCAAGCGTTTCAGCCCGAAACAGTACCCAGCCTCCAGCCACAACCACTAACACGTAGCCGTGGCGCATCGGTGCCGGCAAGACTTCGAGAAATCGGCTGAATCGCGTCCGCTCCAGGACCAGAAATAGCCCATGGTAGAGTCCCCAGAACACGAAAGTCCAACTGGCTCCATGCCATAGCCCGCATAAAAAGAATACTATGAGCAGATTCAGGTAGGTTCTGAGTGCGCCGCGCTGGTTACCACCCAAGGGAATGTAGAGGTAATCCCTGAACCATGTCGAAAGCGAAATATGCCACCGTCTCCAGAATTCTCGGATACTTTTTGAGACATAGGGCCACTGGAAATTCTCGCGGAACTCGAAACCAAACATGCGTCCCAAACCGATCGCCATGTCTGAATACCCGGAAAAATCAAAATAAATTTGCAGGGTGTAACAGATAACTCCGAACCATGCGACACTGGCCGTCAACGCGTCCGCGGGCAGGTTGAAAATCTCATCGGCCGGAAAAGCGAACGTGTTGGCCAGCAATACCTTCTTGGCGAGACCAATGAGGAAACGACGAATTCCCCTGGCTATCATCTCCACCGAGGTTTTTCGCGCTGAAATCTGGTCCTCGATGTGCTGGTAACGCACTATGGGACCGGCAATAAGTTGCGGAAACAGGGCCACGTAGAGGGCGAGTCGCAGAGGGTTGTGTTGCGCGCGCGCGTCTTGTCGATGCACATCCAGCACATAAGATAGCGCCTGAAATGTGAAGAAGGAGATACCGATAGGCAGATGAACAGGTTGAAGTTCGATTGCCGGTATTAACCATCCGCCTAGGCACGCGTTGATGTTATCCACGATGAAGTTAGCGTATTTGAAAACACCCAGGAGGCCCAGGTTGAAAAACACGGCTATAGCCACGGCTGACGTGGCGGCTGGTCTACCCCTTAACCGGGATACCGCAAGCCCAAACACGTAGTTCATTGCTATAGAAATCAACATGATCACAACGTAAAAGGTCTCTCCCCAAGCGTAGAATAACAAGCTGGCCAGAAGCAGTACCGTATTGCGAAGAAAACGCGGCACCAGGTAATAACAGGCAAGTGTCAAAGGGAGAAAAAGAGAAATAAAAACGAGAGAACTGAATACCATCGAACTGATCCTCAGACAAAGCAACGCTGCGTGTGTTTTGGACCCAAGCGGAAAATTTTACTGAGGGCATACTTGGCGTTGCAAGCCATCGGTCTTTATGGCAGTGCGCGCGTTATAGACGGTCAAGTTTTCTATGGGAACAGCGTCGGATTTCGGGAAGGCTAAAAGCTTACCCCCATCTTTCGACAGGATTGGACGCAATTTAACTTGTCTTGGTAAAGCGGCATTAGCCCTGACGTAACCGGTATCGTAGCAAGGTTGGCCCCAGGGTACCAGCACGGCTGCGAAGGCGTTCTGCGGGGGCGCTCAAGACTTTTTTAAGGAAGTCGAACTCCAATCTTAAGTGGGCCATTCCTGGTACAAGGCCACCATGAGTGCCTCGGGATCTGCCCCAGTGTCATTGCGGCCCCGTTCGAAGCTCAGGAGGGCATGCTCCAACAGTTGCTTCTTTTCCCTGACGATCTGCGTCGGATGGATCTTGTGGCGAGAGGCAGTTCGTTCTATGACTTATCCTCTGCACCGCCTCCGACGTCTCCTTCGCCCTTAACGACTTCGAATACTGCCGCGTTGCTTTCCCATGGATTGGACTCTTCTGCAGACAGGGTCCGCGGTGCTTCCCGGCTAGTTCAAACCCACCGGAATCTTTACCTGGTACCCGTCCAAAAAATCGGGATAACTTCAATTTGGCGAACATAGACAACGCGCTCAAAAACATACGGAAAGAAGTCGTGCGTCCCTCTTCCAAAAGAATCGCAAAATACGACCGCCCGGCTCCTGGAAAACTCTTTCCTTGGAGCACGCGTCGCATCCGGATGCCTGCCCCAGGGGGTATCCTTCTGGCAAGAAAGGCATGGAGACAGCGGAGGGAACACCCTGGAATCAGGAAGTAGGATCTTCACCTGACGATGGAGGCGCTCCACGTCGCAGGTGTGGAAATTCCTGGTACATGGCCTCCCTGGAAAGACGAAGAGCGTCTATATCCCCCCTTTTGCGCGCGACACGCTGCTGTAACTTGTAGGCCATGACACGGTCTTCGGGCTCAACCGCCTCCCGGAAGATTTTTTTCAGGAGAAGATGGGTCCTTTGCTCATCTCCTATGTTTAAAGCATGCCTGGCCAAGGCCAGCTTTTCTTTTATACCAAGATTTTTTGGTGTAGCCAGGTCATCCAGCATGGCGCTAAGTAACGTAGGTAGACTTAACAGATCCTCAATGTTGTGCCAGATGACGGGTTCGAGCACATCAGGATTTCTATTGTGTACGAATTCAGACCATCTCTCCGGGATTTCAGAACCGGTAAGATCTACTCTACGCTGGTATCCAAGCACTTCCCGCTCAAGAGTCCGCAAATTACAGCGTTTCAACGCCGTTTTCCAGATTTTCCTGGCGCAACGAGCCAGATCCAATTCCGGCACGTCATCCCATGGCCACGGCACCTCACGATGAATCGCGTGGGCCTTCAACAAGTCCAGATCAAACCTGGAACCGCTGAATGTGACTATGAGGGTCGGCCGGGCAAACTTTCGAAATATGGCCCTTAGCATGGGACCGACTTCCAGGGTATTCCGGGAAAAATACTGGCGGATACTCAAACGGTAATCGCTTGTTTTTGAATCTTTCGCGAGATACGCTATACCTACCAGAAATACGAGCGTATCTACATCTCTAACAAATCCGGTCGTTTCCACGTCCAGAAATATCGTCGACGACCAACGAATCTCAGCAACCCTGGATTCGTTGGTCAACCACGCTACCATCTTTGGATTTCGCCACCGGAACAGATGCACGCTCCGGTGTCCCCTTACCGCAGGCATGGAAAGGTAACATCTCCGTACCGCGTAAGTTTCAGGATGTGTACCCTCCACTGAAAAAACTAGTTTCCCGGACTTAAAACACTGATCCTTCATGTCTTCCTTTCATATGAGTCCAGACCGCCTATCTTTAAATGACGCGCCACCTATCCTTTTCGGAATTAAAAAATAAAACTAGAATAACTTTGTTAGTATGATAGCAGGGTGTCACCCGCTTTTGCACTTAAAATCTGGGCATTACCCCTGCCTCTAACAATGTGATATAATCGTAGCAATCAACTGGGGATGGAGTTCCCCCTAAAACCGCCGATGTGGCTGATGACTCCTGTCTCGCGATTGCGGGGCGGGTTTTTTTATTTTCCCCCCGCGCCACGGAAAGGAAGTGGACATGCGTCTGGAAGCGGTATATGGTATCGCGGCTCTGTGGATGGGACTGGCCGTGGTGGCCACGGCCCTGGCGAAACAACTGAGGATCTCGGTGGCGCTGATGGAAATCTGCGTAGGGGTAACGGCGGGATTCGTCGCGGAACACTGGTGGGGCAACACGGAAGCCCTAGGATCGGGTGAACCGTGGCTGCGGTTCCTGGCCAGCACGGGCGCGGTGGTGCTCACGTTTCTCGCGGGAGCCGAACTGGAACCGGAAGTGTTACGCCGCAAATGGAAAGAGGTGTCTGTGGTTGGTTTCATGGGATTCCTCGCACCCTTTGTGGGATGCGCCCTGGTGGCGAAATACCTGCTGGGGTGGGACACGCGCGCGAGCCTGCTGGCGGGGGTAGCCCTTTCCACCACTTCCATGGCCGTGGTTTACGCCGTAATGCTCGAGACCGGTCTGAACCGGACACCCTTCGGCAAAGGTATCCTGGGCGCGTGTTTCGTGAACGACCTGGGCACGGTTATCGCCCTGGGGCTGATCTTCGCTCCGTTCACGGCCAAAACCGTTACCTTTATCGTGGTGTCAGCCGCGGTAATCGCCCTGTTACCGTTCACCAGCCGATGGATCACCCGCCGGTACGCCCATGGCACGTCGGCGGTACGGACCAAGTGGATCCTGTTCATCCTGTTCGGGCTGGGCGCGCTGGCGGTCTGGTCGGGCAGCGAGGCCGTGCTACCCGCGTACGTGGCGGGAATGGTTATGGCCGAATTCGCCTCGGCCGATCCGCACTGGATTCGCCGGCTGCGCACGCTTACGGTCGGACTGCTGACGCCGTTCTATTTCCTGCGGGCGGGATCGCTGGTATCTCTGCCCGCCCTGGCCGCCGCGCCGCTGGTGTTTTTCGCCCTGCTGGGCGCGAAAGTCGTTTCCAAGATATTCGGCCTGTATCCCGTGGTTGGCCTTTTCGAAAAAAGCCGGAACCCGCGCTGGTATTACACCCTGATGATGTCTACGGGGTTGACTTTCGGTACCATATCAGCCTTGTATGGCTTCTCGCACGACATCATCACCCGGGAACAGTACTCTTTCCTGGTGGCGGCCGTCATCGCGAGCGCGGTGGTGCCGACCATGATCGCCAATTTCTTCTTTCTGCCGAAGCACTTGCTGCCCCTGGCCAACGAGGATTTTGCCGACCTGATGGAAAAAAACGGAGACCCGGCCCCGGGAAACGGTGAGGAAGGCCTGGCGTCGGAATAGTCTCCGGGACAGGATACTCCGTTCCGCGCGTGGACCCCGGAACCGGGAGGCTCAGGGACCGTGACCTGGCGCGGGCGTTTCCGTCCGTGATTCCGGCCACAGCACGGCACGCAAGGCGTCCAGCCGGGCGGTCCCTTCGCGCAAGGTAGGACAAATCCACCCGCCCTCATCGAATTCGTTCCAGGCGTATATCAGAACGGTCCGCGCCCGCGCGACATCCGGATGATCCCGCACCCAGACCAGGGCGTTCCGCGCGTGAACGGCCAGTTCCCCTGGAAGGGGCGGCGCGTAATACTGCTCCATGTCCCCGCCACGCACCCAGGGCACCGGTGTTTCCACCCGGGGGCGCATATCCCACCCCGCCGTGACCAGGGGAATCACTTCCCGGCCGGTAGCCGCGAAGGCGTCCCACCAGCGTTCCGTATAATCGGCCAGCGCGCGATAGGGGGCCGCTCGCGCGCCCCCGTTGGACGCGTACGCGCCTATGGCGTCCAGCCCAAGCAGGTCCGCCTGGCGCGCGAGCGTTTCGGGAGACCATCCCTGGGCCACAATGTATGGTTCTCCGGCGCCGCTATCCCTTGCCATGTTCCGCAGGCTATCCATGGCCGCGCGGGTCTGTTCCCAGGATTCAAAACGGCCTGGTCCCACCAGGTCGTCCACGCTGTAGAGGAAAACCAGCGGCCTGCCGTTCAGGACGGCCTGATACATCGGATCCCGGAACAGTGCCGTGTAACGCCGCACTTTTTCCGGCCAGGCGGACAGTCCCCCCCGACCTTCCCATCCTCCCTGCAGAATGAGGCAGAAATGGATCCGGTCCTTGATCGGACTGGACAGGTACAACCGTAATCCATCGCTCAGGGCATGGGTTTCGGGATATACCACGAAGGCCCAGTAGTCAAGCCCCGCGTGGTGCGCGTACTCGATTTCCCGGTCCATGATTTCCCGGGTGTTTCCCCGCGCTTCCACGGTGTTTTCGCCCGTGATCCGACCGTAGAAGGGCAGGCGGTAATGCCACCTGGCCGGGGCAAGCGTCTTTTCCACCAGCAGGCCGACCTCCGACGCCGGTCCGTGCCAGGCATCCCAGCGGATCGCCCCCACGATCAGGCCATCCGATGGTGCCGGATCCTGGGACTGCGCCCATACTGGAGGCAGAAGCCACGCGCCACCGGCAAGCGTCCACAGCAGAATGGCCAGGGGTACGCGTCGCATGAATGGCTTTTCCTTCCGTCTTGGGTTGACACGTTCCCTCACAGGAACCGGGCGTGTTCCGGGCGCACATAGTCGAATAGACTATGGCCTATCCCGCGCAACATCCGGTCGAGCCGGACCAGTGGCAGCCCAAGCACGTTGTAATAACAGCCATCGTACCGGGCAACCAGCAGGCTGCCGGGGCCATCCACCGTGTAGGCTCCCGCGCGATCCAGCGGACGGACTGCCTTGACGAAACAGTCGATTTCCGCGTCCGCCAGGGACCTGAACGTCACGTCCGTGGATTCGCTGCCCACGGCGGACGCTCCCGTGGCGGTATCGATCACGGCCAGGCCCGTCACCACCTGGTGGGTATTGCCGGAAAGCCGGCGCAGCATGGCCCGGGCGTCGTCGAGGTCGACGGGCTTGCTCAATGGCCGTTCCTCGAGAAACACCAGGGTATCCGCGGCTATCACCAGGGCGGGTTCCGTAATCCTGGACAGGACGGCGTCACGCTTGGCCCGGGCATTCGCTTCAACAATCGCCGCTGGCACGCCTCCCTCGTCATGCTCGGTCGCGTCACTCGGCATGACCCGGATGGTCATACCCAGTGCTTCGAGTAACGCCCGTCGCCGGGGCGAAGCGGATGCCAGGATAACGGGGAGCAGGTCTCTCATGAAGTATTCCGCCTGGGACCGCCCACCTGCTTGGGATTCCGCCGGGGCGGGTTGGCCTCCGGCCGGACGGTCGCGTCCCCGGACGGATGACCCGCGGCCGGTTCGGATGACACGGAATCTCCGGAGCGCGTGGGATCATTGTCGGCGGGCGCCGGAGACGTCGTCGCGCCTGACGTCCCGGGAAGGCTTGACGCCGAGGAAGCGGGCGAACCGGCCCCATCCGGTCCGGGCGCTTCAATCGGCGGCCGGGATTCCGCGGCGCTGGATGTTCCGGCGATGTCCGGCGGCAACAGCAACGCGTCGGGCACCCGCTTGCCGCCGGGACCGATCGTTTCGATCACCTGGTCGTTTTCAATGACCTTGGTTCCCTCGGGCAGCAGGATCTGGGTGGCGGCGGGATCCGGCCGGTACGCCGTGTTAATCTCGCCGATCTCTATGTGGGTTTCGGTGTTCTCGTCGTTCCGGATGAGAATCCGCCAGGGCAGGTAGTCCTGGTCGCGCAGGTATAACCGTACCCGGACGAAATACGACTCGGCCTCCGTGCCCGCCTTCGGGCGGATTTCCAGCCCTTTCGAACCCCGGGGCTCGTCGGGCACGCTGAATATTTCCAGGTCGTAGGCTTTCCGCAACGTGTCCAGCGTGTCGACGAAACCCATGAAAAGAATTTCCGCCTGGGGATTGTTGCCCAGGTCGAAGACCGTGACCTGGCGGATTTCGGCGTCATATTCGTAACCCCGGGTATCGTCTACCAGCGTAACCCGTTCCGGGTCATCCATGTGGTAGATGACTCGCCGGGGCCGAATGTAGGTCAGCGTGCCCCGCGCCACGATGGTCTCGTCCGGCGTGATGACCGTCTGGGTAAAGGGAGCCTCCAGGGCGATCACGCGATCCCGGCTCTGGGTAAACGACTTGAAAAAACGGTCCGCGCCGGTGTCATCCGCCGCGCCGGAAGACACGTAACACAGGAGCACAAGGCCGAACAAGCCAAGCGGAAGCCACGGGTCAGTCCAGTTTTTCAAATGGGGAATCCTCTTCGTCGTCGGGAACGGTTTCTGCCCCGGAACCGGGTTCTCCTGGCGTCACGGTGGACGGCGTACGCGATGCCTTTGCTTCCTCGGCGTCATCGCTGATGGACACGAAGTGAGCGCGGGAAGGCGCTTCTTCCTCCGGTTTTTCCAGCACCCGTTCCGCCCGGGGAATTTTCTCCAGCAGGGCCTCGTGCACGCGGATGATATGGGCAATATCCGCCCTCAACCGGTCACGGGCTTCGGTCAGGGCACGAATTTCCTGTTGCAGGGCTTCGGGAAGTTCCTCGCTTTTCATGCGGGCCCGGGCGCGTTCCAGCCGGGCTTCCTCTAACAGGGCCTGGGCCTGGGATTTCGCGGAGGCGACGATGGTTTCGCTGATCTTCTGAGAACTGATCAGGGCATTGCGCAACGTGGTTTCCATTTCCTTGTACTGGACCAGTTGTTCCCGGAGCGTTTCGGTTTCCTTCTGGAGGCGACGATTCTCCTGCAGGGCCCGCTCCAGGGCATCGGCGGCCCGTTCGAGCAACTGGTCCACTTCCACCCGGTCGTACCCGCCCACGAGTACCGCGCGGAGATCGGCGTTGATCAGGTCGCTGGGCGTCAACCCGGCGCCTTCACCCAGCATCTCCGAAACCAGCCGGTCTTTGCGCATGTCGGCATCTCCTCGCTTTCCCGGCGTCGTCGCCGGCTGTTTCTTTATTTCAACTGGCCGCCCAATTCGCGGGAGCGTTCCGTGGCCGCCCGCACCGCCCGGAGCACAAGATCTTCCAATCCACCCGCGCGAAAGGTTTCCAGAGCCGCGAAGGTGGTTCCGCCCTTTGACGTGACTTTTTCCCGAAGCGTGGCCGGTGGTTCCCCGGTTTCCACCAGCATCCGCCCCGCTCCGTGCGCGGTGTGGATGGCAAGCAGGCGGGCCGTTTCGGGATCCAGCCCCTCCGCGATCCCCGCCCGGATCAGCAGTTCGGCCAGGTAAAAGAAATAGGCTGGACCGCTCCCGCTCAGGGCGGTTACCGCGTCCAGCTGGGTTTCCTCCACGAGCACGGCGATTCCCACCGCCTGAAAAATCCCCAGGGCAACCTCCCGATCCGCGTCCCCGCACGCGGCATTCAGCGCGAGGGCCGCCGCGCCCGCGAGCCGCTGGGCAGGCGTGTTCGGCATCACGCGGATGATCGCGCGGTCATGGCCAAACACCGACTCGAGCGCGCGGAGAGGCACCCCCGCCATGATGGAAATCACCCGGCTCTCCGGACCAAGCGCCGCGGCGGGACCGGCACAGGCTTCGCGCCACTGCTGGGGTTTCACCGCTACCAGCAGGGTCCGCGCGTGACGGGCAAGTTCCGTGGCATCGGCACAGGTCGCGCATCCCAGGGCGGCGGCATCCGCCTGCCGCGCGGGATCAGGGTCATACGCGGCCAGTTGCCCGGCCGTGGCGGTATCCGTGGCCAGCAATCCCCGCGCGATGGCCGACCCCATGTTGCCGAATCCCAGGAATCCAAGCGTTCCTTCCAGGCTCATCCCGCCGTTCCTTCCGTCGTCGCGCTCGCGACCGCCAGCCATGGGGCCCGGGCGGCCTCGATAATCACCGCGGTTTCATCACACTGGGGCAGCAGGGGACACCGCGCGCAATCCTTGAAAACCTTCGAGGGCAGGTCCAGTCGGTCGATCTCCGCGAATCCCAGGCGCGAAAAGAACGCGGGGATCCGGGTCAGCGCGTATACCCGACGAATACCCAGGAGACGGGCTTCATCCACTGCCGCCCGGGTCAGCATCGCGCCGATACCCTGTCCCTGCCACGCTGCCCCAACCACCAGGGATCGCACCTCGGCCAGGTCCGCGCCGTCAATGTGCAGGGCGACCATGCCCGCCACCCGGCCGCCGTCCGCCCGGCACACCAGGAAATCCCTCAGGTTCTCATACATTTCGTGGGATTCCCGGGGTAACACGTGTCCCTCTGCCGCCGCGTCATCCAGCAGCGCCTTCATCAGGGGCACGTCCGACACGCCTGGTTTTTCGATGAACTTCACGATGGCATCCCGTTAATAAAACTCAAAAAATCATCGAAAGTTTAACACAACCATGACCACAACCCCGGAATGCTGGATCGAGTCAGAACATCCAGGGAATCCCCATCCGCTCGAGGCGCGCCGTTTCCCTCGCGAAGGCTTCCATGTCCCCTCGACACCGCGCGAGCACCGCTGGACGATATAACCCGAAAAACTGCGATTTCTCTGCGACCTCCTCTAACAGGCTCTCTACTGTTTCACAGTCATCACCGCTCAATGCCAAGTATATGGCTTTCACTAGAGACAAAGCCGGAAAATCTGGAAAACTCGCAGGATCCGTTGACTCAACAAGCACTTTGCTCAGATCAAAATACCCCATTGCGGACAACATCAAAGATTCTCCCAGGATGCTCACAGGATCGGCGGGCAGGTCTTCAGGCATTGAGCGTTGAAGAGCATAAACTGCCACTTCCGTCATACACTCACCATTTTTTCCGGTTGCCTGTTGCCAGAATTTTCGAAGAACATCCTCTTTGATGACGCAGGAATCACAACTATCTGACGGTTCAATCTCATCCTTAGGGTATTGCACACAAGCCAAATGCAGCGGAAACTGTCCGGGGAAAATATGTTCCGTGACATTCGAGAAACACCCACGCAGACAGGCGCCAAATGGAACAAAAATCTGAGGACCATAGGGCTCAACCGGCCATACCATCCAGATCCGGGCCCCGGGACGCGTTTTCCAGTATTCCCGGGCCATTTCTACCGCCTGCAGGGGGGTAAGCATTTGTCCAAAGCCAATCTTCCGCCCACTCAATTCCGCCTGATAAATCCATCCGGGACCATAGGACGTCCGTTTCTCTCTATGTACCGTGAAGATTTCCTGATTACTACCCGCGGGCAACCGGTGCCTTTCCGCGAGGTGATATTCCAACAATGGAACACTGGTCAGCAAGGTTGGGGCGAGGATCAGGTCGTTACTTTGTGTTTCTTGACGTAGCACGCTTGCCACCTTGATCCAGTCGGTCCGGCTCACGGAAGCCAGGCAGGTTATCCAGGTTAGGGCTAACGGCACCACGGGAAGCAGGATCGCCGCCGGAAACCATCGTCTGGGCACAGCCGCAAGGGTGACGCCGATCAGCAAGTATAACGCGGGCACCGACGCTGACAGGTACCGCGGCATGAAACAGGGGCGCCAGAAGTAGGACAGGAGGATCAGCAGTACCGGCGGCAGAACTGCCATAATCCAGACCAGCCGCAGGGCGGCACACGCTTCCGGGGCTCCATGACGGGTGGTCTTCCGACATATTAGGATCCCGGTGAACAGGATGGCCGCGCATCCCGTCGCCGCCAGCAGCCATTCCAGACTATCCCGGATGAAGACCATTTGCGGCAACCAGGGATTCCACCGTTCGGGAAAACCCGCCAGAACCTCTCCCATCCGTTGAGGCGCGTCCGGAGCCAGCACGGCAAACAGACTCCGAAGCGCGTCCGGCGGATGGTACATGGAATAGGCCAAGGCCGATACCATGGGCAGATGAAGCACCCAGTAAGCCAGGGGTATCCAGCATACCGTCGCTACCGCCGCGACGATAGCAGCCTCGCGTATCCGGAATCTGTCCGGCAGGCCCGTCGCGGCCACCCACCCCATCACCAGTGCCGGCAGCGTCACCAGGGTGGTCAGATGCGTCCAAGGCAGGATCACCAGCGCCACGACGACACAGATACCCGAAACCGCGCCACGGTGTCCGCTCCGGATCCGGGTGATGAGTCCCCACAGCATCAGGCAGGTCAGCAGGGTCACCAGTGGATACGGCCGTATGGACTGGCCATGCCAGACCTGCCACGGGGAGCAGGCAAACCACAATGCGGCGAGCAACCCCGCCCGGCGTCCGGCTAAAGCCATGCCGGCCCGGAACAGAGCCCACGCCGCCACGCCATGGATCGCCACGGAAAACCACCGGGCCACGATTCCGGCGGAACCAACCAGTCGGGTCCAGCCGTAAACCAGCACGTAATACAGGGGAACCGCTTCGGGATTCTGCTGGCGGATGATGGCCAAATAATCAGCGAAACGCTCGCACCCCAGGTATCCCGCGCAGTTGTAGTCGTCATACCAGACGGACTGGCTATCCAGGTTCCAAGCCCGGAGCACCACGGCAAGGGCTACCGGAAAAAGCCAGGGAGGAACCGGTCCTTTCGCTCCCGGTTTCAGTCTATCTGGAAAGAAACGCGCCATTTGTTCAATTACTTATTTTCCGATAGGTTTAGTCTTCGCGGTTCCGTTCGCTCGGGTTAACCGTTGTATATAATCAAACGTTTTCCCAAACGGAAACTTTTTATGCTGTCGACAGTATAATTAAAAGCGGTTGTGATATGCTTCAGGGGTGGAGAATCGTGCCATGCAACACACGCGCAGCCTGACGCGGAGACCGGCCCGGGCCCAGGATCTGGGCACGGGAGCCATCCTCAAGGTAATCAGCCAGATTCTACAGGTCATCGGCTCCTATCTGAGTGGCAAGGAAGCGACAACAACTTAAGTTTTCGCGCCGTTAAGCCGGTAAAACCCCGCGGGACGGTTTTTCCGGAAGGAGATGCTTATGAAACACGCGCGTCCCATGACGAAAGGTCCGGTGAGGGCCCAGAATGGTGTGTCTTTCTCGCTGATCGGTGAGGTGCTGACTTTCCTTGGTCAGTTACTGGGGGTTGTCGCCGAGTTCGTGATCCAAAAGGAATCGGCCCGGGCGGTGGAAGACTGGTAAGTAACGGACATGACTCGAGGTGAAACAAAAGGGAAACGCCGTCGTGTGCGGGTTCTGACAGCGCGGAGGGCGGCTAGTCCATCGACGGGACAACTGCTGATGTTGCTGATGCAACTGCTGGATATACTGGCACCGGCCTGGCTGGCCAAGGAAGGCATCGGGCAGTCCGGTGGATAACCGAGGGAGGATCAAGACCATGAGACATATTCATCGCGTGAACGTTCCAGTTCGGGCCCAGACGGGTTCGAGCCAGGGACTGTGCACCAACGTGACCGATGAACTGCAGGCCCGGTTCTGCTTCGTGCTGGCGTTCCTGACCGAGGTACTCGTACCGCTGGTCCTGCCGTTCATCCAGAGTAAAACATCGGCCAGTAATGGCACTTCCACCACCACGACGACCTGAGTCGCGCGGATAAGGATCGTGGTATGCGACGGATGCGTTCCCTTTCCAGGATGCCGGGGGTAGCGGCGTCTATCGCCCCGGAAGTGAAGTTGACCTTCCTGATCCAGGTGCTCCAGGCGGCCGTGCCCCTCTTTCAGAACAAGAATCCCCAGAATCCCCTTCCACCGGCATCATCCGGTTCTGGATCCTCCTCCTGAAGAAAACCCGTCAAAACGCTTGAAATTATTTGGGGATTATGCTTTAATAATGGGTAAACTCTTGACTGATGGAAGGGCCGAACATGAAACACTGCAAGCCGGTCAGTTTGCGTAAAGCGGACGCTTTTACCAATTTCATGAACGCCGTCTGGCGGGCGTGGATGGATTTCCGCTACGAAAAGAAAAACGAATACGCGCTCTGATGCCCCTTTCCTGGCGCGCAACGTGGCGGAGAGCATGGGGATGTACCTTTGTTAGGGGTGGGGGTGGACATGTGAGCCCATGACCGTGCGGCTGGCCCCGGAAGTGTCGGTACGTCTGGCCGACCCGGATGACGCGGGTCGGCTGGTTTTTTATTACCGGTCGCCGCGGCTCTATTCCGCGCTGCTCGACCAGCGGCGCGAACCGGTCATGGCCACGCGGGATGAACTGGCCGAAATGCTTTCGGGAAAAGACCGGACATCGGGCCAGTTGTTCGCCCTGGTTCGCGACACGGGGGCCATCATGGGGTTTGGAGGCATCCGGGGAAGCAGCCTAGAAAACCTGGCTGGGGAAATCTTCCTTCTCCTGCCGGACGCCCCGGACTACCTGACGACAGCCGCGCGCCTGATGCTGCGGTTCCTGCTGAAACGGGCATTTACCCGCGCGCGACTCAACAAGGTGCTGGCGGTAGGCCTGGTGGACGAGGAAGACACGTGGCTGACCCTCGCGCGGTCCACCGGATTCCAGTCCTGCGGGATACAGCGGCAGGTTTTGTATGCCCGGGGGCGGTGGTTCGACCTGGAAACCCTCACGCTGAAACGGGAGAACTGGTCCGATGCCCTATGAAACGGACATGTATCTTCGCCGGGCTGAACGGGACGATCTCGAACAGGTGGTGGCCTGGATGTCCGAACCGGATTTCACCCATTTCCTGTATGGGGACCCGGCCCAGTCGCCACGCCAGGTCCGGGAAAAGATCATCAGCATGCTGGGCCGACAGGCTGGAGCAATCATGCCGCCCGCTCTCTACCTTGTGATCGATTCACCAACCCTTGGCCCCGTCGGCATGATCAGCCTGCAGCAGATCAGCTGGCGTAACCGGTCTTGCGCCCTGGATGTGTACGTGGACCGGCGGCATCGGGATCGGTGGCTTACCGCCGCGGCCGTATTCCGCGCCCTTGAATACTGCTTCGATGAACTGAACCTGCACCGGGTCTCCGCGTTCATCTACGCGTTCAACCGGGCTTCCTGGCGGGTGTTTGAACTGGCGGGAGCCCGGCGGGAACTGGTTCTCGAAAACCACGTGCCCCGGGACGGAAAACTGGAAGACGCTTACGGCTACGGCCTGCTCAAGGAGGACTTCGACCGGATCCGGCGGGAACGGACGCGCTTCGCCGAGGGCATGTCGCTGCGCGCGATGATGGAGCGCCTGCTGGCCGAGGCGGACCCCGGAGAACAGGACCGGTGACCCGGCCAGCGTTTATCGTGCTGCTGGCGTTTGCCGCGGGATGGGGCCTGGTCCGGGCCTGGCGGGCCCGTCAGGATTACGCGATGGATGGTACCAACGTTGGGGGGCGCCGAGACCTGATCGGTATGGCCATTCAGACCCCCCTGTTTTTCCTGGCGGTGTGGTTCGCCTGGAACGAAGGCGCCTTGTCCCGGGGCCTTTTCGCGCCGGCGCCATGGTTGCTGGGCCTGATAGCGGGCCACCTGATCTTCGCGGGGTCACTGCTGGTCACCCATGGCCACCTTGAAGACGTCATCGACGTCTTGTCCGGTCCAATCCGGCTGGCGCGTTTCGCGACGGGGCGGTTTGACCTGACGCTGCGGACGTTCGCGGTGGCTTTCACGGAGGAACTGATTTTTCGTGAAGCGGCCCAGCGCGCCGTGCTGCATCCATGGATTGGCGCGGTCCCGGGCATCCTGGTTACCGCGGCCTGTTTCGTGGCGGTACACGAACACCTGTTCCGGAACACGCCGCGGGGCCTGGTCGAGTTCGCGGGCTTTGCCCTGCTGCTGGGGGTCCTGTATCATGCCTCGGACAGCCTCGCGCTGGTGACGGCCGTGCACGCCGCGCGTAACCTGGAAAGTTCGTGGCTGGAGGAGGAATGCGGGGATTCGGGGCAACCCGATAAGGTCGCGAATCATCCCGTGGATGCCATCCATGGCACTGGTTGAACTTATCAACGTCAATAAGCGTTTCCGGACCCATCACCTGTTGCAGCAGGACGAAGTAACACGCCGTCGACGGCTCTATAAACGCAACGAGGTGGTCGCGGCCCGGGATATTTCCTTTTCCATCGAGCCCGGTGAAATTTTCGGGTTGCTGGGACCCAATGGCGCGGGAAAGACCACCACGGTCAAGATGATTTCAACGCTGGTGCGGCCGGACTCGGGCAAGGTACTGGTAGACGGTTTCGACACGGAACGGCAGCGGCGGGACGTGCTCAGCCGGGTGGGCGTGGTGCTCGAGGGTACCCGCACAAGCTTGTGGCCCCTGACTCCCCTGGAAAACCTGCTGTATTACGGGGCGCTGAAAAATGTTCGGGGACGGGAACTCAGGCAGCGGGCGCACGACCTGCTGGATTTCATCGGCCTGCAGGACAAGAAAAATGTCCAGGTCCGCCGCCTGTCCCGCGGGCAGAAACAGAAACTGGCGCTATGCATTGCCCTGATCGCCGATCCAAAGGTCCTGCTGCTCGACGAACCGACAACCGGGCTCGACGTGCAGAGCAGCCGCGCCATCAAGGACAAACTGCTGGAAATGACCCGGGAACAGGGCCGTGCCGTGCTGGTAACCACTCACGACATGCACGTGGCCCAGGAACTCTGCGACCGGGTGGGCATCATCAACCGCGGGCGGCTGGCGGCCTGCATGCCTACACCCCAGTTGCTCGAGCAGTTCAGCGGCCGGGTATTCGAATTCCGGGTGGACCGTGAAGTCTCCCCGGAAACCTTCCGGGAGATTTCGGGGGTGATGGAGTCCTGGTGGGAGAAAGGCGCCGAGGGCAGCCTGCTGGTGGTGCGCCTTACCTCGGACGAGTCCGCCCGTTCTGCGGCGCTGTACGGCGTGGTGGAACGGTTGCGCGCGTCGGGCCTGCGCCTGATCGGCCTCAACCAGCGGCGCGAAACGCTGGAAACCGTTTTTCTACGGATCACCGGCGAACCTCTGGAGGAAACCGATCCAGAAACCGAAACGCCAACCGAATCGGGAGAACCCTGAGGTGCGCGGCTTTTTCCTGGTCATGAAAGCGGAACTGATCCGGACGTTTATCGTCATGCGCCGCTACTGGTTCCGCACGCTCACCGGCCTCATCATCGGGTACGGCATGCTCATGGTGCTGATCGCCGGGTTCATTTACAGTCGTCCCATGGTGCGGGAAGGCCTCAGCCGGTTGGACGATCCGGCCGCTGCCACTAACTTCGTCCTGGGATTCATCATCGGCATGTACGCTTTCGGCGTGGTGGGCATGTTTACCCAGGGGATTCAGGGTATGGCCACCACGGGCGTGCTGGAACAACTCTGCCTGAGCCCTTATGGACTGACCACCAACTTTCTCGCCCAGACCTTCATCGCGTCCATCACCAGCATCCTTTCCTCGGGGTTCATGGTCTACCTGGTCACGTGGACCGTGGGTGGCGTGCTGCACTGGGACACCCTGCCCGTGCTGGTGCTGCTCGCCCTGACCTTTTTCAACCTCATCGGTTTCGGTTTCATGGTGGGTGGACTCGTGCTCATTTTCAAGCAGGTGGGGCAGGTCGCCGTGATCCTGCGCATGGTGCTCTTCGGACTGGCCGTGTTCGCCCGGGAAGAAATCCTGAACAATCCCCTGCCGGTGCGGCTCGTGCTGCACCTCCTGCCGGTAACCGATGCCGCTATCTGCCTGAAATACGTGCTGATCCAGGGACAACTCCGGGAAGGACAATTCCACTCCGTCTTTCTGCATCCGTGCTTCTACTGGCTGGTATTTAACGGTACCATGTGGACCCTCGTCGGCCTGGCAGTATTCCGATGGATGGAAGATTACAGCCGCACCAAGGGTACTCTCGGAACCTACTAGGAAACCGCCATGACGGGAGAACGGACACGCCGGTTGCATCGCTTCGAGATCGACGGCCGCCATTTCGTCATCGACCCCGAAACCTGTTTCTGCCTCGAGTGTGACGAGGTTTCGTGGGCGGTTTTTGAACGGTACCCGGACGAATCCTTCGAAGAAACCATGCACCGCCTTGGAGATCGTTTTCCCCGGCGCGATATCGAAGAAGTCATCAGCGAGATCGAGTGGCTTCGCGCGGGCGGCTCCCTGTGGCCGAAAACGACTCTGGAGGCCCTGGCCCGACGGTACGAGTCTCCCCCATCAGGGCTCTCCGAAGTCACGATTGTGCTCCATCCCCGGGAAAACGCCGCGGGGCTGGGGCCCTGCCATGACGACGCGCCACCAGTTGCCGGGCGAGGACGATTCAGATCCTTGTTTGGGCGGACAGCATCGGATCCCCCGCGATCATCGGCTCCAGCCGATGCCATGGATACCGATCCAGAAGCTCTCCAGAATCTTGTTCTGCTCTCCGGTCAATTATTGCTTGGCCGATCAGGAGTCGCCCGAAGTTTACGGCTCATGCTCAGTCTGCCGGCAGGCGCGGACGCGCGGGAACGGTGGCGGGAATCGGAAGACGTCCTAAACCAACTCTGGAAAACGGCCCAGCTCTCTGAAAAGACCCTTACCCTGGGACTCGTCCAGCATGGGGATCCAGCGAGTAATCCAGGAAACGCCGCATGGCAATGGTCCGTGGAAACCGACGCAGGTCCGGACACGATCACCATGGCGCTGGATGAAAAGCCCGGAAGGCTTTCCCCGGAACGCGTCGCCGCGTGGTTTGAATCCCGGGAATCGGAAAACGATGCCATTCGCGGCTCTGTCATCCTGAAACCCATGGATCCGGCGTTCGACGGACTGGTGCGTCACTGGCGGAAAACCGGTTTCCGCCGCGTCATCCTGCGGGATGGATCCCTCACCGCGTCCTTATCTCCTGGTACCCTGCAACCATACGTCCAGAGCGCGCGCCGCAACGCCGAAGACTACGCGGCCGACCTGCTGAAGGGAGACCTGTACCTGTGCGAGCCCTTCGCGACCTGGTTTCGCCACATTTACAACGGGGAACCCGTCTGGAGAGGCGATCCCGCGGGCACGGAACGCCTGGCGGTCGACGCGGGCGGGACCATTTACCCGGATGAATGGTTTCTCGGGCGCGACGCGTGCCGGCTGGGACACATTGGCTTCGGTCGACAGCGGTTCCAGTGGGATACCCAGGCGGCCTGCGTGTTCGCAGACCTTGGCGTGGCCACCACGCCAGCCTGCTTGACCTGCTGGGCCCGCGGCCTGTGTGGCGGCGGCGTGGCTTTCGCGCACTACCAGAGAACCGGCTCGGTGAATCTCCCCGACAACGCGTGGTGCGATGCCCGCCGCCACGTGGTCGAGCATGTCATCGCGGCGTTCAATACCCTTTCCGCCGCGGGCATCCCCTTCAATGACCTGCACCGGGCCCTTGGTCGACGCAAAGACCACACGCCCTGGCGCATGATGATCCGAGCGGCGCGCGGCGCGCTGCTGGTCGCGCGGCCGATCAGGGAAGCCGACGCGCCCATGCTGACCCGGTGGGAGCGATGGAATCCCGCGGCGTGCTTTACTTTGATGGATTCCGGCGTACTCCTGGCTACCTGCCATGACCGGGAAAACGACGCATTGCATCCCAGGCCGTGGCTGATGGAACTTGCCCTTATTCGACCCGGAAATGATCGCCCTATCGGCCTGTTAAGGCTGATGCCGCACCGGTTACCTGCAACGCTGTGGGCCTTGCTCTACCTTAGAAATCCCGCGGACTACGCCCATTCCGGCACCCGACGGGGGTTGCGGGACCTGCTGGATGCCACGTTACGGGACCGGGCGGTGCGCGGGATTCTGGTCCCCGTGGGTCCGTGGGACGAAGGCCTGGCGGCGTGCCTGGAAGCCATCGGCTTTACCCGCTTGGGCACCCTCCGGGAAGCCCTCTTCCTGCACGGTGGTTATCACGACGTGGACGTGTTCGCCCTGAATTCCGGAAGGATGGCCCCGGGTCAGCCCTGACCGGGGTCAGGACGATGGATTCCGGTCCGTCTGGGGAACCGGCACGCTCACGTCGTCCCACGTGGACCCCCGGGGCGCGAGGGGAGGTACGGGACCCCCAGGCGTGGCCTGCGGTTCCGCTTCCGGACGCGTCGTGACAGCCTCCCGCGGCCCCGCTTGGGCGCGTAACGCGTCCAGTTCCCGCCGTAGCGATTCCAGGTCCCGCTGGACGGCCTCATGCTGGGCGCGCAGGGCAGACAACGCGTCGAGTAACAGCCGGTTTTCCTGGCGTAACGACCCTAGCGCCTGCTCGAGCGAATCGGTCTGCCGGAGAACGGCCCCGTCGTTGTCCGCCGTTCCGGCCACTGGCGGTGGTACCGCGGCAGGCGCGGCGGTCTTGGGCGACGTGGGCGGCGGTGTCGTGTCCGGTTGACCCTGGGAAGGCGTCGCGGGCGCGACCGGCGCGGACGTGGCGGGAAGAGGCGATGGCGTGGCGGCGTCGCCGGTGGACGCTGGTTCAGGAGTTGACGCCTGTGGGGAGGGAGCCGAACTGGTGGTGGCTTCCCGGGCAGCGTCGGTGGCCTGGGGGGATCCGGTCGGCGTCCCGGACCCGGCCGAAGCGCCAGGCACCGGCGCGGGGGAAGCACTCTCGGCTGGCAATGAGGAAGACTCGGCGGTCAGTTCAAGGTCATCGAACCAGCCTTCGCCAGCGCCCCGCAGGGTCAGCCGCGCCATCGCGAAGTCCGTGCCCGCCGGCACGTCCATGGCAACCTCCACGTAGACCCATTCGTTCCGCCGGGAAAGGGCTGGGCTTCTCGCTTCTGCCAGCAACCGCGCGGGACGCCGCTGCCAGCACTGCAGCCAGAGAAACGCGTCGGCGCTGTTGCCTTCCGCGCGGACCCATCCCGCGAACTTCACGCGCCGGGCACCTTCTGGCACGGCCACGTGCTGACTCCAGTTATTGTCCGGTTCACGCCGGTAGGGGGTGGCTATGACCAAGGCGGCCGCGCGCGCGCCACCGTGGCCGGGTTCAACCATGCGGGCGTAAGCGCCCGGCGCGGGATACACGAAAGCCTTCCACGCGGCGGGCAAGCCCATGACCAGTTCCTCGAACCCGGGATTCCGCAACTGGTTTGCCCCGGGGTCGCTCCAGGCAGATACCCCAAGGGTCAGCACGACCACCAGACGGATCCCTGCCGCCAGTCGCATTTCCATTCTCCCGGTTAACGGACGGCCATGCCCTGCATCCGCAGTTTAAGGTCCTTGGCGCTCGAGGCGTTCTGGAGGGCCACTTCGGCGGTGATCTTACCCGACTTCCACAGGTCGAACAGGGCCTGGTCGAACGTCTGCATGCCCCACTGGTCCCGGCCGTCCTCGATCAGGCCCACGATTTCGCGGAACGGCTTGCCCTGTTCCATGAAATCCCGCACGGTACGCGTGCCGATAAGTACTTCGCAGGCGACCACGCGGCCCTTTCCCTGGGCCAGCGGCAGGATCCGCTGCGAACAGATGCATCGCAGAATACCCGCCAGTTGTTTCCGGATCTGGACATGCTGATGGGGTTCGAAAAACTCCATGATGCGGTTCAGGGTTTCCACGGCATCCACGGTGTGCAGCGTGGAAAAGACCAGGTGACCGGTTTCCGCGGCAGCCATGGCGGTTCGCACCGTCTCCACGTCGCGCATCTCGCCGATGAGGATCACGTCGGGGTCCTGGCGCAACGCGCCACGGAGGGCGTTCGCGAAGGACAGGGTATCATGGCCAACCTCGCGGTGGGTGACCACCCCCATCTTGTCCTCGTGAATGAACTCCAGGGGGTCTTCCACGGTCACGATATGGTCGGGCCGGGTCCGGTTGATCTCGTCGATCATGGCGGCCAGCGACGTCGATTTGCCGCTTCCCGTGGGGCCGGTAAACAGCACGAGGCCGTTTTTCAGTTTGCACAGGTTTTTAAGCACCAGCGGCAGGCCCAGTTCTTCCACGGTCTTGATCCGCAGGGGAATGAGCCGCATCACGATGCGGGGATGGCCGTCATCCAGGCAGACATTCACCCGGAACCGCGCGATATTGCCATACATGACCGAGGTATCCAGTTCCAGCAGTTTCTCGAACTTGATCCGGTCCTTGTCCGTGGTGATTTCGGACAACAGTTGTCGCAGGAGGTCATCGGTCAATTCCGGGTATTCCGGAAGACGGATCAGTCGCCCGTCGATCCGGAGGATGGGCGGGTTGTGCACCTTGAGATGAATATCCGAGGCGTTGCGGTCAACGGCCGCCTGCATAATCACGTCCATGCTGATCATCGGATCGTACCCTCGCTGCTTTCGGCGGATGCTCCTGCCGCGTCGCACGCGCTCCGCCGGGTGATCGCCTTTGTCATCCATTATCACGACAATCCCCTGGACAGGTAAAGTTTTCCAGCAGGTACGCGTTTTAAGTAAGCGCAGGGCCGGAGGAAGAAAGATTTCTCGCCGCGCTCGAAATGACAGATCTTCGGGAAAAGCGTAACGTCTCGTTCGAAATGATCGCGCCAGGCAGTACCGCGTGACAGGGTGTTTTTCGATTTCAACGGCCGTTTTCCTCCGCATACCCCTTCGATACAGTGACGCGGCGCCACGGTGCGTTGGTACCACCCCAGTACGTTGTTTCCGCCATAACGCTTTGGTGTCGCGTCGGCGTGTGGTCATTCACCAAAGGGCGTTGTCATCGCCATCGTGCGCGGCATCGCTCCAAGTATGTTGGTACCGCTTTTTGCAGCCTTGGTACCACTCCGGTATGTTGGTACCATCAGAGTAATCTGTCATTTCGACGAACGAAGCGAGGAGAAATCTTTCTTCCCCGTCCCAGAAAAGTGCCTGAACTCTCCGCCCCCCCTCCCTCCGAAACCATCCGCGTGATCCGGCACGACAGCAAATCGCGATTTCATTCAGCACCCACGACGGCCCGACACGCCCCGCCCGGAAGGATCCGACGAAGCGACCGGTGCTATAATCATCCCGATTTTCCGGTTTACCCACAACACAGCAAAAGGAGTGGTATATGCGTCTCAAGGACAAGGTGGTCATTATTACCGGCGCGGGCATGGGCATGGGTCGGGAAGCGGCCGTACTGTTCGCGGAACATGGCGCGAAACTGGGCCTGTTCGATATCAACGAAACGGCCGTGCGGGAAACGGCGGGGCTCGTGGCGGCCGCGGGAAGCGAACCGGTGATCGTGGTAGGAGACGTGGCCCGGGAGGCCGACGTCCAGCGGTGCGTGGAAGAAACGGAAGCCCGGTTCGGAAAGATCGACGTCCTATACGCCAACGCGGGCGTTCTGAATAAGACCATTGACAAGTCGGTCATCGAGACGACCGAGGAAAACTGGGACCGGATACAGGCCATCAACCTGAAAGGCGCCTTTTTCCTCACCAAGCACGGCATTCCGCGGTTGATCAAGAATGGTGGCGGGTCGGTCATCCTCGTGGGATCTATTTCGGCCCTGGCGGGTTTCACCCTTGCCCAGGATTCCTACACCTGCGCCAAGGGCGCGCTCATCTCCCTCACCAAGTCGCTGGCGGTGCAGTTCGGCCCCATGGGTATCCGCACCAACATCATTCATCCCGGCATGATCGACACGCCGCTTCAGGCCCCGTATCTCAACGAGGAACGGAAAAAGGCTATCGCGGCGGAAATTCCCATGCGGCGACTGGGTACCGCCCGGGACATCGCTTACGCCGCGCTGTACCTGGCGTCAGACGAATCGACTTTCTGCAACGGCGCGGAACTGGTGGTGGACGGCGGCTTCTACGCCATGTGATATCCGGCATCCGGGAACGGTTTCACGGGCGCGGCGGGGTAACCTGTCGCGCCCGTTTTTTTATTGGCCTGGAAACGGGTATTCTCCGAAGGGACGGGCATGGTGGCTGTCGTAAAAGTCCACCAGTTTACGCACGGCTTCCGGGGTCAGCCGTTGAACCCGGCCCACGGTCAGCGCGGCGTGCAGCACGCGGGCCGTGTGTTCTACCTTGTCCATCTTCATCGCGGCTTCGAGGGGATCGGCGCCCACGGTAATCGCCCCGTGCCGGTCCAGCAGCAGGGCGTCGTACCGGCCAATCCAGGGACGCACCACGTCTGCGCCCTCCCGGCTGCCGGGGGTGGCGTATCCCGCGGTGGGAATGGCCATGAGCCCCATGATAACCTCGGGAACCACGGGCGCCGTCATGTCATGGCCCGCGATGGTCAGCGCGGTGGCCACGGGAGGATGGGCGTGGACCACGGCAACGATGTCCAGTCGCTCTTCGAACGCGGCGAGGTGGGTGTAAATTTCAGACGTGGGGTTCCGGGTACCGCTTATTTTTTCGCCCCGCGCGTCCACGATCACCAGGTCCCTGGGCGTCATGAAACCCTTGGAGATCCCCCCGGGCGTGCACAGGAAGCGATCCGGCGCGAGCCGTACGCTCAGGTTGCCGTCGGTGGCTGCCACCAGTCCCAGGTCGTAGAGGATACGTCCCGCCTCGCAGATCTGTTCCCGGGCCAGTCGCTCGCTGGCATGACAGGCTGTTTCAGGGGTCATGGGCTCGCTCCAGAAAAGTCGTGATCCATCAGGCGTTCCGTCGCCCGGGTTGCAGCGCCAGCCACACGACCAGCGCCACCACGAAAGCGATTCCGGCGTGCGTGGCCAGGCTGCGCGCGTGCATCCAGGACCACCCGACCGTCAGCAGCACCCGCGCCGACTGCCAGGGCGCGTAGGAAACCACGGATTCGCTGACCACCTTGCCATCCGGTCCCTCCATGACCGCCTTGACCTTCAGCAGGGGAATCCAGCAGGTCGCCAGCAGAATAACCACCCAGTTCAGCCAGAACGCGGGACGCCGCAACACCATGCCCAACCGTCCCCCCCAACTCAACGATGCAACCGGAGACGAGGCAGGCGCTTGCGACTCTGAAGCGGGTAAACGTTCTGGGTCGGTCATACGCGGTTCTCAGAACACCGGCGTGCACCAGTGGCGATAGCGTTCCACCTTGCCCTGCACCACCTGGAAGTACAGTTCCTGCAATCGCCGGGTGATCGGGCCCGGCTGACCGTTACCGATAATCCGGCGATCCACCGAGCGCACCGGCGCCACCTGCGCGCCCGTGCCGCAGAAAAAGATTTCGTCGCACACGTACAGTTCAGTGCGCGCGATGTCCCGTTCGATGACTTTCAGGCCGAGCGCGTCCCGGGCCAGTTCCATGACCGTGTTCCGGGTAATGCCCACCAGGATGTCCGCGTTGGGAGGCGTGGTGATCAGCGTGTCACCGTACACGATGAACATGTTCATCGCGCTGCCCTCGGCCACCGTGCCGTTCTCGCGCAGGAAAACGGCCTCGTGGAAGCCCGCCTGCTTGGCCTCCGCGGCGGCCAGCGAAGAGTTAATGTAACTGCCCGTGGATTTCACCCGGCTCGGTATGGCGTTGTCCGACAATCGCCGCCACGAGGAAACGGCCACGTCCAGTCCATTGTCGATGTCACAGTAGTCGCCCAGCCGGATGACATAGCAGCAGAAACGGCTTTGAACGCCTACCACCGTAGGGCCCAGGGAACACTCCGACTTGTAGATGATCGGACGGATGTACACGCCTTCCCGGAAGCCGCTGCGTCGCACCACTTCGAGGCAGATCTTTTCGATATCCGCCGGGGTTTCGGGAATGTCCATGCACAGCAACCGGGCGTTACGGGCCATCCGGTCCACGTGCTCCTTGAGCCGGAACACCAGGATGTTGTCTTCGTCCCGGCTGTAGTAGCCCCGTATCCCCTCGAACAACCCCGTGCCATAGTTGAAGGCGTGGGTCATGATGCTGATTTTCGCGTCCTCGATGGGCACGTACCGGCCCTCGAAGTACGCCTCTTTCCCGGGTTCCATGGCTCTGCTCATTTCAAGTTCCTTGCTGCAAAACACGCCGGCCACAAGGGGGTTATGGAATACCCCCCGCGCATAGTATCCCCCTTCGCGAGGGTCCGGCGCAACCGAGTCCTTCAGCCCCCCTGCCTCCGGGGATTACGCCGGCAGGGGAAACACGCCGAGTGCCGCGCACAGTGCCAGCATCCGGCGATGGGCTTCGAAGGGAATTTCGGGTAAAGCGTCGGCACCAAAAAAGGCCACTTCGGAGGCGTCACTGCCGGGAATGGGTGTGCCGGACCACCGCAGGACCGCGCATCCGAACACGACGACCGGACCCGAAAGCGCGTTGTGGCCCATGGCTGAGCCAAACAGCCGGAGGGTTTCCGCCCGGACGCCCGTCTCTTCGAACAGTTCCCGGGCGGCGCATTCTTCGGCGGTTTCACCCGGTTCCATGAAGCCGCCCGGCAGGGTCCACCGTCCCAGGCAGGGCTCGACCGCGCGGCGCACCAGCAGCACCCGATGGTCCGGGTCGCGAACGATCACGCAACTGGCGGGAGCTGGATTGTCGTAGAAAAAACGGCGACACCGCTCACAATACGGGCGTTCCCGTTCGCCCTCCCACAGCCAGGTCAGCGGGGCACCGCAGGTGCGGCAGTAATTCCAGGACAGCGGCGCGGGTGGTTCCCAGGTCATGGCCAGATCCTCTGGTTACGCTCTTACCATAATGCAGCCCGCGTGTCCATGGCAAAGGCGTAACGATTCATGACTGGGCGGGCAACGACTGTCAAGGTACCTGGAGCAATCCCCCAACGCGTCCCCAAAAACCGAAGGCCCTGAAACCACGGAACACTGGGAATACGGGTATAATAGTAGTGCGTCGGACGATAAAACTTCTGCTCATAGTTGTTAACGGTTGTTCCGCATGGTTTTCCAGGTCGGAGAATCACACGATGCTGCCAACTGCCAAGGTCGATGAAATGATTCGCCGGGTCGATCTCTTCCGGGGACTGACCCGCGAAGACGTCCAGAAAATTTTTTCGAAGGGCATGGTCGTCCGCAGCCTGAAGGACGAGGTGATTTTCTACCAGGGTACCACGGGCAGCCAGATGTACATCATCCTCGCCGGCAAGGTGGGCATTTTCGATGGCAACACGCTGATCGCTACCTTGCGGACCGGGGATATGTTCGGCGAGATGGCCCTCGTGAACCGTGAACCCCGCTGTGCTACCGCCAAGGCAATCGAAGATTCCCTGCTGTTCGTGCTCACTGAGACCACCTTTCAGACGCTGCTGACCAAGAGGGTATCGGTGCAACTGTTGCTGAACATCATTCACACCCTCAGTGAACGACTCAAGCAGCACAATGCCGCGATAACCCGCGCCGTCACCATGCCCGATTGTCGAGAAAAAGCCGAAACAACGCGGCCTGCCGCGGACCACGCTACTCCGCCTGAATGACCATGTGGTCCACGAGGATTTCCACGGGTGACGGAAAATCTTTGTACTTGACCAGTTCGATGCCGAGGTAACGGGTCTTGGGGCGCGTGGTGAAAGGTAAGACCACGTAGCTCCACTCCGACGTGGCGGTGAATGGCCTGCTCGCCAGTTTATAGGTGTCATCTCCCGCGATGTGCAACACGAGCGGCACGGGATCATTACTTAAAACTTTAATCTCCATGGAGCACACGTAGGACTGATTGGGTTTACACATGACATAGGGGATCACGCGTTTTTCGCCGTTCCGCTCTTTTTTGACGGCGAATCGTACTCCGCTCCAGGGAGACGCGTCCGTCTGAACCCACAAGGCTCCCGATCCACTGAAAACCTGCTGCGGTTGCGTGACCATCCGCAATGTCCCGCTGCATTCCCATGGCATCTGTTCAAACAGGTCCCCTTGTGATGGCTCGAAATCAAAGTGAAACAGGATCGGGAAATATGTCTTTTCCTGTTCAGTGGGTTGAACATCGGATGCCTTGCGTTTAAGAAGCAGGGGGAGAATATCCGCGGCAAGGTGCTGCGTAAACAACGCCTTACCAGTTAGATTCAGATGATCTCCCGCCCCATAATGATCGCTGGTCAACCATGGCACCTGGCTATAATCCAGAAAGAGCACCCCATTGGCTTCCAGATATTTTTTCAATTCCTCCATGTAGTCACTCAGTGGTTTCGGATCGTGCGGTCTCTCCAGCGTGATCCTGCGTTTTGCCCGGATGAACAACAACTGGATATTGTTTTCCCGACACATGCTGACCATATATGGCAGGAACGAACGGGGCAGTTGACGCGCGAAATCGTAGTAACGGGAATCCGGTTCGGCTTCCGCTGCCTGTTGCATCCGAGATACCAGGGCGGGAATATAGTTCTTCTCGCTGAATACGGCTTGGATTGCCGCTTCCGGGTTCACGTCACCCGCCATCCGTCGAAAAAGCTGTTGAACGCCATGCCTTACGATGTTTTCCACGCGTTGCCGAACGGTATCGCGTTCCCGGTAAAGCAGGAAATACCGATGTAAGACGCGCTGCGCGAGGTTGGCATGGATGAGAGTGGTCAACTTTTCGAAGAGGGGATCGTCTCCTTGTTTCATCAAGTCATGCCGTTGCTTATAAATCCCCGTTGCCCGGTACTCCGGGTAGGTGAGGTACGCGTCCCTGAAAATGATCGCCAGAAATTTCGGTTTGTTCTCGGCTTGCAATATGGCGTTTTTGATCACCAGGTACCAGAACGCGGAAGCTGATCCGCCCTGCGCGATCATTAACGTGGGAATTCCGGTGGTTTTTTCGAAAAGTTCCGGGTCCAGGGAAGCGTACGTTATGGAATTACCCAGAAATACCATGTCTACGGGCCGATCATTGAGCATGGAAATCACGTCTTGCCTGGTCAATAAATCCGTGCTTTCCGGTTTGACATCCGAACCAGCTGGTTTTTGTATCGACACATCGAATAAAAGACCGGGAACCCATAGCATGCCCGTTAAAAATACCGGGAAGGAAACGGCCAAACATAACAGGATCGCTTCACAGCGTTTCTGAAAATCAGAACTGGACATACACAAAATCCGTCTGAGACGCGGGGGCAAATATCGTGACAGCCACCAGGACCAGGGCACAGTACACCCACTCGAGCAATGGATAACGTTTAGCCCTCGACGTGATCACGCGGTCCACGCATAAAAACAGGCTGTAGAACAACACCAGCGAGAAAATAAATGCCACGAAAACCGTGGCGGTCTCACTCCGGATTCCCGCGTGCGTGAGCGCGCCGATGACCCATCCCATGCTTTCGGCCCGAAAAAGCAACCAGCCAAAAGCGGTAAAACAAAACATCAGTCCGGTTGCCAGTGTTTTGCCATACCAACTTGAAGGACTCCAGTGTCCTCCCATGCCCAGCCGACGGTACCCGTATATCAACAGGCCCCAGTAAATACCCCACGCGATGTAAGTCCACGCTGCCCCATGCCACAATCCGCTGATGCCCATGGTCAGGAGAATAACCAGGAAGTTACGGAATTCGCCCGCGTGCCGGGATCCTCCCAGCGGAATGTAAATATAATCGCGAATCCAGGTAGAAAACGATATATGCCAGCGCCGCCAGAACGCCGACGGAGACACGGAGAGGTAGGGAGCGTCAAAATTCTCCATCAGGTTGGGACCAACCAGCTTCGCGCTTGCCCGGGCCATGTCCGTGTAACCTGAAAAGTCCGCATAGATCTGAATCGTGTAGGCAAAGACCCCCGCGGCCAGGATTACCAGGGGTGGATGATCCAGCATAAATACCTTATCGGCAAACACGGCGACATTGTCGGCAATTACCAGTTTTTTCAGCATGCCCCGTATCATCAGGGGAATCGCAATTCCCAGCCACGCAACATCCCATGGTCTCTCCCGTTCAACCTGCGGAAGGAAGGTTATGGGACGTTCAATGGGACCTGCCACCAGCATCGGGAAATAGGCGATGGACAGCGCGTAATCAACCAGATTTTTTCGGGGCAGCATCTGTCCACGATATACATCCACAAGGTAACTGATCATCCGAAAAACGTAAAAAGAAATCCCGACGGGCAGAAGCACATGGCTAACCCGATCAGGCATGGATATGCCAAGATGGGATCCCACCCAACTCAGGTTCCAGAGCAGAAAGTCGGCGTATTTGAACCAGCCCAATGCGAACAGGACAATAAGAACACCGGCCAGCAGGGTAACTTTCCGGCGAGCATGTCCTTCCCGCAGGTACAGTCCACACGCGTACGTGATAATAATCAGTACTCCGAGTAGGACCGTGGCCCCATGACTGAACTGCCAGTAGAAGTAGCCACTGGCGCCCAGCAGGGAAAGATTCTGAAATTTAGGTTTCGCTAGAAGCCAACAAGCAACCGTCGTAATGCCCAGAAAACCGAAGTATTGCCAACTGGTAAATGCCATTTCGTTATGTTATCCACCCGTATCGGAATTATCGCCTGCCCCATGGAAGAACCGGAACATGATCCGATTATACTGGAAAAGCGCGCATCCTTAAATCTGAACCACCGGGCGGAACTGGATCCTCATGTTCCATTCCGCTGACAGACATCCCGTAGTAAAAAACCGCCAAACGGTTCTGAATAACTCATTGTCATTGTTTTTGTGCCCCTTCTCATGCCAGATGATCAGTCCAAGAATTGGACTGATTGACTGGGTGTTGCGCCTGCCGTTGGTGGGAGGGTATGTTGATGGTACAGCAACCAGACAAGGAAACCAACGCGCGAAACGGAATCAGGTTTGGCTCGTATGTGACGGGAAATATCCCCTTGGGAGGACGCCCCCGTTTTGCGGGAGCGTTATGATACCGGTAGCGTCAGCGACCTATTCCACTGTACCCGGATATCCTGAACTCCGTCCGATCCTGTCGAAAGGTAGAGGTGGCTCCGTGATGTTTTATCAGTGGGACCAGTTTTGAATAGGATCGTTCAAGCCAGCAATACGGAAAAATAATGAACCCTCCCTTGAATCATCCCCTGGAATGGATTCTCTCCACGGTTGAGAAACCATCTCGATACGTGGGAGGCGAGTGGAACGCCGTGGTGAAGGATCCCGCGCGGATCCGGTTGCGGGTAGCCCTTGCCTTCCCCGATCTCTACGAACTGGGCCTGGGGAACCTCGGCCTGCAGATTCTCTACGCCATCCTGAACGCGCGGGAAGAGATCTGGGCGGAACGGGTGTGTCTGCCCGCGCCGGATCTTTCCGCGCGCCTGCGGGAAACGGGACAGCCCCTGTTCCTGCTGGAATCCCGGGATCCCGTGGGCTCGGCCGATGTCATCGGCTTCACGCTCCAGTCTGAATTGACGTACGTGAACATTCTGGAGATGCTGGACCTGTCCGGGTTGCCCGTCCGCGCCGCGGACCGGCCGGATTACGCGCCCCTGGTCCTCGCGGGCGGTCCCTGCGCGGTCAATCCCGAGCCTCTCGCGCCGTTCGTGGACGCGTTTCTCATCGGGGATGGAGAAGAGGCCATCCTCGAGATCGCCGAAGCCCTGCTGTCGCTCGGACGCGCGTCCCGGAACAGGCGACTGGACGCCCTGGCCTCCATCCCGGGCCTGTACCTTCCCGCCCGGTATCCCGTAGAAACGGTGGATGGTCGCGTGATGGCCGCCCCGGAACCGAGAATCCGCCGACGCACGGTCATCGCGCTGGACCGCGCGCCCCTGCCGGCGAAACCCGTGGTGCCCTTCACCCAGCTGATTCATGACACCGCGGGCATCGAGGTGCTGCGCGGATGCACCCAGGGTTGCCGTTTCTGCCAGGCGGGGATGATTACCCGGCCCGTTCGGGAACGGGAAGTATGCACCGTCACGGACGCGATCAACACCGTGCTCGACCGCACGGGACTGGAAGGCGTGTCGCTGGTGTCCCTGTCCACTTGTGACTATTCACGGGCCCGGATACTGGTGGAACAGGCCGTCGAAACCGCCGGGCAACGGACGGCTTCCGTCTCACTGCCTTCAATCCGTCTCGATTCTTTTTCCGTGGAACTGGCAGACCTGGTAGCGGGGGTTCGGCGCAGTGGCCTGACCTTCGCGCCCGAAGCCGCCAGCCCAAGGCTACGCGCCGTCATCAACAAGAACATCCCGGACGAGGACCTGATCCGGCTGGCGGAAGAGGCGTTCCGTCGGGGATGGCGTCACGTGAAAACCTATTTCATGATCGGCCTGCCCACCGAAACGGACGACGACGTGATCGCCATCGCGGACCTGTGCGCTCGCCTGCTGGATGCCGGGCGCCGGATCCGGCGGGATGCCATGGTGCGCACGGGCGTGTCCACGTTCGTGCCCAAGCCTCACACGCCATTCCAGTGGGCGGCGCAGATTTCCCGGGAAGAAACCGAGCGGCGACAGGGCCTGCTGCTCGAGCGCCTGCGGCGACATCGGGCCATCCATTTCGGTCGGCACAACCCGGCCGCGTCTTTCATCGAGGGCCTGATCAGCCGCGGGGGACGCGAAACCGGGAACCTGATCGAGGCCGCGTGGCGCGCGGGCGCGGGATACGAAACCTGGGAGGAAAAGTTGCGCCTGGACCCCTGGCTCCGTGCCATCGACCAGGTCGGCTACGATACCATGGCCGCCCTGGGACCCCGGGAACCCGGCGCGCGACTGCCGTGGGATCACATCGACACGCTGGTCAAGCCCGCATGGCTCGCGGAAGAGTGGCGGCGCGCGCTCAACCTGACCATGGAACCTGACTGCCGCAAGGGCCGGTGTAACCGGTGTGGACTGGTTGAAGAGATGCCCAGGGCCTGCGGCAACATGATCATCCGAAGCAGGAATGGCCGCCGGGAAGAAATGGAACGGGCCCCCGGCGGGCACGACGACGGGCCCGACAAGCCCGAACCCGCGCGGTCATCCGGGCCCGCCAGACTGAACGTGGACACTTCAAAAGCCCGGTTGCGGTTCCGGGTAGGACGGGCGGGAACCACACGGTTACTCAGCCACCTCGAAGCGGCCACGGCATGGATCCGGGCCCTGCGCCGGGCGGGACTCCCCCTGGCCTATTCCCAGGGATTCCACGCCCATCCAAAGGTCACCTTCGCCCTCGCTTCTCCCGTGGGAGAAGAGGCTGAAGATGATCCCATGGACGTGGAACTGACAGGGGTCGTGGATCCCGAAGAGGCCCGGCGCGCGCTGGCGGTCATGCTGCCAGCCGGTTTTTCAGTACACTCGGCCCGCGCCGTTCCCCTGGACGCGCCATCGCTGATGGCGGACCTCCTGGCGATTACGTACACCCTTCTCATTCCTGTCCCACCGGGCGACGCGCGACAACGGCTTGACGCCCTGGCGGATCGGGAACAACTGCTGATCACGCGGTCCGTGAAACATCGGTCGGCACCCAATGGCCGGGCCACGGTGAACCTGGACCTGAAACCGCTGATCGATGAACTCCGCGTGGAAGAAGGCGCGCCGGACGGCTGGACCGCGATCCGCCTGCGTACCCGTTCCCGGAACGGACGACTGGCCAAGGCCCGCGAGGTGCTCGACCTGCTGGGCATGGACCCCGTCCACTGCCGGATCATCCGCCGGGGAGTTACCCTGGCCTCGGAGGCCTCAGTGGAAATGACCCTGGACCGCTAGGGCACCAGGGCATCCAGACCTGACTGTCGCGCCAGCGTTTCCGGTCGCCCGGTCCAGTCCTCGTCCCCGTACAGGCCGATTTGAGACCGATCGATTGGCCGGAACCCCAGGGCAATGACCGGAGAATCTGCCGGCAGGGAAAAATCGCCGCGCGGGGGATCCGTAAATTTCGGGTCAACCACCGCACCCCGGAAATCGTGTCCCCGGACCCGCCATCCATCCAGGTCATCCTCGCCAAACCGGACCGGGCCCGCGGTGTTCCAGTAGATGTTTCCCTCGACCACGAACCTGGCGTCGTCTTTCCAGTTCGACCCCAGCAGGCGACCGTTGTCGTAATACACGATATTACGCAGGAAATAGAACGACACGTGATCCTCCTGCCGGGTGCGGATGATCTGCTCGTTGGCCGAAAACGCCAGGATGTTGTTCACGATGCGGTTTTCCCTCCCGTAGTGCTGATGGAACCCGCCGGTAGTGGTGTTGTAGACGATGTTGTTCTCCATCAGGATATCGCTGCTGCCTTCGTCGGTGTATAGTCCCCAGCCGCCGTAGAGTTTCGGGTTGGACCGGATATCGTGGAAGCAGTTGTTCCGCACGATGGTCCCGGGTGATATGCCCAGGGTGTAGATGCCGCCCATGTCGTTCAACTGGCCCTGGCCGATATGGTGAACGTGGTTAAACTCGATCATGTTGTGGTGGGCGGAAGACGGGTCGTACCCCCAGGACCAGCCCACGGATATACCGGTGTACCGGAACCACCCAACCTCGTTGTGAGAAAGCCGGTTATAAGACGCCCGGCCGATCCACAGGCCTACCGCGCCCCGGAAAATCCGGCCGCCATCCATGAAAATACAATTGTCGATTTCGTTCCACTGGGCCGCTTCCGCCTCCGTGGACGGGTTTCCACATTCCCCGATCCGTGCGCCGCCCGCACCAAGGTCATATACCTCGCATCGCCGCATGAGGTTGTGCTGACAGCCGCGCCGGAACCACACGCCATAGTTACCCACGTGGATTACGCAGCAGTGTTCCAGGACGCAGTGCCGGGCGCCGGTCCATTCCACCGCCGCGTTCACGGAGTGCGCCGCCTGGCTGTCGGAGTGGCCTTCCGGACCGATCGGGTAATCCGTGTGCGCGAAGGTGATTCCCCTGAAGCGCGCGTGTTCCACGAATTGTTCCACCTCGGGAACGCCCCGCAGCACCAGCAGTTGCCGGGCCCGTGGCACTACCGCTTCCACGTTTTCCGGCCGCTCACCAGGAAGCGGCCTGTAGCGGATGATACCTTCGCGCGTGCGGTGCACCCATTCTCCAGGCTGATCAAGGGCTTCATCCAGGTTCTCCACGAAATACCATTGATTCCTGGCCCACTGGCCGAAATACCACGGCGCGCGCCCGGTGAACGTGACGATTCGTTGCCCCTCGTCCAGCGAAGCCACCCGGAACAGCGACGTTTCCCACGAGTGATAGATCACCAACCGGGCGTCACCCAGCCCTGCCCAGTTTTTCAGGTCCCCCTCGTGATACCGGAACGCCGAGTGACTAGGCACTTCCTTGCCCTCATTGTCCTTCTCGGTTACCGTGCCGTCGATGAAAAACAGTTCTTCGTCCCGGGGAAAATCGCCCGGCGCGTTGCGGGCGTTGGGCATCCGGGCGGGCACGCGCCGCTGCCCGTTGATCCACAACGCGCTCACGGGAACACCCGGCGCGCCGCATCCCTCCGGAACGGGCGCGGTCCAGGTTCCGTCCGCCTCTTCTCGCCATCCGGTAATCGGGACGCCACCGTCCCAGATTACTTCCGCGTCGCCATCGGCCTCGAAAATGACCGGGCTGACCGGACTGCCGGAATCCTCCGGCGTGAGCGTCACGGGCTCGACAAGGGGATACCTTCCCTCCCTGAACACGACCCGAACAGGCGTTTCCCTGCCGATGCCGGAGGCGCGCAGGGTCCGTAACCGGTTCAGGGCTCCCGCCGGGCTTGCCAGGGGACCATCCGACCCATCCGCGGTGGGACGTTCCAGCGATCCGCTCCAGGCGTCGTTACCATCCGGTGCGACATGGATGATCACCGGATCCGCGGCAAACGCGGCACTTCCCCCCAGCAGCACCAGGCAGCACAGCCACGCGAACCACGCGCCTTTACCTTGCTGAACCATGACCCTTCTCCCTTCGTTTCACGCGACATCAGCAGATCTTTTCTACCCATACCGCGCTGTTGTCCCGGATACCGGACCAGTCTGCCGCTTCCGGCGTGATCCGGATTTCGCGCTCACCGGCAGGGGCCGCGTCCGTCACCCTGCCGTGAAAACTGCGCAGGCCGCCCAGCCACCACCGGTCGTCACACACATAGACCATGTCACCGGGGCGCGCGCGGAGCCGGTCCCGAGCCACGGGAGACAGCGCCACAACGAATCCTTCGCCCAGCCCGGCATCCACCCGGGCTACTCCCTCAACGATCTGGCCTTCGTTCAGGTTTGGAGCGCCTCCCTTGTACAGGCGCAGGGCGTCCAGCTGGGTGCCGGCTACAAGACCCAGCAGGCGCGCCATGGGCTGGGGCCGGGTCGCGAGCGCGACGGCCATGCCGATCGCCACACTCGTCACCAGCCCGAACAGCGCCCGCGTGAACGCGTAACTTTCCGGGCCCATACCGAAGGAAAACGGCCTGACCAGGATCTCATCCACGCCGGGGATAAACGTGACCAGGCTGAGCAGGCCGCCACCAACCAGCGTGGCAAGGGCCGCGGGCTGGTTGTAACGGGTCCAGAACATGCCCAGCAGGATCGCCACTACCATGGGGGGGGTCACCGCCGCGGTAAACATGGCGTGGGCATGGTAGATGGTCCCCCGGGACATCACGGGCACCAGCACCAGGCCCAGGGCCGCCGCGCCAAGGCTCACCAGTCGGGCCACCAGCAGGTAATGCCGGTCTTCCCGGTTGGGCGCCAGGTAGGGACGATAGATATCGTTGATGGCAACCGCGGCCACCGCGTTGATCAGCGTGTCGGCGGTGCTCATGAGCGCGGCGAGCAACGCGGCCAGCACCAGGCCAAAAATACCCGGCGCGCAGAGAAATTCCGCCGCGTCGATAAACGCCCGTTCCGCCGTGGTGGACAACTGTCCCTGCGTTACCAAGGCCCGGGCCACCCATCCCGCGCCACTGACCGCCACCGCCGCCAGCGGCGACAGGACGAGGATCCACAGCACGGCCATCTTCCGCGCGTCGCGAAGGGACCGCAACGCCAGGAAGCGCATGATCATGCCCTGGTTCATCAGCACGAAAGCGGCGGAATTGGCCAGGCCGTCCTGAACGTAAATACCAATGAAACTGAACGCGTCTGGACGATTCCACTCGGAGAAGAGGAAACGATGACCCCGGGGCAGGGCCTCCCAGAAGGGACCGAATCCCCCCGCCTGCCAGATGCCCGCCGCGAACAGGGCAAGGCCAGCGATCAGCAGAATCACCCCCTGGAGCAGATCGGTCATGATGACCGACGTCTGTCCGCCCGCCATGACGTACGCGGTGATAAACGCGCACGTTACTGCCGCCCCGGTCATCACGCTCCAGCCTATGAGGGGTTGCAGGGCCTTACCGAGGGTCAGCAGGTTCACGCCGATGTAACCGACAAGGTACACCAGCATGAAAGCCGTGGCCGCGAGGCGCGCCGAACGGCCGAACCGCTGGTCGAAATATTCCGGCACCGACTGAATCCGCCGGTAGTAGAGAATCGGTAACCAGATCACCAGCAGGATGGGCACCCAGAACCAGTCGTTCAGGTAACTCTGGGAACTGCTCAGGCCATAGGAAAATCCCGCCTCGCTGTACTTGACAAAACTGTAACTGCCGACCATCGTCGCGATCGACGAAAAACCGATGAGCCACCACGCGAACCGTTGTCCCCCGAAAAAGTAATCGCTGGTGCCCTTGGCGTAACGGCCGAAATACACGCCGAACAGGGTAATCCCCACGAAATACGCGAGCACGATAACGTAATCGACCACTGTGCCGCCTTGCGGAATCATGGTGCTGCTTTCCCCGTTCGCGAACAGGACTATTGTCCGGAATTTACCGGCCAGCATGCAACCCCAAGCGAGCCGGGCCCCCGGCCCGTTGGAACGTTCGTGCTATCATGACCATGCTTCACGCGAAAACGGAGGACATGGCCATGGCCCCGCTATGGATTGCTTCGCTACTGGTGGCGGGAATCAGTGGTGTCACCCCCCTCCCGGAGGAATTCACGGACCGCGACGCGTGGGTCGCGCGTCATTTCGGTACCCCGGACACCCCCGGCGAGCCCTTCCTGTCTTTCACCATGAACGGACAGCCGGCGGCCGGACTGCTGGCCGGATGGAACCGCGCGTACGAGACGGCGCCCGTCGACGAAACGCGCGAGCGGCATACCCTGCGGTTCAGTGATCCAGAGACGGGACTGGTCGTTCGCTGCGAGGGCATCGCGTGGAAAGATTATCCCACGGTGGAGTGGACAGTCTATTTCAGGAATGAAGGAACCGCGGACACGCCGCTGCTGGAATCGATTCAGGCGCTGGACACGTTGTTCCAGCGGGGACCGGAAGGAGAATTCCTGCTGCGTTACCACCTCGGCGACCGGTACGCCATGGACAGTTTCGCTCCCATGACGGCCACGCTGAAGGCCGACGCCAGCCTGTCTTTCGCGCCCGAAGGCGGACGCCCCACCAATGGCGCATGGCCATACTACAACCTGGAATTCGGTAACGGTTCGGGCGTGCTGATCGCGATCGGCTGGCCTGGACAGTGGGCCTCCCGTTTCGCCCGGGAAGGGGACACCGGACTGCGGGTCAGGGCCGGCCAGGAACTCACCCACCTCATCCTGCACCCTGGCGAGGAAATCCGCGCGCCCCTGGTCGCGTTGCAGTTTTACCGGGGCGACTGGCTGCGCGCGCAGAACATCTGGCGACGCTGGATGTTCGCCCATAATTTCCCCATCGACCACGGCAAGCCCCTTGGTCCGAAACTGGCCATGGCCACCTTCTGGCCCTTCCACTCCCAGACCACCCAGGAAGGAGAAATCACGTTCCTGGATATCTGCCGGAGGGAAAACCTGCCGTTGACCACGTGGTGGATTGACGCGGGATGGTACGTGAACGATGGCGGAGACTGGGGATGGCCCAAGGTCGGCACGTGGGAGGTGGACCGAAAACGGTTCCCCGGTGGTCTCAGGGCGGTTTCGGACCACGCCCACGCCCAGGGAGTTGAACTGCTGGTCTGGTTCGAGGTCGAGCGGGTCGCCGCCGGGTCCTGGATCGCCGAAAATCATCCGGAATGGGTTCATGGCGGCCGGAAAGGCGGCCTGCTCAGAATGGATGATCCGGATGTCCAGGCATGGATCACGGATCACGTGGACAGGATGCTGACCGACGAAGGCATCGATTTCTACAGGTCCGACTTCAATATCGATCCCCTGCCGTACTGGCGGGCCAATGACCCGGAAGACCGGCAGGGCATCACTGAAATCCGTTACGTCGAGGGGTACCTGCGGTACTTCGACGCGTTACGCCAGCGGCATCCCGGCATGCTGATAGATTCCTGCGCGAGCGGCGGGCGGCGTAACGATCTGGAAACCATGCGCCGCGCGGTGCCCCTGTTGCGGACGGACCTGGAACAGATCCCCGAGGCGCATCAGAGCGTAACGTATGGCTTCGACCTGTGGCTGCCCTACCACGACAGCGTGAACTGGGAAAAATCGGTCTACGGGTTCCGCAGTACCCTCGCGCCATTCCTCGTGGTGAATTGGGACATCCGGGAAGCAGGGTTTGATTTCGACGAGGCCCGCCGATTCATCGCGGAATGGAGCAAGGCCGTTCCGTATTTCTTCGGTGATTTCTACCCGGTCAGTCCTTATGGCACTGGCGACGACGTGTGGCTGGCATGGCAATGGGATCGTCCCGAACAGGGCGATGGATTGATCCAGGCGTTCCGCCGCGCGAAAAGCCCCTATGAATCCGCGCGGTATCCTTTGCGCGCCCTGGACCCCGAAGCCTCCTACGTGATCACGTCCCCGGACGAAGGACAGGTCCTGCGGGTAACCGGCAGGGAACTCATGGAAAAAGGAATCCTGATTACCATGCCAGAACCCCGTTCCGCCATCCTGCTGTTCTACGAGAAGAACGGGAACTGACCGGAACGCTCATCGAGACCGCGAGTGTCCGTCCCTTCCAAGGCACTGGAAAGGACGCTTCACGAAAGCACGCTTCATGAGATTTCAGCCGCGCGCGGTCACGCTCGACAACACCGTCGGACGCCCCAAGCCCCCGCCAGGGCAAGGGCAAGGGCAACCAGCGCCAGCCCGGCAGGCCCCGCCACCGGTATCGCGTCGGTCACGGTAATCCATTGCCGTTTCGTGGCCGAATCACTCTTTTCAATCGTGTTGACCAGCAGCGTCACGGTGTAGGTACCCGGCTCGCGGTACACGTGGGTCGGATTCTGCTCGTCGCTCATCTTGCCGTCGCCGAAATACCACCGCCACTGGATGATGGACTTGGTGGTGGACGTCGACCGGTCGGTAAAGGTGACCTCGAGCGGGGCCGGACCACTGAGGGGCCACGCCTCGAAGTCGGCGGTCACGATCGCTTCCAGGTATTCGCCCGTAACCGTGGCCGTACCGTTGGCCGGCACCACGACCTCGGCGGGATTCGGATCCGGCGGATCATATCCCTCCAGGTCACCCCACTGGATCCGGGCCGTGCCCGCGGGAATGCCGGTCAACAGGGCGTCACCCGTGCCGGCGTGCTCGTTGCCATCCGCGTCCACCACCAGCCACGCGGCCGTGTCTGGCGTGACCTGCACCTGGAGCGAACCGTACAGGCGTGCGTACGTGGCGTGGAAGTCGTTGATAATGTCGCGGGAGACATTTACCGTCATGTCCGCGGGCGTCTGCCAGCCGTCGATGTCCCGGAACCGGATGACCTGCTCGCCGTCCGGCGCGGCCTGCATGCCTCCGCTCGAGCGCCATTCGCCGCCCAGGAGACGCCACTGCGCGCCCGCGTTGACCGCGCCGTCGGGATGCAGGAACACCCTAACGATGCCCTCGCCTTCTCCGATCACCGGAACGTACGCGCCCGTCACCCGGTAGGTGGCGTTATTGTTCAGGGTAAACACGCTGGGATTGGGCGTAGGCTCCGTGTAACTGGCCAGGGGTAACCAGCGCGTGCTGATCGTTCCGGTCGGAACGCCCGTCAACACCTGATCCCCCGTGCCGGTGATCAGATTACCATCCCCATCGGTCAACTCCCACTGGGCCGTGTTCGGGTCCACGTCCACGATCACCGTCCCCTTGTGACGGATGTATTCCCTCGTCAGCGTGGTCGTCTTGTCGCGCTCGAAGAACAGCGTCTGGGACACCGGCGCGGTCCATCCGGGAATGTCCTTGTATGTTAGGGTGCTGTTCCCGTCAGGTACCTCCACCACGTCGCCACTGTTGAGCCACGCCCCCCCGTTGATCCGCCACTGCCCGCCAGCGTCCAGGGCGGCCTGGGGTACCAGAACGACCGATACCCGGGCGATCCCTTCACCGATCCGCGGGGAATAGGTGCCATTGAAGATCACTGACATGTTCGGGTACAGGAACCGCGTCAGCGTGGTCGGCACGGGCTGATCATACGTCGCCAGGGGCAACCATTCCAGCGTGTAGTTCCCCGTGGGCATGCCGGCCAGCGTCGCGTTGCCGGTTCCAGTCTGATCCACTCCATCCGGACCGGTCAACCGCCAGGATGCCGTGGACGGTTGCGTGTAGATATTCACCGTACCCCGTTCGCGCACCCATACCGGCGAAAGGTCAACATACACGTCCGGGGTGTTCAGCGTCACGATGACCGGCTGCGGGGACTGCCAGAGATTCGGCAAGGTATTGAAGGTCACGCCCCATGTGCCTATGGGCAACGAAAGGGCCGTGCCGGATGGCATCCATGGGCTGCTGCCCACCCGCCACCGCGGCGTGCTGAGCAGTACCTCCGGTGGCTGGAAATTCACCCGGACACCTGCCTCCGGCGCGATGCCGGACAGGCAGGTCGGATAGTTCACGAACCGGCTCATCACGAAGTCCGACGGCTTGCCTCCGCCGCGGGAAAGGCCCACCAGGCCGAACACCGTCGGATCCAGGTACTTCCAGGTAATGACGATCCGGCCGTCGTAGAACAACTCCACCTGCACGTCGACCTTCTGGCCCTGAATCAGCCCCACCCGCACGTCGTCGTAGGTAATCACCGCGCGGTTGGGTAACTGCTTGAAGTACACCTTCCCCCCCTGATCGGGTTTCAGGTTGTAGAATAACCCCGATACCCGCGGCTGGCTGAAATGATTCTCCAGGCTTACCGAACTGGTGGTGTCTCCCGAATCAAAGGTGATGTAGCCGTTGCTCCCGATATAGATCCGGCTGTACTGCTGGCCGTAGAGGGACACCTTCTGTCCATACTGCAGGTCGACCGCCGCAAACCCGTCATCGGGCAACGGTATCTCCGTTGAGCCTTCAATGGCCGTGCGGTAATCCGTCACGTTTTCTTCCAGGCAGGCCACGTAAAAATTATTGGAAAGGTTTGGCGTGAACCGAACCCTTTTCCCGGAGAGGTTATTGTTGTATGTCGTGAACTGTTGCGTGAACCAGTCCGTGGGATTCCCCTGCGAGGGCAGGCCGGTGAAGTTCAATTCCACATCGTTGAACGGGAAGTTCCGCAACTTGATGGGCAGCCATTCGATCTGGTTGAGCAGGTTGTTGGGATCGCTGGAATCCGGATACGTGTAGCCCCAACTCCAACTGAACACCTTCACGCTGGCGGTGATGTAGGGATAGAGTTTCGCGCCCAGGTTGAGCGACGCGTTCTCGTTGTACGACGCGATGCCCGTGTACCCTTCCGGCGGAACGGTCACCGGTAACTGCTGGCCCTCGGTGGTGAAATAAATCTGGTCGTTCACATCGATGCTGTCGCAGGTCAGCGTGCCGTTGGCTATCGCCGCGATATCCAGGCCGACCACGACGCTGGGCTTGACCGGCAACCAACTGGGCAACTGCGGCAGAATCCCCTGGGACAGGGCAAGGGAGATCAGGTCCACGCTGGTAATATTCGTGCGCCCCGCCTCGTCCCGCAGTTCAGAGACCTCGTCCAGCAGCCATGAACTGAAATCGTCCCGGTCAGACGCCACAAGGTTAAAATCCGGCACGTAAGGAACATCCACCGTGAACGGCTGCAGAAATTGCCCGATCAGCGGCACCCAGCTGAGGTCCACGGCGCCTTTCAGGTAGAATTCCGCGCCGAAATAAAACCCCCAGGTCCCATTCGCCGGACCCACTCCCAGAAGTCCCGTGTCATCCAGCGTGATCAGGCCATTCACCGACGCGTCGTAATTGAAGCCCGCGTTGGCCCGTACCCGGACCTGGATCACGAAGCCGCCGGGGTCGCCGTATCCGCCGCTGGGGATCCATCCGGAATCGAAGCCCAGGTTATCCAGGCCCTGTTGCGGCACCAGGAACTGCACTTCCTGGCTCTGCAACCCGCTTTTATCGGGCAGGCTCTCCCGGACGGGCGGGTAGACGATCACCTTGCCTTCGATGGGACGCTCGGGGCCTTCGACCTTCATGGAAACCGGCGGGAACGCTTCGGGCGGCGTGTCGGTGTATTCGAACACCTGCACCATCGCGCGCTGTCCATCGTCGATCCGTATGAACCTGGGCCGCAGTATGCCCTCGGGCGAGCGTTCTTCCCACCACTGTTCCGTCAACAGCACCTCGCCGCCCCGGATCAGGCGGGATTCGAAGGTCGGTCCCCCGGGCACCTGCGGGCGGCTCATCTCCAGGATCAGGCCTTCGCCCAGATCGGCGGAAACCACTTCCGTGCCGTCTTTCATCACGGTCGACTTGGCTCCCCTGGCCAGCCATTCATCCATGGCCTCGGCCTGGGTGGTCACGAACAGCGGGTTGGCATGCGCCGGATCGCCCCAGCGCGCGATCTTGCGGATCACCTTGCCCTCGGCATCACGCTCCCAGACTTCCACCGAGCCCTTTTCGCGGGCCAGGGCCTCCAGCGAGGCGTTGTCCAGGCCTCCCGTTTCACAGTGCGCGCTGTAGACGACCGCCGCCTCGGCCCAGGCGGTTCCAGTCGTCCCCGCCAGGCCGCCCAGTACCACCGCGCCGGTCACCAGCAGCGCCAGTAACCGCGATCCCGACCGCTTTCGTGACGCCATCATGCCCGCTCCCGCCAGCAATCCCACCAGCAACGTGAGCCCCAGCGGGCCCGCCACCGGTATCGATTCCATCACCCGCACCGTGAAGGGCGCGGATGTCGCCGTTTCCAGTTCATCGACCACCACGCACACGTACTCCCCTTCGTCTTCGAACGACACGTTTTCCAGGGCCAGTACGGGGCCATCCACCTTGTTGCCCTGGTTGTCATACACGGTTTCGCCATTTTTCCGCCATTCGTAGCTCAGCACGCGGCCAAACACGTTGCGCGGCGACGCCTCCAGCACGACGGCGTTCCCCCGGCCCACGGTGACTTCCGCGGAACCTTCCCGGTCCACCGCCAGCGGATTCGGCTTGTACGCGATCTCGTCGTAAACCGGCGCGCTCACGTTGCCCGCCGCGTCCCGGAACCTCGCGTAGACCCGTTTCCACCCGGTAGAAGCCGTCAACTCCCAGGAACGGGTCGACGTGATCGCTTCCCAGCCGGTCCACTGCGCGCCGTCCGCGCTGAAACTCATGGACGTGACCCCGCATCCGCCGGCACCGTCCGACGCCGTCACGCCCAGCGTGACGAAGATGGAACGGGTGTAGGTGGCGCCGTTTTCGATGGTTACCGATCCGGCCGGCGGCATGGTATCCACCGTCAGCAGGCCGTTCGCGCTCGACGTGCCCGAGTTGCCCACCAGGTCGGACACGGTGATCGCAATGCTGGCCGGCCCATCGGGATCCTGGCCCTCGATCACGGTATACGAGTACTCGAACGCACCGCCCGCCCCGCCAACACGGGTTGCCGCGTGCCCATTCACGGTAACCGTCGGGTAGCCGCCCAGGCCACCCGGATCCGTTATCCGGAAGCCAATCATCACTTGCTGCCCATTCCCCGCGCAAGGCGGATCTACCGTCACCAGGCTGACCGTCGGGGCCGACCGGTCGATCATGAGCAGGCTGTTCTCGCTCCTGAACCCCGCGTTGGCCACCCGGTCCCGCGCGGTGAGGACGATCGTGGCCGCCCCTTCCGGTTCGTTCGCGCGCACCGTGTAGCGGTATTCATACGTGCTGCCACTCACGCTGTAATACTGGGCCGACACGCCGTTCACGCTCACCGTGGGCTGCCCCTGGATGGACGTGTAGGCATCGGTCGCGTCAAAGCGGATACGCACCACGTCCCCGCCCTTGGCCACGCTGGGAATGACCTGCACGTTGGCAATCACCGGGGGCGTCCGGTCAATCAGCAGGGCGGAAGTGTTGTTGTAAACCGTGGTGTTGTTCAGCACATCGTTCGCGGTAAACCTCAGGGTAGCAGGTCCCTCGGGTACCATGGCCCCCACCGTGTAGGTCCACGTGTACACGTTCCCCGACGCGCCCGAGAACGTGGCGGCAATGCCGTTCACCGTCAGAGTGGGCGTGCCACTCACGCCCGTGTAGTCCGTGATCGTCGCCTGGATCGTCACGGGGGTGTTGTATTTCGCCTCTGCCGGCGTGGCCGACACGTTCGATACCACCGGCCCGTTGGGGTCCAGGTTCAGCAGGGTGGTGGAAGATACCGTTCGGACATTACCTACCATGTCCACGGCGGAAAGGGTCACCGTGGCCCAGCCCTCAGCCACGCCGGAGGGTACCACGTAGGTCCAGGTGTACGCGTAGCCGGACTGGATCGGCGCGGGTGCCGCGAGCCCGTTTACCGTCAGGGTGGGCAACCCGTTCAGGGCGTAGTTGTCCATGACGGTCGCGGAAATCGTTACCGTCATGCCCGGTTTCGCCAGCGTGGGCGAACAACTCAAGCCGGTTATGGTTGGTGGCGTCCGGTCGATGGTCAGGACCGTTCCCGATGGCGTGTACGACGCGCTGTTCCCGGCGTTATCCTGGGCGGTAATAGTGATGGTCGCCGGGCCCTGCTGTTCGGTCGCGGAAATCACCGTCGTCCACGTGTACGTCGTTCCCGACACGGACGGCGCGCCCACGGGCGTTCCGTTCAATTGCAGGGTGGGCAGGGACGCCAGGCCATAGTTGTCCGTTACCGTGGCAGTAAAGGTCACCACCGTTCCGGCCATGGCCCAGGCAGGCGCGCAACTGAAACCGGAGATCACCGGCGCGGTCGCGTCCACCAGCAACAGCGTATCCGCGTAGCCTGTCCGGGTATTACCGGCCGTGTCGGTCACCGACAGGTTGAACGCCGGGTATCCTTCCGGCATGCCTCCCGGAATAACAAAGTTCCACGAGAAGGTATCACCGCTCTGGCTGGAAGGCGCGCCCGCGTTGAACCCGCCGATCGTCAAGGTAGGCGGCCCCGCCAGGCCATTCGCGTCACTCGCGGACACGCTGACCGTCACGGTGTCACCCGGGCGGGCATAGGGGGTCGATGCCGCTAGGCCGCCCAGGGAGGGTAGCGTGTTGTCGATCAGCAGCACCGAGGGGAAACTCCGCGATGCCGGGTTCGAACTGGTATCGGCCGCCGAAATATGCACCGGCGCGTACCCGTCCGGTAGCGATCCCGGCACCACGTACATCCACGCGTATTCACCGCCGGAAAGGGCCGGATCCGCCACGGGATTACCGCTTACCGTCAGGGACGGCAGGCCGCCCAGCCCCACGTTATCCGTCACAGCCGCCCGCAAGGTCACCAGGACGCCCGAACGGGCAATCACCGGCAAGGCCGTCAGGGATCCGATCTCCGGCGGGGTCGTGTCGGTTACCGTCACCGTAAAATCCTGCTCCACGCTGTTGCCATACGTGTCACTCACCCGCGCGCGAATCGTGTGGGTGGAAGCCGTTCCCGCGTCGAACAACGAGGGATCACCAGACCGGACGGTTACCGAAGCCGTGTTCGATGCGTCCAGCGTGAACCGTCCCCCCGCATTGTCCAGTAACGTCCACGTGTACGGCCCAAGATTGTCCGGGTCGTTGGCAACCAGGGTTCCAACGGACGTCCCCGCCGGCGCGTTATCGCCCACGGTCAATCCCGTGGTGGTAATACCCTGAAGCCCAGGTCGGGGCGGAATCACCACGGCGGCCAGTCCCCAGTTGTCCCCGTAATTCCACGAAACCGTCGCGCCTGACGGTGATCCCGCGATAGATGAACCCCGGTGCTGCTGGCGGCTGATGGTGATGCCCAGCACCTTGTACACCGTGTCCTGGCTCCACCGCTGTACGTGGGCAGGCGTGTTGGCAATGTTAAGCGTGTCCCCCTTGCAGGTCGTCGAGGAAATGACCAGAGATCCCGCCGGCGCCTCCGAGCCCGTAAAGACCATGCTGACCGAGGGCCGGTTACTCTGGAATGCCCCGTCGTACTTGGCCAGGGGCAGCAGCGGCGATGGCGTTCCTGGAGGCGAGAACTGGGCAAGGTTCACGTTGGACAGAAACAGCACGCCTACCGCCTTGTGCCGGGAGTTTCCCATCAGACGCACCTTCAGGCTTACCGTCCCCGATGGCGGCTGCTTGTAATACAGCAGCGCGGCCCGTTCATCCATCGTGCTCGGCTCGGAATCCACTATGAGGTGAAAATTGCCCTGGCCGACGAACTGGACGTATTCCACGCCCCGGTCATCCCGGTTGGTCACGCCGGCCACGGCCAGTTCCGTTCCCGCGGGCACGTTCACGGAAACCGTGAATTCCTGCGAGTCCCCTTCATCCTTTGCGGTAAACGTGTTCAGAACGGTCACCGCGCCGTAGGACGCCGCGCTCAACCACAGCGTAAACCCCGCAACCAACACCCATAACCCGATCGTATGACGTTTCATCCATCTGCTCCCGGCGGGTTTGTTTTTCCACTCCCCACGCGTTTTACGCTTCTTCATCCAATCTGCCATTTCCATTCTATAGTATCGTCTCAATTTTTGCAAGAAAAAAATGTATCCAACCGGTAAGAAAACCGGGCACTTGCGAATCTTGGCAGGTCGTGCTAAAATTGAAAGAAAGAGAATGTGTTGGGTTCGTTCAGAGTGACGGAAGGTGGTTTATGCCTCTTTTCACGTTTATCTGTCAGGATTGCGGCGCGGAAACGGAAATCCTGGTACGTGGGGAAAGTGCCCCGGTATGTCCCAAGTGTGGCAGTGAACGCCTCGAAAAACAGATGAGTCGTTTTGCCGCCCTCAGCACTTCCTCCACCGATCCAGTCTGTGGTCCCTGTTCGGTGGGAGCGAGTTCCCCCTGCGCTTGCCAGGGGGGACCGTGTCCCCTGTAAGGATTACGCGTGGCGGAAACAGCCTCAGCATCCACGGAGCCACGTCGGGCCCGGACCTTATGGGAATACCTGCGGGACGGGTTCGTTGCGGCTCATCGGCGGCGGCCGGTCAGTTTTTACCTGCTACTGACCGCGCCGGTGGCGCTGGCGTTGGGTTCGGTACTGGGACGGGTTCGTCACGATGTGCGGTTATTTTCCTTTACCCTGATCATCCTGTTTCTCTTCTTCGGCGTGCTGACCATTGAGGGCGTGCGGGATTTCTTTCGCCTCCTGCGAAAGTACCTGCGGGATCACCGGCACGCTTACCGGGAAACCGTGGGCGATCCCCAGTTTCAGGAACAGTTGTACCGGGAGTTCCACAGGGCCCGTTCCATGACTCCCGCCCCGGCGGAACCTGCCCCCCCGAAGGAATAATTTTCCCCGTTACACCCTGTTTGTCCGCCTTGCGCGACCTCAAGCCATTACTTTTTATGGTTTTTCTGGTTCACGTCCGGGCATTCCTTTTGCTACATCAGCCCGCGCAAGGAGTCACCCGTGAACCCGGAAGCCATCGTATCGCTGCAGGTTCAGCCATCTGAAACGCCGGGCAGAAGACCGGACGGAATAGCGTCGGGCCCCGCGACCCGCCCCGATCCGGCGCTGTTTTCCGGGGTGCTTCGGCAAACCCTGGGCACCCGCGTTCACGTGGTCCGAAAGGGTGAGAACCTGAGCCAGATCGTCACGCGAACCCTGAAAATAACCGGCGACCATGAGTCCCTGGCGCGCGGAAATGTGGGCGAGGCTATCCAGCGCGTCGCCCGTCACAACGGGTTGAAAAATCCGGACCTGATCTTCCCGGGTCAGAAACTGGACCTGTCTCCCTTGTTTTCTGCTGGCCAGCGTCCTCCTTCGGGGAGCGGGTCTCTTCCCCTTCCGGGCGCGGCACTGGGTCCTTCCCGGGCAGCACTGCCCTCCGCGTACCCGGTGACCCGGGCCGCCGTGGCCATGGCCATGACCATGGCTACCGTGCCCCCTTCTTCTCCCGCACTTTCCGGAACCCCCGGTGATGATCCCGCGTTAAAAGCCCTGGTCGGTAAACTGCGCGATGTGGAAGCGGCTCTCGCGCGCGCGCTGCCTCTCGCGGCCTCCGTCCGCGGGAACGCCGCCAGGGCCGTACCGGGCAACGGGATACCAACCGAATCTCCCGTCCGGACCGCGCTGGCCGGCCTGCGCAGTGCTCCCCCGTCATGGTCCGCGGTGTTGTCCGGAAACGTCACGGTTACATCCGATTTCGGATACCGAAAGGATCCTTTCACGGGACGCGGGGCGTTCCACGAAGGGATTGACCTGACGTCCGATAATGGCGCGGAGGTCAAGGCCTTTGCCACGGGCGTGGTGACCCACAGCGGCTGGATGCCAGGATACGGCAAAAGCGTGATCCTTCGCCACGCGGACGGTACCGAAACGCTTTACGGGCACTGCGAGAAGATCCACGTGTCCAGGGGAGATGTGGTCGCGAAGGGCACCGCTATCGGCGTGATGGGATCCACGGGACGCAGCACCGGGGATCACCTCCATTTTGAAGTGCGGCGGAACGGCCGGGCGATAGACCCCCTCAAGGTGCTGCTTGGCGAGCGGGACTACGGCCAGTATTACGCCAAACGGAACACGACAGACCCCTCCGCGTCCGCGGGCGCGCCCCGGGTCAACGCAATCCGCCGGGCCATTCGGGGCTATTCCACCCTGCCGGCGGTCACCTTGCCCCGACACGAACGGCCGTGACAGGGCCGTTCCCGGTCATCCGGGCGGCGTAGACCTCTTTCGGCGCGCAGTCGAAGTACAGGTTGGTATCCGGCCCGAACCACCCCACCATCCACCACGCGTTGCGTTCGCCGTACACATTCTCTTCGGGAGCCCACGTCCATCGTTCACTGGACACGTGTCCATCGCACCAAATCACGTTGACCCGGCCGTAATGCCGAAAGTGCAGGCTTGGTGACAGGTACACGTCATCACCGGGCATGCCGCGTGGATGGTCCACGGACACCGGGCGAGGTGGTTCGATAAAACTGTACTCGATGATCCGGCCGTTCATGGGCATGGCCGCGTCGGCGAACATCACCGTCTGCCCGGGCTGGGCGATCTCGAAGTCCCGCATGCCCTGGCGGCAGGCCAGAACGGGATCCGGTTCCACGCTCAGCCGGGATCCCACGTAGGCCATGTTGTAACCATATCCCCCGGTGCCGCCCTCGAACACGTGATTCGCTTCGCCATGACGAGCGTATTCGAAGAACTCGGGACACTCCCGGATCCGGCCATCGGGCAGGTATTCATACAGGGGGCCCCGGCGGAAATCGAAGGCCGACCGGTCGTTCGGCGTCTCCCGGGTTCCATGCCAGCGTAACCGTCCCCCGAAGTGATCCGGATCCGCCCCCGGCAGGAGAAAATCGTACAGGTCTGCCGCCGCCGGCACGTAGTACCCGTCGTGTTCCGCGGCATACATCGTGTTAGCCAGGTACAACTGGCGGAGGTTGTTCACGCACTGGACGGATCGGCCCTGGGCCATGGCCCGGGCAAGGGCGGGCAACAGGATGGCCGCCAGAATGCCGATGATGCCGATCACCACCAGGAGTTCGATCAGCGTGAACCCTTTAGGGCGAAACCGTGGTTGGAGGCAACCGGTCATGGACGGCGCTCCACGCGCGGTCGCCGCCGGAACAGACGGTACAGCCCGGGTGTCAGCAGTCCCGGAACCAGCAGCGCCGCCGCGACAGGGCTCACGGGCAGGCTATCTTCCGTTTCCACCGTCCACGTGGCCTCGCCCAGCAGGGAGGTTCCCGCCGGATCGGCGTAGAGCGCGATAACCAGGGGAAATCCCCCCTTCGCGTCCGGCCGATCCACGGCCACGGTGAACGCCGCTATGCCCGCCGAAGACAGCGTGACCTGCCGGCCCGGCGCGACAGGGTCCGCGTCAGGCGTCGTCACCGCGCCCCCCTCGACCACCACGGTCACCCGGGTACCCGGGATAAGGGTGTTGCCCCACGGGTCCCGGATGGGATCACTCTGGAAATAGAGCAGGCCGGGCGCGCGGGGTGGCGGATTCAAAAGGTAGATATCTACCGGACCGGCTGGATCGCCAGGTAAAACCGGTATTTCTACCACGCCTTCGATCAGTCCATCCAGCGAAACCAGCCTCACCCGGGCCGTTCCCGCCCGGGTATCGCCTCGCAACATCGCCGTCAGGGTTCCCCCGGCTACCGCTACCTGCGTGCCAGGCGCCACGGGGTCGACATCTGGCGTTTCCACCGCCAGCAGGTCACCGTCCACGGTAAACACCGTACCATCGGGCACCGGCTGCATCTGGGCGTCCAGCACGGGTCCCGAGGTAACGGCCACGGACGTGCCGGGATTGCCGACCCGCGCGGTACCGGTCACGGTAAGTACAAGAGGCGGCGCGGAGGAACCGACGTCTCCGGGACCGGCGGTCGAGGCCAGCGTGAACACCCCGGGATACCGGCTCGTGAAGGTCAACGTGTTACCCACGGGATCCCGCGACAGGTTCCCGATACCGTCCTGGCTCCAGCCCGTCCCATCGTACCGGAACGGTTGGAGAGCGGTTTCCTCAAGGCCCGCGATGTCGGCCGAACTATAGGCCACGGTAAACTCGGCATCCCGAATGCCCGCCGCTTCACAGTCCGCGATAGACATCCGGAACTCCCGGATCACCCCGCTCCGGATCAGTCCCGTCACGGGCACCGATGGCGCGGGATCCGCCGCGTCCAGGATATCCACGGTACTATTGAATGCCCGGATGCCGCTCCGCGGGCCCCGGGAATACAGGGCGATCCGGTCGCCGTTCCCCCGTGTGGCCTCGCCCAGCAGGGTCCCGGCGGGACTCCCGCCTTCTTCCGCGGGAATTTCCAGGGCCAGCACCGTGCTCTCGGGACGGTTCGGATCGGTCCCCGCCCAGCGCGTTTCGTACTCGTCCAGGATGCCATCACCGTCCGTGTCCACGTCCGGCGCGACATCCGCTACCGCGTCGATTTCCGGGGTGATGGTACCGATGCCCGTGGCTCCGGCGATGAATGCCGACAGCCGGATGAAATGAAACCGGGTCAGGCCCGCTGGCTGACCGTTCGCGTCCACTGCCCAGGCGATGTCAAACGCGTCCCCGCCACCCGACCGGGGCGTCAGGCCGACCCGGAACGGATCATCCGGGCGTACGTAGTTGTCGAGATATTCCTGCTGCGTGGGATTGAGTTCACCGTAGCCCCAGTCGTATTCCGTGCCGTCGCTGTTCGGGTTGAGCACATTACCCGCCAGGGGAGGCGCTGGATTCGGAATGCCTTCCGGCCGCACTGACGCCGGGAGGTTTCGACTACCCGGGATCACGTACCACGGATCGTCGGGCAGGCCGTTCCCGTTCACGTCCTCGCTGATCTCGATGAGCATCGGCTCCACCCATTTCCGCAGGGGATTGCCACCCACCCAGAATGCGTTGCCGTAGACGATGCAGTCCAGCCCCATGGGATTGCGGGGATCATCCTCCACGGGCGTGTCGAATTTCAGGAGGATGTAACTGCCCGGCGCGGGCCCCGGCCGACCAATGCTGTGCACCCCCGTGTTGTCCGGAGCGCCCGTGGTCCCGCCCGTGGGTTTCCCCACGGCTCGCGCGGGATCGTTGAACCCCGGGTTGGCATCGATCGCGTTGTACGCCACCACGCTGTCGGCCCACGGATCGTCCACCCCGGGCACCTGGGGCCACGCGAGGGGCGATCCTGCCCACGTCGCCAGGGCCACACCGATCAGCACCGAGACAGCATATGCTGCTTTCCCCCGCCTGCCGGGTGGCAGGTACCTCTTCCCACGACTCCGGTCCGCCATATTTCCGTCTCCCGCGCTACGGCGCGCGTACGCGCCTTCACGGAAAAACCGGCCTGTTTCGGCCCATGGGGGACCTTGCCGTTGACCTTCCCGCGAAGGCGCGCTGCCGCGCGATATGCCTGCCGGCAGGTCTTCGGACTTCCGGGCGGGCCGGGGAGATCCCCGGAAGGCCTACCGGGCGCCGCTTCCCAGCCGCCCGACGGGGGCCGCCAGTGCGTTATCGCGCCTTTCGTTCCCGGTTACCGCTGCGGGGCAGTTCCGGATTTGCACCGGATTCCCTCTTAGCGCCGCGATCCCTTGAGACCGCGGCGACCGGCTCCGTCATTATATCACGGGTTTTTCACGTAGGTGATCTTTCCCTCCCGTGAAAACCTGTCCACCTCGAACGGAGCGGCGCCCGGAAGTTGGTGCTCCAGGTTATTTCCTTTTGTTTGTTTGTTTCTTTTTGTGTGTTTCCGTACAATGGAGCACATATTCTCTCATCCCCTGCCCTTATACAATCAGGAATCATGGCCATGGACGAAATGCTCACGGTCGAAGAAGTCGCGGAAATCCTAAAGGTCAGGCCGCTGACCGTTCGCCAGATGTTCCGGGAACGCCGTTTGCGGGCGTTCAAGATCGGCAAGGCGTGGCGCACCACGCGCGCGTGGCTGGAGCAGGATCTTGCCGCGATGAGTAGCGGCGGCTCGGTGGCCTTCCCGCCTTCCCCGGAAAATCCGCCCGCCAGGCGCCCGGCCCGCCGTAGCCGGGGCCAACGGGCCATCGGCCAGGAGTCACCAAGGGAATCTTCCGCGTCCGCCCCGGACGCGGCGCCGCCTAGGACGGAAAACGCGGAGGTTTCTCCGTCCTCCCCGGAAGACCCGGTTTCCACCGAGGCTTCCCAACCACGGGAAGAGGATCCCCAGCAGTACCTGTTTTGATCTGGAAACCTAAAATTTACTTGACAAAAACCGAATTATCGTGGTAGTATACACGGGAAATACCGAATATGCCGATATTCAGGGATAAGGATCGGCATGGAAGGATGGCCGTATGAAGAACCGGGTGTTTACGACGGGTGAAGTCGCTGAAATCTGTGGTGTTTCCGCCGATACCGTGTCACGCTGGTTTGATCTGGGCCAGATCGATGGCTATCGGCTGGGACCCGGCGGTGACCGGCGGATTCCCTACCAGAGCCTGCGCAAATTCATGCTGAGCCATGGGATCCCCCTGGACCGACTGGAAGAGGGAGAACAGCGGATCCTCGTGGTGGATGATGACCCCTACTATCTCGACATTATCCCGTCCGCCCTGGCCAACGACGAGAATTACGTGGTAATCACCGCTTCCACGGGGTTTGACGCGGGCGCGATGGTGGTCGAACACAACCCGCAACTGGTGATCCTGGACATCCACCTGTCCGACATGGACGGTCGCATGGTAGCCGAACGGATCAAGTTGCGGCCGGAAACCCGGAACACGCGAATCCTGGGCATATCGGGATACATCGACGATGCCGAAATTCGCGAACTGTCCGATTTCGGGTTCGACGATTTCCTGAAGAAACCTTTCCCGGTTGAAGAAATCCGGAACCGGGTCAAGGCCCTGATCGACATGCCCAACGCGCGGGTCCGCCGTCCCCGAAACAGTCCCTGAAACGCGTCCCGCCCGTGCTGGAATGAATCGGCATTACGAACGCGTCAGGAACGTTCCGGCTTGGCCGATCGCTCCAGGAGGGTTTCCATGGCCAGGCGGGGGTTGATTGCTCCATCAAGCAGGCGGCAGACCATGTCTGTAATCGGCATTTCGACGTTGTGCGCGGCAGCCAGGGCCCGGGCCACCGGCGCGGTGTAGATGCCTTCGGCCACCTTGGGGGATGCCGCCAGAATCTCCGCGAGCGACTTCCCCTGCCCAAGGGCCTCGCCAACCGCGCGGTTGCGGGAATGCCGGCTGGAACACGTAACGATCAGGTCACCCACGCCGCTGAGCCCCGCGAAGGTAATGGGATGGGCACCGCAGGCCGTCCCCAGCCGGACCATTTCCGCGAGCCCCCTGGTCATGAGTCCGGCCTTCGCGCTGTCGCCAAGGGCGAGCCCGTCACATACCCCCGCCGCTATGGCCATCACGTTTTTTAGGGCCCCGCCCAGTTCAACGCCAACAAGATCCTCACTGCGATATACCCTGAAAGCCGGCGCGAAGAAAAGATGCTGCACCGCCTCGGCCACGTCTTCCCGGCCACAGGCCGCCACCACGGACGCCGGCAGGTCACGCCCTACTTCCTCGGCGTGGCTGGGTCCACTCAACGCCGCCACGGGACCGCCGGGCGCGGCGTCCAGGATGACCTCACTCATCCGCATGAGCGTCTCCCGCTCGAGACCTTTCACCACGCTGACCCGGATGGTCCGCGAGGGAAAAGCCCATCGCGCCGCCGCTTCGCGCAGTCCCCGGGAAGGGACGGCGTATACCACGAACTCGGGATCGGCACAGGGCTCGTCCACAAGCAGGACCGATTCGGGCAGGGTAACCCCGGGCAACAGGCGGGCATCTTCCCTTTGGGCGCGCAACACGTCCAGGGCCGGGCCAGGTCGACGCCATAACTGGACCTCATGCCCGTTGAGGGCCAGCCTTCGCGCGAGGGCCAGTCCCCACGCGCCACCACCGATTACCTGGACCTTGCTCATGCCTTGTGCCGGCCTCCCGTCATGCCTGGGACCCTGTCAGTTCAACGCCGGGGCATCTGGTCCGGGCCCACGCTGAAATTGATGGGCGTCAACTTGTTCAGCAGGGATCCTGCGAAGCCATGCGCGAAACCCAGGGCGAACAGGTTGGTCATCTGGTAATACAGCACGCCGCCCAGCAGGCCACCCAGGAACGTGAACAGCATGAGCCACGCGTTGGGCAGGTGAATCATGCCAAACACGACGGCGGAGCACAGGCACGCCTTGAACAGGTCCCTCCGGCTCCGCTCGATGGGAAACGCCCGGGCGAACATTGTGGCGAAATAGGACGTGAAGATGAACTGCTGCACCCATCCCCAGGTGACATAGCCCGCCCACTGGCCGCCGATAGCGAGGGGATCAGCCAGTACCGCGAGCCGTTCCCGGGCGGTTGGTCCACGAAGGTCGAAAAAGTGCCAGGGTTTCAGCGCCTCCCGGAACGGTTCCAGGAACATCTGGAAAACGAGGTTGAACGCGAGAATCATCACGAAAGCCCCCAGCAGGAACGCCACGACGAAACGCAGGGCATTCCGGAAATTATCCAGACGGACCATGAAGGGAATCCCCACGAACAGCCAAAGGGCGTCCAGCGCCAGGATCAGCGCGATCAGGAACGGCACTTTGCCGCCAAACCCGGGGTACCACTCGGCATACCGCGCGTCAATTTCGCTGCTGAAGGTAATCGCCGCCGACACGTACAGCGCGGTCATCATCGCCACGACGAGCAGCACTTCCCGCCAGTAACGGACGATGGCCGGCAACGCTCCACCCCGGGGCAGGTAATAGGCCAGGGGATCCCCCAGCCCGCGGCATTCCCAGTAAAAATACCGCCAGCCGAGCGTCCGCCGGTGCGGAGGCAGAAACACGTCGCGTTCCCAGCGGTAATGCACCAGCGGCGACAGCACGAAGGCCCACACAAGGGTCGGGATCCCCAGTACCAGGCGGAATCGCCACATTACGGGACCATCAAGCCAGTAGTCACACCATACCACGATCATCATGAGCGCGAAGACACCCCAGGCCTCCGCGAAATTCCACCATCGCAGGTAACGCACGCGGTCCGCGGAAACCTGGTCCGTCCAGGCGATAAAGCCGCTGTCACGGTCCAGATTCACCTCCCGGAAACATCGGCTTACCTCGTTCAGCCAGCCCACGATCTGTCTCCTCTCACCTGACACGGCTTGTATATGAACTTAAATTACGCGGGCGGAGAACCGGTTGTTTGCGGTACCCCGCCCGCGAAAGCATCGCGGAAAAGCATACACGGCTCAGCAGGGCAGTTCCCAACCCTTCCGGTATTCCTTGGTCAGCAACTTGTTGAGTGCCTCGTTGCTGGTAATCTTGCCGTTCACGCAGTCGTAGGACACCGGTTCTCCGGCTTTCAGGGCGATGTTGCCGAAGTTGGCCATCTCCGTGAGCGGTCCCGCGTAGGAGAAATCGGAAACCGCCTTCCTGCTGGCATAGATACAGTCGATCCAGTGCAGGTAGGGATTGCCCCTGGGGATCCGCTCCAGGGTCTGGGGTGGCGGGGTGTACTCTTTCATCCTGGACGCGGGCAGCAACCGCGCGTCACCGCCATACTCGCCTGCCGTGGCCATGCCGTCCGTGCCGATGAACAGCGAGCCATTGTCGCCGTCTCCGAGTTTTTCTCCTTCGGGGACACCTTCCGGCCGGGGCGGCTTGAGGCCACCGTCATACCAGTAGACCGTTACGGGTTCCATGGCCCCGCCATCGGTCTGCCGCGCCGGGAAGGAGAACTTGATGGTGGATTTCAGCGGGTAGGTCTGGCTGGTCATGCCTTCCTGGGTCACCACCTCGACGGTGAAGGACTCGGCGCGGCTCAGGCCGAGGGCCCAGTTGGCGGGGTCCATGATGTGGCAGGCCATGTCGCCGATGGCGCCGCACCCGAAGTCCCACCAGCCGCGCCAGTTGAACGGGGCATACTTGCTGTTGTACGGACGGAACGGGGCGGCGCCGATCCACAGTTCCCAATCCATGGTTTCGGGAACAGGTTCCTCGGGAAGCGGATCCGCTATGCCCTGGGGCCATACGGGACGGTTGGTCCAGATGTGGGCCTCCCGGACCTTACCGATCGCTCCTGACCAGATCATCTCGCACAATTCACGCACGCCATCCCCGCAGTGACCCTGGTTGCCCATCATGGTGATGACGCCGGTTTCGGCGGCCACCTGGCGCAACAGCCGGGCTTCGGCGATGGTATGGGTCAGGGGCTTCTGCACGTACACGTGCTTACCCATCTTCATGGCCATGTAGGCCGCCGGGGCATGGGTATGATCGGGGGTGGAGACGGTGCAGGCGTCGATCTGGTCCCCCATTTCTTCCAGCATCTTCCGGTAGTCCTTGTACTGCTTGGCGTCTTTCAGCCGGTAGAACGCTTCCTCGCAGCGTTTCCAGTCGGGATCCGCGAGGGCGACGATGTCCACCCGCTTGCGGTCCCGGGCGCAACTCATCACGTCTTCCAGGCCCTTTCCGCCAGCCCCAATGCCGGCAACGCGCAGTTTCTCATTGGGAGACAGTTTGCGGGGTACCACCTGGGCGGCGTTCACCCGGAAGGCTGTTACCACGGCGGTGGTGGTGGCACAGGCCAGAAAGGCCCGGCGAGTCAGGGTATTACGGTCCATACATTTTCCTTTCTTCTCCCCTGGGGGTGTAGATAACGGACACAACAGACACACTTTACCACTGGTTTGACCTTTCCGGCCATGTCTTCGTTTCACGTCTTTCCAGGTTATTTGCCCGGACAGGACCGGCGTTGTATGATGACTGGGCCTGTCAGAGAACGACAATAAATGGGAGAGAAATCGATGGCGAACTCGCGCGCGATCTGGGGACTGTTGCTGGGATGCGTCGTGTGCCTGGGACATGCCACGGCCGAACCGATTACCTTTTCTTCCCTGCTGAATGAACTGGTCAGCCTGGAGCGCCTCGCCAGGACACCGCAACCGGCTTACATTACCCGGCAGGCCTCCAGTTACGACCGCCGTTCCACGGATCCATCGGTTGCCACGGAAGAAAACTGGTTTGCCAACGGCGACCGCAACCAGGTACTCCGGGTTGATGAAACACCCCTAGGCACGGAACACGTCCTGCTGGACGTGGACGGACCCGGGGCCATCGTCCGCATCTGGTCCGCCAACCCGAATGATGGCGGTATTGTCCGGATTTACCTGGATAACCAGCCGGAACCCCTGTTCGAGATGCCCCTGCAGGTCATGCTGGGCGGGGGCACCAAGCCCTTCCTGGAACCCATCGCGCACACGCGGGCCAGCGGCTGGAACAGTTACCTGCCCATTCCCTACGCGAAACACTGCAAGGTAACCGTCTCCAACCCCGACATCTATTACCACGTCAACTACCGGACGTATGCCGCGGGCACTGAGGTGGAAACCCTGACACCGGCGATTCTCGAATCCGGCATGCCCGCCTTGCGCGAAGTGGCCAAAGCCCTCGCGGCCCCCTGGGAAAAGGGCGCGCGGCCGGCGGAGCCCCTGGACGACACCCCCTATGACGTCACCCTGGCCCCCGGTGCCAGCGAATCCCTCGAACTGGATGGGCCCGCGGCCATCCGTGAAATCACCTGTTTCGCGGACGCCCAGGATAAGGAAGAAGCCCTGCGAGGCATCCTGCTTGAAATCGCCTATGATGACCTGGCACCGATGGTGATCACGCCGCTGGGAGACTTTTTTGGTACGGCTCCAGGGCCCAATCCTTACCAGTCCCTGTGTTCGGGGGTACTGGACGACCATACCCTCTACAGCCGGTGGGTCATGCCGTTCCAGCGCGCCGCCACGATACGCGTGACCAATCACACCGACGCGGAAATTACGCTCCGGGGAACGGTCAGGACGGGCCGCTGGACGTGGGATGACCGGTCCCTGTACTTCCACGCCGGTTACCGGGCCGGCAGGGACGTTCCCACAAGACCAATGCGGGACTGGAATTACCTGGCGGTCAGCGGCGGGCCCGGACGCTTCGTGGGCGTCATGCTCCACGTCACCAATCCATCCAGAAAGTGGTGGGGTGAAGGGGATGAAAAAATCTACGTGGACGGTGAATCGTTTCCCAGCCACTTCGGCACCGGCACGGAAGATTATTTCGGATACGCCTGGTGCAGCCCCACGCTGTTCACCCATGCTTTTCACAACCAGCCCCGGTGCGACGGTCCGGGAAATTACGGGCAAACCTGCGTGAGCCGGTTTCACATTATCGACGACATCCCCTGGAACACTGGCTTCCGATTTGACATGGAGTTGTGGCACTGGGATGACGTCCTGTTCAACCAGTCCGTCGTCTCCTACTGGTACGCCGTGGCCGACGCGAAACCTGGATACGAGCCGGTCACACCGGACCTGTTGACCGTCCCGGCATGCGAACCGATCGAAGGCGTGGCCGGTGCGATTGAAGGCGAGTTCATGCGGGTGATCGAAGTCACCGCGGGGACCACGCAGCGCCAGTCGGGCCCCTGGGACTGGAGCCGGGGCGAACAGATGTGGTGGACCAATCCCACCCGGGGCGCCACGCTGAAGCTGGGCTTCCAGGTGCCCGAGGCGGGCCGCTACACCGTGTTCGCGCGCTTCACGAAAGGCCCCGATTACGGCGGGCACGCCGTGAAAATCAACGGGGTGGACGCTCTGAAGCCAACCGATTTTTACAGCGCGGACGTGGAAGTGACCGACGAGATCAACCTCGGGGAATTCGATCTCCGGCAGGGGGAGAACACCATTGAGATTACCTGTGGCCGGAAGAATGTCAAGGCACTGCCCGCCAACATGTTCGGGCTGGACTATATCCGGCTCGAACGGCGGTAATGGCACCACCTGAGAGGAACACGCCCATGAAACAACGCGCGGTGGCTTTACGCGGGATGGTATACCTGCTACCAGCCTGCGGCCTGTTGCTGATCCTGGCAGGCTGTGGCTGCGGTAGTCCATCCAGAAAGGCCTCTGAGATCGCCGCGGAGAAAGCGATCGAGGCGGCTGCCCGGGCCCATGGGCAGAACGTCAAGGTAGACCTCAACGCCGGTGGAGAAGGGTCTTCCAAGGTTACGATTACGGATGAGGATGGCACCAGAACGGTCGCCACGACGAGCAGGGAAGGCCAGACCGAAATGGTCTCGGAAGGATCCGGAGGACGCCAGACCATGCGGTTCGGCGAGCGCGTGACTATTCCAGATTCTTTCCCCAGGGATGTGCCCTTACCCCCCGGCCTGGTGCCGACGGCTGCCGTATACGATGAAAGTGGCCCATCGTGGACGGTGCAGGGCACCCTCCAGGTTAAACCGGCCGACGTTAAGGCTTTTTACGCGGAACAGTTGCCAAAGGCCGGGTGGACCTCTCAGACCACGCTGGACACGGCGGAACTGATCTCGCTGACCTTCGAAAAAGACGATCGCGTGCTGTCCATCATGGCTGGCCCGGAAGAAAACGGCACGACGTTATCCGTCGCGGTTTCCGCCCAGTAGGTCAAATCCCCCGGTTTCATGGCTCAAAGCGCGCGCGGAGACGAACGGAATCTCTTCCCGGTTTGGGCACCAGGCGAATGCTTCGGCCATCGTCCGTGAGGATCGCGGTAATCGCGCCGTCGGCCTCCACCCCGCGAATCCGCGCGTTTTCCGGGTGGCGCAAGCGCAACACGATCGCGTCTGGAGCATTCCGGCAGGGTGGAGTCACAACGGCATCGACATATCCCATGTCCAGCCTGGACTCGAGGGTATAACCCATCGGGCCGAACAGCGTGGGCAGGTCTTCCACGACCACCCGCTGTCCGGAGGTCAACCACTCGGCAGGCGTGAAGGGCGCGAGCCAGAGTTCCCGGCCCCGTTCCTGGGCCAGCACCAGGCGGACCTGGCCCAGAAAATAACCCGTCTCGTGGGTCTTGTTGTAGGCTCCCGCGATGAAATGTTCCCAGATCGAAAGGTCCTCGGTATTGAGTAACGAGGCCAGCGCGTTGAAAAAGGATCGCAGGAACGGTTTTTCGTCGTCCCGCAGGGCGTGAAACTCGACGGTTCGGGCGTAATAGGGCTGTACCTTGGCGAACCCGCCCAGGTTGAACCAGTCCGCCCGGTTGGCCTCCTCGTCGGTAAACTGGAACCATCCGGGGCGCAGAAACTGCACATCTTCCATGTGCTGAATGATCCAGCCCGCCCGGGGATCTTCCGGCGCGAGCACGCCCATGGGGACAAGGTGGTGACTCCCCAGTTCCACGTCATAGCACCAGCTGCGCCCCACGTCTTCGCCGTCATAGAGCGCGCCCACAGGCAGGGGGGCCAGCAACTGGCAGGGATAGTAAGGCACCCACGCGCCGTTTTCCAGGCGTACCACGGGCGCCCTGCCCCGCGCGATATCGTAGGCCCGCAGGATATCCTGCCGGAACGCCTCGGCATCGGCGACGATCTCGTCCGCCCCGGGATACCCGATCGTGGCTAGTGCCCCGCCCGCCTCCCGAAGGCCCGCGCAATAGTTGCCGTTCAGGTAGAAGTAATAGGCGAACACGTTCCAGTCGGCCAGCACCCCGGGCGGCATCAGGCCATATTCGGGCACGCGGTTGCCGGCGTTATCGGTTCGCATGGTTTTGCGCCGTTCCGCCATCACCCAGCGGCAAACCCGGTTTACCGCGTCCGCGCGCGTCGACAGCCAGGCGCGGTCATCCGAAAGCGCGACGTATTCGCCCAGGGTCCACAGGTGCCAGCCGGTGCCCAGCACGGTATAACCGGTGGTCAGGTACCCCTTGTCGTTGTACCGCTCGATGAAGTACTCAAATCCCCGGCGGGCGAAATCGTCCTGGCCCATTCGCGCCATGCCCCGGATCACGGAGTGGGCTTCACTTTCCAGGGGACCGTAGGCCATGCTGGCGATCCAGGGTGCCACGGTGCGACCGCCGTCATTACGCGCGGCCATCCAGCAGTGGACGATCGACGCGGGCACCACCCTGTTAAGCAGGTCGTCGGGCAAATCGAACCTCGCCCCACTGGACATTACCCCATCCCAGTACTCGAGGGTAGTCCGGGCCAGGGCGTCCACCGCGTCAAGGCCGGGAATATCTCCGGGAACCGCCCCCTCCCACGCGGGAAAGAACACCACCAGCCGGGCCGCGTTGGCCGCCGTCACGCGCAATAGCGCGTTGTCTATCGCGAGGGCGAGGTTACCGGTTTCGGGGACCACGGCGGCAACCAGGCGTTCCCCGTGGCGCGCGAGTACATGCCTGCCTTGGGCGTCCCAGTCCAGGGAAACTGGTCCCATCGAGCCGGAAAAATCAAGGGTCAATCGGGCTTCCCTCCCCGTTTCGGGGTTCAGGAAAAAGGCAGAAACGCCCATGACCCGGTCCCGCCACCAGAATGGCCGGTCGGTTCGGGGAGGCGAATAGGGAGCGACATACACCCGATTTTCGACCTGGACTCCGGGACCGCCTCGGTCAATGCGCAGCACGGGATACCATGCCTTTTCCAGGGCACGACGGGTGAACAATGGATCTTCGCCTTCCAGGATAACTTTCATCCGGCAGGGGTGATCCCGGGCAACTTTCGATACCTCGTTGTACATTGCCGGGTCATCTTCAAAGGACACGTCGCCCGTACGGGTTACCACGAACTTCCGGTTATCCGCGGCAAGAGATAGCATGGTGGGACCGCCATCCAGGCCTGGCAGATGCGTCCGGGCCATGGCCTGTTCGCGGGTCTGTTCCGGCATGGCGCGCACCCGGTCCAGAATGGTTTTTCCCGTGTTCACCTGTTCCCGGGCCCTGGCGGGCGTCATGTCCCGATGGGACGCGTCCGCGACCAGCAGCCCCGCGTGAGGCACGAACACATAACCATTCCGGGTAACGTCGTTCACGGCGACGCCAAAGGCGTCATCCGGCAGGTGAAACCTTAGAACCGTCTGTTCGACCTGCTGCCACGACGCGGGAACCGCGTGAATAACCTTCAGTTCCAGCGGTTCACCCGGCGTCCAGGTCCGGGACAACTCCGCCGTGCCTGCCAGGGCCCCGTTGTACAGTTCCACGGTCCAGGGCGCGCGGGTATCCCCGGGCTCAGCCATGATCCAGAGCACGGTCTCCGCATAACGACAACGGGAAAACGCGCGGATCCGTTCGAGTCGCGTGGGTCCGGGGGACGCGGGAAGGATGAACCGGACTTTCGACGTTCCATAGGGCACGCCGTCGGGTATTGTCGTCCAGTCGGGCAGAAAACGCCATGTCATGCCGTCCGTTGTTCCCTGGCCGGGCAGCGCGCGCCAGTTGCCCTGCCAGCGGGACCCGGCTTCAGGCATGTGCCAGTACTCCACGGATATACCTGCCGGCGAGGGCATGCCCTCAGCAAACACGAGTTCCAGCCGGCCCAGCCTCCGGCGTTCCATCCACTCCAGCCCCACGCAAGGTCGTCCGTCTCCAAAGACCGGCACGGTAATCCGTCCATCCTCGCCCGGCGTCACGGGCTGTTCGGGATACAGTTCCTCTTCGGACATCGTTTCCAGGCGCGTGGCCTGGCAGCCTTCGGTCCGGGCGGGATCCCAGGCCAGCAACCGGGCAAAGGGCGCGATGTCCACGGTGGGACCCTCGGCCTCTTTCGTGGCGTCCGGATCAGGTTCCAGGCGGGGCGTGGCCCAGTTTGCCACGTCGCAGGTGATCCCGTCTCCCGCGTCCGACACTTCGAGGCGGAGTTCCCGCGCGCCCCGGGTGGACACGCGCACCGGCACCGGCTCATCCCCTTCGCGCAGCACGCCGCTTTCGAACACCTTCTTTCCGTCGACCAGCACGGTCATGACCACGCTGCCCGTACCCGTTCCCCCCTGCCACTGAACACCCGCGTCCGCCTCGAACATCCGGTACGCGCCATCCAGGGCCAGCACCGTCACGGCGGGGGCGTGCGTGCCCAGCCCGCGTGCATAGGTCCGGGAACCAATCCGCAATCCCAGGGGTGTGGTCCCCGGCGCGTGCGCCGCGGTGTCCAGGCCGACCTGTCCCCAGCCCTGCTGATGGGAAACTACGAGGGCGAACAGACCGCGGCCGGTCGTCACCGTGCCGGGCGGCTCCGCCCCCGCGAGCCAGGTCATCACGACGCCACCCAGTACCCCGATCATCCCGAGCCGCAGACGCGCAGCCACGCGTGTCATCAGCAAATTCCCCATGTTACTGGACGAAAGTCCTCCCCCCGGACGTTCCAGGTAACGCGGCTTCCGTTCCATGGTGACTTTTCCAACGGTGATACACCAGAATCAGCCTCGCGCTCATGCCGTAAGAGGCCGCGCCCCCCTTCACGCGGTTAACCTTCAGGTACGCGTCATTGATCCGATGCTGCACCTGGCTGACCCGCCCGGCATGGCGATTATAGAAAGCGGCAGCGGCCTGCAGGTCCCGCCGGATGCCCGGTAACACCCTGTCCGACAGGGATCGCGCGGCATCCGGATCCATCCGGTTCAGCAGCCCCAGGATCTGCCGCTGGGCCATCAGCCAGCCCGAATAGCGCGCGTAAGCCGACCGCGCGTGTACACACGCCAGGAACCCGAAGAAATTGGCTTCGTCTTCACTGGTGATCCCCCGCTGATGGGCCTTCTCGTGGGCAATCGTGTGGGCGAGATGGCACGGCGGCACCAGGGGATTGTAGTTGGCTTCGCCGGTATAGGGGGCGTACACCCCGGAAATCAGGGTGTAACTCATGGCCCGCGCGAAAAAAACGGGCTTGGCCCGCGCCCTGGGACGACTGAACGACGGGTGCAGTCCCAGTTCCCGGCCCACCTCCACATAGGCCTTTTCCAGGGCGGCATCCACGGCAGCCCACCCCTCCGGTGGCATGCTCGGTTGACCGGGGTCCTCCACCCCCATGGCATCAAGAAACGCCCGGTTGGTTTCCTCTACCAACTGCGCCGCGAAAAGCCGGAGTTCTTCCACGGCAGCAGACTCGGGCTCGGGAACCTGGTCGAAGGCTTCCCAGCCCTGCCGCGCGATAAACCCCGCCCGGCTGTAGTTGAACCCCCACGTGACGTAAAAAACGCTCACGATCGCCGCGGCCAGCATGATCAGCCGGGTGACGAAACACGCCATGGCATTCCGTGGGCGGCGACGACGACGCGCGACCTGGACAATGCCCCGGAACACCCAGAACAGGGGCACGGCGAACACCGCAATCACTACCCACTCGGCCATGGAAAAGGGCACCACGGACGTCAACCGGGTCAGGAGAAGCGCGATATGAAAGCCGACCCGTTCCGTAAACCACCGTTCGACAACCTGCGGATGACCCGTTCCCGCCCGGGCCACGAGAAAACACGCCAGGGCTAGCACGGACAGAAACAGGGTCAACAGGAACCGCGGCGGCCGATCAGCGGGGTACGACGCCCCCGTCGATGACGCGGAAGACGGCTCACAGGGCATGTCCATGGGAAGGGGATCCCTGATGCCCGATCCAGTCCCTGCTTCTGGCGCGGACGTGCTGGACAAGGGATCATCGGGATTTGTCATGGCGTCGCTCCCCGGTACGCTCGGCCGGAACGGGCCGTACCGCGTTCAGCGAAAGTCCGGACACTTCCAGTCGGGCGTCGTAGGGGCCGGGAAGTTCCCAGCCAAGGTTGAATGAAGTCAGCCGAAGTGTTTCCGCTAAGGCCTCCTTCAGGGCGCCCCGATCCTGAATGGCCAGCAGTGCCTCCCCCAGGAGGGGGAGGAGGTCGGTTTCCGTTTCCCGCCACGCGCCGTCACCGGTTGTCCCGGACCAGAACCGGTCGCCCGCCACGGTATAGATGAATTTTTCCGTCGCGCCGGGAAAGCCCGCATCCACCTGGCAACTGCCAGGAGGCACGGCGTAACGGACATCAAACAAGGGAATGCCGAACCAGAACATGTCCCGGCTGCCATCTTTCGATTCCACCGAGACCGTCCAGTAGGCCGTGGCCTGTGCCGTATGGAGGGAGGGGTCCAGTCCGGCCGCCAGGGCGGGATCTGCCCGCGCGCCGTCCACCCGGAACCGGAAGCGGAAAACCAGCCTGACAAGATCCCCCAGGGGTGGCGCGTCCAGGCGCTGCTCGATGAGCAGGTGGGGCCACGGCTCACCCCGCTGACGCAACCTGCCCCCGTATTCCCGGCTACCCTGGCACGCCAGGACGACGGTGGTAACACCGTTGTCTCTTCGGACCGTCACCTGCCGGGTTTCCGTTCGGGCTGTCCACGCGTCCGAGTCACCGTCCCGGGCCATGATCCCCGGTTCCAGCAGCGTGGCGGCATGCCACTGGGCCAGTCTCCAGGCGGGAGGATCGGTAGTGTGACGTCCCTCGGGAACCAGGAAGCCCAGTTCATTCGGTCGATCCCAGGGCGCGCGGGTCGAAAGCCGGAACCCCCGGGTAAATCCCGGGTCGTCGAACAATTCCCGGGACGCGCCCGCGTTCCCACAGGACATCATGGGACACGACGGAAACAGGGACGATGCACCGAGAGCCATGCCGGCACTCGTTATGAACACCGCGGACAGCAGTCCCGTCCAAACGGGTCCCTGGACACGTGGCAGTCTCATTCCTGCCAGGGAGAAGCGAAAGCGTACGAGCCCGATCCTGCTTCGCACTGGACATAGCCTTCCGCCTGTTCCACCGCCGTGATGCCCGCGGCCTGTTCCAGGGGTTTACCGCCCTCGGTCACCGGGCCCTTCCCCCTGGTGGGAATGTAAATCACGGCGCGGGTGCCGGCGGGTATGGTGACCTGCCACTGGAACTGGCCATTGTCCTTCGACCACGCGCTCGCGATTCGGCCGACCGGGGCCTCGTGCCATGCCTTCACCCAGTCCAGTCCAGGCACGGGCACGGGCCGCATGATCACGCGGCGAAAGCCCGGATTGTCCGGGTCGGGCGCGATTCCGGCCAGGTGCTCGTAAAACCAGATCACAAGGTCCCCCACCAGCATCACGTGATTATGGGAATTCATGGCGGGATCGGCGGTATCCCCGTTCCACAACTCCCAGATGGTGGTGGCATTCTTGCGAACCATGTACCCCCAGCTGGGATAGGTATCCTGGGTGGTAATGGTCCAGCCCAGGTCCGCCCGGCCGAAGCGGGTCAGCGTGCGCATGAGCCACTGGCCGCCGATGAGGCCCGTGCCGATATGGTTATCGCACTCGCCGGTGATCTTGCCGACCAGGTGATCAAAAATGGGTTGCCAGCGGGATTCAGGCGCGATATTAAAGGCGAGGGCCAGAACCTGGGACGTCTGGGATCCGTTGCCGTACCAGCCGTGCTCGGTGTTCCACAGGGCCTTGTTGAACGCTTCCGTCATTTCGGCGGCCAGTGACTGGAAGGCCTGGCGATCGTCGTCTTTTCCGAGCAGGCCGGCATACTTGGTCATGAGGTTGAGATCGTATATGAAATACGCCGTGCCCAGCAGTTCCGGCGGCGTCTTTCGGGCGGGATCCTTGGAATGGATCAGTTCGGGGGACTCTGGGGGCACGCACCAGTCGCCATAGGAATCCTTGGGCAGCAGGCCATCCTTGATATACCCCCGCATGTGCTCAATCCATTGTTTCATTCCCTCGTAATGGGCTTCGAATACCCGCGCGTCGCCATACTGGGTGTACACCATATCGGGGGCGATGATGAACGTGCTCGGCCACGTGACGTTGTCGTTGTAAAGAGGCCAGTAGGAAGGGCACACGTCCGACACGCTGCCATCCTCCCGCTGGGCGTCATCCATGTCCGCCACCCATTTCGCGTACAGGGCGGCCACGTCGAACAGGTAACTTTCACCCTTGCACTCCGCCGAACGGTCACCCAGCCAGCCCTGGCGTTCGTCCCGCTGCGGACAGTCCGTCGGGATGCTGCGATAGTTGCCCCGCACGCCCCAGGTGACATTCCTGTAAATCTGGTTGACCAGGGGATGGGAACACTCGAAGGAACCCGCGAGTCGCAGGTCATCATGAACTACCCGGCCCTCCAGGAAATCCAGACCGGGTTTTTCCGGCAGGCCCGTGACTTCCACGTAGCGGAACCCGTGATACGTGAACCGGGGTTCCCAAGCCTCCACGCCTTCACCTTTCAGCGTGTAGATATCGGTCACCTTGGCGTCGCGGATGTTGGCGAGGTAGAGCGTGCCGTCCTCCTTGAGCACTTCCGCGTGGCGCAATCGCACCTGGGTGCCCGCCGGACCGCTCACCCGGATCCGGCACCAGCCCACCATGTTCTGGCCCATGTCGAAGATGTACACGCCAGGCTTGGGTTCCGTAACGGCGACGGGCTTCAGCGTCTGGGTCACGCGGATCGGTTCGCAAGGCTGGCTCCTGAGCACGCCGCCGGGCGCGTCCACTCGTTGAGCGGCCCGCCACGCGTGGTCATCGAATCCCGGTTCACTCCAGCCGGGTATTTCCATGCGCGCGTCGTATTCTTCGCCGTCGTACTCGTTGTTGGCCCGGATCGGTCCATCGGTGGTCAATTTCCAGGTTTCGTCGCTCACCACCAGGTCGCTCTTGCCGTTGGCATACTCCAGCCGCAACTGGAACAGCAGCTTGGGATAACCGTAGGTACGGGTGAAGGTGGGGGAATTGATCCGAGGCGCGTAATACCGCCCATTGCCCAGCCACGCGCCCACCGCGTTCACGCCGGAACGTACCATGTCCGTCACGTCGAAGGTCTGGTAATAGACCCGCTTGTCGTATTCGCTCAGGGCCGGGTCCAGCACGTGATCGCCAACCTTCTTCCCGTTGACATAGCACTCGAACAGGCCAAGCCCACACAAGTAAGCCGTGGCCCGGCGGATCCCGTTACCGGCCTCGAATTCCTTGCGCAGCATCCGGGCTGGCAGCCGCCGGGTATCCGGAAAGTTGGGCGCGCCCCAGGGTTGGATATCCCAGCCCCCGAGTTCACGGGCGGGCGAGCCACCCGCTGCCGTTTCGGCGGTAGCCCAGTCCGTTCCACCATCCCCCGCGGCCGTCTGCCAGGAGCCGTCAGACACCACTTCCAGCGAACCGCCGTCCTGGAATACCACCTGGATTCCCGCGATCACGCCCGCCGGGTTAGGGTTATCTCCCGCGTTTTCAGCCACCCCGGCGATCACGTTCGCGCCCGGCTTCAGCAGTCCGGAGATGTCCACCACGGTAACCGCGTTGAAGTTGTCCGCTCTCCCCGCGTTGTTCCCGTTGACCAGCAGGACCATGGAATTGTCGGCGGTGAACGCGGCCCGGGCTTCGCTGACCTTACGGTCCGCCGGCAGGTTGATCACCACCCGGACCGCGCATTTTCCGGGAACCGCGCCCCCGTCACGCAGGGCCTCGCCGTGCCAGATCCACTTTGCCTTTTCAAGCAGGCTTTTCAAGGGATGTCCCGTGGCGTCCCCGTTCTCGTCCAGGCCGATCCACGTCGCCTTCCAGTCCTCCGGGTGAAGCAGGCCCATGGTCCAGAAGGCCGGTTCGCTCCAGGCGGACGCCTCGTTTTTCTCATTCCAGGCCTGAACCTTCCACCAGCACACCTGTTCCGAGGTCAGCGGCACACCCTCGTAGGGAATCTGCGTGGTCCGGTCGGACTGCACCTTGCCCGAGTCCCACAGGTTCCCTTCGTTCTTCTGCAGGAGCGCCGGGTCCGAGGCCACCAGCACCCGGTACGCCGACTGGGCGGCTCCCCGTTCCTGTCCCGACACCACCCAGCTGAGGCGGGGAGCGGTGGTATCCACGCCCATCGGATTCACCCGGTATTCGCACCGCAGACCGTCCACGGTAAGCGGGGCAGCCGTGGCGGATACCGTCGTAAGGATCCCCCACGCGATCAAGATCCCTGCCGTCAGCAACTGTACCTGTTTCATGGTGCTTTCTCCTGGCGCCCTTACCGGCTTTTTTTCATCTCGAGTCCCGAACCACGCCACGCGCATTCACATTCCGTTAATCATGGCCACAACCGCGATTGCCAGTCAAGGACCTACGCGTTTCAGGATCGCCTTGGAAAGTCCTCGATCGAACGTTCACCTGTCCTTGCCCGTGGTGAAACTTGGAAATTGGGAGCGAGAACTCCCCCATGCCTTACGGCCGGCATGGCACTCCCATTCGGTCAGACTTGGAAGGAGATATCTCGTTACTCAACGCTTCTGACCGGAAATTTCGGTAAATGCTGCTTCCAGGTTTCAAGGTTAAACATCGCGCAACCGACAACAATCTGTCGTTTCCATGCGCCGGATTTTGGACCCTCCAGTGGAATTTTGCGTTTGAGTTCCTCCGTCTTATGAAGTAACATGGCCGGATCGATGTTCTTCGACGCGATTAATACCCAGTAGACGACCGGCTTGGTTAGCTTTTCTTCCGCCCACAGGTAGATAAAGGAATCCCGGTATTTTTGAACCAAGATATCGTTAACTTTTCCGGAACACAATTCTTCAAAAAAAGTCTCTTTTGCCTCAATCGTCGCGGAAGGATGTTCCGGATTTTTTATTTCAATGAATATGATCCGGTTCTTTTCTTCCACAATGAAATCTACCGCTTTCATGCAGTGCGATAAACCGTGATGGCAATCGTCAAACTTGCTACCTTTCGTGGCAACCGGCAAGGTGATTTCCAAAATACCCTCTCTAAGCGTCACCATCTAGGTATCTCCCAATACCCGCCGGATCTCCCGGTTGTAGAGATCGGAAAAAGTTTCCGAAATGGCATTGGGGTGTATATCGAGATACTGGGAAGTTGAATGGCACTCTATTTTTTCGGAAGTTTCATCCCTGAACAAAGCGTGAAAAGCAACATGGTCTTCACGCTTGCGCCTCAAATCGATTTCCTTGAGAATCACATAATCATGGGTCGCCAGAAAAATCTGGACGCCCATTCGCTGAAGTTCGAGCAAAATCTCGATGAGTGGCCCGATTAGCCTTGGATTGAGATTGGTCTCTGGTTCGTCCCAGAATAAAACCGATCCATTTAAAAGCGTTCCATTCTGGATAAGCAGCCACAACAACCCTAATTTGCGCATACCTTCAGCAAGTAGCGTAAACTCAAGATTGCCTTGTTTATTGACAAGAAAGAATTCGTCGTTACGAACCGCAACTTTACCGTCGATAATCTTTTTCAAGTTCGCGAGTAACTTCTCGCGATTCTGATCCACGGGACCTCGTAAAGCAGGACGATAGGCCCTATCCAGAATATCCGCGTAGATCTCCTCAAAATGAATTTCCCGTTGAGCGTAAAGCGAACGAAACCCTGGAGCGTTAGCAAGCATTTCCTTGACGGGGATATACACGCTTTCCACGGGATTAGCCGTCCATTCATGCATACCCGTAATGGTGGCGCTTTGTGCCATAATCGCGTGATTAGAAAATGTCACTCTCAGTTTACAATTGGAACGACATACTTCGACGGAGCATCGACTACTCGATTTTTTCCGCCTGACCAATCTACCTAATGCCTGGCCTGATGGAAGGTAAACGCGGATTAATTTCTCGGCAAAATTCCCACGCGTCTTACTGACATCACACGCGGAATAAGCCGCTTTCATCAGGTGCGTTTTACCCGTACCATTCCCGCCAACGAGCACGTTCAGCCCCTGGCATGGCTGCAGGTTGAATTTTTCGAAGACCGTAAAGTCGTTAAATTTAATGCTTGTGATCGTCATCGCGCAATTCGCTGTCCATTTTCAGGTTATCGTATCACACCCCTGAAATAACAGCAAGTCGTACAATGGGAAACATGCTTCGGAAATGTACTAAGTCTCCGGCGTGGGTAACGGGCCTGGCTGGCACCTTGGCACTGTGGATGTGCGCGTGCCTGGTGGAACCATACGCAGCGGACGATCTCGAACGGGACGGTTCCTGGCAGTTCCGCGACCGTGTTGGCATCCCGGTAGCCGAACCGCTGGTCCTGCTTGACCGCGTCGTGGCCGACCTGGTGGACATCGCTCCAGCCCTGGCGGCACGGGGCGCGCGCGGGGTCATCTGCCAGCCGGGGGATCCCCTGCCCAGCACCCCCGGCGACCGGGTGGCGTTACGGGATCTCCGGGACCGGCTGGACACCATGGGGCTGCGCCACCTGTTTTTCCGGCTCTCCTTTCCTCCGGCGGATGCCACCGGACTCCGCGGACTGGACCTGTTCATGGGACGGGTAGAGTCGCTGGCCCGGACCGCTCGATGGTGCGAGGCCCGGGGGCTATGGCTGGATCTCCCGGTAACCACGTCCCTGTTTTACCTGGACCACCCGCTGCCTGAACAGGAACTGGTCCGCGTGGGGCGCCGCGTATACGCCACGATCGCGCGATGGTTTCCTGACGCTGACCTGCTGGTATACGGTGGCCAGGAATCCGCGCCGGGGCCAAGATGGCGCGCCCTCGTCGAAGGCCTAGTTGAGGGCTCGGGGATCGCGGAGTCCCCCCGCGTAACGATCGTCCGCGCCGTCGATCCCGTGCCCGCTGCGCCCGAAGACGTCACCATGACGTTGGGGGGCGTGGCCCGCATGGTGGCTGGCTCTTTTTCGCTCTCGAACCGGGAACGATGGGAAAGGCTCGGGGGCGTCGCCGCGCTACTGGACATGAAACGGTATCAAGCACTCCCGGAAGTCAGCGACGACGTGTTGAGGGCGTTCCGGGTCGCCCGGGACTTCGCGATAGCCGTTTCCGACCGATGGGCCGTGTTCCTGCCTGAAAACCCAACCGGCGCGGTTCCACCCGATGGACCTTCCCTGCGGCTGCTTTCCCCCCTGCGCGGGCTCCGGCGGCTGGGAACGCTGGACAACGATCCCCGCGCGCCCGGCCAGGCCATCCGGGTTTTTGAGCGTGAGGGGCGCGTGGCCCTGCTGCTTCCCGAGGGGCTGACCTCATCCCTGGAGATCCCGGGCAAGTACTGGATATGCGCCTCGGTCTCGCTGGCGGAGGGAACGCGCGCCTTTCACCTGGGTCGAAACGGTTCCGTCGTGATTCCTCCCCACCCCGGTCCCCTGCTGATCACCGGCCTGCCGGGGGATGCCGACCTCGCGAGGGCGGGCTGGTCGTGGGCGGTGGATCCGCTCCTGGAATCCGGCCCCCGCCGGCTGAATTTCATGGCGTCGTGGACCAACCGCGGCCCGCTGACCCGCCAGGGGGACCTGGCGGCCGTCGCCGCGCCGCGGTGGTCCCTGGGTGCCGCGTCCATGCCTTTCCGGGCCGCCCCCGGTGAAACGGTTTCCCTGCGCCGCACGCTGCAGGGGGTTGCCAGGCCGGGGGAAAGGTTTTCAGCGCAACTGCTGCTGCAGGAACCCGGACAGCCTCCCGTGAGCCGGACCGTGTCCGTTCCAGTGTTTCCCCGGCAACTGTGGAGCATCGCGCTGGATGGTCCCTGCCTGCCGGATCGGGTGCTGCTGGACGCGGAATCGCTGGATACCCTGCGGGTGGTGGCGGCCGCCGAGCGGTCCGGGCCTGCCTGTTTCGACGCGGACGGAACGGTGCTCTGGAACAGCATGGATCCCGGGCCCTGGCTGTGTGGGCCCGTGGTGGTCCGGCAGGAAAACCAGCACCTGATCGCCATGGGCAACCGGCAGGGTGAAATCGTGTTCCTGGACGCGCGCGCCGGCCGCGGCGTCGGGCGGGTTTCACTTGACGGCACCCCCGCGCGGGCCCTGGTCGCCGTTGGCGAATCCCTCGCAATTGCCCTGACGGACCGTGGCACCTGCTACGGCCTCGATGGAACGCGCAAGTTATGGGCGGTTGAGCCTGAAATGAACGTATCGCGGATCTGCCCCGAGCGCGCCGGAAATACAGTGCTGGTCTGCGGCACCACGGGACCCCGGGGAGAAGCCCTTTGCGTCGCCCCGGACGGATCCATGCCATGGCGGGTATCCCTGCCCGGCGTTCCGGTGGCCGTGGTTGCCCTGGACCAAGGCGGCTGGATGCTTGGACTCCAGGACGGCGGCGTGACGCGGCTGGACACCAGGGGGAACCTGGACATCCTGGGGTCACCCCTTGCCACGCCACTGAAAAGCCTGGTGCCATTACCGGAAGTGTCCCCGGCATCGGATCCCGGGCAGCGCGCCCCCACGAACCGGCTCCGGCTGGCTGTCGTGGCCCGCGGGGAACTGGTAACGACCGATTCTCTTCAGGATTTCCGGGTCGCGCTGCGCCCCCGCGCGCTGGAACAGGTATGGTACGAGCCGGACAGCGGCACGCTGATAGCGGGCGCGATGGACGGCACCCTGTACGCGCTCGACGCGTCAGGACGCCTGTTGTGGCGCGACAGCCGCGCGTGGGGCGCGCCCCGGTGGGTATTCGCCCGTCCCGCGGGACGGGATCGGCTGGCAGTGATGGCCGGTTTCGCCGACGGGGTCATCCGGGCCTGGGATGGTGGTCCCGCGCCTTCCCGGAAATGAGCGGAACTTTTCCCGGGTTATGACAGGAAGTCGGTAAACAGCCATGAAATCCTTCGATCCTGAACTCATCCAGGGCGGCGTGTTCCGTTCCGTCTGGAAACTGGCCTGGCCCCTGGCACTGCTGTACACCGTGAACGGCATTCACGGCGTGGTAGATCACCTGCTCGTGGGCTGGTATGTCCAGAGTCCGGCCAGTGCCGGCAACGCGGGCATCGGGGTGGCCTGGCAGATTTTCATGGTGGTGAGCGTGTTCGTGGCGTCGCTGTTTCACGGGGCGAACGTGCTGATCGCGCGGAGCGCCGGCCGCCGCGACGCGCGGGAGGTCAGCGAGATTTTTTTCACCGCCCTGGCCGGATCTCTCGTCTTCCTGGTCGCGGTGGTGGCTCCCCTTGGCTGGATGGCCGCTCCGTACCTGATCGCGTGGCTGACGGATGAGCCCGCCGTGCGCGTCCACGCGCTGCCCTATCTCCGGGTCTTGTTCGCATGCGGCACGCCCGTGTTTCTCATGTACCTGTTCACCGGGGCCTTCAACGCCTGCGGCGATCCCAGGGTACCTTTGCTCCTGGCGACGCTGACCACCTTCCTGAACGTGCTCGTCAGCGCCCTCCTGATTCCCGGCGTTGGCCCCCTGCCCCCGCTGGGGACCCTGGGAGCCGCCCTGGGCACCGTGATCGCCCCGGCCGTTTCCTGCGCACTGGCCCTGGGACTGATTTTCACGCGCCGCGCGATCATTCCGCCGCCACCCCATGGTTGGCGTCCCCGGCCCCGCGTGCTGGCCCTAATTGCCTCCATTGGTGTGCCATCGGGCATCCAGGGCGTGCTGCTGAACCTGGGCGGCGTAGCCATGATGGCGTACATCGCCCGGGCTGGGCAGGGAGGACCCGCGCTGGCGGCGTATGCCATCGGTTACGCCCAGTTGTTTTCCCTGGTAACCTGGGTGGCCCTGGGGTTGCGCTCGGCCTCCGGGGCGGTGATGGGCCAGAACATCGGCGCGGGACAGGCCTCCCGGGGACGAGCGGCCGTGCGGACGGCGGCGATGCTCGGCCTGGGCTGGTCGGGGGGCATTGCCGTGGTATTTCTCCTCGCTGGTCGTCAATTGCTGGCCCTTTTCGGCGTGCGCGACCCGCTGACCCTGGAACTGGGTGAGGCCCTGCTACACCGCCTTGGCCCGGCTGGCATGGCCCTCGCGGTAACGCTGGCCCTGACCGGCGGGATCCAGGGCGCGGGGGAAACCCGATGGCCCATGGTTATCGCCTTCGTCAGCCAGATCCTGGTGCTGATCGGCGGCAGCCACCTGCTGTACGCCGCGGGCATGCTGAGCACCGTCCGGCTCTGGGACATGATTCTATTCGCCCAGATGACCCGGGTCGCCCTGACGGTCCTGCTGTTCCGTTCCCGTGGCTGGAGTGAACTCGAGTTCGAAACGGGAACCGCGATCCGCGCTGCCGTTGAGACACCCCGCCCCCGCATGGTCGCGGAATAACTTCGAGCGTTTCCTTCACGCGGACAGATGGCCGGCCAGTCGCAGGTAATGCCGCAACGCGTCGCGCCAGGAAGGCATGCTGGCGCATCCCATCTGCTTGATCCGGCTGTTCTCGAGCACGGAATAGGATGGCTTGCGCACCGGGGCCTGGAATTGCCGCGCAGGTACGGGTTCCGGCACCATGGCCGGCCGGATGCCGCACTCTTCCAGCACCGCCTGCCCGAATTCGTACCACGTGCACGCGCCTTCACAGGTAGCGTGGTACACGCCGGGACTTCCATGTTCGACGATTTTCCGGACCTGTTCCGCGAGGTCGGCGGCATGGGTGGGCGTGGTCACTATATCATCGATCAACCGCATGGGGCGCCCGGTCCGGGCAAGGTACAGGATGTTTTCCACGAAGTTCCGTTCCCCGCCGCGGGAGTGGCAGGCCGCCACGCCGTATAGCGCCGCGGTGCGGATCACCTGGGCTTGCTCGTGATAGGCCAGCGCGAGGTATTCCCCCGCCAGTTTCGACGCGCCCAGCACATTGACGGGGGACGGCGCGTCATCCTCTCGGTAGGGACGAGGTCGAGGTGGACCATCCAGGGTAGCGTCGCGGGTAACCTCGTGAAAAACCGCGCCGCCAAAGATGTAGTTGCTGCTGAAATGCGTCAGGCGTATGTTTCGTGCCGCGCAGGCCTTGGCCAGGTTTCCCACGGCGATGGCGTTTACCGCGAAGGCCTCCTCGGGCTGCCGTTCACAGGCCAGCAGGTTATGAAACGCCGCCGTGTTGATCACGACGTCCGGCTTGTGGACATCCAGGACCTCCGCAATCCGGGGGGCATCCCGCAGATCCAGGACAACCGGCGCGTCCGACCGGTCGACCAGCACCAGGTCCACGTCCGAGAATACCCTCGCCAGTTCCGTTCCCAATTGCCCGCCCGCGCCGATAATCAGGATCCGCATGGTACATACGCCTCTGGTTCATCGCCCGCCCGGACCCGTTCCCACGCCGTCATGACCAGGTGAAAACCGCGCTCGATCCCTGGAAGCGGCGTCCGCAATATCGAGCGCGCCAGGGAACTGTCCAGCGTTACATCGAGGGGACGTCGGGCGCGTCCGGGAACAGCCTCGATGTCTACCGGTCGCACCCTCTCCGGGTCCTGCCCCAGCCAATGCACTATACGTCGCGTAAGTTCCACCCGGTCAACGCGGTCCGATCCCGCCAGGTGAATCCGACCGGTGAAATCATTTTCGGACAGTTCCAGCAAGGCCCGGCCCAGGGAAATCACGTCGATCGGGGACCGTATTTCACCCGGAGGAGCCCATACGGGCCCGCCCGACGCGAGATCTTCCAGGGCGCGCGCCATGAATGGCCGCCCCGAACCCAGCAGCGGCATCCCCATCACGAGGGTGAAGCGCGCGATCACCGCGCGTAACCCTTTCACATCGTCGATCGCCTGCTCCGCCAGGTATTTCGTCCTGCCATAGTGGTTGACGGGATTGGGCATATCCCCTTCGCGCGACCAGCCGCGCTGCCCATCAAACACGTTATCCGTGGAGCAGAACACCAGTTTAGCCCCCGCGCGCGCGCAGGCTTCTGCCACCACCCGCGTGGCCTCCGTGTTCACTCGGAGCGCCTCGTCTGGATGGCTTTCACAATAGTCGATGTTCGGAATGGCCGCGGCGTGGATCACGGCGTGGGGCCGGGTTTCCAATATGACCGGGCCCAGCGATTCCGGCTCGGAAGCATCCGCGCGGCACCAGGTCCAGTTGGATCGCGCGCGTGAAGGATTCCGCCGCAAGACCAGGAGCACGGTCCAGTCCCGCGGAGCCTGCGTAATGACCGAACCCGCGACGAAACCGCCCGCCCCGGTCACCAGGATTTTTTGACGCTTCCCCGTCATGCGCGCGCGCTCATGTTTCTTCCAGGTCCGGAAAGTCCAAGTCCCACGTAAACACGTGTTCCCCCGATCGTGGACACTGGATGACCCACTCTCCCTCGGGTGAGATCACCCCGCTCGGCACGTTCAGGGCTCCCGTCGTGCTGGCCGCGTTCACCGTAACGATCCACGTGCCCGCTTCCCACGCGCGCAACCGCAGGTTCGCGTCATAGTACGCGGCAAAGCGAGGATCCGTGCCCGTGTCGGTGGTATGGATGATGAGCCTCGCGCCCTTTTTCGCCAACTGCAGCGTCAGCCGTGGATCGGGGTAGGGACCGCCCCCGGGTCGCACCCACAGGTCATTCCCGATCAGGCAACCGAACGGCACGCCCCGGAACGTGAACACCGGCAGTTGTTCGCCAGGCCGGGCCCACTTGCGCTCGGCGTCGGTAGGCACCAGCTTTTCATACGTGCCGATGAGATCGCCCCCGGGACCATATACCCGGGACTGGATGTATACGTGCCCATCTTTTCGCGCGCCCGTGCCCACAACCGCCGCGAGGTATCGCTGGCGGCACAGAGTGGCAACCTGGGCCCAGGCGTCCCGGGTCCGCTGTTCGTGAAACAGCCCGTTGGGCCCCGTGAGGCTCATCTCCGGAAACACCACGAGGTCCGCCTGGGCATTCTCCAGTCGATCCAGGATCCTGGGCAGGTTATCTTTTTTTCCCGGAGCCACCACCTGCTGCACACCGAGTACCCGGATTTTCGCCATGCCGTATCCTCCAAGCCAAGCGTCACCGCCCGCCAGTGCGCCCTGTCATCATAACAAAGGACTAATCCTTCTTTTTCCCCCGGTACCTGCTGCCCGGACTTCGTTTCCGAAGTTTTCTGGCCGCATGGCCCAGTTCCACTCCCTCCGGCGCGAGCTCAAAGCGGATATCCGAGACCACGAGCCGGCCCGCCTCGCGGTTGATCCGGCGCACCATCTCCCATTTCTCGTACAGGCACAGGTCCATCCAGGAGGTGTCGGCCACGTGCACCACGAGCAGGCCATTCTCCAGCGCCGCCGGTGCGGTACACGCCGCCAGATCCTCCCCGGCGATCCGTGCCCACTGCCCCCAGATGCGGGCCTTTTCCAGCGTCGCCCCCAGTTCGGTGGTATGTATCATCCGGTGGAGGATAGACCGAATGGATTCCGGTTCACTCATGGGATGACACCTCCCCGTCTCGCACATGGAACAGCCGCGCGTCCCGCAATCGACGGGGTAGCGTTTCGAGGGGCCTTGCCGTCGTCACGAGGGCCTGGGCGTCGGGTGGCACGGCATCGAGCACCCGTTCCGAGCGTCGCTCGTCCAGATCCGAAAAGATTTCATCCAGCAGCAGGGCCGGTGCTTCCCCGCAGGCTTCACGGGTCAACTGGGCCTCGGCCAGGCGCAGGGCGAGCGCCGCGCTTTTCTGCTGTCCCTGCGATCCGTACGCGTCCAGCGTGTGATCGTCCACCAGTACCTGTACCTCGTCGCGATGGGGTCCCCGGGTCGTGGCGCCCGCCTTCAGGTCACTCTCCCGCGACCGGCCCAGCACATCGAGGTAATGGTCCAGGTCCCGGATATCGGGCACATACCGCAGGCGGAGGGTTTCGCGCTGTTCCGCCAGGTCCTGGTACAGGGCCGACGCCGCGGCATCCAGTCGCGTGATCCAATCCGCGCGGTCCCGCGCGAGTGTCGCGCCGTCACGGGCCAGCAGCGCGTCAAAGGAATCCAGCAGCGTGGGATCGGGCCGCGAGCCCTTGAGCAACGCGTTGCGCTGCCGCAAGGCCTGGCGGTAAGCCTGCAGGGCCCTCAGGTACCGGCCGTGAATCCGGCTCAGGCAGATATCCAGGAAACGGCGCCGGACCGACGCGGGGCCCTTCACCAGTTCCAGGTCATCCGGGGCGAACAGCACCACCTGGACCCGGCCCAGCAGGTCGCTCAACCGCTCGGGCGTTGCGCCGTTGATTCGAAACCGTTTCTGACCCTGCCACCACCGTGCTTCGACCTCCACCTTTCCGGACGCCCCGACCGCCGCGATGGCGACAAAAAAACCGTCCGCGCCATGCTGGACCAGTTCCCGGTCACCCGTCGCCCGGTGACTCCGCGCCGTGGCCGCGTACAGCACCGCTTCCAGCAGGGACGTCTTGCCCTGGGCGTTTCCCCCGAAAAACACGTTCAAACCCGGGGCCGGCTCCACGGCCACCCGCGTCAATCGGCGGAACTGCTCACAGTAAATACGTTCCAGGCGCATACGGCATCCTGCCCATGGCTCATTATCGGTCCCGTGGCGGCGCGCTACCAACCCGACCTCGCGCGTCCTCCCCGGTAATCAATGGGTTTCCGTCATCACCAGGCGTTCCGCGGGACCGGGATGCCACCGCCTGCCGTCCGGCGTGATCGATTCCCAGCGGCAGGTCCGGTTCAGCCCGTTCAGGATGATCAGTTTTCCCCCTTTGTCAAAGGTGTCCGCGCCATATCCCCCCGCCCGGCTTACCCGGCCGTATACCAGTTCCACGCCGTCCACCACGCCGGAGTAATCGTTCATGTGATCGTGGCCGCAGAAACAGGCCACCACGCCCGCGTCCCGGAGCGTGGCAAGGGCTCCGCCATCCTCCCGCTCGAAGCAGGGCGTCTCTCCCCAGATGCCCGTGGCCGTTCCCTCCTCCCACACCGTGGCGTACTGCTTCAGGGGAATGTGAAAAAAGGCCAGCCGGGGCGCTTCCACCGGGGACAGCCGGCGCACCCATTCCCGCCGGGAACCCACCAGGCCTTCCCGGCCGGTGTCGATCAGCAGCAGTTGCCAGAGCCGTTCGCCGGAAGGGCTCACGAGATCAATCCGGTAGTGACTTTCTTCCCCCTCGCCCCGGTACAGGGAGTTCGGCGCGTTCCGCAGTATCGCGTTCGCCCGGGTCCGATCCGACACCTGGTCGTGGTTGCCCCAGGTAAAGGCCCATGGTACGCCCAGCGTGGCAAACTGCTCTACCGCGTACCGCAGTTGCGCCTCACCGGCTCCGTTCGGGTTCTCCGACCACACGTCTCCGGTAATCACCACGAGATCGGGACGCGCGTGCTCGACCAGGGCCTGGATTTGTGCCGTCGTGCGCGCGTTGAAGGCTTCCCGGGTTGAAGGATCCCGGGAAAAATAATGCAGGTCGGTCAACTGGAGCACGTGGATAGCCGACGCGTCCCGGACGGTCAGCCGCGCGATACCCGGGGCCCCTGGTCCACTTTCATCGGCAAAAGCCCGCCACGATAACAGCAGGATGACCGCCGCGACCGTCCGAAACATCCGATCAGGCATGCCTGGTATACTCCTCGTTCATTCATTTGCCCGGTGCGCCGGCACGAATTGTACCGCGTCGAATCCCAGGGTATCACCCGCGCCGCGGGGATGCCGTCCCACGGACGTGAACCGCAGCGTGTGGGTACCCGGCCGGGGATCCGGCAGGTCCGCGTAGAAATCCCGTGGCCGCCACGTCGTGGCGTAAAGATCCACCACCGGTTCCAGGGGCACGCCATCCAGTTCAATCCTGAACTGCCCACGGTCTGGTCCCTCGGTCAGCAGCAGTACGAGGTGGGCGGCATCAGCGGTGGAGGTTTCAAATGTCACCGTCATGCTCGCGTCCGGTTCGGCGCCGGACCACACTACTTCCGATCCCTTGTTGAGCCACCAGGCTTCAGCCGTGGACAGCGTCCCCGCGGACACCCGCGTCGCGTCCCGCAGTTTTTCCGCCTCGATCATGCGGCGGGAATTGTACACCAGCCGGTCCCTTGCTGACGGCAGGGGCGGGAACGGCTTGTGCGGCTCCACCTGGTACCAGAACGCCACCGACGCGTACTCGTCCGACCTTGGCCGGAACCCGTTGGGCTGGCCGTTTTCATCCAGGCCGAAACCGGCGCACTCAATCTCCAGCCGCAGGGCCTTTCTGAACGCCACGGGATCCGGTATATGCCACCGGTAGGCCGTGGTCCGGGCAAATTTCCGGGCGGGCTCCACCACGGAAGCCCCGTAGAACGGCGTGTCCTGGCGTCGCAGGCCCCACGCGTCACAGAAATAATCTTCCGCCCCGGTACCCCGTATGACCGGTTCGGTCGATCCGTCGATGTACCAGAAATCATCGCCTTCTCCCCACCATCCTTCGGAAAGTTGGCGCACGCTGAGTACCGTGCCCACGTAATGTCCCCGGCCGGCAATATCGGCAATCACGTAGTTCTTTCCGGGTTCCGTGGGCCGCGCCTGCCGGTACTGGGCATGAAAATAGCCCGTGTCGCGGGGCAGTCGTTTGACCTGGATCCAGTCCACCTGGGCGTACACGCCCGTCATGTCTTCGGACCCCTCATTGGTCAGCGTGATCCGGGCCGACTTGCGGAAGGGCATCGGCCACCAGCAGTTCCGGGCCCGTCCCTCCGATGTAACCGTGACGGGCAGGGAAACCAGGGGGGCCTCCAGGGTATGGCCTACCCCGAAGAAATCGCCCAGGGGCACTTCCACCGATGGCTGCTCTTCTCCATCCCAGTACATCCGCGCCACGATCAGTCGCGAGTAGTTGCGGTCATAAAAACCGACGGTGGTCCAGAAGTGGGTGATGATCCCCGGGCCTTTCAGGTCCGCGACCACGGTGGTCTGCCCGGCGTTGAGGGCATAGTAATCGCGGTTGCCCTGCTTCAGATCCGGGTCGCACGATGAAGCCCGCCGGGACGCGACATCCCGGATCGTGGGCAGGCCGTTCAGCAGGTTGCCTGGCAGAATCTGTGTCCAGCCAGGGGAAGGCCAGGCGACAGCCAGCATTGCCAAGCCATAGAGGGTCACGCCGAAAACAGGTCTGGTGGCACGCATGGGGGTTCTCCTGTCCGATGCTGTGGTTTCCGGATAACGCTGGTCATGAACACAGGGTATCACTGGCGCGGCTCCCGGCTCAAGACATCGATAACCCCAGGCTACGCCTGGCCCGCCGCAACTCGGGACCCAGGCCCGACCAAATAACGCTAAAGTATTTTTTCTCCCCTGCCGATAAGTTTCACCGGAACGCCGAGACACGGAGGTCGAGGCAGAAATGACACGGAGGTCGCCAGTTGAATCCTGAAACCAGCCGGCGGGTGGCCTCATCCCACCACCCGCGTGAACGGCGCGGTTCCAGGTCTTACCTCAGAGGTCGCCATGATGCTATCCCCGTCATGGCGCCTTTTTTTTGTGCAACCTCGCCCCGAAAACTCTACCCGATCCGGTCCGCGAAGGATTAAAAATGGTGGGCGAGGCGGGAATCGAACCCGCATGCCTTGCGGCGCCGGATCCTAAGTCCGGTGCGTCTGCCAGTTCCGCCACTCGCCCACGAGTCGCCGGCTCGATCAGCCAATTTTCGTGCCATCCGGGATGACGGCGTCCTTGAACACCACGACAATACCGTCCCGGATCGCCCAGCCGTCCCCGTCCTGGTCTTTCAGATCATCCCGGCCCCGGATAACCACGTTCGCGCCGATCCGCGCGTTGTGATCGATGATCGTCTGGCTGATCCGGCTGCCCGGACCCACGCCGATGGGAGGCACCCCCTCGGGTACCTCTTCCGGGGCCTCGAAGTAATCCGCCCCGAGCACGATCGCCCGGTGAATCTTCGCGCCACTGCGAATAATACTCCGGATACCGATGATGCAGTCCCGCGCCTCGGCATCCTCGATACGGGTACCGCTGCAGATAATCGCGTTTTCCACCCGGCTGCGCAGGATCTTGACGCCCGGCAGCATGCGGGCATGGGTGTAGATCATGTGTTTCGGGTCGTGTAACTCGAACGGCGGATTCGGACCGGTCATCGCCATGCTGACGTCGAAGTAGGAGCGCACCGTCCCAATATCTTCCCAGAAACCATCGAACATGTGCGCGTAGACCTTGTACCGGGACAGGGCACCGGGAATCAGTTCCTTGCCGAAATCCACCCACTCGGGGTGATCCTCGAGCAGGCTCCGCAACACTTCCGCCCGGAAGGCGTACACGCCCATGGACGCCAGGTATTCCTTGCCTTCCGTAACGGTCAGGTTGAAATCCCGGAACACGCTGGGGGGCGTGATCAGCCGGTCAAGCGTGGCAGGATCCCTTGGTTTTTCCACGAATCGCGTGATGCGGCCCGCGCGGTCCACCCGCATGATGCCGAAGGCCCGGGCCGCCTCTCGCGTCACCGGCAGGGCTGACACCACCAGGTCGGCGTCCTTGCGGATCAACGTGTCGAGCATCTGGCGGTAGTCCATGCGATACAACTGGTCCCCCGACAGCACGACGAAATGCGTCAGCCCGCGCTGGAAGATGTGGGTCAGGTGCTTGCGCACGGCGTCAGCGGTGCCCTGGAACCAGTCCCCGGTCTCGTTGGTCTGTTCAGCCGCCAGGATTTCCACCGAGCCGCCACTGAATTCGTCAAATTTATAGGTGTTCTTGATGTGACGGTTCAGGGAATGGCTGTTGAACTGGGTCAGCACGACGATCCGGTTGATGCCCGAGTGCAGGCAGTTACTGAGGGGAATATCAACCAGGCGGTACCGTCCGCACAGGGGAACCGCGGGCTTGGCCCGGACCTTGGTCAACGGGTACAGCCGGGTACCCCGGCCGCCCCCCAGCACGATACCGCCAACGCCCCGCAGGAAATCCGGATCCGCCGCGCTCAACCGCATATGCCAACCTCCATGTTACCCGGGCTAGCCCACCGGGAACCGTTCTCATTTTGCCTGATCACCCCGTTGCCGTCAAACGCCGCGACGTGGAAATTCAATCCCACCCGTTCCATGTGGGGCTGCGCCGTTCGCGGGCAACCAGAACCAGGATCCCTGTCATTTCGACGAACGAAGTGAGGAGAAATCTTATCGTGTATGCCCGCGCGCCGGGGTATATCCATTTCTGGCACCACTTCACAGGAAACGCACCACCCGCGCGTTTTCATCAACGGTTTGATCCGTTCCGACAGGCGCGGGGATAATATGTCCGTTTCCCCCGTAACGCGATACGATCAGGATACGGTCCGTGTCGATCGGTTCAGGATGTTCCCCCGATGATCTCCCCTTTCGTCCGTTTATGCATGGTTGGCTTCCTGTTTGACTTTGCCATCATGGCGGCCATCACGGTCATGCCTTTTTACGTGTACAACCAGCTGGGCGGGGGCGCCGCCATGTCCGGGGCGTTCGGGGGTATCCAGGCCGCGGCCTACGCCCTGACCTGCCTGGTTTCTTCGCGGTTCGTGCAACGGTCCCGTCATGGCCTGCGCTGGGCCTACTCGGGCATGCTCCTGTTCATGCTGCTGGTGCCTTCCCTGGCGTGGAACCGTTCGCCCATGCTGTGCGGCCTGCAGAGCGCGATGGGGTTCGGATCGCTGGCCCTCGTGTGGCCCGCCCTCTACTCGTGGCTGGGAGCCGATCCCGACGCGGCCCGTCGCCAGCGACGCCTGGGCTGGTTCAACATCTGCTGGAGCGCGGGATTCGCGTTCAGCCCGCTGGTGGCCGGGCCCCTGTATGATCTCGATTTCCGCCTGGCCTTCGCGGCGGTGCTCGGTATATCCCTCGTCGCTTTCGCAGTCCTGTGGACCCTGCCCCGGGAACAGGATTACTTCGGCACATCGGCCCGTGATGCCGGGGACACGGAGAACGACGCCACGACAGACCGGCACCGGAATCTTAGCGAGGCCTATCTCGTCGCCGCGTGGATGGCCATCTGCCTGGCCAACGTGCTGGTCGGCGGACTGCGAAACGTGTACCCCAAGCACTTCGAAGACCTGTTCAGCAAGGGGGCGCTGCGCGTGATCGCTGATATCCCCCCACCGGCCTTCCTCAGCGGGGGCGCGGCCACGCAGTTATCGGTGCTCTTTTCCCTGCTCTCTTTCGCCACGTCGGCCTGTTTTCTCTTTTTCGGCGCCACCCGATTCTGGAAACACCGCCTGTGGGTGCTGTTGACCCTTGAACTGGTTGCCGCGGCCGGCCTGTCCCTGCTGGCGCGGACGCGTGACCTGCTGTCGATGGCCATCATCTTTATGGCCTGTGGCGCTTTTGTGGGGGGCGCGTTCTTTTCCAGCGTGTACTACGGCATTGCCGATCCCCGTCACAAGCATCGCCGGTCAGCCATCAACGAGGGCGTGGTGGGACTTGGGGGGCTCATCGGGAGTTTCGGGTTTGGTGTCCTGGCCGAATGGCTGGGCATGGTTGGCGCGCTGGATGCCGCGCTGCCCATGGCATTATGCTGTGTGTTGGTACAGGTATGGATTACCCGCCGCGCCCTGCGACGGGTAAGACACCTCGAAGCATCCCGAAATCCGGCCCCGGTAAAATGATGACTGGCATCCGACCCCAACCACGCTGGAAACCGGTCGCGCGCGCCATGCTGGCCATGGCGTGCGCCTGGGTAATGTCCGGGCAGACCGCCGCGCCGAGCGAACCCGCGAAACCCCTTCCCGCCACCCCCATCGAAGAGGACGCCGAAATTTCCGGCACGCGCCTCGAGGTTCGCGTGCTCGCCGACGAGGGCGGACGGATTGACCGGTTTCGCCTCAAGAATGGCACTGCCAACATGACTGGCGCCCAGGGGCTGCTCATCGAGGGATTCGGCACGCCCAGCCGCTACGCGCCAGCCCGCCAGGTCGACGCGAAACTCGAAGCCGTGGACGATCCGTCGGGGCGACCCGTCCTCCGGTATTCCTACCTGTGCGAAGGACCCAACATAGATGGTTTTCAGGTCACCCGGATCATGGAACCCTTCCCCGATGAAACGGGCATGCGCGTAACCTGGACCGTGCGCAACACCGGCGACGAAGCCCAGTGGCTGGCCCCCTGGACCGGCGCGGACGTGCTGCCGGGCGCGGCCGCCCGGGCCGGGGATCACATGGACCTGGCCACAGACCACGGCGTGGTCCGGGTCAGCCGCACCGGCTATCACCTTGCCGTGCGCAACTGGATCGCCGCCACCGACCCGGAAGCCCGGGAAACCCTGTACGCCGTGTTCCACGCCGATCAACTGCACGCCTTCCTCGTGTTGTGGGATGAAAAGTCGGTGCAACGGGGCTTCCAGGCCTCCATGTGTCCCCTGATGCTCCGCCCCGGCGACACCTGGTCTACCACCTACCGCCTGGCCATGGTCCGCGGTCTCACCCACGTGAACTTTGCCACGGACGAGCTGGCCGTGCAACTCGACTACACCCCGGGCCAGCTGGTCGCCCTGATCGCCGCTACCCGCGACCTGCCCAATGCCGAAATCGAGGCCCGGGTGGTCGCCGAAAACGGCCGGGTTTGGAAACTCCCCCGCAAGCAGTTCAACGCTAATCCCGACAAGCTCATCCGCTGCACGTACCCGTGGGACGCCCCCGCCGACGGCGCGTACGACTTTCTCGCCCGGATTTACCTCGACGGCAAGCCTTTTCCCCTGGGAGCGGATACCGGATCTCCCCACGGCGGCATTGATGCCCGCTTCGACGTGGGATCGCCCTCGGGGCGCCCCATGGAAGCCTGGACCGACGCCCCCTACCTTCTTGAGCGCAAGCCCGCCACGCGTACCGCGCGCCTGGCCTTTTCGGGACAGCACGAGGTGTGGATCGTTCCGCCGCTGGAGAAGATCTTCGCCGAAGACACGTTCACCCCAGACGGTCCGGCCAACCCGTCCATCACCCTGCGCCTGGCCAGGGGTGAGGCCGAGGGCTTCCAGTTGTGCCTGCGCCCCAAGACGCGGGACTGGATCCGGCCTGCCCTGGACGTTACGCCGCTCGTCCGCGAAGGAGGCACGGAACGGATCGAGCCTGGCGACGTCTCCCTCCGGGTGGTCGGGTACGTGCCGGTGCGGATCCCTTCACATTACGAGGGTCCCACGGGATACTGGCCTGATCCCCTGCTGCCCGGGCCACCCAAGGTGGCCGAACGCGGCCGGAATACCACGCTCTGGATAACCTTGCGCGCCCGCAGGGACCTGCCGCCGGGCGAATATCGGGGTGTGTGGCGGCTGACCGGCCAGGATGAACCGGATCGTGAACTGCCCGTCGCGGTACGGGTGTATCCCGTGGAACTGCCGGTCACGCCCGCGCTGAAAACGGATTTCGGTTTCTCCGAGGGAACCGCCCTGCGGGAATCCCGCAAGCGGGGCGGATCCCTGGCGGCCGACAGGCTGGTGGACGCCTATGTCCGTGACGCCTTCGACCACCGGGTCACCCTGCGCGAACCCCTCGCGTTTCCCGCCCCGGGGCCGGGACTTGGCGAAGCCCTGGCGCGTTACGCCCCCCGGGCAAAGGCGATGCTCGCCGCCGGGGCCACCCAACTGGCCGTGCCCGCCCCCTTCGCCGACGCGCCGGACCAGTTGCGGGTGATACAGGAATTCGTGAAGCGCGAAGGACTGGCCGGGCGGGTGTTCTGTCCCCTGGCGTACGAGCCCGAACCGCCCGCGTGGGACCGCCTGCGCCAGTCGCTGGACCAGTGGAACGCCATCGCCCCGGACATTCCCACCATGGTTTCCGCCATCGGCCTGGAGCCCTTTCTGCCCGACACGGCGGCCTGGTGGTGCGCGCACACCCAGATGATGGATGCCCCGCCCGCTGCCGCCATTCTCCGGCGCGTGGCCGACGGCCGGGAAACCTGGTGGTACCTCTCCCACCTTCCCGCCCGGCCCTATGCCAATTTCTTTGTCGACTACACCGCCGTCGAACACCGGATCCTGTTCTGGCAGGCCTGGGCTGCCGGCATCCGCGGCCTCCAGTACTGGTGCGTCAACTACGTGCCGGATGGCGACGACCCCTATGACACCGTGGTGGACACCACGCCCGTGAACGGCGACGGCTTGCTGGTATATCCCGGCGCGGAGGGCCCCGTGCCGTCCGTCCGCTGGGAGATCATCCGCGACGGCATCGAGGATTATGACCTGCTCGTCCTGTTCTCGGCTCAACGCCGACGGATCGCCGAGGCTGGCGGCGTGGACTGGCTTGCCCGGGCCGACCAACTGGCCAACCTTTCCGGGCTGTTCACTTCTATGGTAACCTTCACCCGGGATCCCGCGCCGCTGCTCCAGCGCAGGGAAGCGCTGCTTGAGTGGCTGGCCGACGCGGACCGCTTTCTGCGGCAGCCCAGGCCGGAACCGGTCGCGATGCCCGCGGAACCTCCAGCATCCAAGGCATTACCTGCCCTGCCGGAATCGCCTGGTTCCAGCCCCTCCCGCAACTTCGGATCCAGATCCCGCTGATGCGATGCTATCCTGAAGTTTCCACGCTGTGATAAAATAATTGTCCCGATGGTGATACGGCCATGCCGTTCCTGCTGAGAAAGGACTCGATCATGGGTCATGCTGCGACGCCCCGGAAAAAACACCTGGGGAAGAAGGCGATTGTCCTGCTTGCCGGGGTGGTTACCGCTGTCGCGTGGGCCCAGAATCCTTCCCAGGTGGTAGCCCAGGCTGGTGCGTCGGCCTCGTCCCAGCCCGCCACGATGGCTACCCCGCCGCCCCAGGCGGAAATCACCAACTACTGGCAACTGATTCAGGACCTCACTGCCCGCATCGAATCGGCCCCCCCCCGGCAACCCAGTATCGGCAGGGGACTCGACACGCCCACCATGGAGTATCCCTTCGACGCGTTGCGTAACCTGCGGGCCACCCACCTGGTCCGGGCCGCCCAGGAAGGCGCGGCCGCCGCCCGAAGCCAGTGCGCGGGACGCAGCCGGGCCGAATGCGATCAACTGGCACGGGCCTATGTGACCAGGGCCCTGGACTACCTGCCCCTCATCTCCCGGGATCCCGCCGAAGGGCTCGAACTGTTTGACCTGCTGCAGAAAAAGGAAACCGATTCCGCCCTGCGGTGTTACCTCCTTGACGCGCTGGCACCGGACGCTCCCCGGGAACTGCTCCTGGCCGCCTGGCTCGATCGCGTGCGCAACCGCTACGAACAGGAATACCGAAAGGCCCTGGAATTCGTCGCCGCGGCCTCGCGGGAAGATCCCGAGGTACAGGTTCGCGCGCTGGACCGGTGTTTCGAATGGTACTTCCGGACTTACCAGAAAGCATGGGAGAATGATTCCAGGATACGGGCCGCGCGAGCGTCCGGCCAGCCCATCGAGATGGCGGCCATGCTATCGCCCCATCCGCCGGAAGTGGATTCCATCACCCTGAAAACCCTGAGGGAGCAGGGTGCGGTGGTTGGCCGGTACGCGGACCTGGTCGCCCCCCACATCGATCCCCTCAGTCAGCGGGACCCCCGGGTCAAGGAAAAAGTCCGGCAACAGTTGACATTCATCCTGGAATCCGTGCTGGTGCCTGACCGGGACCGAATCCGGAAATACCTTGATCCCGCTTATGAACCGCCCGCCGCAAAACCGGTAAACGTGCCGGGCGGCGGTTTCGTCGTGATTCCCGTGTCTCCCGGCGCGCCGGGAATCCCTCCCATGCCGGTTCCCGCCATACCGCCCGCGCAAGACCATCCGGATGAAAACGTGGTCAACGCGCCGCCCATGCCGGTGGATTCTCCCTTCGGCGTCCCCCTCGTGGAACCAAGAAGCAACCCGGAGAACCAGCCCTGAAACAGGATCGCCGGGGATCAGCCTGGGAAGCACCCCCTGAAGGCTACGCGCGATTACATCCCTCCCGCGCGCGCAATTCCCACCGGATAATGCGTTCTGGTGGCAGCCCGGTCTGATCGGAGGACCTCGCGCGACGCGCGCGGAAAAATCCCGGGAATCCGTGGCCGCCAAACGACCTGATTCGAAAAAATTTTCCGGACAAACGCATGTTTCCGGTAACCGGAATGTTTTCGTGCGATAGTACTGGTGTCCTGACCGCTGTACGCGGTTGCGTCAAGCCGGCGGGGATCCCGGGGGCATCATCTTTCCCCGCCGGCCCCCTTTTTTATCCGTTACACCGATCCCGTGACCCCTTCGCCACGGTCACGCATGTTCGCCGCAGGGCACCCTTTAAAACGAACCGCCGCCCTCTCGCGCGGGAAAGGGCGGCGGCATTCACGCTATGAGACACACCGGCTCAGGCCAGAATCTTCGGACGCGGCGTGTAAGCGGTGTGGAGCAGGTGGTGGGACACCTCGCCCAGCGGCGCGCCCAGGAACTCCTCGTAGATCTGCTTGATGGCCGGGTTGTCATGGCTCTTCCGGATGGGCTTGCCCTCGTCTTCCTTGTAGATCGCCGAAATGCGCGCCTTGCGGACCTCGTCGGTGCAGAAGCGGGGCTGCCCGCCGCCGCCGATGCACCCGCCCGGGCAGGTCATCACTTCGACGAAGTGATACTGGGCTTCGCCGGAGCGGATCTTGCGGATAAGACGATCGGCGTTCCCCAGGGTATGGGCCACGGCCACCTTCGCGGTCACGCCTTCCAGGAAGGACCACTCTGGCTTGACGTTCTCGAAGGTCAGCGCGGCTTCCTTGATGCCCTTGAGCCCCATGACCGGGGTCACGTGCAGGTTCTCCATGGGCAGTTCACGGCCCGTGACCAGCTCGTACACCGTGCGCAGGGCCGCCTCCATCACGCCGCCCGTGTTCGCGAAGATATCCGCCGCGCCCGAGGATAAGCCCATCGGCGCGTCCATTTCTTCGTCGGGCAGGCTCATGAAATCAATGCCCGCCGCCTTGATCATGTCCCCCAGTTCGCGGGTAGTCAGCACGGCATCCACGTCCTGCACGCCGCTGTCATGCATCTCGGGACGTTGGCATTCAAACTTCTTGGCCGTGCAGGGCATGATGGAGACGCAGAAGATTTCCTCCGGCTTCCTGCCGATCTTTTTCGCGTAATAGGTCTTGGCCAGGGCGCCGAACATCTGCTGGGGCGACTTGCAGGTGGACAGGTTCGGCAGAAAATCGGGGTGATAGTGCTCGCAGAACTTGATCCACCCGGGCGAGCAACTGGTGAACATGGGCAGGGCCACGGGCGCCTTGTCCACGAGCGCCTTCTTGAGGCGGGTCAGCAGTTCCGTGCCTTCCTCGATAATCGTCAGGTCGGCGGTGAAGTTCGTGTCGAACACCGCGTCGAAGCCCAGCCGGCGCAGGGCCGCGGTCATCTTGCCCGTGACCAGCGTGCCCGGTTCGCAGCCAAAGCACTCGCCCAAGGCCGCCCGGATGGCGGGCGCGGTCTGCACAACCACGAACAGGTTGGGATCGTCGATCGCGTCCCACACGCGGTCGATGTGGCTCTGCTCGGTGATGGCGCCCACCGGGCACACGGCCGCGCACTGGCCACACTGCGCGCAGGGCGTGGTATCGAGTGCCCGGGCGAAAGCGGGGCCGATCACCGTGTCGAAGCCACGCCCCTGCGGAAACAGCGCGCCCACGCCCTGCAACTCGTCGCACACGCTCACGCACCGCCGGCACTTGATGCACTTGCCGCTGTCCCGGACCAGCGCGGGCGTGGAGAAATCGACCAGTTTCTTCGTCCGCTCGCCTTCGTACCGGTTGGTCTTGATGCCCAACTGGTGAGCAAGCGCCTGCAGTTCGCAGTCCTCGCTGCGGGCGCAGGTCGCGCAGTCCCCGTCATGCTCGGAAAGCAGCAGTTCCACCACGGTGCGCCGCGCTTCCCGGACCCGTTTCGAATGGGTATGGATCTTCATGCCCGGCGCCACGGGCGTGCTGCACGAGGCGACGAGGTTACGCGCCCCTTCCACTTCCACCACGCACACCCGGCACGCGCCGATGCACTGCACCCCTTCCAGGTAACACAGCGTGGGCACGTCCACGCCGGCCGCGCGGGCCGCCTGCAGGATGGTCATGCCGGGTTCGGCGTCGAAAGCCCGGCCGTTGATAGTCACCGTAATCACATCGGTTGCTGTTGCCATGACTCGCATCCTTCCTTATTTGCGCTTGCCGTATTCACAGCGCAGGCACCGCTTGGCCTGGCGCATGGCCACCGGGGCTTCCCAGCAGTGTTCCACTTCCTCGAAACTGTGCACGCGCCGCTCGACCGGAATGGTCGGCAACTTGGCCCGCGCCTCCTTGGAGGGCGGCTGGGCCGGATCGAAGGGCACCTCCACGGGCTTGTCTTCCCGCCAGAACGCGTGGAACGCGCCCGTCAGGTAATGATCGATGCCAACCGCCGCGCGTTCGCCCGCGCCCACGGCCGCCACCACCGAGGCCGGACCCGTCACGGCGTCCCCGCCGGCGAAAATCCAGTCCACCGACGTCTGCCCCGTCACGGGGTTGGCGTCGATGAAGTTCCGCCATTTGCGCCGCAGGTCCACCGACCCCAGGATTTCATCGAGGTTCAGCGTCTGGCCGATGGCCGCGATCACCTGGTCGGCTTCCATGACGAACGATTCGCCGACCGCTTCGGGGCGCCGCCGTCCGGTGCGGTCAAATCCCGCCAGGGCCATCCGCCGGCACCGCAGGCCGACCACCTTGCCGTTCTCGACGAGCACTTCCTCGGGCATCACCAGCATTTCCAGTTTCACGCCCTCGTTTTCGGCTTCCTCGATTTCCTCCTCGTAGGCCGGCATGGCGTCGCGGGTGCGGCGATACACGATGGTTACCGATTCCGCGCCCAGCCGCAGGGCCGTCCGCGCGGCGTCCACCGCGGAGTTGCCGCCGCCGACCACCACTACCTTCTTCCCCACCGGTACCGACCCGCGCAGGTTATAGATCTTGTTGAATTCCATGGCGTCCACCACGCCTTCGGCGTCCTCGCCGGGTATGCCCATCTTCGCGCCCTGCGGCGCGCCGACTCCCAGGAAGACCGCCTCGTACCCTTCGTCCCGCAACTGCTGCAGGGTGAAATCCCGGCCGAGTTTCACGCCCGTCCGGATTTCCACGCCCATGCGCTCGATCATGCGCACCTCGCGGGCCAGAATTTCCCGGGGCAGGCGATATGCGGGGATGGCCTGCACCAGCATGCCGCCGGGCCGTTCTTCGGCTTCGAACACCACCGGCTTGTAGCCCAGGCGCGCCAGGAAATACCCGCACGACAGCCCTGCCGGACCCGCCCCGATAATCGCGATCTTCCGTTTCGCGTTCTCGGGATTCTCCCGGATCTCGGGCAACTGGATGACGATCTCCTGGTCGGCCATGAACCGTTTTACCCCGCGGATGGCCACCGCCGTTCCGTCCAGGGTCGCGTGACGGCACTTGGTTTCGCAGCTGTGGAAGCACACCCGCGCGCATACCGCCGCGAAGGGATTCCGCTCACGGTGCAGCCGCAGGGCCTCGGCGATGCGCCCCTCCCCCACCAGGGCCAGGTAGCCCGGGATATCCACGTTGGCCGGGCACGCGCTCCGGCAGGGCGAGTCCACCAGGACCGGGCAGATACCGGGCGTGCACTTCTTTTCGCGAATGTGTTCCTCGTATTCGTGACGAAAATGGCGAATGGTCGACAGCACGGGATTGGGCGCGGTCTGGCCAAGGCCGCACAGCGACGTGTCCTTGATCTGCCGTCCCAGTTCCTCCAGTTTCTCGATATCGCCTTCTTCGCCCTTGCCTTCGCAGATGCGGGTCAGGATTTCCAGCATGCGCTTGGTGCCGACCCGGCAGGGCACGCATTTCCCACACGACTCGTCCTGCACGAATTCCAGGAAGAAACGCGCGACATCGACCATGCAGTTGTCTTCGTCCATCACGATCACGCCGCCGGACCCCATGATGGCGCCCAGTTCCTGCAGGGACTCATAGTCCAGGGGCGTGTCCAGGTATTCTTTCGGGACGCAGCCCCCCGAGGGACCTCCCAGTTGGGCCGCCTTGAAGGGTTTCCCCCCGGGAATCCCGCCACCCACGTCGTAAATCAGGTCGCCCAGGGGCATACCCACGGGCACTTCCACCAGGCCCGCGTTGTTGATGTTCCCCGCGAGGGCGAATACCTTTGTGCCCTTGCTCTTCTCGGTACCGTGTTGCGCGTAGGCACTACCCCCGTTGAGGATGATGAACGGCACGTTGGCGTAGGTTTCCACGTTGTTGAGCAGGGTGGGCTGGCCCCACAGGCCCTTGATCGCCGGGAACGGGGGACGGGGCCGCGGCTCGCCGCGCTTGCCCTCGATCGAAGTCATGAGCGCGGTTTCCTCCCCGCACACGAACGCGCCCGATCCCATCCGGATTTCGAGGTCGAAACTGAAGTTCGTGCCGAGGATGTTCTCGCCAAGCAGCCCCGCGGCCCTGGTCTGCTCGATAGCCCGGCGCAGGCGCTCCACTGCCAGCGGGTATTCGGCCCGCACGTACACGTAACCCTGTTTCGCGCCGATCACGTACGCCGCGATGGCCATACCTTCAATCAGGCTGTGGGGATCGCCCTCGAGCACGCTGCGGTCCATGAACGCGCCGGGGTCGCCCTCGTCCCCGTTGCATACCACGTACTTCACTTCGCCCGGCGCGTTCCGGGTAAAATTCCACTTCATCCACGTGGGGAATCCCGCGCCACCTCGGCCGCGCAGGCCGGAGGTTTTCATTTCCTCCACCACCTTCTCCGGGTCCAGTTCCAGCAGGGCCTTCGCTAGGGCCTGGTACCCGTCCACCCGTATGTAATCTTCCAGCGAAAGGGGATCGATCTGCCCGCAGTTGCGCAACACGATCCGGGTCTGCTTGGCAAAGAACGGGATTTCCGAACGTTTCGCGATGGGCCATCCGTCCGAACGCTTGGGCAGCAGCCGTTCCACCAGTTCTCCTTCGACCAGGTGGCGTTGCACGATTTCCGCCGCGTCCTCGGGACACACGTGCTCGTAAAAAGCGTCCTCGATCACCACCAGGGGGCCCCGCACGCACGGGCCCATGCAGCCGGTGTGCACCAGCCGCACCCGCGTTCCCGCGAGCCCCGCGGCGTCGATGTGCCGGTTGATCGCCTCGGCAACTTTCATCGACCCCGACGCGAGGCACCCGCCGCCCGCGCACACGTATACCGTTCGTCCGGTAAACGCGGCCTCGGCGTCCCGGGCCGCCTGCCTCGCCTTGTCCAGATCCGCCTTGTTCTTGATGACCATACTCATGACTGCTGACCTCCCTGACCTGCCGCGCCATCCCGATACTGGTTCAGAATCTCGTTGATCTTCGTCGGTTGCACGCCCTGGTGCACGTGATCATCGATCATGATGACGGGTGCCAGGCCGCACGCGCCGAAACACCGCCCCACCTCGAGGGTAAACAGGCGATCCGGCGTGGTCTTGCCGACGTCCGTGCTCAGGGCGCCCTTCAGGGCCTGCAGCACGTCCTTGCCGCCCCGGACATAGCACGCCGTGCCCAGGCACACCCGGATCAGGTGCTTGCCCCGGGGTTCGGTGGAAAAAAAGGAATAAAAGCCCACCACCCCGGCCACTTCGCTGTAGGGTTTGTCGAGCCCTTCGGCTATCCGCTTGAGGGCCGATTCCGGCAGGTACCCGAAAATGCCCTGGGCGATCTGAAGCACGGGAATCAGACCGCCGGGCACCTCGCGGTACTCGCGGATGGCCTCATCCAGCCGGGCCAGCAGTTCCGCTTCGCTGGCCGTCTCGCCGCACGCGCACACGTGTTGAACGGCTTCTGTCATCGCACACCTCCCGCCGATGTAAATCGGCTGTTCTTGACCACATTCAACCTGCGTTTCAGGTTCCTTACCGGTGGGGCCGCTGGCGCCATCCCCGTTCCCGAAACAGAACCCGATACAGGATATTAGCACAATTCATCGTCAAATCAAAGAAATTAATCTTTATTTATCGCTTTTTTGATCAAGTTATTATTGAATTTATTATAATTTATATGCGCGTATTGCAAGATTTTTTCTCTATTGCAAAAAAATGATCGCGGCAGGAAATAGATACGCGTCTTTGGGTGCTACCCGTCACCCAAGAATTCCCGACATATCTATCTGCCACGGGAACACCGAGTCATGAGTTCCAGGGCGAGTCGCGTTTTTCAGGGAGTGGCGCTGTCAATTATTGCGACGGAATAAGGCAAATTAAAGGGGTAATAGGCCCTTCACCGCGTCTCGATCGCAAAAACACGGTCACACCCCCTGGAAAGCGCGGCGAGTAAAACACCGCTCAACGTTTTCCGCGAAATCCGGTGAACAGGACAACTCGACTTGCACTGGCGCGCGCGTGTTCGATCGAGCCCCTGTTTTTTTAGTACAATGAATGTCGGCAGACGATTATGTGTCCGGCCGCCGCCAGGTTATTCCTGACGGCGGTTTTGACAACAGGAGTACGCCATGAGCCGCGTATACCTTTCCGCCGAGGGCCTGAAAAAATTGCACGAGCGCCTGGAAGCGTTACGCAAACGCATGACGGAGGTGGTGGCGGAAATCGAGCATGCCCGGGGGCTGGGCGACCTGAGGGAAAACGCCGAATACCACGCCGCCAAGGAAGAACAGGCCCTGCTCCACGCGCGCATCCGCGACCTCGAGGACCAGATCGCCCGGGCGGAAGTGCTCGATCCAAACCGGGTGGACATGTCCAAGGCTTACGTGGGTGCGACGGTTCGCGTGCGAAACGTCGCCACGGGCGATGAAGACACGTGGACACTGGTCAGCCCGGTAGAAGCGGACATCCAGAATAACCGGTTATCTGTCCAGTCACCGGTGGGATCCGCCCTCCTGGGAAAGGGCGTGGGCGACATCGCGGTGGCCCGGGTTCCCGCGGGGGAAATCCAGTTCGAAGTGCTCGAAATCACCTACGGCGTCTGACGCCGCTCACGCGATTGTAGACGGTTACCTTGGTCAGCGGCTTCCGCGCCGCGTCACCCTAGGAGCGTGTCATGCCCAAGCGCACGGACATCAAGAAGATCATGATCATCGGGGCGGGCCCCATCATTATCGGCCAGGCCTGCGAGTTCGACTATTCGGGAACCCAGGCTTGCAAGGCACTCCGGGAGGAGGGATACAGCGTGGTGCTGGTCAACAGCAACCCCGCGACGATTATGACCGACCCCGAAATGGCCGACCGCGTGTACATTGAGCCGCTAACCGTGGAGTTCCTGGAACGGGTGATCGAGCGGGAACGCCCCGACGCCCTGTTGCCGACGGTGGGCGGACAGACCGGATTGAACCTCTCCGTGGCCCTGGCCGAACAGGGCGTTCTGCACCGCTACGGCGTGGAACTGATCGGCGCGAAACTGGGCGCGATCAAGAAGGCCGAAGACCGCGGCCTCTTCAAGGAAGCCATGCTGCGTTGCGGCCTGGACGTGCCGCGCAGTAAAGTCGTGCATTCCATGGATGAGGCCTGGGATTTCGGCGCGGAGATCAATTACCAGGCGGTGATCCGGCCCGCCTTCACCCTTGGCGGCACGGGGGCAGGGTTATCCTTCAACCGCGAAGAGTTCGAAAAGGCAGTGCAATTCGGCCTGAACGCCAGTCCGGTAACCGAGGTGCTGATCGAGGAATCGGTGCTGAACTGGAAGGAATTCGAACTGGAGGTCATGCGGGACCTCAAGGACAATGTCGTCATCATCTGTTCCATCGAAAATTTCGACCCGATGGGCGTGCACACCGGGGACAGCATCACGGTAGCCCCCGCGCAGACCCTGACCGACAGGGAATACCAGGCCATGCGCGACGCCGCCATCAAGATCATGCGGGAGATCGGCGTGGACACCGGGGGGTCGAACGTGCAGTTCGCCGTGCATCCGCAAACCGGTCGCATGGTCGTGATCGAAATGAACCCGCGGGTATCGCGCAGTTCCGCGCTGGCATCCAAGGCCACCGGGTTCCCCATCGCCAAGATCGCCGCGAAACTCGCTGTGGGCTACACCCTGGACGAAATCCCCAACGACATCACCCGGGAAACCCCCGCATCCTTCGAGCCCACCATCGACTACGTAGTCACCAAAATTCCCCGCTGGGCCTTCGAAAAGTTCCCCGGCGCGGAAGATCGCCTGACCGTGCAGATGAAAAGCGTTGGCGAAACCATGAGCATCGGTCGGACCTTCAAGGAATCCCTGCAGAAGGCCCTGCGTGGGCTGGAAATCGGGCGCGCGGGCCTTGGGGCCGACGGTAAGGACAAGCCGATCGCGGGATCGGGCAGCGCGATCCAGGAAAAGGACGTCCTGATCCGCGCCATGCGCACGCCCAACCGGGAACGGGTGTTTCAGATCGCCGAAGCATTCCGCCTTGGCGCGTCGGTGGAGGAGATTCATGAAGCCACCGCAATAGACCCCTGGTTTCTGCGCCAGATGAGGGAAATCATCACCCTGGAAAACGAAATCCGGAACGCGCCCGAGGCCACGCGCTTCGAGCCGGCTTTTCTGCGCCGCGTGAAACAGCACGGTTTCTCGGACCGGCAACTGGGCTGGATGTGGGGAATGAGTGAAGACGCGGTGCGTCAGCGGCGCAAGGCGGCCGGCGTGATACCTGGTTACCGACTGGTCGACACCTGCGCGGCCGAATTCGAGGCCTACACGCCATACTATTACTCGACTTACGACGCCACGGAAGACGAAACCCGGCTCGACGAAACCAAAGAACAGGTGATCATCCTGGGTGGCGGTCCCAACCGCATTGGACAGGGCATCGAGTTTGATTACTGCTGCGTGCACGCCGTGTTCGCCCTGCGTGAACTCGGCTACGAAACCATCATGGTGAACTGCAACCCGGAAACGGTGTCCACGGACTACGACACGGCGGACCGGCTCTTTTTCGAACCGGTCACGTTCGAGGACGTCATGAACATCGTGGACCGCGTGAAACCCAGGGGGGTGATCGTGCAGTTCGGCGGCCAGACGCCACTGAACCTTGCCCTTCGGTTGAAAGCCGCGGGCGCGCCGATCGTCGGTACCACCCCCGAAAACATCGCGCGGGCCGAAGACCGTGAACTGTTCCGCGAGGCGGTAGAGCGCCTGGGCCTGCTTCAGCCCCGAAACGCGACGGCCACTTCATTCGAAGAGGCCGCGGTCATCGCGGACCAGATCGGTTACCCGGTCGTGGTGCGTCCTTCCTTCGTGCTCGGCGGCCGGGCCATGGAAATCGTCTATGACCGGGACGCCCTGGCTCACTACATGGCCCACGCCGTGGAAGCCTCGCCGGAGCATCCCATCCTCATCGACAAGTTCCTGGAAGCCGCCATCGAGATCGACGTGGACGCCATTTCGGACGGGGAAACCGTGGTGGTGGCGGGCATCATGCAGCACATCGAGGAAGCGGGGGTCCATTCGGGCGACAGCGCCTGCATCCTGCCTCCCTACGAACTGCCGGAGCGGATCATCGCGGAGATCAAGGACCAGACCCGGAAACTGGCCCGGGAACTGGAAGTGGTGGGCCTGATGAACGTGCAGTTCGCCGTGCGGGACGGGGAAATCTACCTGCTCGAGGTGAACCCCCGCGCGTCGCGCACCATTCCCTTCGTGAGCAAGGCCATCGGGGTGCCCGTGGCGAAACTGGCCGCCAAGGTCATGCTGGGCAAGACCCTCAAAGAACTGGGATTCACCGAGGATCCCGTGCCGCCGTACCTGTCCGCCAAGGAAGTGGTCCTGCCGTTCATCAAGTTTCCGAACGTGGACATCCTGCTGGGTCCCGAAATGCGCAGTACCGGCGAGGTGATGGGAATCGACACGTCCATGGGCATGGCCTACGCGAAAAGCCAGATCGCCGCGGGTAACCGACTGCCCACCAAGGGCGTCATCTTCCTGAGCCTCAATCGCCGCGACCAGCAGGAAATCGAATCGATAGCCCGACCGCTGGCAGACATGGGATTCCGTTTCCTGGCCACCGAGGGCACCGCGGAACGGCTCAACGCCATGGGCATCCCCGCGGAAAAGGTCTTCAAAGTCGGCGAAGGGCGGCCCAACATCGTGGACAAAATCATCAACCGCGAGGTGGACTGGATCATCAACACGCCCATGGGCCAGGAAGCGAAAGAAGACGAAAAGGCCATCCGTCGCGCGGGGCTCGAACGCGGCCTGCCCATCATGACCACGCTGGCCGCCGCCAAGGCGGGCATCGCCGCCATCCGCGCGTTACGGCAAGATACGCCGCAGATCCTTTCCCTGCAGGAATATCACGAATTGGCGGCCAGGGCGCGAAAGTCCTGACCTGTCTCAGCCTCTACTGCCACGGGACCTCACCCGCCAGAAATACAGCCACCCCGTTGTGGCGAGGCACAGGGTATACAGTGCCAGCAGGAAACTAGTGGCCGGGCGTATCATCTTCCCGGGAGGCGGCAGGGTCACCGCGTAGCCGCACAGCACAATGAGCCCCAACAGCAGCAGGCACGCGATTTCCCCGGGATAGCCGTTTTCGGGATGCTTTTTCATCCATCGCGCCAGCCACGGCATGGCAGCCAGCAGCGCCAGCGCGAGGTAACCGGCATAACCTGGTTCGTAACCCCAGAGTTGGCCCAAGCCATCGTAAGCCCCCTGAAGCACGGGCAGGGAACAGAACCACGGCGCGAGACCCGTCGCGAACAACCCGCGGGTCCATGGTCCATCTTCCCACGCGGTACCGGCGAGGGGACGATTGAACAAAACGAATGCCAGGCCGATGGCCATGCCTCCTCCCAGCCCGATGCTCATTTCCCAGTTCTTCCACCAGTCGATCGGAATCGCGGATCCCTCGCCCACGGCGTGCCAGATCCCGCCCACGGCAAAGGGAACCGCGAACCCCAGGGCCATAAGCGTGATCAGTTTCACCGCCCGCGTGTCGCGGCGGAACAGTTCATAGGCCAGAAATCCCGCCAGGGTGCCGACATGCGGGGCGATGGTCCACAGGGAGTTGATGGCGCGCGCGCAGGTTCTGTTGGCCGGATCCCCATACAGGGCGTCGCTGTAGAAGGGCAGAAACCACTGGGGCCACATTTTCGTGATGCCCAGCGCGATCACCGCTCCGGCAACACCCGAAGCGATCCGCGCGATCCAGTCCCGCGCGCGCATGGGCCGTTCCGGCGCGCACCACGACAGGAATACCCCCGTGTTGCCGCCCCAGTGCAGGCCACACAGGAACAAGGCGACGTAGCCCCATAACGGATTGATAGGCCGCGCCCCGTTCGGATAGTCCAGGTAGAAGGCCCCCTTGACCCAGCCAACATACACGCCGTACCCCGTGAATCCTCCGTACGCAATCCCCGCCGCCAGGGCCAGCAGGGCCCATGGCGAACCATACGGTCGCTGCCCATCACGACCATCCGACCTCGACAGCATCCACCACAGGAGGCCCCATCCGAATCCCGCCAGCATGCCCCCCGTCTCTCCGCCGTAGCCAACGCTACCGCGGATGGCCCAGAAAAACAGGCCCGCCGTCCCCATGATTACCACGGGCACCCACCACGCGTCATGCTGCTGACGTGTCGATGATGTCATGCCGTCGCTCCTTCACTCCGTGACCACGGGGACGGAATGTTCCGGTTCGCCAGCCCCGGATTGTTTGGACCGGTACTGGCGCGCGAAGGTTTCCAGCGCGCGGATTCGCTCTTCAGGATGGGGATGGGTGGAAAACATGTACGCCCACCGGGGCAATTGTTCCTGTTCGGCCATCCGGCGAAAGAACCCGTCGATGTTGTCCACGGTTCCCAGCGTATCCAGCAGCAGCCGCGCGCTGAACAGGTCCGCCGCCTCCTCCTGCCGACGGGAGTAACGCAGTTCCACCAGGTTGATGGCCGCGTTACCCAGCATGCCAAAGTCGTTGCCAAACAGGACACTGATCAGCAGCCCAAGCGTAATGGATCTGCCCAGGCCGCGCAGGTGATCCCGGTGGGCAAAGTGACCGAGTTCATGGCCCAGCACCATGGCAATCGCCACGCGGTCATCGCCAATGGCATCGACCAGGGCTGACGTGACGGCAATGGTGCCCCCCGGAATCGCGAAGGCGTTGGGCTGGTCCGATTCCACGAGGACCAGCCGGTATGACAAGGGCAATACCGCAGGGTGAGCGCGGAGCCGTTCCATCGTCTCTTTCCAGGTGCCCCAGGTTTCCCGGTTCGAAGGATCTTCGTTCCGCATGGGAAGGAACTGTTCCAGTGCAATCGGGGCAAAAATGCGGGATTCGGTCTCCGGGGGGATCAACGTGACCAGCCAGTTCACGGTCAACAGCACGGCATAGAACGCCATCACTCCCAAGAATAAGAGACATCCCAGCAGGATAAACGCGTCCCGAGTCTGCGCGCGGGAATCCGGGGCGTTAACCTCGGCGGCCTCTCCCATGTCCCGATGGGCGAATCGCATGACGCGCCCCTTGCTCAGAGCGGGTTCCGGGGCTCCGGCCCGTCATACCGGATCGCGGTAGCGTACGCGAAGAGTTCCACCGAACCGATGGACTGCTGATTGCCCTTGTTCCCGTAAATCGACGACGTTTCCAGCCGGAGATTGACCAGGATATCGGCCCCCCGGGCCATGGCGGACTCTTTGAGTCGCAGCAGGGCCTCCCGGCGCGCGCGATCCAGCAGGGGCTCGATAGATCGCGCTTCACCTCCGAACAGGTTCCGCAGTCCCAGGGCGATCCGCTTGAAGTAGTCGATCGATATCACCACGCACGCCGTCTCGAGCCACGCTTCCCGGGTGGGCCGATCCTTTTCCCAGTCATGCGACGCGATCACGGGAAGATGCGCCAGCCGGCGTTCCCGATCTCGGATGCTGGCGTAATGTTTCGCCTCGTTCCACCGGCCCACGAAAAACCCAAGCACCAGGAGAACCAGAAAAACGCCTAGCTGAAAAAGCGTTTCCATGGATTATTCCGCCTCCACCCGCACCGCCGTGCCGTACACGTACAGTTCCGCCGCGCCCGGCGCCACCGCCGACGTCGCGAACCGCACGTTGATCACGGCATTCGCCCCCAGCGCGCGCGCCTGGGCGATCATGCGTTCCATGGCGTCCTTCCGGGCCTCGGTCAGCAACTCGGTGTAACCCTTCAGTTCGCCTCCCACGATGTTCTTCAACCCGGCCATGATGTCCTTGCCGATATGCTTGGCCCGGACCGTGCTGCCGGAGACCAGGCCATAGTGCTCCACCACGCGCATGTTGGGAACGTTATCGATGTTGGTCAGAATCATGCGTTTTCCTTTCCGTTCCACGCTGTTTCGGCTACCTGTTCCCATCGTATCACGTTTCGAGGGTAACGCGTGCCTGGAACTGGAACGGGACAATAAAAAAGCGCCACAGGCTGGGACGACATGTGGCGCACACTCAAGGAGGACAGACCCGGCGCGACGGGCGGGGACGGGACAATCCCCGGGATGTGCCCGCTGACCGGTTTCCGGGACTCAACTTGACCGGCCGTCTCGCGGCCGCGTTCCTGTGATCGGCAAAAGCCTCGACAAACTTTAACTTCCCGCGTCATTTGCCGATGCAGAACCGGCTGAAAATCCGGTCGAGCAGGTCGTCGGGCGTGGTATCCCCGGTGATCTCCCCCAGGGCGCGCAAGGCTTCCCGCAACTCGAAAGCGAGCAATTCCGGTTGCGGCCCCGGGTAACCCGTGCCCGAATCCTGCGCCAGCGCGCCACTCATGGCGGCGATGGCTCGACGCAGGCTTTCGGCCTGGTGCTCGTGGGAAAGCATCGGTTCATCGGGGCTCCGTCCGCCGGCCAGAGCATGTAGCCGCTTGCCGATCTCCCCGCGCAGGACATCCAGTCCCATGCCACCCCGGGCGGATATCGGGATCAGGCCGGGAAGATCCGCGCGCGGTTCCGGAAGATCCGGCACGACATCCGCCTTGTTCCCCACCCCGATGACCCGGTCGCGCAGGGTGTTCCGGGCCTGATCCCATTCTTTCCTCAGGAGCGCCACGGGCAGGGTCAGGTCCAGCACCCACAACACGAGGTCAGCCTGTTCCAGCGCGGACCGGGCGCGGGTCACGCCTTCACGTTCCACGGGCTCGACGGTATCCCGAAGCCCCGCGGTATCCAGCAGGCGCGCGGCAATCCCCTCGAAGGCGGTCCATCCTTCCAGAACGTCCCGCGTCGTGCCCGGGATATCCGTGACAATCGCCCGCTCTTCGTCCAGCAGGCGGTTAAAGAGCGTGGACTTGCCGGCGTTGGGCCGTCCCGCGATCACGATGGTCGCGCCTTCCCGGAAGAGCCTGCCCGCCCGGTACGCGTCCAGGTGTTGTACCATCTGCTCCCGGGTCACGCGGACTTCCTCGAACCAGGCGGGCGTGATCATTTCCGGCAGGTCTTCCTCCGGAAAGTCCACCGCGGCTTCCGCCCGCGCCAGCAGGTCGGCCACCCGGTCCGAGATGGCATCCAGGGCCCGCCGCAGCGTGCCTCCCGCCATGGTTAACGCCGCGCGCAGGGCGGCCTCCGTGCGCGCCTCGATCAGGTCGATCACCGCCTCCGCCCGGGTCAGGTCCATGCGGCCATTCAGAAACGCCCGGCGCGTGAATTCGCCCGGCCCGGCCGGACGGGCCCCCGCCTCCAGAACCGTTCGCAGGATCGCCCGCGACACGGCCAGTCCACCATGGCCATGGATTTCCGCCATGGGTTCGCCGGTGTACGTCCGGGGAGCGGGCATCACCACGGCCATGACCTCGTCAATCACCTGGCCCGCCGCGTCGACCACCCGTCCATGCCGCAACCGCCAGGGGGTATCGGAAAGGGGCCGTGAACCGTGCAACGGCCGAAACAGGGCATCCGCCACGGCATGGGCGCGGGGACCACTGATCCGCACGACGCCAATCGCTCCTTCTCCCGGGGGCGTGGCAATGGCCGCAATGGTATCCTGCTCGAACGTGAGCACGGGGCGTTCCCCGTCGGTTGCCGTCACTCAGCGCTATCCTGCCCGGACGCGGAATTGCCCGGGCGGCGCCTGGGGGAACGGCGCTTTCCATGCCGGGACTTGGACCTGTTCGGGCGCGCGTTTTCCGTGGTCTCCGACCGCGTGGGAATCACCCGCACGCAACGCAGGTATCCGTTGCCTTCACTGGCCGTCGTGACATCCGGATAATCCTTGAGCGCGAGGTGAATAACCCGGCGTTCCTGGGCAGGCATGGACCGCGTCCGCTGGATCTTACCGCTGGCGACGGCCCGCCGGGCCAGTTCGCGACCCATTTCCCGCAAAGCGCGCCACTTCCGTTCCAGGTATCCCTGGCAGTCCACGGCCACCCGGTCACGGCAGTCCAGAGCGGCCTCCGGCGTGATCAGCCGGTTCACCATGTACTGCAGCGACTCCAGGGTCCGGCCGTTTTTCCCGATGATGTGGCCGCTCTGTTCGGTTTCGACGCGCAGCAACGGCCCCCCCTCTTCCGTGACCCCCCGGATAACACGGCCTTCCACCCCCATCCTCGCCAACAGTTCCGACAACACGGTTTCGGCGCGACGCAGTTCCTCTTCGCTCATGGGCGGTTCCGCGGGTTCCATTTCCACGGTTCCCGATCCGGTCTCGGGCGCGTCGGGAAGCAGGCCCCTTTCGAACTGCTCGAACTGCTCCGCGCGGCGCAGGGCTTCCAGTGCCTCGTGATGCACCGAGGCCACGGGGGTGTCCGTTCCGGGAATTGCCGGGCGTTCCTGCGTGCCAGGCGATGCTGGAACCTCCCGGGACTGGTCTGTCCCGGCGTTCGGCTTGTCGGAAGCGGCCCGGGGGACCGGGCGAGCCTGTGGTCCGTTTTTCTGTTTCCGGTTGTTGGCCTGTTTCAGGAACGCGGGGGGATCGTTCCGGTTCGCGCCCTGCTGGGGGCGTTGCGGTGCCTTACGCTGCTCCTGCCGGGATGATGGTCCTCCCGGCGCCCGGCTGCCGGCATCCGGTCCTTTCCGGCCTGCCTGCTTCTGGGGCTGGGCACCGCCGCCGGGAGACTGGGTAGACTTCTGTTTTCCGGGTGCCGCCTTGGACCGGGGAGCGTCCCGCCTCGCGGAGGGCTGACCGGATCGACTGGCCGGCGTTTCTTCGAGTCGCTCGACGGTCAGGCGGACCCGTACCGGGCGCGCGCCCCATCCGAAAATGCCGCGGCTGCCGGAGTCGAGGATCTCGACCTTGTCGACCTCGTACATTTCAACGCCCAGTTGCCGCAACGCCTTTTCCACGGCCTCTTCACGCGTTTTTCCTTCGGCTTCAACCTGACGCATGGGTCATGCTCCTTGTTCACGGCTTCCACCGGTCCGGGAAGCCGGGTGCACGGCCCGAAGGTCAGCGGTCGGTCCTGGGGCGCTTTTCTTTTTCACGGCGCATCTCCCGGGCCAGTTCCCGCTTTCGGGCCTGGGCCTCGTTATAGAAGTGCCGGCGCCGGGCGGCAGGCTTCCTGGGGACCACGGGTTTCGGTTCGATGTTCACGCGCTGGATGACCACGTTCTGCGCGATGCCTATCAGGGAACTGACCAGGAAATACAGGTTTAACCCCGAGGCAAGGTTGTACATGAACAGGGTGAAAATGACGGGCATGATCCGCATGATCATCTTCTGCTGCGGGGTCTGGGTGGGACCGGAAGTCGGCATGAGTTCCTGGCTGAACAGGATGGCCACGGCCCCGAGAATAGGCAGCAGGTTGATCGCGTCAATGCCCTGGGTGGAGAAGGGGATGGGGATCGCAACGGGCAGGGTAAACAACCGGTCCGGCTCGGACAGGTCGGTAATCCACAGGAACGGCGCGCGGCGCAGCTCGAAGGCCTGCCACAGCATCCGGTACAGGGCGAAAAACACCGGCAACTGGAGGAATATGGGCAGGCACCCCCCCAGGGGATTGATGCCCCGTTCCCGGTACAGTTCCATGGTCCGCCGCTGCAGTTCCTGGGGATCGTCCCCCACTTCCTGCTTGATCTTTTCCAACTCCGGCGCGAGTTGGCTCATCCGCTTCATGCTGACCATGCTTTTCCAGGTGAGGGGGAACACCGCCACCCGCACCAGGATGGTGAGGAAAATAATGGCCAGCCCGTAATTGGGAAAAACGTGGTCGTAAAACCAGTTGAGCAGGTTCAGCAGAAACTTGGCGAACCAGTCCATGAAATCGAAACTGGTAAAGAACCGCTGAACCGTGTCGAGGCCAGGCCACGCCGCCGCCAGCGCGCGACGGGCGGTCGGCCCGATGTAGACCTCCCAGGTCCACGCGGCGCGTTCGCCGGGCTGTATGTCCCGGCGGGGCGCGCCTGACCCCATGACCAGCCCGGACTTGTCTGGCGTGGTGGTGATCCACCCGTCTGGTCGGGCCTTGCTGTCCTCGGGTACCTCGAACCCGGGCCGGAACGCCACCACGAAGTAGGCGCTGCTGAGGGCCACCCATTCTGGATCCAGTTCCCGGATGGAATACAGGCTGTCCGTCTTCGGCGGCGCAATGGACGACACCGCGGTAAAGACGTTCCGCCCTTCTTTCCGGGTGACAAACTGCTGGGAAAGCCCCTTGCCGAAGTCTCCCGAGTTGACCTGGGGTTCCCACAGGAGAGCCACCGCCGGCTCGCGCGTGTCGATCCCCAGCGCGACCAGCGTGTCCGACAGGTTTTCCCAGCCGAGTTCCACCCGCACCACGTGCCGACCCGCTTCCGCGACAAACCGCTTGTAGACTTTCGCCCGGCCTGGCGCGGTCAGGCTGAACGTCACCGCGTGCGGATCGGATTCAGGTTCCACGTCCCACCTCCGGCGGTTTACTTCGTCCCGCCAGAGGTTCGAGTCGAACCGCAATCCCAGCGGCAGGGCGGACACCACGTCGGGCTGACCCGATTCCGGCACCAGTTGAGCGGAATCCGCGCCATCCTTCCCCAGTACCACCCGGGCTGCCCGAAGTCGCGCGCCGATCCGGGTGAAGGTCAACTCCAGCAGGGGCGCGTTGCCTCCTTCACCAGCGGGGGTCGTGATACGCACGAGGTCATCGGGCGTTTCTTCCTCCGGCTTGACCACCGGGGGAAGCCACGCGAGGGGACCAGCCGATGCCGCCTGTCCTTCCGCAGCAGCCTGGGGAACCTTTTCGGGAACCTCCGAGGACGTGGCCTGGTTCGACGAGGGCACCACTTCCTGGTGGACCTGCTCCGGCGGCTGTGGCGGTGGTGCCTGGCTGCTGGTATAGAAAATCCACACGCCCACCACCAGCAGCATCAGCACCGTGGCGATCAACTGGTTGCGCTGAAGTTCCCTGTCGTCGTCAAACTGCACAGCCGGCATCGCTCCTGTCGGCGTTTTTCCGGGCACGGCGGGCGGGTGGAACGGGATCATACCCACCCTTGCACAGGGGCTGGCACCGCAACAGCCGCCAGGTCGCCAGCGCGCACCCGCGAACAAGGCCGTGAACCTTCAGGGCCTCCAGGGCATACTGGGAACATGACGGATAAAACCGGCACCGATCGCCCAGCAACGGCGACACAAACCGCTGGTAGAGACGAATCAGTCCCTTAAGTATCCGCGTGATCACGCAGTATTCCCTTTCGCGTAAGCATCCGGGACATCTCCCGCCACACCGCCTGTCCGCTCATTTCCGCGGCTCCCTTGTAGGCTACCACCACGAGATCCACCGGTCGCGCGAAGGCGGACCGGTGTAGCCGGAAATATTCCCGAACGCGTCGCCTGACCCGGTTACGCGCCACCGCGCCTCCCACTTTGCGGGAAACCGCCATGCCGAGCCGGGATTCCTCGCCCTCCGCCCGGGGCAGGATGAAACAGGCCAGACCCTGACCGCTGACCCGTTCTCCTTCTTTGAACACCCGGTCGAACTCCGCGCGGCGGCGAATCCGGGCCGAAGGCGGAAATGCGCAACGCGGACGCTCCGGTTCCGGCGTATCCCGCGCCACGGACATCAGACAGTCAGGCGTTTGCGTCCCTTGCGGCGCCGGGCCGACAATACCGCGCGGCCGCCCGGCGTGGCCATGCGGGCTCGGAAACCATGGGTGCGTTTCCGGCGCAGGTTGGATGGCTGAAACGTTCGCTTCATGGTCGCTGACTCCTTTGATACGCGTACCGCCCGGTCCCCCACCGCGCGCCCCAGCGGTTTCCGGTACCGACCGGCATGCTCGCACACCCCTCCCCCAAGGGAAAATATAGTTTACACAATGTACCCTTCCCGGGTCAATCCGGAAAAATCTTCCGTTTCCCGCCGGGCGCGGGCCTTGCCTCACGCCAGGAACGCGTAGCGCAAGACGAACAGCAGGGCGATGACATGAAACACCGGGTGGATTTCCCGGGCCCGACCCGCCAGTACCTTGCACGCGGAACAGGTGATACACCCCAGGGCTATCCCCTCGGTTATCCCGTACCCGAACACCATGCCCAGTACCGTAACGAAGGCTGGCAGTCCTTCTGTCAGGTCCTTCCAGTCTATCCGGGAAAGAGGGGCGAGCATGAGAAAACCCACCAGGACCAGGGCGGGGGACACGGCCGGGTGCATGGCCACCAGGGCCTCCGGCATGCCCAGGGACGCGTAGTACGCGGGCCCCACGTTGCCGCCCACGAAGGCCGCCACCGGCATAAGCAGCGGTGCCAGCAGGAAACACGCGCCCGTCACGATCGCGGCCAGGCCTGTCCGCGCGCCCGCGCTGATCCCCGCCGCGCTTTCCACGTAGGTCGTCACCGTGGACGTGCCACACAGGGCCCCCACGCAGGTACCCAGCGCGTCCGACAGAAAAGCCCGTCCCGCCCGTGGCAGCCGGCCCCGCTCGTCGATGAATCCCGCCTGCGTGGACAGCCCCACCAGGGATCCCACGGTATCGAAAAAGTCCAGGAAAAACAGCAGGGCGATCGCCGTCAACGCGTTCGCGGGCCGTTCCAGTATCTGGTCAAACCGGACCTGGAAAAAAGAACCAAAATTGACGGAGGACGCGGGAGCATCCGCCGCCTGAAACGCTCCGGTCAGCCAGCCGATGCCCGCCGTGGCCAGCACCCCCACCAGCAGTGCCGCGCGGACACGCCACAGCATCAGCGTGACGGTAATACCCAGTCCCGCCAGGGCCACCAGCGTGACCGGATGACGCAAGTCTCCCAGGCGCACCATCGTGGCCGGGCTGAGCGCGACCAGCCCGCTCCACTGCAACCCGATAAACGCGATAAAAAGTCCAATGGCCGGACCAATCGCGTTCCGCAGAGACGTCGGGAACACCTCAAGCACCCGTTCCCGGGCCCCGGTCAGCGTCAGGATCACGAACAGCACCCCAGAGATCAGCACCATGCCCAGGGCGTTCTGCCACGTGTACCCCATGCCCACGCAGATCGTCAACGCGAACAGGAAATTTTCGCCCATTCCGGGGGCCAGCGCGAAGGGATACCGGGCCAGGATACCCATCAGTCCGCAGGCGATCGCGGACGACACGCAGGTCGCCATCAGCACCGCGCCGAAATCCATCCCGGCCATGGTTAACACCGTCGGCTGGACAAACACGATATAACTCATGGCCGCGAAGGCACTTATACCGCCGCCGATTTCCCGGCCAACCGTGGAACCCCGCGCGGATATCTCAAAAAAGGTGTCCAGCCGCTGCCACAAGGCGCCCATGGACCTGTTCTCCTCGCTCCCAGCCTAACACGGAAAAAACGCCCCCATCAAACCCGTGCAGAAAAATGTCCCCTTTGTTCCGGTCGCCTTTCTGACAATCACCCGGCCTTCCCCGATGGAAAGGCCGGGTTGCAGTCAAAAGCACCTATACCACGCAGGACGATTACCGAACGGCGGCCTTGAGGGCATCGACCCGGTTCAATTGCTCCCAGGGAAAGATATCCCGGCCGAAGTGGCCATACGCCGCCGTCTGCCGGTAACTCCACCCCTTCGGACGCGCCAGGTCCAGATCCGCCATGATCTTCGCCGGGCGGAAATCGAAGATTTCGCCGCTTTCCAGGATGGCCTGCAACCGTTCGTCCGGTACCACCCCCGTGCCGTAGGTGGACACGTTGATGCTCATGGGCCGTGCCACGCCAATGGCGTAAGCCACCTGGATCTCGCATTTCCGGGCCAGTCCCGCGGCCACGATGTTCTTCGCGACCCACCGGGCATAGTAGGCCGCCGAACGGTCCACCTTTGTGGGATCCTTGCCCGAGAACGCGCCGCCCCCGTGGGACGCCACGCCGCCATAGGTGTCGACGATGATCTTACGTCCCGTCAGGCCACTGTCGCCATGGGGCCCCCCCACCACGAAACGCCCGGTCGGGTTGATGTAATACTGGGTCTTGTCCGTCAGCAGCCCGGTCGGTCCCAGCACCTTCCGGGCCACATCGATCAGCGCGGTCCGGATTTCATTCAGGGGCAGGTCGTCCGTCTGGTGCGAAATCACCACGGTGGTAATCTCCACGGGGCGGCCGCTCACGTACCGGACCGACACCTGCGACTTGGAGTCGGGCCGCAACCAGGTAATTTCACCCGCCTTGCGGATCCGGGCCAGTTCGATGAGCAGGCTGTGACTGAACTGGATGGGCGCGGGCATGTATTCGGGCGTTTCATCGGTAGCGTATCCGAACATCATGCCCTGGTCACCGGCACCCTGTTCCTTGAACAGGCCCTCGCCTTCGTTCACCCCCTGGGCTATATCCGGCGACTGTTCGTGGATGCGGTTGATATAGGTAAAGGTCCGGTCGCAGAACCCGATGTCATCCCGGGTATAGCCGATTTCCCGCACCACCTGCCGGGCGATGGCCTCCGGATCGATCTGGTTCCACCCCGAACAGGTAATTTCTCCGGCATTCACCACGAAATCCGTGGCGACCAGGGTTTCGCACCCCACGTGGCTGTTGGGATCTTCCGCCAGGCAGGCATCGAGAATCGCGTCTGAAATCTGGTCGCAGATCTTGTCTGGATGGCCTTCGGAGACCGATTCAGAGGTGAAAACGTGATCCGTCAACAGTTTGCTCATGGAAGGTATCCTGCCTTGCCGCGTTCGCGGCATGAAAACGATTTCATCCGGTTTGGGGGTATAATAGCCCATGTTGAGCGCGTGCCGCAATTCCGGAGTACCCGCATGGAGACGTGGGATCCGGATCACCCCGCGCGGAAAGGAAATGCCGATGCAAACCTGGTTCGGACGCATGAATCGAGGACGCGTGCTGCTGGGAATCCTGCTTCTGCTGGGCGCGCGCGCGGCCGTAAGCGTGGATCCACCAGCGGCCTCAACGGTTCCGGAAGCGGGTGAGGGGACGGCTGGCGAATCGAACGTGCCATCTTCCTCGCCGGAAGAACAGCCTTCCGAGATCTTAAGCGCCCTGATGCAATCCGTGGTAGACCTGGATTCGCTGAGTTTCGAGTTGCTGATGCGTTCGACCCTGACCCGTGGGGATCAGACCCGGGAAACCGTCATAAACGGCTCGGTTCGGATGAAAGGGCAAGACAAAATCCGCTACGAACTCAAGGCTGGTAACGAAGAAGTCTGGCTGATCGCGGATGGAACCTCCCAATGGGTCTACCTGCCTCCGGTCAAGCGGTACATGAAAGTAGAGCCCACCCTCTCGCGGTCCGAATTCATGTCCCGGGCTCCCGGTGGACCGTTTGAAGCCATCACGACCTGGCTGGCCGACTTTCTGAATGGAAACCTCATCATCCTGCAACAGGTCAAGGTCCTCAAGCGCCTGCCGGACGAGCCTGTCGGATCGGAAATGTGCCAAGTCTGCGAAATGGTTTACGAACGCTTCACCCTCCGGGCCTATTCCACGAGGGAAACACCCCGGGCAATCCGTCGGCTTGAAGCGGACATGAGCGCCGACCTGAAGGATGAAGCCCACTCCGGACTCAACCTGAAACTGCTCGCCTCGGTGGAAATCACTGGCTGGCAGCCGAACGCGAATATCGCAGACGACCTCTTCGCGTTCACGCCTCCGCCAGACGCGAAAGAAGAGGGCAAGGAATCGGGAAACCTGAAGGTCGGAGAGGACGTTCCGGATTTTTCGCTCTCCGACGCCAAGGGCAATACGGTCCGCCTGTCCGATTTCAAGGGCAAGAAGGTGGTCGTGCTCGATTTCTGGGCTTCCTGGTGCGGCCCATGTCGCATGGCCATGCCCAAGGTCAATGCCGTGGCAAATACCATGCAAAACGAACCGGTCGCTTTCTACGCGGTCAACCTGCAGGAAACCCGGGATCTCGCGGAACGATTCATCAAGAAAAACGGGATCACCCTGGAGGTCCTCTACGATGCTGACGGACGCGTGGCCAGGGATTTCGGCGTCCAGGGGATTCCCTTCCTTGTGGTCATCGACGCCAACGGCAAAGTCGCGTGGATCCATAACGGGTACGCGGAAAACGTGGACAAGACCCTGACCGAGGCTATTCGAAAGGCCCTGGGCAAGCCGGTCACCGGGGCATCCTGAAATCCGCGCGTCATTTTTCCAAGAAAAAGGGCTGGGTCCAGGCCTGGATGGCCGCTGGGCCATGGCATACCATCCGGATGTACGTAAAACGGCCCCAGAATTCCCGGGGCACTTCGAAATCCAGGTTGGAATCAGCAACCCGCGCGACTACCCGCCCAAAATCGGCAATCAGGTCGTAGCACTGGGCATTCCGCGCTTCCACCCGGATGTGTCGCCCGGACACCCGGATGGCATCGATGTACACTCCCGTACTCACGTAAAACCGTCCTGACCGTAGCGCGTCGACAATGCCCTCCACCGATCGATCTTTCGTGTGGACCATGTTCCAGGCCATTGCCTGGTCCACCGGCTTGTGCGTGTCGTCGTTGCCGAATCCCCACACCCTCCGGCCTTTCCCCAGCAACTGGTCCCAGCGGTCGGTCGCGTCGGCGTTACCGGGATGACGCACGGCTATTCCATTGAAAATCTCGATCCCCGCGTACCCGGTCAACCTTTCCAGGTCTTTCTGGGGCCAGTGGTTGAACGACGCTTCCCAGTTGGGATGACACAGCACGGCCATGCCGCCGTCCGCGTTGATCCGATCGATTACCCGCTGGCGGTTCTTCAGGGCAGGAACCACCCTGCTGGCGTTCACGTGAAGCATGTGCCCGCCTTCAGCGGTAACTTCGTTGCCGGGTATGAGTACCATCCCCCGGGCATCGAGTCCTGCCACCGGGGTCAACGTGTCGTGATCGCTGAGCATCAGGAAGTCGTACCCCAGCCTGGCGTATTCCGTCACCATCTCCCACGGGGGCAGGTAACCATCGCTGGCCATGGTATGCGTGTGCAGGTTACCCCGTAACCACCCGTCCGCCACCTTCCCATAAGGGGACACCAGGCGAGGCATGATCAGGTTTCCTCCCAGAGCTTGCGGAATTCCTCCGGGTCCGCGTCCTGCAACAGTTCGAGACGATACAGTTTCCGGACAATCGGATCGGGAACCTTTCTGATTTCCCCCGTCTCCGGAATGTACGTCAGTTGCCGCTGAATGGTGCCCGTGTCGTCGCATTCGTAGTAGGTCCACGCCTGGCCTTTACCAGGCACAAACTGGGCGGTTCTGAAATATTTCATCTCCGGTCTCCATGGATCCGCCCGCCGACTCATTCGTCGGCGCGTTGGCACTTGAACCTCTCCGGCACCCTGCCCATGCCGTCAGCGAATGGCCAGCATGCGATCAATAGGCTGCCTGGCCCTGGCGATAATATCCGGGTCGAGTTCCACCCGCGGCGTCAGCGTGCGCAACGACCGCAACGTGTCCTCGAGCGTGATCGTATTCATGTGCTTGCACCGCAGGGAGCAGGACCGGACCAGCTCCTTTTCCGGAAACTCCGCCGCGAGGTTGTCACCCATGGCGCACTCGGTAAACAGGGCCACCCTCCGCGCGGTTTTGCTGTCTCGCACGTAATCCACCATCAGTTTCGTGCTGCCCGCGATGTCTACCTTCGCGATGACCTCGGGGCTGCACTCGGGATGCGCCAGAATGACCGCGTCCGGGTACTGTCGCCGCACGTTGTCCACGTCTTCCGGCGTGAACAGTTCGTGCACCTCGCAACGGGCCCGCCAGCCGATCACCAGCGGCCCATCGCCCGCGGGCGGCTGTTCTTCCTCGCCTCCGGCCACCCAGAACCGCGCGCCTAACTGCCGGGCCGTGTTTTCGGCCAGGTATCGGTCCGGAACGAAAATGATTTCCCGGTGGCCCGCGTCGAGCAGGTGTTTGACCACCTTGTCCGCGTTGCCCGACGTGCAGCAGTAGTCCGAAACGGCCTTGACCGTCGCGTAGGTGTTCACGTAGGACACCACTGGCGCCCCGGGGAACCGCTCGCGCAACCGCAACACGTCCCCGGCGGTTACGCCCTCCGCCAGCGAGCAACCCGCCCGCGTGGAAGGCACCAGCACGATTTTATCGGGGTTCAGGATCTTGGCCGTTTCACCCATGAACCACACGCCGCAGAAAACGATCACGTCGGCATTGGTTCCGGCGGCAATCGCCGACAACTGCAACGAATCGCCGGTGTAATCGGGAACACTGTGATACAGCACGGGCTCCATGTAATTGTGCCCGAGGATGACGGCGTTGACCTCTTCCTTGACGCGCAGAATTTCCCAGGCGATCGGGGCCTTCAACCGGGTCTCCGACTCGGGCACCACGCCCTTCATCCGGGCTACGAGGGCCTCGGTAAACTCTTCCAGTGAACCCGTGCTGGAAATCGTCGCGAGAGAAGTCATTGGATTGTTATCCCCGGAAACACGCGAACGCGCGAGTCACGTTTCATGGCGATACCACGGTTTGTTAAGCATAACACACCCCGCGACCGTTACCCAAACCACAAAAACACGCGCCCGCGGGTCGCTGATAAGTTCCCTTTTCCTGGAGAGGGGCGCGGGTCGCCACCATTCCGACGAACCAGTCTCATCACTGGTCTCTAGCATTCCGACATACCACGTCTCTGGCATTCTGACTCACCACGTCTCTGACATTCCAACCAGCCAAGTCTCTGGCATTTCGACATCCCAAGCCCCTGTTATCCCGACATCCCAAGTCCCTGTCATTTCACATACCAGTCCCGGTCATTTCGACATCCCAGCCCCGATCATTTCGACATCCCAGCCCCTGTCATTTCGACGAACGAAGTGAGGAGAAATCCAACACGCGCGTGCTGGCCGTGGCCAGAACTCCCGCTTGAGTGAATCCCTCTCTGAAGCGGGAGGGAAGATTTCTCGCTTCGCTCGAAATGACCATTTTTTTTGGGGACCTGAACTCCAACACCTCCCCTTAGGCTCTCGCGTCCAGCGCAAAAATCCGCGCGACTTAAACTCGAACGCACCGTTCGCGATGGCGTTCAGGAAATACATGTCTTCGCGCGATCAAGCCCCTCCAGCGCTACGCGGAAATACACCGGTGGGCATGACGTGTCGGTATGACCGCGCGACGCGTCTTCTCCCCGTCCCGACAGGATTTTATGTTATACTTGCCCCGTCCGGTCGCTGAGCCGGACCCGGCGTAATCGTAGGATTGTTTCACCTTTCATCAACCCAGGCGGAGGGCCGAACCATGAGTTTTCCCCTTGACATCAGCGCGTACAAGCCTCTGGCCATCGATCCGTTCACCACGGACCGGCTGAGCGCCGAACAACTGGCACAACTCCGGACGAATATCCAGATCATGCGCGACGCCATCATCTTCTTTACCGCCGTGGCGGGCGCCAAGGGCCTGGGCGGCCACACGGGCGGCGCCTACAGCATCGTGCCCGAGGCCCTGATCGCCGACGCGTTCATGAAAGGCGCCCCCGGCCGCGTCTACCCGGTGCACTTCGACGAGGGGGGCCACAGGGTGGCCCTGCAGTACGCCCTCGCGGCGTTCAATGGCGAAATGCCCCTGGAAAAACTGCTCCATTACCGCGAGGCCAACGAGGGACTCTATGGCCATCCCGAACCCGACGCGGCGCTCGGCATCAAGTTCGCCTCGGGGCGGCTGGGACACCTCTGGCCCTTCGTGAACGGCGTGGCCAAGGCCCATCCCGACCAGATCGTGTTTCTGTTTGGATCAGACGGTTCGCAGATGGAAGGCGATGACGCCGAGGCAGCCCGCTTCGCCGTGGCCCACAAGGTCAACGTCAAGGTCGTGGTGGACGACAACGACGTAACGATTTCCGGCCATCCCTCCCAGTACCTGCCGGGCTTCAGCGTGGCCAGAACCCTCGAAGGTCACGGCCTGCCGGTGTCCACCGGGGATGGCGAAGACCTCGAAAACCTCTTCGCACGGATGGTCCAGGCGGCCCGGCAGGAAGGGCCCGTCGCGGTGATCAACCGCCGCAAGATGGCCCCGGGCGTGCCGGGTATCGAGGGCACCCACGCCGGCCACGACGTGATCAAAAAGGAACACGCCGTCGCGTACCTCAAGGAACGAGGACATGATGACGCGGTTGCCTACCTGGAATCGGTAGCGAAGGTATCCGTCAAGGCCGCGTACCGGGGCTGTTCCTCCGAGACAGCCAGCAACCGCGTGGAATTCGGCAACATCGTGAACGGCATACTCGGCCGTCTCAGCGAAGCCGAGCGGAAGGCGTCCGTCCTGGTGGTCGACTCGGATCTCGAGGGTTCCACGGGACTCAAGGGCATCCGCCAGCAGTTCCCCGAGGTCTGCCTGAACGGAGGCGTGCAGGAACGGGGCAACTTCTCCGCCGCGGCAGGCTTTGGCTTCGAGCCCAACACCACCCCCAGCCGCCAGGGGATCTTCAGCACCTTCTCCGCGTTCCTGGAAATGATCATCTCCGAACTCACCATGGCCCGGCTCAACGGCGCGCGGGCCATCTGCCACTTCTCCCACGCCGGCATCGATGACATGGCCGACAACACCTGCCACTACGGCATCAACATCATGCTGGCCGACAGCGGCATCGCCGAGGGCGACACTACCCGCCTGTACTTCCCCGCCGACGCCCTGCAACTCAAGGCCGTGGTGGAGCGGATCTGGAACGATCCCGGCATCCGTTTCGTGTTCACCCTCCGCAGCACGCTGCCCTTCATCCTGGACCCGAAAGGTAACAGGATGTACGCCGACGGGTACACGTTCACGCCCGGGAAAGACGAAATCGTCCGGGAAGGCACGGCGGGATGGGTCGTCGCTTACGGCGATATGCTCTGCCGCGCGCTGGACGCGGTCGAGCGGGCGAAGGAATCGGGCATTGACGTCGGGCTGATCAACAAGCCCACGCTGAACGTGCCGGACGACGCCATGCTGGAGCGGGTCGGCCGGGCGCCCTTCGTGCTGGTGGTGGAAAGCCAGAACGTGAAAACCGGGCTTGGCGCGCGCTACGGCACGTGGCTGCTGGAACGGGGTTGCTCCCCCCGGTACGCCCACATGGGCGTGACAAAACCGGGACACGGCGGGCTCTCCGAGCACATGTTCCACCAGGGTATCGATCCCGACAGCATCCTGGCCAAAATCCGCGCGATGGCCGGTTGATGACGCCCGTCAACCGTTTATCGTTCTGACGCCGTCAACCTGCCCGGGAGACGGCGTCTCTCGTTTTCCCTGGCCCTGGCGCGACCTTGTTGCCGCGATCCCGTTACGGTTTCAGGGGGGGCGTTTCGCCGTATGACTCCGGCGTACCCCCCAGCCGCCGCGATTCCCTTTCCGCCCATCCTTCTATGTCCGACGAAGAAGGACCGTTTCCCGGTTGTCCTCCAGGCAGTTCTCCCTCCCGTAACCGCCTGAGCAACTCCGCCATGTCCCGCATGCGGGGATTTTTGTCTGCCCGCAGGCTCACGGCCTTCTCCAGGGCCTCGATGGCGCCCGAGCGATCTCCCAGTTCATCTTTCAGTTGCGCGATCCGGGCCCAGTTAGCCGCATCGTCGGGCTTATACCTTGCCAGCTTCTCCAGCGAGTCCACTTCGCACCGCTTGTCCCCCAGCCTGGCGCACACGTTCGCGCGCAATTGGAGCACGAAATGGGTGTCGGCGATGTCCGCCATCCGGGTATCGATGTACCGCAGGGCATCGGCGTAGCGGCCCGCCTCGTTCAGGCCCCAGGCCATGTTGTAGCGCCAGAACACGTTGAACGGCTCCCGCTCCACGGCCGACTGGAACAGCGCGATGGCTTCATCGTACCGGCCCTGGGCCGTCCGGACCTGGGCGAGGTTAACCTCTGCCATGGCATTGCCGCCCGGCGTGACGGCGATGGCCCGCTCGTTCAGTTTCTCATCGTCCCGCCACGGCAGCGTCTCGACCACCCCTGCCACCGCCGTGGCCGTAAGCAGCAGCGCGCCAGCCACCACGAACCACCTCGTTCGCGACGCCTCCGGCCAGAACACCGCGCGAAGGTGCTGTTTCAGCGGCACGTCCTCCGGTACGGGATCTTTCCCCGCGGGCACACCGAACAGCCGGGCCAGCAGGCAGGTCATCGCCGCCAGCAGTCCCATGTGGGGAATATACAGGTACCGGTCGGCCATGGCGGCGTTGGCGAAGCCGATGATCCCCAGCACGGGCGTCAGGGTCAGCAGAAACCACAGCCACCCCGCCAGCGGCATGGCGTCTTTCCAGCGCCGCGCGCGCCAGTAGAGGACCAGCGTTACCCCCGCGATGACCGCCACCCCCAGCAGCGCGTGCCAGGGTCGCAGGGTCAGGCGCAGTTCCGGATAGTGATACACCAGTCCCACGGGCCATACCGTGTGCCAGAGGTACCGCGCCACGCTGTAGAAAGCATTCTGAACCCGGAAATCGAAGGGCGGCACGGGATACCACTGTCGACCTTCCGCTTCCTGCCCATACCATGCCACCACCGAAACCACCCCCGCCATGACGACCAGGGGCAACTTTTCCAGGACCAGCCCGGGCCAGCGGCGCCAGTCTCCCGCGCGGCGCAGCACCAGCCCGTCCAGCAGCAGCAACGCCGCGGGCAGGGTCACCGCCATGGGCTTGCCCATCATCGCGGCCACCCCTGCCGCGGTGCAATACAGCCATGACCTGGGGCCCGGGCGCCGGACCCATCGCAGGTACCACCACACGCTGAGCAGGTAGAAAAAACCGCAGACCAGTTCCTTGCGCGACGCCACCCACGCCACCGCTCCCGACCGGGTCGGATGACAGGCAAACAGCGCCGCCGCCAGCAGGCTCTCCGGGATCCGGCCGGTAATCTCCCACAGCACAAGGAACAGCAACCCCACCGTCGCCGCATGCCATGCCACGCTGTGAAAGTGGTGACCGGAAGCCCCGTTCTGGAACAGGGTCCAGTCAAACTGGTGCGTCAGCGTGGTCAGGGGCATCCAGATATGAAAGTTAAAACTGCTGAACGCGTACCGAATCCCCGCCAGCGAAAGCCCCGCCCGCACGCCGTCGTTCCTGGTGACAATCTCGTCGTCGTCAACGATCAGGAAGGTAAACCCGAGGGTGGGCAGGTACAGCAGCAGGGTGAAACCCACCAGGGCAAGCGCCAGCACCCAGACCGCCCGCGACCGGTAATCCTCCCCCGTTCTCGCGGGGACGGCCTTCGGGGCCGGTTCCCGTCGCCTCGGTTTGCGGGCACGGCTCACCATGCGTTCACCCCCCGGTTTGAACTTCGCTCCGCAACTTCGCCCGAAGGCGCTGCTCCACTTCCGGCGTCACGTAGTGCGATACGGTTCCGCCAAACGAGACAATCTCCTTGACCTGCCGGGAACTGAGAAACAGGTACGGTTCGCTGGGCATCAGGCAGACCGTTTCCACGTCATGGGCAAGTTTCTGGTTGTTGATCGCCATGGACAGTTCGAATTCGAAGTCGGAAATGACCCGAAGTCCCCGGATGAGCGCGAAAGCCCCCCGGCTCCGGGCAAAATGCACGGTCAGCCCACGGAAATGATCCACCGTGACATTGGGCAGATCGGCCGTCATGATCCGCAACATCTCCACCCGCTCTTCGATGGAAAACAGGGCCTGCTTGGCCTCGTTGACCGCGATGGCCACGATGACCTCGTCAAAAATGCGCGCGGCCCGGCGGATCAGGTCGAGATGCCCCAGCGTGGGGGGATCGAAACTACCGGGATAAACGGCTTTGCGGGATTCACTCATGAGACGCGTCCCTTTCCTGTCGCCAGCGGGCGAGGGCGTATTCGGCCACCTGCCTGGGCGGAATCCCCGCCGCGCGACCCGCCGCCACGCAATCTTCGAACTCGGGATGAGCCGTGACGGTGTCACCCGCGAAATACCCTTCCTTGACCCGGACCACGCCCCACGGCGTGTCGATCCGCCTGGAATCGCGCCGGAGAATCACCCGTTCCTCCCGGCGGAAGCGCGCGCCCAGCGTGGTGGTGTGCTGGAAAAGCGCGCTCATCACCGCGCCCTCCCGCTCCGGCGGGCACAAGACCGTCAGGCAATGGGCGGGACGCCCCTTTCTCCCAATGGCCGGGATGGTCCACGCGTCCAGGGCCCCCGCCTCAAGCAGCGCGCCCGACGCCGCGGCCATCCATTCCCCCGTAAGATCATCCACCACGGCCTCGAAAACCGTCACCGTGTCGCGCTCGACGTCCCCCGAAACGGCGGCAGATTGCGCGCCCAGGATCACCTGCAGCGCGTTGGGCCGATCCGGCAGTTCCCGGGTCCCGAAACCATACCCTACCGCCTCGGGCATCATGACGGAGGCATCTCCCCCACTGGCACGCCATGCCTGGAGCAGCGCCACGCCCGTCGGCGTGGCCAGTTCACATTCCGGCGGTCCCGGTCTGGCAGGCAGGCCCCGCAGCAGTAACGCGGTCGCCGGGGCGGGCACCGGTAAGATCCCATGGTCACAGGTAACCGTCCCCGATCCCACCGCCACGGGCGAAACCGCTACCTCCGTGATATCGAGCAGATCCAGCGCGACATTCGCGGCGATGATGTCCACGATCGAGTCAATCGCGCCCACCTCGTGAAAGTGAACCTTTTCCACCGGGGTACCGTGCACGGTGGCCTCGGCCTCGGCGATCAGGCGAAACGTGGCCAGCGCGCCTTCCCGGGCGCGTGGCGCCAGGTTGCCCCGGCGTGCGATTTCTTCCATGTGCCGAAGGTGACGATGGGGACGCGGCGCGTCCGGGTCGATTTCCACGCGGAACGCCGTCCCCCCCAGGCCGCGCCGGGTTACCCGCTCCGCCTGAACCTTGAATCCCGGCACGTCGAGGGACCGCAACGCCTCTTCAATGGCGCTGAACGGGGCCCCCGCGTCGATGAGCGCTCCAACGGTCATGTCCCCGCTGATGCCGCTGAAACAATTGAAGAAAGCGCGTCTGCCCATGGATGCTCCTTAATCCCGCCGCGACGGCTCTCCCGTCCCGTCTCCGGGCGCGAGGGTCCGCAACATGGTTGATGCCGCCATCGCGGCGCCGAATCCGTTGTCGATATTCACTACCGTAAGGCCCGTCGCGCAGGAATTCAGCATCCCCAGCAGGGCCGCGAAGCCTCCCGTTCCCGCCCCGTATCCCACGCTGACCGGCACACCGATCACCGGCGCGGATACCAGCCCCGCCACCACGCTGGGCAACGCCCCTTCCATCCCCGCGCAAACAATCAGCACCCGCGCATGGCGTAACCGGGGCAACCGACCCAGCAACCGGTGCAGGCCCGCCACCCCCACGTCGCGCAGCCGGTCCACGGGATGGCCCAGGAATTCCAGGGTGACGGCGGCTTCCTCGGCTACCGGCAGATCGCTGGTTCCCGCGCAGATCACGGCCACCGGCCCCGGCGCGGGGGGAACCGGGCGTCTCGTAAGCGTGAAACACCGCGCGAGCGCGTGGTAGGTAAACCCCTCATCGCCCAGAACCCGGCGCGCCGCATCCGCCCGCTCGGCGTCGCACCGGGTGCCCAGCACCCGCCCACCGGACTGTTCCGCCAGGCGCGACGCGATCTCCGCCACCTGTTCCGGGGTCTTTCCTTCGCAGAATATCGCTTCGGGATGCCCCTTCCGCAGTTCCCGGTGATGATCCAGCGTCGCGTCGTCCAGCGTCTCGAACGGCAACACCCGTAACCGTTCGAGCGCGTCCGGCGGGGATACCTGCCCCGCGGCGACCGACTGAAGCAGTTCGAGCAATCGTTCTGGATCCAATGCTGCCTCCGGCGCCTATCCGCGAAAATCCGCGGACACGACACACTTCATACTGGTGTTTGCTTCATAATAAGGAATAGGCGTCAGACGTTGCCAACACGATCGGGCGACGGGAGCATTTCGATGGTTTATGGTACTTCGGTAATCACCCATACCCGTCTCGGACGCAACACGGTCAATGCCATCCGCCTGGCCGAAATCCTGCGGGTGTTCATTCGCCACGGTTTCGCCGATGTCCTCCGGCGCGTGGGATTCCATGAAAGTCTTCCGGCCCGCGTGCTGCGCGGACTCAACCTGATGGACGAGCCCTCGGGTCCGCCCGAAACCTTCGGGGAACGGCTTCGGATGGCCCTGCAGGAACTGGGGCCCACGTTCATCAAGTTCGGCCAGGTGCTGAGCACCCGCCCGGACCTCGTTGGTCACGCCATCGCGTCCGAACTCAGTCTCCTGCAGGACAACGTGGCCCCGTTGCCTTTCGACAGCATCCGGCCCCTGGTAGCCCAGGCCGCGGGCATGGACCTCGAACTGGCCTACAAGTCCTTCGAGGAAACGGCTGTCGCTGCCGCTTCCCTCAGCCAGGTGCATCGCGCGGTCACCGCGGACGGCAGGGTCGTCGCCGTCAAGGTACAGCGGCCCGACGCCGTGCGAATCATCCAGTCCGACCTGTTGCTGCTGCGATCCGTGGCCGAGTGGCTGGCCGAGCGGCTGGACACCCGAACGATTGATCCCGTCGGCATCGTCAACGAGTTTGCCCGCAGCATCCGCCGCGAAATGGATTTCACCATCGAGGCCCGCGCGGCCCGGCAGTTTGCCGAAAATTTCCGGAACGATGACCGGGTGCTCATCCCCGGCGTGATGGATGCCCTCTCCAGCGAGAAGGTACTGGTTCTGGACTGGATCGATGGCGTCCGCATCGACCAGCTGGACGCCTACGAAGACCGCCATTCCGATCCCGTCACGGTGGCCCGGTTGGGGGCGGAAGTGCTCTGCGTGATGGTCTTCGAACATCATCTCTTCCACGCCGATCCACATCCCGGCAACATTCTCCTCGCCCGGGACAACCGTATTGCCATTCTCGACCTTGGCATGTCCGGCTATCTGGAACCCCAGGACGCCGAGTGGATCGCCGACCTGTTCTGGGCCATCTTCACCAACGATTCCCGCGCCTGCATGGAGGCCATTCTCGCCCTGTCCACCGGCGCCGATCCGCCCAATCCCGAAGCGCTGGCCCACGAACTCGCGGAGTTCATCGCCTTCGAGGCCAAGAGCATCGTCAGCGGGGGACAGGTGGCCCGTGGCATCGAGCGGGCGCTGGAAATCATCCGTCATCATGGACTGGAACTGGCCCCCCGCTTTGTCCTGCTGCTCAAGGCACTGGGCACCATCGAGATCGTGGGGCGGACGCTGGACCCTGGCCTGGACATGCTCCCCATCCTTCAGCCTCACGTGGAACGGCTCATGGCCAGGCGATTCAGCCCCTCCGAGCTGGCCAGGCAGGGACGGGACCAGGCCCGGATATGGTGGCGATTCAGCCGGCAGATGCCCGAAGACCTGGCCGAGGTGTTGCGCCAGTTGCGCCGGGGACGGGTCAAAATCCAGATCCACCACGAGCACCTCGAGGCGCTGGGCCGCACCATCGAGCGCGCCAGCCGCCGTAACGCCATCGCGATGATCACCGCGGCACTGATCGTGGGTTCCAGCCTGGTCATTACCACGAATACGCCCATGGTGCGACTCGGCTTCATGGGATACCTCGGGGCTGCCGCGCTCGGACTCTACCTGGTCGCGTCGATGCTCTGGGGCCGGGATTCCTGAGAGGCGGGATCCTTGCGTTCTCTGCGCTTTTCACATTAGAGAAAAAGTTCTCTTTTAAGATGTTCAGGAAAAAAATCTTGATTAAATTTTTCCTTACATGCCATCCATTCCCGTTTTTATGCCGATTTAACCGTAAAAATTAAATAAAAACCATTAAAATTTCTGGTCGATTCTTAAAAGTTCTGCCTGCTTAACAAAAGTCTGTATTGAAACATGGCCTGTTTCCCCGCATAATGATGACCAAATCGGCGCTCGTCAACGCCGGATCCCTCGCCGCTTACCCCGGCGAAACAGCGTAGAAGGGAATGTTCCCATGACCGCAAAAATCGAAAAAGCCTATCAGAAACTGGTCGGCGATGCCCTGAACCGCCTGGCCCAGCGCGAGTCCGGCCAGACCATCCGCATCCAGGTGGGATCGGCTACCTGCGAAAACGCCGCCGGCGCCCAGCTCGTCTGGCAGGAATTCGAAAAAAACATCCGCGCCAGCGGCCGCGCCGATATCCGCCTCCACCGCGTGGGATGCACCGGCCGGTGCAGTTGTGAGCCCATCGTCGGTGTGCTCGTGCCCGGCAAAATGCCCGTCAAGTACGAGCGGGTGGACGCCGAACTCGCCCACCGCATCTTCGTGGAGCACGTGCTCAACGGCCAGCCGGTAGCGGCCCACGTCCTCGATAACGCGGACGATTACGACGCCGCCTGGCAGGTCCTGGTCTGCGACAGCCGTCACTGCGGCGCCTGCGTCAACGGCAGCGTGGCCAGGGTTTTCCGCGAGGCCATCGACGCGGCGGAACTGGGGCCCCGCGTGCGGCTGGCCGAAGTAGGATGCCTGGGCTTCTGTTCGGTTCCCCGGCCCGAAGGCGCGACCACCGTGCTCATCCGGCCCTCCCACACCGTCTACCACGTCAAATCCACGGATGACGTACGCCGGATTGTCCGGGAACACCTCGTCGAGGGACGGATCGTGGAAGATCTGCGGGCCGCCGAAGCCCCCATCAGCCTGAACTATTTCGACCTGTACGGCGATGTCGCCTTCTTCAGCAGCCAGAACCGCATAGCCCTGCGCAACGCGGGGATCGTGGACCCCGAAAACATCGACGAGTACATCCGGCTCAACGGGTTCAAGGCCCTGGCCATGGCCCTGATGAAAGAAAACCCCGAATGGGTCATCGAACAGGTGAAGATCTCCAAGTTGCGGGGACGCGGCGGCGGCGGTTTCCCCACCGGGCAGAAGTGGGAACTCACCCGCAAAAACGTCAAGGACATGTGCTACATCATCTGCAACGCGGACGAGGGGGACCCCGGGGCGTTCATGGACCGCAGCACCCTGGAATCTGATCCGTTCAGCGTGATCGAGGGCATGCTCATCGGTGGCTACGCCGTGGGCGCGAAGCAGGGTTATTTCTACGTCCGGGCCGAGTACCCGCTCGCCATCCGGCGCATCGAGAAAGCCCTGGAACAGTGCCGGGCGCTTGGCCTGCTGGGCAGAAACATCCTCGGCTCCAGTTTCAGCATGGACATCGACATCCGCCTGGGCGCGGGGGCCTTCGTGTGCGGCGAGGAAACCGCCCTGATCCACTCCATCATGGGCGAACGCGGCCAGCCGCGGATCCGTCCGCCCTTCCCCGCCGAGAGCGGCCTGTGGGGTAAACCCACGGTGATCAACAACGTGGAAACGTTCGCCAACGTGCCGCCTATTTTCACCTACGGGGCCGAATGGTTCGCCCGCGTGGGTTCCGAAAACAGCGGCGGCACCAAGGTGTTCGCCCTGGCGGGCAAGGTGAACCACACCGGCCTGGTCGAGGTGCCCATGGGCACGACCATTCGCGAGGTGGTGGAGAAAATAGGCGGCGGCGTGCCCGGCGGACGCACCCTCAAAGGCGTTCAGACTGGCGGCCCTGCGGGGGGCATCATTCCCGCCCACCTGATCGACACGCCCATCGACTTCGACACGCTGGGCAAACTGGGATCGATCATGGGCAGCGGCGGCATGATCGTGCTGGACGAGACGGACTGCATGGTCGACGTGGCCAAGTTTTTCATGGCCTTCTGCCAGGACGAATCCTGCGGCAAGTGCACGCCCTGCCGCGAAGGCACCAAGCGGATGCTGGAAATCCTGGAACGGATCACCTCGGGGAAGGGGACCCTCGAGGACGTGGAAAAACTGGAGCGCCTCGCCCTGCTCGTGAAACACACCTCCCTGTGCGGCCTGGGCCGGGCGGCACCGAACCCCGTGCTGAGCACCCTCAAATACTACCGCGAGGAGTACATCGCCCACGTCACGGAACGGCGGTGTCCCGCGCGGAAGTGCCGGGCGCTCATCCACTACGAAATCGACGCGGAAAAATGCGTGGGATGCACCATGTGTGCCCGCAACTGCCCGGTATCGTGCATCAGCGGGGCCCGCAAGGAACCCCATGTCATTGACCAGAACAAGTGCATCAAGTGCGGCCGCTGCTACGAGGTGTGCCGCTTTGACGCGGTGGCCAGGGTCTGAGTCCGCTACACAAGGACAGGCATATGAGCAAGAAAGAACTGGTGAACGTAACCATAGACGGCGTTCCGCTCCAGGTGCCCAAGGGCACCACCATCATGGAAGCGGCGGAAAAGCACCTCGGGGTGCAGATTCCGAGGCTGTGCTACCACCCCAAGCTGAGCCTGCAGGGCTCCTGCCGCGTGTGCGTGGTCGAGGTCAAGGGCGTGCCCTTTTACATGGCCTCCTGCAGCGTGCAGGTCTGGGAAGGCATGGAGGTGCAGACCAACAGCCCATCCATTCGCCAGGCCCGCCGGGACATCGTGGAACTCCTGCTGGATAACCATCCCCGCGCCTGCCTTACCTGTGACCGCGACGGCAACTGCGAACTGCAGAACCTGTCCTTCACCATGGGGGTACGCGAGCGGCTGTTCGACGGGGAACGCAAGCGGTTTCCCATCGACCGGTCCAGCGTGGCCGTGGTGCGGGATCCCGAGAAATGCATCCTGTGCGGTCGGTGCGTGCGCGTGTGCGCCGAGGTACAAGGGGTACACAATCTCAGCCAGCACGGCCGGGGGTTCAAAACGGTGGTATCTCCCGCCTTCGGCAGCCCCATGGACGACTCGGTGTGCATCCAGTGTGGCCAGTGCGTCAACGCCTGTCCCACCGCGGCCTTCATTGAAAAAAGTTACGTGAACGACGTCTGGAAAGCCCTCTCGGATCCCCAGAAACACGTGGTCGTGCACACCGCGCCGGCCATCCGGGCGACGATCGGGGAAGGCTTCGGGATGCCCCCCGGAACCCCATGCACCGGAAAACTGGTCTCCGCCCTGCGGATGCTGGGTTTCGATCGGGTCTTCGACACCAACTTCACCGCGGATCTCACCATCGTGGAAGAAGCGACGGAGTTTCTCCATCGATTCAAGAAGGGAGAACGGCTGCCGTTGCTGACCAGTTGTTCTCCCGGCTGGATCAACTTCCTTGAACGGTTCTATCCCGAACTGATTCCCTACGCGTCGACCTGCCGTTCGCCGATGTCCATGATGTCATCGCTGATCAAGACGTATTACGCCGAAGTTTCGGGCATCGATCCCAAGGACATCTTCGTGGTGTCCATCATGCCCTGCACGGCCAAGAAGTTTGAATCGCGGCGGCCTGAATTGCGCATGCCGGACGGTACCCCGCAAACCGACGCCGTGCTCACCACCCGGGAACTGATCTACATGATCAAGAGTTACGGCCTGGACCTGTCGAACCTGCCGGATGGTGAGTTCGATTCCCCCCTTGGAGAATCGACGGGCGCGGCCGACATCTTCGGCACCACCGGCGGCGTGCTCGAAGCGGCCCTGCGCATGGCGGTCGAGGTGATCAACGGAAATCCGCCCGAAAAAATGGAGTTTACCGAGGTGCGGGCCGTCGAAGGCCTCCGCGTGCGGGATCTCAAGGTCAACGACGAGCTGACCCTGCGCGTGGGCGTGGCCAACGGCCTGCAGAACGCCAAGAAACTGCTGGACAAGGTGGTCAGCGGGGAAGAAACGTTCCACATCATCGAGGTGATGGCCTGCCCGGGCGGATGCATCGGCGGCGGCGGCCAGCCCTATCCTCCCAAGGGATACACCATCCTCGACCCGAAACTTCTGGCCAGGCGGGCCTCCGCCCTCTACGCGATCGACAGCAACAAGCCCCTGCGGAGTTCCAATCATAATCCGGCCATCCAGCAACTGTATGAAACATACCTTGGCGAGCCGGGCGGAGAAAAGGCGCACGCCCTGCTGCATACCCATTACGCGCCCAGACTGCCGAGAGGAATACGCTGATGAGTACGCACTGCTGCTGCAACGGTTCCACGGATAACAGCGAAGCGGTCATGGCCGCGGCCCGTGCCGCCCTGACCCCCGAAATCGTCGACTTCATCAAGACCTGCCGGGCCGACGAACATCCCGAAGGCCAGTTGATCCGGGTACTGCACAAGGTGCAGGAACACTACGGCTACCTCGGCCAGGATCAATTGAACGCGGTCGCCCAGTTGCTCCAGGTGCCCACGTCCAAGGTTACCGGCGTGGCCACCTTCTATCATTTCTTCCGCACCGAGCCCCGGGGCCGCTACGTCATCAGCGTGTGCCTGGGAACGGCCTGCTACGTCAAGGGCGCGGAACGGGTTTCCGAAAAACTCAGCGAAGAACTGGGTATCCACTTTGGAGAGACCACCAAGGACGGCCTGTTCTCCCTGAACGCCACCCGCTGCCTGGGGACCTGCAGCCTCGCCCCCGTGGTCATGGTCAACGATGAAGTCTTCGGCGATATGACCCCGGACAAGGTTCCGGCCCTGCTCGAACAATACGCGCGAAAGGCCCAGAAAGAGGGACAAGGCTGACCACTTCCTCCTCATCAGCGCTCAGCGCGATGTTCACCTTACGCAGCGACCGTCCATCGGGCGGTCGCCAACTTTTTGGGCAAGGGGTTACCCTGAGAATCCGCCAAGGCTGAAGCGGTCCACCCCGGGTCACGGTGTACTGGAACCAGGCGCCGGGGCGCCTGTTCCTTCGGCCGCGGGGGTCCCCGCCGCTGACCGCGCCCGCTCTTCCAGTTCCTTCTCGTAACGCTCCGCGTCACTGATGTACCGGTCCATAACCTGGATAATGTGGAACCCGTGCTTGGTCTGGATGATATCGCTGATTTCCCCTACCGGCGCTTCCCAGCAGTAGGCGTCGAACTCTTTTTCATACGTGCCCCGCTCCGCCCAGCCCAGATCCCCGCCACGCCGGGCGGAATAGGAATCATCGCTGTACTGGCGGGCCAGTTTTTCGAAGGGTTCCCCCTTCAGCAGCCGATCCCGGATTTCCGTTGCCCGCTGCAGGGCCCGGCTTCGATCGACCGCGTCGTTGGCGTTGAAGGTCACCAGGATATGGCGGGCGCGAACCGATGACGCCCGGGGTTTTGGACGCTGCCCCGCCCACAACAGCAGGATCATCACGATCAGCGCGACGATCAGGGCGGGCCAGAACCACCGGGCCCAGTCCCGCGTCACTTCCCCCTCGACTGCCACCTGTTCCGGATCCATGGATGCCATGTCAATACTCCCTATCAGGTCAGGGTGTCAAGCCCTGAGTACAGGCCGCCGTAGAACGATATGACGATATAACCTACCACCGCGCCCACCGCCAGCAGGATGAGCACGTTCATTACCCGGGTGGCGATGGCTACCGCGGCCCGGGCTTCTTCCAGGTGATACTCCGCCACCTTGCGCAGGGAAGTTTCCAGTTTTCCCGTCTGTTCGCCTACCGCGAGCATGTCCCGGCCCACCGGGCTCAGGCAATTGACCTTGCTGAACGCCTCCACGAGGGTCTGTCCCCGCATGACCAGGGGAATCGCCCGTTTCAGGTCCCGCTCCATGAGGGGATTCATGGTTACCCGCGCCGCGTGTTCGATACAACGGTCCATGCGCATGCCGGCTCCCACCAGCAGGGACATGCTCCGGAAAAAACGGGAAAGCCCGAACCGCCGGCTGACCTGGTTGAAGGGCCACACGAAGGTCTTGACGAAACCGGTAAGTTTATCCAGCAGGCCGGCGCGTCCCAGCAGGATCACAACGATCACCGCGCACAGGACCACCAGGCCCGCCCGGGCCTGAAACGCCAGGTAATCCCGCAGGTAGGCCTCGAACTGGAAAGATCGTCCTCCCGTGCCCCGTATATACGGCAGCAACCGCAACGAGAAGGTCCCAAGAAACCACGCCGCCGCCAGTTGCAGCCCGGGATACACCATCGACACGGCCACGCCCTGTTTCAGTTTAAGCAGGTCCTCGTAAAAATCCGCCAGGTCTTTCAGCATGGCGTCCAGCGTGCCGCCCTGCTCCCCCGCGGCCAGCACCTCCACGAAAAACGGCGGCAGGTACCGGGATTCCTCGCGCAAAGATTCCGACAGCGTGGCCCCCTGCCGGATGCGCGTCGCGGATCGTTCAAGAATACGGGACAATTTCCCGCTGATACCGCCCCGTCGCACCAGGTTCAGGCTCTGAAGGATTGGAATGCCCGCTTCGTAGGCGGTGGCCAGTTGCCTGCAGAGCAACACCATTTCCTTCGTGCTGACTTGCGGCGATAACAGGCCCATACCATGCGCCTCCCGCGGGATCGCAGGCCGGCGGAGCGCGCCGGTCAGTGTTCCTTCGATTCCAGCCAGCGCGCCGCGTCCAGCGCGGCCATGCACCCGCTCCCGGCGGCCGTAATGGCCTGGCGATACACCTTGTCCTTCACGTCGCCACAGGCGAACACGCCTTCCACGTTGGTGCGGGTGGAGTCGGGCCGCGTGACCAGGTACCCCGCTTCGTCCATGTCCAGCACGCCGGTGAACAGGTCCGTGTTCGGCTTGTGGCCGATGGCGCAGAAATATCCCGTGCACTCGATGACTGACAGTTCGCCGGTCTGGATGTTCTTCACCCGGACCCCCGTCACCCCGCGCTCGTCATCGCCGAGGATCTCGTCCACCACGCTGTTCCACACCGGCGTGATCTTGGGGTTCGACAGCACCCGTTCCGCCATGATTTTGCTGGCCCGGAACGCGTCCCGCCGGTGCACGACGTATACCATGGACGCGAACCGGCTCAGGAACATCGCCTCTTCCATGGCCGTATCGCCCCCGCCCACTACGACCACCGGGTGATTCCGGAACCGGGGTAACGCGCCGTCACAGGTCGCGCAGGCCGACACGCCGCGGTTCATGAACTTCTCTTCGGATGGAAGTCCAAGGTACTTGGCCGTCGCGCCGGTGGCGATGATCAGGGCCATGGTCTCCCGGGGCGGGGCGTTTTCGTCCGTCCATACTTTATGGGGAGGACCATCCAGTTCCACCTTGACCGCCCCCGCCTGTTCGAATCGCGCGCCGAACCGTTCGGCCTGCGCCTTGAGGTCCATCATCAACTGCGGTCCCGTCACGCCCTCGGGGTATCCCGGGAAATTCTCCACTTCCGTCGTGGTCATCAACTGGCCACCGGGCAACATGCCCCGGGTATAGTCGCCCTCGAGCACCAGCGGTTCCAGGTCCGCCCGCGCGCAGTACAGCGCCGCCGTGCATCCCGCGGGACCAGATCCCAGAATGATCACCTTTTCCATCGCGCGCTCCTTCCGCGTTACCTTGAGGCGTCCGCCGGTTGCGGTGCCGCCTCGGCGGGAACCGATCCGGGAGCCGGGTTGTCGCCGCCATTCGTTTCAGGCGCTCCAGCCGTGGCTGCCGCGCCCGGGGTCGAGGCGTTTTCCGGTGCCTCTTCGCCGCCCTGGGTCGCGTTTTCATTCGCGGCGGCCGGGGCAGACGTATCCCCGGATTGCCCCTCCGCGTTTTCCTTACTTCCTGTCGCGGCGGTCTTGCCGACAATCTCGTCGATGATTTCCTGCCGCACGGTCAGGGGTACCGACGCCAATAGCCGGCGACGCAGATCCTGAATGTAATCGTTGATGTAATTCCCCTCTTCCGACTTTTTCATCTGCTCGGCGATCTGCTTGCGCTCTTCTTGCAACTTGGCCAGTTCCTCCGCCGAGGGGACCTGTTTCTCGACCAGTTGCGCCAGCCACGTGTCACCAAGCAGCCCCTCAACCGGCCCCACGATCGCGCCGGGCTCGGCATCCTTGAACAACTCGTACAACCGCGTCGAGTCCAGGAACAACTGCTGGTTATACAACGGATCCTTCCTGGTAAAGGGGGTCGTGGTGGACTTGACTTCCACGCCCAGATCCGGGCGTTTGAGCGCCACTTCTTCCAGGCTGGTGTATTCCTTCTTCAACTGCTCGGCAAGGGCCCGCGTTTCTTCCCGGTAGGAATCTTCCATTTTCCGCGCGGCAATCACGTTGCGCGCCACGTCTTCCCGGACTTCTTCCAGGGGCTTCAACTCACCCTCTATCCGTTCCACCACCTGGGCCACGTACACGTTGTTCCGCGCCGGAATGGACCGGGCCACGTTCATCTCTTTCACGCCCATCAGGCCCGACCGGAACTGGGGCACGTCTACCCGGTCCACGTTGTCAATGTTCATGCTGTCCTGGTTGAACGGGTTGGTGCGGCGCACCTCCAGTTTCGCGTTGGCCGCCGCCTGCAACAGGCCCACGTTCTTCGCTTCTTCTTCCAGCGACCGGGCCTGGGCCCGACGTTCAGACAACTCGGCCTCGCTCAATTCGGCGTTAATCAGGATCTGGCGCCACTTGACCTCGCGGACCCCCTGGTCGTTGGTGCGTTCCTCGTCCACCTTGTAGATGAAGTAACCCGTCGGGCCCGCCACCGGGTCGCTCACCTCTCCCGGTTTCAGGGCGAACAGCGGCTGGAGATGCGCCGGCGCCTCGGGATCCACCGGCCGCCAGCCCTGGTCTCCCCCTTCGGGAATTTTCAGGTCTGACAACTCATTCACCAGCGCGGCGAAATCTTCGCCCGCCCGGGCCCGGGACACCGCGTCCAGCGCCTTCTGCGGTACCGGCGGCAACAGGGAAATGGCCACGAATTCCGCGGTGATCGTGGGCGACTTCCGGTAGCGCTCCGGGTGCTCGCTGTATTCCTTCTGGATCATTTCGTCCGTCACGCCCACCGGGGCTTCCACCTTGATGAACTTGGCGGAAAACCGCGTGTGATCCGCGATCAGTTCCTCGTCCACGCGGGCCTTCGACACCCGCCGGCCCGGCGCGCCCGCGATCTTCAGTAGGATGTTCCGCGCGATTTCCTTGCGCAGGTCTTCGTAAATCGGGGCCCAGTCCCGCACGCTCTGCACCCACTCGTTGTAGGCGGCCGGAACGAAGTTCCCCTTGTCGTCCTTGAACATGTCCAGGCCGCGCAACTGTTCCTGTACCAGCGCGTCGCTGATGGGCAGGTTCCGCGCCTGCACTTCCATGGTCAGCAGCGTGGAATTAACCAGCTGGTCCGTCACCCGGGTGACCATGCCCATCCGCTCAAGGTCCTCGTTGGAGGGCCGTTCACCACCCTGCATCTGGGCGATCATCCGGGCCGTGGCGTCCAGTTGCCGGCGGAATTCGGATTCCTTCACGGGCACGTTGCCCACCCGGATGACCTCGCGGTCTTCACCCGCCATGCGTCGATTCTGACGGGATGACGGCAACCCAAAGAAAAACGCCATGGGTATACCGATAAAAAGAAAAATGACAACAAAGAACAGCCGCCGGTGTCTGCGCATCCATTCCTGCATGGTGAAATTCCTGTATGCTAATAAAATAACGTCTTGCGTCCCGTTCCCGCGGGACACCATGACTGAAAAATGTACCATATTTCCCGTTTCGGCATCAATTAAACCTGATAACCCTGGTAAGCAGGTCTCCCCCCCGGGATCGGGGGGGAGACAAAAGGGAAAGGGTCGGGATATGGGAGGGTACAGGGATGGGCGACTCAGTACATGTCGTCCATGCCGCCACCCGGCGTCGGAGTGGACTTCTCCTTCGGCTCGGGCAGGTCGGCGATCAGGACTTCGGTGGTCAGCAGCAGGCCCGCGATGCTCGCCGCGTTCTGCAGGGCCGTGCGGGTCACCTTGGTCGGATCGATGATCCCCGCTTTCATCAGGTCTTCGTACTCGCCCGTTTCGGCATTGTAGCCGACGTTGCCCTTCTTCGCCTTGACGGTCTGGACGACGGTCGCGCCCTCTTCGCCGGCGTTCAGGGCCAACTGGCGAAGCGGCGCTTCCAGGGCGCGCTGCACGATACGGGCGCCCACCAGTTCATCGCCTTCCAGGTTCAGTTCGTCAATGGCGTCCTGGCAGCGGATCAGGGCGGTGCCGCCACCGGGCACGATACCTTCTTCCACCGCCGCGCGCGTGGCGTGGAGGGCGTCTTCCACGCGGGCCTTCTTTTCCTTCATCTCGATTTCAGTGGCCGCGCCGACGTTGATGACTGCCACGCCGCCCGCCAGTTTCGCCAGGCGTTCCTGGAGCTTCTCGCGGTCGTAATCCGAGGTGGTCTCCTCAATCTGCTTGCGGATCAGGGCGATGCGGCCCTGGATGTCCGCCGATGAACCCGCGCCCTCGACGATCGTGGTGGTGTCCTTGTCGATGACCACGCGCTTGGCCCGGCCCAGGTCACTGATGGTTACCGACTCGAGCGACCGGCCCAGGTCCTCCGTGATGCACAGGCCACCGGTAAGGATCGCGATGTCTTCCAGCATGGCCTTGCGGCGATCGCCGAATCCCGGCGCCTTCACGGCCGCGCACTGGATGGTGCCCCGGATCTTGTTGACTACCAGCGTGGCAAGGGCTTCCCCTTCCACGTCCTCGGCAATCACCAGCAACGGCTTGCCGCTCTTGGCAATCTGTTCGAGCAGCGGCAGCAGATCCTTCAGGTTCGAGATCTTCTTCTCGTGGATCAGGATGAAGCAGTCTTCCAGCACGCACTCCATCGTTTCGGAGTCGGTGACAAAGTAGGGCGACAGGTACCCCTTGTCAAACTGCATGCCTTCCACCACTTCCAGCGTGGTTTCGATGCCCTTGGCCTCTTCCACCGTGATCGTGCCGTCGTTGCCCACCTTTTCCATGGCCTCGGCAATGATGTTGCCGATTTCCATGTCGCTGTTGGCGGAAATGGCCGCGACGTTCTTGATCACTTCCTTGTCATTGCGCACCTGCTTGGACATGGAGGCCAGTTTTTCCATCACCTTTTCCACGGCCTTGTCGATGCCCCGCTTCAGGGCCATCGGGTTGGCCCCCGCGGTCACGTTCTTCAGGCCCTCCCGGAAAATCGCTTCCGCGAGGATGGTCGCCGTGGTGGTGCCGTCGCCGGCCACGTCCGACGTTTTGGACGCCACTTCCTTCACCATCTGGGCGCCCATGTTCTCGTACTTGTCTTCGAGTTCAATCTCCTTGGCCACGCTCACGCCGTCCTTGGTCACGGTCGGCGCGCCCCATTTCTTGTCCAGTACCACGTTACGGCCCTTGGGACCAAGGGTCACCTTCACGGCGGCGCTCAACTTGGTAACACCTTCCAGTACTTTGCGCCGCGCGACTTCACCGTATTCGAGTTGCTTGGGCATAACCAGGTCCTCCTATGGTTTCGGCCTTCCTGGCCGCCTGTTACTCGATCACCGCGAGCACGTCGTCCTCACGCAGGATGACGTGTTCTTCCCCGTCGATCTTCACTTCGGTACCGGCGTACTTGCCCATCAGGATGCGGTCGCCCACCTTCACTTCCGGGGGTACCCGCTTGCCGTTCTCATCGAGCCGGCCCGGTCCCACCGCGATCACCTTGCCCTCCTGGGGCTTTTCCTTGGCGGTGTCGGGAATGATAATGCCGCCTTTCACCGTTTCACTAGGTTCTTCCCGCTTGACCAGGATGCGATCAGCCAACGGACGCACTTTCATGGCAGTTCCTCCTTCTGTTGATGGGGTTGTTTTTGCCATTCTGACAAAGTGACCTTTTCTTTTCGAAAGGTCGTTAGCACTCAATGTTCATGAGTGATAATAGCACGCCGAAACGTCCTTTGTCAAGTCCATTTATGCCGATTTTTTCGCCCGTTCTTCAGAACGTCCCGCCCCACGAGAAGATGACACGCCCCGGATCCTAGTTTTGTCAAATTGGCAAATTTTGCCCGCCTGCCCCCCGGAGCGCCCGGGTCCGCCACCCGCCAAGCCAGGCGTGAAACCACTCCTCCCTCTCCGGGTCGGTCCCGCTGTAAAACAGGTGTGTTCCGCAGGCGCAGTCTGAAGAGCCGAATCCCGGTGGTCCCTCCGTCAGCCGTTCCGACAGCGACCGCGCCAGCGCGCATTCGAGCCGCTCCACGCAACGGATCGGCCACGCCCGGACACCGTCCGCCACGTCACGCAACCAGTCCACGTGCCAGTGAAACCGCTTGCGACGCGCCAGGTGGCGCTGTATCCGCGCATCTAGGCCACGCGCCGCCGATCCCACGTACAGGTAATGCCCCGCATTGAAACGACACGCGCCCAGCGCGCCGACCTCCACCGTCCGGGGCGCGTCCAGGCGAAAGCCCATCACGTATACCCCGCCGTCCCTGTTTTCCCGCTCGATCACCTCCCAGGGCACGGGCAAGCGTTCCGGCCGGCCGCTGAGGCAAAGGTCCGACGTCCAGCCCAAACGCACAGGAATCACCGTTACGTCCCGGCGCGCCTGGCACAGCGCCTGCGCGAAAGCCGGGTCGGTGTGATAATCCGGGGCAAATACCGTTACCCGCGGCGAATGCGCGAGGATGAGCACGGCGGCGGCTTCGCCTGACTGGGCAATCGCCCTCAACTCGTCCACGTGACGTCGCCCGCGGTCCGTAGGCGCGTCGGGAAACAGGGCCACGCCCGATTCAAACAGCGTGCACGACTTCACCTCCAGCAGCAGCGGCCCATCCGGGCCCGTCAACAGGAAGTCGAAACGACTTCCCCCCCGGCGGACCTCGCTCCGGACCACGGTGTGCGTTTCCAGCCCGGGCACCAGTCGATGTTCGAGCAGGTGCCGCGCCACCCGGTTGTTCCAATGGGTTTGCAGCAATACCGGCGCGCCATCCCGTTCCACTGCCACGACGGTCCAGTCCGTGGCGCGCTTCCCCGGACCCGCGGAGGATGCTCCGGCCACCACCCGCGCCGGACGAACCAGCGTAAGCGTCGCGCCCGGTAATAACAGTTCCCGTAACCGCCCCGGGTTGGGCAGAAAGGCCTGAACCGTTCCCTGTTCCGGAAGGGACGCGCGCGCCACGAACCGGTTAGGACGCGCGAGAAACCGGGCGCGGGCCATGTCCCAGCCCGGTGGCACCACCGACCAGGGACGCGTGGGGCTATCCTCGAAGCACCGGAGTTCCCCTCCGCCGGGATCAGTCTCCCCGGTCATCCTGGAACAGTCCCCGGGCGCGGTAGTTGCTGAGCTTGTTCCGAAGGGTCCGCGCGCTGATGCCCAGCATGTCCGCTGCCTTCTGCCGGTTACCCTCGCAGTGTTCCAGCGTGGCCAGGATCATCCGTCGTTCCATCTCGTCCAGCGTGATGCCCGGTTTCAGCAGCAGCGGGTGATCGACCTCGCCGATGCCGGGGGTGCCCACGGCGGGAGCGGGGGACGATGGCGCGCTCGCGACAGGTTCCCCGGCGACGGCCCGCGCCCCGCCTGTCGCGGGAAACGGCCCCACGAGGTTGAAATGCCGCACGTCCAAGGGGCCCTCCCCATCGGAGAGCAGCACGGCCCGTTCCACGGCGTTCTGCAACTCCCGCACGTTGCCCGGCCAGGGATATTCCATGAGCACCCGCATGACTTCATGGGTAAAGCCCGCGCAGTTCCGGCCGTTGTCCCGGTTGGATTTCCGCAGGAAGTGTTCCAGCAGCAGCGGAATATCCTCGCGCCGTTCGCGCAACGGCGGAAGGTGGATGGTCACCACGTTCAGCCGGAAGAACAGGTCTTCCCGGAACCGGCCCTCGGCCACGGCCTTTTCCAGGTCGCGGTTGCTGGTCGCGATTACCCGGGTATCCACCGGGATGGTCTGGGTGCCCCCCACCCGTTCGAATTCGAACTCCTGCAGCACCCGAAGCAGCTTGGGCTGGAGTTCCACGCCGATTTCGCTGATTTCGTCCAGCAACAGGCTGCCACCGTTGGCCAGTTCGAACCGTCCGATTTTACGGTCGTGCGCGCCGGTGAAGGCCCCGCGTTCGTGACCGAACAGTTCGCTTTCGAGGATCCCTGCGGACAGTGCCGCGCAGTTGACCCGGATGAACGGCTTGTCGCGGCGGCGGCTCGCGTGGTGAACCGCCCGCGCGACCAGTTCTTTACCGGTGCCGCTCTCCCCGCGGATGAGCACGGTGGCCCGGCTGTCGGCGACCCGCCGGATCATCTCGTACACCTCGCGCATGGCGGGGCTGTTCCCCACCATGCCGTCTTCCTCGAACCCGGCGTTGAGTTCCCTGCTGAGGAAGGCGTTTTCCCGAAGCAGTCGGGCCCGTTCCCGGGCGCGCGACACCGCCACGGCCAGGGCGTCCGGCCGGAACGGCTTGAGCAGGTAATCCGACGCCCCTTCGCGCAGGGCTGCCACCGCCGAATCGATGGTGCCGTACGCCGTCATCAGGATCACCTGGGCCTCGGCGTCCAGTTCCCGCACCCGCCGCAGCACGGTCAGGCCATCCATGCCGGGCATTTTCAGGTCGGTGATGACGATATCGTGACGATCCCGGGCAAACCGCTCCACGCCTCCGGCCCCGGAGGTTTCCACGTCAACCGCGTATCCACCCCGCCGGAGCGCCTCTGCCAGGAACTCCCGCATCAGCGGATCGTCGTCTATGACCAGAACCCGGATGTCACCCATTGATCCCTGCCGCTCTGTGCCCCTTCGCGCGATTCGGCGTCCGCGCCCCGCGGCTTACTCGGCGCGGGGCAGGAACACCCTGACCTCCGTGCCTTCGCCCGGACGGGAATCCACTTCGAACCGGCCGCCGTGGGCCTCGACAATTTTAGCAGAGAACGCCAGGCCAAGACCGGTCCCCTGCGCCTTGGTGGTATAAAACGGCGAAAACATGCGGCGGCGGGTTTCCTCGTCCATGCCGCAACCCGTGTCCCGCACGGCGAACACCACCTCTGCCCCTGATTCCCACGCGGCGACCTCTACCGTGCCCCCCTCCGGCGGCAGGCTCTGGTAGGCGTTCAGGAGCAGGTTGATCAGCACCCGCGTGAAATGATCGGGATCCACCCGCGCCCGCAACCCCCCTGGCGCTTCCCGGGAGAGTGCCACATCCGGCGGCGGAGCCCCCGCCTGTTCCACCGCGGCGTCCAGCAGCGCGGCGCAATCCACCGCCCGCGTCTGCAGCGAAACGGGGCGCGCGTAATCCAGCAGGCCGTTCACTACCCGGTCCAGCCGCCGCGTGCCGTCCAGAATGCGTTCCACGAGGTTCAAGCGCTCCGGATCATCCGCCAGGTCCAGGGCAAGCAGCCCCGCGAAACCCTCGATGCCGCCCAGGGGATTGCGGATCTCGTGGGCCACCGTTGCCGACATCTCACCGATCAGGGCCAGCCGTTCCCGCTGACGCAACTGGCTGCGCAACGCGTTCAGTTCGCTGAGATCCTGAAACACCTTGACCCGCCCCAGCGGACGCCCATCCTCGCCGATTATGTCCGCGTCCCGCTCGGTCACCGCCACCTCCCGACCGCTGCGGGTGCGCAGTTGCCCCGCTGTTTCCGACTGGTCCGCCGCGAAAGGACGGCCGAACACCGCTTCAAACGGCTGATCCCGCAAGGCCTCCGCGTCATACCCCAGAATGGCACACGCCGCCCGGTTGGCCCGGGTAATCCGCCCGTCGAGGTCCACCGCGATTACCCCGTCCGAGATGCTTTCCAGCAGGCGGCCAAGGTATTCGGTGTGGTAAGCGAGTTCGCGGTTTTTTTCCGCCAGTTCCCGGTTCAGCCGCGCCACCTCGTCTTGCAGCGCCCGAAACGCCTGTTCCCAGGACCGCGACGTCTCGCTCAGTTCCTCCAGGGCGCGGCGCAGCAGTTCCATGTCCTCGCGATGGCTGTTTTCCGTCATGTCGGATCCCCCGCGGCGGTACCCGCGCGTCATTCTATCCGCCGGGTCTTCCGGAAAACCAGCCTCCATTACCGCGCGCGGAACAGGTGGAGGTAATACGTGAACCCTACCTTGAAGTAGTTGGGCAGCACGCGGAAGGTCCGGATCCAGGATCCCCGCTGGGACAACCGGATCACCCGCAGGTACGTCAAGGGCGTGAAAAACAACCGGGTGGACCACTTCCCCAAAAACACCAGGAGCCGGGTCAGGCGCGAATCTGGCCGCCGCTCGTAACAACGCAGCAACGGACGCATCAGCCACGCCGGAAGGGTCGTGGCCGTTTCCACCAGGTCGTTCACCAGCCGGCGGTGACGGATGCGGTAGTCCTTTTCCGTGGGGTCCTCGATGGCGTCCGGGCACTCCTGTTCCGCCCGCTCCCGCAGCGCCGTGCCGCTATAGAAAACCAGCGAGAAGATTTCCGGGTAGAACGGCTTGGGCGTTTCGATCAGCGTGCGCACCGTTTCCAGTTGTTCCGCCTCGGTTTCGAAGGGATTGTCCAGGATCACGTCGTAGAACGGCGCGATGCCGAACCGGTGAATCACCCGCGCGGCCTCCAGGAAGTGCTTGGGTAGGGACCTCCGGTTATATACCTCCTGGCACACCCGTTCGCTGCCGCTCTGCAGGCCCAGGCTGATCCATGACAGCCCCGCGTCCTTCAGCAGGGCCATGCGTTCCTCCGTGATGTAGGTAGGCGTGCTCTTGGCAATCAGCGGACGGTTCACCCGCGCCTTGTACGCCGCGCAGAATTCCCGCAGGTACTCGATGGGACACGCTAGAAAGCAGTCATCGTGGAAGTTCATGTACTCCACGCCGGGGAAATCACGCAGGGCCTGTTCCAGTTCGCGGATGATGTGCTCCACGCTGCGTCGCCGCACGTTCCAGTCGTCGTACAGTTTCCGATACCGGTTGTTGCAGCAGTACGCGCACCCGTACGGGCAACCCCGCGACGCGATGGTGATGTAGTTTTTGCCCGCGTGGCGGGCCCACCGCCGGAAAAGTTTCTCGTCCAGCGGGCGCGTTCCATCCGGCAGGGCAAGGTAACTTTCCGGCGCGATCCGCCGCAACAGCGGTAACTCGTCCAGGTCCCGGATCAGTGGATATACCGGGTTCTGCGTGTACCGCCCATCCTCGAGCCAGCCGAGGTTCGGAATCGAGCGGAAATCCCGGCCGCTCCGGGCCGCCCGCGCGAGATCAAGCAGGGTGCGCTCGCCCTCGCCCACGCACACGAAATCCGCGCGATCGCCCACGAGGCACGACGTCGGATCGCTGGTCGCGTGGATGCCTCCCCATACCACTGGAACCCCCGGCAAGGCCTCCCGCAACGCCCGCGTGGCGTCCGTCGCGTCGGCATACTCCAGGGACATCAGGCTCACCGCCACCAGGTCGGGCTTCCATGCCCGCGCGAAGGTTGCCGCGCCCCGCAGCGTGTCCGCGCGGCGACGCGTAAGATCCGGCATGAACAGCAGCCGCGAATCCTCGCCCCGATCCAGCAGGTACTGGTGCAGGTACTTGATGCCCAGCACGTCCAGGTCCCGTTGCACCGTGACCAGCAGTACGCTCATACGACTCCTTTCAGCCCCGCAGGGCGGCGCCCAGCCAGTAGCCCAGCGACAGCGCGTGATTCCCGATCAGCCAGGGACGGCGCAACGTGCGCGCGATCAACTGGCGCAGGTAGGCCGGTCGCAGGTAATACCGGCGGTAGGCGTACCGTACCATGCTCGCCAGTTCTTCCGCCGAGCCATACGTGTCCGGCACGTAACTGGGATGATGAATGTTCTGGTCCCAGTCCGGCACCCGCTGGCCCCGTTTCAGCGCGAACGGTTCCAGGACCGTGCCCGGCAGCACGTGGTACGCGAAAAACAGCATGTAATCCGCGTTCAGTTCGCAGGCCAGTTCAATGGTCTGCCGCGACATCTCCGGCGTCTCCGTCGGGAACCCCAGCATGAAACTGCCCCGGATTTCCAGGCCCGCGTCCCGGGCCCAGCGTGTCGCCTGGCGGTATACGTCCGGGGTCGCTCCCTTCCGGATCAGTTTGAGGATCTCCGGCACCCCCGACTCGTACCCGAACTGGATGCTGTAGCATCCCGCTTCCGCCATGCGACGCAGCATGTCCGGTCGCACCGACGATGCCCGGGCCAGCACCGACCATCGAACCCGCGTGCTTGACCGGATCAACTCCGAGCAGAATGCTTCCACCCATTCCGGCATCGCGCAGAAATCATCATCCCAGAACACCAGGCTGGTGTAGCCCCAGTCACGGACCAGCCGTTCCACCTCCTCGAGAACATGTTCCGGACTCCGGCGCCGGTATGGCACCGAGCAGCCGCTGCCCTGGTGACAGAACGCGCACCGCGCCCAGGGGCACCCCCGCGCCGTGATGATGGTAGTCACCCGGCGCCCAAGGTTCAGGCTTGGCAGCGGACGATACAGGTCCCGCTCGTACAGCGACCGGTCCGGTGGATCGAACACGTCCAGGTTCGATTCCCATACCCGTGGCGGGTTGTGGCAGATCCGCCCCGAACCATCTCGGCCCGACACGGCCGGAAGCGATGCTGGCCGTTCGCCCCGCGACAGCAGGTCCAGTAGCGTCCGCAACGGGTATTCCCCCTCGCCGACCACCGCGTAGTCCGCTTCCGGAAACACTTCCAGGGTCCGGTCTCCCAGCAGGGTCACGTGGGGACCTCCCAGGATGATCGGGATATCTCCGCCGAGGCGATGCCGGATTTCCCGGCAGGTAGACACGGACTCCCTTTCATTGACAAACGTGATCAGGGACATGCCCACCACGTCCGGCGACAGGGCGGCCACCGCCTCCGCCGTTTCCGCCGCGTCCAGATTCCGGGCCATGGCATCCACCAGCCGGCACTCGTGCCCCCCCTTGCGCAACTCCGCCGCCAGGAACCCCACGCCCAGGGGCGGCAACACGCCCCGTCGCGCTCCCCGGCGAACGTGACCCACCGATCGACCGTAATCAAACGGTGGTATGACAAACACGACGCGCATCGCTACTCCGTTCCGCCTGCTGTCCACCTTAAGTTTAGCATGCTGAACAAAACCGCCGCACAAAATCCGGCCCTGTTCGACCTCGCCACGCAACAGAATGCCCATATTAATAGGGGGACTTTTCACGTTCCGCGTCCCTGAACCGGAGAATGACCATGTCCACGCCAACGCTTGTCCCTGCTTTCCGGGCAGTTGTAACACCCCTGTTGCCCGATCATCCCGACGCCCCGATCCTGCTCGACCTGCTGCTGAACGCTCCAGCCCGGCAGCCCCGCGACACCGATCCCGCGACGCTCCTCCGCGTTGCCCATGCCGTGGCCCTGCTGCTGATTGCCCGGAAACTCGAAGCCCGGATCCTGAACCTGCTCGACCAGCCCGACCGGATCTTACCCCCGGCAGCCCTCATCCGGTCCGTGGCCGAACTTGGTGCCCAGGCCTCCCACCTGCTGGATGAGGCCCTCGTTCCCGTGTCTGAATCCCCATCCACGGCAGGGGAGCCCCTATCCCAACCGACCGATTCCACGCATGCAATACAACCTTCGGATCCCCCTGCCGCGTCCCGTTCCCCATCAGCCGTGGCGCCTGAAGTAAAACCACGGGTTGCCCAGCCCATCCCTCCCAACCGGATCCATGGCCCCCGACCTGGCCATCATCCGCCTTCACCCCCGTGACCAGGAGGGTTCCGACCCACGCCGCGCCGGGCCAGCGCCTTTAATGCGTCCAGGTAATGGGTATATACCCCGCGGGGCGTCGTGTCGTGCTGACGCGCGACGGCCGCGGCCATGCCAACGACTTCGCCCATCATGCCGCCGGTCCGCATCACCCGGACCGTGCCCAGGGCCACGTGGGTGACGCTGATGTCGCGCCCGGCCATGAACAGGTTCTCGATGTTGCGAGAATAAAGGCAACGGTAAGGAACAGGATAGGGCTCGATGCGCAGGTGCTCGGCGATGGATCGGAAAGGGGCGCCGGGAAATTGCCTGCTGTTTTCCGGGTGCGGGTAGTGCAGGTCGATCGTCCATGTCGTGGTAACCATGGCATCCGGATAAATCCGGCGTTCGACAATGTCCTGCTCCCGGAGCATGACATCGCCCAGCAGGCGACGGGATTCACGTTTGCCCCCGATGTAGGCCACCCACTCGAGTCGGTAGCGGGCATACTCTTCTTTGGACTGGTAGTGGTTCTTCAGGTACGCCCAATTACCAAATGCCACGCGAAGGCCATAGTCCCGGATGAACTCGATGTCCGCGACCTGGTCCCGGCCCATGCCGGTTTCCCAGTCCCAGTCGCCGCGGGTCATGGGATAGCAGGTTTCGTCGTTGAACGAAACGGCCCACGGGCATTCAGGAAACGGAACGGGCCGATCCGTTTCAACGGCGTACCACTGGACGCTGGTTCCCATGGTCAATCGGTCCGGTTGCTCCGGCGCCAGGCTCTCCCCGGTTTCGGCCCGGCTTTCACGTCCGACGCGGTAATCCGCCCCGGCGAGGTAACCCACGTTGCCGTCGCCCGTGCAGTCGGCAAACAGCGCGCCGGCAAACCGATGCTCGGTATTGCGGCGGACATGGCGACCTGTCACGGCGGTAATGCGGTCTCCGGCTTTCTCCACCTTGAAGACGCGGGTTTCCAGGAACAGGCTCAGGTTCTGCTCGGCCCGGGCAACGGCCAGTTTGCGCTCGTCATCATAGTGGCTGGCCGGCTGCGCGTTGCCCCGCAGGCCACTGTCCAGTTCGCGGACCACGTCGCCCAGGGCCGGATAGGGCGGCAGGTTGATCTCGCCGTTCAGGTGCACGCGGACCTCGGAAGAATTATTGCCGCCCAGAACGGGACGATCCTGGATCAGCGCCACTTTCAGGCCCAGGCGGGCGGCACTGATGGCGGCACAGGTACCGGCCATGCCACCCCCGACCACGACGAGGTCGAACATGCCTTCGTCGATGGGCTGGGTGATTCCGAGTTGCGCGCGGCGGAACTGGGCAAGAGCTTCGGACTCGTTGGGCGGTTCGAATGCCGGGTCGCTCGACAGGAGGATCGCGTCACATCGTCCATCGAAACCCGTGAGATCCCGCAGGGCCACGCGGACTTGACCGGGACGGAGGTTCACCGTGCCACCGGGTTGCCAATGCCACGGATCACCCTCGGTTCCAAAAACCGTGTCGAGCGGTCGATCGTCGATGACCAGTTGAAAACGACCGGGACTATCCGGCGCGTTCCATGGCGCACACCAGTCCCGCGTCCGGACCCACACGCGATACGTGCCGGCTTCAGGAATCCCGACGGTGGTCACGGCGTCGGCAACGGGTTGCCCCAGGCCATGGGCCAGCACGTAAGGGGACCCCATCTGGTCCATGGCCTGCTGATCGACTACCCATCCCCCCAGCGTTTCGAATCCCTCGGCTTCCAGGAAAATCGTGGCGGCAGGAGCCGGAAGAATGCCCACCAGTATTCCCATGCCAAGGCAGATGAGCAGGTCCAGGCCAGGGCATCGCTTCAACCGCGAAACGGATCGGTTCTGTGTCACGTGATGGAATTCCCTTGTCCAGATCGATGTGAATACTGGGGGCCCGGACTCGACACCACGCCCCCGCGCCCCATGAAACAATCCCTATTCCGCCGTGACATGTCAACCCTTCCACCGGAAATCACGATTGGACTGTCCATGCTGACCACACACAAGTTTACATAAGACCAGTGAAGATACGCGACAGATTCAACCGCGCGCCCGGGGACATGCCACACCCTACCGAGAAAAACGATACCGCCAAGAGGCGCCTGGACTGGCCAAACAACCGGTGAGGAGCGTTTTACGGGCCGGCCCGACTTCGACCCGATTCCCGTCTTGCCGGGACAGGGTCACCGGGCCCGGAGCACGGCTACCCCCCGGTCCGTCCTGAACACCAGCGACGTTCGACCGCCCCGATCCAGGTCCACCGCGTACAGCAACGTGTCCAGGCTTCCGGAAACCGTCACCGTCTCCGAAGGTTCCTGCCGCAGGCCTACCGGCGAACTACACCAGGCGATGAAGTGATCCGGGGCGTCGGACAATCCCATATCCACCCGGTTGTCCCCGTTGAAATCCGCGCACACCAGGTGGCGCGCCGGCAACCGGTCCCCCAGGGCCTCCATCATCCACCCCAGCGGAACCTCCAGCGTAACGGCCCACTCGGGCATCGCGGCAAAGGCGTTACGATCCGGCTCGAACAGGTGAACGGCCACCCGTATCGGCCAGGTCTGCCGCGCCAGCGTCCGCGTCAGCGTGCCCACCGTGTAGGTGGGCTGGTCCGCGATCCACAGCATGAGGTCCGACCAGCCGTCGTGATTGAAATCCGGCGGCGCGTTCCGCGGCGGAATCACCCGTCCCGGGTAACGCCGGATGGTCGACAGCCGGGGGGTCGCTTCCCGCCCCGCCTCCGCGAACAACCGGCGCGTCCGAACCAGCGAATCCATCGTGCCATCGCTCGCGTACAGGAACAATACCCGTTCCGGCCCGCCACCGGGTCGCAACGGAAACGCCGGCCAGGTCTCCGGCTGATCCGCGTTACCCCGACGGGCCATGGCCGTCAGCAGTTCCCGGTCGGGCGGCGCGACCGGACGATCCACCGGGATCTCATCCGGCAGCACCGGTACCCCGGTCCAGTGTCGTGACACCCGCCACTCCTGCGCGGCCCCGTCCCGTTGGGGCGGCCAGACCGACACCGCCACGAACGGACTGCCGATCGACATCTTCGCGGGCGATTCCGGCCCGATGCCGTAAGACGCCTCCTCCGTGCCATCCGGCTGGTACAGCCGCAATCGATCCCCCGTCACCACCGCCAATACCGCCGGACGACCCGAACGGCGCAGCACCAGGGGCGTAGGTACCGGTGCCGCCGGACGGTTGAGTGCCCCGGCATCCAGGGTAAAACGCTCCCGCCAGGGGTCCGCGTCCGCCCCCGCACGGGGCACGGGTACGCTGTACACCCGATCCGGCGTCAGCGCGATCACGTCCGATCGCCCGTCCCCGTTCAGGTCGGCGATGTCAAACAACAGGGTCTCCGGCGGAAACCGCAACTCGGCCCGGAGATCGGAACGCGCCCCGAAATACAACGCCAGCCGCTCGGCGGACGCCACCGCCAGCCCGGCCCTGCCCGTGCCGTCCAGGTCAGCCAGCGTCACCTCGCTGGGTGTTCCGGGATCAATCGGCATCTCCTGGAGGTCAAATACCGCGCCCGCCGACAGCATAACCAGGATCAGCCACGCATTCATCGGGAACTTCCCCCCGTCAGAAACACCCGCGTCGGCGCGTTCCCCGATTCCGGCACAAGCAGCACGTCCGCCACGCCGTCGCCGTTCACGTCCGCCGGCACGATCGTTGCCTCGGGGGGCACCTGCAGGATGAACAGCGGCTGACGCCCGCACCCTTCCGCGCCGCACGGATAACACGCCGCCTGGTCCAGCCGATCCCGGATCAGCAGGTCCGCCTGGCCGTCCCCGTTGAAATCGCCGCCCATGCTGGCCAGTTCACCCCGCGCCGCCCAACCCAGCATCCGCGGCTGGCGGACCGGCGGCGCGTCCAGTTGGGCCGTCCAGGTCCCTTGCCATGAGGGATCGCGGGCATACCCGCCCCCCGCCTGGCGTAACCAGGCCGAAACCTCCACCAGCAGGCGACTCCCCGTCAGCAGTTCCTGGGCCCGCTCCCTCGGACCCCGCCGCGCGAGCCCCACGGTCAGCATGACCACGTCCAGCCGTCCGTCGCCATTCACGTCCGCCAGCGGCGGATACGGCGCGGCTCCTGGTGGAGCGGGTCGACGGAATACCCGGGGATCCGGGGCCCCCGGTTCCCACGCTTCGCATACCATGAAGCCATCCCCGGGAATCCCCGACCCGTCCGGCTCCCAGTACACCCGCGCGAACCCGGGCCGATCCGCCCCCCGATCCAGCCATACCGGCACCGCGTCCCGCGGTAACGGTGGACTGTCGATTTTTTGCGCCGCCTCCACCTTCAACGACGAGCCCTGCCGGGGCATCGGATATCGCAGGGTGGTCCACGTCGTGCCCCCCGCCGATTCCTCGCCGTAAACCACCGCGATCTCTTCCCCCGACAGGCTGATCTCGCAGGAAAACCGGAAGGTCGGCAACGCCAGAACCCGCTGGTCCGGTGGCCATAATTCCCCGCGCGCGGTATACACGACGCGGGTCTCCGGCAACGCCAGCAGTAACCCGGCTTCCCGATCGAACCCCTCGCCCCGCCCCCGATACCAGCATACGCCGCGCGGTGTCACCGTGACGAGATCTTCCCGGCCATCACCGTCCAGGTCGCGCAGCACGCGCCGCCGCGCGCGGGCCTCCTCCCGGGGGATGTCCCAGTTTCCCCCTTCCAGCGGCTGCTCGCCGACCTTTTCCCAGCCTTCGCCCGAATCGGCCAGCCGCCAGCCGGTGATCCGGTCCCGGAAAATCCTCCACAGTATCCCGTTCCGGTCCACGTCGTAAATCCCGCCGCCATCCCCCCCCGGCAACGAGACCTTGCGGCTCCACGCGGCATTTGGCCCCCGGATCCAGGCCTCCTGGTCCAGCAGCAAGTCAGGCAGGCCGTCTCTGTTCAGGTCTGCGAGGGAAAAGTTCCCTCCTACCCGGGCCACTGGTCCCGCGCTGAACCCGGCCCACAACCCGGGAACCTCCACGATGACCCCCGGATCCGCCGCCATCCCCACCAGGCCCGCCAGCCCGAGGAGCAGCCCAAGACCGGCCTGCCTCACGGGGTCAGATCCCCGCGCCGGAACCACAGCACCGCCGCCGCCGGACAGGCCACCATCACCGGAATTGCCGTCACTGCCGCGCGTGCCAGGATCCCCGTCATCGAGGCGTCCACGCCTCGGCACAGGTCGCCAAATCCCTGCCACGCCGATTCCAGGCTCGTCGTGAATACCCAGCCGTCAATCCCCAGCGGATACTTCACCAGTTCCAGCAGCAGCCAGGCCAGCAGCGTCATGGCCGCCGCGGGCCCTGGTTGCCGCGTCACCACGCCCACCAGCAGGGCCACCGCGCATCCCGCCCACAACGCGCACAGCATCGCGCCCAACGCCAGCGCGCCGCTTACTACCAGTTGATCCGACGTAATCAGCACTTCCCCGCCATAGGCCACCCCCGTGGTGTCGCCCAGCAGCCACAACAGCAGCCACGCCGCTCCAAGGGCCAGTCCAGCCATCACCGCCCCCAGCGAAAGCCCGGCCGCGTACTTGGCCAGCAGGTAGTCCGACCGACGAATGGGACGCGTCAACAGCCCCCGCGCCGTGCCGTCCGACAGGTCCGAGGCCGTCCATACCGCCATCCACACCAGCAGCAGCACAAACCCCGGCGTGCATACCGTTGCCGTCATGGCCGTCGCGATGAAATCGTAGTCGCCCCGCCCGTCCCGCGATAGCGGCCGGATGGCCAGTACCGCTCCCGTCATCAGCGCGGGCACCGTCGCCACCGTCCACGCGAAACCGCTGCGGACCATCCGGGCCGCCTCCACGGCCCACGCGCGCCGGAACCGGGACATCATCATGCGCTTACCACCTCCCGGAAATGGGTTTCCAGCGTCTTGCGCGCGGGAATCACCGCCCGAACCTCGAATCCCGCTTCCACCAGTGCCCGGGTAAGTCCATGCGATGTGCCCTCCCCCGAGAGCAGGACCCGGACCAGTCCTGACGGCTCCACCTCCGCGCGATCCGTTCCCGGAAGGGCACGGGCCAGGACAGCAGCCTCCTCCGGTCGGTCAACAAAAATCTCCAGTTCCCGCAGGTTCCACGACAAAAGCCCTGCCGTGTCCGCTACCGACACGATTTCCCCCTGCCTGATGATCGCCACCCGGTCGCAAAGCCGTTCCACTTCGCCCATGTGGTGACTGGAAAACAGGATCGTCACACCGTTCTCCCGGGCCAGCCGGCGCAGGAAATCCAGCACCATCCCCGCGGATTCCACGTCCATCCCCGACGTGGGCTCGTCCAGGATCAGCAGTTCCGGTTCTCCCAGGATGGCCAGGGCCAGGCCCAGCCGCTGCCTCAGTCCCAGCGAAAGCCGTCCCACCGCTACCGGCGCCCACTCTGCCAGCCCCGCCCGGCTTAACGCCCGCTCGGCCGCTTCGGCATCCAGGCCCTTCAACCGCGCGTGCAGCCTTGCCAGCCGCCGCACCGTCAGCCGGACCGGAAACGCTGGACGCTCCAGCAACGCCCCCGTCCGTTCCAGAATCTCCAGCCGGTGCTGGGCAAGATCCAGGCCAAACACGGCCACCCGCCCTGACGTCGGCCGCACCAGCCCGCAAAGGATGCCCAGCGTGGTGCTCTTTCCCGCGCCATTGGGTCCCAGTAGCCCCAGGATTTCACCCCGTCGGACCTCAAAATCGATTCCCCGCAGCGCTTCGGTCCTGCCATACCGCTTTCGGAGACCTTCTACAATCACGCATGCTTCCATCAGGGGGGTAAGTGTAGCACGCGCCCCCCTCCGGCTGCTATACGATGCCTGCCTCGCGCCGGGGCATGCTGCCTTTTCGGGTCCCCCTCCGCCTGGCCGGCACTCAGCGGGACACCCGGAACCGCGCGCCCGTGTCCTCGATCTCGATGGCGATGGCCCGCGAGGAAATGCCGACCAGCCGGGCCCTGGTTCCCGGAATCCGTTCGCCCAGGTACACCTTCTTCAGGTTGATGATGGCCACCGGGTCCGGATTCCCCGGTCCCGCTTCCCGCAACACGTTCAGCCGCAACTCACCCAGTCCGTAACGTTCCTGGTCCGCGAGGGTCAGCCGCGGCAGGGCGTTGACCACTTCGGGATCCACGAATCCCGCGCTCTTCCGGGCGGGTGCCGGGTCCGCGGTGGACGCAACCGGCGCGCGCAACGCCGCGGGCGGATTCACCGGCAAGGGAGGCGGCGCGACTACCGGCGGGTTCCCGGGCAGGGTCGCGGGCGGTGTCAGGCCGTCGCCCGCGCGCGCGTCCGTCACCTTGTCCCCGGACTGGGTCGCCTGGGCAACTTTTACCGACTCCGTGGGCGCGACTGCTTTGTCCGGCTCCGCGGATGCCGCTTGCTCCACGACAGGTGGTTCGCCTGCCGGATCCCCCTCGGCAACAGCCGCGTCGGGCGGAGCAGCATCAACGGGCGATTCGGTCGGGGCAGACATCGGTTCCCGCGGTTTCGGGTCAGCCGCGCGCGGCGGTTCCGGCTGAACCGGAACAGGCTTCGCAACGGACTCTTTCGGCGTCGGCTCGGCGCGGCCAGCGGACCCGGCCGGCTGAGACGGTTTCTCCGGGGCCTGGACGGGCTCGGGGGTCGATACCCCGGCCTTCGCCGGTTCGGCAGGTGCCGACTGCCTGGGCGTGGCCTTTGCCACCGGAACGGTCCTGGGCGCCGGCGTCTCACCCGGTGCCGGTTTCGCTGTTCCAGCCGTGGGCTGGGCCGTGTGGCCGGGGGCCTCGATCACCACGGGCACCGTGTAGGCTTCCCGGGGCGCGGGCTGCTGGCGCGACACCTGGTAAGCCAGCACCACCGCGATCGCCGAGCTGGCCACCGCCGCCAGGGCCAGCAGGGAAATCCCCGCGGTGAGCCACGCCGACAGGCCTTTACCGCCTGCCGCCGGGCGTCGCGCGACACCCCGCTTCCCCGAGGGCGGCTCATAGGCCAGCAGTTTCGCCGCGGCCTCCTCCGGCTCGAAAGGCGCTTCTTCCTTTTCCTCGGTCGCCTGTTCTTCCCGCAACTGCCGGTTGCGTTCTTCTTCGAGCTTGTTGAGCGCGTCGAGAATGGAACTCATGCCGGGTTCTGATCCTTGGGCAATAGGGGCAACGTACTCCACGCGGGCGGGGTCACGCCGGAATCCTCTGCGGACGGTGAAACCGCGGCCGGGGGCGCTGGCGTGAAGACCGGGGCTGGGGGCAACTCCCGCGTTTCCATCGCCGGCCGGTCCGGCCTCGCGGCGTTCTCAGGGCCGCTGTCCGGGATGGGATTCGTGGGCTCCTCGGATGGTTTCGCCGGCGGCAACGGCTGTGATTCGGCTTCCCCGGTTCCTGCCTTCGGGATCGCGATATCGTTCCCGTTTACGGCCGCAGACGAATCCGTTTTCTTCGGAGACGGTAATGGCGCTTCCTGCTTCATCGGGGCGGGCGGAGCGGGAGGCGTGGCAGGAGCAGGGGACGGGGGTGGCGTCACCACCCGCGCGGCCTGTTCCCGGGTGGTCCCCCGGATACCCAGGGCAGGCACGCCATCTCCGCCGGACCAGGCCGTCAGCACGCAACGTACCTGGCGCCCGGCCTTTCCGTCCACCTTCATGCCGGTTTCCGTCTGGATCCCCGCCACGGCCGAGGCCGTTTCAGCATCGTACGTGCCGTGCGCGTTCGTGGGACTCAACCGGCCCAGGCGACGAAGCATTTCTTTCAGTCGGGCCACGGCGGGGCCCTGCTGTCCGGGCAGCAACGGGCCCGCCCCGGGCTCGGGATCCCGCCAGGGCACCAGTGCCTCGTTCGCGTAGGCGTTGCGGAACGCCAGCCGGTCGATTTTCAGCAGGCCATCTCCATCGGGACGTGCCAGGCCCACCGTCTCGCCCTGTTCGTCCGCCCAGACCAGTCCGACCCACATTGTTTTGCCATGCCATTCCACCCGGGCCAGGCAGGGCAGGTTCAGGGCCAGCAACTGCGCCACGCCCGGCCGGAACCACTCGCACGCCAGGCCCCGGTCCTGGAACCAGTGGACCAGGGTTTCCGGGTCTGCGTTCAACGGGGGCGACTCGGCATCCGTCACCCCCCACCGGGCAGCCACCTGCTTACATCCCACCGAGGTCCATGCCGCGGGATCCACCTGGTCCGGCAACCCCGCGCCGGCACGTTCCACGCGCGGTGCCATGCTGCCCAGCCGTTCCAGCAGGGGGGTCGCGCCGGACCTATCCGGCACCGAGGCCGCCACCGCGTTGGGCTGGGCTTGCGGATTATCCGTCCCGGCGGGAACGCCGCGGGCCGCCCACTGGTTCACCGCGTTCAGTTCGTTCGCCAGCCGGTCCAAGGGACGCAGCAGAAAATGCACCGCCGCCAGGGCGACCAGCGCGCCCACCACCAGCGACGGCTGGGGTAACCAGTTTTTCCAGCGCCCTTTTTCCGAGGCCTTGCGCGCGGCCACCTTTTCGCCCTGGATTTCCCGGGCGGCCTGGCGGATAATCGGGGCCGTGATAACGTGGGTTTCTTTCGTGTACCCGATGAGCAGGGCGCGGTCACACAGGGCGTTGATAACCCGGGGCGTGCCGCCCGACAGTCGATAGATTTCCCGGACCGCCTTGCGATCAAAGTGCACCGACGCCCGTTTGCCCCCCGCCACGTGCAGGCGATAGGCAATGTACTGCAGGGTTTCCTTCTGGTCCAGGGGCTTAAGGTGGTACCGCGCGGTAATCCGCTGGTTCAACTGGCGCAACTCGTGCGCCGCCAGTTTTTCAGCCAGTTCGGGCTGTCCGATCAGCACGATCTGGAGCAGTTTAGAGGAATCCGTTTCGAGGTTCGAGAGCAGGCGGATCTGCTCCAGCACCTTCGTGTCCAGATTCTGCGCCTCGTCGATGACCAGCACGCAGTTTTTGCCGCGGGCCGATGCGCTCAGCAGGTGCAGGTTCAGTTCCTCGGTCAGCCCCAGCAGGTTGTCGGCCTTGCTGTCGATCCCGAACTCGGTGTTGATCTTTCTGAGAAGTTCCTCGGGACTGAGAAAAGGATTGAAAATGATGGCGATTTCCGTGTCCCGGTCGAGTTGATTCAGGAGGTTCCGGCAGATGGTCGTTTTCCCCGTGCCGATTTCCCCGGAGATCATGATGAAGCCGTTACGGTTTTTGATCCCGAACAGCAGGTGGGCGAAGGCTTCCCGGTGTTTCTCGCTCAGGTAGAGAAACTTCGGGTCCGGCGTCAGGTTGAACGGCTTTTCCCGCAGTCCGTAGAAGGCTTCATACATCTTGTGGTTTTCCCCATACTGGAGGATTTAACTCTTGACACCATATCATAGCACGGTAACCGAAAAATAGCAATAACTTTAACGTATACGAGCAGCGCGAGAAATCTGTTTTTTATCACTTTATTTTTTCCCATATATTGTGTATGCTTTCAGGGTCAAAATACCCGCGGAGAAAGGCCTGGCGGCTTGCATTCTCCCGAAAAGTTCACCATAATAGAAGATAGTCCGGAGTACGACGTGGAGGCATTGTCCATGCGGGATCCGACCAAGCGCCGGAAACATATCTGGATTCGTCCTATCCTGCCATGCGTCTTGGTAATAATAGGGTGCGGAGCCATGCCACGCACCTGGGGGCAGGATGGATTCTATAACTGGAACGACGTTGCCCCCGCCTACCCCGGGGTAAAACTGGCCACGGTTCGCGTGGAGACGCCGCGACCCATGGACATTTTCTGCCTGCGGGTTGATCTGGCGACGCCGGGCCTGCGGTTCCGCGGCACGGACCGCGCATCCGACTGGGAGGCCAACAACCGGGAAACCATCCGGGAGACCGCGCGAAATTTCATGATCCGACGTCGCCAACTGGGGATACCCATGGTCGTCGCGATCAACAGCAATTTCTTTTCGCCGTGGCCCGCGCCCTGGAATGAGGAAACCCCCTCGGACCTGACCGGACTCGCCGTAACTGAAGGAACGGTAGTATCTCCCGCACAGGGGGGAATGTATTCGCTGGTCGTGTACAGCGACAATTCGGCGGCCATCTTCCCGACCGGTCCTTCCACGCCGCTGGATAACATCCATACGGCGGTAAGTGGATACCGTTGCCTGAACGCGGGCGTGCCGGATCCCTCTGGGGCGGAACTTCATCCGCGAACGGGAGTCGGCGTGTCCCAGGATGGTTTGGTGGTGTACCTGCTGGTCATTGACGGGCGACGTCACGCGAGCCAGGGAGCGACTATCCAGGAAGTTGGCGCCTGGCTGAAACACTTCGGGGCATGGAATGGGATCAACCTGGACGGCGGGGGCTCAACCACCATGGTCCGATGGGTAGCCGGGCTGCACCAGGCCGCGCTGGTGAACAACCCGGTGGGCAATGGCCTGAACTGGCTGGATTTTCCCCCGATCGTGGAACAGACCACCTATGAACCTTCCGAACGTTGCAACGGCAACAACCTTGGCGTGGTGGTCCCACACCTGGACGTGCTGAGCGCGCCGGGCGACATCACCCTGGACGAATACGCCTGCCACACGCTGGAGGTAACGATCACTGGCGCGACCGGCCCGGTGGCCTGCGTGTGGTTCAAGGATGGTCAGCCCCTGCCCGGAGATCCGACCCAGTTGACACTGGAACTGTGCCCCGTTACCACGGACCTGGCAGGGGTATACGAATGTGAAATCACGGATGCTTACATGACCATTCGCACTTCCCCCGCGCGGGTTTCGGTCACGCCCCGACTGCCGCTGTCACCCGGTGGGATGCTAGTGCTCCTGGTCCTGCTGCCAGGGATCGGGGCACGCAACGCGTTCCGCATGGCCACCCGTAGCGGTTGATACATCCCGCATTCACGGAGACGGGTGGATCAGCCGCAGACCACCGTGAACAAACCGTATTCACGGGTGGGTCAGTCGGCGTTTCGCAGTTGGCGGATCTCTTCAGGCTCCAGGGCACGGGCCCACAGGTGGGCATCCTGCACGCGTCCCTGGAACGTTTCACCGGGAAACAGCGGATTGCCTCCCATGGCGATCGTCCGCGCGGCCGATATTACCTGTTCCGGGACCTTAACAGCCTGGCGGCGCTCTCCATCCACGTAAAGGGTAAGGCGGTTTCCCCGCTTGACGGCCGCCACGTGGATCCAGGTGTCCGGCTGGACTGGTTCGCCCGGCGTACCATAGACCGCGCCCGCCTCGAGACGGGCGGACAGCCTTCCGCCCTCAATGGTTACCCGCAAAGGATCATCCAGGCCCGCGCGCCACGCGCTGAAGACCTGTTGCAGCCCCGCACGATCCAGGTTCTCCGGACACACCCACGCGGCAAAGGTATAGTCGGCACGGGGAAACGAAGCCAGTTCATACACGGCCATGCCGGTGCCGTCGAACCGGACCGCCGTGTCTTTTTCCCCGTTTCTGCCTTCGGTGGGGGTGATGCCGTCCGCCCTGACCAGGCGCGCGAACCGGCAGTCCGCGGTGCCCCGCAACGGGGCGTGGAGGAGCAGGCCGTCCGGTCCCTGACAAATGAACGGGTGCTCGGCCGCGGGATCGCACACGATGGTCCGCGCGCCCCCCACGTTTTCCAGCGGGGTACCCGATGGACCGGGCGTGACGATTTTCCAGTAGTAGGTGCCAGGAGCATCGAGCGGCACATCGAGGTTCAGGGTTCCCCCTCGCAGGTCATCCCGCCGTAACACGACCCCCTTGAAATCCGGATCCCTGGCGATCCAGAGTGTACAGGGCGTACGACCATCCGGGGGAATCCAGGCGAAGACCACGGGGCCGGGGCGGGCGGTTTCACCGGCCCCCGGATACAGCAACGCGGCGGGTAGCGGATCCCGGTTAACCGCGGGGAGCCACGCGGCGTAGGCGGTGCCTTCCGCGCCCGCGCTGGCGAAGTCACACAGCAAAAGTTGCTGTCCATCCGCCGCGGTCACGCTCCACAGCCCCATCGGAGGATGTTCACCCGGCCATGCTGCCGGTTGCGTCGGGATGTTCACGGGCTTGAAATCCGCGGCATCAACCGGCGGCAGGGCATCCAGTTCCAGGGTATTTCTTCCGGTGTCGAAGGCCAGCAGGACCGGTCCCCAGAAAAACGCCGCCCGGCCCTCGTACATCGGCCCGCGACCCGGCCAATGGCGAGGATGCATGTCAAACCGGATGGTGAGAAGGGTTTCCCCTTCCCAGGACCGTTCCAGCAGGTAATACGTACCGGGCCTGGGGGGATCCTGAATGGCCTCGTTAATCCGGAGTTCGGTCTCGCGAGACCACGCGGGGATACGCAGTCCCAGGGAAAAACGCGGACGCGCTCCCTCGTAGCGCACGCGCAGGCGGACGGTGTCACCGAGGGGGTAATCTGTCTCCTGCACCAGGGTCAGGGCGCCTCCATCCGGCTGTTTCAGCGAGATCTCGCCAGGGCCATAGTAATTGACATACACGCCCTTGTCGTCACGGGTGACCGCCCAGTCCCGCACCAGGCCCAGGGCGCGGGGAGCGTTCACGCTGCAGCAGTTCAGTTCGGGCGTGCCGACCCGGTACTGAAAGTTGATGTGGTGATAGGAGGGAACGCGCACACCGTTCAGGGGGGTGTCGTAGGTACACCAGCTGCCCGAGGGATGTTGAGCTGCCATGGCCTGGTTGAGGGTGGTCAGTTCGAGTTCATCGGCCACGGTGGCATCGCCGGTAAGGCGCAGAATATCGACCGTCAGCGCGAGCCACGCGACGGAACAGCAGGTTTCGATGGAGCCGGGATCAAAGATACTGCCATGGGCGGACTCGGCCGTGGAAAACGCGCCCGAAGGGTGGCGGTCGTACTCGCGCAGGCTGCGCCAGAGATGGATGGCGGCATCCCGGTAACGGGATTCACCGGTGATCCGGAACATCTCCACAAAACCCTGAACGGCGTGCAGGCTTTCCCACCGCGTCCCGTTCCGGGGGAGCTGCCAGTAGGGCACGCCGGACGCCCCGAGGTTCAGCCAGTCCCCGGACCGGGCCATGTCCTCCACGATCCGGTGGGCCAGGGCAAGGTAACGGGGCTCTCCAACGCGACGATACATCATGGCGATCCCATGGAGCAGGGCAAAATTGACCTCTGGCGAGCCGGCATCTATAGGACGACGGTCGCCCGTGGCGTAAAGGTCGCAGATGCCGTCGGCTATCCGCGCGCACAGGTCGAGGGCCTGCTGATCCCCCGTGTCGTCGTACCAGGCCAGCAGACCCAGCACCAGGTGGTAATGGCCCCAGAGGTCCCAGTAGCCCGTCCAGTGCTCGTGGGCGCGCCAGGGGCCAAGGTACCCGTCGGCGTCTTGGCAGGCCGCCAGTTTCGCCACGAAACTCCGCAACAGGAGGTCAAGACGCGGATCATCGACCATCCCCCGGGACAACACGGCGGACGTGAGAAACTTACCCGCGAATTCCCCCGCCCACGGAACCATGTCGGCATAGGGCCAGACGCGGTCGCGACGGGCGAACATGTTCAACAGACCAGGGTTCGCGGAAGGTACCCGCAAGGTCCAGTGTTCGAGGTTGGCCTGGATTCTGGCACCCAGTTCACCCCCAAGGCGTAACCGCGCGCCCGGGATGGTATCCATCACCAAGGTTCCCCTGGGTATCACCGCGTCCGCGAACGCCCCGGAAACCCCGATCACCGCGCCCAGTGACAGGCACCACCACGCCAACCATCGCATATGCACCGATCCTTTCCCTGTCAGGCGGCACAGGAACTCACGAGGCTTCACCCCGAAGACGCGCCAGCGCGCACCCCGCGCAGCCGATCACGCCCGCGTCTTCGCCCAGTCCCGCCGGCACAATTGTACAGCGGTTTCCCGGCACCTCGAAAGCGTTCGCCCGCGTCACCCGCCGGACGGTGTCGAACAGCAGGTCACCCGCCGCGATCATGCCTCCGCACAGGACGATCCGCTCAGGGTTGAGCGCGTTGACCATGCTGGCGCACCCCAGGCCAAGCCACGTGGCCGTCTCCTCGAAGACCCACCGGGCATAGGCGTCGCCCGTCGCGGCAGCCTCGTAGATCAGGCGACCGTCCAGACGATCGGGATCGCCGCCGGTCATGGTTTTCAACGCGGTCGTTGCGGTATCCCAGCCCTCGCGGGCCGTCCGGACCATACCCGTGACCGAGGCGTAGGCCTCGAGACACCCCCGGGATCCGCATCCACACAGGCGCCCATCGCGATGCACCTTCAGGTGCCCCAGTTCGGCGGCGGTACCGTCGATGCCGCGGAGCAACCTGCCGAAGACCACGATTCCCCCACCCACGCCGGTGCCGAGGGTAAACACGACGATGCTCTCGTGGCCGCGGCCCGCGCCCATCCAGAACTCCCCGTAACAGGCGACGTTGGCATCATTGTCCACGAAACAGGGCACGCCGAGGCGTCGGGCCATTTCATCGGCCAGGGGGACGTCCTTCCAGCCGGGCAGGTTGGGCGGACTGTACACGACGCCCGTCTGCCAGTTCATGGGCCCCGGCGCGCCGAATCCCGCGGCCAGCACGTCGGACACGCGCAGCCCCGTCCGTCCGAGCAGATCCCGCGCCGCTTCCGCCATCACGTCCATAACGGCTTCCGGGCCTTCTTCCGCGCGGGTGGGCCGGGAGTCTTTCGCCAGCAGTTTCCGGTCTTCCGTAACGAGGGCGGTCTTGACGTTGGTACCGCCCAGATCCACACCGATCACCACGTGAGCCATGATTAATCTTCCCCTTTTTCCGGCGTAGCCGCCGGGATGGTCGCGATCTCGCGCACGTATTCCAGGGCCCGGCGCAATCGCTCGAGCGCAGTTTCACGCCCAAGCAGGCGGGTCAGTTCGTAGAGCCCTGGCCCGACCGGTTTTCCGGTCAGGGCAAGCCGGGCGGCGTTCACCACGCTGCCGATCTTCGCGCCGACGGCTTCGGCCTCGGCCTGAAAACGTTCCTTCAAGGCGTCAACCGACCAGGGTTCGGCGGCCGTCACGGCGCGCCGGGCCGCTTCAAGCCACGCCGCCGAATCGGGCTGGGCGAAGAACTTGCGGGCCGCTTTTTCATCGTAAGAGGTGACGTCACGGAAAAAGAAATCGACGTAATCGACGATATGATTCAGCGTGGGGATCTTTTCCTGGCAGATGGCGGCCATTTCGGTGAGCCACTCGGGTGAACGAGTGTCGGGATCCAGGCCCGCGGCGCGGAGGATGGGCAGAACCCGGTCGCGCAGGTCCCCGGGCGCGAGGCGCCGGATGTGCTGCCCGTTGAGCCAGTCCAGCCGGGCCCGGTCGAACCGGGCGGGGGACTTGTTGAGGCGGTGAATGGTGAACAGGCGCACCAGTTCGTCGCGGGTGAAGAATTCGCGCCCCTCTTCTTCCGGCGTCCATCCGAGCATGACCACGTAATTGATAATGGCTTCGGGCAAGTATCCGGCGTCGCGCCAGTCGAGCACGTTGGCCCCGTGCATGCGCTTGCTGTATTTCTTTCCGGTTTCGTCGAGCACCATGGGCAGGTGCGCGAACGTGGGCACGGGATAGCCCAGCGCTTCGAAGAGCATGATGTGTTTCGGGGTGTTGGTCAGGTGGTCATCGCCGCGGATGACGTGGGTGATTTTCATGTGGGCGTCGTCGGCCACGACTGCAAGGTGGAAAATCGGGTCGCCGCTGGGACGCAGGATAATAAAGTCGTCAAATTCGCGGTTGTCAAAACGGACTTCGCCCTGGACGAGGTCGCACACAATGGTTTCTCCTTCGTCCGGGGTTTTCAGTCGGATGGCACAGGGTTCGCCGGAGGCCATGCGGCGGCGGGCCTCTTCCGGGGGAATGGCGCGGCAACGGCCACTGTAACGGTAGGGACGCTTTTCGGCCATGGCCCGTTCGCGATCGGCCTCCAGCGTTTCCTTGGAGCAGAAGCAGGGATAGGCCTTGCCTTCCTCCAGCAGGCGGAACGCCTCGCGGCGGTGCATTTCCCTGCGGAGGCTCTGACGATACGGACCATACGCGCCTTTTTCGGGCACGCCGCCAAAGGCCGGACCCTCGTCCCAGTCGATACCCAGCCAGCGGAATCCTTCGCACATGGCTTCCACGAAGGCTTCATCGGTCCGTTCGGCGTCGGTGTCTTCGAGACGCAGCACGAAGACCCCACCCTGGGACCGCGCGAACAACCAGTTGAACAGGGCGATTTTCGCCGTTCCGATATGCAAAAACCCCGATGGACTCGGGGCGACGCGACAACGCACGGACATGGCATAACTCCATTCAACGTAAGGTGTTGTGAGGATACAGCATATCACGGCGGGCTAACGGCGCGCCATACCGCGCGGCAGGGATCGAATCGCTGGAAACGGCACATGGACTTGCAAAACCGGGCGGCCTTCTGCTACTATTTCGGGCGATTGATCCGCGGTAGCTCAGTCGGTAGAGCGGGTGGCTGTTAACCACTAGGTCACAGGTTCGAGTCCTGTCCGCGGAGCCAAAATTCAATCCGCTGATTTCAGCGGTTCTCGTTTAACGCAAGACCCCGTGGGGTGATCCCCTCGGGGTCTCGTCGTTTCCGGCGTGCCCACGCCGACTTACGCCCGCCCGCACATTTACCCTGATTCTCCGTTTCGAAGCCCTCAGTCCGGGGGCCGGGTGCAACCCTGGGGGCTGCGGGCGCTCATCGAAAATGTCTTTTCCGAATTCTCCCGTTCTCCGTTTTTCGAATCGCCTTGTTTAACGGCCCGGCTGCATCCGGACACCCGTTTCGACATTTCGAACTCCCCTCCGGTAGGTATCTGCCGAAAGCCGGATCAAGTGGTCCGGCGCAAGCGGATTACCAGACAGCGGGAACAGCCGTGAGATCGGAGACCGTTGTGGGTGCCGGCGACATCGCCCTCGGGCGGTGTCGAACGGGCTCCAACGGCCTTCTCGATGACCGGCCTATCCAGTCCCGCGGCATCCATCACGGAACCCTTCCTCGGCCTCCCGCAAAAGGAGGACCGGATGCCGGCCAACGAACACGTCCCAATCTCTCTCGACGAGGTGATATCGGAGATCGCCGCGATCCTGGCCCGGGGTTACATGCGCCATCGAAACGGACGCCGAATCGCCCCTGATTCCGGCAGTGGGGCAGAGCATGTAGCGCAAGTTGAAGAATCTGATGCGTTTACGGAGAAACGCCTTGATATTCCGGGCCACTGAAGCCTTCATTCATTCACGAGTTAACGCCCTGAGATTGCGGCGCGGACGGGCCGCCCGCAGGGCGAAGCCCATGAACCAAGGAGGTTTCGGATGGAAGCAACAACGTATCAAGAGGTCCAGGGGCTCTCCCGGATGACCGTCGGAGAACTCCGGGACAAGTACCTCGAGGTCTTCGGAGAAGAGACCCGCTCCTACCACAAGGAGTTTCTTCGCAAGCGAATCGCCTGGCGCATTCAGGCTCTGGCGGAGGGTGACCTTTCGGAGCGGGCCCGGCGCAGAGCTGAGGAACTGGCCAATGACGCCGACCTGAGAACGCGGTCTCCGCGTGATCCGGTCGCCTCGGGTTCCGCCGAGGTCAAGGCGAGAACGGCGACCAGCCGCATATCCCCGTCGCACGACCCGAGGCTGCCGCTGCCCGGGACTCTGCTCGCCCGCGAGTTCCAAGGTCGCGACATTGTGGTCAAGGTACTCGACAACGGCTTCGAGTTCGACGGCCGACGGTACAAGTCCCTCTCAGCCATCGCCAAGGAGGTCACCGGGAGCAAATGGAACGGGTTCCTCTTCTTCGGTATCGCCGATGCCGCGACCAAGGGCGGGAGCCGCAAACCCGAGAGGAGGAACGAATGAGCAGAAACAATAACCACGGCCGGGGAGAAGCCCTGGAGTCGACATCAAGAACCAACGGGACGATCCGCTGCGCCATCTACACCCGCAAGTCCACAGACGAGGGGCTGGAGCAGGAGTTCAACAGCCTCGACGCACAGAGGGAATCCGCGGAAGCCTATATTGCGAGCCAAAGACACGAGGGATGGGTGTGCATCCCGGATCGGTTCGACGACGGCGGCTTCACCGGCGGCAACATGGATCGGCCCGCCCTCAAGCGGCTCTTCGCCGGCATCGAGTCGGGCGGCATCGACTGCGTGGTGGTCTACAAGGTGGACCGTCTGAGCCGGTCCCTTCTGGACTTCGCCCGCATGATGGAGCTCTTCGACAAGCACTCCGTGAGCTTCGTCTCGGTCACCCAGCAGTTCAACACGACCAGTTCCATGGGGCGTCTCACGTTGAACATCCTTTTATCTTTTGCCCAGTTCGAGCGGGAGATCATCTCGGAGCGCACCCGCGACAAGATGTCCGCCGCCCGGCGCAAGGGCAAGTGGGTCGGCGGGATGCCGGTTCTCGGGTATGACGTCGACCCGAAAGGCGGCAGGTTGATCGTCAACGAGGACGAAGCCGTACAGGTCCGGGGGATGTACCAGCTCTACCTGGAGCACAAAGCCTTGATCCCTGTCGTTCAGGAAATCGAACGACGCGGCTGGAAAAACAAGCAGTGGACGACCAAGAAGGGTCAGGATCGCGGCGGAAAGCCTTTCACCAAGAACAGCCTCTTCCGGCTTCTGACCAACGTGATTTACACCGGCAAGGTCGATTACAAGGGAACCATATACAACGGCGAACACGACGGAATTGTCGACGTCGATCTTTGGCAGCGGGTGCAGGATGCTCTCCGACGGAACGGCAGCACCGGAGGAAAAGAGGTGCGCAACAAATACGGAGCGCTGTTGAAGGGACTGCTCTACTGCGCTCCCTGCGGCACGGGGATGGTGCATACGTATACGGCCAAGGACAACGGCAAACGGTATCGCTACTACGTCTGCCTGAACGCGCAACAACGAGGCTGGGCGTCCTGTCCGACCAAGTCGCTCAACGCGCACGAGATCGAGACCGCGGTGGTCGAACACATCCGAGGCATAGGCAGGAATGAGGAAATCATCGCAGCGACGGCTGCAAAGGTTCGGGAAGAGAGCGGCAAGCGCATGGTGGAACTGGAAACCGAACAACGCGGCCACGAACGTGAACTCAAACGGCTGCACACCAGAGTCCAGAAGCTGGTGAGCGAGTCCTTCACCGCCGCCTCGAACGGAGGGGCGGCCATGGACCAGCTCGCCGACCTTCAGGATCGGATTCGAACCATAGAACAGCGGATGACCACCATACGCGAAGAGGTCATCGCCATCCAGAGAGAAACCGTTGACGAAGGGGAAATGGCCCGGGCGCTGGCGGTCTTCGCCCCGGTTTGGGAGTCACTGTCCCCCCGAGAACAATCACGGATCGTCCGACTCCTCGTCGAGCGCGTCGGTTATGACGGGCGGGACGGTAGAGTGACCGTGACCTTCCGCTCAGCGGGAGTCAAGGCGCTGTGCAGCGAGGCCGACATCCGCAGTCGGGAGGTGTCCGCATGAAAAATACCGCATCCGACGGAACGGGACTGAGCCGGCTGGAGATCTCCTTCAGTTTCAAACCCAAGAACCGCAGGAAAAGCGACAACCATCCACACGAGGTAGACCGAACCATCGAGCCGGGGAATCTGCCCCGCATCTCTAAGCTGATGGCATTGGCAATCCGCTTCGACGGTCTGGTCCGGCGCGGCGAAGTGCGGGACTATGCCGATTTGGCCAGGCTCGGCTATGTGACGCGCGCACGCATCACCCAGATCATGAACCTGCTCAACCTGGCTCCTGACATCCAGGAGGCGATTCTCTTCCTGCCCCGGACGGTCAAAGGGCGTGACCGGCTTCGGGAGAAAGAGGTCCGTCCCATTGCTGCAGTTCCCCACTGGTCGCGTCAACGAAAGATGTGGGCAAAGCTGACCGCCGAGCGGATGAGCTGACGATCCTGCCCAAGGCAACTGGCAGCCTATCTATCCCCCCGTTCGATCGCCGATCTCTCTTCTCATTCCCGCCGGCAATTCCCCAAACCTCCTGATTCATGTACATTTTTCTATTGACCTGACGCCTATCAGGTCGTATAATATCAGCACGTAACGTGGCCGTGGATCGCCCACCATTTCGCGGGATACATCCAGTGAACGAGCCGTTCTGGCGGTCATTTTGAAAGCCATCCGCGGATAGCAGCAAGTTTGTGGAGCCTGATCCCACCGTAGAGATAAGCAGGTAAGAAAGAGATAAGGAGCAATGAAATTCACAGGATTCAAACCCGGGGTGCCTGCCGCATTAGGAGCGGCGCTACTCTTCGGTGGTGGCACCCCGCTTGCGAAATTGTTGCTACATGGCGGCAATCCGTGGCTGTTGGCCGGCATCCTCTATCTTGGATCAGGTTTAGGCATCACTCTCTATCGTATGGTTCGCCGTATGCATGCCGGCAAACTGGAACATGAGGAATGGCGGTGGTTTGCAGGTGCGATTCTTGCCGGGGGTGTGGTCGGGCCGGTGTTATTGATGTTCGGACTTTCGGGGATGCCAGCCTCCGGCGCATCGCTACTACTTAATACAGAAGGAGTGTTCACGGCGCTTCTGGCATGGTTTGTATTCAGAGAGAATTTCGACCGTCGCATTGCAATAGGGATGATCGCCATTGTCTCGGGCGCCGCTGTAATAAGTTGGCCGGAAGACGCTCATTTCTCCGCGGTCTTACCGGCCCTGGCGGTTGTGGGAGCTTGCCTGTCATGGAGCATCGACAACAATCTGACGTGCAAGGTATCGCATATCGATGCAACGTGGATCGCTTCCGTTAAAGGCCTTGCGGCAGGTGGAGTGAACATATGTATCGCCCTCGTACTGGGTGCGGACTGGCCGCCGTTGCCCAGCATGGCGGGAATGCTACTTGTCGGCTGTTTTTCCTATGGCATTAGCCTGATTCTTTTCGTGGTTGCACTGCGCCATGTTGGAACAGCCAGGACAGGTGCCTATTTCTCTATCGCTCCGTTTTTTGGAATGGCATTGGCAATCCCGCTTCTGGGTGAAGCGGTCGACGCACGTTTGATCATCGCTGGAACACTCATGGCATTGGGTATCTGGCTGCATTTGACCGAACGACACGAACACGAGCATGTGCACGAAGCGAAGGAGCATGAGCATGAGCACGCCCACGATTGTCATCACCAGCATGAGCACGGCGAGGGGAGCCAGCCTGTAACCAATCATAATCATCGGCACTATCACGCGCCATTGGAGCATATTCATAACCATTTCCCTGATACCCACCACCGGCACGCCCATTGAACATGCCATTAGCAGAGGGTTGAGGATACATATGAGTCAAAGACCGCGAGGCAGACGCCCCGTTCATGAAATAACCGAGCCGCAACGCCGTACATTGAAGGAGATCCGCCTCTTCACGAACCGGCGGGGGTTCCCCCCGACCATGAAGGAACTCGCGGACATCCTCGGCATATCGCACGCCAGCGCCCACGGCCAGGTGAGCCAGCTTGTCCGCAAGGGCTATCTGAAGCGCGAACCCCGGAAGGCTCGTGGAATTGCGATTGTCCGCGAACCCGAGGACGACATCCCCGATCTTGTGGCCGTCCCCATCGTCGGCCGGGTGGCGGCCGGCCAGCCCATCTTGGCCGAGGAGAACATCGTCGGAGAGGTGCTGGTCGAAGGCGGGATCGCCCGGGCAGGCCGGTGCTTCGCCCTGGAAGTGACCGGAGACAGCATGGTGGACGCCGGAATCCGGGAGCGTGACTTGGTGGTGGTACGACAACAGCCCGTGGCGGAGAACGGCGACATTGTTGTCGCGTTGTTGGAGGACGAGGCCACGGTGAAACGGCTTTTCATCCGTGACGAGAGAATCGAATTAAGGCCGGAGAACCCGAACCATCGACCGATCCCGGTGGGACCCGACGACGGGCTCCGCATCCTCGGCAAGGTCGTCGCCGTCAGGCGGCCCAGCTCGAACACTCAAACGCCGGGGACGGCCTGGCAATAAGAAGCAAGGAGGAAATAACGAATGGCAACGTACAATCTCAGGCGTTTTGCCCATGCCGACGGCCTCAAGGCCATCGCGCGTGAGCATCTATTGGCTCTGCTGAACCCTCACAAGCCCTACTTCGACGGCCGAGGATTGACGTTGCCGTCGCCGTCCGCCTCCGACGGCATCGACTACGACCAACTCGTCAATGTGCTCATGAACCCGGATACGGACACGCCGAAGGGCCTGCTCGACGCACTCTACTTCGTGCATGAGATGGCCACGCCCGAAGCCATGGACGTCCTCCTCCAAGAGGCGGAGAACAATGGCATCTCTCTCGACGGGAACCCGGACCCCACCGCGGCCGACGTGGCCGTTCAGGTCTACCTGCAGAACAAGGACCTTCTCGAGCGCAAGCACGCCGAGCAGTACCTTTTGAAGCCCCGCTCCTTCGAGTATTTTCAGACCGATACACATCCGATCCCCAAGTTCAAACCGCCGACAGCGAAAGCGCTCGTGGCTCTGGAAAAGGACCTCGACGATTGGTTCGAGAAGAAGAAGCGCGGCAGGGGATCGAAGGTCTTCGTTTACCCCAAGAAGGATTCCGTGTGGTTTCTGGTGCGTCACGGTGATCCGTTGCGGCGTGAGGGCAGCCTCGACGGCGGTCAGGCTTCGAGCGTCTTCTACCGTCCAGAGAAATACGACGTGCTGGTTTACGAACCGACCATCGGCGAGATTCGAATGCACGCTTGTGGAAAAGGGGAAAAGGACCTCTTCCGCCGGCAGTTCGGCCGCCATGTGTTCAGCAAGGAGGATTTCTTCCCTGAGACCGGCAAATACACGCTCGAGCCGCTCCGGACCGACGGAGATGCCTCCGTCATTTGCACGGACGTGGACGGCATGGAATGGGTGCGGCTCAAGGAGATACAGTTTTTCTGGGGCGGCGCGGAGAAGGAGACCGAGATACGCAAGGCCAACGACGTGTTCGCCGCCTACGCCGGGCGCGGCCGCACCATGCCCCAGAAGGCACGGATCATCCGGGCGAGCTTTCAGGTGAAATTCACCGACTCCAAGACGGCCCGGACCGTGACCATCCGCCCATCGAACATCGCCCAGTACACCAGGGACAGTGACGCCTCCGTGGTCGAAGACTGGCTCACCAAGCGCGGATTCATCCTTGCCGAGCAGGAAGACGATGAGGAATAGGCCGACCGGATTCTGGCAGACACTTGAAACCGTTCCCGGCGCGGCCGCGGTGGATGCCGAGTGGAAAGCCCGGTTCGGGAACGATTATGGGACGGCGAAGGCCTTCCTTCGTCCGAACGGCAAACTGGCGTCTTCACATCCCTGCATGGTTCAACGCGGCTGTGGCTGTGAGCACGAAGTGGTCGTGCACGGTCCGGAGGACATTGTCGCCGTCTGCAGGTGCGAACGTGGATGCGAGACTTTTGTCCTGCAGCGATCCGACATCGTGGTCTATGAGCTGGATCGTCCGACTCTCGACACGGCGCTCGCCAAGGTCTTCGACCTGATCGCAGAAACCGACGCGGGAACCGATCTTCCCGGAACGACGCGCATCGGCGTTTACTCTCCATATGCCGGATACCGTTTCCCGGTCTACCTGACCATCCAGATCGAACCCGACGATTTCAGCGAGGCAGTGGATGGTCTCCTGGGGAGGAATAGCACGCCGTTCATTCTCTTGTCTCCCACACGGGAACTCTGCTCCGCGAAGGCGGAGAAGCGGCTGACCGACAAGCGGTCTGGCTTCGTGTCCCTGTCGGAAAGCGTTGCCATCGGTGACAAGCGACAACTTCGGCTTCTTCGTCCACTCGATGAAGTCCTGGCCCAATTCCGCAGTTCCAATCTTCCATCGCCGAAGGAAGGAGACTCCATGGTCTTCTTCCCCACACCACCGGATGCAACCTGGAGAGACGTATCGATCCGCTTCAAGGACGGGCATACCGTCTCGGTCAAAGCGAAAACGGCCGGAGGCGTGTTCAATTACACGCAGATGGGCATGGCCAACAAGAAGAACGGCGATCCCACCGTTCAATGGGATCTGCTCAAGACCTTCGCCGAGGAGCGAGGGGTTCTTGACTGGACCAGCAATAAGGCAGACCGGAAAAACCAGAAACGCCGCGAACTCCTCGCCGCCAACCTGCGCGACTTCTTCCGCATCGAAGGCGATCCCTTCCGCCTGACGGATGACGGAAAGGGCTGGCAGGCACTCTTCCTCATCTCCCCCGACGAATAGTCTGTTCTCCGAGTCAGCGAAATTTCGCTGGGCATCCGGAAAAAAAATCAAAAAAGTTTCCTCTCTGTAGCTCAGGTATTCGCCTGAAATATCAGCATTTTCCTGCCCATCGCCATCGACGTGCCGGGCCGTTCCGCCCCTCTGATCGAAATTTCGCCAAAGAGGGGTGACGGTCCGGCGAGACCCTCACCCTGGAAGAAACGCCCGGATGATCCGGGTGAACGCCCCCTGGGAGGTCCATTCGCCGGACCCGCCTCCCAGGGGGCTTTTCGTTGATGCGCCCAAGTGCGCGAAAGGAGGTCCGGTATGACGGATGTCGTGACAAAGGCGGCCCTGACTCCTGCCAGGAAACGCCTGGTCGAGCTGATGCAGGAGATCAACTACGGGCGGATCGAGGGACTGCGCGTCCAAAACGGCGAGCCGGTCTTCGATCCCCCGCCCACCGTGCTGCGGCTGTTTCTGTTCGGCAAGGACAACGGACCGAACGAATCCCGCGGCAACGACGGCTTCGCTCTGAAAAAGAAGGTGGCGGAGCTGTTCGAGGTCTTCGACCGGGAGCGTTCGCTCTCGATCCAGGAACTCATGATCGACAACGGATTACCCGTCCGCATGACCGTGGCGGACGCGGTCCGGGTCTGATTCAGACCCGGCCATAGAGCACGGTCCATCACCAGACAACAGACTGGCCGCAGAGCGGAGGTCGTTGTGGGTGTCGCCGATACCGGCGTACTCGCAACACCTCCGCTCGCTTCGTTTAGAGCGGTCGTCCCGGCATAGGTCGACACCCACACGAGCTCCTCCTCGGCCCCGAGGAGGCTCAGATGGGTTTCGACAAACGCTACGAAGGAATCGACGAGTATGCCGTTCAGATCATCAAGTACAAGGCGAGACAACTGGTCGGACGGGTGGGCTTCACCGAGTCTGACCGCGAGGACCTGGAGCAGGAGATGCTGATGGACCTGCTCCAACGCCTGCCCAAGTACAACCCCGACCGCGCCCAACGCAACACCTTCATCGCCCGCGTGGTGGAACACAAGATCGCCACCATCATCGAGGCGCGGAAGGCCGGCCTGCGGGATTACCGGCTCTGCAATTGTTCGCTCAACGACCGCTTGGAAGACGAGGAAGGCGGCTCCGTCGAGCGCATGGAGACCATCGATCAGGAGGATTACCTGCGCCGCACCGGCAGACTTTCACGCCCTGCCTCCGAGTTGCGCGATCTCTCCCTCGACGTTCGCAAGGCAATCGAGAAACTTCCGCCCGAGCTGCGTGAGCTGTGCCGCCGTCTCGATACCGACACCGTCACGGAGATCTCCCGCGACACCGGGGTTCCGCGGGGGACGATCTACGAGTCCATCAAGAAGTTGCGCGCGATCTTCGAAGACGCCGGTCTGAGGGACTACCTCTGATCGTCCGACGGTCCGGGTCCGCCTCCGGTAGGTATTGACCGGGTCGGATGCATGGAAGGCGTCCGAGAGGTCGCCGAAAGCATTCGGCCCGGGCGCGCCCTCCAACAGACCTTACTGAACGGAACGGAGGCAAGATCATGAACCGAGAACTTTACCGATACAACTTCGACTCCAAGGTCCCGATCCGGGACATCGAGGAGTCTCTGCTCCTGGCGGTGCTCGCCGCCGAGAGCCTTCACGGTCGGTCGCTGGTTCGGCTGGACGCGTCCTTCTGCCTGGATTCGCACAAGCGCTCCTGCGTCGTGGATGCAGCGACCGAGGTCGGCCGCGCCATCGCCCGCATCTTCACCGGTTTTCTCACCCGAGAGTTCGGCGAAGAGGCTTTCCAAGTCGAACGCGTGGGTGACGGCCCGGTGATCGGCCCCGAACTCAAAGCCACGGGGGCCGCCTGATGGAATCGAAAACGACCACCACCTATTCGATGTGGAGCCTGTTCCGCAATTGCCGCAAGGCATGCGAGTGGCGCTACATCCAGGAACTGGTTCCCCTGGAACGGGACCACAACCTGGCCTTCGGCACGGTGATCCACAAGTGCCTGGAGATCTGGCACGGCGGCAGGGACCTGGGGGCCGTCCTCGATTTCATCGACCGGACCTACCCCAACCGCGCACAAGAGGAGGACCAGAAGCGGGACTGGCACCTGGCCGCAGCGATGATGAAAGGCTACGCGGCCTGCTATGCGAGCGAGGAATTCGATGTCGTCGTCCTCGAAAAGACCTTCGAGGGGGGCATCGTCAACCCGGCCACCGGCGCTTCATCCAGAAGCTTCGTGCTGGCCGGAAAGGTCGACGGCGTCGTCAGGATCGGCGACGAGCATTTCCTGATCGAGCACAAGACCGCCTCGCAGGTGGATGCGGACTACCTGGAGCGGCTCTGGACCGACTTCCAGATCGTCCTTTACTCCCGCTACGTGGAACAGACGCTCGGCATCCGCATCGCAGGTGTCCTCTACAACATCCTGGTCAAGGCCCGTCTGCAACAGGGACGCGGTGAAACCGAAGCCGAGTTCGAGGCGCGGCGGGCCGATCTGATCGCAAAGTCCAAGACCGGCAAGAGCAACGCCAAACGCAGACTGACGGAGAGCGACGACGAGTTCCAGGCACGGCTGGCCGCCAAGTACACCGAGCCGGGCATGTTCCATCGGGAGATGCTTTATCTCTCCCGTGACCGGTTCGAGAACCTGCAGTCCGAACTCTGGGAACTGACCCAGGCCTTTCTCGACGCGCGCCGACGCGGCGTCTTCTACCAGAACACCGCCTTCTGTTTCCACTACCGCCGGTCCTGCGCCTATTTCCCGCTCTGCCGCGCCGACGGCAGCCCGAACGTCATCGAGAACTTTTACCGCAAAGTCCCCCCGCACGAAGAGCTGCGGGACGAGACCTCGTTCGAAGAGGCTTCGGCTTTTTGAGGCCCCATAGAAAAGGAGAACCGACATGTTGCCTACGAAGAAAAGTCCCCCCAAGCAGGATCACGCCGATCTCACGGTGCTGGTATACGGCCCGAGCAAGATCGGCAAATCGACCTGGTGTTCCCGGTCCGAAGGCGCGCTGTTTCTCGCCACCGAACCGGGGCTGAATTCGCTGGATGTCTTTCAGGTCCCCATCAGGAACTGGGAAGAGTTGCTTACCGCCTGCGGCGAAATCGCCGAGGGCAAACATCCTTTCAAGACCGTCATTCTCGACACGGTCGACAACGCCTACCGGATGTGCAGCGATTACATCTGCACGAAATTCAAGATCGAACACGAGTCCGATCTCGGCTACGGCAAGGGCTGGGCGCTGATCAACAACGAGTTTCACCGTGTTCTGACCAAGCTGGCCTTCCTGCCCTATGGACTTTTCCTGGTCTCCCATTCCCAGGAAAAGGAAATCGAGACGCGGACCGGCAAGTACATCCGCATCATCCCGACGCTCCCCGACAAGGCCCGCAAAATCGTGCTGGGCATGGTCGATTTGATCCTCTTCTGCGATCTGGAAGTGACGAGCGACGAGAGCGGCAAACCGGTCTACCGCCGCGTCATGCGCACCAAGCCCAGCCCCCACTACGAGGCGGGCGACCGCACGGGACGGCTTCCCGACACCATCGACCTCAATTTCCAGGCTTTCATTGAAGCGTTCAACAGGCCGGCGGCCGCGCCGAGGGCGAGTGCCCCGCGGTCGGTGCCGGCACCGGGGGACGGGCAGGACAAGAAGCCCGCACCCGCCGGTAAATAAATCCCATAGATGGAGGAACAGACCATGCAGAACGAAGACTACGGACATTTCGACGAGCCTCGCGGCCACGAGGACATCGACCTCGCGCAGTTCGACGACGATTTCGCACATGCCGAGGTCGAGGAACGCGAGTTCGAGACCATCCCGGACGGCAAGTACCAGGTGAACGTCGAGCGGGTGGAGCTGACCCGGGCCCAGACCTCGGGAAACCCCATGCTCAAGTGGACGCTGCGCATCCTCGCCCCGAAGTTCCGGGGAAGACTCCTGTGGCGCAACAACGTCATGGCCACCCGCGAGAACATCAAGTGGCTCAAGACGGACCTGCACACCTGCGGGTTGAACCTGGACAAGCTCTCCGAGCTTCCGGCCAACCTGGAGAAGCTCATCAACGTCAAGCTCGAGATCACCAAGCGCACGCGCGGCGAGAACGAGAACGTCTACATCAACCGGCGCATCGTGCTCGAAGACGGCGGAGACGAATACGACTCGGCGGCGCGCAACGCCCTGGCCCCGTTCTGACGTGAACCGGGTCACCGTCGTCGTCGACACGCGGGAGCAGGAACCCTACACCTTCGAATCCGGTTGCACGGAGGTCGTCCGCCGCGTCCTCCCCGCCGGGGATTACTCCGTCGAAGGGCATGAGGATTCCGTGGCGGTGGAGCGAAAGACTCTCGAGGATTTCGTCTCCACCGTCATCCGTTCCCGCAAGCGGTTCACCAGGGAGCTGCGCCGTCTCTCCGAGTACGACGCCGCGTGCGTCGTGGTGGAAGCGGACCTCCGGGACATTCTCGGCGGCCGCTACCGCTCCGGAGCGCACCCCAACGCCGTCCTGGGAGCACTGCTTTCCATCGTCGTCGATTTCGGTATCCCGGTGTTTTTCTGCTCCGACCGGCAGGCTGCCTGCCGGTTTGTGGAGGGATTTCTACACAGGTATCACCGGAAGGTATCGAGACGATGCGAACAAGATCAAACAACCAATCCGTAACCGTCCGCGGCCGCATCGAGACGGTCTTCTACGCCGGTCCGCGGTTTTCCGCCGGCCGTCTCGTGACGGTCGACGGCGACGAGGTGCAGTTCGCCGGGCGGCTCTTCGCCCGTGAGAACGAACCGGTCGTGCTGAACGGCCGCTGGGTGACACACCCGAAGTACGGCCGACAATTCGAGGTCGAGGGTATGGAATACGACCTCGATCTGGACGCCGACGGTCTCGCCAACTACCTGGCCAACCACCCGGAGATGAAAGGCATCGGCCCGGTCAAGGCCCGTCTGATCGCCGAACGCTTCGGTCATGATTTCGACCGGATCATCACCGACGAGCCCGGACAAATCGCCGAGGCTGCAAGGCTGTCGCCGGATGCCGTACAGAAGCTCCGCGTGGAGTGGCTCAAGACGCGGGAGACCAACAAGGCGATCACCTGGCTGGCCGCTTTCGATCTCACCCATCACCAGGTGACGAGCCTGGTCAAGAAATTCGGCAACGACGCGTTGGGCCTGCTCAAGGCAGACCCCTACATCATCGTGCGCGAGGTCCGCGGCTTCGGGTTCAAACGCGTGGACAAGATCGCCCGGAAGATGGGCACCACCAAAGACGACCCCGCGCGCATCCGGGCCGGCGTCCTCCACTGCGTGAATGAATCGCTGGACCAAGGCGACTGCTGGATCGAGTTCGAGGAGCTGGTCGATCAAGCCAACGTACTGCTGGTCATGGACGTCCTCGACAGCCGGGACCGCATCGAGCAGGCGCTTGACCGGCTCATCGAAGAGAAGGTCTTGGTCTGCGTCTCCCACGGCGGGAGGTTCCTCGTCGCCAAACCCGAAATCCGTGCGATGGAGGAGTACCTGGCAAAGGTCTTCCGGAACGGCGGAGCGCCCAACCCGCACTTCCCCGACCGAGACCGCCTGCCCGACATGGTCGCTGAAACCGCGCCGCAGCTCAACGCGGGCCAGCGGCAGGCCGCCGTCACCGCGCTTCGTCATTCGATTTCGCTCATCTCCGGCGGAGCGGGCAGCAGCAAGACCTTCACCGTATCCGCCATCACCGGCGTCTACGAAGAACAGGGACTGCGCGTCGTCCTGGCCGCACCCACAGGCAAGGCCGCCAAACGTCTCGAACAGGTCGTCGGCCATCCAGCGGGTACGATCCACCGGCTGCTGGGTTTCAACGGCAAAGACTACGCCCGGGGACCGGACGATCCCATCGACGCCGACGTGATCATCGTCGACGAGGTCTCGATGGTGGATGTGCCCCTGGCTTGGCACCTCTTCCAGAGCATCGATCTCGAGCGGTCCGCCGTGGTGCTGGTTGGAGACCACAACCAATTGCCTCCCGTCGGACCGGGCAATCTGTTGCGGGACCTGGTCCAGTCGCGGATGGTTCCCACGGTGCTCCTCGACCAGGTGGTTCGGCAGGCCGGCATCCTGAAGGAGAACAGCATCGCCGTCTTGAACGGCGAGGTCCGCAAGACGAGCGAAGCCGAACCCTCCGGCCGACGGGCCTGGTACGTCGTGGATCAGTTCACCGATCAATGGGATGCGCAGCGGTTTGTACTGGACCTCTTCGAGAATGTGCTCGTTGAACGCCTCGGGTTTGACCTGTTGACCGATGTCCAGCTTCTGACCCCGACCCACAAGGGACCGCTGGGAACACGCGATCTCAACTGCGAGCTGCAGCGTCTGGTGCAGCGCAGACTCTGGAATGTCGAAGCGCCCCCGACGCCCCCCGGCCGCCGGCCCAAGTTTCTCGTGCATGACAAGGTCATCCAGACCCGGAACAACTACGAGATCGGCGTCATGAACGGCGCGATGGGCGTGGTGCTCCATGTCGGCCGCGACGGCTCTCTGATCGTGGACTTCGACGGCATCCCGGTGGAGATCGAGGCCGGTTCGCCCAACCTGCAGGACATCCAACTCGCCTATGCCCTGACGATCCACAAGGCGCAGGGCTCCGAGTTTCCGTGCGTCGTGGTGGTGGTCCACAAGGCCCACTCCTTCATGCACCACCGGAACCTTCTTTACACCGGCGTCACGCGGGCCAGACAGACGACGGTCCTCGTCGGGGACCGCTGGGGCATCTCGAACTGCGCCAGAAAGAGGAAACAGGACGACCGCCGAACGTTCCTCTCCCTCCTGCTGGATGCAGGTCGCCTTGAGGAATCCCGTGTCCCCGCGACGACCGGTCAGTAGCGAATGGACATTCTTGGAGCGGAGCGCGCATGGCATTCGAACGTCAGGACAACGTGAGGGAGTATTACCGGCGGATCACCGAGGTCGACATCGGTGCGGTCGCGCGGGAGTTGCTCGGCGCTCACGTCCTGCATGAATCCGACCGCCTGCTCCAATGCGACTGCCCGAACCACAGCAGCCAATCGCACCGGTCCCTCCATGTCATGCTCGACAAGCAGGGTTGGTATTGTTTCGGCTGCGGCGTGGGCGGCGACGTGCTCCAGCTCGTGGAGTTCATCCAGTCGGGCCGGGTGACGCGGGGCCGGTCCGGCCCCATGCCGGAGAGCCATCAGCATGCCCGCGATTTCCTCGCGGCCAAGGTGGGCCTGCCGTCTTTGGCCAAGCACGGACTCTCGCCGGAGGAACTTGCCGAAGCTGAGGCGGAGCGCCTGGTCGAACTGCGGGTCCACGATGTGCTGACAGCCCTGGCGGAACACTACCACGGGCGGCTCAAGGAAAACCCCGAGGTGCTCGAATGGCTTCGGTCCAAGTACGGCCTGTCCATGGAGACGGTCGACAGGCTCCTCATCGGCTATGCGGACAACGACGGCGACGAGGGAATCGTCCGAAAGTTGACCTGCAAGGAACGCGGTTTCTCCCCGCGGGATTTGGCGGCATCCGGCGCGTTCCGTCCCACCAACCAAGACGGACTCGATCCGTTCTTCGACCGGCGCGTCGTGTTTCCCTACTGGAGCCGCGGCCGCGTTGTTTTCATGATCGGACGCAAGACACCCTGGACGCCTGACAAACCATGGGAACAAGGAAAATACAAGAAGCTCCCGGTCCACGACGAAAACACCCGCAAGCACATCGCCCCGTGCATCGACAACAGCCACCTTTACAACGAGGACTGCCTGCTCGCCGATCCGGAACGGTTGATCATCACCGAGGGCGTGACCGACTGCATCTCGCTCATGGAACATGGCTTCCCGGCCGTGTCGCCGGTGACCGTCCGTATCCGCGAAGCGGATTGGGAGCGGCTTCTGCCGCGCCTTCGCAACGTGAAGACGGTCTACGTCTGCCAGGACAACGAGATCTCCCAGGCCGGGTTGAACGGCGCGCTCAAGACGGCGGCGGTCCTTTCCGAGCACCGCATACAGACCCGGCTTGCGGTTCTCCCCCTGGACGAAAGACGCGAGAACGCCCGCCGGGAATTGCGGGAGCGGTTCGGTCTCGACGCCGCGGTGGGAGCCCGCGAACTGACCAAGCGCCTCGACGGCCGGACCAAGGAGGAAATCCGCGAGGCCGAGCGCCTGCTCTCCGAAGCCAAGATCGATGTCAACGACTACTTCGTAGCCGGTCACTCCGCCCAAGACTTCGAAGAGTTGCTGGCAAAGGCCGAGACGCCCTTGGAGTTCGGCATCTCCCATCTGCCGACCGACGTCTCGGAGGAGGAGCGCAACCGGCTGCTCGAACCGATCCTGCGCGAAGCCGCACACCTCACCCCGCTGGAGCAGAACCGCCATCTGAAACTCATTCAGGAGCGGTTCGGCAAGACGGGACTCTCGCTGGCCACGCTGCGCGAGCAAGTGCGGGCGGTGCAAAAAGAGCAGCGGTCCCAGGCCAGGCAGGAACGGAAGCGGGAAAAGCGATCATCGGATGCATCTCCCGGATCGTGCCGGGCACGGATCGAGGAAATCCTGCTTGCGACCGAAGAAGAACGCGGCTCGCCCGACTTCACCCTTGCCGCCGAAGCCGCCTACGAATGGTTCGCCGCCCACGGGGCCAGGTTCTTCCGCACGCCCCAGGGCGAACCGTTCATGTTCTTCGAGGACACGATCCTGTGGATGGACACGCCCGACCGGGGCCGTAAGCGGCTCTACGCGTCGCTCATGTACAAGCACACCGGGATGGTGCAGACCACCGGCGGCGGCAGGATATTCTATGAGGTGCTGTCAAACCTGGCGGTGGAGCGCGGACAGGTGCGGGAGCATTTCTCCTGGTTACACACGGATGTGGCCAGGGAGACTGTCTATTTCAACCTGAACAACATGGAGCACGAGATCGCCAAGATCACTCCGGAGGGAGTCGAAATCCTCAAGAATGGCGGCAACGCGGACGGCGTCATCCTGGACGGTTCGCGGAAGATGGCACCGATCCGTTTCCTTCCTGACGCCGATCCCGCGGAAGCCGACCGGCTCCTGGTGGAGCTGTTGCTCGACAATCTCACTTGCGCGCCGGGGGATCGGGTGCTGATCCTCTCTTGGCTTTCTTGCTTCCTCCTGATCGATTTCGCAGGCACGAGGCCCATGACCCGGTTCGAAGGGCCAGCGGGATCGGGCAAGACAACCGCGAGCAAGTTGATCTCCGCGCTGCTCTACGGCGAGCCCCAGCAGAAGAAGAGCACCGACGCGGCCAACTACACCGACGGCTCGCAGAACCCGCTCATCGTCCTCGACAACATCGAGGTCAAACAGATGACCGAGGACCTGACGACCTTCATCCTGACCAGCATCACCGGCATCGCCAAGGAAAAGCGCAAAAGCGGCACGGACACCGAGACGGTCATCGAACGGACCAAGTGTCTGCTCAACACCACGGGCATCGAACCCTTGGGAGGGGAACTCGCGGAAATCCTGTCCCGCTCGTTCATCATCCGGTTCGATATGGACGAGCAGGCGAGCGACTGTTTCCTCGAAGCCAAAATTCTGGCCGCCCTCCGGGAGCACCGCGATCTGATCGTCTCTTCCCTGATGAAACGCACGAGCCACCTGCTGGCCATGCTCCGGGCCGGCGCTCAAGAGAAGGTGATGCGGCTTCTGCACCGGAGCCTCGGAAACCACAGCAAGCGGCGATGCAACGACTACCTGAGTCTCATGTACCTGATGATGCTCGCCGGGGAGCGGCAGGAAGTGATCGACCGGGCGCTGGAGGAACTCCATCCGCAGTTCGTGAGCCGGATCGCCACGCTCAACAGCGTCAGCCTCGAAACCGCCCGCGAGTCGAATCCCATCGCCACCTGCCTGGCGGCGCTCTTCAAAGCCTACCGGCACGCACTCGAGGCGGATCGGGAAAGCACTGCATTGAACGTCGCCAAGACCAACAAGGCGGCCTTCCTCGAACGCTACCAGCTCGATTTCCGGAACGAGACGACCGTCGAGGGCGCTTTGGCCCGCGACCTGTTCGTGGCCGTCAAACGGCTGTCCAAAGATTTCGGGCTATCCTTCAGCATGAACTCGGTGCAGCAGTTCGCCCAACGGTTCTCGAACGATCTGGACACCATCCGCCAGGCCGGGTTCGAGATCGTCGTCAACCGGTCGGAGCATTCCGTCCGGCGCACCGCCACCTACGACATCACCTACCTCGTCTGAGCTTTTCCCTGCCGCCGCTCCCCTGTGCGAAGGGTACCCTTCGCAAACCGCGAAGGGCCTTCGCACCCGTATACCTCGTCATATCAATCTGTTGCGCCGACACTGCGAAGGTGCGAAGGGTTTCAGGGGTTCACCCCCCTTACTCAGGAAAAAATATCGCGTGCCGTGACCCCGTGTCTCCCGACGGACCACCGGTTGTTTTTTCGGTCCGCGCGGGAGTGACACCCTCTACATCCTTCGCACCTTCGCATTCTTTATTCATATCTACCAGCAATATCAATCATCTACAGCACCGCGAAGGCTCCTGCGAAGGTTCGAACCGCATTCATCGACCTTCGCACCTTCGCATCCCGACGGCAGGGACCCCGCTCCGGTAGGTATCCCATGAAACGGAAACCACCCGATTGGAGCAGGGAACGTGAGCCTTCTCGAACTCATGATGCAACAGACCGCCGGAGGATCGGCCCCGGTCGATACGAGCAACCCGTCGGTCGATGTCTCCAAGCCGGAGACATCGGAACCGGCTGAGCGCAACGGTCCGCAGGAAACCGCCGATTCCGACGGCACCGCCCTCTATGCGGCCACGAATCTGGACTCCTGGGAAACCGACAAACCTCGATACTTCGCGCGGGACGTGGGGATCGACGGCGTCTGCTATCGCCGTCTGGACCCGGAATACTACGCATGGCTCCGGCACAAGATGGCGTTGGCAAAGAAAGCGTTGGAAGCGGGACGACTCGATTCCGCCGCCTTCGACGGATTGCGAACCCGCTTCAACGACATCCATGCATGGGCCGTCGCACGTTTCGGTGAGAACGAGCTTCTCGCCGCCGTTCGGAGCCTCGACCTCAAGACCTATCCGCCGCCGGCGATTGACCCGGCCGCCCAGAGTCGTCCCGCTTGTGCCGCACCCGTCTCTCCGGTTGCATGTCCCCCTGCGCCGGATATTGAGCAATACCTTTACCCCAAGGACGGGGAGTGGCGTTTTACGGAGAAGGTCCCGCAATCGGCCATCGATAAGGTCGATGCAATCCGCGACCAGGCGCTCTCCCTCGGCTGGTCCGAGGCGCGGCTCTATCAGAACCGGGGACGGTTCCGCTTCCCCTGCAGCGAAGATTTCGGACTCGTCTGTTTCGTCGATGCCAACGAACGCATCGGCCAAGTGACCCGGCAGTACATCGAGATCATCGGCCCGCCACCGCGGGAGAACCGTCTTCGTTTTCACAACCCCGACGTGGATCAACCATGGCTCAAGAGAACGAATCCAAAAACATGAAACGAATCTATGCCAACGCCAGGGACGTCCTGCCGTCCGAGGTGCTCGACACCGTCCGGCGGCATTTCACCGGTCTCCTCTGGGTGCCGAGCGACGTGGGCTTTTACGAGGAACGCCGCAAGCTCGTGCTGGCGCTCAAGGGACAAGGCGTGCCTACCCGCGAAATCGCCCGGTTGTCCGGCGTGACACCCCGCCGGGTGCGCCAGATCGTGGCTCAGAGCCGCGAGGAATCCATCCCGACGCATCGCGATCCGCTCCGGTAGATATCGAGGGGGTTTCCCCTGAAGAGGGCGAAATTCGCCTTCCGCCCCGAACCCCGAGATGCCGAAACGAAAAACGCGGTGATCATGGCAGACGACAAGGCCCAAGACAGGATCGGAAAACACGACGCGGGTCAGCTCAAACGCTGGCACCGGAACGCCGCGCCCGAGCAGGAAGTCCGGAAGACCGCCAAGGCGCGGACCGGCAGTGGCGCGGCTCCGGGCAACCAGAACAGCCTGCGCCACGGCATCTACGCCGACCGCTTTCTCTCTCCGGAGGAGCGTCCGCTCTTCGAGGCCATCATCGGCCAGCTCTACCAGGACTTCGTGTTCAACAAGAGCTCGGACTTCATGCAGGTCGAGCTGGTGGCGGTCTACTTCCTCAAGCTGGGCCGCGCTCAGGAGTCCGGCGACTGGGACGCCGCCGAGCGGCTGGACCGGATGATCCGCTGTCACCTCAAGGACCTCAAGGCCACCAAGATCGCCCGTGAGGGCGAGGCATCTCAGGGACCGGAGACGACGCCGGCTGAGTGGGCCACGGCTCTGCTTGAGAAGCTGGCGGAGTCGCAGAAGAAACCGGCCCGGAAAACGACCCCGAGAGGGAAAACACGGAAATGAGGTCGGATAACACCACCGCATGCCATGCAGCGACCCGCGAAACACGCGGACTTGCGGCCATCCCCGGCCTGGGAATGTCGGATAAGACGTGTTCTCTGACCTTCCGAGAACCTCGGTCAGCGGAAGGTTCTCTCGATCAATGCTTCCGCCCGGCTCCCGAAGGCTCCGATGCTGCCCGCATCATTGCCTGCGGATGTGTTCGGGGATGCGACTGTAGGCTGACTGTCTCTTGCCTCTGTCATTGCCTGTCCGAAGGCGGGAACGGGAAAGCGGCCCGGGTGGACCGCTTGGCTTCCATGGGCGGCGGCGGATCAGAGGCGCTCGAGGGCGTCTTCCAGCGCGCCGTCCACGAGGTGGGTGTAGACCTGGGTGGTCGACAGGTCCCGGTGACCGAGGGCCCGCTGGACCACCAGGATGTCCCCGGTCCGGCTGTAGAGGTGGGTGGCGAAGGTGTGCCGGAGCGCATGCGGACTGAGCTTCTTGTCGATGCCCGCGGCCTTGAGCCAATACTGGAGCCGCCTGGCCACCTGCCGCTCGCAGAGCCGCTCCCTGCGGTTGGAGAGGAACAAAGCCCGGCATTCGCCGTCGCCCCGGCGTCGGCGCTCGACCAGGTAACTCCGCAGGAGGGAGCACAGAGTGGACTTTAGAAACTTCACTTGCGGGACGGAGCCCTTGGCGAGCACGCGGAGATGCTTGGCGTCGAGGTCCACGTCCTCGATGTCAAGGTCGACGAGTTCCTGCAGCCGGATGCCGGTCCCGAGGAAGACCTCGATGATGACGCGGTCCCGGACCGCCAGGGAGGATGCCCTGCCGCGAAGTTCCTTGAGCAGACGGCGCTTCTCGGCCTCGGTCAGAAACTTGGGCGGAGTCCGGGGAAGCCTGCGAAGGGTCAACGACCCGGCCGGATTCTCCCGGACGATCCCGTTCCGCTCGGCCCAAGTGAAAAACGACCGGACGGCCGCCTTGAACCGGTGCATGGACGCCGGCGAGCGGACGCCGCCTCCAGCCGAGGTCGTCACCTGCGGTGAGGTCAGCGCCTCGTCGATCATGGAGTTGGTCACCTCGTCCGGGACGATTCCCGGATGCCTCCGGAGGAGCGCCTTTGACAAGTACGACAGGTCGCGCAGGTATGCGCTGATGGTGTTCTCCGAACGCCCTTCGGCTGCGAGCCTTCTGCCGAAGGCTTCCAAGGAGTCGGTGAAACCGGGCCGCGCGCTGGAAGGCTCAGGACTGCTCAGCAGCCGGAGCCTCGATGGCGTCGTGTTCGTCATCGCGCTCTCCTCCTTTCTTGGCGCTGCGGCCCATGGGCGTGTCCTTGGGCAGGGGCAGCTTGTCGATGCGGCCGGTATCCTTGGCCCAGATCAGAAACATGCGAAGCACCCGCTTGGTCTTTTCGACCGTGGGTGCGGACCGCTCCCGCCCGTTGGGAAGCTTGAGCAGCGCATCGGACTTGAAGAATTTTCCCACGTGCGGAATGAGGACGCTGGACAGCTTGCGCTCCGCACCGAAGAAGGCCTCGATCTGCTCGAAGTCCTTGCCGTAGGTGTAGAGCGTCCGCTCCTTCTTTCCCTGGGTCCGCAGGTGTTCCAGATAGGCCTGTGCGGCCTGATGCAGGGTCTCGTTCATGATTCGTTCTCCTTTCGTTCGTTGAGTTCAGGTTTCCCGATCCGGAAGGTCTCGGGGTCGAAAACGCGCATTCGGCACCTCCTTTCAAACGGCTCAAGTCCTTGTAATTCAAGGCTCTACGCACATTCACATACAGGCTTCGTGTGCGCCGGAAGTCAAGGCGTTCCATGCACATTCCAGAGAAACAATCAGGCCCCGGGCGGGCCGGGAGGGGAATCATGAGAAGACAGGTCGAAACGATCCTGAAGGCGCTGTTGGCGGCGAGTCTGGCGGCATCCCTGCTGGGTTGCGCCGCTGCCAGGCCGCCTCAGCGGATTCAGGACGCCATTCACACGGCGAACCGCTACATGCCGGAGTACGTGGCAGAGGCCAACAAGGCCCTGGCCGACGCGGAGCACCCGGACCGGGAGCGCCTGGCCGGCATCGGTGACCGCCTGGCCGGGGTATTGGACGCCCTGGACCGTTGGGCGTCGGGGCAGGAAACGCCGGAGGGGGACAAGAAATGAAGGAAATCCTGGAAAGGAACAGCGAGGCCGTCCGCGAGGCGGGACGGCAACTGGTCGAGCTCGGCGCAGAGCTGGCTGCCGGGAAGATCGACGATGCCCTGGCCCGGCTCGATACCGCCCGGCAGCCTTACCCCGAGTGGGAGGAGCTCGATCAAGCCGCGGCTGATATCGAAGGGGTGATCCGCGACCGCGAAGGGATGTTCGCTGTCCAGCACATTCTGGCCGAAATCGTCGGCACGGTCCTCGGGTCGGTCTTGAGGTCGAGGCTGCCCTGATGGCCCGGATATCCGCTAAGGAGCGCAAACTGGCGGAGACCCTGGCGGACCCGGTCCTCTGGGGACAGGGATACCTGCGCAACCGCGACGGGGGACAACGGGTCTACTGGCCGCACCAAGCCGAGGACCTGCTCTGCCCGGACAGGAATATCATCCACCTCGACGGGCGCGACGTGGGCAAGAGCGTTTGCATCACCACCGACGCCCTGCATTTCGCCTTCACGAGCCGCGGCTGCCAGGGGCTCGTCGCCGCACCACACCAGGGACATCTCGACACGCTGATCGAGGAGATCGAGTTCCAGCTCGACGCCAACCCGGACCTCATGGTCAGCGTGGCTCTCACCAAGTACGGCAAGCCCAAGATTCACCGCAAACCATATTTCCGACTCGAATTCACCAACGGCGCGATCCTCTACTTCCGTCCCGCCGGGGCTTACGGCGACGCTTTCCGCTCGCTGCATGTGGACCGGGTCTGGGTGGACGAAGGGGCGTGGCTCACCGAGCGGGCCTGGAAAGCCCTGCGTCAGTGCCTGAAGTCGGGCGGCAGACTGCGCATCTATTCGACGCCCAACGGGCTGCGTGACACGACCTATTACCGCTTGACCGGCTCGACCCAGTTCCGGGTGTTCCGCTGGCCTTCCTGGCTGCACCCGGCGTGGACCCAGGAGCGCGAGGCCGAGCTGCTGGAGTTCTACGGCGGACGGGACAGCGCGGGCTGGCAGCACGAGGTGGCCGGCGAACACGGCAAGCCTTCCTACGGCGCGTTCAACATCGAGCACCTCAATCTCTGCCGACAGGATGTGGTCGAGTACCAGAAGGTCGTCGTCACCGGCGAGGAACTGCGCGGCTGCGCCACCGAGGAGGAATCCCACGACCGCCTGGAGATGCTGCTCAATCTCATGCCGCGGACCGGCGTCTTCTGGATCGGCGGAGACCTGGGCTACACCAACGACCCGACGGAGATCGTCGTGTTCCAGGAGATCGAACTGCCCGAGCGCAGGATCGCCAAGCTGGTCCTGCGGGTCCGCATGGAGCACGTTGCCTATCCCCACATCGCCCAGACCATCGCGCTTCTGGACCGGTATTACACAGCCGCAGGCATCGGCGTGGACAACGGCGGCAACGGAATGGCCGTCGTTCAGGAACTGCTGACCCTAGACAAGTACAAAGACCTGGCTCTTCAGGGGCGGCTGCGCGGTTATGACTTCGGGGGCATGACCACCTTGGCCGTGCGCGACGGCCACGAGGTCAGGAAGCGGACCAAGGAATTCATGACCAGCCTTATCGCCGGGGCGCTCCAGCGACGTCAGCTTGTATTCCCCATCGACGACCTGGAGATCGAGGATCAGTTCACCACCCACACCTACACGCTGCACGACGGGCGCATCGTTTATTCCAAGGGCAATGACCACGTCATCGACGCCGTGCGCTGCGCCATGCTGGCCCGGGAGCAGTCCACCCTCAACCAGGTGGGTGAGGAGACGGTTTCCTTGGTGCCGCTGACGACCGACCCGGTCTTTATCTGAAGTACATGAACAAAGCCCCCGCGGTTCTTCGTGGAGGTGTTCGACTTGACGATAATGTGCAAAACCCAGGTTTTCCTCTGGGTTCACCGTGTCAAGGTCAAGTGTTGCCGACTCCCGCTGCCACTACCGAACAGCCCGCCCACCGACGTTCCTTCCCCGCCTCCGGTAGATAACCCCAGGGGCGGGCTTTCCCCGCCACACGGCGCGAATGTCGCGCCCACAAGGGCAAGAAACCGAGAGGACCCCCGGTGGAAACACGATCCAATCCGACATCCGACAACCCGGCATCCGGATCGGGCGCTGAGCCGACGCCGCTTTCAGCGGACGGTCTGGTGCTCGTTCCTCTGGCAGCCGCCGCGGCCTTGGACCCGTCCGTGTTCAGCAAGGTCAACGCCTCCGAAGCGATCCCGGCCTCCTGGGAGGACCGGGCGCGCAAGGCCTGGGAGTACTACCTCGAAGAACCGCTGGTGAAGAACTGCGTCAACTCCTGGCGCACCTTCGCCGTGGGCGAAGAAATCAAGATCGCGGGCGATGACGAGAAGGTGAAATGGGAGGCCGTGGATGTCGCCGACCGCCTGAACGTCTCCGAGTTCGTCAAGGACATGATTCTCCAACTCCTGGTTAAAGGCGACGCCGTCGGATTCAAACGCTACACCAAGGACGGCAAGGACCTGGAGGAACTGGTCTGCGTCAACCCGGTTTCGGTCAAGGTCAAGTACGCTCAAGGTCGGCTCGTCGAAGCCCGGCAGACGCCGGAAGACAATCCCGCCGCGGACGAGGGGCTGGACCTACCCGTGGAGCAGGTGCTCCATCTCAAGTGGGACGCGCCGGCCTTCTCGCCACGGGGCAACTCGCTCGTCCTTCCCGCGTTCCAGTCCATCGAACTTCTGCGCGATTACCGCCGGGCCGAACAGGCCATCGCCAAGCGCTGGGCCACGCCTTTCAGGCTTCTCAAGGTCGGCGGCGCGTTCGGCCAGAAGATGGTCATGCCCGATCAGAAGATGCTGGAGCAGGTCCGGGACATGGTCAACAAGATGGACCTCAAGAGCGGCTTGGTCGTCCCCTTCTACGTCACGGTCGAGACCCACGGCACCGAGGGGCAGGTCCTCAACGTCGAGGAAAAGGTCAAGGAAGTGAAGGAGGACATCGTCGTGGCGCTCGGCCTCTCGCGGTCGCTGGTGACCGGGGACGGCCCGAACTTCGCCACGGCATCGGTGAGTCTCCAGAAGATGCTGGTGATGATCCGGGAGATCAAGCAGGCCGCCCGGATCATCCTGAACTGGATATTCAACGACTGGCTGGAGCTCAAAGGCTGGGATGACAAGACGCTCCAGTTCCTGTTCAACGACCTCGATCCCTCGGACGCGGTCGATTTCAAGCGCCTGCTCATCGATCTCTACGACCGTAAGCTCATCAGCCGGTCGAGCCTGCAACTGAAGATGGACCTCGACCCTGACATCGAGGCCGCCAACCGGGAGACCGAGAAGCGCTCGGTGGACATGCTCGACGAAAAGCAGATCAAGCCCATCGTCGATATGGTGACCGCCGGGATCATGGGCGTCGAGACGGCGCAGGAGATGCTCGGCCTCGACCCGGCGAAGAACCCGGCTGGGAGCCGCGCCGAGGCATCGTGGGCCGGACCGTTCGCCCGCGCAAGCGTCGCCGCCGTCTGCGACGACTGCGCGCATTTCGACGGCGATCTCAACCACTGCCGGGTCCAACGAAACGAAACCACCTTCGATACACCGGTCTGCCGTTTCTTCGACCCAAAGACCGCCGCGATGGAACGCGGCTCCGACCGGGAGAAGGAACCGACGTCCCGGCAGGCGGCGTGCCGGGAGTGCGGGGGATGATCGGTGCGCTTGCGGCCAAGCTTCCGCTCTCTCAAGCCGAGGCTATCCGCCTGGCCACGGAGAAGAGCGTCCACGCTCGCAATCTCTATACGGAGCAAACGGTCGCCGATCTGACCGCGATGCTTGCCGGGGCCGAGGAGGAGGTCCGCCGCGCTATCCTCCGCTACAAGAGTCTCGGCTCCCTCCCCGACAACAAGCTGGCCGCTCTCGAAGGTCTCAAGAAACTCCAAGCCGACATCCAGAAGACCACGAGCCGCCTGCACCGGGAGCAGACGCTGCTTTTCCGGAAGACGGCCAAAACATCCTTCCGCCAGGGCATCTACCGAGGCATCGACGAGTTCGCCGCGGCCCAGCTTCCCTTTTACCGCGACTTGACCCCGGAGGGCATCGACAAGCTCGCCACCCGAGTGTTCACCCTGGTGGATACCGATGCCCTCGATTTCATGACCAACTACAACCTGGTCCTGGCCGGCGACGTCAACCGCGAGCTGGCCGACGGCATCAAGCGGGTCGTGATGGGCGGCATCGCCACCGGCAAGGGCGTGGAGGACATCGTCCGCGACCTCGGGCGCGTGGTGAAAGACCCGGAGTCCTTCCGCTACGCCGGTTCCAAGGTGTTCACCAAGGCCCAGTACCGCATGGAGGTGATTGCCCGCACTGAGGTCCTGCGCGCCCATAACCAGGGGCGCATCAAGTTCCACGACCAGGTCGGAGTCCGGAAACTCGAATGGATGACCATGGAGGACGAGCGGGTCTGCCCGATCTGCGGGCCGCTGGACGGCAAGGTGTTCGACACGAACCGCTTTCCCCAGCAACCGGCCCATCCCAACTGCCGCTGCACGAGTGTGGTCGCGTGGCCCCTGGCGATCTGCGGAGGAGAGCTGGGGGCCAAAGCCGCGGCTGAACCCGCCGCGTGCATCATCCCGCCCCAGACCATCGAAGAGCAGGCGAAGGCCAAGGCGGCGGAAGACGCGAAGCTCAAGGCAGCCTTCGAAGGCGGACAGATCTCCGACCTGAACACACTGAGCGTGAAGCAACTCCATACCCTGGCCAAGCAGAACGGCGTCTCCATCGCCAGGACCAAGGCCGACTTCATCAAGCTGCTCGATGCGGCCGAGCCCGGCGTGGACCACTCCAGCCTCGCCGGAGCCGCGCTCGACGCCAAGCTCAAGGAACATAAGATCGGCCTGCTCCGCACCAAGGACGACCTGATCCAACTCCTGGCGCAGAAACAGGCGTCCCTCAAGCAGGCGCAGCAACTGGCGGACCAGCTCAAGAAGATTCCGCCGAGCGGCGGGCTGCATGACCTCACCGTGGTAGAGCTGCAGGAGATCGCTAAAGCCAAGGGCGTCTCCCTCAACATGACCAAGCAGGACGTGATCGACCTGCTCGACGAGTTGGAACCCGGCGTCGATCACAAGGCGCTCCAAGGCGCGACCCTGATCGACGCCAAGAAGAAGCACCACATCGGCCCGCTCAAGAACAAGCAGCAGCTTGTTAAGGCGCTGGAAAAGGCGGCCGGTGAGGAACTGGCGGAAAAGGCCAAGAAGGAAGCTCTCGAAGCAGCCGAGAAGGCCGCAATCAACAAGGCGAAACAGGCAGTCGAACAGACCGCTGCAAAGGTGATCGTGCCGGAGTCCCCCGCAGGATACGCCGACTTCCTCTCGGCGGTGAAAGATGCGGAATCGGCGCTCGCGGCTTCGCCCGGCCTGCCGCAGGAGATACTCGAAGGACACGCCAAAGAGATCGCCATCAAGAAAAAGCTATTCCAGGACCAGGTCTCGTCCATGAAGGTCGGCGACCTCAAGACCCTGGCCAAGGACACCAAGCTCAAGCACTGGCAGTGGGCGAACAAGGACGAACTGGTCACTCTGCTTACGGAGACCGACCCGGCCAAGATCGAGGCCGCCAAGGCCGGCATCGAAACGAAACACGCCGCCTGGTTGGAAAAGCACGGCGGCAAAAAGAATGTCGCCGCGCCCGAATCGGCGAAGCCCGCGCCGATTCCGAAACCAACGCCACCGTCCCCGCCGGTTTTCACCAAGAAAGGCGCTCAGTTCGAGGAGGCGGACGCGGCCTGGATCGCCAAGGGCAAGCCGGGGAACTTCAAGCCCGCGGGCAAGGCCCAGGTCGGCGGCGCGCACAGCAAGGAGTTCTGGACCGATGAAAAAGGCGACCGCTGGCTGTTCAAACCGGTGGAACGTTCCGGCGACGACTTCATCGCCTATGGAGAGGAAGTCGCCTACAAGATCGGACGCCTCATCGATCCGAACGCGGTCGAGGTCCGCACCATCCGCTTGAATGGACGCCTCGGCTCCATCCAGAAGTGGCGGACCGACCTCAAGGAGCGTTTCGACTTCGCCGGATTGGACCTCGCAGACCTCACCACCCTCGACATCGAGCAGATTCAGCGGGAGCACGTCGTCGACTGGCTGATCTCCAATCACGACGGCCATGCCAAGCAATTTCTGCGGGCTCGTGACGGGAAGGTCTACGGCATCGACAAGGGGCAGATCTTTAAATACCTGGGCGAGGACCGCCTGGCCGTCGACTATCACCCGAACTCCAAGTACGGAGAACAAGAGCCCTTTTACAATACGGTTTTCCGCGCCGCCAAGGAAGGCAAGGTCAAAATCGATCCCGCGGCGACTCTCCGCTACATCCGCGAGGCGGAGAAGATCGCCGACGAGGATTACCTGGCCATTCTGCGTCCCTATGCCGAGGGACGGTTCGGAGGGGACGAATCCCGCAAGCAAGCCTTTTACGATTTAGCACTCGCTCGGAAAAGGAATCTTCGGCGCGACTTCGAGGGCTTCTATGCGGACGTGTTGGGCCGTCGGGACTTCCGTTTCGAGGACGTGTTGGAGGCGCTGCCGAAGACGCGTTTGGGGCCGACCGAGGAGGCGCTTCTTGAGGAAGTCCGCTCCCTCGGCTGGCAAGGGAAGGTGCTACCCTTCGACGAGGACGACATCGAGGACCAGAACGCCCTGATCTTTGTCGAGACCTTGAAGGGAAAGCAGCGGACCGTGGTCAAGATGAAAGTTCGGCCTGAAGCGGAGGGAAAGCTCCTGGAGGCGCTGCGCAAGGCCGGCGTCGACACCACAGCCGCCCGGGTGGGTGAAGCGCTGCCGCAGGACGTTTTCGCCCAGGACATATTGGCCGCGGTGAAAACGGTCAACCACCATGCCACGGACCAGCAGTACAACCAGGGGACGCTCAAAAAGGCTGCGGACCATCTGAAGGCGTTGAAGCGCCTGGCTGACTCGGACGATCCCGACGAACAAGCCATGGCCCGAAGCTACATCGACTGGATTGAGAAGGTCCAGGAAGCAGCCCGTGAACACAAACCGGTCGCCGGACGGTTCGATGTATATCTCAAGAAACATGCCGCGCCGGAGAAGAAACCCAAAGAGGTTCCCTTCACCGTGCGCCGGACGAAGGTGCTTCAGGCCAAACGAGAGCTCAAGAACGGCGAACTCGTTGTCGTGGACGAGGCGGCGGACAACTCGGCGCTCTTCGGCGGTCGTGCCATGAAGGCCGGCGAGCAGTACGAAATCGATTTCGGCGACGGCACGCGCGCCGTCTACCGCCCGTGGTCGGACAAGAACCTCTACGCCCAGCAAGGGGAATTCGAAATGGTCCTGCCAGACAGGCCGGACGTCAAGAGCCTCGAACGGGCCATGGAACGGATGGAATTGCTGGGCATCAAGGCAGGTGCGGCCACGCCGCAGGACGCCGAGCTTCTCTATCTTCACAAGCAAGCCTACCTCGCCAAGGTGGACCGAGAGCCGGACTACAAGCGGCTGGTCGAGGAGCTGGATCGCCGGGCGGCGGGCAAGGAGGAACGCATCCGCGAGATGCGCGGCTTCTGGGAAAAACGGCTCGGAGTGAAAGACATCACCCGCATGCCGGGCTACGACCCCATGGGCGAATACCAGGCCGCTTTCAAGAATCCCTCCAAGCAAGCAGGCTACAGGCATCAATACCGCTTTGACATTTCCGACGCGGACATCGAGAAGCAGATGAAGGGATACGGCCTTCATCACCGGCTGACTAACGGCGAGGACGTGGTGTCGTTCATCGACGCGGCGCTGGGAAACAACGGAGCCATGGTGAGTACGGTCGAGAAGCTGCGCGCCGGGGTGCCGGTGGGCGGGATGTCGCCGGAAGCGGACATGGACACCGGCGGTGCGAGCTATTTCTTCACCCGGATCAAGAAGCTCCCGACGGCCGGAGGGTCGTCCGACACGGGGCTCTACTTCAAGAAGCGGATGCTCCGTCGCATGGACGCCATCAGTTACGACCACGACGCCTTCGGACGGGTGAGGGACGAATACGTCTCGAACTACCGGGGGAGCACGCCCGAGGAGTGGAAACAGTTCGCCCGCCGAGGCAGCAACGAGACGATCTTCAAGTACTCGGTGACCCTGCTGGACAACATCGACGTGATCGTGGTCGGAAGCGAGCGGGAAAAACAACGGCTGCTGGAGGTCTTCCGCAACCGAAAAATCATGAAGCTGCCCGACGGCCGCAAGATCGAGGAGATCGTACTGGTGAGGTGAGCATGAAAGAGTTCATCGAAAAGGAAAAAGCCCGTCTGCAATCGCTCTTCGAGCCGTTCAACACCGGAGGCTCCTGGATGACGCTGGCGGACAAAGGCCGGACGCCGGTCCGGCTCGGTATCGTGGACCGCTTCATCGTGACCCGTGTGGCCCCGCAATTCGACGCCGGCGGGAATTTGACGCGCATCGGTTTCTGGCTTCTCATCCGGCTCTCCGGATACGACGAGGGCTTCCAACACGCCCACACCATCAAGGTCGTCTCCTGGTCGCAGGACGACACCTACCTGCTCGATCTGCTCGATGATCGGGACCGCAGGTTCCACATCGAGCTCATCTTCCCTGACCAGGAACCCAACGAGGCGGCGGACTGGAAGCGCTGGCGAGACTACAAGGCCGGAAACCGGGACCGATTCGAACGGATCGACGCGGAGCTTCTGACCGAGCACACCCGCATTGCGGAGGAATGGGAATGAAGCTCAGATACATGATCGAATACGCGCTCCGCGACCGTATCCGCAACCCGCGCTACGAACCCATCGGCGTCTGGGTTCAGGGCCCGGGACCGGGATTGGACCTGGTGATCGATTTCCTGCCCGGAAACGCGGACGCCGAGGAAGACGCTCAGTGGGTGGTCAACCGGCTGGTGGAGGAAGGCGTCCGCAGCCTCCCTGATGATTTTCTGGCTTACCACCAGAGCACTCTTTCCCAATATCGCGGCATGCGCGGTCCCGTGGTCGAAACCGACGAACATCCCTCCCCAGAGGCCTGCGCCCGGTCGGTCATCGACCGGATCAAGTCGGGTCGCGTTTCCTGATCCCCCCTCCGACACTTTCCGACGGTCTCCGGTAGGTATCCAA